>Ga0209381_1000127_pt1 | contig 217558 bp, 158 predicted proteins | sample DewCreD2012metaG_FD_184111 | JGI IMG/M metagenome (GOLD analysis project Ga0209381, IMG submission 184111) | Hot spring sediment bacterial and archeal communities from British Columbia, Canada, to study Microbial Dark Matter (Phase II) - Dewar... ... | reverse complement strand
CCAGGCCGCGTGGGCCTACGCCCCCGGTTTCCTTCGTTTCCCAGTGGGGCCTGGGTCACAGGACTTTGGGCGCCACGAAGCGCGCTTCGCTCCGCCACCGGGTAACAGTTACCTTTGGCGCACTACGCATGGAGCCCGGACATTCACGCGCGCGGTGCGGGAGACAGTTTGGGGTCCGGCGGCGCTCACCCCTCCGGGATTACCCAAGGGCAGAAACAACCCGGCCACGAACCGCGGGGCGGCTCGTGGCCGGGCACGAAGCGGACGGGCGGGGCGTCAGGCTTTCTTGGCCAGGTCGCCCCTGGCACCGTGTACGTCGTGCGGGAGAACCAGCGTGCCATTGGCGCCGGCGTTTTCCTCGGGGATACGCATGCCGTAGAATGACCGGTACACGAAGATCAGCGCGATCAGGAAGAAGACCACGCCGATGCCGGTCTTGGCGTTCTGATTGGTCATCGTGACGGCGATTTCGGTCGCGAGCAACCCGAAGAGCGTGGTGAACTTGATCACCGGGTTCAGGGCTACGGAGGAGGTGTCCTTGAACGGATCGCCCACGGTGTCGCCCACCACGGTGGCGGCGTGCAACTCGGTGCCCTTCTGGCGGAGGTCCACCTCGACGATCTTTTTGGCGTTGTCCCAGGCGCCGCCGGCATTGGCCATGAAGATGGCCTGAAAGAGGCCGAAAAAGGCGATGGCCACGAGGTAGCCGATGAAGAAGTACGGATTGAAGAACGACAGGGCCAGCGCCAGGCAGAAGATCACGATGAAGATGTTCCACATGCCTTTCTGCGCATAGACGGTGCAGATGCGCACCACCTCCTTGCTGTCCTTCTCCGAGGCGGTCGTGGCGTCGAGTTTGAGGTGTTCTTTGATGTACACCACCGCCCGGTAGGCGCCGGTCACCACCGCCTGCGTCGAGGCGCCGGTGAACCAGTAAATGACCGCGCCGCCGACGAGCAGGCCGAGGATGACCTCCGGCTGGACCAGGCTCAACGCCTCAACCACCGGCTTGAACACCCCGCCGGTGGGGTCGGCCTCAAACATGCGCTGGAGTAGGATGATGATGCCGAACACCATCGTAGTGGCGCCCACGACCGCCGTGCCGATGAGCACCGGCTTGGCCGTGGCCTTGAAGGTGTTGCCCGCACCATCCCCCTTCTCGAGGAGGTACTTGGCATTTTCAAAGTCCGGCTTGAAGCCGAAGTTTTTTTCGATGTCCTCCTTGACGCCCTGCCGCCGCTCGATCTGGCTCAGTTCATAAACCGACTGCGCGTTGTCGGTCACCGGCCCGAAGCTGTCCACCGCGATGGTCACCGGCCCCATGCCCAGGAAGCCAAACGCCACCAGGCCGAACGCGAAGATCGGCGCGGCAAAGGCGAAATCCTTCGGCATGAGCGCGGTCAGCGACGGATGCTGCGAGGCAAAGTACGAGATGAACATCAACAGCACGATTGCCAGGCCCATCCAGAACGCGGAGAAGTTGCCAGCCACGAAGCCGGACAGAATGTTCAGCGAAGCGCCGCCGTGGCGCGAGCAGTTGGTTACCTCGCGCACGTGCCGCGAGGTGGTGCTGACAAAGATCTTGGTGAACTCCGGAATGAGCGCACCGGCCACGGTGCCGCAGGAGATGATGACCGAGAGCACCCACCACAGCGCCGGCTGGGCCACCCCGGCGGCGTCCTTAAAGTCACCCAGCAACAGCTTGCTGGCGATGAACGTGATGGCAATGGACACGGCCGAGGTGATCCACACCAGGTGGGTCAGCGGCGCCTCGAAGTCGAAATCTTTCAGCGAGCCGTACTTCGCCTTGCTGATCGCTTCGTTGACGAAGTACGACAGCAACGAGGTCACGATCATCAGCGCACGCATGACGAACAGCCAGATGATCAGCGTGGCGCAGATGGCCGGGTTGGCGGCCAGTGCCAGCGCCAGGAACGCGATCAGCGCCACGCCGGTCACGCCGTAGGTCTCGAAGCCGTCGGCCGTCGGCCCCACCGAGTCGCCGGCGTTGTCGCCCGTGCAGTCTGCGATCACGCCGGGGTTCTTCGGGTCGTCCTCGGGCAGCTTGAAGACGATCTTCATCAGGTCGGACCCGATGTCCGCGATTTTGGTGAAAATGCCGCCGCAGATGCGCAGCGCCGAGGCACCCAGCGATTCGCCGATGGCGAAACCGATGAAGCACGGCCCGGCCAGGTCGCCCAGAAACACCAGGATGCAGATCATGAAGAACAGCTCCACCGCCACCAGCAGCAGGCCCACGCTCATGCCGGAGCGCAACGGGATGCCGAGGGTGGCCAGCGGGTTGCCCTTCAGGGCGGAAAAGGCGGCGCGGGAGTTGGAGATCGTGTTGATACGAATGCCAAACCACGCCACGCCGTAAGAACCGAGGATACCGAGGATCGAGCACAGCAGGATGATCAGCACCTTGCCAAAGCCTTCATGCTGCAGGCCCATGAAGTAGTAAATCATGCAGGCGGCGATCAGCACCCACAGGATGGTGAGGAACTTGCCCTGCTGGATGAGGTAGGTCTTGCACGTTTCCCAGATCGTGTGGGAGACCTTGCTCATTGCCTCATGCACGGGCAGCGCCTTGGTCTGCTTGTACTGCACCAGTCCGAACAGCGCCCCGATGGCGCAGATCACGATGCCGATGTACATCAACGTGACGCCGCTCACCCCGTACAGGCCGGGAAAGGTCACCTGCTTCAGGTCGGGGATCTGGATGTCGGCCTCGCTGGCCCGCGCCCCGAGCGCGGCCAGGGCCAGACCGGCCAGGGGCAGGAGCCGGCGGAGGATCAGTTGTCGTCTCAGCATAAGTTTGGTTCGATGGCTATGGTCAGTTTACACACAAAACCGGCCTTGCGGCCGGAAAACATACGAGGCACGTATTTGAACCGCTGCATCTAGTCAAGTTTGTTTCCAATCGGGACTAATTCCACCCACCCCATAGACCGCTCCGGTCTTTCGGTCCCATCAAGGCTGACCCGACGCCACGCCTGGTCCGGACGCCGCCTCGGGATGTAACCACCGCGCGAGTGTGCGGGGACATTCGAGCATCCAAGTATCGCCCTGCACGCTCAATAGCTTCTGGGCTCGGAACTTCGCCACTGTCCGGGATAAGGTTTCGCTCGCCGTGCCCAACTCCGCGGCCAGCATGCGTTTGGTCGAAGGCAGTCGGATGCGGATCGGCTCTGGGCTCGCCGGGTCTGGACACTGCTGCAAAAGCCACTGGGCAAACCGGGTCTTCACGTCTTTCAACGTCAGGTCGTCCAGCAGGCTCACCAGAATCTGGAGTTGCCGGTGCAACGACCGCAACACGCCCAGTGCCAGTTCCGGCTGGCGGCGCAGCAAGCTCAGAAATTCCGCCCGCCGGATCAAAAGTACCTTTGAGGGCTCGATCGCGGACGCGCAGGCATCATGACCGCCCGCAGCCAGCAGCGATTCCTCGGCAAAAGACTCCGGCGACCGGTAAACGTGGATCACCTGCTCGCGGCCGAAGGCGTTGACGCGGTGAACCTTGACCGCGCCCGAGTGCACCACATACAAGCCATGCACCCGGGAACCTTCGTGATACAGATACTCGCCGGCCGCCAGCGACCGCTCCACGGTGACCGCCGCCACCCGGGCCAGCACCGTTGCCGAGCACCCGGCGAACAGCGGGCAGCCGCGCAGCGCGCGGCTCACACCCCGGGGTCGGGATCGGCGGGAAGTCCTGAGCATCGGAACGCCATCCAGCCTAGGACCCGTCAGAACCGGTGCTCGGCGTTTCTTGACATTCTCTCGCCGTTTCTTGCCCCGCTCAAATCCCACCCCAATTCCGGGATTGCACCCGGCTGTGGCCCGGATATTTTTTCAACTCCAACAGTTGACTAACCAACCCCAGAGACCCGCATGACCACCGCAACAGGCTTTGTCCATCCCTGGCGCTTTTTCCGAGCCGGCGGCTTCGATCAGGTCCGCCTCGAAACCGGCGCCGATCTGTTGGCACTCGACCAGCTCGACCAGAAACTCTGGGTCGCCCTGGCCTGTCCCACCACCGGTCTGGCCTTCGATCCCCAGACCCTGGCGCTCATTGACACGGACAAGGATGGCCGTATCCGCGCCCCGGAACTGATCGCCGCCCTGAAGTGGGCCGGTGGCCTCCTCAAGAACCCCGACGACCTCGTCAAGCATTCCCCATCGCTTGCGCTGGACGCCATCAACGACGCCACGATCGAGGGTCAGACCGTGCTGGCCTCGGCGCGGCAGATTCTCGCGCACCTCGGCAAGGCAGACGCCCCGGCCATCAGCATGGCCGAGGTCACGGACACCGCCAAGATTCTCGCCCAGACCGCCTTTAATGGCGATGGCGTCATCGTGGCCGAATCCGCCGACGATGATGGCACGCGGGCGCTTCTGGCCGACATCATCGCCTGCCTCGGCGCCGAAACCGACCGCTCCGGCAAGCCGGGAGTCAACCAGGCGAAGGTGGACCAGTTCTTCGCGGAATGCGCCGCGTGGAACACCTGGTTGAGGCTGGCCGAAACCGACGCCACCGGCATCAAGCTACTCGGCGACGCCACCGCCGCGGCCGCGGCCGCCGTGCAGGCCGTCAAGGCTAAGGTGGATGATTACTTCGGCCGCTGCCGGCTGGCCGCGTTTGACCCGCGCGCCCTGGCCGCCTTAAACCGCGAGGAAAAGGAATACCTCGCCCTGGCCGCGAAAGACCTGTCCATCACCGCGGCGGAGGTCAGCGGCTTCCCGCTGGCCACGGTCGCGGCGGGCAAGCCCTTGCCGTTGAAGACCGGCGTGAACCCCGCCTGGGCCGGTGCGATCGCCCAACTTCACGCCGCCGCCGTCAAGCCGTTGCTCGGCGATAAGGCGGAACTCACTGAAACCGACTGGACGGCGCTCTGCGCGAAGCTGGCTCCGTTTGAAACCTGGATGGCCGCCAAGCCCGCCATCAGCGTTGAAAAACTCGGCATCGCGCGGGTCCGGGAGATCCTCGCCGGCCCCGGCAGGGACACACTTGCCGCGCTGATCGCCAGGGATAAGGCCGAGGACGCCAAGGTTCAGGCCATTGCCACGGTCGAGAAACTGGTCCGGTTTCATCGCGATCTGCACCTGCTGTGCCTGAATTTCGTCAACTTCAAGGATTTCTACGACCGCGGCGAGCCGGCGATCTTCCAGGCGGGCACGCTCTACCTGGACCAGCGCAGTTGCGAGTTGTGCCTGCGCGTCGAGGACGCCGGCAAACATGCCGCGATGGCCGCGCTGGCGGGAACGTATCTCGCCTACTGCGACTGCACGCGCAAAGGCACCGGTGAAAAGATGCAGATCGTGGCGGCGTTCACCAACGGCGACGCGGACAACCTCATGGTCGGCCGCAATGGCGTGTTCTACGACCGCCAGGGCCGTGACTGGGATGCCACCATCACCAAGATCGTGGACAACCCGATCAGCATCCGGCAGGCGTTCTGGGCGCCTTACAAAAAGCTGGTGCGGCTGATCGAAGAACAGGTGGCCAAGCGCGCCGCCGCCGCCGAAGCCGCTTCCGACGCCAAGCTGGCCAAAACGGCGGAAGCCGCCGCCCAGGCGGACAAGACTGCCGCTGCAGCCGCCAAACCCGAGCCCAAGAAAGTGGACGTCGGCACTGTGGCAGCCCTGGGCGTGGCCTTCGGCGCGTTGAGCACGGCGTTTGCCGCCATCGCCGGCTATGCCACGGGGTTGCTCAAGCTCCCGTTCTGGCAGGTCTGCCTGGCGGTGGTCGGCCTGTTGCTGCTCGTGTCCGGGCCGTCCATGCTCATTGCCTGGCTCAAGCTGCGGAAACGCAACCTCGGTCCGCTGCTGGATGCCAACGGTTGGGCCGTGAACGCGCGCGCGCGGCTGAACGTGCCTTTCGGCGCCTCGCTCACCCGCGTGGCTACTCTACCGCCAGGTGCCCTGGCAGGCGCAGGGGACCCCTTCGCGGAACGACCGGCCGTCTGGCCCAAGCTGCTCGCCGTGATCGTGGCGGTCTGTTTCGTGTACAGCCTGCTCAACAGCTACGGCTGGGTCTATCGCCTGTCCGGCGGCAAGTTCGGCCAGTCCACCGAGGAAATTCAGCGCAAGGAAAAGGCAGCGCAGGAAGAGACTGCCAGGAAGAAAGCCGCGGAAGCGGTGGCGGCCTCCGTCACGGCGGCCGGCGCGACCAACGCTCCCGCCGCCAAATAGCGCTTGCAGCCACTGTCACAAATTCACGCCAGCCCGGCTCCAGCCGGGCTTTTTGCTTTTTATTGGGCTTCGGGTCGGATGCTGCAGAACGCCGGCGAGACGCAGACCATAGAGAGGGTAGCGCCAGACTGTCGTCTGCACTCGAACGTTAAGGAGCGCGGACCTTCCCGGCCGCTTTCGGTTCGAGATGGTCGAGAGGCACGGACAGGGTTGTCCGCGCTGCTGCGCCCCCTCACCACGAAAAAAAAAAGCCGGTCAACCTTTCTGCCGGCAATGGGCTGCCCCCAAGGAATCGTCCAGGTTTCGGCTGGCAGCACGGGTGACATAGGCGCAAACGGATCATTGAGTCGCCCGGTGGCCTCGACCTGAAACACCCGGCCCGGGCCCTACCAAGTCATTTCCAATTCGGGCCCGCCCACGCCCCGCGGCTCTGGCCGCCCACGGCTTGCCCGCGGGCACGGAACCGGCTGGAATGCACCCCGTGAAGCTGCGTGCTTTGCCCCTCCTTGCGGTCCTGGCCGCGCTGGCCGGCGCGGGCCGTGCGGAAATTGTCCCGTTTGTCCTGCCCTGGAACGACGCCTCGCCCGGCGTGACCGATTTCTCCGGGATGAACCGCCCGATCGGCCCGGAGGACCGTGTGGGCGTGAACGCCTCCGGGCACTTCGTGGTGCGGGGCGAGCGGGTCCGCTTTCTGGGCATGAACTTCGCCGGCGATTCGCCCTTCATGCCCACCAACAAGGCCGAGGCCGTGGCCGCGCGCCTGGCCAAGTTCGGCATCAACAACGTGCGCTTCCACCACATGGACGCGCCCTGGGCCACGGGCGGCGGGATTCTCCGCTACACCACCACCAACAGCCGCGAGATCAACCCCGCGCAGCTCGAGCGGCTGCACTTCCTAATCTCCCGGCTCAAGGCCCACGGCATCTACGCCAACATCAACCTGCTGGTCGGCCGCGAGTACCGTTCCGGCGACGGCCTGGGGGCCGAGGTCACCACGATGGACTGGAAGGACCAGCACATCCTGGGCTTCTTCAACGACACCGCGCTGGCGCTGCACCAGGAGTACGCCACCCGCCTGCTCACGCCGACCAACCGCTTCACCGGCCTGCCGCTGGCGCGGGACCCGGTCGTGGCCTTCGTCGAGATCATCAACGAAAACGGCCTGCTCCAGAAATGGTACGACGGCGGCCTGGATCGGTTGCCCGCGCGCTACGCGGCGGACCTGGCGGTGCGCTGGAACGCCTGGCTGGTCGCGCGCTACGCGGACGACGCCGCACTCAAAGCGGCCTGGCAAGTGATCGAGGTGCCGCTCGGGGCGAACCTGCTCCGCAACGGCGATTTCGCCTCCGGCACCAGCCCCTGGGTGCTCGAACAACACCAGGGCGCCGCGGCCGCAGTCGCACGCACTACGGATTTCAACGGCGCGCCCGCCGCGAAAATCACCACCACCCGCGCCGGCACGGCCGGCTGGCACGTCCAGTTCAACCAGCCCGGCCTGACCGTCTCGAATGCCCAGGTGTACACGCTGATCTTCTCGGCGAAGGCCGACGCCGCGACCGACCTCGATGTGTCGGTGATGCAGGCGCACGATCCCTGGCAAACGGTGGGCTTGAGTCGCAGCGTGCGGCTTTCGACCAACTGGCAGACCTTCACCAACGCCTTCATCGCGGTGTTGCCGTCCGGGACGCGGGACACCAACACCCGGGTCAACTTCGGCGGAATGGGCACCCGTTTGGGCAGCGTCTGGCTGGCGGACGTGCGGTTTCACGCGGGCGGGACCGTCGGGGCGTTGCCGCCCGGGGCCTCGCTGGCCGCGCGCAACCTGCCCAACGTCCGTCGCAGCGGCGAGGGCTTCACCGGCACGCCGGCCGCGCAGCGGGACTGGCTGGCCTTCCTGCGCGAACGCGAGGCGGCGTACTACGACGCGATGGTCGGGCACATCCGCACCAACTGCGGCTACCCCGGCCTGATCCTCGGCACGATCATGGCCAACAGCCCCGCCACGGTGCAGTCACAACTCGACGTCATTGACTCGCACGCCTACTGGCAGCATCCGCAGTTCCCCGGCCAGCCCTGGGACCCGGTGAACTGGATCGTGCCCAACGTCTCGATGGTCACCACCACCAACAGCGACAACACCCTCGCCGGCCTCAGCCGCCAGCGTATTCGCGGAAAGCCATTCACGGTGACCGAATACCAGCACCCCTCGCCCATGTACTACGGCGCGGAAGGCCCGATCATGCTGGCCGCGCAGGCGGCGCTCCAGGACTGGGACGGCCTCTGGCTCTTCGACTACGGCCCCGGCCACGACGGCGTGGGGATGGGCCGCATCCGCGGGTTTTTCGACACCGCCCAGCACTCGACCAAGATGGCCAACCTGCTCATCGCTGCGAACCTCTTCCGCCGCGGCGACTTGCCGTCCCTGACCAACGAGGTGGTCATGGCGCTGACGCCCGAACGCGAACTCGACCTGCTGCTGACCCGCGCGGGCCAGTGGCAGGTCTTCGAGAGCGGTCAGCTCGGCGTGCCGCCGCACTGGGCGTTCACCACCCGCTTGAGCGTGGACGTGGGCGAGCAGCCCACCGGCTTCAACACGCCCCCGGCCAACCCTCCCCCGCCCGGCGGGCCGTTGCCGGTGCGCTGGCTCAACAACGGTCCCGACCGCGGCTACGTGCTGGTGGACACCCCGCGCACTCGCGCCGCCGTGGGCTACCTCCGCAATCGGACCCTCGGCCTGGGCGAGCTGGAGTTGACCGCAAACCCCGCCGAGCTGCCCTGGGCCTCGGTGGGGCTGACCGTGGTGCGCGGGGAGTCCTTCACCAACGGCACCTTCCTGGTCATCGCCAGCGGCTGGATCGAAAACACCGGCCAGGTGTGGAAGGACGCCAGCAAAAACTCGGTCGGCAACCAGTGGGGCACCGCGCCCACGCGGATCGAGGTCATCCCCTGGACACTGCGTCTGCCGGTGCCGCCCGCGCGCGTGCGCGCCTGGACGCTGGACGAGCGCGGCCAGCGCCGCGCCGAGTTCCCGGCGGTCGGTGACGGGCAGGGCGGTGCCCTGCTGGTCGCACCCACCAACGCCGCCACGCTTTGGTACGAGGTCGAGGTGGCGCCGCCAGTGCTGGCCGGTTTCGAAGGCTGGCGCCAACGGCATTTCTCCCCCGAGCAACTGGCCGACCCCGCCATCAGCGGCCCCGACGCCGCGCCGGCGGGCGACGGCATTGCCAACTTCGTAAAGTACGCACTCGCGGCCGATCCCCGGCAGGCGCTGCGTCCACGGGACCTCGCGTCTTGGCATCTGGAATCTCCGACTTCACAAAGCCCCTGCCTGAATTGGGACTTCTACCGGCCCGCGGGTATGGCTGACGCCCGGGTGCGGTTGCTCAGCTCCTCGAACCTGGTGAACTGGGACGAGGTGCCCACCAACGCGATGCACGTCATAAACGAGAACAGCCGGGAACACATGACCGTGAAGTCCTGCCCGGACGGCGCCATCGTCCGGTGGTTCAACCTGCTGGTGGTCGAACGCGTGACGCCGTGACCCCGACACCGCCAGACACGGTTCGGCAACGGAGGGAAACCAGCCCGAGCTGGTTCCGCCGAGCGCAAGCTACGCTGCGGCGGGACTCCGGCCCGTGACCAAGCGGGACCAACCCGCCTCACCCGCCGCGCTTGGCCTCCTCAAGCGTGAATGTCCGGTGTGTATCTCCTCGCGGCCGTAACAGAAACTCGAACCGCCAAGTGCCGGACGAGTCGCGCAAGGTCAACTCGTAGGTGCCGTAAAAGCCGCGAAAACGTACCGCCCCCTCGGCGTCGGCAGCCGCACTCAAACGGGTGGTCCATTCCTCGTGAATCAATCGTCGCAGCCGCTCCCACGCCGGCTTGGGCTGATACTGTTCGTCCAGAAGACAGACCTTGGGATAGCCCGGCGGGTCGGCGTCGGTCAGGCCGAAGTAGATGATGGCCCCGACCGCCGGATGCCCGAAGGCCACCCGGTAAAACTCCTCGATCGCCTCCGCCTGACGTTCCGGACTCCACTGCCCCTGCCGGTAGCCGCCAGTGATTTTCCGCGCCGGATCGGAGGTGTACCAGAATTCGGTGAAGTAAATCGGCAGGCCGGTCTGCGTGCCGAAGACCTCGCACGCCTCCCAGATTTCCTCCGGGGCAAACCAGTATGCGCCCCGGTCCGGCTCGTGCGCCTGGATGCCCACCGCGTGCAACGGCACGCCGGACTGCTGAAGGCGCCGAATCAGGTCCGCGTAGCGTTCGCGGTAATGCCCGCGCGGAATCACCCGGTAGTCGTTGAGGAGCAGGCGGGCGTTGGGGTTGGCCTCGTGCGCCCAGACCAGCCCGTTACTCACGTAGGGCACGACTTCCGGGATGGGCTCGTCCACCCAGCCCGGCTTGTCCCAGGCGCCCCAAACCCGGCAGTGGATCGCCTCGTTGACCACGTCCCAGACCAGGTCCACGTCGCGGTAATCGCACACCTCCCGCTCGATGCGGTGGCGGAGCCGGGCGGTGCGCGCCTCCGGCGCGTAGTCAAACAACCACCGGGGCAGCAGCGAACCGGACCGGTCCTCCCGCTGTGGCGTCCAGACCAGCATGTGGCCGTAAAAGCGGGTGAGGCCGTTTTCCCGACACCAACCGTTGATGAACTCAATGCGGTTGGCCCGTTGGGGCCGGCCTTCTTCAGCCTCGTACTGGCCCCAGTTGAACTCGAGCAGGGAGACGAAGTTGAACAGTTCCCTGAACCGCGCGCGGTACAGCTCGTTGGTGTAATGGCGAGGCCGGAACACGTTGCCGAACCGAAACTCGTGCGCCGTCTGCCGTACCTCCACTGAAAGGCCGGCAGCCGGCCGGCCGTCGGGCCAACGGAACTCCAGCACCGCGTCGCCCTTGCGGTGTTGTTCGATGCCGCGAGCAGCCAGGTCCAGGACTGAGACACTTGCGGCATCCGCGCCCCAGCCCGCAATCAGCAGCCCCAGCAGCAGCAGCTTTTTCATACTTGGAAAGCTCGGTTTCGCTGCCGCGTCCGCGCCGCTCAGCGAATGTTATCCCTCCAGCGTCCACGGCGGACGCATCGGGCGGACCTTGCGGAGTTCGTTGGCCTTGTCGTCGCCGAGGAACTCCTCCTTCACCGGGTCCCAGCGCAGCTTGCGGCCGAGCTTGAGGGCGATGTTGGCCAGGTGGCACACGGTCGAAACGCGGTGCCCGATGTCCACCGGGAAGTACGGGTCCTTGCGGCTCTTCACGCACTGGAGGAAGTCGTGGTGCTCGCCCTGCAGGTTGGTGTAGAGGCGGATGTCGTCCGGGCCGATGCGGGCGTTTTTGATGGCCTCCGAGCTGGCCTCCAACTCGCCCCGCCAGCCGGTGTTACCCACCCAGCCGTCAGTGCCGATGAACTTGATGCTCGGATTGCCCGGCTTGCAGGTCATGACCACGTCGTTGGCGTAGCGGAAGGTCACGTCGTAGTCCTTGACCGTGTTGTACAGCCCGCCGCTCCAAAACGTGCCGGCGCCCTCGATCTCAACCGGCCCGCTGCGCTCGACGTCCAGGGCCCACTGCACGGTGTCAAACAGGTGCGTGCCCCAGTCGCAGATGATCCCGCCCGAGTAGTCCTCGATCCAGCGGAAGTTGAAGTGCACCCGGTCCTTGGTGTAGGGCGCCCAGGGCGCCGGCCCCTGCCACATCTCCCAGTCGAGGTCGGGCGGTACGGGTTGGGGTGTTGGGTCACCCGGGACGTTGGGCTGCTTGGGCAGGATGACCTCGACGCGTTGGACCTTGCCGATGCGGCCGTTGCGGACCAGTTCCGCCATGCGGTGGTACACCGGGATCGAGCGGTCCTCGGTGCTGGTCTGGAACACCCGCTGGTGACGGCGCACCTCCCGGATGAGGATTTTGCCCTCGTCAATCGAAAGGGTGGGCTTCTCGCACTGCACATCTTTGCCGGCGCGCACCGCCAGCACGCTCATCAGGGTGTGCCAGTGGTCGGGCGTCGAGATCATCACGGCGTCAAGGTCCCGGCGGGCCAGGACCTCGCGGAAATCCTTGGTCATGCCGCAGTCGCGGTTTTGGTACTGCTCGTCCACGATCTCCTTGGCCCGGCGCATCCGGCCGCCGTCCACATCGCACACCACCAGCACGCGGCAGAGGTCCTTGAGTTCAAGGTAGCGGCGCAGGTTCCAGCCGGTGCCGTGGTCGCCGGTGCCGATGAAGCCGACGGTGATGAGGTTGCTCGGGGCGGCGGCGCCCAAGAGCCGGGCGGAGACAATTCGGGGCAGGGCCAGGGCGGCTGCGGCGCCGGCGCCGGACTTGAGAAACGAGCGGCGGGAAAGGCGTGTCGTCATGGCGCGGAGTTCTAGCGCCGGACCCGTGGTCGCTCCAACAAAAACCAGTCTCGCGCTGACGACGGCACTGCTGGTCATTAACTCGCGGGAACTCTCCCGGCAGAAAAGTCCGCGCTTCCGTCGGAAGTGCATTTCAGTTGTTTACTCCCGCCCCAAAAGCGCGGGGGTCGCCTGCTGAAACGGCAGCCATCTTGCCTGCCGCCCGACAACGGGGATGACGCCCCGGTTTGCCGCCAGGTATGAGGCCCCGCTTGGCGGCCGGCGGGAAGCCCGCCACCAACCCGGTCATCGGCGTCGTGCAGGACAATAGATGCGCCCGCCTCGCTGAGGACTGGAGGTTCCAACGTTGCGCCGACCGCACCGCAATGGTAGGCAAGGCGCATGAACACTTCGCGACGCGATTTCCTTCGCACCCTGGCCGCCGGTGTGGCCACAGCCACCGCCACCGCGCCCGGCCGGGCCGCCTCGACGCCCGCCAAGCCACTGGTGGGCTCGCAGCTATACGGCTGGGGCCAGTACTACCAGCGCGAGGGCAAGAATTTGAACGATCACCTGGATGACGTGCTGTCGGCACTGCGCGACGCGGGCTACGATTTCGCCGAAGGCTTTCTCGACGCGGGCAACCCGGAGGCGAACGTCCGCTTCGCCGAACGGCTCCGCGCCAAAGGCCTGAAACCGGTCGCGCTGTACACCGGCGGACGGTTGCACGACGAAAAGGCCGGGGAGGTCGTCCAGCGCCTGCTGACCGCGGCGAAGGCCTGCCGCGAGGCCGGGTTCCAGGTGATCAACTGCAATCCGGACCCGATCGGCCGCGACAAGACCGAGGACGAGCTCAAGCGCCAGGCCGCCGCCCTGGTGGACCTGGGGCGGGGTCTGCAGGCGCTGGGGTTGAAGCTGGGCATTCATCACCACACGCCCGAGCTGGCCAACCAGGCGCGCGAATTCTACCACAACTTCCGGCACAGCCCGAAGGAACTGGTGGGCTTCAACATTGACACCCACTGGATGTACCGCGGCGGGCTGCCGCCGATGACCGCCTTGCGCGAGTACGGCGACCGTGTGGTGTCCTGGCACCTGCGCCAGAGCCGCGGCGGCGTGTGGTGGGAGGACCTCGACGCGGGCGACATTGACTACTTGGAGATCGCCCGGTTTGCCCGCGAGCGGCAACTGACGCCGGTGTACGCGGTGGAACTGGCGCTGGAAAGCGGCACCCGTATCACCCGCAGCGCGGCGGAAAACCACCGCCGCAGCCGTGAGTTCGTGCGACAGGTGTTCGGCTGCTGAACAAACATTCCGTTCCACGCGCCGGGTGTGCATCTCACTTTATTCACGCGCTGAGAAGTCCGGGTGTCCGCCGGATAGCGGCAGCCACCCGGGCGGCCGTCGAGGGCGGTATCCTGCCGCCCGGTATGGCGGACGGCGCCACGCCCGGCCTCCGGACAAGGGGCCGGCTGGACGGCCGGCGGAAGCCCGCCGCTACACGTATCGCTGAACCTGTGGCTAAAAACCGCACTGCGCCGGCGGGGAAGGTTTTTCGGCCGGGCACTTGACCGGCGGGGGTTCCGGGCCCACGATTATGCAGTTCGCTTCGGTGGGGGCGTACTGGTTTCGACCTGGGATGAGCGCCAGAGGCGGCATGCCGAGGACGATGCGTGGGCCTCGTAAATCATCGCATCAAACCAAACTGCTAACGAAGAGTTGGCTCTCGCGGCCTAAATCACCGCGACGTTCACCGGTGGACGCCTGCTACGCCGGCTGAACGCCACAGCAGGCATGGGTTGACGCGGAGACAGCGCGCGGCGACCCGAGAACAACTCATGCTGACTGGGCGGCGGGGAAGCACGCCGGAGGGCGTTCCCGCGGCCGAGATGAATCTCCGGCTAAGCATGTAGTCGCGGCTGGGGCTTGTGTCAGGGACAGGGGTTCGACTCCCCTCGCCTCCACCATTATCTTTCCTGCGCCTCCGAGCGGTCGGCGCGATGCTCGAAAGCAGGGCCGCGATGGCGGTATGTTCGCGGGCGCTTTAAGCCCGAAAACCCCAGGTTGGCTGTGGTGAAATGTGTCCCGGCGGCCCGGCTTCGGCTTTCAGTTTTTATGGGAGATGGAATCCGATTCGGGTTCTTCCTTTATCAGCGCATGTGGCGGTAAAAGGTAACCGCCCGAAAATTCGTGAGGTTTGCGGGAGTTGGCCCGGATGGCAGCGCCTGGCGGGTCCAGCCTCGTAGGGGACCGGTGCGCTCCCCGAAGCAGTTTGCGGGTTACTCGGAAAGCGGTTCGCCGCGAACCTCGCCCGGCCGGGCCTGTCTGGCCCAGCGGATCTCCGGCACCAGCAGCAGGCTCGCCGCGCAGATCATCGCCGCGCAGATCGCGCCGATGGTCCCCAGCGGCAGGCTCTTGGCGGCGTAAAACGCGGCCACCGGCGCCACCACGCCGCGCACGCCGGTGAAGAACGTGTGCACGGACATGTAGTCCGCCACCCGTTCGGGCGGGGCCAGTTTGGTCACCCACAGACCCCATGCCACGTCGCCGCCCGCGTTGGCGATGCCGAAGATAATGGCGCCCGCCAGCAGCCCGGTCATCGAGTCGCTGAGAAAAAAGGTCAGGATGCCGAGCGCGAAGCCGGCGTTCAGCACCACGCGCAGCGCGAAGAAATTCATCCGGTCGAACAGCCAACCCCAGACCTGGCTCATCAGGAGGCGGGCGATGTTGGGCACCACGCCCACGATGAAGGCGATCTGTCGCGCGTCCAAAGCGAGGCCGTGGCGCGGGTTGCCCAGGTATTCGACCCGCAGCGGCAGCATCATCAGGTTCGCGAAGCCCATGAGCATCCAGGCGATCAGCGTGTGCCGGAACAGCCGGTCCTCGCGCGCGTAGCGCATCGCCCGAAACGGATGCGAGCCGCCGTCGTTGTGCAACGGCCGGGACGGGTAGCGCGCCAGACGCGATGCCGCGAAGGCAAACGCCGCGGCAAAGACGAGCAGCAACACCCGCGAGCGGGCGATGTCCCCGGCCAGGAGGCGGCCGGCGATTTCGCTGAAGCCCGCGTTGACCGCGATGCGGAGCATCACGGCGCGGGCAAACAGCTTGCCGCGCTGCGCCTCCGGGTAATTCTCCTGGTAGATCTGGGTGAGTAACGGGATCACCGCCGCCGCCGCCGCCATGCTCACGATGGAACCGAAGACGTAGAGCGGCAGCCAGGGCACGAGCGCCATCACCACAAACGTGCTCGCCCCCACACAAGCGCACCACGCCGCGGCGCGGGCCGCCGGCCAGCCCCAGCGCGCCACCTGCGACACCACCAGCGGCGTAAGCATGAGCCCGGCGCTGCCGCCGCCCGCCACCAACGCCTTGGCCAGGGCGCCGGCGTGGAAGTATTTCAGGGCGATGAGCAGCAGGAACGTGCTGCCGGCTGCCTCGAGCACACCGTTGGCCACCGCCCGTTGGAGTTCCAGGCGGTACGTCACGCGGGCGCGATCCGACGCGGTCACGCCCCGAGCCTAGCCGGACGGGTTGAAATCCGAAGAGCGAAATCCGGGGGAAGTCCACGCTCCACAACCACGAATCCGGGGATCGAGACCGACCACCGCGGACTTCACAACCGGCATGGAGCGGCGTTTTCAGAGTGTTTTTGAATTCCCGATTCGCGGCGGGCTGGTTAACTCGACCCGTGCAGCGCACCCGGCTACAACGCAGCCTGCGGGCCACGTTCCTGGGCATGATCGTCAACACCCTGCTCGCCGGCGGCAAGATGGTTGCGGGTGTATTCGGCCACAGCCACGCGCTTGTGGCCGATGGCGTCGAGTCGCTCGCCGACCTGCTCAGTTCGTTGATCGTCTGGCGCGGGCTGGTGGTGGCCGCCACGCCGCCGGACGCCGATCACCCGTACGGCCACGGCAAGGCCGAGCCGATCGCCGCCGCGGTGGTGGCCACCATGCTGTTTGTCGCTGCTGCGTGGATTGCCGTCACCTCGGTTGTTGAATTGTTCCATCCGCACGAGGCTCCCGCGGCGTTTACGCTGGTCGTGCTCCTCGCGGTCGTGTTGGTGAAGGAAACTTTGTTCCGCTTCGTGCTCCGCGAAGGCGTGTCGCTCGACAATCTCGCCGTGACCTCCGACGCCTGGCATCACCGCAGCGACGCGATCACCTCGCTGGCGGCGGGTATCGGCATCAGCATCGCGTTGATCGGCGGGCCGGATTACGCGCGGGCGGACGACGTGGCGGCGCTCGTGGCGGCGGGGATCATCGCCTGGAACGGCTGGCGACTGCTGCACGGCACGCTGGCTGAACTCATGGATACCGCGCCGGATCCGCAGTTCAACGAGCGCGTCAGCGGCATCGCCGCGGGCATCCCCGGCGTGGCGCGCATCGAGCAGTGCCGGGTGCGCAAGATGGGCGGGCAGTATTTCGTGGATATGCATGTCGAGGTGGCGCCGGAGATGCCGGTGCGTGACGCCCATGCCATCGCCCATGCCGTAAAGGACCGTGTGCGCGCGGATCTCCCGGCCGTGGCCGACGTGCTGATCCACCTCGAACCGGCGGACAACAACCACCTCCCGCTTGAAGCGGCCACCGGGCGGTGAACGGCCGTACCGGATACGCGAGCCATCCAAGGGAAAGACGCACCGGTCCTGCTGTAAACCCGGGTTGGCCGGGGCGCAGCGCCTCCCGCCTGCCCCGCTTCGGTCTTGGGGTTCAAGTCGGTGAACTGGACAGGCAGCCCGGCCAGCCGGGGTTCGACGTCGTGGAAATTCGGGCGCCGCAAGCGTGTTCCGGTCGGGTCGGCTGATTCTGCCCGCCATCCTCGTCCTCACAGAGCTTAGGGTCCGCAAACAGACTGGCGATCAGGTGGATGGCGATGTCTTCGTCGTCACCGGACGCCTCAATTTCAATCGCGGTGTCGCGCGGGGCGCACAGCGTGAGGAGGGAGAGAATGCTACTGCCGTCGGCGACGCGCGGGCCGGCGCGGAACCGTACCCGCGAGCGCAGGTCACGAATCCGCTGCACCAACTGCGCGGCGGCTCGGGCGTGCAGCCCTTCCCGCCAGGGCACCATTACCCGGGTCTTTTTCATGGCTTCCAACGCGTTGACCAAGGTTCGGACAATACCGCCCGCGAAAGGTTCAATCACGTTCTTGGACGTTGATCGAAGCGCCGCCGGGCCGGGCCGCTGGCGCTCCAACGCCTCCCCTTGGATGAAATCCGTCATGGGGGACTTCGCCGACGACAGTCTCCGGGACGTCGCCTGCCCGGCCGGGGGACCGGCGGGCGTGGCCGTTCCGATGGGCACGCGAGGCATGTCCAAAACTCGTCATTCGTCGGAAGTAGGGGTAAAGCCTTTTTCCAATGTCGCCGGACGCCCAGGATCGGTTTGGAGATTCCACTCCTGCGCAACAGCGCTTTCTCTCGCTGTTCCTGCGCAGCGAGCGGGAGATCTTTCGCTATGTCGCCGCGCTGGTGCCCAACGTGACGGACGCCGAAGACATCGTGCAGCAGACCGCCCTGGCCCTGTGGGAGAAGTTCGACGCTTACGATCCGGCCCAGCCGTTCACGCCCTGGGCCTGCCGGTTTGCCCTGAACAAGGCCCGGCAATGGATCGAGCGGCGGCAACGCTGGCAGGCCCTCCTGGATCATGGGCTGGCGGAGGAGTTGGCGCAGCGGCGGCAAGAGTTGCAGCCGGAGTTCGAGCAGCGGCTACGGCACCTCGAAGCCTGCCTAGAAAAGCTCCCGCCGCAGCAGCGTTCGCTGGTGCAGGGGTATTATTACGAGCGCACCGACGTCGAATCGCTGGCCGCCCGTTCCGGTCGAAGTGTGGCCGCCACCTACAAGATGCTCCAGCGCGTCCGCCAGGCGCTGCAACTTTGCGTGGAACACCGCCTCAGCCCGGAGCAGGCGTGAAGCTCTCCTTCCCATCTCCCGAATTCGACGATGCGGTGGCGGCGGTGTGCCACGGGTCAACCACCGAGGTCGAGATGCGCGCTTTGAATGAGTTGCTGCGCCACGACTCTCGCGCCCGCGACGAGTATTTGCTGCGAGTTGAGTTGCACGCCCGGCTGGCGTCCGAGCCGGATTTGTTCGCTGATTTCGCGGACGTAGCGGTGTCTCGGCAGTGCGCCGCCATCTTCCCGCAAGAGAGCATGCGGCGCTCTGCCAAGACGCCGCTCCGTAACCAGGATTCTGGCTGGCGAACGCCGATGGTATGGTCGCTGGCTCTGGCGGCTTGCCTTGTTCTCACTGTCTGGAGCGTTTGGAGTTTCTGGTTCCAACGACCAGCACCCCGGACCGGAACCACCAGCAAGGCCGTCGCCATGCTGACCCGCGTCGTGGGCGCTCGTTGGGCCTCAAGCGCCGGGCCTCTACGGGCGGGCGGCGCACTCGAGCCGGGTTGGTTGCGCCTGGAGTCCGGCCTGGCGGAAGTGGCCTTTTACAGCGGGGCGCGCGTGGTGATGGAGGGACCCACGGAACTGCGTCTGGTTTCCCCAAGTGAAGCCGTTTGTCCCGTTGGACGACTGCTGGCCGAGGTGCCGCCGCCGGCGCGCGGATTCCGCGTGAAGACGGATCATCTGGAGGTGGTGGATGTGGGGACGGCCTTCGGGTTGGTCGCCGCGCGCGGCCGAACGGAAGTCCATGTCTTCAACGGCGAAGTTCGGCTGCATTCTGCCGGGGCGGCGGAGCAATCTTTGAGCGAAGGGCAGGCCGTGGCGGTGGCAGGCGGGGTTGGGCCGCGGCTGATGGCGGCACGCGCGGCCGCTTTCACCTCGTTGTTCGAGTTTCGACAGCGTTCCTTGGCCAGCGAGGCGTTCCGCTACGAGCACTGGCAGTTCGCCAGCGCTCAACTCAACGAGGACCCCTCGCTGGTGCTGCGCTTGGATTTCGACAGCCGGGGCGGCACCGATTGGACACTGCGCAATACGGCTGAGGGCAGCCGATCTGTGCCGGAGGCGACCATAGTCGGCTGCCAGCGGGTCGAGGGGCGATGGCGGGAAAAGCCGGCGCTGGAGTTTCAGAGCGTCAACGACCGCGTGCGCCTGGCCGTGCCCGGCGAGTTTGAGGCGCTGACCCTGGCGGCGTGGGTGCGCCTTTCGGGACTGGACCGCGAGTTCAATTCGCTGTTCATGTGCGATGGTTTCCAACCCCGCACCATTCACTGGCTAATTCGCCGCGATGGTGTCCTGGGCCTGACTGTCTTCGGGGCGGACCCGGGGCAGTTTCAGATTCTGGCCAGCCCGCCGGTGCTGACGGCGGACCAGTTCGGGACCTGGCTGCACCTGGCGGTGGTGCTCAATGGCCCGGTCCGGGAGGTCGTTCACTACGTCAATGGCGAACCCGTTTCCGGGGAGACTTTGGAACTGCATTCGCCCTTCAGGCTTGGCCCAACCGAGTTGGGTAACTGGAACGCGGGCGGCAGTCTTAAGCCTGGCCCCCACCTCATCCGCAATCTGAGTGGGGCGCTGGATGAATTTGTCCTGTTCCGCCGGGCTTTGACTGACGCGGAAATCCGCGCGCTCTATACCACCGGCAAACCGCAGCCCGATCCGTAGCCGGTCTCATGTCCCGGTCGCTTCCTCTGACCTCACGCGCTATCCAAAACAACCCATAACACAATTCCATGAAAACAAAACTCGCAACTCTGATGCTGGCCGGTGTGTTCACCGGCCAACTTGCCCTGGCCCAAACCAACGAACCGGCCGTGGAGGACTTCAAACCCTCCTCGCTGAACCAGCCCGGCAAACAGTATCCCCAGGTCAACTCCGAGCGGCGCGTCCGCGTCCGCGTTGTCGCGCCCCAGGCCCAGAGCGTCACGCTCGATTTCCTGGGCGGCGCCAAATACCCGCTGACCAAAGGCGACGACGGCGCCTGGACCGGCGTCACGCGCCCCCAGGACGAAGGCTTCCACTACTACCAGCTCGTGATTGACGGGGCGGGCGTGCCGGACCCCGGCACGCTTTACTTCTACGGCGGCAGCCGGTGGGGCAGCGGCCTGGAGGTGCCCGCCGCGGACCAGGAGTTTTACGCGCTTAGAAACGTGCCGCACGGCCAGTTGCGGCAGGTGCTCTACCATTCCAAGAGCGCCGACGCCGTACTGCGCTGTTTCGTCTATACCCCGCCCGATTACGACCAGGACCCGACCAAGCGCTACCCGGTGTTGTACCTGCAACACGGCGGCGGTGAGGACGAAACCGGCTGGGGCAGCCAGGGCAAGGCCGGTTTGATCCTGGACAACCTGATCGCCCAGGGCAAAGCCAAGCCGTTCATTGTCGTCATGGCCAACAGCTACGTGCCGGGCGCGTCCTACACCTTTGGCGGCGGGCCGACCTCGACCAACCAACCGGGCGCAGGGCCTGCACCAGCCACCGGCGGCACGAACGCCGCGCCCGCTCGCGGCGCGGTCGGTCCCGGCGGACGCCGGTTCGATTTCAGCGCCTTCCAGCGCGTCCTCATCGAAGACCTGATTCCGTTCATTGACACCCACTTCCGGACCCTGGCTGACCAACCCAATCGGGCGATGGCCGGCCTCTCGATGGGCGGGATGCAGACCCGGACGATCACGCTGGCCAATCTCGACAAGTTCTCCCACATCGGCGTTTTCAGTGGCGGCAGCATCGCGCCAACGAACATCGCCGACATGGAAGCCTTCAAGCAAAAGGTCAAGGTGGTGTTCGTCAGCTACGGTAGCCGGGAATTGGAGAGCGGCCGCTACAGCTTTGGTGGCGATCCCAAGGCCAACACCGAGGCCCTCAAATCGGCCGGCGTGAACAGCTTCTTCTACGTGTCGCCGAACACCGGCCACGAATGGCAATCCTGGCGGCGCAGCCTGCACGCCTTCGCGCAGCTCCTGTTCCAAGACCAGCCGGTGGGCTTCGCCTCATCGCACGAGATGTATGCGGCCAGCGCGGCCACCCCGACACCGGCCCCGGCGGCGTCGGCTCCTGCCGCTGCCGAGTCAGCCACCAAGCCCAAAGCCGCGGACATCACCGGCACCTGGAAATCTGACTTCGACTCCCAGATCGGCCACCAATACTACACCTTCACGTTCCAGCAGGACGGCGCGAAGTTGACCGGGAAGGCCAGCTCCGAAGTCGGCGACCGGAAACGCGAAGCTGAATTGAAGGACGGCAAGGTTGACGGAGATGCGATTGCGTTCGTCGAGATGCTGAGTTTCGGGGACAACGAGATTCGCATCACCTACACCGGCAAGCTCTCCGCCGACCGCAACCAGATCAAGTTCACGCGCGAGGTCGGCGAGTTTGCCAAAGAAGACATCGTGGCCAACCGCGTGCAGAGCGCACCCCCAGCGAAGATCATCCGAATCAAGGCCGGCAGATCCGAGCCCGTGAAAGACGCCGAGGGCAACGTATGGCTCGCCGACCAGGGCTTCGAGGGCGGTCAAACCATCGAACGGCCGGACCTCCAGATCGCCAACACGAAAAGTCCCGACCTCTACCGGGCGGAACGCTACAGCATGGACTCCTTTTCCTGGCCGGTGCCCAACGGGAAATACCTCGTGAAGCTCCATTTCGCCGAAACCTTCGAGGGCATCTCCGGCCCCGGCGAGCGGGTCTTCTCCTTCAACGTCCAGGGCAAGGAGTTCAAGGACTTCGATCCGTGGGTCAAGGCCGGCGGCTTTGCGCGCGCCTACATCGAAACGGTCCCTGTCGAAGTCACCGACGGCAAGATCAAGATCACCTTCACGCCGAAAGTGGAGAATCCCCAAATCTGCGCGCTGGAGATCATTCCGCAGTCCGGAGCCGAAACCAGCGCGGCAACGCCCGCTCCGGCGACGACCGCGCCTGCTGCCCCCGCCGAAACCACGCCCGCTCCCACTGCGCCCACCGGCCCCACCGTGCTGCAAATTGACGCCGGCAAAGTCACCGGCAAGGTCAGCCCCATGCTCTACAGGTTGATGACCGAGGAAATCAATTTCGCCTACGAGGGCGGCATCTACGCCGAACTGATCCGCAACCGTTCCTTCAAGGCGGACGCCATTGTCCCGCGCGTCACGCCCGAGACTTACGAGGCCGGGAAATACCTCCCAGTCACGTTCAGGCCTGACACGCAGCCCAGGTTCTGGACGACTGTCGGCGGCGCTTCGATGGTTCTCGACACGGCCAACCCGCTGAACGAGTTCCTCAACGTTAGCCTCAAGCTCGACGCCTCCTCAGCCTCCGCCGCGGCGCCTGCGGGCGTGGCCAACGGCGGCTACTGGGGCATTCCTGTGAAACCGAACACGACCTATCGTGTGTCCTTGTTTGCCAAGGCCGCCCCCGGTTTCACCGGCCCGGTGACGGTGAGCCTGGAAAGCGCCAATGGCCAGACCACCTTCGCCAGCGCCGACCTCTCCGGTCTGACCACCGAATGGAAGCAGTTCGAAACCACGCTGAAGACCGAGAGCGTGCCCGCCAGCAAGGAAAACGTCTTCAAACTCACGACCAAGACCCCTGGAACGCTTTGGCTGCAGAACGTCTCGCTCTTCCCGCCCACCTACAAGAACCGCAAGAACGGCAACCGGGTTGACATCATGGAACTGCTGGCGGCCATGAAGCCCAAGTTCCTGCGTTTCCCCGGCGGGAATTATCTGGAGGGAAACGCCTTCAACCAGCGGTTCAACTGGAAGGAGACCATCGGCCCGGTCGAGCAGCGTCCCGGCCATCCCAGCCCGTGGGGTTACTGGTCCACCGACGGCATGGGCCTGCTCGAATTCGCCCAGTGGTGCGAGGACCTGGACATGGAACCGCTGCTCGGCGTGTTCGCCGGTTATTGCCTGGGCCGCGGTGGCGTCATTCCGGCGGGTCCGGCGCTCGAACCCTACGTGCAGGAAGCGTTGGAGGAAATCGAGTATCTCATCGGCGACGCCAACACGACCAAATGGGGCGCCCAGCGCGCAAAAGATGGGCACCCCGCGCCGTTCAAGCTGACCTACGTGGAGGTGGGCAACGAAGACTGGTTCGACCGCAGCGGCAGCTACGATGGGCGGTTCGCGCAATTCTACGACGCCATCAAGAAGAAGTACCCGCACCTGAAGGTCATCTCCTCGGTGGGCTACGAGCAGCCCCAAAACCTCTGGGTCAAAAGCCGCACGCCGGACCTCGTGGACGAACACTTCTATCGCAACATGGAGGAGATGATGGCGCAGGCGTTTCGGTACGACACCTACTCGCGGACGAACCCGACCAAAATCTTCTGCGGCGAATGGGCCACGCGCGTCGGCTCGCCCACGCCGAACATGTCGGGAGCGCTGGGAGACGCCGCCTGGATGACCTGCATGGAACGCAACTCGGACATCGTTCTCCTCTCCTGCTACGCCCCGCTGTTCGTCAACGTCAGCCAGTTGACCGGCAACGGCCGCTCGATGCAATGGGCATCAGACCTGATTGGCTACGACGCCCTGACAAGCTACGGCTCCCCCGCCTATTATGCCCAGATGATGTTTAGCACCATGCACGGCGACGAAATTCTCGCGACCGATTCACAGAACATCCCGACCCGCGCCTGGCAACGGCGCGGCCGCGGGGACGCGGCCGGCACCACCCAGCAAATTCGCGAGGTCTTCTTCAACGCCACCCGCGACAGCAAGACCGGCCTGATTTATCTCAAGGTGGCGAATGCTTCCGCAGCGGCGCAGACCATCCGGGTTCAGATTCGCGGCGGCACACAGATCGAGTCTGAGGGCGAACTGGTTTCATTGGTCGGCACCGACCTGAACGACTGCAATTCCATCGAGCAGCCTGGAAAGCTCGTCCCGCGCACGGCGAAAGTGGACGGCCTGGGCGCGGATTTTTCGCGCGAGTTTCCGCCCTATTCCATCTCTGTCGTGAAACTCAGCTCAAGACCCGCCACGGCCGCGGCCGGCCCCGCCGGACGAGGCGGTCGTGGTGGATTTGGCGGGCCCATCACGCTTGGGCCTGACGACAAACCCGCCTTCGACGATCCGCCTCCCGGCATCGCGGCGAAGCGGGACGGCATTCCGCACGGCAAACTGGAGATGGTCGAATACGAGTCCAAGACCGTCGGCACCAAGCGCAAGATGCAGGTCTATACCCCGCCGGGCTACTCGACCGAGAAGAAGTATCCCGTCCTTTACCTGCTCCACGGCATCGGTGGTGACGAAACGGAGTGGCAACGGTTCGCCACGGTGGACGTGCTGATGGACAACCTGATCGCCGACGGCAATGCCGTGCCGATGATTGTCGTGATGCCCAACGGCCGGGCCCAGAAGGACGACCGGCCCGGCCCCAACGCGATGGCGACGGCCCCCGCGTTCGCCGTCTTTGAGCGGGACCTGTTGGATGACGTGATCCCCGCCATCGAGTCGCGCTATTCAGTGCAGGCCGACCGCGAACACCGGGCGCTGGCCGGGTTGTCCATGGGTGGCGGCCAATCCTTGAACTTTGGCCTGGGCCACCTCGATACCTTCGCCTGGGTGGGCGGATTCTCCTCGGCGCCCAACACCAAGCCACCCGCAGAGCTGGTGCCGGACCCCGAGGCAGCAGCCCGGCAACTGAAACTGTTGTGGCTCTCCTGCGGCAACAAGGACGGCCTCATCCGCATCAGCCAGGGCGTCCACGCCCACCTCAAGGAGCACAACGTCCCGCACGTCTGGCACGTGGATGGCAACGGCCATGACCCAACGCACTGGCGGAACAATCTTTGGCTGTTTGCGCAGCGCCTTTTCAAATAAACCGTCGCTTCTACAATCCTCGAAAGACCAAGGGCTCGTGGCGGATAACAAGATTCTGCGGGTTGACCTGCAGTTTTCTGCAACCTCGGCATCCGCACCGCCGCAGCCCGCGCAATTTACGCCACTGTGGAACGGAGCACCGGTTTTCAGTCGGACTGGCGCGTCGGTTCGTTCAATGCCAGTTGGAAAGCGGCGCTCCAGTCCGTCGGCCAATCAGCCGGTGGGTGTGTTATGTTCTGTCCTACTCGTTACCAGGCGAGGCGGATTTGGGCAGCGCCGCAAATTGGGTGGTGCTGGGAGAGAGAACCCACACCGCAAAGGATCGCGGCGCTCCTCTGCTTGCTGTTCAGCCGCGCTGGGCAATTGGCGGGCCGGGAGGGGCAGGCGCTAAATGCGGGCAGCCGCGTGAAGATCATCAAGCCTACCAACGGGGGGGAATCCGGCAATGGGGCTGGTCAACGATCACAAAGTCAGTCAAGCCAGTGCGTGAGCCATGCCCGAACGAGAAAAACGGAGCACAAGCTTTGATGCGCCGTCCAGCTTTCGCCCTCAAGGACATGCGGGTGCCGCACATCGGACACGTGGGCGTCCACAGCCACCAGCAAGCGCTGGGGCGAGAGAGCCAGCGGTTGTTTGCCCTGAACTGTTCCAAGCGGGAAACCGGTTGGCATCCCACGCCCCGGGGAGGCACAGTTGTCGGCGTGAAATCATGCCGTTTGCGGCGGTTCCTGGGGTGTTTTGGGTCTGTCCATGGGGACCCGCCGCAATCGGAGTTGGCGCTCGGCATGCGCTTGCCCTTTGGGTCAGCACTTGCGCGACAGGGGCCAGGTCCGACGCCGCCCGTCCTGGCGCGGGGCAACGAATAGTTGTAACCTCCGCCTGGGCTTTCCTCAGGAACTGGCTGCATGAACACTGTGCCGATCACCAAATGTTGCCCCAAATGCGCCGCGCCGTTGCCGGAGGACGCGCCCCAGGGGCTTTGCCCGAAGTGCTTGATGCTTGCCGCCTCGACGCCGACCGAGAGCGGCACCGGCCTGGCGGACCTGACCAACGGGCTTTCGCTCGAGGCCGTCCAGGCCGCGTTTCCCCAACTCGAAATCCTCGAGTTGATCGGCGCAGGCGGCATGGGAGCCGTCTATAAGGCCCGCCAGCCCAAGCTCGACCGCCTGGTCGCGCTCAAGGTGCTCTCGCCCTCGCTCGCCGCGTCGCCCGCGTTCGCGGAGCGGTTCAACCGCGAAGCCCGCGTGTTGGCCCGGCTGAACCACCCCGGGATCGTCAATGTTTTCGATTTCGGCGTTGTGGAACGGACCGCCAGTCGGTCCGCGGCGGATGAGGAGACTGGCGAGGCGCCCGCCCCACTTTACTACCTGCTGATGGAGTTCGTGGACGGCGTGAACCTGCGCCAGGCCATGGAAGCGGGTCGCTTCACGCCGACGCAGGCGCTGGCGCTGGTACCCAAAATCTGCGAGGCGCTCCAGTTCGCGCACGACGAAGGCATCTTGCACCGCGACATCAAGCCGGAGAACATCCTGCTCGACACCAAGGGCCGCGTGAAAATCGCCGATTTCGGCATCGCCAAGCTCGTCGGCCAGCCGCGACCCGTTACCAAGCTCACCGCCACCGGCGCAGCCGTCGGCACGCCGAATTACATGGCCCCGGAGCAGCTTGAGCATCCGGAAGACGTGGACCAACGGGCGGACATTTATTCGCTGGGCGTGGTCTTCTACGAAATGCTCACCGGCGAGCTGCCCATCGGCCGTTTTGCCCCGCCGTCGGAAAAGTCCCCTGTGGACCCGCGCGTGGACGCGGTGGTCTTTAGGGCGTTGGAGAAGGAACGGGAGCGCCGCTATCGCAGCGCCGGCGAGGTCAAAACGAGCGTGGAGCACCTCACGTCCGCTCCGCCGACCCCGCCAGCCGCCCCGGCCACGCCGGCCAGCGCGCCCGTGTTCGATCCGGCGCAGGATTTCATCCTCTGTCCGCCGCAACTGCCCCGCATGGCCAAGGCGATCATCATTTATGCGTTGACGGTTGCCCCAGTGCTGTGGCTGTTGAGCCTCTTCACCATCGAGCCCCTGCCGAACCATCCGCTTGTGGGTTTTGTCCAGGTGATGGCAAACCTGCTGACGTACGGCCTGGACTTTCTGCTCGTGATCCTGCTGGCCATTGGCGGCTGGAAACTGCGGGGATTGCGCCCCTCCGCCGTGAATTGGCTGCGCACAGTCATCTGGCTGCGCATCGGCTGCGGTGTCCTGACCATCGGCACAACGCTTTGGGTCGAGTCCCTGGCGTCGCAGTTTCTCCCCGATGCTCCCGTGCCCCGGCCCCATCTCAGCGACGGGCTGGTGATGGCCTTCGCCCTTGCAGCGATGGTGTTTGAAATCAGCGCACTGGTCTGGCTGCACCGGCATCGCGTCGCGCTGCGCGCCCTTTGCACCAAAGGCCAGCACCCATCCGACGCGCCGCCGTCCTACTGGCAACAGGCCTGGCTGAGCTGGCCAGCGGGCGCGCGCTTCGGAGTGAAGGTGGGGATCATCGCAACGATACTCGGACTGGGCTGGTTATTTGCCTACTACCGCCTCGAATGGATCCACGAAGGGCCGTACGTCGTCCGCAACAGCGTGGTGGGCTGGCCGACGCCGTGGCTGAGTTGGTGGCGCTCGCCGACGCAAAACTCGCAACTCGATTGGGGCGTTGAGTTCTTCACCCTCTCGTTCGCCGCTGGCTTGGCAGCCGTGGCGCTGGTCATCCTGTTCGCGCGCCTGCGGGGCACCGAGCGTCGCTGGGGTGCGGTCGTCAGCCAGCCCCCGGCGACCGCCGCGCCGCCCGCCGCGGAGACCGGCCCGCGCTGGTCCTGGAAATCCATCATCGGCGCGGCGCTGGTCGGCGTCAGCCTGCCACTGCCGGTGTTACTCGGCACGGCCACCGTTCTGCGCATGGGCGGTGTCGGGTCTGCCGAGATGCTCATCTTGCTCGGCCTGGCTTTGTTTCTTGGGTTGCCGGGGACCATCCTGGGCTGGATGGGTTTGAGCGACATCCGCGAACAGGCCGGGCGGCTGCGCGGGCTGCCCTTTGCGGTGTTCGCCGCGCTGGCGTGGCCGCTGGGCTTGCTGGTCGGCGTGACCGTGGCGGCACCGGCCATGATTGCCATTCCGGTTGCCGCCGGAGAAGGGCCGCCGCTCTGGACCCGCTTCACGCTGCTGGTGCCCGCCGCCGTCATCACCTTCGCGATTTGGGCGGTCTATGCGACGGCGCGTTGGGGCGCGAACCGACCAGCTTCGCAACGCAAAGGCGTGCTCAAGTGGATCTTCCTCGGGCTGGTCCTGGCGCTGGCGGGATTCGCGCTGAGCCTGGCGGGAAAACCCTCCGTCCGCGGCGCGCCCAAATCTGCCAGCCTGCGGCCCTATCCCAACCAGGTTCAGCCCCAGCCAGGCAGCACGTTTAACGGCCTCCTCGAAGTTCCCGCCGGCCATCTGCTGCGGATCGAGGCGCGCCTCTGGAGCAACGGCGTGGCTGTTCCGGTCAGCAATCTCACCGCGCACGTCCTCGCGCCGCGCGACCGCCCGCATCGCGATCTGCTCTCCTGGCGCGTTCTGTCCGTCGGTGACCCGGGCAACCGCGGCGCAGGCTGGAACTTCACGCTGGGCGGCGGCAGCAACCCGGTGCTCTGCCCGCCGCCGCAAGGCGCGGAGCGGCCGGACTGGCAACTGGCGGGCTTCCACGGCGTGGTGACGGTCCCCGCAGGCACCGAGCACAGCGTGCCGATCCTGCGCGGTTCCGGCCGTGGTATGGACGGCAGCTCCGCGCTTTGGGAAGCGAAACTGAACCTGCGCCTGGAACCTCCCGGCGCCCGCAGCGTGGCGAATGAAAGCTCGCTGGTGGGTCTGGGACCAGAGCCGCAGGTCGGCGGGCAACTGCTTGTGGGCAGTTCGACGCCTGACGTGGTGCTCACCGTCTCCGCGCCGCCCCGCGAGAACCTCATCCTCTCGGCGACGGTGCTTTCCAACCGCGTCCCGGTGGCCCAGCGCCATCTGCGCACTAAGCTTTGGCCGCCGAGCACCAGCAAGCCGACTGATTTCCAAGTGAAATGGCAGCCCGTCGTGACGGCGGGATCGTCGAGTTGGGACATCGAAGTCACCGACCCGCGCAACGGCCAGGTGCTGGCCCGGCTTTGCCCGGACAACCTGCCGCAGTTCGAGTGGATGGCCGCCACCGCCGCACCCGCTGCCGTGAAGGCCGCCCACGAGGCCCGCGAATTTGAAATCGCCCGCGCCCTGCGCCGCACCGACGCCGGCGCGGTGGATTGGAGCGTGCGGTTCAAGGTGCAGAGCCAGCCACCGCCGCCCACCGATTCGCGGCGCGGGATTGATGCCGAGGTCGTAGTGCCGGCGAATCAGGTGGCGGTGTTCGAGGTCGTGACCCGCAGCAACGGCGTAATCGTGCCCGTCCCAGGCTTGGGGGCGTATCAGGTCAACGCCGATCCGGAGCCGTGGAATGGCCGGTTCCTGTGGGCTGACGATCCGGACGATCTCGACAGCCTGACCGCCATGCCCCGGTGGTCTTTCGGCCTGCTCCACGATCGCGATCGCCTCTTGCAATCCGGGCTGGGTGTGCCCACGCCGCCGCCGACGTTCACCGGTTTCCTCACCCTGTGGACGGAGCTGAAGCCCGACCACGAAGTGCTTGAAGGGCTGAACCACGCTGACCCCAACCGCCTTGCCTACGGGTTGCGCATCCGCACGCAAACCATCCAGCCCAAGCCCGGCGTGCGCCACCACGGCGGCGGCTTCGGCACCAACTGGCTGAAGGAGGCGGGAACCAGCCTCGTTCCCATGGCACGATGAATCCTCTGGCACGGCAAAGCTGCTCCCTCCGCCACCCGTTTCCCGATGGGAATGATGACGGGCCGCACCGCTTGCCGCGGCCTAAAACTATGCCGACCGGCTCCTCCGAGATGAACGGCGCGCCCAATCCGCCCGCCAACCGCGCCGAGGTCTTCGCCCCGACGCGCTGGACGCTCGTGCTGCGGGCGCGCGGGGAGTCGCCCGAGGCGGAGCGAGCGTTGAGCGAATTGTGCGAGGCCTACTGGCAGCCGGTGTTCCGCTTTCTCCGCCGCGAGGGGCGCGACGAGGATACCGCGCGGGAGTTGACGCAGGAGTTCTTTGCCCGGCTCCTGGCCCGGCGCGGCCTCGACACCGTGCAGCCGGGCCACGGCAAGTTCCGCTCTTTCCTACTCGGCGCGGTGAAGCACTTCCTGGCCGACGTGCGGGACCGTGAGCGCGCCGCCAAACGTGGCAGCGGCCTGGCCCCCCTGCCGCTGGATCAAGGCACCGATACCGCCGCGCAACTGCCCGTGCCCGATCCGACCGCGAGCGTGCCGGACACCTTCTTCGACCGCGAATGGGCGCTGGCGCTGGTGGGCCGCTGCGTGGACGCGCTGGCGGCGGAGACGGAGCGGGACGGGAAGGCCGGGCAATTCGCCGCGCTGAAGCCCTGGCTGCTGGGCGAACCGGGCGGCATTTCCCAGGCGGAGGTCGCGCGCGACTTGGGCATGAGCGAGGGCGCGGTCAAGGTGGCCATTCACCGACTCCGAAAGCGGTTCCGCGAACTGGTGCGGGCAGGGATTCTGGAGACCGTTGGCGACCAAACCTTGGTGGCGGAGGAGATGCGGTATTTGGTCGAGGTGTTGTCGCAGGAGTGATATGGAAGTGGAGTTGGTTCGCAAGTCACAGGCGCTCCCCACGCACATCGGACTGTCCTCGCGCCTGAATCCAGGCCCGCGAGCGGTGGGCCTGGGCCGTCCAGACCTGGAAGCCAGCCAGCCCTGGGTGGGGTCATCGAGCCGGGCAACCGGTGGGACTTTGCAGGGGACCAGCGACAGGTCACGACGTCTCAGCGGTCTGGTCTCCTTCAGCCAGGCACCAGCGAAAAGACCGCCCGAGAAACTTGAAGACCCCTCCGAACTTGCCAGCCAACAGGAAGCATGGGGCGCGCGTCTGGCATGTGGATGGCAACGGCCATGACCCGACGCACTGGCGGAACAAACTTTGGCTGTTTGCGCAGCGACTTTTCAAATAGACCATGAGCAACTGGCTTGGCGTGACGGCAGGACTGCTCGGCTACCTCGCCGTGCAACTGACGGCTGCTGACAGGCCGCATCTGGCGGTCAATCCCATCCTCTGGGCCGACGTGCCGGACATGGCGATGATCCGCGTGGGCGACACCTACTACATGAGCAGCACCACCATGCACCTCAGCCCAGGGCTGCCCATCATGAAGTCCAGGGACCTGGTGAACTGGGAAATCGTCGGCTACGCCTACGACACGCTCGCGGACAACGACGCGCTCACGCTCCAGAACGGGAAGAACGCCTACGGCGCCGGCTCCTGGGCCAGCAGCCTGCGATTCCACAACGGAACATTCTACGCGACGACCTTCTCCAGCACCTCCGGCCGGACGCACATATACCGCACCAGGGACATCGAGAAAGGCCCGTGGACGGAGAACTCGTTCCGCCCCTCGCTGCACGACCACACGCTGTTTTTCGACGACGACGGGCGTGTCTTCATGCTTTACGGCGCGGGCAATCTGCGGCTCGTGGAGTTGAAGGAAGACCTGACCGGGCTGAAGGAAGGCGGCTTCAACGCGGTCGTGATCACCAACGTCCATCACGTCGCTTCGACCAGTCCGGGCCTGCCGGGGGAAGGCTCCCAACTCATCAAGCACAACGGGAAATACTACCTCTTCAACATCTGCTGGCCGCGCGGCGGGATGCGCACCGTGCTCGTGCATCGCGCGGACAGGCTCGCCGGCCCCTGGGAGGGGCGCGTGGCCTTGCAGGACAAGGGCGTTGCGCAGGGCAGCATCATTGACACGCCCAGCGGCGAGTGGTGGGCCTACCTGTTCCGAGATTCGGGCGCCGTGGGCCGCATTCCCTATCTCGTGCCGGTGAAGTGGGAGGACGGCTGGCCCGTACTTGGCGTGGACGGCAAGGTGCCCAATGAACTGCCACAACTGCCGGCCAGTCGCGGACTCATTCCCGGCATCGTCGCCTCCGATGAATTCGACCGCAAACCCGGCGACCGTCCGCTGCCACTGGTCTGGCAATGGAATCATAACCCGGACAACAAGCTGTGGTCGCTTACCGCGCGACCGGGTTTTTTGCGGCTCACCACGGGCAGGGTGGACGCGGATTTTCTGTCGGCGCGAAACACGCTCACCCAGCGCACCATCGGCCCGGAGGGCTCCGGCTCGACGGCGCTCGACATGAGCGGCTTGAAGGACGGCGACTTCGCCGGCTTGGCGCTGTTGCAGCGGCACTACGGCCTGGTGGGCGTGAAGGCGGAGGGCGGCAGCAACTTCGTGGTCATGGTGAGCGCGCAATCCGGCTCGCCGGTCGAGATCGAGCGCGTGCCGCTGAGCCAGAAGACGGTGTTCCTCCGCGCCGACTGCGACTTCAAGAATCAGGCGGACAAGGCCCGTTTCTTTTACAGCCTCGACGGCAAGGCGTGGACGCCCCTCGGCAACGAATTGCGGATGCGCTACACCCTCCCGCACTTCATGGGCTACCGCTTCGGGTTGTTTTGTTACGCAACCAAGACCCCCGGCGGCTATGCCGACTTCGACTTTTTTCACCTCAGCGATAGAATCCCCGGCGCTGACCACAACTGAGATCGTTATGCGCCACGTCCGGGAACCCTACCCGCCACTACACCGCCGTCGCCCGAGCCCTGCTCGACTGCTGCGCGATCACGACGGACACCCGCACCGGCGCTTCCACCAGTGCGGTTCGCGCCGGCCATTCCTCCAGGGAACGACTTCGAGCATTGTGCCCTGTCCCATGACGACCCGCCGCGCTACTCTCGTTTCCACATCCCCGACCGCCCGCTTCGCCAGCCGATGGGCATTGACCCTTGCGGTCCTTCTGGGGGCTGCTTCGGCTGACGACGCCGGGCTGACTCCCGGGCCGTCGCTGCGGACGGCGGCCGGGCGATCGTTCCTCATCGGCGTCGGGGTGAATGATCGAATCCCCGCGCGACCGCAGGATTGGCCGTTGCTGCTGACGCAATTCAACTCCGTGACCCCGGAGAATTGCCTCAAACCCGATCCGGTGCAGGTGGCCGAGGGGCGTTTCAACTTCAGCCTCGCCGACGCTTTTGTGGACTTCGCGGTCTCCAATCGGCTTCAAGTGGTCGGCCACACCCTCGTCTGGGCCAAGGACGACCGCACCCCGGGCTGGTTTTATCGGGACGGGACCAACCTTGCGAGTGCCGAGCTGCTGTTGGCCCGCATGAAGACTCATATCGAGACGGTGGTGGGACGCTACCGAGGGCGCATAGCCACCTGGGACGTGGTGAACGAGGCGCTGGATGACGGCACGAATTACCTGCGCGATTCGGGTTGGTCGCGAGCGTGTGGCGAGGAGTTCATTGCACGGGCTTTTGAGTGGGCCCACGCGGCGGACCCCGGGGCCTTACTGATTTACAACGACTACAACAACGAACTACCGAACAAACGCGCGAAGCTGCTTCGGCTGGTCCGTTCACTGATGGAACGTAAAGTCCCGCTGCACGCGGTCGGTTTGCAGGGGCATTACGAGATTGATCGTATCCCGTTCGCGGACCTCGAGGCCACGCTGGCGGCCATGCGCGAACTGGGTGTCAAGGTGGTGGTATCCGAGCTGGACATTGACGTGATTCCCCGTGGCCGCTGGTGGGCCGAGGGCGGCAAGTATCGAGACGAGCTGGCCCAGTGGGATCCTTATCGCGACGGCTGCCCGCCCGAAATCCTACAGCGGCAGGCCGAACAATACGCCCAGCTCTTCCAACTGTTCCGCCGCTACGCCGACGTCATCGCGCGGGTCTCCTTTTGGAACCTGCACGATGGGCAGAGCTGGCTCAATGATTTCCCGTGGAAACGGGTCAACCATCCTTTGCTCTTCGACCGCGCCGGCCAGCCGAAGCCGGCGTTTGACGCAGTTCTGAAGACCCTCCAAGACACACCCCCTGGCGACAGGCCGTAGCCGCTGTCAGTGGCACCGACCGATTATGAAAACATCCCTCCTCACAACTCTTCTCGCGCTGGCGGCCGGGTTCACGCCCCGCGCCCTGGCCGATTATCCCATCGCCTCGCATCGCTACCTAGCGGACCCCTCGCCGCTGGTCACCAAGGACCGCGTCTATATCTACTGCTCGAACGACGACGAAAGCCCGGTCGGCGGCAGCTACAACATCCCGAACGTCATCTGCGTTTCGAGCAGCGACATGAAGAACTGGACCGATCACGGCTCCGTCTTCCGCGCCGCCGATGCCACGACGTGGGCCAAGAAGACCTGGGCGCCGGCCGCCATCGAGCGCGACGGGAAGTTCTTCCTCTACTTCGGCAACGGCGGGGCGAATATCGGGGTCGCCACCGCGCCCACGCCCGTCGGCCCGTTCACCGATCCGCTGGGCAAGCCCCTCCTCACCCACGGCACACCCGGGGTCCAGCCGGCCCGCAATATGTGGCTTTTCGATCCGGGCGCGTTCATGGACGACGACGGCCAGGCCTACCTCTACTTCGGCGGCAACGGCGACGACAACGTCCGCGTGGCCAAACTCAAGCGCGACATGATCAGCCTCGACGGCGAGGTCATCAAAATGAACGCGACGAACTTCTTCGAGGCCGCCTGGGGCTTCAAACGCAATGGCCGTTACTACTTCACCTACTCCACGACTCCGCGCGCGCAAATGCGGATTGACTACCTGACCAGCGACCATCCGGTCAACGGCTTCACCTACGGGGGCGTTGTGGCGGCCCAGCCCCCGTTGAACTTCAATGACAACAACCACTCCGCTCAGTTCGAGTTCAAGGGGCGCTGGTATCACGTCTTTCACAATCGCATCGTCGCCAAGCAGGCGGGCATTCCGACCGGCTTCCGCCGCAACCTCGGCATCGAGGAACTCGGCTTCAACGACGACGGCTCCATCAAGCGGGTCGTCTATACCACCAACGGCGTCGCGCAGATCGGCCACCTTGATCCCTATGCCCGCGTCGAGGGCGAGACCTTCAGCACACAGAGCGGCGTCGAGACCGACCCGTGCAGCGAAGGCGGCATGACCCTGACCGATCTCAACAACGGTGACTGGGTGCTGGTCTCGGGGGTGAATTTCGGGGACAAAGGCGCGAAGAAGTTCAAGGCCCGCGTCGCCAGCGCCGGCGAGGGCGGCGTCATTGAACTGCGCTTGGGCGGCCCGGACGGCAAGCTTGTAGGCACCTGCAAGGTTGAGAACACCGGCGGCTGGCAGTCGTGGAAGCCGGCCACTTGCGACGTCTCCGGCGCGACCGGCGTGCAGGATCTCTGCCTGAAGTTCACCGGCGGCGAGCAACCCCTCCTCAACTTGGATTACTGGCAATTCGAATGATGCCTCGCACGACCTCCTCATTCGCCAACCGCGCCATGGACCACCGCCGCCCGGCCTTCGACGGCACGCCTCGGTGCCTTTCCGTTTTGCCGGCAGCGCTGGCTTCTGAAGCCGCGTCCGATGCCGCGCCAGCGTCTTGGAGTGCGGCAGTCCTCTGCCGCTTTCGCGTCGCTCGCTGCCAAACGCTCAGGAGCGCCGCCCTGATCCTGCTCCTAGCCTCCGCCCTTGCGCTCCTCGCGCTTTGCCTCGCACCGAACACCCAAGCCGCGGCCCAACCGTTGCCAGCGACACCGGCGCAGTTCGTCCCGCTCACCGCCGTCCGCCTGCTCGACGGCCCGTTTGCTGCAGCCGTCAAGGCCAATCGCGCCTATCTGCTCGCGCTCGAACCGGACCGCCTGCTGGCCCCGTTCTTCCGCGAAAACGGGCTGGAGCCGAAGGCCCGCCCCTACGGCAACTGGGAAAGCATCGGTCTCGATGGCCACACCGCCGGCCATTACCTCTCGGCCCTGGCAACCATGATCGCCGCCGGCGCCGACACGCCCGACGGCGAATTGAAACGCCGCCTCGATTACATGGTGGCCGAACTCGCCCGCTGCCAGCAGGCGTCCGCCGACGGCTACCTCGGCGGCGTGCCGGGCAGCCGCGAATTGTGGCAGACCATCGCCACCGGACGCGTCGAAGTCATCAATCGCAAATGGGTGCCGTGGTATAACCTGCACAAGACCTTCGCCGGCCTGCGCGACGCCTGGTGGCTCACCGGCAACCCGCAGGCACGCGAAGTCCTCATCCGCTGCGGCGAGTGGTGCGAGAAGATCACCTCCGGACTTTCCGACGAGCAGATGCAGCGGATGCTCGGCCAGGAGCACGGCGGCATGAACGAAGTGCTGGCTGACCTCTACGCCATCACGGGCGACCAACGGTTCCTGCGCCTCGCCCAGCGGTTCAATCACAAGGCCGTGCTCGACCCTCTCAAGCGCCGCGAGGACCGCCTCACCGGCCTGCACGCCAACACGCAGATCCCGAAAGTCACCGGCCTCGCCCGTCTCGCCAACCTCACCGGCGACCCCGAGGCCGAGGCCGGCGCGCGTTACTTCTGGGATAACGTCACCGGCAAACGCAGCGTCGCCTTCGGCGGCAACAGCGTCTCCGAGCACTTCAACGACCCGAAGGATTTCCGCCGCATGTTGGAGCACCGCGAGGGCCCGGAAACCTGCAACACCTACAACATGCTCCAGTTGACCCGGCAACTGTTCGCCGCCCGGCCCGACGCCGCCTTGACCGATTTCTACGAGCGCGCCCTATGCAATCACCTGCTCGCCTCCATTCACGTTGAGCACCCCGGCTTCGTGTATTTCACGCCCATCCGCCCACAGCACTACCGCGTGTATTCGCAGCCGGACAAGTGCTTCTGGTGCTGCGTCGGCACGGGCATCGAGAACCCCGGCCGTTACGGCGAATTCATTTACGCGCGGGCCACCAACGGACTTTACGTCAATCTCTTCATCGCCTCGGAAGTCACCGACACCAACCTCGGTCTGACGCTCCGGCAGGAAACCGCATTTCCCGACGAAGCCCGCACCCGGCTCACGCTCAAGCTCAAGCAGCCGTCCAGCTTCTCACTCTTTGTGCGGCATCCCGGCTGGGTGGCAGCAGGCGACTTCGCCATCCGCGTGAACGGCCAGCCCGTCACCCTCGCCTCCGCGCCCTCGTCCTACGCCGAAATCCGCCGCGAATGGCGCGACGGCGACACGGTGGAAGTGGCGCTGCCCATGCGCACCACCGTCGAGCGGCTTCCCGACGGCTCCGACTGGGTGGCGATTCTGCGCGGCCCCATCGTGCTGGCTTCCCCGGCGGGCACGAACGACCTACGCGGGCTGTATGCCAACGACAGCCGCATGGGCCAGGTGGCCGCCGGCCCGCTGGTGCCGCTCGATCAGGTGCCCGTCCTGCTCGCCAGCGCGGCGGAAATTCCCAAGCACGTCCGGCCGGACCCCGCCGCCGGGCCGCTGCGATTCCGCCTCGTGGACATCGTTGAGCCGCCCGCGCCCGACGGCCTGCCACTGATGCCCTTCTTCCGGCTGCACGACCAGCGTTACCAGATGTATTGGCAGCTCACCACCAAGGCGGCACTGGCCGCCCGGCAGGAACGCCTGGCCGCCGAGGAACGCGCCCGCGCCCAACGCGAGGCCGCCACGCTGGACCGCGTCGCGCCCGGCGAACAGCAATCCGAAGTCGAGCACGACCTGACTGGCGAAGGGATCGAGACGGGCATCTTTGACGGCCGGCGGTGGCGGCATGGCCGCTCGTTCCAATACACCCTCGACACGCGCGGAGAGCAGGCGGTCGAGCTGGCCGTGACCTATTCCGGCGGGGATCGGAATCGCACCTTTGACGTTCTCGCCAACGGCAAGGTGCTGGCCACCGAGCGTCTGACCGGCGCGCAGCCCGGCCAGTTCTTCGAAAAGCGTTATCCCTTGCCCGCCGACGTGCTGGCGACAGCGACCAATGGCCGTGTGACCATCAAGTTCGCCGCACCCACAGGCCTGGCCGGCGGCGTCTTCGACGTGCGGCTGATGAAAGCGGGGACGCCGTGAAGAGATCAACGCAGCCCGCCAGACAAGCGCCGACATCTGGTCAGCGGTACCCGTGTTCCTGCGCGCCGGCTGCGACGTGAAGGACCGCGTGGACAAGGTCAGGCTGTTCAACAATCTCAATGACAAGCATGGAAGCCCATCGGCTCCGAGTTGTAGATGCGCCGCGTCACAGCCACATCGCGGGCTGCCGTTTCGGCCGGTTCAACAGCGCAGCCTGGACGCCCGGCGGCTATGCCGACTTCGACTTTTTTCACCTCGGCGATAGAATGCTGGCACAAACGGACACTGATTGAATTCGCCATGCGCACCAACTCCTCGAACCTTCTCCGCCTCTCCGCGGTCGTCGCCTTTGCCTTGCTCGGCTGCGGCGCCAACGCCCAACCGCAGACGCCCGCGCTCAAGGACATCTTCAAAGGCCACTTCCTCGTAGGCACGGCCGTCAGCCGCGCCATCACGACAGGCGCCGGCTTCCGTCGCAGCCCGGAGCAGGTCCAACAGGACATCGCCCTGGTCAAGGCGCAGTTCAACCAACTCGTCGCCGAGAACGACATGAAATGGGCCCTCATTCACCCGCGTCCGGGGCCGGACGGTTACGACTTTGGGCCCGCCGACGCCTTTGTGAACTTCGGCCTGAACAACGGCATGTATCTCGCCGGCCACACGCTCGTCTGGCACGCCCAGACGCCCGACTGGGTGTTCGCCGGCACGAATCCGCCGCCGCCGGGCGTCACCAACGCCGTGCCCGGATTTGTTGCCAACACGAATGCGCCGGGGACGAACCAGTTCGGGCGCGGGCGGTTTGGCCCCAGGTTCGGCGGCGGCTTCGGCCGCTACACCGGACCGCGCGCGTCGCGTGAGGAATTGCTTGCTCGGATGCGCGAGCACATTCACACCGTGGTCGGCCGATACAAGGGCAAGATCAAGGTCTGGGACGTGGTCAACGAAGCCCTCGCCGACACCGGCACGAACCTCCTGCGGAATTCACTCTGGCTGGAGATCATCGGCCCGGACTTCATCGCCAAGGCGTTCCAATACGCCCACGAGGCGGACCCCGCAGCCATCCTCCGCTACAACGACTACGGATTGGAGAACCCGGCCAAGCGCCGCAAGCTCATCACGTTGATCCAGTCGCTGCAAGAGCAGAAGGTGCCAGTGCACGCCATCGGCTCGCAGGCGCACGTCAATGTTTCGACCGGCTTCGACGAGATGGACCAGGCGCTAACGGAACTCGCCACGCTCGGCCTGCCCATCCACATCACCGAACTGGACGTCAACAGCGCGGAGGGTGGCCAGCGCAGTCTCGGGGCGGACATCGTCAACAACGCCGCGGCCACGCAGGGCGGCCTGGTGAGCGACGCCGACCGTCGGCAGGCCGAGGCGTATGCCGGGATCTTCCGGGCCTTTTTGAAACACGACGAACAGGTGGAGATGGTCACGTTTTGGGGCCCGAACGACGCGAACTCCTGGCGCACGCAAGGCCGCCCGCTGCTGTTCGACGGCAACTGCCAACCCAAGCCAGCCTTTCACGCTGTGATCGCAGAGGCGAAGAAAGCTGCTGCGGCCAAGTAACGGATGATTCGTAGCGGCGCGTTGGCAGACTGCCGCAAAACTTCTGCTGGCGAAACCGGCGGCGCTCTGCCGAGTCATCGCTACGCTGCCAGCCCCAACCCGTTTTCCATGCCGGCCAGCGGTAGCCTTGGGTCTCTTCGTCGTAAAAGAGGGATTCGGCCCACAGAGTCACCTTGAGGGCATGACGAAAGGGTGGTGAACCAGGCGGCAGTTCGCCCAATCGGATGGTACCGCCGAGGCCGGACATGCCACTGCCGCCATGGGCGCCCTTGATGCCGTCGCTGTTGAGAATGTTGTCTTCCGGATAGACGTAGGCCGAAATGGCAAACGGCACGCCCGGGAAATGGCTGAAGGGCTGGTTCTGTTCGATGGTCACGGCCTAGTCCATGAGAATGGCGCAGGCGTAGTTCATGTTTTTTGTCCAGCACTACGAAATCGTCGGGTATGGGCGTGCGGGCGAACAAGACTCGGTTGGTGTGCACCTTGCCCGGATAGCGTGAGGGTCCGCGCCGGGTAACGGCATTGTGGTAAATCGGGATGCGCGGCGCGTTCAGGTCCAGCAGCAGGATGTCCTCCTCGGGTCAGACCTGTTTCTGAAGCGGGATGTGGACCGGGACGTAAACCGCTAGGCTGCCGATGGGTATGTTACAAATAGAGCGCGTGGCATACGGCCATAATCTCGGGTCCCGTGTGGTTGAGAACGGATCACCGGCGAGAGTGTCGGCGACGGGCGCATCCGGTGTCGAAGAGCCCTTGGCAAAAATACTGTAGATGATCTCGCCGGCGAAGCAACTGCCGATCAGGATTGCGATCCTTGGTCAAGGATTGGAGTTGGGCTTTTTGATGTACTGAGTCCGGCGTTGGTATCTTCTTTGACCGGGATGCGGTTCATTGCCCAAACTTGCTGCCGCTGGGCGGGCGTGGCGGCGCCTTGCCGATGCGACCGGGTTGCCAGTCGCGCGCGATGTGGATGTCGCTCGCGACCTGTTCCGCCAGCTTGGGAATGTCCACCACGCCGACCCGGTTATAGAGCAGCGGTTGCCGGTATTGGCGGGTGTAAGCGGCGGCGTATTCCCGCCAATGGCCCAACGCGGCCTCGAGATATCTGACCGCCTTCATCTGATGCGCAGCCTGCCGGTTGGCATCGAACAGGGCAAGTTCGCTGGCCCCCTCGATTTTGGCTGCGTAGTAAAGACCGAGAAACGCAAATGCCTCCATGTCGCCCAAGGTGTGCCGCAGTTCCTTGTTGGGGCCCTGACGCGGGCGGAGTTCCGCCACGACACGCATGGCAGCAGTGGCGTGTTCCCGAAGTCGCGCCGCCACCTGCGGCGGCGTAAGCCCGTCCATCGGGCTGCCCGCCTCCAGCCGCTCCCGCCACTCGCGGATGGTGAGGGTGCCGCTTTCGGGCATGCCCTCGCCTTCGATGAAATGGCGCACGGTGTAAAAACCCTGGTGACGCGGATGACTGAGGCAGGCTTCTGGAAACCAGCGCAGGTCAATGTTACCCCAGAAAAAGCGCGTGACTTCAGGGATGACACGGGAGGCCGCGCTCCAGCCGGCGAGCAGTTGGTCCGCCGGCACTTCAGGAAAGCGCGCGGCGAGAATCCGGCGGAAAAACTCGTCGCTCAAGGTCGGGTCGTAGCTGAGTCGTCCCCAGAGCAGGAAGCTGAACCATTGCTTTTTCATCACGAGCTGGCGCGGGGTTTCAGGCTCGAGGTCCATGGCCTCGCGCCCCCAGCAATAGCCGTCCGGTCCCATGTAAAAGCCCGCCACCTTGTCCGGCCCGGGCATCGCGGTGATGAAATCACGCGCGAAGGCGGGATCACCCCAGCGGAAGCTGTAGATGTCATCGTTGCGAACGGTGAGCCAGGTGCGGCGCGCGGGGGATAATTCCGGCAACAGAGGTTTGATGAACGGCGGATTGGTCATGCCATACATGTGGGCCACGGCATATTTGTAGCTGAAGTCAAAAGGCCCCGGGTAATCCTTCCAGCGCTGCATCACCCGATCCAGCCCCGTCATGTGAAAGCGATGAATCAGCCGGAACGAGCGGTCCGGCTTTTCCTTGAGCGCGTCACGGATGCCCTCGCCGTAGGTCTGCCAGAGCCATTCCTCCTTGTCGAGGCCGCCCAGCTTCTGGCCCAAGTGTTCGCCCGCTGTGATGCCGATGCCCGCCAGCAGCGGATAAGTCCGCACCAATTCCCGGACGCTGGCGCGGAAGTAGCGCACGAGGTTCTCGTCGGGTTTCGCGCGCCGGAGACCGTGCTTGCCCTCCTCGCTGAACAGGAAGGTGTTCCAGGTGAACCAATACACCTCAATGCCGCGGTCCGCCGCCATTTGCAGCACGTCACGCCAGAAGGCGATTTTTTCCTCAATGGTCATGCGCCTGACCACCTCGGCGCCGTCGAGGAACTCCGGTCGGAACATTCGCTCGCCGCTGAACGGGAAGGTTTCGTCAAAGCAGTCGCGCCGTCCGCGGAGCACGTCGTTCAACGCCACGTCCGGATACTCGGGCACCTTCACCAGGCTGGGAAAGGGGTTGAGGTTCCAAAGCGACAGGACGTTGAACCGGTGCCGGGCCATCTCGTCCAGGAACTCGCGCCAGAAGTCGCGGCTCCACATCTCGGGAATGTTGGCCTGCGCGGCGTCGCTGTTATCCGAGTAGCTCGGCGTGCGCAGATCAAGCGGGATGTTGAACTTGATGCCGCGCCTGGCGATGAACGGCTGACGCCGTTCGGAGGTCATGCCATCAAGCGTCCCGAGACGAATCGCCTCGGCCACCTCCAATCCGCCATACATCGCGCCGGTCGCGTCGCCGCCCCGGACCAGGACAGCGCCGTTGGTGGCGCGCTCGATCTGATAGGACTGGGGTTCGAGTCGCGTCGGTGCAACCTCGATCAGGACGGCTGGCGGGGCGGGTGATGCAACTGCGGCCTGACGGATTTCCTTCGCGGCAAATTCCAAAGCCGGAACGTTGCCGTCATAAGTCAGAGTGGTCGGCACGGCGGCCGGGCTGGAGAGGGCAAACCCGCCGCTCAAGGCGACGACGACCAAGGCGCGCAGGAAAGAGTTCATTGGTTTGGAAGCGGTTTCTTGGCCAGTTCGATGTCCTGTTCGACTTCCGGCAGCAGCGCCGACCAAGAGAAGGGTTTTTCGGCGCTGGAAGGTACGGGCAGTTGATTGAAGCGGCTGCCCAATTCGGCCAGACGCTTCCAATGTGCCAACGCCTTCTCGAGTTCTGCCACGGCGCGTTGCTGCTGGGCGGCGTCCCGGTTCGCCCGCGCGGTGGCCAGCGCCACGCCGCCGCGCAACTTCGCCGCGAAATAATCACTGTAAGCGCACCACGCCTCGATGTCCGTGAGTTCGCAGTCCAACCTGGGCGTGACCCCGCCCTGCTGCCGCAGTTTGGTGACGAGTTTCAGGGCCGCGGCGCGGTCGCGGTCGAGCTGCTCCGCGAGTTGCAGCGGTGAAAGCGTGCCCTCTGGAGCGCGACCGGATTTCACGAAATTGGCGATGCTGACGTAGTGCCGGGTGTCCAGCACCGGGTGGCTGATGAATTTTTCGATGTCAATAAGCTTGCGCGCGGCGTTGTCAATCCACGAGCTGAATCCCTCGGTGTAGAGCGACCCGTCCCAGGTGCCGCGGTGGAAGGAAGCAAAGTGCAGCGGCACCCGGCTGGCCAGTTTCCAGGCCGCGAGCAAATCCCGCCCCCGGTCTTCGCCGAACCGCCTTGCTAGCAGGCGCTCGAAGTGAGCGTCCGGCGTAGTGGAATCGTACAGAAGCCGACCCCACACGGCGTAGAAGAGCCATTGCCGCTCAAAGGCCCAGCGCCAATCCTTGTGCGGGCCCGGCGCGGTGATGTAGTCGAGCGCCGGCACGTAACACTCCGAGCCAATGATCGCACCACCGACGTAGTTCCGGCCCTGCTGCCGCTGGAGAAAGGCCCGGACGAAATCCGGCTCGCCCCAGCGGAGGATGAACATGTCCTCATTGCGCATGGTCCAGACCACCTGATGACGGGTGGGTGGAGGATTCCAGTAGGCATCCGAGAGCGGGCCGCCATGCACGATGAACAGATCAGGAGAGGAATGGGCATGGGACCAGTTGTGTTTGAACTCCACGAAAACGGGCGGGGTGACGTTGGTGAGGCGGGCCAGCGCCTCGATCTGAGCACGGGAGCGGCGGTCGTTTTCCTCGCTGGTCGTGCCGCCGGAATGAGTGGTGGCCGAGAGCGGGGCGCGATAGATGAACTTTACCGGTCGGCCGGCCTCCGCCATGGCCGCGAAAAAAGTCTGGTCGAGCCATTCGCGCCTTTCATCCGGGGTCATGCCGCCCATGCGCTCGCCCAAGGTGATGCCGAGTCCGGTGAGGTCGGGATACTCCTCGAGCACCTGCCGCACGACTTCGCGCGTGTAACGAACCACCAGTTCGCTGCGCGTGGATTCCTGGCCGTAGTGGGAGAGCGTTTCGCTCCAGCGCGCGACGTCGTGCGCGCGGGCAAATTCCGGCGAGACGAAGATGTTCCAATTGAGCAGGTAGGTTTCGATGCCGCGTTCCTTGGCCAGCCGAAAGATGCCGTTCCACAACCGTCTCCAGTCCGCTAGTTCGGCGTCGGTGAAGGGACAAGCCTCGGGAAAAGAGTTCGGCCGAACCATGTAGGTGTATGGATGCAGGCTCCAAAGCGTGAGCACGTTGAAGCGATTCTCCGCCATCATGTCAAGGAAGGCCTCCCAGAACGCCAAGTCGCGACAAGTCTGGTCGTGCTGCTCGATGGCCAGGCTGGTGCGGTAGGCGGCCCACGGCAAATTGAACTTGATGGCGCGAAAGGCGAGGGCCGGGGTTACGTTGTGTTCGTGGACCTCGTCAAGAGCAGTCCCGTCTTCAATCTGTTCCGCCAAATCCAAGACGCCATACATCGCGCCGCGCTCCCCATGGCCGGTGATGCGCACGACCGGACCAACCGGCCCTTGAACGCGCTCCAGCCGGTAGCCATCGTCAGGCGTGTTGCTTCCGCTCTCAGCCTGCCGCAGCAGCACCTGGATGGAGGAAGGCTCATCGGACGGTTATAGTGACAAAGAGTCACCGCGCTCAGCCATCGCGCCTTCGAGCCGTTTGAGTGCGAACTTGATCGTTGGTGTGTCGGGAACGGCGACCGTAACGTTGGCAGCTTCAAGAGTAGTCGTGCAGGTGAAATATGCCCCGGCCAGAAGCAACAGTGCCTGCGAGAACAAACAATTTGGCGCCTTCATAGAGTGATTGCGGAAACGGACAGGCAACCGGCAGAGCGCCAGGAGTGATGCAACCTGACTGCCCCGGGCCTTGCACCGCCCATTCCAGGTTTCCGATTCAGACTCTCCGATTTCACGATTCCCTATTTGCCAGTCAGTTCAATCTGCACGCCTTGGGTGGCCGTCTTGTCGAGGAACAAGGCGCGCTTCCCCTGCGTGCCCTGATGCGGCTGGGACGCGGTGGGCACCGGCGAAGCCTTCATCGCCTCGTCCACGTCGTCCACCTTCAGGCAGAAGTGGTGCAAACCCGGCCCGTGCTGCGCGAGCCACGTGCGCAGCGGATGATCGGGCGTGAGCGGCTCGACCAGTTGCAGGTGCGCGTTGCCGAGGTCGAGATGGGTGAGACGCACGGTGGCGTCATTCAGGTCCTCGGAGTAGAGGACGGTGAAACCGAGCGTGTCGCGCCAGAGCTTGAGCGCGGCCCCGGTGTCCGGGACGGCGATGGCGAGGTGATCAAGACCGGCGCAGCCGAAAGCAAGGCTGATTCTGGGAGTGGATTGCTGATTGCTGATTGCTGATTTTCGATTGTTGATTGCTGGGAGGTCCGGACGGGGCTTGGCGGTGTGGACGGATTTGGAGAGCATCTTGAGCAATTGTTCGGATTCGTCCACAAGGCTGGCCACTTTCTGCGCGGGCAGCAGCCCGGCGCGGACGAGGAAACGCAGCCAGCCGAAGCTTTCGCGCATTTCCTTGGTAGCCACGCCGAGCTTGTGGACAAAGTCATCGCGGCTCTCGGCCGAACGAGCTTCATCGTAGTTTGGCGCCGACGAAGTGCCGCAGCGGACCAACTGGCCCGCGACATGCCGCCCCAGCCGCGTCTCGGGCAACGCATCCACCAATTTGCCCACCCGCGCCGAAAACTCCCACAATCGCTCCGAAAATTCTTCCGGTTTCATTCTCACAAGCTCTCCAAATCAGCAATCAGCAATGAGCAATCATCCATCAGCAATTCCCTCCACCTGCGCCGGCCGTCGTTCCTCCGCCGACCGGTACACCGCTTCCTGCACCGCCAGCGTTTTGAGGTATTCTTCGCCGCTGGTTTCAAATGGCCCGCCGTCCTGCAGCCGGTCAATGAAGTGCCGTTGCGTAAAGTAGCAGCAGTCGCCGGCGAAGTTCACATCGGCGCGGGCGTAAGAAATCTCCACTTCGGTTTGGCCTAGCGGTTTGAGCGTCAGCCGGGAATCCGCGTAGAGCCGGAGACTGCCGGCATTTCCCTCGACCAGCATCTCGCCGAAGGTGTAGCGCGGGTTCGCGGCGGTCATTTCGTTGTAGCGATTTGCGTCCCACAACCCGATTGGGCCGTTGGCAAACTCGAACACCACCACCGCGCAGTCCTCGCCCTTGATGACCGGATTCAGCCGCCGATGCCACGCGGTCACGCGCGCAATCTCACCGGCCAGATAGCGGTAGGTGTCAATGAAATGCACGCCGTTCTCATAGACCAGCAGGCGCGGATAGTCGCGGAAGTACGGCTGGCGCGGGATGTAAGCGTTCGCGCCCCACCCGTCGCCCATGCGCGAGCGAAAGGACAGCGAGAAAAGCTGGTCGCCAATCGCGCCCGCGTCGAGTTGCCGTTTGATCTCGCGATACCAGGGCTGGAAACGCCAGTTCTCGTGGACCATGAAACGCACCCTGTGTGTGGCGGCGTCCGTGACGATGGCCCGCGCCTCGGCAAGCGACGGCGCGAGCGGTTTCTGGCAGATGATGTGAATGCCGCGCTTCGCCGCCTCGGCGCAAATGGCCGCGTGCGACGGGGGCGGCGTGATCACGTCCACGAAGTCGGGTTTCTCGGCGTCGAACATCTCCCGGTAATCGGCGTAGAGTTTTTGATGGCCAAACTTGCGGGTGATTTCGGCGGCCTTGACGGGGTCGCGGTTGCTGAAGGCGACGATCTCGACTTCCGGGATGCGCTGCCACGCCTCGTATTGAAAGTGGCTGAAGTAGCCCGCGCCGATGCAGACGCCTTTGAGTCGCTTGGTAGGTGGAGTGGGCATGGTCAACTTGTTTGGAAATGGGAATCTTGAAATCGGTCATCGGGCATCTGTAATCGGTCATTTGCCGACGGCCTTGGCACTCGCAGCCAAACCCAGATTCCAGATGACAGATTCTCAGTTTTCACGATTCCACGCTTTGAATCTTCCTCTCTGGCCGCGCCAACAGCCAGCAGACGATGGCCAGGCCGCTCAAGGCCGCTGCGGTGTAGAAGAACGCCACGTTGCCGCGCGCGGACTCCGGCAGATACGCGAAGGCCAGCGCCGTGATCGCCGAACCGAGGTTGCCCGCCATGTTCATCGTGCCGCTCACCGCGCCCGCGTGCGGCCCGCCGATGTCTATGCAGAAGGACCACGAAGGACTCAGGGTCATATCCGCGCCGAAAATGGCGACCGACAACCACGCCACCGCGCCCAGTGGCGTTGCCTGTTGCACGCTCATCACCATGCCCAACGCCGCCAGCGCGAAGCCGATGATGGCGGGCGCGCGGCGCGACCAGGTCAGCCAGCCCGCGCGATAGAGCCGGTCCACCAGCCCGCCCGAAATCACGTTGCCCAACGCGCCGGCCAGCAGCGGCGTCATCGCGTAAAACCCCGCGTCCACGGCTTCGAGCGCGTATTTCTTTTTCACGTAGGGATACAGCCAGGTGAGCGCGAAGAAGAAGGTGAAATTGCTGCCGAAGTATTGCGTCATCATCAGCCACAAATTGCCGGAGCCCAGCAGCGCCATGACGCGGAGCGGCGGCGGGGACGACGGCTTGCCAGCCGCCGATTTGCTGTCGCCGTTTGAACTGGTTGCCGAAGAGTCTGAGCGACTGGTAAGCCGCCCCTCCCGGCCTTCTTGTCGTTCCTCAAGGATGTAATGCAATTCCTCCTTCGGCAGCGTGCGATGCTGGTGCGGGTCGTCGCGGAACCACCACCACCAAAACCCCGCCCAGCCGAAGCCCACCAGCATGAGCACGATGAACGTCAGCTTCCAACCGATGGCAGCAATGAGCGCCGCGATCAGGGGCATGGCCACCGCCGCGCCGATGCGCGAGCCGGAGAAGTTGACGCCCTTCACCAGGCCGCGCTCGCGAACGGGAATCCACGAATACACCACCTTGGCCATGCCCGGAAACGCGCCTGCCTCGCCCGCGCCAAAGATGAATCGCACCACCAGCAGTGAAACGAAGTTCCACGCCGCCGCCGTCAGCCCGGTAAAGACCGACCACAATGTCACCACCGTGGTCAGCACCGCGCGCCCGCCGAGCCTGTCCGCCAGCGCGCCGGAGGGCGTTTGAAACAGCGCGTAGCCGAAGGCAAACGAGGCCAGCACCCAGGCCCATTGCTTGTCCGACAAGGCCAACTCCGAGACGATTTCATCCTTGGCCGTCGAGATGCAGGTGCGGTCCACGTAGAGCAACAAGGACAACAAAAACGTGCCGAAAACGAGCCAGGCACGGGTGGGCATCAGGCGCATACGCAGTGCGGAGTGGAGGAGGAGACGTATTTGCGCCAGGCATCCAGCAGGCCGTCCGCACTGCCGACGTTGCCGGGAAAGATGACGTAATCGAGGCCGGGAAACTTCGTTTCCGGTCCCAGTTGCCACACCGGCACCCCGGGCAGCAACTGGCCGAGCACCCTCGCGCGTCTCACGCCCAACGCTTTCGTCGCAAGGTCGCTGGACGTGATGCCGCCTTTGGCAATGACGAAGCGTGAAGAGCATTCGAGGCTCCGCACGATCGCAACCAACGCCCCGGAAATTTGCGCCGCAATACCCAGGCTCTCGGCGGCATCTCCGCCGGCCAACACCTCACGGCTGGTGAATACCACCACGTCCCGACCGGCCCGCAAATGCGTTTCCACCGCCGCCCCCGCCGCCGCAATGGCTGCGTTCGCTCGCGCCGGCTGCAGTAGTTCCCCGACGGGCAGTTCCACCGGCATCACGGCGCCCGCCGCCAGCAGCCGGTTCAGTTGCTCCGTGGACTTGGGCACATGCGAACCGACAACGATGAGTCCACCGGCTGCGGGAGTGGCGGCCGGAGCGGCGGCATACTTGCCGCCGGACGCGGTTGCTGGCTGATTCGGCGGCTCATAAACCGCCGCTCCGATGGCCAGCCGCGACGCCACAAACGACGCCGCGGTGCGGTAAAGAAAACGCCGTCCGGCCAGTTCCGCGCGCAGCGCGGCCAGCGTGAAAACGTCCACGTCGCGGGGATGTGCCGCGTTGACGATGCACACACTCCCACGAGGGAGGCGGAGGAGCTTTTCCGTCACGGCGTGGGTTGGTTCCTCCAAGGCGGTGCCAGTGCGCAGTTCGCGCAGGCTGATGGAATGAACGGCTTCCGCGCGAATCCGGCCGGCGGTCTTCTCCTCGACCCATTCCCGCAGATTGGAGTGGCGGTAGCCGAACGCGGCGTCGAGCGCGAACGGCGTATCGGCGGCGGGCGTGAGCGTGTCGCCCTCGGCCACGTAGTGGACATCATCAATCGTGAGCCGGCCACCGGCCTCAAAGTAGGGAATAAGCAGCGTCGCGTTGAACGGGCCGAGTTCCTCGGCGAGCGCGTCGGTTTCCACCGGGAAATGGCCGCGCAACGTGGAATCGCTGCGGCTGACGACGGTGAAGGGAGCTGCTGTTGAGACGGCGGCATGCCTCCCGCCGAGACCGTGGGCTGCTGCTCTCGGCGGCTGGTAAGCTGCCGCTACTCTCAAGGCCCGCGCCACTTCGAGGTTCAACTCGCGCGCCGCCGCCGGCGTCAGACTGCGCGAGTTTGTCAGGATGTAGAAGCACGGCTCGGGTTGGGCGAACTCCGCGCGCAGCGTCGCCTCGTCCCATACCGTGAGCACCGGCACGTCATGGACGGTTTGTGTGCCAGTCGGGTCGTCATCCAGCACCACCAACTTGTGTCGGGGACGGGCGGCATTGATCGCCCGGATGGCCGGTTGCAAATCCTCCGGCCAAGGCGGCGGCAGCGAGGCGACGAGGGCGGACGCGTTCATCGGCTGCACTCCTCCACGGCGAACGCGCGGCAGGGGCAGCCGTCGCCGCCTTCGATTTTCAGCGGCAGCGCGGCAAAGAAGGTTTTCGGTCCGGCCAGTTGATCCAGATTCGTCAGCCCCTCCACAATGACCACACCGCCGCCCAGCAGGACTTTGTGGATCAACGTCACTTCCGGCAGATGGTTTACGTCCGCCACCGACGGCGGTTCGACGCCGAGGATTTTCACGCCGCGCTCGACGCACCAGCGCGCCAAGGGCTCGCTCACGCGCGGCAGGCCGTCGCGGTAAAGCGCGGGGTTGTTCGAGTGGGCGCTCCAGCCGGTGTGCAGTAACAAACTGTCACCGGGTTGGAATTGGCTTGCGACCGTGCCCAGGTGAGTGATCTCGATCAGGGCGCGCGGCGGCAGGTTTGGAATCCTGACCACCCAAGCCGGCCCGATGAGCCGGTCGAGAGGTATCTGGTCAATCGTTCCCGGGCCGGCGGCAAAATGGACGGGGGCATCCATGTGCGTGCCACAATGCGAGTAGAGATGCAGCGTGCGCGCGTTCCAGCCGTCACGTTCGAAAGTGCGCGCCGTTTCCCAATCCACACCGCGCTGACCGCGGCGCAAGGTGAGGGTGAGGTCAACGAGCCGGCCGAAGGGTTGGCTTACCAGCCGCCCAAAGGGGGTCGAATCGGCATGGGATGCTTCGGGGTGGCCGGGAGAAGGACTGCCGGTGGAGGCGACTGTCTCGGCGGCTGGTAAGCCGCCGCTCCGACCGCCGCTGCGGTAGTCGCCTGTTTCGTGGACGCCGCTCACAACTGTTCGATGATTTTGTCGGTCAACTGCTTCGTAGTCAGCCGACCACCGAGATCGGCGGTGCGCAGCGTGGGGTCGGCATAAACCTGCTCAACGGCCCGAAGGATGCGGGCCGCGGCAGCCACGGTGTCAGGGTGGGCCAGCCATTCGAGCATCATCGCCGCCGAGAGGATCATGGCAGTGGGATTGGCGATGCCCTTGCCGGCAATGTCCGGCGCGGTGCCGTGGGAGGGTTGAAACACCGCGCACTCGTCGCCGATGTCCGCCGACGGCGCCATGCCCATGCCGCCCACCAGCGCGGCAATCAGGTCCGAGAGTATGTCGCCAAAGAGATTCTCCGTGAGCAACACGTCGAAGCGCCGCGGGGCCTTGATGAGAAACAACGAGGCGGCGTCCACGTAAACGTGGTCGGTCTGCACGTCGGGAAACTCCCGCGCCACTTCATCGAAGACCTGCCGAAAAAAGACCATGGAAGGCATGACGTTGGCCTTGTCCACGAGCGTGACATGACCACGGCGCTTGCGGGCCTCGCGAAAGGCCGCGCGGGCGACGCGCTCGGTACCGCGGCGGGTGATGGTCATCAAGTCACAGACGCGGTCCGCACTCACACTGTGACCGTGGTGACGGGTGGAGAACAGACCCTCGGTGTTCTCGCGCACCAACAGCAGGTCGAGGTCGCCGGCGTGGTAATTCTTCAGCGGACTGTCGTTAGTGTGGTAGAGATGCACGGGCCGCAAACCGCAGTAGAGGTCGAGACGCTCACGCAGATCAATCTGCGGGGTCAACTCGCGGCCATCGGGCCAGCGCACGCTCGGCAGCCCCATGGCGCCGAGCAACACCGCGTCCGCGCGGCGGCACGCTTCAAACGCAGCCGCGGGCAACGGGTCGCCGTGACGGAGATACTCCGCGGCGCCGACAGGCTGCTCGGTGAACGAGAGGCGCGCTCCGTGCATTACGGGCTGCAAGTGACGCAGCACGCGAAGCGCCTCCGCGCACACTTCCGGGCCGATGCCGTCGCCGGGCAGGACGGCGATTTCAAAGACCCGCTCCGTGGTGGCGACGGACGCGGACGGAGCGGGGTCAACCGAGTGTTTCAAGGGCATCCTTTCAGGGTCGCACCAAGACTACCCAGTCCTCATCCGGTTCGGCTGGCGGCCGGCCGAGGTCCACCACGCCACCGCCCTGGACACGAGCGACCGAGCCGGTCCGCAGCGACCCGCCCGCGCGGGGGTTGAACCACTCGACGCGGAAGGACTTAGCCGCGCCGGCAAGGTTCAGCGAGGTCGTGCCACCGTTGGGCAAATACACGAGGTAAAGCTCGCCTGCCCTGGCCAGGCAGTATTTCGAGTTGTCATTCTTCTCGTTGCCAATGAGCGCGTTGGCGTTGTGCATTTCCCAGAATGGAATCTGGTTCGCGCGAAAGAACTCCAGCGCGATGCGACAATAGTCCCAAGATTGATCACGGCTGCGCCAGTCTTCGCACACCAGGTCGTTCTGCGGCAGCGCGTAGCCGAAGTAGTATTCCACCCCTGCGCCCCCGGCCATGAGGTTGCCCCAGAGCGTGAGCTTGCGGATGTCATGCAGGTCGTAGCCTACGTCCTTGCCTTCGCGGGTCTTGCCCGCGTAGCCGGCGTAGCCCGGGTCGGGCGGCACACCGGTCTCGGCGCTGCCCTGCTCGTCGTTGGCAACGACCCACCGCCGACCAGCCCTGGCGGAGTCGGTAACCCAGCGCAGCGTCCAGCGATGGACCTGGTTCCAAGCGCATTGCACGGAGGCCCCCGCCAAGAGCGAGCCTTCACCCAGCAGCGGCACATACACGCGTTCCTGCCAGTCCGGGTAGGTGTGAATGACCACGGGATGGCGATAGGGATCGTGGTCGTGGAAGTAGCGGGTCATGGCGCGCTGCACCGCCGGGGTCTGCGTGTTTTCCTCGCCGAGATTCCAGTTGAGCGCGAGGTGATGAGCGAAACGGGCGATGAGTTCGCGGTAGTAGAGCTTCCGCTCGACGCCCAATTCGCCCGCGTCCAGCGCCTGCGCGGCGCCCGGCCCCTGGAGGTCGTCGTTCTCGGTCTCCTGGGTCTTGAAGTGCAGAAACAACCCGAGCCGCTGGGCGTGGGCGAAGACGACCTCCCACTGATCGAGTTTCGAACAGTCGTAGTTCAACTTCGCGTCGCGCGCGACGAAGGGCCAGACGTTGTCGCCGTCGCCGCCGGCGTTGTAGGTGAGGAACGACACGGCGTTGCAGCCCTTGCCGGCCAGGTAATTGAGCGCGCCGATGAGGCCCTTGCCCTTGCCGTCCTTCCAAGTCGGGTCGTCGGGCTTCCAGTCCTGCACGTGCGGGTGCCAGGTCTTAAGACCGGCGGGTGCAGCTTCGCCGGGGCGGGCGGGGGTACCGGCGGGCTTGTGGGAGGTGGTGCCGTCGAAATCCGCGTAGGCGAGCAGGGTCTCCGGGGCGTCCGCTCCGGCTTTGAGAAAGAACTCCTGCGTGCCGGCGAATTGAAGGTGATGCCTGCCCACGTACTGCAAGCGGCCTCGAGCGCGGAAGTCGCGACCAGTCTTGTCGGTGGGGCCAACGGTGAACGTGCCGGTCCGGCCGTCAAAGGGCGTGACTTTCTCAACCGGCGCGGCGTCGTCCACCGCGGCGTGCGGGCCTCTCACGAAGCTGACCGTGTAGGTCCAGGTGCCAGGCTTGTCCGGCGAAAGATGCGCGCGCCATTTCGTGCCGGACTCGGCGGAGGTTTCACCCGCGTTGCCATCGGCGGCAAAATAGCCGGGCACCAGGTAATCGGGCGACCCGGATTCGTGACGGAAACGCACGGTGAAGCGGTAATCGGTGAAGGGATTTGGGTTTAGGTCGCGCTCGTGGGCGAACGGGCCATCCAGTGTCAGCGTCACTTTGTGCCACTGTTTCAGGTCACCCGTCACGGTGACACCACCCGTGCCATCCGGGAAACGCGGCTGGACCAGTGCCTTGGTCGCGGCAGCGGCGGCGTCCTTCTCCAGATTCGCTTGAATCCAGGCGGCCAACGTGCTGCTGCCCCGGCCGAAGCCGCCCGGCAGTTCGCGCAGGTCGCGGGTCTGGATGGCGGGCGGCGGACCCCAGTGGGATGGGAACGGTTTGTTCGCCGCCACCAGCGGGAAGGACGGCGGCATTTGCCCGGACTTCACGATGGGTGCCGGCCCGGCTCCGGTTGGTTGATACTCCGGCCGGTTGACCAGAATGAACTTGTCGAACTCGAAGCCGTCCTCGCGCAGGCTGAACTGGACGATGTGTTCGCCGGACGCGGGGATGTCCAGATAGATGGCGTGCGGCACGCCGCAGTGTTCCTGGTCGGTGCGTTGCTTGCTCTCCCAACGCCAGGAGTCCTTGCCGTCGCACCATTGCATCCGCTGGCCACTCGCCGGCCACTGGCTGTTGAGGCCGACGTGCAGCCCGTTGTCCTCCGTGCCGGTCGAGTAAGCCCGCACCCACACGTAGTAGCGCCCGGGACGGCCGAAGTGGATGCGGTAGCTCAACACCGCGGCACGGCCGGGTTCGGGAAAGAAGTTCTCGCCCGTGATGAGCGGGTCGCTGTGGGTGTGGCGGGTGTCGGGCAGGGCTTCCAGATAAGCACCGCCGCTCGCACCGGCCACGTGCGGAGGGTCCTCATCCGGCTCAACGGACGGCGCCTGGTCGCGCGTGGTGAGATACCAGGCGCGCTTCTCCGTCAGCGTCTGCTCGAAAAAATGCTCCGCTTCGACCGCGACCAGTCCGTCGCGCTCTTCGAAGACGAGGTCGCGTCCGACCATCGGGCGCGAGAGGGGGGGCGAGTCGGTCTGAGCGGCCCAGGGCAGGCCAACCAGCGCGAGGGCGAGGGGCAGTGTCGTTTTGAACATAAAGCGAGTCTGTCAATTGGGCGGTCGGTTGTCAGCGGCCGATGGACTTGAGCCGTGGAGATGGAGGGCGCGGCGACCGGACGGGGCCTACTCCCGCGACGTGCTGCGCTCCATCAGCCACTCGAGGTCCTTGTTTTCCGGGGACGGGGTCAATGGCGCGGTGGGCTTGAGCGTGCGCGGGTCACGCCAGCGGCGGATTTCCGAGTGCCCGTCGGCAAACGAGATGCCGCCGGCGTCGCCGTGGAACGTCGCGGGCAGGTTCCCGATGGTCCACAGGTGCGGGTTGCGCGGCTGAAAGCCGTCCATCAATACGACAAAGAACCCGTCGTTCAGATGGTCCGGGCGCTCGTCAATGAATATCCAGAGCTGGCTCGGCGGTGGGCTGTTGAGGTCGCTGCTCTTGCGAAAAACGCGGTAACCCGGCGACACAATGCCATCGGTCTCGAAGCCGACGTAGCCATTGGCGGACAGGCTGCGAACCCGCGGCTTTCCGCCCACACTGACCTTGTCGCCGGGACACTTATAGGAAGCGCTGGCACCGGCCACGTAGGCGCCCAGTTGCGCGTTGCGGAGCAGCGCGGTGTTGGTGTTGTCGGGATTGCCCGGCGAGAAGTCCATCCAGCCGACCACCCGGCTTTTCTCCAGCGTCGTGGCCACGGCCGGGTGGGTGCCCCGGGCCCGGTCCCCGCCGATGTTGCCGGGCAACTGGTCGTCGTGGTCCATCGGAAACTGCAGCCAGGCCAGGGTGAGTTGGCGGGTGTTGTTCATGCAATAGATACCCTGGGCCTTGCCCTTGGCGCGGCTCAATGCCGGCAACAACATCCCGGCGAGGATGGCGATGATGGCGATCACCACCAGCAGTTCGATGAGGGTAAAACCTCGCGCCTCGTGCTGCCGAATCGTCGGCCAGGGTCGCCTCATTGCTTCTCCTGCGGGTTGATTCGGGCGGGACCCGCCCGACGGCGCCGACCAGGGTCGGAAACACCACCGGGCGGGTGTCTCAGTTTCTCAGACGCTAGCGGCGCAACCGGAAAAACTTCGTCCCCGTGGCCGGCACGCGCTGCGGGTTGGCCTGATTGGCCGCATCGGCCCAAACACCGGTGACGGCCGACGCCTCCTGCAAGGTGCCGCCGCCGGTCCAGGAGAGGATGACGTCGTTACCCTCCCGGGTCACCGGGTTGAAACGGGGCGGTTCGTCCGGGAGGTTGAGGACCCAGCGGATCGCGGCGTCGAAGATCGCCCAGCCGTTTTCGTTCCAGTTCGCCACCATACCCGGGCCGGCAATGGCCATTTGGACCCGCCGCGTGGGATGGACATAGGAGCCCGTATCCGTGCCGGCCAGGACTCCATACACGGCCGGAGTAACTTCATTGAGCGCCGTCCCGAGCAACCCGAAAGCGTATTCGGGGACGGCCGAGGGGGCGTGCCAGGTGCCGCTGGTGACCCCGTCCTTGACGATTTGAACGGTACCCGAGAGCCCCGCCGCGAAAGGTGACGCCGGGTCCGTAATGATGATCGAGGTGTAAACGTTGCCGGCGACCTGCGAGCCGCCACTGCCCAGCGGCCAGTCGGCCACGTTGGCCTGCTCGACGTTGACCGCCGGGATGGGCAGGTCGTTGTTGCGCAGGAAATTGATGTACGGCCGGGCGCTGCCGGAAGAGACAGCCTCGGAGTTCCAAATCAGTTTGTACTGCATCAGGAACGCCTTGCCCGCCTCCAGGTCAGGGTTGTTGGCGCTGTTGGCCGACACGGTGCCCTCCGGCAGGTTGTCCACGTCCATGCCGAACTGGGAAGCCAGGCGTTGCGCAATGAGGGTGTCGCCCGCGCTCAGCCCCACGACCAGCGCCTTTTGCCCGGTCCGGGTCTGGAAAGACCAGGAGCCCACGGCGCCGGCGTACTCGACGGTCACATTCACGGTGCGGCCGCCGCCCCAACCGCCGGGCGGGTTGTAGGTCAAGGTCGTCCGGTTCCCCTGCGTGCTCGAGCTGAAGGTGACCGGGGAGTTGTTGACCTTGAGCACGGAGGTGTGGGCGCCGAGGTTGACCAACACGACTTCGATCGGCGCGTTTTCGGCCACCCCACTGGCGGCGATTCCCGGGCTGACCGAATCCACATAGGGCCGCGGCGGCACGGTCAAACTCCGGAACGCCTTCACCGCCGCGGCATCGTCGGCGTCGTTCACGAGACTACGCTGTGTGTCCTCGGCATCGGCGGTAAAGAATTCGACCTGCGCGGAGACGCCTCCGAACACCGTGTGAACAATACGAAAGCCATAAACCCCGGCCTGCTGCACCTCGAGCACGGCCTTGCGCACCGCCAGGCCGGCATTGGAATCAAACCACACCACCGGCTGCCGAAACAGGTCGCGTGGGTCGTTGCGGTGGATGGCGATCTGCACGGCGTCGTAGGCGTTCGCGCCGATGGTGATCAGACCCTGCGGCAATTCGAGCCAGGTGATTTCCTCCCAGGCAAAGGCGTTCACATTGCCCGTGACAGAGTAGGAGTCATCCGTCCAGCCGGGCAGCCCCGGGTATCGCCGGTCCGGGTGACCGGTGAACGAGTTGAACAGGCCCTCTTCCAGCGGCTCGTTGGGCGGCGCGGCGTTGATGCTGTAATTGATGACCGTGGTGTTGGTGAACGTGCCGTCAGCGGCGACCGGATTGGGGTCGAACGGATCCGGATGCTCCGGGGTTTGCACGAGATTGAGGTAGGGCGCGGGCGGATTGAGTGTGTTGTCAATCAACTCGCCCCGGAGTTGGGCATTGGCCCGACCGATCGAGGCGTTGAACGACTGGCTTTGTCGGGCGACGTGAACCTTGCCGACGAAGCCGCGCCTGGCGGCATCCCCCGAGCCCGCGGGGTAGGCGTGGTCGGCGGGGATGACGATGGGCTGCTGAGCCTGGAGCAGGACTCCGGTCAGCAGACCGGCGCCGAGGGCGACGCGGGTCACCCCCCGGAGGGTGAGCAGATGCGTTTTGGATGTCTTCATGATGCGTTTGCTTTGCGGGTCGGTTGAGGTGTGTTTCGTGAATCCTTGCCAGGGGTGTTCGCCGCACGACCTCCCCGCGGGGGCCGCCCGAGGTCACGGGGCGTTGGGGCTTGCCCCGACGCCAAGCGTGCCGGAAAACCCGAGAACTGCCGCGCGGAACGCAGGCGGGCCACAGCGCGGTTGGAGCGGGCGAACATGCGCGGGAGCGTGCTCGGCCTGGCCCGACCCGTCCATACGCCTTTCCGTAATTTTATTGTGTTTTTACGGCAGTAACGGCAGAAGGCTGCCATGGCTTCGCGACGCGCTTCCGGGACACCGCGCCGTTTTCAGGTTGCCCTGTTGATCGAGACTTCGAACGCCTTCGCTCGCGAAGTGCTCCTGGGCGTCCGGGATTGGATGGAGGCCCACGACGCCTGGGCCGTGCATCTCTCCGAACAGGGCCGTGGCAACGAGCCCCCGGGCTGGCTGCGGCACTGGCAAGGGCAGGGCATCATCGCGCGCGTCGAAACCCGGGAAATCGCCGCCGCGGTGCGCCGTCGTAACGTGCCCGTGGTCAACGTCAGCGCGGCCGGCGTCACGGAAGAATTCCCGACGGTCATCAGCGACAGCGCCGGCATTGCCCGGGCCGCCGCGGAGCATCTGCGCGAGCGCGGCCTGCGCCAATTCGGCTACTGCGGCGACGCCCGGTTTGCCTGGTCCGAGAGCCACGGCCGGCACTTTGCGGCGCTCGTTTCCCGCTGGGGCTGTACCTGCCAAATCTATCCGGCCACCGTGGACGCTGCCGCCGACTGGGACCGCGAGCAGGAAAAGCTCCGGGCCTGGCTGCGCGGGCTGCCCCGGCCGTGCGGCGTCATGGTGTGCTACGACATCCGGGGGCAGCAGGTTCTGGATGTCTGCCGCGCGTTGGGGCTCCGGGTGCCGGATGACCTCGCGGTTATCGGCCAGCACAACGACGCGCTACTGTGCGAACTGTGCAACCCGCCCCTTAGCAGCGTCATTCCCAACGCCCGCCAAGTGGGCTGGGAAGCGGCGGCGATGCTGGACCGCTGGATGCGCGGCCGCGCACCCCGGGTGAAGCGCCTTGAAATCCCACCCTTGGGTGTGGCCACCCGACAGTCCACCGACCTGGTCGCGGTGGCCGATGAGCGCCTGGCCCGCGCTGCCCGTTACATCCGGGACCATTATCGGGAGCCGTTCCTGGTGGACGAACTGGCGCGTGCGGCGGGTCTGTCACGCTCCTTGCTGGAGCGAAACTACCGCGCGGCGTTTGGTCTGGCCCCGTGGGAACACGTCTTGAAACTGCGACTGCGCGACGCCGAGGCGCTGTTGGTGCAGACCCGGTTGAGCATCGCCGAAATTGCCGAGCGAACCGGCTTTGGCGCGGCGGCATACTTCAGCGCCGCCTTTCGCCGACTTACGGGCCACCCTCCCACCGCCCTGCGTGGGTAGGCGGCAACGGGTCGTCCGGCGAGGTGCGGCGGGTTTGACAACCCCTTCTTGACTCTATGCCGCCAGCAACGCAGCCCTGTTCCGCGAACTGACCGCCGACAACTTCACCATCCTGGCCGGGGAATCAGCCAAGCGGCTTGCCACCTACCAGAACGGCTCGCCCACCACGATCATCGGTCCCCCGACCAGCGGGACGCATGTGCTGAGCGAGTTCTGGCGCGATGCGCTCGGCGGTGAATGGGTCTGCACCGGGGCCGGCACGCCGGGGACCTGGAGGCAGGTGAAGCCGGCGGCGGTGACGGGCGATCCGTCGAGCGGAACGATCCCGACGGGTTACTTGATCTGGAACACCACCGACGGCGCCGTGAAACGCCACGCGGGGTCCTACTCCTGGGAGATCACCGTCGGCGCGGGCACGTCCGCCAAGGTCGGGTTCCACGGGGCGACGCCGACGCCGCAGCGGGCCGGGGCCGCCCAGGCTGCCGTCACCTACGTTTCCCAGACCATCAGCGATCCGCCGACGCGAGCCGAGGTTCAGGCCCTCAATGACGGCCTGGTCGCGGCGATCACCCTGCTGAATGAACTACGCGCCGCCGCAGTGGAGAAAGGACTGGTTAAGGGAGGAGCGTAGGCGCAAGTTTGCGGCTTGCTCCCCCGCTTAATCAGAAGCCGCTCCCATCGGGAACGCCGTCACCTGAGTTCGGCGCCGGTCCACGCGAGTTCCCACTGTCGCTTTGTGGGCAGGGCTGGGTAGACATGCCACTACCGTCGGGTATGCCGTCGCCCGAATTGGGTGCCGGTCCTCTGCTAACGGCCAGCGCAATCAGTGCCGCAATCAATGCCGCAATTGTGCCCATAGTGTTACCTTTCTGCGAATCAGGCTTTAGTTCTTGTTGTCGTTTCGCCAGCCACTAAGGTGGCTATATTACTTCCCAGCAAGTCCCGTACCCGCGCACCGCCATGTGGTTGAGGGTTTGTCCGTATTCCGTTTCCGCCAATCAGAAAGTGCGCAGAAACAGCCGCAAACAGGGCTAATCTATCTTGCTTTCACCATGGAGCTACCCGAGACACATTTCCTGCATGATAAGCACTCCGCACTGACAAGCAACGACGATTCATGGGCACTATTCCCCAAAGTTCCAACTTGAGTGTGGGCACAATCACCCGGTTAAGCATCGCGCTCTGGCCCAATCTGCAGGTCAAGCGCTGCCGAAGCGCCGCGTTGGCGGCGTTCTATCCTTCCTGAAGGTCGGCGCGTTTCTCGACCCGTTCTCGCAGGCGACTTGAACCTGCGCTCGTCAGGCGGTTTTCAGCGCCGAAATGTTTGGCAAATGTTTGGTTCTGCGGCTTTCTGGCGCTTTCTGGCGAATACTGGTGCATGGGAGAGGCAGGCGACAAGAATCGTGCCAAAAAAGAAGAAAAGCCGCTGAAGGTCAGCGGCTTAAGTCGTTGCGGCGCAACGTAAATTGGTTGCGGGGGCTGGATTTGAACCAGCGACCTTCAGGTTATGAGCCTGACGAGCTACCGGGCTGCTCCACCCCGCGTTCCGTAACCAAAATTAGCCTTGTTGCCCTGAGACTGGCAAGCGCTTTCCCGCACCGCAAGCGTCTCAGTCGCTGCGCATCTCAACGCCATTGGTGCTTCGGGTATTTGCGCTGGAGTTCCTGTTTGAGCCGCGGATAGTGCTCGCGCCAGAAGCCGGCGAGGTCCTGGGTCACTTGCACCGGACGCATGTTTGGCGCGAGGATGCGCGCCACCACCGGCACCCGGCCCAGCGCGATCTTCGGCGTCTGCATCACGCCGTAGAGTTCCTGGATGCGCAGCGCGAAGTACGGCGGGTGGGCGGTGTCATAAACGATCTTCGGCTGGCGGCCGTTGCCCAGTGCGAGGCGCTCCGGCGCGTGCCGGTCGAGGAGCTGACGCTGCGCGGGGCTGAGCCAGCTTTGCACCACCGGCTTCACCGGGCGGTGGCGGAGCTCGCGGAAGCTGAAGGCGCCATGGCAGAGTTGCTCGATGAGATGCCGCCGGTCGGTCTCGGTGAGCGGCGGCAGCCCCAGTTCGGGACACCAGCGGCTGAGCAGGTTGAGTCGGAGGATCCATTGCTCCACTGAATCGTCCCACCCTTCGAGTTGGAGCCGGCCGGCGACGATTTCGTCCGCCAGCAAACAGGCTGCTTCATCCAGCGGCGGCGGCTCGATGACGCGCTTTTCCAGCGCCAGCCCCCGGAAGCTCCGCAGTTCCTCGGCGTAAACACGGCGCGCGCCGGCGTCGTAAAAGCAGCGCGATTGCCGGGCGAGATCGGCGGGAAAAAGTTCCTCCAACCAGGCGGGCTCGATCGCGGTGGCCAGGCTGAGGATCGTCCGGGTGTCGCCGCCGGTCTGGCCCACCTCGCGCACCTCGGCGGCCACGAACAGCGGGCTGTCCTGGACGACGCTTTCGCGGGCGAGCACGCCGCGCCGGCCATGCACCAGTTCGCAGCGCAGCGTACCGGTATCGAGCCGGCGCGCCACGCGGTCGCTGAAGCCGATGAGCAGGCATTTCTGGAGGGCGACGTCGTCAAACCGGCCCGGCTCCGCGTCCAAACCCTGCTCGCGGGCGATGCGGCGGAATTGCTCGAGCAGCGGCGCCACCTGGCGGGCGGTGGCGGCATGCACGCCCAGGCGGCGGCAGGCCTCGAGGCGGAAGTCGTTTTTCGCCGCGTAATTCCAGGCCCGCATGAGAATGAAGAGGTCCGAAGGCGCCTTTTCGCCCAGCAGGTCTTCGCGCAATTCCTTGATGTATTTGTCCACCTGGCGGAGCAGCAGGTCGCGGCCCTGGGTGAGCGCGGCCACGAGGCAGGCCTGGTACACGCAACGGTATTCCTGCGCCGCCAGCAGCATACGGGCGTACCGGGGATGCACGGGAAAGGCGAGCATCCGCCGGCCGAGAGGCGTGATGGTCAGATGGGGAGGGTTTACCGGAGCGGCGGCGGGTGCGGGTGACGCGGCCGCAGGCCGGGGCGGCGGCGGCTCAGTGCCGGCCGGAATTGCCCGGCCCACTGCCAGCGGCGGGTCGGTCAAGGTTGCGTGAGTTGGCGGTGGTTCGGGCTGCAAGGCGCCGAGGTCCACCAACAGTTCCTCGGCATGGGCCAGCGCCTGTTCGTCCGGCGGTTCCAGCCAGCGGAACCGCCGGAGGTCCGCGATACCCGCAGCCTTGAGCGTGAGCACCACTTCGGCCAGGTCAAGCCGCCGGACTTCGGGCAACTCCTGCGCCGGGCGCTCGGTGTGCTCACGTTCGCTCCACAGTCTGTGGCACACGCCGGGCGCGGTGCGGCCGGCCCGCCCGGCCCGCTGGTCCGCCGCGGCCCGGCTGATCTTTTCGATCAGCAGGGTGTTGATGCCGCGGTAAGGGTCGTAGCGCGGGATGCGCGCCAGGCCGCTATCAATCACCAGCCGCACGCCGTCAATGGTGATCGAGGTCTCCGCCACGTTGGTGGCCACGACCACTTTGCGCCGGTCGTACCGGGCCACTGCGGCGTCCTGGTCCTGCGGGGACAATTCGCCGTGCAATGGCAACAGCACAAAGCCGCGCGATTCGTCGCGGTGCCGGAGCGCCTCAATTGTCTGGGCAATCTCGAAGGCGCCGGGCATGAAGATCAGCGTGTCGCCTTCGCCGCCGGCTTGCACGTAGTGCGCAAACGCGTCGGCGGCCTGCTCCCAGACGGGGCGTTTGTCGGTGCGTGCCGGTTTGTCGGCGTAGGTGATCTCGACCGGAAAGACGCGGCCGGCAGACACCCGCGTGGCGCAAGGCTGGAGGTAGCGTTCGAGCAGGCCGAGATCGAGTGTGGCGGACATCACCACCAGATGGAGGTCCGGTCGAGTGGTTTCCTGCAAGTCGAGCGCTCGCCCGAGCGTGATGTCGCCGTACAAGTGGCGCTCGTGAAACTCGTCGAAGATCAGCGCGGTCACACCGGTCAACCCCGGGTCATCGAGCATCTGCCGCAAGAGCACGCCCTCGGTGACGAACCGGATGCGCGTCGCCGCGCTGGTGCGGTCCTCGAACCGGATCTGGTAGCCGACCTCGCGTCCCAGCGGGACACCCAGTTCCGCCGCCACCCGCGCGGCCAGCAGGCGCGCGGCCAACCGGCGCGGCTGCAAAATCACCACCTGACCCGGCCCCAGCAGGCCGTGCCGTAGCAGCATCTGCGGCACCTGGGTGGACTTGCCCGAGCCGGTGGGCGCCGAGACGATCAACCGCCGCGCCGCGCGCAGGCCGGCGCTGATCTCCGACTCGATTTCGTAAATGGGCAGTCGTTCCGACATGACCGGGATTTCATAGGCCAGCCGGCTGGCGCTGGCGAAACCAAACTCGACGCCCTGGCAGCGCCGGGCGAAGCTGGCCACGTGATGCGCAACCGGAGATTGCTCTGGCACCGCGCCGGTGCGGCGCTGTTACTCGGCCTCGCGGCCAGTGTTTTGCGCGCCGCAGAACCGGCGGTTCAGCCGCTGGAGCGCGCCCATGCCCACAACGACTACGAGCACCCGCGCCCGCTGCTGGACGCGCTCGCGCAGGGTTTCTGCAGCGTTGAGGCGGACATTCACCTCGTGGACGGCCGGCTGCTGGTGGCGCACGACCGCTGGCGCGTGAAGCCGGAACGCACGCTGGAGGCGTTGTACCTCGAGCCGTTGCGCGCCCGCGTCGAGGCCAACGGCGGCCGCGCCTTCCCGAATGGCCCGACGTTCTGGCTGCTCATTGATTTCAAATCCGACGGCGCGGCCACCTGGCAGGCGCTCAAGCCGGTGTTGGAAAGGCATCGCGCGATACTGTCTGTCTTTGGCCCGGACCGCACGGAAACCAACGCCGTCACGGCGGTGCTGAGCGGCAATGTGCCACGCGCGTTGCTCGCGGCCGAGGTGGAACGGCTGGCGGCGGTAGATGGCCGGCCCGGCGATTTGGAGACCAATCCCAGTCCGCATCTGGTGCCCTGGGTGAGCGAAAGCTGGAACCGGCTCTTCACCTGGCGCGGCCAGGATGTCCCGCCGGCGACGGACCTGGCGACACTCCGTGACTTGGTCGGCCGGGCACACGCCCAGGGGCGGCGGGTGCGCTTTTGGGGCGCGCCGGACTTCGAGGCGCTCTGGCGCGTGCAGCACGCCGCGGGGGTGGACTTGATCAACACCGACAAGCTGGAGGAACTGGCGCGGTTTCTGCGCCAGGCCGGGACGGAGACGGCCGGCGGACCGTGACGAGCGGTTGCCGTCCGGGGCTGGATTCGAGATTGGTGCGGCCCGGCGAATGGTCTAAGCTGCTGGCGTGAAGCGTGTCGGTTTGTTCGGCGGGTCGTTCAATCCGGTCCATTGCGGACATCTGCTGATGGCCCGGGCGGCACTCGAGGAGGCGGCGCTGGACCGCCTGGTCTTCATTCCGGCGGCACAATCGCCGTTCAAACCCGGCCAATTGCTGGCGCCCGCCGCCGAGCGAGTCCGCTGGCTGCGGCTGGCGCTGGCGGGCTGGACGCGGTGCGTGGTGGACACCCAGGAAGTGGAGCACGGCGGGGTGTCTTACACGATCGAGACAGTGCGGCGGTACGCGGTCCGCGAGCCGGGGGCGGCACTGTACTGGCTGATCGGCGGCGACCACCTGGCGTTGCTGCCGCAATGGCGCGAGGCGCCGGCGTTGGCGGAGTTGGTCGAGTTCCTGGTGGTCCCGCGGCCGGGCGAAGCCCCCGACGCCCTGCCCGCAGGCTTTCGCGGGCGATTCCTGAACGGCGTGCCCACGGCGATTTCCGCGTCGGGAGTGCGGGCGCGGGTGCGGGCCGGGTTGCCGCTGGAACCGTTGGTGCCCGGGGCGGTGGCCGAGGCCATCCGCAAATCAGGGCTTTATCTCTGAGCCGTTTTTCACCATCTTAACGGCAATGGATTCGAAACGACTGGCGCTGCGCTGCCGCGCCCTGGCGGAGGGTAAGAAGGCCGAAGACGTCATCATCCTCGACGTGCGCAAATTATCCAGCATCACGGACTTCTTCGTGCTGGCCACCGGACTGAGCGAACCCCATTTGCGAGCCATCGTGGAGGAAATCACCGACAAACTGGCGGAGGAGCACCGGTTGCGGCCGCGCGCGCAGGACGGCACCTGGAAGACCAACTGGGTGGTACTCGATTACTTCGACGTAATCGTACACGTCATGCGCGCGGAGACCCGGGCCCTGTACGCGCTGGAAAGCCTGTGGGGCGACGCTCCCCGGCTCCGACCGGCGCGAACCCCGCGACCCCAATCCGCGGTCGGCGGCTAGGCGTTGTCCTGGCGGGGCGGCGTCGGCGGCGCCTCCGTGGGAGCACCGGCGGGGGGGTGGTAGGGCGTTTCGGCGGACGTGCGGGCGATGTCCGTCAACACCCGCAGGAACTCGTCCAGACCCGGCGCCGGGACAATCACCGTGTCATGCCGCCCGGACACATCCTCGGTGATGCGCAAGAAACGGCCGCGAGGATTTTCCCGCAGTGACAAGGTGAATACTTTGCGCTCGATCTGGAGACGTTCGCTTCGCAGCAGCTTCTCCTCAACCGCGCCCGCTGGTGGTGGCCCCTCAAAACGCCGGCTGGTAGAGGAGGCCATGCGATGGCTCGTCATCATAATCTTTGTACGCTTAAAAGCTTCCTTGGCTTCACAGTCGTCCGCTCCGGCTCGAATGTCAACGCATGAATCGGATGTCATCAGATTAGATTCTCGTTCCCCGCTCATGAGCATTCCGCGTTGATCCGCCCGGCCAGAATTTCCTCGCCGCTCGGCTGCGTGGAAAGTATATCCCTTGCCTGCATGAATTCCTTGCTCCTGACGGGCGGCCGGGTGGTGGATCCCGGCAGTTCGATTGACGGTCCGCTGGATTTGTTCATCAAGGAAGGCAAGGTCGCCGCCGTGGGCGCGGATGCCGCGTCGCAAGCTGACCCGGATACGCCGCGACTGGACGTCACGGGCCTGGTCGTGTGCCCTGGCTTGATTGATCTGCACGTGCATTTGCGCGAGCCCGGCCAGGGCGCCAAGGAAACCATCGCCACCGGCACCGCCGCCGCCGCACAAGGCGGCTTCACCACCGTGGTATGCATGCCCAACACCGACCCGGCCATTGATAATCCCAGTACGGTCAACTGGGTTCGCCAGCGGGCCGCGCAGGAAGGCCGGGTGAACGTCCTGGTCGCCGGCGCCATCACCCGGGCCATCGCCGGCGAGGAGTTGGCGCCCATCGGCTCCCTCAAGCAGGCCGGCGTGGTGGCCGTCACGGACGACGGCCATTGCATCCAGAACAACGAGATGATGCGCCGGGCGCTCGAATACGCCTCGTTGTTCGATCTCCTGGTTATGGACCATTGCCAGGATTATTCGCTGACCCACGACAGCGTCATGCACGACGGCCGGGTCAGTCTCATGCTTGGCCTGCAGGGCTGGCCGGCCGAAGCCGAGGAACTCATCGTGGCCCGCAACATCCTGCTGGCCGAGCGCACCGGCGCGCGCGTGCATTGCCAGCACCTCAGCGCCGCGGGCAGCGTCCAGCTTCTGCGCGAAGCCCGCCGCCGCGGCGTGCCGGTCTCCGGCGAAGCCTGTCCGCACCATTTCACGCTCACCGACACCGCCGTGGCTGGCAGCGAGGCGTTCTGGGCCGGCGACGGCGCGGCGTTGTTCCCGGATCAGCCGGCGTCCAGGCTGCCGCACTGGCCCGGGTACGACACGCGCTTCAAGATGAACCCCCCGCTCCGCACTGCAGCGGATCGGACGGCCATTTGGGAGGGGCTGGCCGACGGCACCATCGAGGTGATCGCCAGCGACCATGCGCCGCACTGCAATTTCGAAAAGGAGGTTGAGTTCGACCGCGCGCCGTTCGGGGTCACCGGCCTCGAAACCGAGTTGGCGCTGAGCTTGATGCAGCTTTACCACTCGCGGCGGCTGCCGCTCGCTGACGTGCTCGCCAAGTTCACCGTGAATCCCGCCCGCCTGTTGCGGCTCGAAGCCACCAAGGGCGCCCTCCGGCCCGGGATGGACGGGGACGTCACCGTGCTGGACCCGGACCGGGCCTGGGTTTGGGAGCCGGCCCACACCGCCAGCCGGTCGCTGAACAGCCCGTTTTACGGTTGGCCTTTGCGGGGTAAGGCGGTGGCCACCGTTGTGGCTGGCAAAATAGTTTGGCAAGACCTCCCTCCGGCCGTCGCCCCGAAACGCCGCAAAACTGGCAAATGACCCGGCTTGGGCTATGCTGATGCGCGTATTGTCGAAACAAGCCAGAAGATCAAAGCCATGAAACCGATCCTGTTGACCATCGCCGCCACGCTCGCCGCCTTGAGCCTCCACGCCGCGGAGTTGCAGTGGCACACCGACCTCGCCAAGGCCAGGGCCGAGGCCGAGGCTGCAAAGAAGCAGATCCTTATCAACTTCACCGGCTCGGACTGGTGCGGGTTCTGCATCAAATTGCAGAAGGAGGTGTTCTCGACACCGGAGTTTGCCGAGTTCGCGAAGAGGAACCTGGTGCTCGTCGAAATTGACTTCCCCCGAAAGAAGGAACAACCGGCGGAACTGAAGGCCGCCAACAAGAAACTCCAGGACCAGTACAAGGTGAGCGGCTTCCCCACCCTGATTCTGCTGGACAGCCACGGTAAAAAGACCGGCGAAATGGTGGGCTACGGCGGCGGCGGCCCGGACGCCGTGCTCAAGAAACTCGGCCTCAAATCTTGAGCCCCCACCTGGCTCCGCGAAGTCCCACGCGCTGTTGCGGCCAAACCCGCGCGGCGCTTTTTCTGTGGCCCTTCGCGGAAGTCTGGAAACACCGAACACGTTGCCAGCGATTCGACCCCAGTGGCCGCGCGGTACCCGCAGCACGGGTGATTGGTAAGTCGCCCGTTACGGCGAAACGAATGTTTGCCCAGCCTCGCACCCTGCAAACCCACTTCGGCTTACGGGATTTCATGGAGTTCAGGTCTCGGCTGCGCCAACCGGGCCACCAAGGACACCCGAGCTAGAGAAGCCGGCCCGCCCCGGCGCGTCATAGTCGCAAACTGTAACCGGGTTTCGCCAGCGCCTTGGACTTCGATTAGTTCGGTCCAAGTCACCAGGTCGGGCGAGGATTTGATCCAGCAGGTGCGGTTGGTGACAGCCGACGCGGAACTCGAACTCGCTGTCGGACTTCATCACACCCCGCAGCATCGGCTCGACGATCGTGTAGAACCGATCGCACACCCGGTTGGTGAATTACCCAACACGACCATCCTGCCCGGCCCGATGACGCTCGACTTGGTCGGCCATGAGATCGAGCTACTGCCGCGCCTGCTCATCATCAACAAGGGGGAGCACACATGCCGCACGGCGGGGTCGAGTTGACAATGGTCTTCTTCGTTGCCCGGCAGGCAAGCGTGCAAGCGCACCGCACAGGGTTGGAAGGCGGCCGGCCAGAGCACCGTGAACAGGGGCAGCAGTTTCTCCGGAAGATAGGCCTTGAGCTTACGGCGAGCGAAAGCGGGGCGGGGCCGGGGCGGGTTGGGGCCGCAGGGCGCGCGGCAGCCTTGCGATGATAACCGAGCAACTCGACAGCCTGGTCGAGCAGTTGGACCTAGTAGATTCACACAGCGTGGGCATGACCCGGCGCAGTTGGGTAAGGACTTTCTGGCAGGTGTTTTGACTCATCGGGGTGTACGGAACTTGGTAACGCCCATTTTTGAGTCAACCGGGCGGTTCCGGCCGCCCCAGACCACCGTTCTGGTAACAGTTTTTTGAGTCAAATCGTGTGCGGCGCGGCAGGAAGTAACGCTTGACAGGGCCGAAGGATCGAATTGTTTTGGGCATTGACAGCCCCGGATCATGCCCGCCCGCCGGCATCATCGCTCTGTACAATCGCTCGTGGCTCGAGACGGAGCCCGGGGGATGACGCCGGCTGCCTTGGGTGGCGCTGGCGGGGTCTTGAACGTCGCCCACCTACCACCAAAGCCGTCGCCATGAAGCGCCGATTTTTCGAGGCGGACACGGGTCCGCCACCGGCAACGCCATCCACCCGCGCGCCTCTCTGGTTGTGGGCCTTCACCCTGATCGAACTGCTGGTGGTCATCGCCATCATTGCCATCCTGGCGGCGCTGCTGCTGCCGGCGCTGGCCACCGCGCGGGAAAAGGCGTCCCGCACCTACTGCGTCAACAACAACAAGCAACTGGCCCTGGCGCTGTTGATGTACGCCGATGACAACCGCGACCAGATGCCCTGGCCGAACTGGGGCAACGATTACGGGCCAGGCTGGCTGTACCTGCCGGTGAGCGGGCGCGCGCCGGATCCGCTCCGGACCAACGAGTGGCCGTACATCGAAAAGGGGCTTTATTGGCCTCACCTCCGCGAACGCAAGGTGTACAACTGCCCGCTCGACAAGACCAACCACGTCTCCTGGCAGAAGCGCCAGCAGCGGCTCTCCAGCTACATCATGAACGGCGCAGTGTGCAGCTTCGGCCGCCTGACCCAGGGCCGCACCCACAAGCTCAGCGCCTTCAACCCCGCCGCGTACGTTCATTGGGAGCCGGACATCAAGGACTGGGGCGGGGTCTGGGGGCCGAATCCCGGCCACGACGCGAGCCAGTATCCCAATGAAGCGGAAGGCGTCGGCCGGCGGCACAAGAAAGGCGCGATCGTCACCGGGTTCAGCGGCCAGGTCCATTTCATCACCTACGAGAAATTCCAGCAGGAACAGCGCTTCAACAAACCCGGCCTGCTGTGGTGCGTCCCCGACAGCCGCACGGGCGAGTGAGCCGGGGCAGTACTGCTTTCATGGAACAACGCCTACAGCGCCATCGGCTCGCACGCCGTTCGTTGCGACCTCCCTCGGTTCGGCATCGCACGCCGGCTTTGGCGGCTCTGGTCGCGGGCGTCGCCGGCATCGGGGCGTCTGAAGCGTGGTGCGCAGCCGGCGCCCCGCCCCCACGCCCCCGCGCCCAAGTGGAGGCCGTACTCGCGCAGCCCCCCCGAGACGACAACGGCGCGGTGCCGCGCCCCCTCCATGTCGTGCTCGTCGCCGACACGAAGGACCACGGGCCGGGACAGCACGATTATCCGCACTTCCAACGGAGGTGGGCCGAATTGCTGCGTGGCAGCCCGGGCGGCGCCTCTGCCGCGACCGGAACGAAGCCCGCGGCTGTCACGACGAGCCTGGCCTGGCAATGGCCGAGTCCGGAGCAGTGGGCGGAGGCGGACGTGGCCGTGGCGGTCTGCTACCTGAACTGGAGTGAACCGCGGTTCAAGGAACTGGAGGCTTTTCTCTCCCGCGGGGGCGGCTTCGTGATGGTGCATGCGGCGACGTGGACCAGGCCCGATCCCTCGCCGCAACTCGCCGCGATCACTGGTGTGGGAGGCTTTACGCGCTGGCGCGAAGGGCCGCTCGAACTTGAAGTGAACATCGACCATCCGATCTGCCGCGGATTCCCGCGTCGATTTCTCCTGGAAGACGAAGCGTACTGGCCACCAACGCCCGCTCCCGCACCGGGCAGCATTGAGATACTGGTCACCTCGCACGAATCAACCGATGCTGCCGGCCCGGCCCGGGCGCAACCGCTGGTCTGGACCCACAGGCACGGCAAGGGCCGCGTCTTCGGCTGCGTGCCGGGACACCACACCTGGACGTTGGAGGATCCGCTGTTCCGCCTGTTGCTCCTGCGGGGAATCGCCTGGAGCGCCGGAGAATCGCCGCACCGTTTTGACTCCCTGGCACTGACCGAGGCGCACCCCGCGCCTTAACTTAAGCATCCACCTGATAATCGTATGAAACCCAATGCTATTCACCGCCGGGAATTCCTCCGGCGCGCTTCCACCGTCGCCGCGCTCGCCAGCGCTCCGACTCTGATTCCCGCCAGCGTCCTTGGCGGCGAGGGCGCCACGCCACCGAGCGAGCGCATCACGTACGGCCTGGTCGGTTCCGGCGGCCGTGGACGCGACTTGCTGAAGGGCTTTCTGCCGCTGCCGCAGGGCCGTTGCCTTGCAGTGTGCGATCCGTTTGCCGATCGCCGCGAAAAGGCCCGCCAGATGGCGGAAGACCACGGCCACACCGGCTGCCAGGCCACGGTGGACTACCGCGAGTTGATTGCCCGGAAGGACCTCGACGCGCTCATCATCGCCACGCAGGACCACTGGCACGCGCTGATCGCGGTGGCGGCCGCCAGGGCCGGCAAGCACCTCTACTGCGAGAAGCCGCTCGCCGTGTCTCACCGCGAGAGTCGTGCGGTCCGCGACGCGGTGCGCCGGGCGAAGGTGGTCTTCCAGACCGGTACCCAGCAGCGCTCCGACCGCCGTTTCCGGCACGCGTGCGAACTGGCGCGCAACGGCTACCTCGGTCGCGTGCACACCGTTGAGGTCGCCTCTGAAGGTCCCAACTACAAGCCCAGCTACAAAGGCCCGCTGGATCCCCAGCCCGTGCCGCCGGGACTGGACTGGGAGATGTACTTGGGCCCCGCGCCGGCGAAGCCTTACAACCCGGGCAGGCATGCCTGGCCGGACTGGTACCTCATCTGGGACTATTGCTACGGTTTCATCGTGAACTGGGGCGTGCACCATCTCGACATCGCGCTCTGGGGCTGCCCGCAACTGGCCGTGCAACCCTTCTCGGTCGAAGGCACCACCACCTACCGCGCCGAAGGTTTCACCGACAACGTCAACGAATGGCGTTCAACCTTCACCTGGCCGGGCGGGCTCAAGATGACCTACACCGACTGGGAGAAACAGAAACCGGGCTGCAAATTCATTGGCGATGAGGGATGGGTTTACGTTGATCGGCCGACCTTTGAGGCCAGTCCCGCCTCGCTGCTGACGCTGAAGTTGAAGGACAGCGACACACACCTTCACCTCTCGGATCATCACGGTCTGGACTTTCTGAATTGCGTCCGGCGCGGCACCGATCCGGTGTCGGACGTTGACGCCGGCCACCGCGCGACCTACTTCGGCATGGTCGCGGAGATAGCCGGCCGCCTGAAGCGACCGGTGCGTTTCGATCCCATCAAGGAGGATTTCATCGGGGACGCCGAAGCCTCGGTGCGCCTGGATCGCCCCATGCGTGCACCGTGGAAGCTCTGAACCATCACGACCCCGGATCACGTAGCCCGGACACCATGACGTCTCCACCCGCCGCCCCTCGCCCCGTGAGCCGCCGGGCCGGCTCGAGCACCTTTGCGCGCCTCCGGCTCGCGCTGTTGTTGGCGGTAATGGGGTGGCCCGCTGCCCTGCCCTCCCTCGCTCAAACCTCCGAACCTTCCGCCTGGCGCCTGGGCGTCGCCGCCTGGAGTTTCAACCGCTTCACTTTCTTCGAGGCCATTGACCGCACCGCCGCGCTGGGTCTGCGCTACCTCGAGGCCTTCGAAGGCCAGCGCGTGAACACCGACAGCGACGCGACGCTCGACGCCCGCCTGCCCGACACCGTCATTGCCGCGATTCGCGCGAAGCTCGAGTCGGCGAACGTCACGCTCACCAGCATCTACATCCACGAACTCTCCCCCGAAGAACCGATCTGCCGCCGGTCGTTTGAGTTCGCCCGCAAGCTCGGCGTCGAAACGATCATCTCCGAGCCCCGGCCGGAAGCGCTCAACCACATCGAACGACTCTGCGGCGAGTTCGGTATCAATGTCGCCCTGCACAACCACCCGCAGGGCAGCTCGCGCTACTGGCATCCGCAGGAAGTGTTGAAGGTGCTCGAAGGCCGCAGCCCGCGGCTGGGTGCCTGCGCCGATCTCGGCCACTGGCAGCGCTCCGGCATCCCGCCCGTCGAAGGCCTCCGCCTCCTCGGCTCGCGACTGCTCTCGCTGCATGTAAAGGATCTCAACGAGGCCGACCCCAACGGGCACGACGTCTGGTGGGGCACCGGCCAGGGCGATATTGCCGGTGCGCTGCGCGAAGTGCATCGCCTGGGCGTGCGCCCGACGCTTTTCGCCATCGAGTACGAGCACAACTGGGACGACAACCGCAACGACATCGCCCAATGCGCGAAGTTCTTCGTCGAACAGGTCAAGGCGATCGAGACCGCCGCGCCGCGCCGCGACCCGTTGTTCGCCGGCTGGGCGGGCGCGGACATCACCCCGCCGCGGCCGGTGGCGCTGACCGGCCAGTTGCACAAGCGCATTTCCACCGGCATCCGCGACCCGCTGACCGCCACGGTCCTGGCCCTGGAGACCCGCGGTCCCGACGGCCGGCGCGAGCAGGCGCTGTTGATTTCCGCCGACCTGATCATGATCCAGCGCGTGATCCAGGACCGGCTCAAGGCGATGCTCAAACCGCGCCTGCCGGACTTCGACACCGCCAAGCTCTTCCTGTTTGGCACCCACACCCACACCGGGCCGGGACTGGTGGACACGACCTTCGGCGACCTTTACGACGTGAGCCAAGACGCTGGCGTGATGAAAGCGTCCGAGTACGCCGACTTCTTCCTCGACCGCGTGGGCCGGGCAGCGGAGCAGGCGTGGAAAAACCGGGCACCCGCGCAAATGGGCTGGGCGCTGAGCCACGCCGTCATCGGTCTGAACCGGCGCAGCGTTTACGCCGACGGCTCGGCGGTCATGTACGGCGGCACGGCAGTGCCGAACTTCTCGCACGTCGAAGGCGGCGCGGATACAGCCGTGGACGTGCTGGGGTTTTGGAACCAAGACGGCGCGCTGGCGGGCGTGGTGGTGAACGTGGCCTGCCCTTCGCAGGAGACCGAGAACCTGAACGAGATCTCCGCCGATTTCTGGCACGACACGCGCGTGGCCTTGCGCGCGCGCCACGGCTCGGGCCTGTTCGTCCTGCCGCAATGCGCGCCGTGTGGCGACCTCTCGCCCCATCCGATCTACCGCCAGCGCGCCGAACAACTGATGGATCAGCGGCGCGGGCTGTCGCGCCGGCAGGAAATCGCCCGCCGCCTCGCCCTCGCCGTGGACGACGCGTTGTCGGTGGCGGAGAGCGTCCGCGCGGAGCGCCTTGTCTTCCGCCACCAGGTCGTCCTAGCCGACCTGCCGGAACATCAGCCGGCGGTGCAGCCGTTTTACGAGACGGATTCCGTTCATCCGGCCGAACTGCACGTTTTGCGGCTGGGCGACGTGGCGATGGCCACCAGCCCGTTCGAGCTTTTTCACGATTATGCGACGCGCATCGAGGCCCGCAGCGCCGCGCCGCTGACGCTGCTGGTGCAGCTCTGCTCCGGCCACAGCGGCTACCTCCCCACGGAGCGCGCCGTGAAGGGCGGCGGCTACAGCGCGGACAAGTTCATCGTCGGCCCCGCCGGCGGGCAGGTTTTGGTCGAAGAAACCGTCAAGCACATTCACCTGTTGTTTCGCTAACCTCCAAACCACCACCAAACCGTTATGGGCAAAATCCACATTGGACTGAACGCCGAGTTCTCCCGCAGCTCGGACAAACCGTTTGAATGGGCCGTGAAGGCCGCCGCCGACATGGGCTACAAGTATTTTGAGCCCATGGTCCACTTCGGCCGCGAACTCATGAGCGAGGCCGGCTACTTCCACACCGTCTCGATGTTCGACGATCCGTGGCGCATCCGGGACGCCTGCGACCAGGCCGGGCTCACGATCTCCGGCCTGCAATCTCACGGCCCGCTGGGGCGGCCCGAGGTCCACGGCGAGTACATCAAGCTCGCAATCCGCGTGGCGGCGGAGATCGGCGTGCCGGTAATCAACACGGACGAGGGCATCAAGGCGAAGTGGACCACCGAGGAGGAGGACTTCGTGCTGATCAAATACACGCTGCAGGAGGCGGCCTTCGTCGCCGAGCGGCGCGGGGTGAAGATCGGCCTCGAACCGCACGCCCAGTACTCGCGTCATCCCGACGGCCTGGACCGCATCTACAACCTGGTGAAGTCGCCGGCCATTGGCATCAACTTCGACACCGGCAACGCCTACCTTTGCGGCCATGACGTCTATGCCTGGCTGGAGCGCGTCGCCAGCCGGCTGGTGCATCTCCACGCCAAGGACATCTCCGTGGCGCATTCCGAGGCCGAACGCGGCAAGGTCACCGGCACACCGGTGGGCTGCGCCTGCGGCGAAGGCGTACTCGACTGGGAGCGCATCATCCGCATCGTGCGTGAGAAGTGCCCGCGCGATATCGTCTTCTCGGTTGAATGTGGGACGCCAGCCCAGGCGGCGAAAAGCCTCGCGCACCTCACGCCGCTGGCCGGCTAGCTGCCCGATCAACTCGAGAATCGAAGCTGAGCCGCCCGGCAATCCGGGGACAGACAATTTCTGTTTTCGGCAACCGGTGCGCGCGTGGCGAGTCTCGGTTGTGCCCCGCGATTTCTCGGGCAGGGCTTGACCGGGTCGCGCCCCGCGCGAGCCACAGGGCCTTTGCAGGGCGCATCGGAGTTGTCGCACCGGGGCCGGTGACCGGTGCAGCGACCGCTCCCGGCGCCCGGCATTGCACGCCAGTCCCCTTGCCCGTTGCCTCGCCGTTCGGCCCGACCTATCTTGGACTGCGAGTCACCTTTCCAGCCATGAACAAGCTGCTGTTTGCCTCCGCACTGGCGGTCACCTTCTCGGCGCTTTCTGCCGAACCGCCCCTCGACCTGACCGGCGTCGTGAAGTCCGCCGACGGCCGGCCCCTGACCAACGCCCACGTGTTCATCTACACGGCCGGGCCGCGGGTCGGCACGGGGTACATATGACCCTCCTGCTATGCGGATTGCCGCAAAAGCGCCCGGTCGGGTGCTGCTGGACAGTTCAGAATAGAGGACGTGGACCGTGCGTTGCTGTTCCGGCTGCTGGTCGTGGCGCCGGGGCACGAGCCGACGTTCTTCCCGAAGACCGACCCGTTGCAGGGCCCGGTCGAGGCCGTGTTGAAGCGACGCACCGCCGAGCACCCGCCGGCTCAGACCATCCGCGGGCGCGTGGCGAACGGCAAAGGGGAACCTGTCCCGCAAGCTGTGGTATCGGTGAGCACCACAGTGATCGGGGACACGTTTTACGGCTCGCCACCAGCCGGCACGGACCCGCTGGCCGTGAGCGATGACAACGGTGAGTTCAGCCTCGGCTCCCCGGTTCCGTTCGACGCCATGGAATTGCAGATCGAGGCGCGTACGCTGGCACGCGGCCTCTTCAGCAACGTGAAGCCCGGCGGGCCGCCGCGCGACTTCATGCTCACCGAAGGCGCGTCCATCACCGGACGCGTGGTCCGGGACGGTCGGCCGGTGCGGGACGTGGTCATCGGTGCCTGCGGCACGGATCGAACCATCGGCAACTTCACCGGCGACTTCTCAATCGCGAGCCAGGCCGACGGTCGCTTCCTGTTGCCGAACCTGCCGCCCAACCGCGAGTACTTCCTGTACGGCCTGCTGCACTCGCTGACCAACCACGGCGTGCTGCCGGTCAGGCGCGTCAAGCCCGGCGGCGACGGCGTAACGCTGGACGTGGGCGATTACGTCGTTACCCCCGGCCGGCGCCTGGCCGGTCAGGTAAAACTGTCCGACAGCGAACCGCTGCCGCCCGGCACGCGGCTGGTCGTGGGTCGGGAAGAAGCCTGGGACTCCCTGGCCATCGAACTGCCGCCGGAGGGTCGCTTCGACCTGGTGAATCTTCCCGCGGGCGAGACGCTGAACCTTCACGTGGCGTTGAAGGGCTACCGGCCTTCGCCTCGCAACGCCAGTTACGAAAGCTTGAACGCCACCGGCCTGACCGGCCGCCTCGAGACCGACAAAACCGACCTGGTCTTTCTGCTGGAGCCCGGTGAATCGCTGCCGGGAGAGTGGGAAAACGTGCCGGAGGAAGAACGCCCTCAGAACCTGCCGCTGGGCGGGATTGAAGCAACGCACCGTGCAACACTCGGAGCGATCATCTCCGGCCGGGCGGTGGATGCCGAAACGCGCGCACCGCTGGCCACGTTCCGCGTGACGCCGGGAACCGCGTTTGACGAACAGGGGGCGTGGGTGCAATGGCGGCCCAGCCGCGCCGTCGCGGCCACCAATGGCCAGTTCAGCGTGAACGCGGGAAAGTTCGACCGTTTTGCCGTGCTGCTGGCCGAGGCGCCGGGGTTTCTCCCCGCGCGTTCGAAGGCACTCAAGGCCGGCGAGACGAACTGGACCTTCGAGTTGAAGCAGGGCGAGGGACCGGGCGGCATGTTGCGCGGTTTGGACGGCCAGCCGCTTGCCGGCGTACCGGTGTATTATCTCGGACCGGGCGAACAAGCTTACCTGCCGCAAACCGGGGCGCTGCGCGGAGTGCAAAAACTGGCGCAGTCCGAGTGCAAAACGGATGCTGAAGGCCGGTTCCAGTTCGCGCCCAAATTCGGCGACGGGGAGGTTTGCGTGGCGACGGAGGCCGGCTTTGTGCGCGTGCCGGCCGGGGCGGTTCGATCCCAAGGCGAGGTGCGCATCCAGGCTTGGGTCAAGGTGACCGGCCGACTCGTCCGCAATGGCAAGCCGGTCGCCCACGAGCCGGTGGAACTTCAGTTCGGTGGCGGCTTCAAACCCGGGCGCCCGTACTTGAATCTGCAAGGCACCAAGACCGGTGACGACGGCCGGTTCACGTTCGAGCGGGTACCGCCGGGTGAAATGCAACTGGCCACGCGGCAGACCGCGCCGGGCGGCGGCGCCGGGTGGACGCTTGTTCCCCGGAAAACCTTCACCGCAAAGCCCGGCGAGACGCTGGACCTGGGCGACGTGGAAGTTCGTGCGCCGGATCCGCGCTGACCCGCGTCCGCGAGGTAGCGGGCAGTGTCCGGCTTGGGCCGATGTATTTCCCCCATCCGGGCCGTTGACTCAGCGCCCACCGTAAGCCGTCAGCAGCGCGTCGAACTCAGCCTGGCCCAGCGGAATCATGCAGCCATGTCGGGCATCTGGCGGCACGGAGTAGTCGCCGATGTAGGCTCCGTGCCACGGGCCGTCGAGTGTTGGCGCGGTTGCCAGCGTGTACTGCACGCCGGGGTATTGCTCCGTGTAGAGGTACCAACCCAGGCCATCCGGGCGCGGAATCAGCGTGGGCGCTTCGCGGAAGTTCGGTGAGATACTCGGCCCCGGCTTGGACCATGGGCCGGTCAGGCCGGGCGCGGTGGCCACCCGGATGCTCTTCCCGGTGGGCCAGGCAAAGGCTGGCATCGCCTCGTCCTTGAGGAACGCGAAGTACCGGTCGTCCTCGCGCCGGACAATCACGTCAATCGTGGCCATCTCCCAAGGAAACAGCCGTTGCGGCACGCTGAAGGTCTCCAGGTCCTTCGATGTAATGAACAGCGTGCGCTGGCCGCGCCAGTAAGCCTCGGTGTCCAGCGGGTGCCGCCGATTCCGCGAGGTGTGCCAGGTGATGAGGTAGGTGTGCGTCGCGTCGTCGAAGAAGATTTTCGGCGCGCCGTGGTTGCCCGAGTTGTCCCGGTAGCCCGGCACGCGGCTGACGTCGAGCCGCAGTTCCCGCAGTTTCGCCCAGTTCACGAGATCAGCGGATACCCACAAGGCCAGGCCGTCGTTGGGACGGATGTTGCCGGCCAGGTAAAACCGGCCGTCGTGGCCACGGCAAATGTCCGGGTGACCCCAGTACTCGTCGCCCAAGATGCGCCGTCCGCCGTTGAGCCGCTGCCAGTGCAGGCCGTTGGTGCTGAGCGAGTAGTGCAGCCGGCCGTAATCCGCCTTCGTCATGTGTGCAAAGAGGTAGCCCGCGATGGCCGGCTTTGGCCGCAAGGCAAGACGCTCGCCCTCCTCGGCTACCTCGAAGAACCGCGTCCGCTCGCGGCCGCCGCTGTTGGGCTGGTGCAACACCAGCTTCAGCCGGCCCTCGAAGGTACGGAACATCATGCCATGCCCGCCGTCACCGGCGAACAGCGGCTCCGGATCGTGCGTCCAGCGACCGTCCACGTAGCCATCCTCGGATCGGGCAAGGCCCAGCGTGTAGCCACCCGGACCGAAGCTCGACCAGAGCATCAGCAGCCGCCCGTTTTTCGTCCGGTGTAGCCACGGACCGTCCGTGACGTAATTGGTTTGCCCATTGCTCAGAGGTTTCACCCAGGGCGCCTGGCTGGCGCGGAACATTTCGATGGGTTCGCCGGCCCGCGCGCTCCAGTCGGGTTTCATTCGCACCGCGCGCATCGCGCCGTCGCCGATCTGCACCCACTCGTGGCAATAAACCAGCCAGCAGGAGCCGTCCGACTCGATCCACGGCGTGCCATCGAGGCATCGTTGCTCCGGCGGCGTGTTGGCGTCGGCGCTGAACACCATGAACGGCCCTGCCGGCGAATCCGCCCGGAGAATCTGCGTGCCGCGCCCGCCGGCCCGGCCGTTGAAGCTGACGAAGAGGTAGTAGTGCTCACCCAGCCGGTGCATCTCCGGTGCCCAGATTTCCTCGCCGCCCCAGAAGTCCACGGGACGCTGGAACACCAGCGTCGGCGCGCTCCAATTTGTCAGGTCGCGGCTGCGGTACACCGCCACGCCGGGGCCGGGCCGCGGGGCGGCCTGGCGGTTGCCGGTTTGCGCATAGAGGTAGTAGGTCCGCGTCGCTGGGTCGGCATGGATGAACGGATCGCGGACGCGGATGTCCTCCAGCCGGAGCGGAAATGAGTCGGCCCCGAGAGCCGGCGCGAGCACCACCCAAGCGATGGAAATGGCGACCAATTGGTGCATGTCCCGAAGCCAACCAGAACCGCCGCGTTTCGGGAAGGCAGCGAACCGTGCTGCCCGATTCTACCTTACAAACGACTTGGTGAAGTCTTCGTCCTGGATGGCCACGACCTTTTTCTCGAAGCGCGAGCCGGCGATAAGCTCCTGGAGTTTTGCCTCATAAGCCGCGCCATCCAGCGGCAATTCGATGGTCTGGCCGATAAGCGAGCTGTAGAGCATCGCGTTGGCGAGCTCGACCGAGTTCAGGCCTTCCGCGCCTGGCGCCACGAGCGGCGCGCCGTCGAGGATCGCGTCCACGAAATTCTGGGTCAGCGTGGCGTGCTGGGCGGGCGCGTTGTCGAATGGAATCTCGACGTTCCAGATGTCGGGTCGAGCAAAGCCGGTCTTCGCGACGCGGCTGAACTCAAGCATATCGGTTTCGTTGCGCGTGAACGTCAGCCGGTTGTGTTCGAGCACCAGCTTGCCGCGCGTGCCACACAGTTCGAGACGGTTGGTGCCCGGCGCCTCACCGGTCGAGGTGATGAAGACGCCGGTCGCGCCGGAGGCCCATTCCCAGTACGCGGTCACGTTGTCCTCGACTTCGATGTCGTGGTAGCGGCCGAGCTGGCAGAAGCCGCGCACCTTCGCCGGCATGCCGCACAGCCATTGGAGGATGTCCAGGTTGTGCGGGCATTGATTGAGCAGCGCACCGCCGCCCTCGCCCTTCCAGGTCGCCCGCCAGCCGCCGCTCGCGTAATAGGCCTCGGTGCGGTACCAGTCGGTGATGATCCAGTTCATGCGGACGAGCTCGCCCAGTTCGCCGCCAGTGATGAGCCGCTTGATCTTCACGTAACGCGGCTCGGTGCGCAGTTGGAACATGGCGGCGAAAACCTGCCGCGGATGCCGCGCGTGCACGGCGATCAGACGCTCGGCGTCGGCCTTGTGGACCGAGATCGGCTTCTCGACCATCACGTGCAGGCCGGTGTCAAGCGCGGCGATGCCCAGCGTGGTGTGCTGGTAATGCGGGGTGGCGATGATGACCGCGTCCACCGCGCCGGAGCGGATCAGCGCCTCGCCCTCGTTGAAGGTCTTGAGCCCTTTCGCAGCCCAGGCGTCGAGTGGCGCGAAGGCGTCGGCCACGGCGGTGAGCTGGCAGCGGCTCACTTTGCCGTGGAGGAGGTAATCGGCGTGGTACCGGCCGATGTTGCCCATGCCGATGATGCCCAAGCGGACGGTGTTCATGGCGGATGAGTTTAAGGGCGGCGCCGCTCATCGGCCAGCGTGGAATGGACGCCGGGAAAGGCGAAAAAAAAGGTCAACGCCGAAAGTCGAAGACCGAAAGCCGGCATCTGGAATTCGCCTTCCGCGAGCCCTGGAAGTATGCTCGCCCCACCGGCGCGTCAATCACTCCACCCGGCTCAAGACCAGCGTGTAGGCGTGCGGGTTGGGGGTGTGCTCGCAGCCGAACCGCCAGCGCAACAGGCTGCCGATGTGGACCGCCTCGCCCGCGAAGCCGTGCCAGCGGAAGAGCGCCAGCATGCGCGCCAGGCTGAGGGTGTTCCAGTGATAGGCGTCCACCACGCGCACCACGTGCTCCGCCGTCTCGTCCATCTGGAAAAAGCCCAGGCACAACCCGCACCGCGTCACCCGGCACACCTCGGCCACGGCCGTTTCCAGACCCGCGGGAGACAGGTGTTCGAACAGGTCGTGCACGAACGTGTGGTCGTATGCCCGGTCCGGCGCGGCGATCGCGAAGGCGTTGCCCGCCATGAAGCGCGCGTCCGGGAACAGCGCATGCGCGTTGGCCACATTCTTCGCGCACAGATCGAACCCGGTATAATCGAGGAACCGCGCCAGACCACACGCGGCGAGGACCCGGTAGTCGTTCGCGGAGCCGCACGCCGGCTCCAGCACCGTTGGCTTGAGGCCGGCCGGTTCATCCGCCAGCACCGCCTGCCAGATCCGGACAAAGGTGTCGCGCGCCACCAGCGGGCTCTCGCCGGGTGTCTCTCGCCCTGCCAGTGCGGCGACCGCCTCGCGCAGATAATCCGGCACGCTCTGACCGGCAACGGTGGCGGGCAGTTCCCGCGCCAGCCGGCGGAGGAAGGCGGGAATGGCGAAACCCTCCGCGTTATCGGCATCCCGGGCCAGCGCGACGGCCACAATCTGCCAGTCTTCCGGATTACGAAGCTCGCGCGCGGCCAGCAGGATCCAATTCATCGCGGCGGCGAAACGCAGCTCCGCGTCCATCAGTTCCCGCCAGCGGTCGCCAAACACCGCGCACGCGAGGTAATGCCGGGTGAGGAGGCTCTGGACGTTCAACCGCGGGTCCTCGACGTCGGCCACAAGATAGTCCCGCAGCATCGCCGCGTCGTGGCGTTCCCACGACCGTGCCAGGCGCTCCGATTCGAGTTGCAGGGCCGCGTCCATGCCAAACCGCCGTCTTGGCGGCAAACCTGTTGGACTCTACGCTGGCGGCATGGGTGACGCGAGTTCGCAAACGCGGTTGATCCTGATCACGGGCGTCAGCCGCGGCCTGGGCCACGCGCTGACCGGAGAATTCATCCGGCTCGGTCACACGGTGCTGGGCGGCGCCCGCACGGCGGCGGCCATCGCGGAGCTGACCCGCCGTTACGGCGCGCCACACGATTTTGCCGCGCTGGACGTGGCTGACGACGCGGCGGTCCGGTCCTGGGCGGCACACCTGCTGGCCAACCACGGCCCGCCGGACCTGCTGATCAACAATGCCGCGCTCATCAACCGCAACGCCCCGCTCTGGCAGGTGCCGGCGGCGGAATTCGACCGGGTGGTGGACGTGAACCTCAAGGGCGTGGCGAACGTGATCCGGCATTTCGCGCCGGCGATGATCGCCCGCCGTCGCGGCGTGATCGTGAACCTCAGCTCCGGCTGGGGCCGCTCCACCGACGCGGAAGTCGCGCCGTACTGCGCCACGAAGTGGGCCATCGAAGGGCTTACGCAGGCGCTCGCGCAGGAACTGCCCGCCGGCATGGCGGCGGTGCCGTTGAATCCCGGCATCATTGACACCGACATGCTGCGCAGTTGCTTTGGCGGGGCCGCCGGTTCGTATCCGAGCCCGGAGGAATGGGCGCGCCGGGCCGCGCCGTTCCTGCTCGGGCTTTCCGCGAAGGACAACGGTCGGCCGCTGACGGTGAGTTAACGCGCGCGGGCGTTTTAACGGCACGGCCAGGGCGCTCGGGGCGTACACCACGTCTTCGCGGCCGCCGTCCAAGGTGTAGCAGGAGGTCGGGCTGTTAAGCGGCGTGTTGGGGTTGCCGGCGCCAGCCATTGGCTTGAATCGCACCTCTTTCGCGTGCAGTCCGGCAAATTTCTGGCGCAGCAAAGCAGCCACGCCAGCCAAGTGTGGCGCCGCCATGCTGGTACCGGACATGCGCGTCGTGCCGCCGACACGCGTCACGCCGGCGGGGATGACCTCGTCGGTGGTCCCACCGCCGCTGCCAGAGGCCTTGCCTGGCTGCTCATCACCCGGTCGGGAATGACCGTCTCGATCCGGGGATGGGCCGCCACTCTGGCAAGCAAGTCTGGCGGGATGAAACCCGCTTAGCCGTTGACGGTACGCCCGGAGACGTGGTCCACCGCCACGCCGTGTGCCCGCGCCGCCGTCGCAGCCGGCACGCCGGCCTTGAGTTGCATGAAGTAGTGGCCGGGGACGATTTCACCGGCCTCCAGCCCGCGCAGACCGGGCGCGGCCGGACTGGAAAGCACCGCAGCAATCGTCAACGAGCAGATAGTCCTTGGGATGTTCGTGAAATCTCTTTTGATGTTTGTGACGCTGGCCTGTACCAACGGGGTCAGTCCGGTACGCCACCAGCCCCGGCCAGCCCCGGTGTGGAGACGTGACACTTTTCCAACGTGGCCATCCAGAATCCCCCGGCCTAGTGACTGGTCCACTCTTTTTTGGACAAGTGCCGCCCTGTGGGCTAGTAATGGATTCGGGCGAAGGAGGGGGAAAGCAACATAACAACCAAACCACAAAGCATACCCATGAAGAACTACTCGCGAGTCCGCAAGACTCTGACGGGCGGCGTTGCGCTGGCAATGCTGTCCACCGCCACCGCACTTGGTGGCTCGTATCTGGTCCTCACCGGCGGCAACGGCCTCCCGGCGAACCTGGACCGCAACATCACTCTGGCGGGTGGCACCATCACTCGCGCGCTACCGCAGGTGGGCATCGCCGTGGTGGAATCGGCGAAAGCCGACTTTAAGGGCAAGGCGGTCAAAATCCCCGGAGTCCAGACGGTGCTCCCCAACCTTACCGTCCAGTGGATCCAACCCCTGACCGCGGTCGAAGGGCCGGTCGCCGAGTATGGCAACCCGCCATTGAGCGGAGACAACGATTTCTTCTTCGACCTGCAATGGGGCCACACTGCCATTCAGGCCCCGGCCGCCTGGAATGAGGGTTATCGCGGCGCGGGCGCCACGGTGGCCGTGCTCGACAGCGGCTTTGATCTCGACCATCCCGACCTCGCGCCGAACATTGATTTCGCCCGGAGCATGAACTTCGTGGCCGGAGAGACGCTTTGGTACGCGCTGCCGAATCCGTTCAGCCACGGCAGCCACACTGCCGGCACCATCGCGGCTGCCGACAACGCCTTTGGCACGATCGGCGTCGCTCCGGAGGCAAAGCTGATGCTGGTGAAGGTGTTGAGCGACTCCGGCAGCGGGAGCTTCGCGGATGTAATTTCCGGCATCCTGTGGGCGGCGGATCAAGGTGCGAACGTCATCAACATGAGCCTGGGCGCCACGCTGTGGAAAAATGGTTTCGTGGTGGGCAACGAGGTGGTCACCGCCCGGGAAGTCAACGAACTCAAGAACGCGCTCGCCCGTGCCACAACTTACGCCTACCAGAAAGGTGTCACCGTGATTGCCTCGGCCGGTAATGAGGCGAACGACGGCGACCACGACAAGGCGCTCATCCACCTGCCGTCGGATTGCCCGAACGTGATTTCGGTGTCTGCCACGGCACCGATCGGCTGGGCGACCGACCCGCTGAACACCTTCCTGGACAATCTGGCCAGCTATTCCAACTACGGCCAGTCGGTCATCAGCGTGGCCGCGCCCGGTGGTGACTTCATCTATCCGGGCAATGAAGGCTGCATCATTGCCGGCCTGCCCCGGCCTTGCTGGGTCTTCGACCTGGTCTTCAGCACCGGCAGCAACCTGACCCCGGGGATCGCGAGTTACTACTGGTCGGCGGGCACAAGCATGGCCGCGCCGCACGCGGCGGGTGTGGCCGCCCTGATCGTGGGCAAGTATGGCCCGGGCATCAAACCGGCTCAGGTGGAGGCGTTGCTCCGCAAGAGCGCCGACGACCTCGGCAAGCCGGGTCAGGACGACGCCTATGGCGCCGGTCGTGTGAACGCCTATAACGCGGTACGTTAAACCTGCCGCTTTTCGCTACATTCTGTTCTGGAACCACCGTCGGTGGCGCAAGCTGCCGGCGGTGGTTTCGTCTTACCGGGACAAGGTTGGATTCGATGCGGGGCGGCTGCGCTGGCTGGGAATCAATCACCTTCGTCACGCTTTGGCGGTCTTCGCCCAAAACTGATCGGCCGCGATACAGCCGTACGCGGTTCGAGGAAGGCTGTGAACGCAGAAAGGGGAGCCTGTGCGGCTCCCCTTTGTGATCGGCAAGTGATCGGGCGGAGCAAACGCCCGCCTGCGGCCGGCTCATTTGGGCGGCGGCGGCACCAGGCACATGCAGCGCGCCATGTTGCCCGAGGCGTCCACCGCCACAACCACCGCATCACCCTTCAGCAGGATGTGCGCGACAATCACGCCGGCGCCTGGTTTCTGCGTCGGTTTCACGCCCGGCGCCTGGGTGATCTTCACCTTGTCGCCACTTTGGAACGGCCCGGCCATGAACGCGCTCGCCGAGTCCGCCACGTAAATGGCCGGATTCGGGTCGCAGTTGTCGGCGGCGAGCAGTTGGTAGAAGCCGTCCGGATTTTGCCCGCTCTTGGGATTGTTGCCCGCGGGCGGAACCACCTTGCCGGCCGGGTTCGTGGTGGGCACGCACTCGACCGACGGGGCCTCGCAATCAACGACCGTGATCGTCGCCTCGCAACTGTCGCTCTCACCCAACGGATCCGTCACCGTCAGGACGACGATGGTCTGGCCAAGCGGGTACGGACCGGGCGGGGCGATGGTCATCGTGATCGGATCACCATCCGGATCGTAAGACCCGGCGTCCACATCCGCGGCCTCCACGGTGGCTTCGCAGGTGCCGGGGTCCGTGCAAACCGTGATGTCCTGGCACAAGGCCACGGGCGGCCGGTTGCAGCACTGGACAGTCAGATCGTACAAGATCGGGGTTTCCTGGATGCCAGGTTGACGGCTGAACACCGCCTGGATTTCGATATACCGCCCGGCAACACCCTTGTCGCAGAAATTCACCCCGTTCTCGACGTCCACAAACGGTATTCCCGGCAGTCCGGCAATTGTGTCCGCCGCGCGCACGCGCGCCTTGATCGAGGTGCCGGCCGGTTCGGTCGAGGTCCAACTCACGGTGCCCCAGTCGGTGCCGGCCACGAGACTGTCATGGACCACGGTCCAGGTGCCTTGCTGGACCACGCCCAAGATCAGATTGCCGGTCATGTCGCTGTAGTTGTACGGAGCGGCACCCGGACCCAGATTCACCACGAGGTCCACCGTGCCCAGGCCGACCGTCGGATCAATGCGCTCGGCCGTGTCCGAGCCGAGACAGGTTACCCAGACCTTCCCGTTGGCATCCACCGCCACCCCGGTTGGGGTGTTACCGACCGCGATGCTCTTGAGCAGGTTGCCAGCATTGTCGAGGCGGGTCACGGTGTGGGTGCAACTGTTGGCAATCCAGACATGGTTGTCGGCCAGCGTAACCGCCACGCCCCGTGAGCAACTCCCGCCGGTCGGCACCGGGAAGCCGGCCTGCATGACCCCCGCTGGACTCAGCTTGGCGACGGTGTTCATCGTCCACATGGCGTTCCAGACAAAGCCGGCCGAATCCACACCCAGGCCGTAAGACTGATTGATGGGGATGGCCATGCCGGCCATGAGATTAAGATCGTACCGCAGCAAGCTGTTCTGGCTGATGCTGGCGGACCACAGGACGTTGTTGGCGTCAATGAATCCACCGTAACCACCCGCGCCGAACGGGCGCGCGTCGAACGAAGCGAGAATGCTGCCGTCAATCCCCGACAGCTTGTGAAACATGCGCTGCGCGAAGGGATAACCGCCCACCCAAACGTCGTTGTCTTTGGTGACCGAGACGTGTCGGGCGTTGGGAGCGTCCGGAAGCCGCTGGTAAATCAGAATGCACTCATCGTCCGCATCCTGCACGAGCGCGGCGCCGCCACCGCCGCCACCACCACCGTCGCCGAAGTCCGGCCATGGACGAACGTCGCCCAGGCCGCGCGAGGTCTTGATGAGGCCGTCGCCGTCACGGTCCACAGCCGTGCTGTAAAGAAACGGCGGTTTGAGGTACTCGCCGTTGGGGTCGGGATTCCCGCCGGCATCCACCCGCGTGCCACCAATGACGAGACCGATCTTCACCACGGACCCATGCGGCACGCCCCCGATGCCGTCGGCCTCATCGCGATTGCTCACCCACACATTGCCATTGAGGTCCACAGTGGTGCGCGAGGGATTGTGGGGGCGTCCCGCCGGGGCCGAGAGGTATTCACCGAGTATGGTACCGGTGTTGACGTCAATGCGGACCACCGTGCCGCGCGCGGAACAAGCCACCCAGATGAAAGGGAATGGCTTCGTTTCCGTGTTCAACTGGAGTTGATCCGGAATGTTGTGGTTCACGTTCAACAGCGTGCCCTCGTCAAAATCCGCGTTCAGGGTGTAAACGCGGCTGCAAACCAGGTCGTTGGCGGATGCCGCCACCGACCCGTTGAGAACGGCGAGCAAGGCTGCTGCCGCCCAACCAAATTGGGATAGGGTTCGAGTCATAAACAACAATCCTCCGCCCTTGTTAAGTAATCGGACGGCAAAAATGGAAACCACACACTGACCGATGTTGCGAAGATCAGCGCACCGTCAGGTGCCGGTTCAACGATGTCGAATTCGTGCTGGAGGTTGGATTCCCAGCCGACAGGCCACGGCGGCAATCTTGCGACGGCGCTTCGCCACAGCGACGTGGGAAAGGTGCAGGCGCCGGGCGATCTCGCGGTCGCTCAATCCCTCGGCCAGGAAGCGCAAGGTTTCACGCTCCCGGGCTTTGAGCCGTCGGCTCATGGCCGCCACCAGGTCATGGGCGCTGACCTCACCCCGCACATCAACGCCTTGAACGGCCCTGGAGGGTACTTGTTCACCCCACGTCTCGTCGTAGCGCACCCGCCCGGCGTGACGTTTCGGGCAATCAATGCTCCGGCCCGCCCGGAGGATGTTCATCACGCGCAGCCAGCAGCCGCGCAGGTACCACCCCAGCTTCTGGCCGGGACAACGCTGTTCCTGCCACCAAAGATGCAGCAGCGCCTCCTGTCGGAGGTCCTCTTCCGAGGCCCGGTCCACCCCCAGGCGTGCAATCATCCGCCGCAGCAGATCCAACGTTTTGGGATCTTCGACGAGCATAAGCTTGTCCAGCCGTCTCCGCCGGGTGGATTGGGTATTATATGCCACAACCGCGAGCCGGAATCAACGTGTCGGCTGACGTGGTCGGATCAAGGGAAGACCCTTTCAGGCAGTTCGCGGTCCATGGCCCTGGCGGAGTTGGCAAATTCCCGCCTCCGCCCGGTCTCAAGCAAGCGAACAGTCATCCAACCGGAGTCAATCGGGGCGCAGGCGACCTCGCCCAACTGTTACGAGGCTTAAAAAAAGACTGGCGCACTCGGAGCAAGACGTATATCAATAACACCGAAGAGGTGAGCGATGAATCCCTGGCACGTTGATGCTGAAGAGTTCCCCACGGACGGGTATGCCAGTGACCAGTTGGAGTTCCTGCTGAACTATGCCGTCCTGGCCCCGTCGAACCACAACGCCCAGCCCTGGCTGTTCCGCATCGGCGTCACCGAGGTGGCGGTCTATGCCGACCGCCGCCGGGCGCTCCGCTTTATAGACCCCCAGGATCGGGAACTCACCATCAGTTGCGGTGCCGTGGTTTTTAACCTGTGTGTCGCCGCCGAATACTTCGGCCACCTCTACCAGGTCGAACTGCTGCCCAACCCCTCGGACCCAAACCTCATGGCCCGCTTCCACCTGGGGTTGAAGTCGGACACCGGCGCCGAGGACGTGGTGCTTTTCCATGCCATCCACCGGCGGCGCACAAACCGTCAGCCGTTCCTGCCCGACCCCGTCCCGCCGGACTTGTTGACGCGCCTGCAAAACGCGGCCGCGTCGGAAGGCGCCTGGCTGGCACCTCTGATCGGCGAGGATCAGCGCCTGGCGGTGGCGGACCTGGTCGCTCAAGCCGACCGCGTCCAGTGGTCGGACCCCCGGTTCCGCCGCGAACTGGCCCTATGGGTTCGCGCCAAGCCGGGTTCCGCAGACGGCATTCCGGTTCAGGGATACGGCGTGCAGGACTGGCTCTCGTTTGCCGGGCCGGCGATCATCCGTACATTCGACCGCGGCGGTGGCATGGCCGCGCGCGACCGGGAACTGGCTACTCACACGCCAACTTTTGTGATTCTCGGCACCGACGCCGAGGAACCGCGCGCCTGGTTGCAGGCAGGCCAGGCCTTGCAGCATGTGCTGCTGAGCGCCCGGTCCGAAAACGTCTGGGCCTCCTTCCTGAACCAGCCGGTCGAGGTGCCGGAACTGCGCCCTCGCCTGGCGGAACTGGCGGGCCGGATGGGTTTTCCGCAGGTGCTGCTGCGTCTGGGCTACGGCCCGGAAGTGCCGCCCGCTCCCCGTCGGAACCCGCGCGAGATGCTCATCATCCAACGGCACCACGGCCATGCTTGAGGTGGGTTGAGGTATCGCGCGCGGCGGCCGGGTTCGGTTTTCGGGCTCACCGCACCGCCGCCAGTTCCGGCCACAGCGCGGCGCCCAGCCGCATGCCGGCGGCATAGTTCCCGAGATCGAATTTCTCGTTGGGGGAATGCGCGTTGTCGTCCGGCAGGGCGAGCCCCAGCAACAACGTGTCCGCGCCGAGGATTTTCTGGAACTGGGTCACGATGGGGATCGAGCCGCCTTCGCGCAACAGCGCCGGCTCCCGGCCAAAGGCCGCCTTCAAGGCCCGCAAGCCCGCCTGCGCCTTCGGGCTGCGCGGGTCGAGCAGATACGGCTCGCCCCCGTGGCCGGCGGTGATGCGGGCGCGCACGGTGGATGGCGTGAGCTTGCGCAGATGCCGCAGGACGAGCCGCAGGATCCGCGCCGGCCGCTGGTTGGGCACCAGGCGGAAGGTCAGCTTGGCGCGCGCCCAGGAAGGCACGATGGTTTTGCTGCCCTCGCCCTGGTAGCCGCTGGTCAAGCCGTTGATCTCAATGGTGGGCCGGGCGCTGCGTTGCTCCCAGGCACTGTAGCCGGCCTCACCGAACAACCGCGGCACGCCGAGGAATTTCCGATACGCGCCGGCGTTGTACGGCAGCCGGGCCAGTTGCCGGCGCTCGAAGGCTGTCAAAGGCGCAACGTCGTCGTAAAAGCCCGGGATGTTCACGCGCCCCCGCTTGTCTCGGAGCCGGGCCAGCAATTGGCACAGCGCCATCGCCGGGTTGTCCACCGTGCCACCAAAGATGCCGGAGTGCAGGTCGCGGTCCGGTCCGGTGAGGGTGATCTCGACCGCCACGATGCCGCGCAAGGCGTAGGTGAGCGCCGGCAGCCCCGGCGCCGGCATGCCGGTGTCCGAGACGACCACCCCGTCACAGCGCAACTCCGCCCGGCGCGCCTGCAAAAAGCCCGCCAGGCTGCGGCTGCCGACCTCTTCCTCGCCTTCGATCAGAAAGGTGAGGTCGCAGGGCAGCTCCGTGCCGGTGGCGAGAAAGGCCTCTACCGCGTTGAGGTGGGCAAGGTGCTGGCCCTTGTTGTCGCTGGCGCCCCGGCCAAACAGGGATTGCCCCTCGATACGGGGCTCGAACGGCGGCGATTTCCAGAGCTCGAACGGCTCGGGCGGCTGGACGTCGTAATGCCCGTAAACCAAGTAATGCGGCCGGCGCGTTCCGGCCCGGCGCGGCGTGCGGGCGAGCACCACCGGGTGGCCCGGCGTGTTGCAGACTTCGCTTTCCAAGCCGATTCGCCGGCCGCGGGCCGCCAGCCAGTCCGCGCAGGCGCGCAGGTCGTCCTTGTGTTGCGGCTGCGCGGAGACGCTGGGAAACCGGACGTAGTCGCACAAGTCGCGGACAAAGCGATCCTGCTCCGCGTGCAGGTAGTCGAAGACGGCTTGCATGGTTGGGCGGCGGGGCGTTGGCGGCGGTCAGTTTTTCTTCCGAAGCGTGTCGAGCAGGTCCAGCACGTTGGGTCGGGGCTGGGTGTTGGTGCGGGCGGGCGGCGGCGCGTTGGTGGAGGTTGGAGCCGGGGCGTTGGTGCCCTTGGCGGCAGGTGCGTTGGTGACCGAGCCCGGTTTGCCGCCCTGGATCAGGTTCCCCAGCGCGCCCACCGCGGACTGCACGTCGCCCTGCAACAAACTGCCCACACCCTGCACGGCGCTGCCGGCGGTGCCGCCGATGGCCCCGCCCACGCTGCCAGCGAGCAGCGCCGTGAGGCGGAGCTTGTCTATTTCTGTCTCGGGCGATCCGAGCGTGCCGCGGATTTTCACAAACTGGGGCAGCGCGAAATAATTCGAGTGGGCCGTCGGCGCGAGGTTCACCAGTTTGAGCTGGCGGGTCAGGTCTTCGCGCAGCGCGATCCGCACCGGCAGATCAATCGGCGAGTTCGTGAGCACGGGCGCCAGGCGGATCGCGCCTTCGGCCGTCGCGAAAAAGGCGTCGCTGGCCGCCATGAACGGCCGGACCGCCACCTGGCCGTCGCCGATGTCCATCTGCGCGGTGAGGAGGGTCAATGGCGAGGTGGCGAGCGCGTCCAGCCGCAACGCGGTGGCGAGGGCGGTGAGGAGCTTCTTGGTGCGCGGTGTGACGATCTGGAAGTTGAGGTTGGTGGTGTTCAACAGCACCTGACCGCGGAGGTTTTTCTGCAAACTCGGACCGGTGATGCCGGCGCCGCTCAACAGCAGCCGGGCAAACACATCGCCACTGATCTGACCCGCGTACTCGGGCGCGAACGCATCCACCAGAGGGCCAAGCCGGACCTCCGCCGCCTCCAGCCCCAAGTCATACACGTAACCCGGGCGGGTGAGGTCGAGCTTGAGCGAAGCCGAGACCGGCGCTTCCTGGAGGCGGAGCGTGCAGGGCGCGATGCTGACCTTGCCGTCATCCATCACCATTTTTGCCACCCAGTCCTTCACGACCAACTCGCGGACGAACAGGTTGTCCACTTTGAGATCCGCCGTGAGGTGTCGCAGCGGCGGGCTTACGGCGGGCGGCTCTTGTTCGGGAGCGCCAGGAGGAGCCGGAGCGGCACCGGCCGCAGGGTCGCCGGTCTCGAAGATCTCGGCCAAGCCCAGCCACGGGGTGAGGTCGAGGCTCGGCGACCGCACGGTGAGCGTGCTGGGAGCGGCGTTGGCGGGCGAAAGGTCGAGTGAACCGACGATGGTGACCCGGTTGGTAGCAAGGGCTGTGGGGGGCAACTGAATCACATTCGTGCCCAGGTCGTACTTGTCGCCCCGCCAGGTGGTTTCGAATTGAAGCGCCAGCCCGAGCGGCTCGGAGGTCCGGGCGCGTTTGCGGTTCACCAACACCAGATTCGTGAGGCTGCCGTCCAAGCGCAGGCGGCTTTCGCCCCCGCCTTCGGCCAGCGAGGCAAGGACCGCTCGGAACGCTTCGAGGCTCGCTGGATCGCCCGGCGGACGGGTGCGGGCGTCATGCCGCAGTTCGCCGTGGGCATTGAGGGTCAGCGAAGCTACGTCCACGTCGCCCAGCGCGCCGGCCAGGAACGGCCGCATGGCGAGCTGGTTCAAGCCGCTGACGTTGAGAGTGAACTGCGCCGTCCGCGCCGCGCCGTCCACCAGGCCGACCACGTCGCCGGTGCCGCCACTGCGGGTGCCTTCGCGGGCGCTCAGCCCCAGGCGACGGAGCATCAGCTTGTCATGGGCCAGTTCGCCGCTGAGCTCGAATTCGGCGGTGTACCCCTCCAGCCGGTAGCCACCCACCTGGCCGGCGACATCGCCGACAAAAGCCGTGACGGTGGCCGCGGAGCGGTTGCGGCTCCAGTTCAGCAGCGAATTGAGCCGCAAACTGCCGCGCGTGAAGGCGAGGTTGGGCACCGGGTGTCGCGCGAGAATAACCGGCAATTCGCCCTCGGCGTTCATCTGCACGTTGCCGTTGTTCTCCCGGAGGTCCACGCTGGAGGTGAGCTGCGCCGTGACCAGCGTGACCCCACCCTCCCGGTAAGCCAGTTGGCCACGCTCCAGGCCCACAAGACGGTAGTCGCCCAGGGTGAGCCGGCCGGTGAAGTCGGTGCCCAGGTTTGTGTAAGTCTGCCCGCCCGCGATCACCGCCAGCCGTTGCACGGAGTTGGTGAAGTCCGCGGTGATATTTTGGCCGTCCTGGGCGCTGGTGATTGCGGCGCGCAGGTTCACGACGCCATCGAGCACGTTGGTGCCCAGCCAGGACCGCCAGTCCGCCAGCCGGAGGTCGTTGACCGCCAGCAGAGCCGTGGCCGGCGCGGCAGCGCGGGGTTCGTCGCGGCCCCAGGCCAGGTTCACCGCGCGCTGGGTGGCCAGCGAGATCAGGTCGCGACCCTGCAGCTTGGCGGCGAGCGAAAGCCGTTCGAGGTAGGCCGTCCGTTGCTGCAAATCGGTGTTGCCGCGCAGTTCGAACTGCAGGTCCATCACCGGCGTCACCCGGCCCGCCTGTTTCACGGCAAACCGGCTGGCGTCCAGGTTCGCGCTGACGGTGTAGCGCTGCCCGCGTTCCGCCACATCCACAAAGCCGGACCCGCTCAAGGCCGTGTCGCCAAACTCCAACCCCAGCGGGGCCCCCAACAGGGCCAGTGCCGCCCGCCCGACCGAGGTGATCTGGAAACTGACGCGCCCCTCGCCGCGATCCAGATTGATCGGGCCACTGAGGCGCACCTCGCCCAGCGACTGGTTCTCGCGCTGAAACCGCAGCGTGCACTGGCGGATTTCCTCCGCCGTGAGGCCAAGCGCCAGGCTGGCCGAGAGCCTTTCCGCCAGGCTCAGCGCGCCCGTCGCCGCGGCCACCTCGGCGCGGAGATTGGCGTCGAGTTGCTGCAAGCGGAAGACGCGGGACATGGCAAGCGTGGCATCACCGCTCAACCGGGCTGTGGCCGAGTCCGCCGCGCCGCCCGGCTGGGCGTTGGTCTGGACGACATCGGCGCTGAGCGTGAATCGGGCGGAGCCGCCGTTCTTCAAGCCGCTCAGGCTCAGATCGAGGTTGGTCAGCGTCGAACACTGGCTGCCACCCGCGGCATCGCGCTGGCAATACACCGCGCTGCCACCGCGGATGTTCACCTGGCCGATGTCCACTTCCCACGGCTCGGTCGAGCGTCGTCTGGACTTGGACGGCACGGACGGCTGGCCCAGCAGCGGGTCGAGGTTGCTGCGGCCGTCCGCCGCCACCTGCACGTTCACCGCCGGGCGGTCGAGGGTGATTTCCGGCAGGATAAACCGTCCCCGGATCAGGCTGAGGAGGTGATAACGCACGGTCAGCTCCGCGGCCTGGAGCAGCGTGGGACCGTTGGTGGGCGTGATCGCCAGTTGCTTCAACCGCAGTTCGGACAACGGGCGCAGCCGGATGTCCTCGACGGTCACCTGGGCGTTCAAGGCGGCGCTCACGCGCGGCAGCACCACCGCCTTCAACACCGCACTGCTGGTCAACGCCAGGTAGAGCACCACCAACAGCGCCACCAGCCCCGTCAAAGCGAAGCCCACCCACCTGAGCCGGCGCGAGGCTCGGGAGCGTCGGGGCACAGGCTTCGCAGGCACAGAATCGTCAGGCATAACTCAGTCTCCCAACCGGACGCGGGGCGCGCGCGGCAGATGCCCGGGCGTCCGCGGTTGCGCAAGCACGGTACGCGCTGCCCATCGGGCGTCAATCACGGCAGGCACCATTACGCCCCGCGCCGCACCACGGTGTCGCGCTGGGCCCAGGCGGGGTCGGGCTGGGGGTAATCGAGGTTGTAATGCAGACCGCGGCTCTCGGGGCGCTGCATGGCGCAGCGGACGATGAGCTCCGCCACGAGGGCGATGTTGCGCAGCTCAAGCAGGTCGGCGGTGACGATGAAATCCCAGTAGTACTCGTGGATTTCGGCCTGCAGGTTGGCAACGCGGTTGGCGGCGCGCTGGAGACGTTTGTTGGTCCGCACGATGGCCACGTAGTCCCACATCAGGCGGCGGATTTCGTCCCAGAGATGCGAGATGACCACCAGCTCGTCGGGGTTCTGGGCGTTGCCGGATTGCCAGGGCGGGATGGGCGGGTCGCAGGGCGGCAGCGGGTGCTCCAAGACCTGACGGGCGGCGCGGTGCGCGCAGACCAGCGCCTCGAGCAGCGAATTACTGGCCAGGCGGTTCGCGCCGTGCAAGCCGGTGCAGGCCACCTCGCCGATGGCGAACAGGCCGGCGATCTCGGTTGCGCCGTTGATGTCCGTGAGCACGCCGCCGCACTGGTAATGCGCGGCCGGGACGACCGGGATGGGCTCCTTGGTGATGTCCAGACCCACGTCAAGGCAGGTGCGGTAGATATTGGGAAAGCGGTTGATGATGAACGGCGCGGGCTTGTGGGTGATGTCCAGGTACACGTGGCTGGCGCCGGTGCGCTTCATCTCGCTGTCAATGGCGCGAGCCACGATGTCGCGCGGGGCGAGTTCCTTGCGGGGATCGTAACGCGCCATGAACTCCTGGCCGTCGAGGCCGCGCAGCACGGCGCCTTCGCCGCGCACGGCCTCGCTGATGAGAAACGACTTCAGCTTCGGGTGGTACAGGCAGGTGGGGTGGAACTGGATGAACTCCATGTTCGCCACGCCCGCGCCCGCCCGGTAGGCCATGGCCACGCCGTCGCCGGTGGCAATGTCGGGGTTGGTCGTGTAGAGGTACACCTTGCCGCAGCCGCCGGTGGCGAGGACCACGGTGGGCGCGGCGAAGACCCTCACCCCGCCGCGAACCTTGTCGAGGACATAGGCGCCAAGGCAGCGGTTGACGCCGGCCTGCCCCAGCTTGTGCGTGGTAATGAGGTCCACAGCGATATGGTTTTCGAAGATGCGGATGTTCGGGTGGCGCTCGGCGGCGTTGAGCAACGCGCGCTCGATTTCGCGACCGGTCATGTCCCGGGCGTGGACGATCCGGCGTTTGGAGTGCCCGCCTTCACGACCCAAATCCAGCTCGCGGCGGCCCGGCTGGCCGGGCACTTCGCGTTCGGTGAACTGGAGGCCCAGTGCCATCAACTCGCGCACCCGTTCCGGCCCCTCCCGCACCACCGTGCGCACCACCTCCTCCCGGCACAACCCGGCCCCGGCGGTGAGCGTGTCCTGCACGTGCAACTCGAAGGAGTCCTCACTGCTCATCACCGAGGCGATGCCACCCTGGGCGTAGTTGGTATTGGACTCGGCGCGGTTCTTTTTTGTCACCAGCGCCACCGTGCCGTGGTCGGCCACTTTGAGCGCGTAGAACAACCCGGCGATGCCGCTGCCGATGACCAGGTGATCCATGCGGATGGGGGTTTCCATGGGAAGGAGGGTTAATCCAGACGCGCGTTGTCAATCAGTCGGGTGCCGCCGAGGAACACCGCCAGCGCCATGTGCGCGCCGCGCTGCACGGTGCGCACCGGCTGCAGGGTGTCGGGATGGAAAAAGGCCACGTAATCCAGCCGCGCGGCGGGCGCCCGGGCCACGCAGGCGCGGACCAGGCGGGACAGTTGAGCGACCGGCACCCCCCGCCGGGCCAACCGCACGCGTTCGCGCACTGCTTCCAGCGCCTGCCACAGCACCGTGGCTTGTGGGCGCGTGACGGGGTCGAGGTATTGGTTGCGCGAACTCAGCGCCAGCCCGTCCGGTGCGCGCACGGTCGGCGCCACCGCGATTTCCACCGGGAAATTCAGGTCCCGCACCATGCGGCGGACGACGGCGGCCTGCTGATAGTCTTTCGCGCCGAACACGGCCACGTCGGGTAGCACCAGGTTGAACAGTTTGGTCACCACCGTGGTCACGCCCCGAAAATGGGTGGGCCGCGCCGCGCCTTCCATGCCACGGGACAGCATCTCCTCGACCACGTAAGTGCTGTACTCGGCGCCCGCCGGCCGGGGGTACATCTCCGCGTCCGACGGCACGAACAGCACGTCCACGCCCGCCTCGTGGCAAAGCCGCCGGTCGCGCGCCAGGTTGCGCGGGTATTTCGCGAGGTCTTCCTGCGGCGCGAATTGCGTGGGATTCACGTAAATGCTCACCACCACCACGCCGTGACGACCCACGCGCTCGCGCGCCGCGCGCACCAGACTCAGATGCCCGGCATGCAGGTAGCCCATGGTCGGTACGAAACCCACCCTGATGCCAGCCCGCCGCCAGCGCTTCGCCACCTGTTGCATGGCCGCCACGGAGGTGATCACGCGCATGGCGCTAACTTGGGGACGCCGCCAGCCGCGAATCAATCTTGAAACGAGGTCGGGTGCGCGGTTTTCCTGCAAGCGGACAGCCGGTAGTGGTGGCGGCGATCCCGCCCGCGTAACACCAGCGCGATGGCCTTCGCCCACCGCGCAGCCTTCGCGCAACTCCCCTCTCTGACCCCGGCCGCGAACCGCGGGCCCACGTCCCGGCTTGCCGGATCAGTGATCGTCCCGACGGCTCACGTGGCCGTCCGCGTACGCTGCGTGGCCGTGAATCTTGCAGCGCGCGACCACCGTCGTGGCCGCATCGGCAGTGGGCAACTTCTGTTCCGGCTTCAGGAATTCATAGCTGCATCGCTCCGGCTCGAACCCATCCCACGTGAGCGACTGCACGTCCGGACGCTGGGGGTCTTGCGGGCAGAACAAGGCCCCCGGCCCGCCCAGGTATTCTTTGAGCCCGGTGAAGTCTTTCGGCAGCGCGCCGTCGTGGTCGTCCGCGTACAGGATCAGCGCGAGCGCGATTTGCTTGAGGTTGTTGACGCACATAACGTCCTGAGCGCGAGTTTTGGCGCTGGCCAGCGCCGGCACCAGCATGCCCGCCATGAGGCCGGTGGGCGCCACCACGGCGGAGGTGATCAGCACGGTTGTCGGCTCCTGGGTGCCCTGGCTCACCGAGTGAATGCCGGAGTCATCCAGCCAGCTCACGGTGTATGCGGCCGGCTTCTCGGCCAGGCCCATGACCCGCTGGAGCAGTCCCACGAGGGCGGCCGGGTTCCCCGACCCGCCGACAGCCTGCGGGAGCACCGCGTTCTGGAGTACCGTCAGCGCTTCCGCGAAGCGGGCGCTGACGAAACTAAAGCTGTTGCCGCTGACGGGCAGATCGCGCGCGAGTTTCTGGAACTCCGCGGTGCCCTTCAGGCCCGGCGCCTCGCCGGCCTTCGTCTTGCGCACGCGTTCGAACAAGGTGTCGCTCGACGTCACCCACAAATAATCGCCCGCGCGGGCGACCGTGGGCCGCAGCGGAAACGGCACCGGCACCGGCACGGCCAGACTGCGCCAGCGCGCGCCGCCCGTTTCACCGCGCGTGGTCTGCGGATTCTCCGCCAGCACCCGGTCCAGCCAGTCAAACAACTGGTCGTTCTTCACCTTGATGGCCACAAGCAACGCCGGTTCGGGCAGCTCCACTTCCCCGCCGGGGGGCAGCGGTACTTTGATCTTTGTGACCGAATCCAGCACCAGCGCCACGCCCAGTTCCCCGCCCAGCGCGTCCAGTTGCGCCGCGAGCGAATGGCCGGTCGCCTGCTCGACCTGCGTCGAAAGCTGCTTCAACCCTTCCAGCAGAGGAACCAGTTCCGCCTCGCCGGCCTCGCGCTCGAGCGCGGCCCAGATCGCCCGGAGGTCCATGTCCCCGAACACGGCCCAAGCGGTGTCCGCAGGCAACCAGTCCAGCGCGCCGAGCGGGTGGGGCTTGGGGCCGTACCATTCCCAGAAATACCCGCCCCGGCTCCCGGCCGCGCGTTGCGCCACAAAGCGGGTGCGATAAAAACCCTTCTCGACGGCGATGCCACTGACGCCCACGCCGGCCACGGACTCGACCCCGCTGTGTTTCACGACGTTTTCAATGAGCTGAAACACCTGCGTGACCTTCGCGCGGTTGTCGCCCCTCACGTCGGGCAGCGCGAGCACGAAATCCCGGACGTCCCGGACCTTGGCCGAAAGGTTGCCCAGCCACTGGTCGGTGGACAGGTACAGGTACAGGCTGCCGCCGGGATCGAGCTTGGCGGCGACCTCCTTGAAGGCTGTCGGCTCGGCGGAGGCGGCGACGGGCTTGAGCAGGGTTTCTTGGGCGAGGGTCGCGCCGGCGAGCGCGCAACCGGTCAACCAAGCATGCCAGCGGAAACGGCGGGTGGTTTTCATGGCGATTGGACCGGCTGATAGCAAAAAGATCACGCGCCTCACAGCGAAATCTTGTTGAACCCGGCTACGCCGGGCGCGGCCACCCGGCAACAACGGCGCAGCCACATGTCACCCGTTGGTCAAGCAACTCGCCGCCATTTCAACGGCTTCAGCTCCGGCCGCCGGGCGGGAACGGTTGAAGCCGTTTCCCGCCCCGCGCCTCCGATCCACCCAGCTGAAGCGGATACCAATGCGAGGTTTGGGCCCGTTGCAATCAAACGAGATCCGCTCCGGGGCGCAGCTCACTTGCTGGTGGCGGCGAACACGGTCCGGGTGGCGAGGGGCTTCCAATCGGCCTTCATGCCGGGCTTAGCGCCCGGCGTTGGGGCCGGGGATGGCTCAAGCGTTGAAGGTGCGACGGGCTCCGAGCAGCAGACAGCCGCCCTCACGTCAACCAGGAGGATTGCCAGTACCCACCCGATAGGCTGCAGTTATTACTGGGTGACCGACGCTTTTCGGCAGAGGCAAAGAAGAGAGTTGCGCTCCGACCGACACGCCGCAATTCGTGGCTTGATTTGGCCGGGGCGGGTTTTCAATCTCCCCTTGCCGATGGCCCCGCAATCTGCCGCGATCATGGCGCGCGGCAAAAGGGGGGCTGCGAGTATAAACGCCGACATTCCCTGAGTGTGCCGAAAGAAGAGCCGATTGAACTCACCGGAACGGTGACGCAGGTGCTGCCGGGCACGATGTTTCGGGTGGCTCTGCCCAACAATCACGAGGTACTGGCCCATATCTCGGGCAAGATGCGCAAAAACTTCATCCGCATCAGCGTCGGAGACAAGGTCAGTTTGGAAATGTCACCGTACGACCTGAACAAGGCGCGTATCACCTACCGGCACCCCTAGCGGTGTCGCCACTGCCGATCCCGCCGGCGGCCTGCCTGTTTGAACCCAACTCGCAGTTGCCCTGTCTGAGCCCGTGCGGCAATCTTTGCTGATTGTGGCAACCGCACTGACATGGGATTGGCAAGTCCGCACAGCGCCCCGCTCGCTGGCGCGGGCCTTTGCCTTGTCCCTGGCAGTGCATCTGGGGGTGTTCAGCTTGGTGGAGTTCGGGCACCGGCATGACTTGTGGCGCTTCAGCCCCCTTGCTTTGTTGGCCCAATGGCTGAAGCCGGAGGTCAAGGCGCTCGCGCAACAGGCCAGCCTCCGCCCCCCGCGTCCGACCACGCCCCCCGAGCGCAAGGTCGAGGAAGTCCCGGTGATCTTTGTGGACGTGGACCCGTCCCAGGCCAGCGAGGAGGCGCCCGAGCAGACCAAGTATTACGCGGCGGTAAACTCCCGCGCCGGCAATCCCGACACCAGCCGCGACACCGCCACGGCGCGCCTGGACGGCAAGCAGGACCTGGTGCCCAAGACGCTCGACTCGGACCGGGCGAAGCCGCCGCAAGCCCTGCCACCGGCGCTGGCGGTACCACAACCTGTCCAGGAAGGCGAAGACCGGCCACCCGATAAGCCGAAGGAAATCGCCCAACTCGGCCCCCCCCCGGTGGAACAACCCAAGCCCGCGGTGGAGGAGCGCGCGGAATTGAAGCCCGGCGACCTCGCGATGGCCAAGCCAGGTCCGGAGCAAAAAAAGCCGGTGCCGCGACTGACCGCGCCCAATCTGCCCGAAGCCACCACCACCAACACCCGGCCGCGCCCCCGCACCCTCGCCGCGGCCCGCGCGCAAATGAACCAGAACCCGGAAAGCGCGCTGGTGGGCCAGAAAATGTTTCAAGAAGGAGGGGTGAAGCGGTTCTCAGTGGTACCGTCGCTGGACACCAAGGGGTCGCCGCTGGGAGGGTACGACGCGCGGTTCGTCGCGGCGGTGCAGGCGTGCTGGTATGCCCTGCTCGAAGAGCAGCGGTATAGCCTCGACCGGCTGGGCAAGGTGGTGATCACTTTCCGGCTCACGGAGGAAGGGCGGATCCACGACATGCGGGTCGAGGAGTCCAACGTGGGCGAGATTTACACCACGCTCTGCCAACTGGCCATCACCAAACCCGCGCCGTATGAGAAGTGGCCCACCGACGTGCGCCGGTTGGTGGGCAACGACTATCGCGACATCCGGTTCACCTTTTACTACTGAGACATCCCGGCTTCTCCCACGACCATGATTCAATTCCTCCAGGCTGGCGGGCCGTTCATGATTCTGCTGGTGCTCGCCTCCATTGTGAGCCTTACCTTCATCATCGAGCGCGGGTTGGCGCTGCGCCGGCAACGCGTCGCACCGGACGTGATCGAAGACGCGCTCGAGCGCTGCCAGGACAAGGATGGACTCGGCCAACTCCAGGTGCTCTGCCAACAGCAACCGTCCGCCTTGAGCCGCCTGGTGCTCGTCGCCATCGAACATCTGCCCTGGCCGAAACAGGAAAACGTGGATTGCATCCAAACCCGCGCCCGCCATGAGGTGGTGCAACTCGAGCGCGGTCTGGTGGTGCTGGAAATCATTACCGGTATCGCACCGCTACTGGGCCTGGTGGGCACCCTGCACGGCATGATCACCCTTTTCGGCGACATCGGCAGCGCCGGGCTCGGGGACGCCAACGTCGTGGCCCGGGGCATCTCGATCACGCTCAACACGACCCTGATGGGATTGTTGATCGCCATTCCTTCGCTGATCGCCTGGAGCTATTTCAGCCGGCGGATCGAATCGCTGGCGGTCGAGATGGAGACGCTGCTCGATGAATTCCTGCGCCGGCAGTATCGCGTGGCGGATGCCGGCCGCGCCCGCCCGAGCGGACCACGCGTCGGCACCCGGCGCAACACCGCCGCCGTGGCCGAATCCGCCCCGGCCCCCGCAACCGGATCCTGAACCGCCGCCATGCGTTTTCTCGAGCGCCGCCGACGGCAGCCGCCTGCGATCATCATCGTGGCGCTGATTGATATTTTGGTGGTGCTGCTGATCTTTCTCGTCACCACCACCACCTTCAAACAGCACCCGGCCATCCGGCTGGTGCTCCCCGAGTCGCGGCAGCCACGCGAAGGCGGCCGGGCGGAAAACATCGTCATCACCGTGGCCAAGGAAGCGCCGTTCTATTTCCTGGGGCAAACGCCGGTTACCCTCGATCAACTTCAGGCCGAACTGGCCGCCCGCGCGGCCAAGAATCCTGACGCGGTGGTAGCTGTGCGTCCGGACACAGATTCGGCCACGGGCCGGTTCGTGACCGTGGTGGAACTCGTGAAGGCCGCCGGCTTCAAAAACCCGGTGAGCATCTATACCCGGCCGCTGAGCCGCTAGCCGGGTCTGGCGGCTCGACTTCCGCCCGCCGAGACCGTAAACGACCGCTGTGCTGGAGCCGGGTAAATGGATCATCGCCACCCTCGCCGCGCTGTTCATCGGCATCTCGAAAGCCGGTTTTGGCGGCGGCCTCGGCCTGCTCACCACCCCGCTGTGCGTCCTGGCCTTCGGCGCCAAGGACGCCATTGGCATCCTGCTGCCGCTGCTCTGCGCCGGCGATCTCTTCTCGCTGTATCACTACTGGGGCAAATGGCGGCGCGAGAACCTGAAGTATCTGCTGCCCGGCGTGGTGATCGGCGTGGTGGTGGGCGTGCGGTTGATCGGCCGCTTTTCCGCGCGCGAATTGAACCTCGCCATCGGCGCGCTGGCCGTGGCGTTTGTCGTCTTCCAGTTCGTCAAGGAGCGGGTGTTCAAGGCCGAGGGCGTGTTCCGGCCCGGGCACAAGCTGGGCCTGCCGTTTGGCATCGGCGCGGGGATCACCTCCACCTTCGCCCACGGCGCCGGACCGGTGGTGAGCATGTTCCTCATCCCGCAGCGGATGCCCAAGGAGATTTATGTGGGCACGACGGTGCTGGTCTTCACCTGGGTGAACTGGATCAAGCTGCCGTTTTTCTGCGTGGACCGCTCGGTACTGCCGCTGGACTGGCTGCCGGCGGAGTCCATCATCAACGCCCGCACGCTGGCGGCCAGCGCATGGTTTCTGCCGTTGATTCCGGTGGGCGTGTGGCTGGGCGTGTGGCTGAACCGCCGGATTTCCGAACAGTCGTTCGTGAACGTGATCTACGCGCTCGTGCTGCTGGCCGGCCTGCAGCTCATCTTCGACTTCGATCCCGCCGCCTGGTTGCGGCGCTGACCAGACCTCAGCCGGTGAGCCCCGCGCGGCGTAGCAGGGCGTCTGCGATCAGTTCCGCCGCCTGCTCGCAGGTGATGCGGTCGGTGTTGATGATGAGATCGTATTGCAACGGGTCGTTGATCTCCGCCTTGAAGTGCTCGCGCAGGTAACGCATGCGCCCCCGGTCGGCTTTTTCCATGAACTCGAGCGCCGCCTTGCGGTCCAGCTTGAGCATGTCCATGACCCGCTGCACGCGGCGCTCGTGCGAGCCCACCAACCGCACGTGCAGGACGTGTGGCAGCTTGGCGGTCACCACATTGGCCCCGCGGCCAATGAGGATGACATGGCCCAACTCGGCCAGCTTGAGGATGGTCTCCGTGGTGGCGCGATGGAGGTCCCAAGACGGAGGGTGCAGGCCGAGCAATTCGGTGACCATGTCTTCCAGCAGGGACACGCGGTCCTCGGGCATGTACTCGGCTAGCTTGTCCGGCAGGTTGTGGTCGGTGAGGACCTTGCCGACCAGTTCCTTGTCGAAGACGGTCCATTTCACGTCCTCGCGCGGGGCGCGGCGGTCAAGGATGGCGGCCAGTTCGCGGGCCACCAGCCACGCGCCGGAGCCCACCTCACGCGAGATGGTCACCGCCAGCTTGGGCCGGCGCGTCGTGGGCGTGGGCGGCCGGACGTGGCACTGGATGAACGCCTGGGCCTGTTCGAGTCCTTTGTGAGTTTCCATAAAACGCTCGGTGGCGAGCCCGGCGGTGACGTCTGCCCGATCGGAAGATTCACCCGTCAGCACCAGCTCCGCCGTCGTTAATTATTTACCACGCCCGCCGCCCGAAGCCAAACCGATTCTCGGGCAACATCGCTGTTGCCTGCCCGCCCCTGTGGGTTAAACTCTTCGACCCGGTTGAATTGAGCCAGCAACCCTGATGAACGCAGAACTTTGTCGCAAAGCAGCGGAGAAGGTTGGCAACCCCAACATTCTCGTAAACCTTGTCTCCCGGCGGGTCCGCCAGTTGAACTCGGCGGGCGGCGTCGGCAGCCGGCCTCTGGTCGAAAACGCCGACACCCTCGGCGCAGCCGACATCGCGCTGCGGGAGATCGTCGAGGACAAGATCACCTACGAACTCCTGCCGCAGGTGGCCGAACCCGCACCGGCGCCCAAACGGCGGCGCCGCGGTTAGCCATCCGCCCGGGACGCGCCAGCCGGAAGGGCCCCCTTCTGGCTGTTGCCGTTCATGCCCGACATTCTCACCAACCCCAAGGCCCGGCGGGATTACCGGGTGCTGGAGACGGTCGAGGCCGGCATCGTGCTGCGTGGCACCGAGGTCAAGTCCCTCCGGGCTGGGCTCGGGCAGATCGCCGACGCTTTTGCGCGGGTTGAGAACGACGAGGTCTGGCTCTACAACGCGCACATTGACGAGTACACCCACGGCAACCGGCTCAACCACGCGCCCAGGGCCCCGCGCAAACTGCTGCTGCACCGCTCCGAAATCCGCAAACTCGCCGCCGCGGCCGCCGTCAAGGGCCGCGCGCTGGTGCCGCTGTCGTTTTACTGGAAGAACGGCCGCGTGAAGGTCGCCCTGGCCGTGGGCGAGGGCAAGCAGCAGTTCGACAAGCGCGAAGACCTCAAACGCCGCGAGTCGGAACGCGAGCTTCAGCGCCTGACCCGCCATCGGCTCAAGGGCCGGTAGGGCCGGTGGCGGCTGGGTTCTCAATCCCGCGCGCAGCCAGGGTACGATCCACCGCCGCCAGGATTTCGGCGGTTAACTCGGCGGCCGGCCGGGCGGCATCCAGTCGCAGCAGGTACGGCTTGCGCAAGCCGAGGAAGATTTCCCGCACGCGGGTCAGCTCCGCGAGTTGCTCGAACTCGTTGGTCCGCCCGTCCCGCCGGTCCACGCGGCCCAGGCTGGTCGCAGGGTCCAAGTCCAGCAATACCAGCAGATGCGGCTCGACCGCGATGGCTTCATTGCGGCGCAGCAGGTCTTCCGGGTCAAAACCCCGCGCGCCCTGGTAGGCCACGGTGGAGAAATAGTAGCGGTCGGTGATAACCACCTTGCCGGCCGCCAGGCTCGGCCGGATCAGTTCGCGGACATGCTGCTCGCGGTCCTGGAGGAAGGCCGCCAGCTCCTCCGCGGGCGACAGCCGTCCGCGGGTGGCAGACTCGCGCAGCAGCCGGCCCCAGGGACCGTTCGTGGGTTCGTGGGTGAGGACAACCTCGAAGCCGCGGGCCGCAAGCGCCGCGCTGATGGCCCGCGCCTGGACGCTTTTGCCCGCGCCGTCAATGCCTTCGAGCGCGAGCAGAAAGCCGCCTGGAAGGGTGGATTTCACCGCCGGCTCAGGTCCATCTTGGCCAGCATCTGCTCGACGTACTTGCCCACCAGGTCCGCCTCAAGGTTCACGGCGTCGCCCACCGCCCGTTCGCGCAACGCCGTGACTTCCCAGGTATGCGGGATAATCCAGATACGGAACCCGCCTTTGAGTACCTTCGCCACGGTCAGGCTGATGCCGTCCACGGCGATCGAGCCCTTGAACACCACGTAGCGCATCACCTCGGGCGGCGCGGCGATGTCCAAGACCCGGTCCTGGCCGGCGCGCTCCCAGCGCCTGATCCGGCCCAGCCCGTCAATGTGGCCGGTCACGAAATGCCCACCCAGCCGGCTGTCCGCACGGAGCGAGCGCTCGAGGTTCACCAGCGAGCCGGGTTTGACGAACTGAAGGTTGGTCCGTTGCCAGGTCTCTTGCAGCAGATCGAACTGCACCGTTTTCTTCACGCCCCGGCCGGCGACCTTCACCGCAGTGAGACAACAGCCGTTGACCGCCAGGCTGTCGCCCACCTTGAGACCCTGCGCGCAGAGCCGGGGGCGGATGGCCAACTCTATGGCCTGGTCGGTCGGCTGGACCCGCTCGACCACGCCGGTTTCTTCCACGATGCCGGTGAACATGGCGGGCGTATTGTCCCGTCCGGGCTGCCCCGTTTCAAGCCGCGCCCACCCGGGCGGACAGGTACAGTTCCTCCCCCACACGGCGCCAGTCCAGGTCGCGCAGCCGGGGGATGGTCGGCCGGTTGGTAAAGCCCTCGCCGGCCACGGCCTTCCGGGCCGCGCCGCCGCCAAGGATTTTCGGCGCGTAGAAGAACGCCACACGCTGCGCCAGGGCTGCTTCGAAGAACGACGCATTCACCTCGCCGCCACCCTCGACCAGCAGGCTCGTCACGCCCTCTTGACCCAGGCGGCACACGATCCAGCGCAAGTCCAGCCGCCCGGCCCGGTCCGGCGTCCGCACCACGCTCACCCGTTGGCCCAAGGCTGCGACCCGACGAGCCGGCGCGTTCCGGCTTACGAAAATCGTCGTCCAACTGGCGAATGCATCGTTGACCACCTTCGCGGTGAGCGGCGTCCGCGCGCGAGAATCCAGCACCAGCCGGCGCACCGGCTTTAGCACCTTCGGGCTCCCGGCCTCCGAGTTCTGACTTCTGACCGTCAACTCCGGATCATCCGCCAGCACCGTGTTCACACCCACCAGGACGGCGTCCGCCGCCAACCGCAAACGCATGGCCAGGGCGCGCGACCGCTCGCCGGTGATCCACCGCGATTCGCCGGATGCGGTCGCGATCTTGCCATCGAGTGTCATTGCCGCCTTCACCGTCACGAACGGGGTGCGGCGGACGATCCAATGGTTGAACGCCTCGTTCAGCCGCGCCGCGTCAGCCGCCAGCAAGCCGTGCTCGACCCGGATGCCTGCCCGCCGCAGCAACTCAAAGCCGCGTCCGGCGTGCCGCGGGTTGGGGTCGGTGGCGGCGGCCACCACGCACCGGATGCCCGCCACGATAAGCGCCTCCGTACAGGGCGGCGTGCGGCCGTGGGTGCAGCACGGTTCGAGCGTCACGTACAGGGTCGCGCCTTTTGCGGACCGGCCGCGGCGGGTGGCGTCGCGGAGCGCCTCAATCTCCGCGTGCGGCTCGCCGGCGCGGCGATGCCAGCCGCGTCCGATGATTCGCCCCTGCTTCACGAGCACCGCCCCGACCAGCGGATTGGGCGAGGTGAACCCGTAGGCCCGCCGCGCGAGGCGCAGGGCCAGGCGCATGAAACGGGCGTCGGCTTGAGCCGGGGATGCTGTCATGCCGGCCGATTTAGCCGCCGGGGGCGAGGCCGCGCAAGGCGGGGCCGGTTGGCCGGAGCAGTTGAACCAGGTTAAGCGGCTGGGAAGGGTTCAATCGCGAAACGGGCCGAGCCACCAGCGCCAATTAACCCTTCACATTTCTGAGCGATACCAGCGTCGCAAAAAGGGCTTTGCCCGGTCTTCGACACGACGCGCGGCCCCACAGCGGCCCGCGCCCGCCGCCCGGCACGTTGCTTGTCACTCGTGGCTGCCCGGTTATCTTCACCGCCGTGAGCAATCAGAACCACGGCGAGAGCTTCATCACCGAGGATCCCTGGCGCATTTTCCGCATCATGTCCGAGTTTGTGGACTCGTTCGAGACCCTCACCCGGATCGGGCCGGCAGTGACGATCTTCGGCTCGGCGCGCACGCCGCGCAGCGATCCGTACTACCGGGCGGCCGAGAAGCTGGCGCGCGAACTGGCCCGCAACGGCCTGGCGGTGATCACCGGCGGCGGGCCGGGCATCATGGAGGCGGCCAACAAGGGCGCGGCCGCCGGCCGGGCGCCGTCGGTGGGTTTGAACATCAATCTGCCGCACGAGCAGAAAGGAAACCGGTACGCGACGGTCCCGCTGCACTTCCGCTACTTCTTTGCCCGCAAGGTCTGCTTCGTGAAGTACAGCCTGGGCTTCGTGTTCCTGCCCGGCGGTTACGGCACGCTCGACGAGTTCTTCGAATTGCTCACGCTGGTGCAGACCGAGCGGATCCAGCGCTTTCCGCTCGTGCTGGTCGGCCGGCGGTACTGGCGCGGTTTGCTGCACTGGATGCGGCAGACCCTCGAGCGCCCCGGCTTCATTAGCCCCGGCGACCTGGAACTGGCCACGCTGGTCGAGGACCCGATGGACGCGGTGCATTTGATCCTCGAGTACAAGCGGACCGTGGGCGTGCCGACCGTCGTGGGCAAAGCCTTTGCGTGAGCGGGTCCGTCAACCAAGGTTTTTTGCCATGCGCCTTGCCCCGGTCATTCACCGGTTTCCGAACGGGCTCACCCTGGCCATCGCGCCGATGCCGGACATGGCCAGCGTGAGCGTGGGCCTGTGGGTCGGCGTGGGCGGCCGCCACGAGAGCGCGGCGCTCAACGGGGTCTCGCACTTCATCGAGCACATGCTCTTCAAAGGCACCCGGCGGCGCAGCGCCCGCGATATTTCCGAAGCCATCGAGGGCGTGGGGGGCTACCTGAATGCCTTTACCAGTGAGGAAACCACCTGCTTTTACGCCAAGGCGCCTCGCCGCCACCTGATCACGATGCTCGACGTGCTGGTGGACCTTTTCCTCAACTCCATCTTCGCGCCGCGGGACCTCGCCACCGAGCGCGAGGTGATCCGCGAAGAACTGGCCATGTACCGCGACCAGCCGCATCACCATGTCGAGGAGCTGCTCAACGCGCTGCAATGGCCCGACCACCCGCTGGGCCGGCCGCTCACAGGCACCGAGGCAACGCTGCCCCGGCTCACGCGCGAGCGCCTGCTGGCCTTCCGGCGCCAGCATCACGTGGCGCCCGCCATCGTGATCGCGGTGGCGGGTGGGTGCGAACCGGGCGAATGCCGCCGGGCCGTCACGCGCTGGGCGAAGCATTTCCAGCCCGCGCCGCGTCCGGGCTTCGAACCGGTGCGCCACCTGCCCGACGGGCCGGTGGTGAAGTTGGAGCGCCGGCGGATCGAGCAAACCCAACTGGCTCTGGGCGTGCGGACCTGCTCCCGCCACGACCCCCGGCGTTACGCGCTGCGGTTGCTGAACGTGCTGCTCGGCGAGAACGCCAGTTCACGACTCTTCCAGACCTTGCGCGAAGAACGCGGCATCACCTACCACGTGGCCAGTTCGCTGAGCTTCTTCCAGGACGCCGGGGACCTCGTAATCGCCGCCGGTCTTGAACCCGGCCGACTCGAAGCGGCGCTCAAGCTGATCGTTGCGGAATTACGCCGGTTCAAGGCCCGCGCGCCCGGCCCGGCGGAGATGCGTCGCGCCCGCGAGTACGTGGCGGGCCAGATGGACCTGAGTCTCGAAAACAGCGAGAACCAGATGATGTGGCTGGGCGAGCAATGGCTGGGCTACGGCCGCCTGTTCCCGCCGGACGCGATTCAGCGCGAGTTGCTGCGCGTGACAGCGGCGGAGGTGCGCGCGGCGGCCGCCGACTTTTTCCGGCCGGAACGCATCAACCTCGCGCTGGTGGGGCCGCACCGCGACATCACGGGCGCGCGGCGCATACTGGCGCGGTTGTGATGGGATCCCGGCTCCATTCCATGTCCGGAACAAACCCAGAGAACGGAGAACCCGTGGTCCGACACCTCGTGTCCGCCGCGCGGCAAGCGGGACCCGGAGTAGAAGCAGGATGAGGAGCATGAGCGATACCAGACCCCAAAAACCGGTTGACGGGCCGGGGCGGCGCGCCTAGTTTGCGCCTGCATGTACGGATTGACGAAGCTCGACCTGCTGGATGGCGCGCTGCTGCTGGGCAGCGCGGCGGTCGGGCCTTGACGCGAATCCGCGGACTTTCACGGCCCCACCGCCACCGTGGCGGTGGGGCCTTCGTATTTCGTGAGGCCGGTGCCGCCAGGGGCGCGCGCGGCGGCTGCCGCCGGCGGTCGTGATCCCCGCAACCAGTGAACCAACAAACACAGTCAGACCATGAAGCCAGAACGCATCATTATCTTCGACACCACGCTCCGCGACGGCGAGCAATGCCCCGGCGCCTCGATGAACCTCCGCGAGAAGCTGGAGGTGGCCCGTCAGCTTGCCCGCTTACGGGTGGACGTGATCGAGGCGGGCTTCCCGGTCATCAGCGAGGGAGACTTCGCGGCCGTGCAGACCATCGCCCGCCAGGTGCGCGGTCCCCGCATTGCCGGCCTGGCCCGCTGCGTGCCGAAGGATATTGACGCTGCCGCCGCCGCGGTGAAGCCCGCGGGCAAACGCGCCCGCATCCACGTCTTCCTTGCCACGTCGAAAATCCACCGCGAGTTCAAGCTCGGCAAGGCACAGGATGAAATCCTCCGCCTGGCTGTCGAGGGTGTACAGCGCGCGCGCGGCCACGTTGAGGACGTGGAGTTCTCGCCGGAGGACGGGTCGCGCACCGAGCCGGAGTTCCTCATCGAGGTGTGCAAGGCGGTGGTCGCCGCCGGCGCCCGCACTGTGAACATCCCGGACACCGTGGGCTGGGCGGTGCCGGACCAGTTTGGCGCGCTCATCCAGCGGCTGCACGACGCCGTGCCGGAATTTCAGTCCGGCCGAGCCATCATCAGCGTGCATTGCCACAATGACCTCGGGTTGGCCGTGGCCAACTCGCTCGCAGCCGTGCGCGCCGGCGCGCGGCAGATCGAATGCACCGTCAACGGCATCGGCGAACGCGCCGGTAACACCTCGCTCGAAGAGGTCGTGATGGCCTTGCGCACGCGCCGGGACTTCTTCCGCGCGGTGACTTGCGCGGTGAACACGCGCGAGATCGTCAAGGCCTCGCGGCTCGTTTCCCGGATGAGCGGGCTGGTGGTGCAGCGCAACAAGGCCATCGTGGGCGAAAACGCCTTCGCCCACAGCGCCGGCATTCACCAGGACGGCATTCTCAAAAAGCGCGAGACCTACGAGATCATGGACCCGCGCGAGGTCGGCTGGGGCCAGACCGAACTGCCGTTGACCAAGCACAGCGGCCGCGCCGCGGTGGCCGCGCGGCTGCGCCATCTCGGCTTCCAGCTCAACGAAGCCGACCTCAACGCGCTGTTCGTCCGGTTCAAGCAGATCGGCGATAAAAAGAAGTTCGTGTACGACGACGATCTCACCGCGCTCGTCGAGGGGCTCATCACCGAGGTGCCGGAAACGTGGTCGTTGGACTACCTGCACGTGACCAGTGGCAACCAGACCGTGCCCACCGCCACGGTGCGGCTCCGCAAGACCGGCGCGCACAAAGGCGACGCCGCGGTGGTCCAGGACGCGAGCATCGGCGACGGCCCGGTGGATGCCGCACTTCGGGCGATTGACCGGCTGACCGGCACGCAAGGCCGGCTGCTCGACTACTCGTTACGGGCGGTGTCGCAAGGCATGGACGCGCTCGGCGAGGTCACCGCCAAGGTGGACTTCGGCAATGACGAGCCGGTGGTGGGCAAGGGCGCGAGCACGGACGTGATCGAAGCCAGCGCGCGCGCCTATCTGAACGCGGTTAACCGCCATCTGAATCAGCGGCCCAGGGCCGGGCGCGGCAACGGACGCCAGCCTTGAACGGGGTGTCGTACAAGCTACCCCCAGCCGGGATTGGAACTTCAACCGCCCGCCGGCCGGCTTCCGCGCTCAAGCCGCGCGCCGGCGGGCGGCCATTCCACCAGCGCGGCGAAGCGCAGGCTGCGGGTGGTGACGCACAAGGCGTCGAAGCCGAAGCACGCCATCACCGCGTCGTAGATCAGCACGCCGGTGAGAATCACGTCCGCGCGTTCGGGCGGCAGACCGGGAATCTCCCGCCGCCAGGCCGTGGGCAGCGACCACAATTGTGCAAGACGTTCTGCCACGTCGCCGCGGCTGAGCACATGGCCGTCCACCGCGTCGCGGTCAAACCGTTGCAAGCCCCGCGCCATCATGGCCAGGATTGTGGCGGTGCCGCCGGTGCCCACCAGCCGGACAGCCTCCGCGCCGAATGCGTTCAGCGCCGGACGTAACGCGGGCGCCAGCGCCGTTTCGAGGGCAAGGGCCACAGCGCGCCGACCGCGGGCCAGGTCCGTCGCGGCGGGCGGGTCCGCCGGGGCGAGTTCCTCCAGCAGCCGCACCGCGCCCAGCCGGTGACTTTGCCGGAAGCGCACTTCAAGGCCGCGGCCCAGGACGAACTCGGTGCTGCCGCCGCCCACGTCGAGCAGCAGCACGGTCTGATCATGCAAGCGGGGATCAGACATCACGCCGGCGAATCCCCACCGGGCTTCCTGCTCGCCGGAGATGATCTCGACCTCGAGCCCGGCGGCAACCCGCACCGCTTCAATCAAGGTCTCCACATTGATGGCCTCGCGAGCGGCGCTGGTGGCGATGGCGCGGACGGCGCCGGCGCCGCATTCGCGCGCCAGAACGTGAAACGCCGCCACGGCCCGCGCGGTCGTGGCCACCGATTCGGGCAGGAGGCGATGCTGCGTGTAAAGCCCGCGGCCCAAGCGCGTCTGGCGACTTTGCTCCAGCAGGGGTGTAACGACGTCCCCGATGACATCGCCGACCAGCAGTTTCACCGAGTTGGTGCCGATGTCCACCACTGCGCGGCGCGCGGGTGGAGCAGCGGGCTCGTTCGACACCGGGGGCACGCCGGCTACTTCTTGGTTTCGCGACGGGCCAGCACCGCACCGCCAGTAATGCCGGCTTCATCGCCGAGCTTGCTGGCCAGAATTTCGATGCCGTTGGTGGTGCCGTTCATGGCGTAGTCGCGCGCCGTCTCGATGATGATGGCGAGCATGTCGTCTTCCAGCGCGTCAATGACGCCGCCGCCCACGACGATCACCTCGGGGTTGAGGAGGTTGATGACGTTGGCCACCGCGATGCCGGTGTACTCGGCGGCTTCCTCGACCACCTTCTCGACGAGCTTGTCACCGCGTTTGAGCGCCTTGCGGAGGTCGCCGCTGCGGAGGTCATCCAGGTCGGAACCCAGCATCTCGGTGAGCACGGTTTTCTGACCGTCCTTCACGGCGGCCTCGATGCGTTTGAGGATGGCGGTGCGGCTGGCGAGTGCCTCGAAACAGCCCTTGTTGCCGCAGCCGCATTTGGGACCGCCGACTTCGAGCACCATGTGGCCGATCTCGCCGGCGGTGCGGTTGAAGCCGCTAAAGAGCCGTCCGTCCAGGATGATCCCGGCGCCGATGCCGGTCCCCAAGAAGATGCCCACCATGTGGCGGGGCTTGCCCTTGAGCTCCTTTTCGTACACGCCCAAGGTTTGCATGTTGCAGTCGTTTTCGACGAAGACCGGGATGTCGAGGCGTTTCTCCAACTCTTTTTTCAGAGGATAATTCTTCCACACCAGGTTGGGAGCGAAGATCACGGTGCCGGTTTCGGGGTCGCAGGCACCGGGCGCGCCGACGCCCACGCCGCGGATCTGCCGGGGCTGCAGGTCGCATTCGTCAATCGCCTCGAGCACGGTGGCCGCCACGCGGTCCACCACGGCATCCGCGCCCCGGTCGGCCTTGGTGCTTTTTTTGGCGCGGCCGAGGCATTCGAGTTTGTCGTCGAACACGCCGGCGAGAATCTTGGTGCCGCCCAGATCCACGCCCATCACGTAGTCTTTGCTGCCTTCGGCCATAGCGGTTGGGGTTGCTGCCGGGGGTCAGCCGGTCAGGAGGCTTTCGATCTTCTGCCGCAGCTCCGCGTTGATTTCCCCGATGGAGCGGTTGCCGTCCACAATGGTGAAATTGTAAATCTTCTGCAGGCGCTGAAACTGCTCGGCCATGAGTTGCTGGTACCGGATGAAGCTGTCAAACATGTCGCGCGCCAGCCCCAGGTCCATGCCGCTTTCCCAATAATCCAGCGCGTGGCTTTTGGCAAAGGTGCGCTGCACCAGTTCCTGCGGCGACACCTGGAGGTAAAACACCGCGTCCGGCACCAGAGCGATGTCAAAGAGGTTCCGCAGCCAGGTCTCGTCGAAACCGCGGACAAGATTGCGGGCCATCAGGGTGTAGATGTACCGGTCGGCCAGGACCATAAAGCCGGACTTCAGCGCGGGGAGCATCACGTTTTCAAGCTGGTCCGCGAAGTCCGTGGCGTAAAAGAGGCTCAGTGTGGTCCGGCTGAGGATGTTGCCCTGCTGGGCGCGCTCGAGCTCTTCGGACACCAGCGTGGAGCGCTTCAAGCCCACCTGCACGGTGGGATGCCCCTGCCCTTCCAACCATTGCACCAGGCGCGCGATCTGGGTCGAGCGCCCCGAGCCGTCCGCGCCTTCCACCACAATCAACCGGCCGGTGAGCGTCCGCGGGTCCACGCCGGGGATGCCGTGCCCGTAAAAACGCTTCGGCTGCGGCGCCGGCACCTGGACGTCCAGTCCTTGAAGTTGGCGCCGGGGCGCGGGCTGGGAACGCCTGGATCGGGCGGGGGCTTGGGGCATGGCGGTCAGTCGCGCGCGGAGGCGGCGAATTGCTCAAAGGGGATGCGGTCGGCCACGATCTGGCGCACCACGCGTTGCTTGGCCTCCACCGGCTGGTTGGCGTCCAGCTCGTGGAACTTGAACTCCGCGGACATCGCCAGGTACTGCTCGAGCAGGCGGCCTTGGAAGATGCGGTAGCTTTCCACCGGATCCGGTGAGAGATGCAGGTCCATGCCGGCCTCGAAGTACTTCAACTCTTCGCGGCCGGTCAAAATGCGGCGCAGCGAGACCTCGAGGTGGGCCTTGAAGAAAAATACCAGGTCGGGCAGCGCCGCGAAGCTGTACAATCCGCGCACCCAGCCCGGTGGGCAGCCCCGTACCACGTCGCGGGCGAAGGCGGTGAAGATGTACCGGTCGCACAGCACCAGATAGCCCGCCCGCAGCAACGGCAGGAGCTGCCGCTCGTAGCGGTCCGCGAAGTCCGTGGCGTGGATCAGGCTGAAGGTGGTGGGGGTGAGCAGGTGGGTTTTCTTGCCGCGCGTGGTCGCGCTCTTGACCAGTTCGGAGGAATTCCATTCGCTGAGAAACACCTTGAGGCCCAATTGCTCCAGCCAGCGCTGCAACAGGTGGATCTGTGTGGACTTCCCCGAACCGTCAATGCCCTCGACGGCAATCAGGCGCCCCGGAAAACCCAGATCGGCAAACGTCTTCATCCGCGTCCAACGCAGGCTACGATCTGCCCGGCGGCTGACAACTGTTTTTGCGGACCACCGCTGTCCAAAACCCGACAGGCGTTCCCCGGAGCAGGGCAGCCGCCAACACCGGCCGGGAGGCGGGAGCGGCAAACTCGAAGACAGAAGTGGTGCAAGCGGAACGCTGGGCGCTGCGGTCAACTTCAGTTTTGCGGGTAATAGCCAGAAAGCCGTCGCTTGGCGAGCGACGGCTTTCGGGAAAACCGGAGAGGCTTCCGGATCGGCAGCGGGATCGTTTTAGAAGGTGTACCCGACACCGGCCACGAGCTTGAAATCGTTCTCGGTACGGCCGGGAGCCGGTTCGCTGCGGTAGGTGTCGCTCGCCACCAGCCGCAAGTCGAGCGATTCGGTGATCTTGGTGGCGATGCCGATCTCCGCGGTGAGCAGGTAATCAGACCATTCGTCAATGCGCGGCGCGTAGTCCAGGCTCTGCCACAGCCGGGCGTTCTTGGAGATCTGCCAGGCGAATTTCTCACCAAAGCGGATGGTCGCGTAGTCATCCTCATCCTGGTTGTGGAATTTCTCCAGGACGTAGCCCGGACCCACTTCGGCGCTCAGCGTAACCTTGTCCGTCTTGATCAGGTAATAGCCGGCGCCGGCGCTGAACGTGATGCGATAGGCGATGTCCGCCACGTCGTCGTGCAGCGCGTCCACGCGCGCAAAGCCGTACAGCCGCTCGGTGAACAGCCGATTATATTGGATGAAGCCAGCCGCCGAGGAGGCGGTGGTTTCGTCCTCGGTCTCGCCATAAGTCAGGCCGGCTCCCAGGAGGAGTTCGTTCTCGGCCCATTTGCGCTCGGAATTGATCGTAGCGGTGACGTTGGCGGTGTCGCTGTTGCCACGAGTCATGCTCGCGCCCAACGAGGCGGTGGTCTTCCAGGTGCTCTTGGGGGCGTCGGCCTGCTGCGCAAACGCGGAAAGCACCGAGCCCGCCAGACTCAAGGCGGCCAAGGCGGTGGGGGTCACAACGGATGGACGGATGGATGTCATCATTGATGCAAGTGGCACGATTGTTATGGCTCTCAGCGCTGGACTGGCCGCAGGGTTACGCGACGGCCACTTTGACTGGCTCTGCTCCCGGCCCACGCGGTTCGCCAACGCGCATACCTCTTGGGGATATCCTGCCGGTCTCGCGCAGTCAAGCAGCCAGCAGGCACGCCCGCCTCGGGCCGCCTGCCGCGCCGGCCGACCCGCACTTCCCGGGACCATGCCTTGAACCTTGCCGCAAGCATGAGCACTGCGAAGGGACCGTTACACGCGAGTAAGGCAATTAATGTCAATTCTTTCACAATTGGCGGGAAGTCGCCCCGGCGATCCGCCCGGATACTGCTTTCCACTTTGTGAGGCAGCCGATGCATGCCAATCCGCCTGTGGGCCCGCGGGCTCCGCACGCCGCCAGCGAGCCGGCGTGCCACCCGTCCGCCGCCCCGGCACCGCTTCCTCACGACCCCGCTTCGCTGGCTGCCGGCCCTTGGGAAACCGACTTCGGGTACACCCGGAACTTCCTGGACAACCGCTTCGTGTACGTGGTGGTGTCGCCCCGGGCGCACGGTCTTTCCGTGGGCATCAACATGAACCCGGACAAACGGTGCAACTTCGACTGCGTGTACTGCGAGGTGAATCGCCAGCTCCCGCCGCGGGAAACCGTCCTGGACGTGCCGGTCATGATCCGGGAACTCAAACACACCCTGGCGTTGGTGCGCGATGGCCGGTTGCACACCGTGCCCGGATTCCGGGCCCTTTCCGCCGAGCTGCTGCAACTGCGGCACGTCGCGCTCAGCGGCGATGGCGAACCCACGCTCTGCCCCAATTTCAACGAAGCCGTGCAGGCGGTGCTGCACGTGCGCGCGCTGGGCGAGTTGCCGTTTTTCCGGGTGGTGCTGGTGTCCAACGCCACCGGTCTGGACAATCCCGTGGTGCAGGCCGGGCTGCAGGCGTTCAGCCCGCAGGACGAGGTCTGGCTCAAGCTCGACGGTGGCACCCGCGAGTACATCGAGCGCATTGACCGTCCGGCCGTGCCGTTGGACAAGGTGCTGGCCAACATTTTGGCCCTGGGCCGGCAACGCCCGATCGTCATCCAGAGCCTTTTCTGCAACTTCTGCGGGCAGGAGCCGTCCGACGCGGAGATCGCGGCCTACGTGGCGCGCCTGCGCGAACTGCGCGACGCCGGGGCCCAGATCACGCTCGTGCAGGTCTATTCGGCCATGCGGCCCACGCTGCACCCGGAATGCCGGCACCTGCCACTGAAGACGCTGTCCCGCATCGCGCACGCCGTCCGGGACGGCACCGGCTTGCGCGTGGAAGTATTTTGACAGTCCACGCAAGGGCCTGACGGGACCAACCGGCTCCCGCCAAGACGGCCTTCCAAACGCCGCTTTTCCATACTTGCATCGGCCGTCGGAGTGACCATTATTTGCCCTGTGACGGGTCAACTATTGTGCGGGTACCGGCCGGACAGGGTGAATCTGGACGCCCGAGGAAACACCTCCCGTGCCACGCACCTGCTCCCGCCCCCGGCCGTCATGTGACGGGCATGAATAACAACCCCGGCAAGAGCATGATTGATGCGTTGGCGGCTTCCAAGCTCTACCAGGAGTACTGTCGCGCGTTCAACGACCTCACCGGGCTGCCCCTGACCTTGCGTCCCGTCGAGTCGTGGCAACTGCCGTATCGCGGCAAGCGCAACGAAAACGCGTACTGCGCGATGATGGCGATGAAAAGCAGCACGTGCGCCTCGTGCCTGCAAACCCAGCAGCGCCTCTCCGAAACGGCCGCCGAGACGCCCCAGACCGTGACGTGCGCCTCCGGGCTCTCGGAAACCGCGGTGCCGGTGCGTCTCGGGGAGAAGCTCGTCGGCTTCCTCCAGACCGGCCAGGTGTTCCGCCGCAAGCCCACCGCCGCGCAATTCGAGCGGCTGGCGCGGCAGGTCGCTAGCCTGGGGCCGGCGGTGTCCGCCCGGGAGTTGCGCGAGGCCTATTTTCACACCCGCGTGCTTTCCCCGAAGGAACACGACGCGGTGGTGCGGATGTTGTCCGTGTTCGCCCAGCACCTGGCGGTGGTGAGCAACCAACTGGTGGTCCGCCAGGAGCATCCGGAGCCGCCCATGGTCACCCGGGCCAAGGAATACATCGAGGAACACCAGTCCGAGGACCTCTCGCTCACCGAGGTGGCCCGCGCCGTGAACGCGAGCACGTTTTACTTCTGCAAGGTGTTCAAGAAAGCCACCGGCATCAACTTCACCGACTACGTCTCGCGCGTGCGCATCGAGAAGGCCAAGAACCTCGCGCTCAATCCCAACCTGCGGATCAGCGAAATCGCCTTCGAGGTCGGCTTCCAGTCGCTCACCCATTTCAACCGGGTCTTCAAGAAGATCACCGGTATGTCGCCCACGGCCTATCGGGCGCAATTGCCCGGCACTTGAGCGCGCGCGCCAGTCAGCGCACGCGCGATATTGTTCCGTCTGGCTGCACCCAGACCTCGCGCGCGTCCGCCGGCAAAGGCAGCTCCTGCGTTTTGCCCCCCGGCCAGCGAATCCAGAGGTGAGTGGGCGACGCCGCGGCGGCAAGCACCAGCGTGGCGCTGTTTTGCGACCAGTAGCCCGACCCGGCCTGCACTTCCCGCAACGGCCCCCAGCCTTCGCTGGTCTTCAGCCGCACAGCCGCGCCCACGCCGTGTGGGTTGCCGGGCGGTCCCGCCACCCGCAAGCGCAGGCCGGGTCGCGCGCCGAGGTTTTGCAGCAAGACCGTGGCGTTCGCGTTCTGGCTGACCGCCAGGTCCAGCCGGCCGTCGTTGTCGAAGTCCGCCGCCGCGCACCCGCGTTGCTCGCCGTAAATTCGGACGCCGCTCTCCTGACCCGGCACGGGACGGAACCCACCCTCTCCGTCGCCCAGCAACAACAATCCCCGGCCGGCGTCCTGGCGCCATTCATCGGGATTCACCGCGAAGAAATTCTGGCTCAGGAACGCGTCCTCGCGCCCGTCACCGTCGAAGTCCGCCACGCACACGCCAAAGGCCGGGGCCCACTGGGCCACGGGCGGCAGCGGGCGCAACTCGAAAGCCTCCCCGCGATTCAGCAGCACCACGCTGCGCCGTTCGACCACCGAAACCACGGCCAGGTCCGCGAGGTGCTCACCGTAAATCTCCTGCACGGAGGCCCGGCCGTACGCCTCGTAACTGGTCACGCGCGCCTGGATCAACGGGATCGCCTCGCGCACCGGCCGCAGTCCGCGCACGGGCACTTCCTGGCCGTTCGCCGGGTTGATGTACGTCTCGATCACATCGAAGAGGCCGTTTTCGTCCAGGTCGCCGAAACGAATCCGCACCGGCCGGGTGGGCGTGGGCCGGTACCGGCTGTTGCAGCCCCAGTTGGCGGCAAGGATGTCCGGCCGGCCGTCGCCGTCCACGTCGCCCGTGGCCACACCGGTCCACCAACCTGTCCAGGCGCTCAGCAGCGGCCCTGCCGCAGGCTTGGTGGCCTCGCCACGCACCGAAGGATCCCAGGGCACGAGCTGGCCGCCGTCGTTGCGGAAAATGCGCAATGGACCCCAATCGCACGCCAGCACCAGATCCGGCGCGCCGTCGCCGTTGAGGTCGCTGAACACCGCGCCGCTCACCAGACCCAGCTTCTCGAATCGCTGGGCGGGCACCAACCGGGGGCCGTCCTTGCGCAGCCACACCGAATCGGCCGGCTCTGGATACCGGCCGGGTACCGCGCGCCCGCCAAGGAACACGTCCAGGTCGCCATCGCCGTCCACGTCCGCCGCCGCGAGCGCTCCGGTGCTGGACAGCCGGCCCAGTACGGCCTCGCCGCTGACGCCGGCCTGCAGGTCGAAAACGCGCACGGCGCCGCCGTTGGTGAGACCGTCCTCATAATTGCTCGCCCCGACCAGCAGCGCGGAATCGAAGGCGAGCACGGTGGTCTGGTCGCGCGCGTTGGGTTTGTTGCGCGGGGCGTTGGTGCGCGCGACAAAGCCCTGCCCCGCCTGGTTGAGATACACGCCCAGCGTACCGCCGCGGCCGCCGGCGATGAGCAGGTCGTCCCAGCCGTCACCATTCACATCCGCCCAGGTCACGCCCGGGCCCGACTGGCTGAGCTTACGCGGGAGCAACGGCTGGCGCTGTAAATCATCAAACGGCTCCTCGGTGTGGCGATGACCCAGCCAGGCGCTGCGATCGGCGAACAGCGGAGTTTTCGTGGGCGGCGGCGCGGGTGGTTGCCCCGCCCCGTCTGCGGGTTCAACGATTTCGTAAATATGATTCGGCGCGGCGTCGGCGACCAAACTCCTCCGACCGCTGCGCCAGAGCACTTCAATGCTCAGTTGGGCGGCCCGGCCGGCCGCGAACAGGCGCGCCGGCTCGGCTCCGGACAGATAGCGTCCGCCGCAGATGATCTCCTGACGTTGCTCCGGCACGGGACCGCCCCGCACGATCACCTGCGCGCCGATGCCCCGGGTGTTCGGCGGCTGGCCGCGCAGGCGCACCAGCAGGCGCGGCGCGGTGGTTTCGTTCCGGCAGAGTTCGGCCGCGCCGTTCAGGTTGTTCACCACCACGTCGAGGTCGCCGTCGTTGTCCAGATCGGCCTGCGCCACGGCGTTGCCCACGTCCGGGAAGTCGAAGCCCCAGACGGCGCTCATGTCTTCGAACGTCAGATCGCCGCGGTTGCGGAAGACCACGTTCGGGATGGCGTAACGCGGGAACATCGTGCGCAGCCGCTGCAGTTCGTGGTTGGACATCGCCTTCTGCGTCTTGAGCACCTCGGCCTGTTCGATGATGTCCGTGTTCATCATTTGCAGCTCGTGGCCGGTGGTGATCAACAGGTCCTCGTAGCCGTCCAGGTCCACATCAAGGAAGTTCGGCGACCACGTCCATTCGGACGCCTCGACGCCGGCGAACTGCGCCAACTCGGCGAAGGTGTGGTCGCCGCGGTTCACCAGCAGCGTGTTGTGCGAGTATTGCGGGCGGTTCTCGATCAGGCCGGGCGGGAGGTGCACCGGCTGGATTTCGCCGTTTTCGAGCATCCGCTTGGCGTGGTCCCGGCTGAGCATGTCCGAGACAAAGAAGTCCAGATAGCCGTCGCGGTTGATGTCCGCGAAATCCACGCCCATCGAGAAGATGCTTGTTGTGCGCAAGGCCAGCCGCGGCAGGGCCCGAAAGCGGCCGCGGCCGTCGTTGAGCCAGATGCGGTCCGGCGATTCGAAATCGTTGCAAACGTAAATATCCGGCGTGCCGTCGGCGTTCAGGTCGCGAAACGTTGCTGTCAAACCCCAATCATACAACGGCGCGGCCAGCGGCCGGCCATCCTCGTCCACAAACGCGCCGCCGGTGAACGGCACGGGGGTGAAACCGCCCCGGCCGTCGTTGAGGTACAGCACGTCGGGTTCGCCGTTTTCCACGACGCGACCGTCCCGCGTGGCCACGAACCGTCCCACCAGGTCCGCCTCCGTGGTGGGCCGGTCGTTCACCGCCACCACTTCGATCCGGCCGCTTTCCGTCTCACGCAGGCGCATCCGGGTGTTCGGCATGTCGCGGATGGTGGTGGTGCGGTAGTTGGCGATGTACAAATCCAGGTCGCCGTCGCCGTCCACGTCGGCCAGGGCGGCGGTCATGCCGGCGCGCAGATAGTTCAACGGCGCATCCGGCGCGCGGAGTTCAAACCGCCCGGCGCCGTCGTTGAACAGGAGGAACGTGCCATTGCCGACCGAATTGACCACCAGGTCCAGGTCGCCGTCGCCCTCGAGGTCCGCAAAGGTGGCGCCGCTGCAGCTCTTGCCCGGCAATGCCACACCGGCACGTTCGGTCACGTCCTCGAACCGCCAGCCGCCGAGGTTGCGGTACAGCGCGTTGGGCCGGTCAATGCCGGCGAAAAACAGATCGCACCAGCCGTCGCCGTCGAAATCCCCGGCGGCGACCCCCGCGCCGTTCAGGTAAATCTGGTTGGTGACGTAGCGCGACTGGGCGAGGTGGTTCGTGAACGTTACACCCGTTTGCGCCGGCGCCAGCAGCGAGAAGCCCACCGGCCGGGGGCCCGGCGCGGGCCGGACGGCCGCCGCGCGATACCCCGGTGCCTCCCGCCAGGATAGTTCCGCCGCCGCAAAAAGCGTCGGCAAGGCGAGCGTCACACCCAGCGCAATCAGTCGGGCCCACATGTGCGCCCCCACAAACCGGGGCGGGCGGAGTTTGTCAACCGCGATCGCCGGGCGGCGCCACTACCGGGTACGGCTCCGGTGCCAGCCGACCGTAGAGCAGGCTCCCACCCGACGGCGTGGCTGCCCGCGGCACGGGAGGCACTCCAGATTCCACGCGACAGGATGCCGCCCCCCAAGCACCCGCGATGGCGGCCGCTCCAACCGGCCTTGGAAAACAAAAAGGCCGGGCTTGCGCCCGGCCCTGGTGATTCGTTCAGCCCGCCGGCTTACTGCCGGACGCGGCCGAAGAGCATGGCTTGATTCGGCGTGAACGTGTACGGGCTCGTGGCGCCGGTCACGTCCTGCCACGGTCCGAGCACGGTGGGCGCCGCTTGCAGCGTGCCACCACCGCTCCACGTCACCGTGACGGTGCCGTTGGCATTCTTCACGATGCTCTGGAACTTGGGCGCCTCGGTCACGCCCGCGGGCACCAGGAGCATGAAGTCCCAGTCACCGCTGCTGGCGGCGTAACGCAGGGTGGTCTGGCCGCCGAGGGTCAGTTCCACCAGGTTGCCATCCGGCGCGGTCTTGAGCGGGACGAGGGCGTTGTTGCCCCAGCCACCGGTGCCGGGCGCGTTGAACACGCCCAGGTCGGTCACCGTGGTACCACTCACTCGTTGGAGGGTGGCCGCCAACTGGTTCGGGTTGCTCTCGCCGTGCGAGATCGCGGCATAGACGTTGTACTTCCCTTCCGGGATGTTGCGGGTGTACTCGTACCACTGCCCGCCGCCGATCCACCCCAGCTTGAAGTTGACCTTGATGTCGCCCACGCCGCGCGTGCGGTCGCCCGTGCGGTCCATGGAGACCCGCGGGTTCACGCCGAAGCGGTAGAGCGGCGAAGGTGCCGAGTCGTCCCGTTGGTAGTCCTGTCCCACCGCCGCCGTCAGGCCGGCATAAGCGCCGCCGCCGTACGGCATTTGGCTGGCCGCCGCCTGGCCGGCGTTGTTGCTGTCAAAGTCCTCGGCCTCGATGAAGAAGGTCGGGGTCTTCATGGCGCTGGTGGTGCGGAAGGACCAGCTCACAGTGCGGTCACCGAAGGTGACGCTCACCGGGTGCAAGCCATCAGCCCACGGAGCCGCGGGCGCGTATTCCACGTGCATTTCGCCCCCGCTCTTGGTCACGGTCGGCGTCACCGGGTTGCCGTCCACGGTCATGGTGACCGCGTTCGGATCCAGCGTGGCCGTGCCTTCCACGATGTGCAGCATCACCTTCGCGTCAGCGCCGGCGCGCGCCTGGCTGGCCGCGGAGGTGCGGTCCCGGCCGGGGGCGAACCACTTGACGTACGGCACGTTCGGATTCGGGAACGGATACCGGTAGGCCCGGATGGCGCCCGCCACCTGGGTGTCGTTGATGAGCTTGGCCGCGGTGACGTAGCCCGTGTTCGGATCAAAGTCCCGCGAACTCCACTCCACGCTCGAGCCGCCGCCGCCTTCGTACCAGATCAGGCGAGACGGATAGAGACCCGCCTGCTTGATCTCGAAGTAATAGGTCGTGCCCGAGGTGATCGCCGTGCCGGCGCCCCGGCCGCCGTCAAACACACCGATCATAACCGGCAGCGTCCACCACTCGGCGGGGTTGCCGATGTAGTTGGCGAAGCCGTCGTCGCTGGTGACGTTGAACGCGTACGTGCCCGGCTGGAGGTCCAGCACGGTCAGGATCTCCTGCGAGTAGCCGTCCGTGCCGTTGTCCGGGAAGCCGGTGGAGGGCGGGAAACCCGCGCCCGCCGGATCAATGCCCGGGATGCCCGGCACCGGGTAGTTGGGATAGCCGTTGCCATCGGTGAAATACCCGACATCGCCCGTGCTGTAATAGTTGATGACGTCGTTCTCGACGTAATAGCCCTGCGGGCCGGTGAACTGCGCGAGGTCCGCCGTGTTGGGCAGGCCGAGCAGGCCGTTGATCTGGCTTTCCGCCGAGTAGGTGTCGTTGCCGCGGGTGCCCAGGTCCTGGTAGTTGGCGTTCTGGACGGTCTTCACGAGGAAGCCGCGGTTGGCCGTGTTCACGGCCGAGGCCGGGAGCGCGAGGCTCGGCGGCACGATCACGCCGCCCACCACCGTGAAGGTGTTGCTGGCGTCGTAGGTCTGGGTCCCCGCCGCGAACTGGATCCTGACCTCCTGGGTCGAGCCGAACGGCAGGTTGCCGGGCGGATCGTACGTGACGGTGGTCGTGTTGCCCGTCTTGCTCTTGGTAGCGGCCACTTCCGTCCCGTTGAGCAGCATCTTGATCGAGTTTTGGTCCACCGGCGTCGCGCCGTCCTGGATCTTGGCGATGATCGAGGTGGTGGGCACGTACGGGTTGCCGGAGTTGCGGAACGGATGGATGAAGCTCACCGTCGCCGGGCCGGCGCTCGCGCGCGCGCGGTAGGTCTTGATCGAATCCGCCGCGGAGGAGTTGAGCAACTGCCGTGAGGTCTGGGCCGGCACCTGCTGGCGGCCGGACCACTCGAGGTTGGCGCCACCACCGCCTTCAAACCACACGGTGCGCAGGGCGTAATAGCCCGCCGTGGGCACATACAGCGTGCTCAGGGTGTCGGAGGCGCCGCGGCCCACGTCGGCGTTGCCGACGATGAGCGAGCTCAGCACCTCGCTCGCACCGCTGTGCAGCGTGGTGCGGAAGCCGTCATCGCTGTTGAAGATCAGTTCGTACACGCCCGCCTCCGGGAAGTGGACGTAGGTGGTGATCTCCGCCGCGATGTTGTCGGTGTAAGCCGAGCCGTCCGGATTGACCTCCGTGGCGCTGGGAATGCCCGGGATGTCCCGGTCCGGCCAGCCGTTGTTTTCCTGGAATATCCCGTTCTGGCCCGGCAGGCCCGAGGCTTCCATCTGGCTGTAGTTGATGACGTCGGGCTCGGTGAACACGCCGCCGGTGGCGCCGGTCAGGTCGGCCACGTTGGCGCCGCGCAGGCCCTGGAGCTGCTGCTCCGCCCGGGCCACGGTGTTTTCCTGATCGCGCGCCGCCGTCTGATGCACCCGGATGTTGAACCCGCGCTGGGCGGTGTTCACATCGGCCACGGCCCACTCGGCCGGCACGGTCACGTAGGCGGGCACCGTGAACTCGACTTCCTTGCTCTCGGTCTGGCCGCGGGTGTCCTTGGCGGTCACCAGCACCTTGTGCACACTGCCCGGCACCATCGGCTTGGTGATGTCGTACCAGCCCACCGTGGTGACGATGTCGGTTTTACTGCTCTGGCGCACCGGCACGTCCACGCCGTCGAGCTTCAGGGTCACGGTGTTCGGATCGAGCACCGCCGGACCGGAGTCAATGATCTGCACGCGGAAACCGACGGGCAGACCGGTAGCCTGGCCGATAATGACGGTGTCGGCCGGGATGGTGGTCAGGACGATGTTGTCCACATGGTGGACCTCCCACGCGCCGCCGGTGCGACCGGCGAACACGATGCGGCCCGGGCTGGGCGCGAAGGTCACCGGGAGACCACCCGCCGGAGTCAGTTCGACGCCCTTCCAGGTGATCTTCACCTTGGCGTCCTGGGTGAGCTCGGCCTTGAATTTGTCCCAGCCGAGATTCTTGATCCACAGGCCCCAGGTAGGATCGCCGAAAGTTGGTTGTGCCGCATTGGCATCGGCAGCGTCCACGGTGCCGTCGCCGTTGAGATCCTCATCGGAGAGGGCGCCGGTCTGCATGGACAGATTGAAGTTGGCGTCCGTGCGGGCCAGGTTCCGGTAAGGCGCCTCGTTGTACTCGTACGCGCCGCCCTGGGCGCCCGGATTGGGCATGGTGGGCAGGAAAACGTTGTTGGGCCGCAATGGCACCGGGAGCTGGGCGATCAGTTTCGCATCCACGCGGATGCTGATGCCCACCACGTCCTGCACGCCGTTGATCGTGGCGCTCTGCCAGGTGTCAAAGCCGATGGCCAGACCGGTGGAGACGCCTTCCTCGGGCAGACCGCCGCCCGTGCCATCGCCGGAGTCGCTGTCCGCGCCGGTGCCGGGTTCGTTGTCCGTGCCGGTGTACGGCGTGGCCTGTCTCAAGTTCTCAATGTTCGCGATGATGGGGTCGGTGTTGCGGGCGTAGTTGAGGCTGAAGCCGTCCGCCGGCTGGGCCGTGCCGCCGCCGATGCGGAGATCGCACTCGAAGGTGAAGGCCTTCACGACCAGGCCGGGCTCGAGGTCCTTGAACAGGATGCCGCCACGCTGGCTGCCACGGGAGTCGGTGACGGAGAGGTAGCCGTCGCCATTGGCGCCGGACGCGCCACCATCGGCCCGCCATTCGGACTGGTCGGTGGTAACGACGATCCCGCCCGCCTCGGGGTCGGTGTTGAAGTTGAGGGTCACGGTGCCGGCAAGCGCCGCCAGGGCGGCGCTCGTGCTCGCGATCCCCAACCCCAGACGCCGGATTCTGCGCTGTTTTGTTTGGGTCATGGGGTTTTTGGGTTTTGGGTTTCGAGGTTCCGGGTGAAAGCACCTCAGCCGCGCCGCCCGCGTGGGACGCATCGCGCCTCACCGATCCCTCTCAGGACGGTTGGGCAGCAGGCGGCTGTGTTGCCTTCACCCATAGTGTAATCGCTAATCAAGGAAAAAGTAAACACTTCGGTGAGCCATCCGTCAACGCAAATGTGGCGGGAAAATTTGCCGTGTAAAAATTTGATGACCGGACGGTTCTGGTTCGGCCGAACACGAAAAGGAGAATGCAGAGCGCGGGATACCGGGCGCACAATCGAATGCACCGGACGGTAGCGGCAACCCTCCTGGTGACCGTGGCGGGCGGCAGCACGCCACCCGGAGTCTGAAGTGCATCCCGCGCCGCGGGCTTGGCCACGCCGGGTCCGCCGGGCCAGAGGCCCGGCTCTACGGCAGGCTGAAAGCCTGCCGCTACTGTCGTGGCGGCAACCATCCTGGTTGCCGTAAAGGGCGGCATCGTGCCGCCCGGCAAAGCGGCGTCGGCGTAGCGGCGCACTTCCTGTCCCTGGTAGGGCCGCACTGCGCCGTGGCCAAGAAAAAGGGGAGGGCCCGCTTCCTCGCGAACTGGCGCTGGATCAACGGGGACGCCGCACCTCCCGCCGGGCCAGAGGCCCGGCTCTACGGGAGGCTGGAAGCCTGCCGCTACTGTCGTGGCGGCAACCATCCAGGTTGTCGTAAAGGGCGACATCGTGCCGCCCGGCAAAGCGGCGTCGGCGCAGCGGCGCACTACCTGTATCCGGCAGGGCCGCACTGCGCCGTGGCCTGGAGAAGAAGGGCAGACCACGCGTCCTCGTGTACAGGCGCCGGATCGGCGGGAACGCCGCCCCTCCCGCCGGGCCAGAGGCCCGGCTCTACAGCACGCAAGGATGCCTGCTGCTACCGCCGTAGCGGCAACCATCTTGGTTGCCGTAAAGGGTAGCATCCTGCCGCCCTGAATCTGAAGTGCATACTACGTCGCGGGATTGGCCACGCCGGGTCCGCCGGGCCGGAGGCCAGGCTCTACGGCAGACAAGGACGCCTGCTGCTACGACCGTTGGGGGCCGCCGCTACCTCGGCAGGCGAGCCGGACCGCAGGCCAGGTCTTCGGCCGGCGGCCGAGGTATTTTTGCGAAAGCTCACCCGGCCACCGAACGAAACCCCTCAAAGCATCCGCGGCACCGTGCCGTCGCCAACCTGAAAGCCGGCCGCAACTTCGTTCGCCACCGCGCAGCAAAAAAATTGGATGCGCTCCGTCAGGGCAAGGCCGCCACAAACCTGTTGACAGGCTGAGAAGGCCGAAGCCATGCTCTTAGCGCAGCCCAAAAACGAAGCACCGAACGTAACACGAAGGAAACGCTTATGCGCCATAGACCAAAGAATATCGCCGGGTTCTTGGCAGCCCTGGCCTTCACCCTGCCCTGCGCGTTGCTCGCGCAGAAAGACATCACCCAGCCAGGCGATCCCATCATCGCCTCCTCCTCGAACAGTCCGGGCTCCGAAGGCGTCGCCAACGCCATTGACGGCCAGCCCACCAAGTACCTCAACTTCGACACCCGCACCGGGGGAAAACCTTCCGGATTTGTGGTGAGTCCTTCCATCGGTGTCACGCGTGTCGTGGGGATCAGCATGCAGTCAGCCAACGACGCCCCGGAACGCGATCCGAAGATAGTCACGCTCGAGGGCTCGAACGATGACACCATCACCGACTTTGCGTCGGGCAACTGGGAATTGATCGTGCGCCTGGACAACATCCCGGCGTTCACCGCGCGCTTCCAGACCCAGACGTTCTTCTTCGACAACTTCAAACCGTACAAGCATTACCGCTGGACGGTGCATGAGACCCAAACGATCAACGGCTGCTGCATGCAGATCGCCGAGGTCGAGCTGCTGGGCAGCCTGCTACCGCCGGACGTCACCCAGCCGGGCGATCCTCTCATCGCGTCGTCCTCGAACAGCCCCGGGTCCGAAGGCGTGGCCAACGCGATTGACGGCCAGCCGACCAAGTACCTGAACTTCGACACCCGCACCGGCGGCAGTCCGTCCGGTTTCATCGTGACGCCGAGCATCGGCCGCACATTGGTGACCGGGTTGACGATGCAGTCGGCCAACGACGCGCCGGAGCGAGACCCGAAGATCGTCACGCTGGAGGGCTCGAACGATGACACCGTGACGGGTTGGTCGGGCGGCAATTGGGAACTGATCGTGCGTCTGGACAACATCCCGGCGTACACGGCCCGGTTCCAGACCCAGACTTTCCTGTTCGACAACTACAAGCCTTACAAGCACTACCGCTGGACGGTGCTCCAAACCCAGACGATCAACGGCTGTTGCATGCAGATCGCCGAGGTCGAATTGCTCGGCACCGGGGCACCCAAGGACGTCACCCAGCCCGGCGACCCGATCATCGCGTCGTCCTCGAACAGCCCCGGGTCCGAAGGCGTGGCCAACGCCATTGACGGCCAGCCGACCAAGTACCTGAACTTCGACACGCGCACTGGCGGCTCGCCTTCGGGCTTCATCGTCACCCCTTCCATCGGCGCGACGACCGTCATCGGGTTGACGATGCAATCGGCCAACGACGCTCCCGAGCGCGATCCGAAGATCGTGACCCTCGAGGGCTCGAACGACGACACCGTGACCGGATGGACGGGGGGCAACTGGGAGCTGATTGTGCGCCTGGACAACATCCCGGCCTACACCGCCCGGTTCCAGACGCAGGAGTTCTATTTCCCCAATCGGAAATCCTACAAGCACTACCGCTGGACGGTGCTCGAAACCCAGACGATCAACGGCTGCTGCATGCAGATCGCCGAGGTTGAGCTGCTGGCCGTGAGCGAGGGCGCCGATTGCAACAAGGCCCGATTCCTCACGCAGCCGGTGGATACTCCGGTCCTGAGCGGCTCGCAGGCAACCTTCAACGTGGTGGTCAACGGTCCATGGCCGCTGCAATGGTACCGGAACGGGGTGCCAATCCCGGGCGCCACCCAGGCCTCCTACACGACCGCGCCCGTGACCGCGCAAAATGCCAACGACACCTACTCCGTCGAGATCGTCGGCTGCGAGATGAGCAGTTCCGTGAAGGCGGTCATCTTCACGCCCTCGACCACCAAGAGCCTGGGCCTGAGCTTCCGGGGTTCCGGCGCCAACGGCGCCCCCACCTTGATGAACCCGGATGACATTGCCGGCGTGTGGCCGCAGGCTTACTGGATGAATGCCGCCGCTGCTGGCAGCGGTTCGCTCCCTGATTACAACGTGGACCCGCCCGTCGAGGTGACTGACAGCGACGGCAACGTGTCGGCGATTACGATTGACTGGGCCACGTCCGGCACCTGGGGTTCGGGCACCGGCAACGCCACCGCCACCCAACGCATGCTCAACGGTCTGAACCTGGACAACCCGGGAGGCGACCCGGCCACGGTTACCTTCAGCAACGTTCCGAACGGCAACCACGCCGTCTTGGTCTATGTGGTCAGTCCGCCGCTCCAGTTCCAGGACGTGACCTACACGGTCACGGGCACGACCACGCAGACGTACTACATCCGGGCGATGAACTCGGATGAGTACAACGCCGCCCCCGGCTTCTACCGCGGCTTCAGCAGCGATCCCAATAACCCAACCATCGCCAACTTCGTCCGCTTCGACAACGTGCGTCCGGACGCTGGCGTGATCACATTGTCGGCGAACTGCACCACCACGGGCTATGATCGGGGTACCGGCATTAACGCCATCCAGTTGGTGCTCAACGCACCCAACCCCGGCGATCCGCCAGCCATCACCACCCAGCCGCAGCCAACGGTCGCGCCCGAAGGCGGCACAGCCCGGCTGACTGTCGTCGCCACCGGCAACAACCTGACCTACCAGTGGCGCAAGGATGGTCGCAACCTCCCCAACGGCGGCAGTGTGAGCGGCGCGACCACGGCCACTCTCACGATCTCGCCGTTTTCGGCGGCGGACGAGGGAGTATACAGCGTGGCGGTGTTCAATCCGGCCGGCAGCGTCATCAGCCGCAACGCAGCCGTGCGGGTTTCCAAGTACGACATCCGGGACCGCCTCGTGGGCTACTGGAAGTTGGATGAAACCGGCGGCCTGAGCGCCGCCAACAGCGTCACCGGCGGCAAACCCGGCGCGGTCAACGGCACTCCGAGCTGGGGCGCCGGTCAGATTCTCAACGCGTTCAACTTCGACGGCGGCACCTATCTCTTCGTGCCCGACTATCCGGTGGCGAAACAGGCCATCGCGGCGGCGGCGTGGGTGAATGTGCCGGCGGGCTCGCTCTTTGCGGACGCCGCGATCATTCGCAACGCGCAGGGCGCCCTCACCGTCAGCGGCGGTGCCCAGCGCATCGTCGGCCAGTTCGAGATGGGGCTGGTTTACGACCAGGACAGCGGTGCTGTGCTGCCGATGGCTGCGGTCGGCATCGGCCCCAACGTTGCCCGTGTCACGGCCTCCACGCCCTTCCCCGTGGGCGGTTGGCATCACGTCGCCTTCAGCGCGGATGGCGCGCAACTGCGCCTCTACGTGGATGGGCAGCAGGTCGGCTTCATTGATTATCTGGCCGACATCAACCCGCCCGACATCCCCTACCTGTCCCTGGGCGCGCGGCTCAACGTGGACTCTAGCGAGCCACCTATCCTCGGACCGGACGCCCAGTTCCCGAACTACCTGCTGGGTGGATTGGATGACGTGGGGCTCTGGACCCGGAGCCTGACCGCGACCGAGGTTCAGGCCATCTATGACACCGGTCGTCAGCGGCGTCCGCTCACCGACGTGGTGCTCCAGCCGCCGACCACCGAGCCCGGACGCCTGAGCGTCAGTTACAGTGGCGGCAACGTAACCGTAAGCTGGGACCGCGGCACCCTCCAGACCGCCACGCAGGTGGATGGTCCATGGACTGACTCGAATGCCACCACGCCGTTGACCGAGCCCGCCACCGGTGCGGCCAAGTACTACCGCACAGTGGTGAAGTAGCCGCCGCCTCGCGACGCGAGGTTACTGGTTCCAATCACACCCGGGCCCGCAAGGGCCCGGGTTTTTTCGTGTCACATCCTAGAGGCTACGCTGCTGCCGGACCGGTTCCGGAGCATTCGCCCAATCCGCTTGCGGGGCATGGTTGATCACTACACCAACCGAAGCCTCTGCGCCGGTGGAGGCAAACCGGGCTGCGGCGGGTCTTGGGAACTGGCCGGCCTCGATACGACAGCCGCAGAAGGTGTTCCGCCGGTCGTTTCTGCTTCTCGCAAAGATTCCGCCCGCTAGTCTGACGTCGCATTGCGAATTCCAATCCACTCACTTTGGCCAGTCCTGGTGGTAGCCGCCAGCAGCCTGCTCGCCGCTGGAGAGACAGCGCGTTGGGAAGTCGTGCCCGGTGCCCGCTGGATCACGCAGGCGGTTGCGCCGCAGGGTAAGCCCGGGTTTACGCTCCTGGCTCCCGCTGTCACCGGTGTGCAGTTCACAAATTCTCTCGACGAATGGAACGGCGCCGCGAATCGCGTTTTGTACAACGGCGCCGGGCTCGCCGCTGGTGATTACGATGGCGACGGCTGGCCTGATGTATTCCTCTGTAATCTCAACGGGACCAATGCCCTGTTTCGCAACTTGGGCGGCTGGCGGTTCGAGGACGTGACGGTCGCGGCGGGCTTGAACACTCCGCTACCCGAGAGCCGCGGCGCGGTCTTCGCTGACATCAACGGTGACGCACATCTGGACCTGCTGGTCTCGGTGAATCGTCGGGGTGTGCTCTGCTTTCTGAACGATGGTCGCGGACGCTTCACGGATGCCACTGCCAACGCCGGGACCGCCAGCCCGGTCGGCAGCACGACGCTCGCACTCGCGGATGTGGACGGCAACGGCACGCTCGATCTGTACATCGCGAACTACCGGCCCGACGACATCCGCGACCGGGGTCGGGCCCGCATCACGCTGGTGGCTGGACGCCCAATCATGGCCGGCACCGAGACCAACCGATTCATCCTGTTGAACGGTCGGCTCGAAGAATGCGGTCAACCAGATCAGTTGCTGCTGAATGACGGCACCGGCTGTTTCCGGCCGGTCTCGTGGACCGGGGGAGCGTTTCTCGATGAAGCCGGCCGTCCTTTGACCGAACCGCCGCCCGATTGGGGACTGACCGCCACTTTCCGCGATGTCAACGGTGACCATGCGCCAGACCTTTACGTCTGCAACGACTACTGGACGCCGGACCGCTTCTGGCTCAACGACGGTCACGGACGTTTCCGCGCCGTTCCCCGTGCCACCCTGCGTCGCACGAGCGCGAGCTCGATGAGCGTGGACTTCGCCGACATTGATCGTGACGGGTTCCTGGACTTCTTCGTCGTGGACATGCTCAGTCGCTACCCAGCGATGCGAAAACGCCAGATGCTGGCCCAAGCCACCCCTCCCACGCCCGTGGGCGTCCTCGACGATCGCCCGCAGATCGTCCAGAACACCCTGTTCCTCAACCAGCGCGATGGAACTTTCGCGGAGATTTCCCAGTTCGCGGGTGTTCCCGCCTCGGACTGGTCTTGGGCGCCGGTGTTTCTCGACGTGGATCTCGATGGTTTTGAAGACCTGCTGATCGGTGCCGGCCATTTCCGGGACGTGCAGGATCTGGACGCGGAGGCGTTCATCCGCTCGCGACAACACGGCTGGGACGGATTCCCCAATGAAGCTGCGCGTCAGAAGGCTTTCACCCTCGAATTGATGGAGCACAATCGCCTTTACCCGCTGCTCCAGATGCCCATCGGCGCCTTTCGCAACCTGGGCGACTGCCGGTTCACGGAAGTCACGGAGCTCTGGGGGTTGAATCAGCCGGGTATCCATCAAGGGTTGGTGTTGGCGGACTTTGATCAGGATGGAGACCTTGACCTGGCCGTGAACAATCTCAATGGCCCGACGAGCCTGTACCGCAACGAGGGTTCGGCCTCGCGCGTGTCCGTGCGCCTAAAAGGGACGCCCCCGAACACGCAGGCCATCGGTTCCGTCGTGACCCTCCGTGCGAGCGGGCTTCCCATGCAAACCCGCGAGGTCACTTGTGGCGGACGGTACCAGTCAGGTGCTGACACTTCGCTCACCTTCGCGACCGCCGGCGCCACGAATCTCACGCTGGAAGTCGTTTGGCGATCCGGACGTCGCAGCACCGTGAACGACGTCCGCCCCAACCGTCTTTACGAAATTGCCGAGGCCGAGAGCCGGGAAGTCCCCGCGTCACCGGTCGCCAATAATCCTCCGCTTTTTGCAGATCTGAGCGACCGTCTGGCCCACCGCCACCCCGAGACGGGTTTCGACGATTACGACCGCCAGCCGCTGCTGCCCTTCAAACTCAGTCAGCTCGGTCCCGGGGTGGCCTGGCTCGATCTCAATGTGGACGGTCACGACGATTTGGTGATCGGTGCCGGGCGGGGTGGTTGCCCGGCCATCTTTCTTGGCGATGGCAACGGCGCGTTCCGCCCGCTCACTAATGCTTCAGTGATCAAACTTCCAGATGACTCCGCCGGCCTGGTGTCGCGGTCCCTCGCGGATGGCACGATTGAAATCCTTGCATCGCTGAGCGGCTATGAGGCCGCCTCGACCGGCGGGCTTCAATCCTGGCGGTTTGCCGGAGCGGACCGACCAGTGGCCACTGATCCCACCTTTTCGATGGCGGCGGCGGGGGCCCTGGCGCTGGGAGACCTGAGCGGAGATGGCCAATGGGCCTTGTTTGTCGCGGGCGGAGTTTTGCCCGGCCAGTATCCGCTGGGAGCGCCTTCAAGACTCCTTCGGCTGCAGCAGAACCGATGGGAGCCCGATCCCCGGAACAATGTCCTTCTGGAAAACCTGGGCATCGTCAACGGCGCGGTCTGGAGCGATCTTGACAGCGATGGCTTCCCGGAGTTGGTCCTGGCCTGTGAATGGGGGCCCATCCGCGTCTTTCGCGCGCGCGGCGGGTTGTTGACCGACCTGACGGCCCAACTTGGACTATCCGCCCATACCGGTTGGTGGCGGGGAGTGACGACGGGCGATCTGAACAACGACGGCCGTCTCGATATCGTCGCTTCGAACTGGGGCTTTAACAGTCCGTATCGCGCTTCAACTCAACAGCCCCTTGTCTTCGCCTATGGGCAGATTGCGGTCCCCGGGGTGATGGAGGTCATCGAGACCGAATACGTCGGCGGAGCGCTCCAACCGCGCCGACAGTTCATGGCCCTGGCCAACGCGCTGCCGTTTCTACAGGAAGTTTTCCCCAGCCACCGGGCGTACAGCGAGGCGGGTTTGGAACAGGTGCTGGGTGAGCGCCTGCCCTTGAGCCGCAGGGTCTCAGCGACAACGCTGGCCTCGACGGTATTCCTTAACACCGGCGTCGGTTTCCGGGTGGTGGAACTGCCTCGCGAGGCGCAGTTCGCGCCCGCGTTCAGCGTGAACGTCGCGGACTTTGACGGTGATGGAAACGAAGACCTGTTCCTGAGCCAGAACTTCTTCGGCACCCAGGCCGAAATGTCGCGAATGGACGCCGGTAACGGCCTGTGGCTGCGCGGCGATGGAACGGGTTCCTTCAGTCCGATGTGGCCGGCCAGTTCCGGAATCAAGGTCTTGGGCGAGCAACGGGGAGCGGCGGTGTCCGATTTCGATGAAGATGGCCGGCCCGACCTGGTGATCACCCAGAACGGCGCGGCCACAAAGCTTTATCACAATCGCGGTGGCCAGCCGGGTTTGCGAGTCCGACTGAGCGGTAACCCCGGCAACCCGGCGGGTATTGGCGCCGCGCTTCGGCTTGAGTTTGCCGGCGGGTCCGGGCCCATCCGGGAGCTTCACGCGGGGTCGGGCTACTGGTCGCAAGACAGCCCGGTACAGGTGCTCGCCATGCCCTCGCCAGCGCGAAGCCTGTGGGTCCGCTGGCCCGGGGGGCGTGTCACGTCCACCCCGGTGCCGCCCGGTGCAAAAGAGATTCGCGTGGACACGGCCGGAAAGATCGTCAGCCAGCGCTGAGTTCACTGGATCGCCCCGGCGCAGGCGGTCATGGGGCAGTCGGGCCTTGGACCATCATTACCGGCACGCGCAGCAGGCGGAAGCGCGGGTGGTTGGTTGCCAGCCGAACTTCAAACTCCCTGTCGCTCGCGCGAACTGCGGCCGCTGGAATCGTTACCACCATTTCGTACTCCCGACCCGGCTTTACCGTCCGCAGCTCCGCGCCCACCTCGGACCGGGACACCTGTACCCCGGTTACTTCCAACGCATTCGTCCAGAAGCTTCGGATTGAAACCGCCACTTGATGGGGGCCGGTTGCATCGCCCACTGCAATGGCCAGGCGCGACGGGGAAACGACCACGTCGGGCTGAAACAAACCGGACACCGGAACAATCAGGACCGGCATCCTGGCTGAGGAGGTCTCCAGCCTGATCGTGCCAAAGATGTTGCCCGCCGGGAGCGGCGGCACCGCCAGGATCGTCAGTTCATACTCCTGGCCCGGTTGTTGGGTCTGCAGCCTGGCCGTGACTGCACGATGGCTGCTGACCGGTTCACGGAGTTCGAGGGGAGTGGACTCGTGGTTTGTGATGCGCACCCGCGCCATGACATCCGCGCCCGAATTCCGGCCAAACTCGAAAACGGCGTTTCGTGGCGAAACCTCGATGGGCCACCAAATTGTGGCCGTCAGTTCCAGGGTAACCGGCGGCATTTCGGCATCGGCGAAGGTAATGATCACCTCCTCCCTTACCTGTCCCGCGTAATTGCCGGTATCGAGCTGTACCGCGATCACGCCCGTCTCGCCGCCCTCGACCTTCTCCGGCCATGCGCCGACCACCACACACCCGCAGGACGACTTTACCCCACTGAGACGCACGGCTTCGGCGTGCGGATTGACAAAGCGAAACTCGTGACCAACCGACTCCCCCCCATTGACCCGTCCGAAATCGTGACGACTCTCCTCGAACCGCAAACCCGGTTCAGCACCGACCGTTTCCTCCGATTCAGCGCTAGCACCAAGGCAGGCCAAGGCGGACCAGCCGATCAACAAGACTGTCGCGGTCGCGCCTGATAACCACGCTGCGCTCCGGGGGCGAAGACGTCGGCTCTCCAAGCGCGGGTCGGCTTTGCGATATGTTGTTTGGATTACTTTATTCACGAGGGGGAGCTTCTGGGGAAACACGTCGCTCTACTGTTCCTAGTTTGACCAGTTTGTCGTATTGGCATCTGCACCTCGCCGGATAACAGCACTGCAACAAACTACCGTTTACGCTCACCAACGGCTTGTGAACTGCTCCTTGGGAAGGCCACCACGACCTTCAGTTCCGACCGGCAGCGGTGTCCCCCAGTCCCTCAAGACTGAAACGAGGATGGCGCAGGCATTCATACGCATGAACGTGGCCGGGAGGCTACCACGAGACAAGACCGGAGCGAAGCAATGCCGCGTACTTCTGAATCCTAACCGACTTGCACCGAAAATTCACCCGGCAGATGAGCGCGGGCGGCAATCAGCGGTTCATCCAGCACGGCGAAATCATCACGCTCAAACCGCGCGAGCTGCTCATCGAGTTCAGCGACTGACGGACCGCCAGTGCCCACGGTGGAGCCAGACTGCTGGAAAAGTATATGTTCGGCCAAACCGAACGTGCCGAACGCGGGCCGGTGCTGGACCCGCGCACGCACCGGGACAATCGCTACCCGCCTTGGTGTATGTGAGCCAACTACTGCGCCGGATTAACCCCGAGCTTCCGAGCAGGTGTAAGAAAAGGAGATGCACTTGCGGAAATCTTTGACCGGCGACAGATCCGGGGTGTGCGTCTGAGATCAACCCGATGGGAAATCCGGCGGGCAAGGCGAGGCTCCTGCCAAGCTGCTACAGTCACGGGCGGTCGCGTGCCTTTTCACTTCTTGCGAAGGCCCGCCCCAATCAAAGCATCCGCGGCACCGTGCCGTCGGCGGGCGGCTGGGGTCGGAAAAGATTGCCCAACCGGGGACCACCTTCCGCGGGCCGGCTAAGCGCCCAGAAATGAACCACCAGCCCGGCGAGGGTGAGCACGTTCATCAACTGGGAGAATCCGTGCCAAAGGTTGAAGGCATGCTCCGCCGCCGCACGTTGGGCCGGAGTGGAGTCGGGGGCGTAGCGCACGCGCTGCAACTCATGCATGTGCGGAGCGAGCCAGCCGCCGGCCAGCAGGCTGAACAACAGCAGCGCCGCCACCAGCCCCACATGGAAGTGCCGGATCAGCCGGCCGGTGCGGATGCATTCGATCAGCAACAGCGTCAGGGCGATGCCGCCGCAAACCTGTTGCAGGGTGAACAGCCGGGCGATGACCAGTTCCGCCGCGCGGGCACGGTGCGGCTTGGGCAGGAAGGCGGCCATCTCCGGGCCAAAGAAAGCCGGGCCGGCTCCGACGGTGAAAAACACCGTGGCCCCCAGCCAGATGGCGGCGTTGAGCAGGGCGAGGAACCGGAGCGCGGCTTGCACGGAAGGCGAGGCTAGGCCAAGCCGGCCGCGTCGCCAAGCCGCGAGTGTGCCGGTTTTGGCAAGGGCATGGGCTCACTTTTCCAAGCCCAGAATCAGCCCGGCGGGGGACGCCGGGCCGGACGATCGCGGGCGTGGTCGCCCACACCCGCCACTACCCGGCCGTCGCGGGCCAGAGGGCCCGACTCTCCGGCTGGCTGGAAGCCGGCCGTTCCCGACGCCTGCTGGCGCGTTTGCCGGGCGCCGGGGCCGATCAAAACCACCGGCTCGCCGCACCCACAATCCCGCCTCAGCGCAGTCGCTCGGCCAGGGCCTCACCCAGCGCCACCGGTTCCTTCAAGTCGCCGCGCACCTCAGCCCGGCGGGCCGCGCCGCTGCGAAACGAGATGCCGCGCAACCGAAGCTTGCCATCCACCACCTGCGCGTAGGCGGCCACGGGACTCTGGCAGCCGCCGCCCAGCGCTCGCAGAAACGCCCGCTCGGCGGTTACGCACTGAAGCGTGTCATGGTGGTTCAACCGCGCGCAGACCGGCTGCATCCGCTCGTCGCCGTCGCGGATTTCCACGCCAATGGCCGCCTGACCGACGCATGGCAACATCTCCTCCACCTCCAGCCGCACCGCGAGCAAACCTTCCGGCACCGCCGGCGGGGCGGAAATGCCGGCCGAGTCCAGCACCGGACAGGTCAATTCGCCGTCGTCGCTGATTTGCATGCCCAACCGGGCCAATCCGGCGGTGGCCAGCAAGGTGGCGTCCAGCTCCGCTTTGTCGGCCAGTTTTTGCAGCCGCGTGCCCACGTTGCCGCGAATCTCGACGACGCGCAGGTCCGGGCGCAAGGCCAGCACCTGGTCACGACGCCGCGTGCTGCTGGTGGCGATGACCGCGCCGGCCGGCAGGTCCGCCAGCCGCAGACGCGGCGGAAACCCGCGCCGGGGCGTGGACGACGGTTCCCAATCCGACGCCTGCGCACCGGGCACCACGTGGCGCTGGCGGGCGAGCGCCTCGCTGCGGTACACCAACACGTCGCGGGGGTCGGCCCGTTTGAGCACCGCGCCCAGCGCCAGCCCGGCCGGCAACTCGGTGGGCAGGTCTTTGAGGCTGTGGACCGCGAGATCGGCCTGACCGCGCAGCAGGGCGGCCTCGAGCTCCTTGGTGAACAGACCCTTGGGCAAGGCCTCGCCCGGTTTGGCCAGCGACGCGGTTTGCAGCTTGTCGCCGGTGGTCTTGATGATCTTGAGTTCGAAGCGCAGGCGCGGAAAAGCCGCGCGGCAGGCGGCGGCCACGGTTTCGGCCTGGGCCAGCGCCAGCGGACTGCCGCGGGTGGCGATGCGAATGGGGCGTTCGGTGGGCATTGAAGTCAGCAGGCCGCGGTGCGGCGGGCCGACGGCGTGGCGGACAGGGTGGATTCGCGTTGCGGCGCCGGCGGCAGTTCGAGCAGGCCGCGCACGCGCTCGCGGATGATCTGCTCGCAGCGGGCGATTTCCTCCTGGCGTTGGCGCAAGGCGTCGTCGGCGATGGATTGGAGATCGTCTATGTCGTACAGGAACACGCCTTCGAGGAGGTTCACAGCGGGGTCAATGTCGCGCGGGACGGCGAGGTCAATGAGCAGCACGGGCTGGCCGCGGCGGAGCGGGAGCAGCGGTTCGAGCCGGGCGCGGTCGAGCACGTAGCCCGGCGCGGCGGTGCTGCTGATGAGGATGTCCACCTGGGCAAACTCGGCGGACCAATCGTCGAACGGCACGGCACGGCCCCCCAGTTCGGCGGCCAGCGCGGCTGCGCGCTCGAAAGAGCGATTGGTCACCACCAGGCCCCGGGCGCCGCGCGAGAGCAGCGCCTTGGCCGCCTTCTCGCCGGTGTCTCCGGCGCCGAGGATCATCACCGTGCTCCGCTCGAGCGTCTCGAAAATCCGCCCGGCAAGATCCACCGCCACCGACGCGACCGAGACGCTGCCGCGCTGGATGTTCGTCTCGGTGCGGATTTGCTTGGCGACGTTGAAGGCACGTTGGAAGGCGCGGTTCAGGCGGCGGCCGGTGGCCCGGGCCCGGAGCGCGAGGTCGTAAGCCTTCTTGGCCTGGCCGGCGATCTCGGTTTCGCCCAGGACCATCGAGTCCAGCCCGCTCACCACACGGAAGAGGTGTTCGAGGCTGTGCGGCTCGCACAAGCTGTACAACTCGGTGGTGAGCGGTGCGCCGCACCGGCGGCTGTCGAGCAGGAAACGACGCAGGCCGGCCAGCGCCGCGGCGGGGTCCTGGTCGGTGGCGGCGTAGAGTTCCACCCGGTTGCAGGTGGAGAGAATCACCGCCTCGGCCACCAGGCCCGACGCGCGCAAGCTGGCGAGGGCCGGCGGGATGTCCGCGTCGGCAAAGGCGAGGCGCTCCCGGACTTCGACCGGGGCCGTGCGATGACTCAGACCGACGACGACGACCGACATGACTCAGGGATGGTGAATGTCCGAGAGCAGGTTGAAGCCCCAGAAGGTGAGCATGACAAAGGCGAAGGTGCCCATCGCCGCCCACGCAAAACGCCGGCCGCCCTGTCGGAACCAGCCCCGTGCGACCAGCAGGATCAGGTACATGAGCCAGACCGCGAGCGACCACACAATCTTGGCGTCGGGCTGGAAGAACACGCCTTTTTCCTGCTTGAGCCAACCGCTGCCCAGCAACAGACCGAGCGTCAACAGGCCGAAGCCCACCTGGAGCAGCCGCATCATCACGGTTTCAAGGCGCTGCAACGACGGCAGGAAAGCCAGCGCGGCGCGGGTCTTGTTGTATTTCAAGTCGCGTTCCTGCTTGACGAACATGAGCGCGGCCACGCCGGCCAGGCCGAAAGCGCCATAGGCCAGCAGGACAAAGGCGGCGTGCAGACTCGAGGCCGGGGGACGGAATTGCGGCTGCGGACCGTGTTTGTCCAGTTCCGGCATCAGCGCGAACACCCCCAGGCCGAGCAACAACGGCGCGGCAAAGGCGCCCAGAAACCGGAAGCGCCGCACCAGCCCAAACACCAGATAGCTGGCCACGACCGTCCAGGCGATGAACGTGGTCGCCTCGTAGAGATTCGTCACCGGACAACGCTGGAAGGAAAAGCCGCGCTTGATCATGGCCAGCGTGTGCAACCCCGCCCCGGCCAGCAGCAGGATGTAAATGATCCGGTTGTCCTGCCGGAATCCACGCCGCCAGAGAAACACGGCGTAGAGCGTGGCCACGCCGTAAAAAATCACGGCGAGCAGGAAATAATGGCGGTCAGTAAAACCGGACACGCCACCCACAATAGCCGCGTCCGGGCAGGTTTCGAGTCTTTCCTTGAGCTCGAATAACGAAGCCGCAGTCCGGCAATGGCGGCGGTTGAACCGTTTTGCTCAAGTCACCGCCAGCCGCGACGAGATGAACCCACGCGTCGGTCGGAAGGGCGGAATTGCGTCGCTGCTTGGCGAGAGGTTCTTTGCGCCGCTGCGCAAGCCGGGTCTGACAACACGCGGATGGGATGCGGGTGCAAGTCCAGAAATGAAACAACCCGCTCGGAGGAGCGGGTTGCGCGGATGCAATCGGGGGTTGTCGGAATGACGGTCGCCGAGCCCGGCCTCAATCGGGGTACTTCCCGATGAACGCGTCGTCAATCCAGCACCGGGCGTCGAGAGCCTGGTTGTTCACAAGCACCCGGAGCGTGAGCGTCCGCACCTGCGGCGGGGCTGCGACCTCCGCCGACACCTCCTGCCACTGGCCGGGACGGCGGGGAATCCGGATCATGACCGGCTCCAGATAAGTCCCGTTGGTCAAGCCGACCAGCACGGAGAAGCGGTAGCTGGCAATCCCCTCGTTATGCTTGAACCAGACGCCCAACCGATACCGAGCACCCGGCGTAATGCGGTGAAGGGAGCGCGCGTACCGGCACCGTTCGGATTGCTCGATACTCAAGGCCCGCTGTCCGGTGTGGGCCTCGCGGGTGATGGTGTAGCGGAGGCCGGGCGATCGCCCGGGAAACCAGTGGTCAATGCCCAACTTCGCGACAGCGTCAATGGCCAGCACCAATTCCGGGGCGCCGGCAGGCATCTCGGCCTGCTCAAAGCCGGGGTTGGTGAGCAGGTTGGTCAGTTCCAAACCACTGGCGCGCCGCGCTGCGGCTTGAAAGGCGGCAAGCAGAACCGGCTCCTGTTCCTGATCGCATTGGGCCCGCCACCAGGCCGCCGCCTGCCCGGGACCCAGGAGTTCACGCAGCCGGTCGGCCGCGCTGTTGACCGCGAGGGTGACAGCGCCCAACACCTCCGCGGGCGGCTGATCGGTCTTCAGCGCCTCATAAATCACGGGGGGCCGCCGGCTGATGCGGCGAAACAACTCATGAGCGTCCAGCGGCGGTTTCTCCAGCGTGTTGGTAATGTAGTCGCGCAGCCGGGGCCCGAGCCGGAAGATCAGGCGGGCATCCTCAACGACGCGCTGCGCCTCCGCAAGCGAACCGACCTGCGAATCCAACAAGCGGAAGGCCGCCCATGACCACTGCACGGCCAGGTCCTGCAAGTGGAACATCTGTTGGATCAATTGAATCCGTTCGCGTTCCCGGGATTGGGGCGCCGCCGCGGCAGCGGCTAGTTCCAAAGCGGCGCGCGCTCGCGCGGCTTCATCCGGCGACAGCACCCGGAACTGCTCGATCGTCGGGTAATCGCGCAGCGAACTGGTGTCCTTGCCGAACCAGTGCGGCCGGCCCTTCTCGGCCAGCCAGCGCTCGTAACCGGCTTCCAGTGCCTGGTGAAAAGCCCGCATCGGTTGCGCCGCCGGGCCGTAAAAGCCGGTGTAGTACTCGTCCAGAAGCGTCTCCACGTCCTGTCGCGGGTCCCAGAGCAATTCGGCGGTCACATAAGGGATCACATCACCAAACGGCCATTGGGCGTGCATCTCCATGTAGAAAACCCGCGCACGGCCCGAGCCCACGACGTACTGGAGCCGCCGCGCCATTTGATGAAGATCAAACTTGGGCAGCACGAAGAGCGCGTCGTCATGATGCACGTACAAGCCCAGGTGGCGGACACCGGTGGCCAGCCAGTCATCCCAGGCTTGGAACGTGTTGCCGGGCACGGTGAGCACGGGCAGGACCATTGGGTGGGGTTTGACGGTCCGGGGCGTTTCACGCGCGGCCGCGTAAGCCAGATAGACCAGCCATTTGTCGGCGTAGCCCGCCTCCGCGAGGCGCTCGTAAACCTTGTTCGTGAGCCGCATGTACCGGTCGCTCATCCCGCGGCTACGCCCGGTGCCCTCAGGCGGCGCATCCAGGGCCTGGCAGTCCGCGCACATGCAATCGCCGCCGCCGTCGTTGATGGCGAAGTTGACGCCCACTGCTTCGGGGTGATTTCGGAAATACTCGACGACGGCGTCGCCCATGATCCGGGGCACGTCCGGGTTGGAGACGCACGGTTGCCAAGAATCCCGCAGACTGTTCGTGGACGGGACCCGGCGCTGACCGCTGATGAGGGGGTACAATTCCGGCCGGGCGGCGGCGTGTTTGGCTGGGGGCAACCACTCGAAATAATTCTCGTTACAGGGAAGCGTGACGCGGCGGCGGTAAAAATCCAGCCTGGCCACGGGAGCGTTGGAGAAAGGCCGCGTGCTGAACGTGGCGCTGAAAAAGTACGGCCAGTCGCGCCACTCGACCTCGGGCACGCTGAAGGTCGGGCGGGAAGGCACCACGTCGCCCAGGCCACCGGGCGGTCCCGGCCAGTATTGCCGCACGCCCGCATAGCGCTTCAAAAAACCCACCACGCCGTGCGCCGTGGCGCGATCGTTGGCTCCGCGGATCACCAGCGTCCGGCGATCCAGCGTCGTGATCAGGTAGCCGTTGAGATTCGGAAAGCGGTCCTGGCCGTAGCGCAACTCGGGCAGGTCCAGGTCAACCTCCCTTGCCCGCGCCGTGTCACCGACATGGAGGGCCGCCAGTCCCGGCTGACCGCGCGCGCCTTCGGTGACCACCGGGATGTCCGCGCCCGTCACGAGCTTCAGATAAACCTGCAATGCCCGGACTGTGGATTGCAGCGCACCGGACGCCTTGACCGGTCGGACGATCATGCAGCGCGCCCGACCTTTGTTCGCAACAGGGAAAAAATTGGCGGCGCCTTCGCGCGGCGGGTCGGGGTAGTTGAACGGAATATCTTTGGCCGGAACGACCTCAAACCGTTGCTCCTCCGCCAGACCCGTTAAGGCCAGAGCCACGGCGACCAGCCAGCGCAATGCGGCCGGCTCGGGCCGCTTCAGACGAGAATGACGGAACGGCAGGTTTACGCAGATCAGGCGCATATCATACACCATAGCGCCACGGGTCAATGATGCCATCCGGCCGGGTCCGCAAGCGCGCTTCTGAAAAAGAAACCGCCCGGCCATTGCCGGAATGTTCCGGGCACGGACCGGGCGGAGAAAATGACCAAGTTGGTTGACCGACCCGCCGGAAGTTGCGGGCGGCGGGGATCAATTGTTCACGAAGTTGCCCCGGCCTGCTCGTGCTGCAAGGCCAGGAGCTGGCGTTCAATTTTTTTGAAGAACCACGAGATGATGATCACGCCCACCGCCGTGAAAGCCAGGATGGACCAGCCGGCGGCGTCATGCACGCCGGCAATGGCCTCGACGCCCTTGGCGTTGGCCGTGAGTGAAAGGTACAGCGAACGGATCAGGTTGCCGAGGATGGCCAGCGAGATGCCACAGACAAACAGCAACGCCTGCAGGCTGAAGCGATTGAGGGTGAGATAGCCGATGAAGATGGTGGCCATGATGGTGGATTGGAGGCTGCGGATGCCGCTGCACGCCTCGTCCACGCCCACCGTACCTGCCGGCAGATGGATGAGACTGCCCACCTGGGTGGCGGGAACACCCAGGAGGTTCAGCACCTCCGTGTTGAACGAGGCTACCTTGTTCTGCAACGCGCTGACCACCGGCCCCTGAATGCCGCTGGGGACCGGCATGGCGATGAGCAGAAAGCCGAACGCCATGCCGAAGCCGCGGATCCCCGGCCAGCCAAAGACCACGCCCAGGTTGCCGGCCACCACCAGCATCACACCCAGCGCCAGGCCCACGGTGGTGGGCGCGCTGGAGCCCATCACCGCCTGGTAGATTTGCACCAGGAAAAGCAGCATCACCCCGGCAACGAAGCTGGCCACCGCCCAGGGCCGCGCGCGCCAGTCCACAGCCGGCCGCTTCTCCCAAGCTTCCCAAAACAAATAGGCGCAGAGCAACACCACCACCCAGCCGAACTGCAGATCCGGGTTGTTGCTCCAGAACCATTGCGCGCGCGAAATGAGCCAGGCCATGGCCAGGAACGCCGGGCCAAGCAAAAGCAGGGTTTGAAGACCGCTCATGAGGACAGATCAGGACTTGCGCGCGGCCCAGGCGGCGAGTTCCGCCTGGTAATCCACGGGTTCTAGCCAGGCTTCAAGGAAGTCGCGCAAAACCTTGTCGGCGGCGGCCACATCGCCGCGCTCGAGCGGGGTCGAGATGCGGATGAATTGTTTCGGCCCCAAGAGCGGGCGCCGCGCCACGAATCCATCCCAGACGCGTTCCCAGAGGCGGGTGTCCACGGCGCGCGCGAAAAATCCGCGGGACCGGCCGCGCTGGACTTCGGTGGCGGCAAAGCGCATCCCGACGCTGAGATTGTGATCCAGCCGGTAGGGCAGCGGCTGCCCGCCCACCAAACCGCCGAAATAGACGAGTTCGCGCAGGCCACCGCCCACGTAAATCCGCCGCTCGAAGACCATCCGCACCCCGTGAATCACGAGCTCGACGTGGTCCGGTGTGACAGATTCGAACTTCCACCCTGCCAGGGTCCAGCAACGGTCCGGGGTGTGCAGGAAGAGGCCGGTGTCGTGAGATTTGTGGGTGTACCGCTTGGCCGAGAAAGCCCGCACAACCGTCCGCGAAGAAACGCTCTTGAACTCGCCGTTGACGGTCTGGTCCGCCACCAACAGGCGCTCGGCGGAATCGGAAATCGGCACCGGGTCGAATGTCCAGCCCACCAGGTTGGTGCGCTCACCGAACCAGATCAACTTCTCCCCCGCGGCGGAGGCGGTGTACCAGATCCGGGGGAAAAGCCAGATCGCCAGTACCACCATCCCCAAGACGGCGGTGCCCAGCAGCGCGTTGCGCTCGGGCCGGCGCGCGCCGGCTGGTTGAGGAGGCGGGTCTTGCTGGTTGCCTGTCATTTGCGGCTCACAGTGCCATCAGGCGCCGGCTCAGGCAAACCTGGCGACCGTCGGATCGTCTTCGGCCAACCAGAGCCCGAAACCGCACGCCGAACGTGGGCGGCTACACCAGGTACGGCTCATATTCCGGGACCAGTTCCTTGATGCGCAGCTTGAGTTGATTGCGCTCGATGTGGTGAATCTGCTTCTCCAGCGCGGCCAGGGCCGCTTGCACCTCGGCCAGCGGTCGCGCCTCGCTGACCAGTCGCATCACTTTCGGATGGGTCGTGGGCGCGTGGTTCTCCTGGTGATGACTCAGCTCCTCGAAAAGTTTCTCGCCCGGACGCAAACCGGTGAACCGGATTTCGATGTCCTCGTCCGGCTTGAGACCGCTGAGTTCAATGAGCTGCCGCGCCAGGTCCACAATCTTGACCGGCCGTCCCATGTCGAGGACGAAGATTTCGCCGCCCTGCCCCATGAACGCCGCCTGCAACACCAGCCCCACCGCCTCCGGAATGGTCATAAAATAGCGCGTCACCTCCGGGTGCGTCACGGTGACCGGTCCACCCTGGGCGATCTGCTTGGTGAAGACCGGGATGACGCTCCCCGAGGAGCCCAGCACGTTGCCGAAGCGCACGGCCATGAACTTGGTGCTGTTGGCCTGGCCGGCGGCCAGCGCCTGCAGGTAGATCTCCGCCAGCCGCTTGGACGCGCCCATCACGCTGGTGGGGTTGATGGCCTTGTCCGTGGAAATCAGCACAAAGCGCTGCACCTGGTATTCCTGCGCCAGATGCGCCAGCCGGGCGGTGGCAAAGGTGTTGTTCTTCAGCGCCTCGCCGGGCTGGCTTTCCATCATGGGCACGTGCTTGTGCGCCGCGGCGTGGAAAACCAGCTCGGGCTTGAACCGCTCGAAGAGGTAACGCATCCGGGCCTCATCGAGCACGTCGCCAATCAACGGCACGGCCTGCCCGCGATAGCCCAGTTCGATCATCTCCTGCTCGATCGGGAACAATTGTACCTCGGACTGGTCCACCATCAGCAGCGACCGCGGGTTCCGCTCCATGAGCTGCCGGCACAGTTCGCTGCCGATGCTGCCGCCCGCGCCGGTCACCATCACGGTGCGCCCGCGGATTTGTTGGTGGATGTGCTCGCCGTCGAGCTGGATGGGCTCGCGCTGCAGCAGGTCCTGGATCTCAACCGGCCGCAACTGGCTCACCTTGACCTTGCCGGTGGCCAGTTGATCCAGTGAGGGCACGGTCTCGAACTTGAGATGCACCTCCTGAAGCAGGCGCACCACCTCGCCGATGCGCCGGGCCGGCGCGCCCGGCATGGCGATGATCACCTCGTCCAGGGCCAACTTGAAGTCGTGATCCCGCAGCCGCTCCGGCCGGCCGATCACGGGCACGCCGTGCAAATGCGACCGCCATTTCTGCGGGTCGTCGTCGAAGAACGCCACGGGCACCAGCCCCAGTCCTCGGCGGGTCAACAATTCCTTCGCCAGCGAGCCGCCCACGTCCCCGGCCCCGATGATGCCCACCCGCCGGGCGCGCGAGGGCACCCGGCCTTCCGCGGCGCGCATGCGCTCGCGCAGCATCCGCAAAATCACCCGCACCGCAATGATACCGGTGGTGGACAACAGGAAATCAATCAGCACCACGCCCCGGGGCAGGACAACGGCCCGGTAGTTCGGATCACCCGCGGCGGCCACGTACAACACCAGCAAGATCGCCGCGGAACTGGTCGTGGCCCCCACCAGGCGCCACAGGTCCGGCAGGCTGAAATAGCTCAACAGCACGCTGTACTGGCGGAAGACCAGCAGTACGCACAGTTTGATCGGCACCGCCACCAGCCAGCCCAGCCACAGCGCCTCCCGGACGGTCATTGGCACTTCGAAGTCAAACCGCAGACCGAAGGCCAGGAAATGGCTGACGACGAACACCAGCGTGTAGGCCAGGAACAACGTCAGCGCGCGCTCCCAGCTCGCGAAGGTCATTGTCCGTCTGGATTTGGCAGTGGTCTCTTCCATTGAGTTACGCGTCGGTTTAACCCCGCAACCGACCCTTGCAGATTGTCTGCGCCTACGTTTCCGCTCCGGCCGCCGATGGCGCCACAAAGGTGACTTTGTCACGCCGCCGGGCGTCCGCCTGGAAATGCGCCGCGCGGACACGCTCGATCACAAACTGCTGTTCCGCTTCGGTCAAGCAACTGGAACTGGGCAGGCAGATGCCACGCCGGTTCAAGTCCTCCGCCACCGCGCCGCCCACGCACTCGTGGCCCTGGTACAACGGTTGGGTGTGCATCGGTTTCCACACCGGCCGGGCCTCGACGTTGGCAGCCTCCAGTTCTCGAATCAGGTCGGCGGCCGAAAGGCCAAACGCCCGTTCGTCAACCAGGAAACAGCTCAGCCAGCGGGTGTGCCGGAACTGCATGTCCCCGATTTCGGTGCTCGGGTCTCGGCCTTCGGGTCTCGGCCTTCGGGTCTCGGGTCTCGGGCCGCGAGCCTCTGCCGGAGCACTCTCGCCAAGGTCCTTCGGACTTCGGACTTCGGGTTTCCACTCCGGCTGCGGCTCGAAGCCGGGCAGGTCGGCAAACGCCTGCCGGTAGCGCTCGAAGACCGCGCGCCGTTGTCGCACCCGCCCCTCGAGCACCTCCAGTTGCCCGCGCACAATGCCCGCCAGCACGTTGCTCAGCCGGTAATTGTAGCCCAGTTCCGAGTGGACGTAGTTTTTCACGCCCTCAGGGTCGGGGTCGCGCGCCTGGGTGCTCCAGAACCGGGCCTTCTCCACCCACTCCGACAGCGGCGACACCAGCATCCCGCCGCTGGTACCGGTAATGATCTTGTTCCCGTTGAAGGAGTACACGCCCACGACGCCGAACGTGCCCGGATGCCGGCCGCGGTACAACGCGCCGAGACTTTCGGCGGCGTCCTCAAGCAGCGGCACTTCGTAGCTCGCGCACACTTCTACAATCGGGTCCAGGTCCGCCGCCTGGCCGAACAGGTGCACCACTGACACTGCCCGGGGCAGCCGGCCACGGGCCGCGCGTCGGGCCAGTTCCTCCGCCAGCAGCGCCGGGTCCAGATTCCAGGTGCGCCGTTCCGAATCCACAAACACCGGGCGCGCGCCCAGGTACACGATGGGGTTGCAACTGGCCGCGAAGGTCAGTGTGGGCGTGAGCACCTCGTCGCCCGGCCCGATACCCAGCAGGCGATAGCCCAGGTGCAGCCCGGCCGTGCCGCTGGCGAGCGCCACGGCGGGCCGGCCCATCAGCCGCGCAAACGCCGCCTCCAGCGTGTCCAAGTTCGGTCCCACGGTCGAGAGCCAGTTGGCATCGAAGGCCTGCTGCACATAGCCCAACTCCGGGCCACCCATGTGGGGCTTGGAGAGGTGAATACGGTGGGGAAAAGGGGAAATCATGCGTGTCACTGGACCGGGCGCGGCCCGTACTAACTTGCACGGTGGGTGGGTTCGGGATCCGCAGATTTGCCAATGGGTTTTCGGTACGCTGGAAAGTAGCCCTCGATCGGGTCCGCAGCCATGCCACTGAACTGCTCCCAAGCCCGGAGCCGAACTTCATACTGTTCCGCATCCACCACATGCCTCCAAGTGCAGAATAGGCTGAAATGGCGGGTGAATCCACGCTTGAATTGACTGAGAGCATCATCAGTTCCGCCCACGCCGCCTCCCAGGTGCAGAATGCGGTGGCCAGCCGCCTTTCCCCAATCGCGCACGAAGATCATCATGAGTTTGGTCGCGTGCGGCTGATCCAGCCGCTCATCAACGCCAGACAGCAGGTACTGAACGATTCCGCCGCTCGAGGCAAACAAACCGGCGGCCAGTAATTGATCTCCTTGCTTGACCACACACAGCCGCAGCGCATCGCACAGCAGCTTGCCTAGCTCTTCAAAATAACTCCGCTCGAAATAGTACCAGCGTGCCGCACCCACGCGATCCATTGTGCGATAGTACAGCCGTACGAAGTCATCCAAGCCCTTGGAGTAAGGAATGAAGGCGGCTGTGACCCCTTCGCGCCGCAATGCATTGAGATAGCTCCGGTATCGGCTCCGCAACTGGCTTTGGAGTTCCTCGGCCGATTCGGTCAGGTCCAGCCAGAAACACGGTCCATGCTTCACGACATAGCCGTGATTCGAGTAAGCGTGGGCTAGCGGCATCAGCGGACTGCAGCGCGCGAAAACGGTCAGCACCCTCTCAGACCGCAGAAACTCTCGCATGGCTGCCAGGGCTTCGTCGAGAAACGTATCCACGTCCGTCTCCCCGGCGGTGGTCAGCGGATGCGGGTAGCCGTACGGCGAGACGGCGTCCCGCCAGGGCAGCGCCGGTGCGCCGGCGCCGGGAATCACCGGCAGTGGCCGGATGACCACCGGCAGGAGCCATTCCCGGCCACAGTCTTCCGCCCATAGCGCCGAGGCGGTTCCCCCCATGCGTCTCGCCTCCAGACTGGCATAGCCGGGCAAGTGGTAAAACTCGTGCGCACAACGCTCGAGCAGCCGCCCCCAACGCGGATCAAACGGGTCCAGTAAACAGCACTGCATATCAACCACCTTTGCTTTTGTCCGAGAGGCCGGCTTCAGCCGATGATGCCGTCAAGGCGGCCGAGCGTTCTTCATCCAGCCAGGTTTCCACCTGGTCCACATCGGCGGACACGCCTTCGCTTCGGACCACCGTCACGAGCGTCCACCACATGATCCGGAAGTCCAGCCCAAGAGACATGCTTTCGACATAGCGCGCATCCAGTTCCAGGCGCTGGTCCCAGCCCACGCAGTTGCGGCCCGAGACCTGGGCCAGCCCGGTAATGCCCGGCCGGACCTCGAACCGCAGGCGCTCGCGGGGCCGGAAATACGGCAGGTAACGCATCAGCAACGGCCGCGGCCCCACCAGACTCATCTCCCCGCGCAGCACGTTCCACAGCTCGGGCAGCTCGTCGAGACTGGTCCGGCGCAGAAAGCTCCCCAGCCGCGTCAACCGCTGGCCGTCCGGCAGGAGATTGCCCCGGGCGTCGCGGGCCTCGTTCATGGTGCGGAATTTCACGATGCGAAACGGCCGGCCCAGAAAGCCCGGGCGTTCCTGCCGGAAAAAGACCGGCCGGCCCAGTGAAAACCAGACGGCCAGCGCCAACGCGGCCAGCAACGGCGCCAGAACCACCAACGCCAGCCCGGCCAGTACCACGTCCAAAAGGCGCTTGCCCGGGTAACCACGCGGTCGCGGCGGTGGGTTGGGATTGAGGATCATCGGGTCTCGATCGGCTTTAGCGGAGCGAAGTCTGCCCAAAGTGGGATCTGGAATCCAGGAAAGCAGGAAGGAACGGGTCGGACCGACCTCTGGTGTGTTCCGGTCTTCCTGCGTTCCAAATTCCGATCCGATCGTGCCATCGTAACGCAGCACTTTGAGTTTCTGGGTTTCGGTCTCCCATTCCCACTCCTGGTCGGCTTGGACATCCGACCGCTCTGACAGCATCAAGCCCCTTTGCCCTCTGAATCTGGCATCCGGTATCCAGCATCTGGCATCCCGCCTCAGTTCCCGCGCCCCGCCGCCACCGCCCGTTGCAGCACTTCCTCCAGCTTCGCTGCCAGGCGCGCCCGGTTGAACTCGGTGTCGCCCAGCCGGGCCGACGCCGCCGCCGCCCGCGCCAGCCAGTCCAGGTCGCGCAGAGCCGCCACCAACCGCCGCGCCGCACCTTCGAGGTCTGCGTGCGGCAGCGCCAGTCCGGCTCCCTCCCGCTCCAGAATCTGGGCCTGCCAGCCGCCGTAGTTGATCACCACCGGTTTGCCGGCGGCGAAGGCGTCAAAGAACTTGTTCGCCGAGTTGGTGCGCATCACCGGCAGGTCTTGGGCAAAGGAGCTGAGCACCGTGGCCGCGGACAGAACCTTCGGCAACTCCACGCGCGGCAGCGGGTCGCGGAAAAACACCGTCCGGTCCAGCAATCCCCGCTCGCGGGCCAGCGCCGCGGTGGGCTCCCGTTCGCTGCCCGAGCCGTAAAACACAAACGCCACCTCCGGCGCCAGCCGGGCCACGTGCTCCGCCAGCCGCACCACCCAGTCCACGCGGTTCACTCGGCCAAAGGTGCCGGTATAGACCAGCCATGGACGCCGGCCCAGGTCGCCCTGTTCCGCGCGGAACTTCGCTCCCACCTCGGGTGGCACGCGGAATAGCTCCACGTCGCTGGCGTTGGGAATTACCGTCACCTTCTCCGCCGGCACGCCCGCGGCCACAATGCCGTCCTTCATGCCCGGGGAAAGTGCCACGACGTGCGCGGCGCGCCGGTAGGCCAGCCGTTCGAGGGCGCGCGCGGCGGCAATCAGCAGGGGATTTTTGAGCACGCCCAGTTCGATGGGCGCGGCGGGCCAGAGGTCGCGCACTTCGAAGACAAAGGGGCAGTGCCACCGCCAGGCCGCCCACATCCCCGGCACCGCAATGGTCAGGGGGGTCGAGGTGGCGAACACCACGTCCGGCCGCGGCACCCGCCCGCTATCGCGGCAGGCGCCGAGCATGAAACCGGCAAACGCCCCCAGCCGCCGGCGCATGGACATGCGCTGACTGTAGGGCACGCCCAGCAGGCGCACCTCGATACCGTCCACGCTCAGAACCGTGCGCTTTTGCCCGGCCGGCAGGGTCAGGCCGGACCACTCGGAGCATCCGGACACCACGGTCACGGTGTGCCCCTTGCGGACCAGATACCGGGAGAACTCGTACGAGCGCCAACCGGCTGTGCCGCTGCGCGCCACGAAGTACTGGTGGAGGTAAAGGACCTGCACCTTACCGGTGAAAACTTGCCATTCCCACAAGCATAAAGGGGTGCAGAATGGTCAGTGCCTTTTCTTACCCGGCACTTCGGTATCTTCAAGATGCTCACGGTTCCCAATTCCGCCTGGCCAAGAACCGGTGATCCGGTAAAGCTTCGCCGGTGCCCACCGGGCCAAATACAAACGAAGCATGGGCGATAACCAGTAACGGGAAGGCCACCCAAAATGTTTCAAGCCCATATCCTCTTTGAACTTCGTCAAACTGGCGTTTTCTGGAGCATGGTGACCACTCATCAGATAGCAAACAGAATTCGAGCGCTTAACCAGTTGGATACACTCAAAGTATAGCCCCACACCCACTGCAGTCTTGAGAAAACGGGAATCAACCATGGTTTGCACGATGTAGGCCACATCTTCCACGGCGGTAATTAACTTATAAGCAGCGAGCTCCCCTTCGATAAATGCCGCGACCAGACAATCCTGATCTTCTCGCATGCGTTTTTGCAAACCGGCACGAAACTTCGCGCGATCTGGTAAGCTTTCTTTACCAATTCTTTGCAACGTGGACACTGCGATTTCGTACATGCGGTCGAGATGGGAATCGGGATCCAGAATCTGCATGAACCTTGCCACTTGGCGCGCCTTCCGAAGTTGTCTCCGCCTTTCTGTGCGGAGGTCTTCCTCGCTGTAGTTCTTTAATTGCTCATCGGCCAGGAGATGAACCGGCAGTTTACCATTGGCGTGGGCGGCCTGCTCCAGGGGCAACAAACAGCGATAGCCCAAACAAAACGGGGATGGGCGCCGAATCTCCGGAAAAGGTGTCCGTTTCAATGGATGCAGCGCGTCAAAGAAAAAAGGGGTTAGCCGCCTCCACCAGAGACCCCTTTTTTCTACCACTCGTTCTCCGCGACGACGTAAAGCCAGTACATGCTGCTCCAGAGTTTGCGGATGGAGGATCGCTTCGGAGATGTCAATCACGCCAGGAGTCATGTTTCTCCACTCAGGATTTGTTTGGTAGCACGGCAGGTCGGCGGCCTTAGCGTTAAAGAATAGAGTGGTTGTTCACCACCCGGTCCGAGCCACATTTAAATTCTCCTCATCCCAGTTTTTCATCAGTTCGCATAATTGACCAAGTATGGCCAGTCGAAAAAACAGACGGTGGGGCTGGTGACCCGCGCTGCGCTGTACTGCCAGCCGTTTACGCAGCAGGTTCTCGAGCCTCTTGATGGCCGGCCCTACGCCGGGGGTGGTTGCGTACTGCCGGCGGAAAGCTGCCCAGATTGTTCGCAAAAAGGAGGCATGTGCTTGGCATGGTACCGACTCGAGGTAATGCTGTCGTACGGTGAAGTAAGCACCCTGGTCAAGCCACCTCGCCAGCGGCGTGGCTTGAAGCCGGCTCCAACACGTTGCCTGAGTCAACCAAAGTGCCAAACAGCCTCCCTGCCGGCTCTCACACTCCCAATCAATGAGCGAACTGGTGCTGGCCCGCCGTATTCGTGCATAATCAGGTAGGTAACGACGGAGTATCTCCACCCAGACACGCTTGTAGGCCCGCCAGCGAGCGGGTACGACTGCCAGACTGTCGTACATAGGCCCCAGGAGCATGGGACGCCATGCGTTGGCCATCGGCTCCCGGTAGAACCCCGGACTGAAGAGCCAGCGGAAGTTGTAGATCCGGCCCCAAAGGAAATCCTGGACATTTTCGGGGTGGGCCGAGGGGCTGGTGCTTGCCACCTCCTCAAGCGCAGCCTTTTGTTCCGCGGAAAACGCGCGCAGCCCCTCGCCGGTAAGCACTTCTTGCAACGGGCCGATGATCTGGCCGCTGGGCACGCGGGTCACGGTCTCCACGGCCTCGTCAACCGTGCGCGGAACGTTTCCGGAAGCGATGACCAAATCTCCCACCCAGATAGCGTCCGGCGAAGCCCCGTCGAGAAAGTACACGAACTGCGGCCCTGCCGCGTAGTAACCGAGATTGTCAGTAGCCGCCTCCGACACACCAAGCCAACGGTAGACGTTCGTTTCGAAGTCCTTGGCTGCATAAGGTAAGAAACGGTGCACAAGTCCCAGCCTTGCCGCATACTTTTGTGCAATGACCGGATCTGAATAGGGCACGTCTGCCCGTGCCCCCCAAGTAAAAGAGCCGGCCGGAATTGCACCGAGCCTCTCCAAAACTCCCAGCAACGTCCTCGAGTCGTAGCCGCCGGTCAGGGCGATCCAAGGTCTTTCGGTTCCCCGGCCCAACGGTGCCCGGTGACTATCCACCGTAGCTTGAAAAAGGAGGTCCGCGGCGGCCCGCAGGGTGAGCCGCCGGTCAGGCTCGAAGCGTTGCACCCAGGTGCGAGCCTGCTCGATTGCGCCGGTCCGCAGGTCCAGCGTCCAGCGATGCGCCGGCGCCAGCAGGCGCACCCCCTCGAACAGGGTGCAAGTGCCGATGGGATAGCCCAGGTTGAGGAAGCTCACCATGCCGGCGAAGTCCATCCGGGGCTTCAACGGCAGCAGCCGAAACAGGGCTTTGGCCTCGGGCGCAAAGGCTACGCCGGCCTCTGTCCGGGCGTACTGCATGTACCGGCTGCCGATGCGGTCGTTGAAAAAGTGCAGGCGTCCGGCCGGCTCGTCCCGAATCAGCAACTGGTAGGACCCGTCCAGTCCCGAGATCGCCGGCAGGCCGCGCTCCAGGTACGCCGCGGCCAGTTCCGCGGCGGTGTAGCGATGCCACTGACCGTTCCGGTACTCGAGCACCGCCCCCAGGATGGCCACCAGCAGACCGCGTTCGGGAATGCGGTGCACCTCGGGCGGGTCGCCGGGCCGGTACAGCACGGCCACCCCGCCGCGCGCGTCGCCCGCCAGCACCTCCCCGCGAAACGACGGGTGGTGCCGCAGGCAGGTCAGCGCGTCCGCCACGCGGGCCTCGCCACCGTCGAGACGAATCCATCCGAGAAATCCGGCCATGACGTGTCAGGCTACTGCACGAAACCGATCCGGCGCGCACCCCGTCGCACCTGGCATGGAAAACGCGTCAATCCACCGTGGTTCCGGGAAACCGGCACTTGAGCGCAGCGCCAGAGACACGGTGTTTTCGCCGGGCACCCTCACCGGCATTCCTCTTTGAAGCGCCCCAACTTCCCCTGGCGCTTGGCAAACGCGGCAGCAGACCGTAAGTGTCATGCACTACCCCGTTCTGAAATAGCCGTGTAGGAAGGAAGCACCCTGTGCCTCAGTGGCATGCCGTCCCATTTCCGAAGGCTTCTTGCCCAATCCCGGCGTTTCCCCTGATTCCATTTCGGCCGGGCTTAATCGAATTCAAGCCACTCCTGCCGCGCGATACCAGCCTGCCTGAGTAACCGGGACAACAAGTCCACCCCAATGATTTTGCGGTGAGGGTTGGGCAGGATCAAACGCCGGAAACCGCGGACCATGAATTCATGCCGGCCTCCGGCGTAAGGGCCCTCGAAACCCGCTTTCCGCAAGCGCCGGATCAGGTCGGCCCGACCAATGGGGACCAGGCGCGACATCAACGGGCAAGGGCAACGGGCGGCTTGAGCCGAACCTTGCCCAACGCGGGAATGGGCAACCCGCGCGCGAGGCTGAAAAGCAACCAGTCTTCGAGCGCCTGTGCCAGGTGCCGACGGCACTCCTCTAGGGTAAGCCCGGTCGCCCACACTCCGTCCAGACCCGGAATCTCGCCGTAGTAGGGCTCGCTGTCCTCGATCAATTCGTACCGGGCGCGGTCCATGGCGGCTTGGAGATACTCGGTGAGCATGTCGAATAAAAGCCTAATCAGTCAGGGACGTTCGGTCAAACGTGTGGCGTTTGTGACCCGCTCCGACCGAAACAGTTGACGAACCCGCATCAGGTGCGCCTTTCCCTCCTTCCTGCGTTCCCAATCTCACCCTCGCTCCGGCTTTCCGAGTTTCTGAGTTTGGGCTGTCCCCTCACCGCGCCCGGAGTTCGCCCGCGGCCACCGGTTCCTGCTCCCGGCGTCGCCCGCGCCGCGCCAGACATTCCGCCCAAAATTCCCGGTACCGCCGCATGTTTGCCTGCGCGTCAAAGTGCGCCCGCAGATGCGCCAGCCCCCGCTCAACGAACCGCGCCCGCAGGTCCGGCTCGCGAAACAACCGGTCCACGCAGGCCGCGGCGGCAGTGATGTCCCCGGGGTCCACCACGAAGCCGTGTTCGCCCGGCGCCACGAGTTCCTCAATGCCGGTGGTGCGGGACACCACGCAGGCGCAGCGCGCAGCGATGGCTTCCTTGACCACGTTGGGCAAGTGTTCCCCGTGCGACAGAAACAGGAACACCTCCGCCTCGCCCAAGCGCTCGAACACACGCAGATGCGCCAGGTGCCCGGTGAATTCCACCCGCCGCAGACCCAGTGCGCGTGCGCGCCGCTCGAGGGCGGAGCGTTCCGGGCCTTCACCCATCACGCAGAGGCTGGCCTGCGGCCAGGCGGGTTGGATGCGGGCAAACGCCTCGAGCACTTCGGCCATGCCCTTGTCCGGGGTCAGCCGCCCGGCAGTGGCGATGCGGAAGGGCACCTTAGGTTGCCCGCGCCACCGCAGACGCTCGAAGTCCACTCCGCGATAAACCACCTGCACTCGTTCGGGGGCGATGCCTTGGGCGGCCAGCAACGGCAGGTTGGCCCGGGCGTGGGTGAAGACGCCGTCGGCACACCGGGCCAGGGTCGTGCTGGTGCGAAACCGCCGGTGCAAATCGTAGGCGCCAAGGAACAAGGTCATCACCACCTCCGGATGCGTCCGTCGGACCAGCAGCCCGAGCAGCGACGCGTAATGTCCCCAGAACAGATGCAGCACGTCCGGCGGCCGGGCGGCGAGGGTCTGGTGCACCTGAAAGATGCGCGGCAGGGCCAGCAGGCTTTTGACCACATGGACCGGCTGACGCCAGTTGTCCCGGAAAATGGTTCCCAGCGCCAATGCCAGCAGCCCGGGCCGGAGCAGCATCAGCGAGAGGCCGGCAAGCAACTTCCCCGGCGTGACTTCATCCAGCTCCAGGTCATCGAGGTCCCATTCGCGGAGCAGTTCCCGGGCGCGCGGATGACTGGGGCGCAGGTTCACCGCGCGCACCCGGACGCCCAGCCCGCGCAAGACCCGCGCGTCCGTGCCGGCGAAGGTCTCGCTTGGGACGGGAAACTTGGAGAAGACGTACCAGACGTGCATTGGCCGGAGGCGGACCGATTGGTCCGATCGGTCGGGCAGGACAAGTAATTTCGGCTAGCGCGAAGCGGTCAATTACCGGACCCCAGCAGCGCGCGGGCGTATGCTTCAACCCGTTTGCAAACCTCGTCGAGCGCCGGTTTCTGCTCCCGGCAATACCTCAAGACCTCGGCCAGGTGGGCGCCAGCGTAGTCGTGAGCGATGATGTTGCGCACGTCCTTCATCTCCCGCAACAAGCTCGCCCGCTCCACCAGGCCCCGTTGTTCCGCCCGGTTGACCGTGTCCAGGAGCGTGCCCAATGGCAGCAGTTCGACCCGATCCAGGGCTCGGAGCACTTTGTTGACCAGCAAATCCACCGTACGAGCAAACCGGCTGGTAAACGCCTCGACGCTTTCCAACTCGTCTGCGGATGCGGCTTCCAGGTCAGCAGACACATGTACCACCCGGCGGTAGGAATGCTCCAAATGCTGACGCGCCAGCGCCAATTCGTTCAGCGCCTGTTCCAGGAATCGTACGGGCGAACCGGGGTTCACAACTTTACTCCTCGGGCCCGGGCCAGCGCGGCGAACGGTTCGTCCAACTGGTCGCGCCGCCGGACCAGCAGGTCGAGCTGTTGCCAGCCAATGCGGTCCAAAATCTCACCTCGCAACCGCAACACGTCACGAAACCCGAGCCGGTCCGAGACCACCAGCAGGTCAATGTCCCCGCCCCGCCCCGACGGGTTGGCGCGCGAGCCAAACAGATAGACCTCTGCCTCCGGATCAAGGGCACGTACCTGTTCGCGAATCACCTCAATTTCGTCTGGACTTAAACGCATCATGTCCACTTTAAGTGTAACGCCACTGAATCCGCAAGCCCGCCCCTGGCACAACAGGTTACTGTCTGGCTGTGGGGTTGCCGCTACGGCGTAGCGGCAACCACACCGGTTGCCACCGGGGGCGGCATCTAGCCGCCCAAGGGCCGGGCCGGTGGGGCGAGACTCTATCGAGCCGACGCTTTCCTGGCTTTCCCGACTTCCAGATTCAACGGACCAGCCCGTGACCGACTGGTTGGCTCCCTGGCCGGCTGCCGGCCGGCGATCCGGCAGATTAACAATCTGCGCTACGACGAACCCGCCGAATTGGAAACCCGGCTTTCCGGCCGGCCGAGAGGCCCGCCGCTCCCGGCTTGGCGGCGGCAAATTTCCCAGCGTCCGCGCAGGGCGTTGGGCAGGGCCAACAAGCACGAGCGCAACCGCCGGCCGGCGAAGAAACGCAGGTCGCGCCGCTGAATCCGCTCGAAGACCTCCCGGCCGAACTGCGCCAGCAGCGCCACGCGATTGACCTGCCGCTCTCGGGCCACCTGCTGTGGCCGGTTCCACCACTGCACGGAATTGCCCACCAGCGTGTAGCCGGCTTCCCGCGCGAGACGCTGGCTGGCCCGGTTCCAGAACCCGCCCGGGGCGGACATGTGCCGGATTTCCCGTCCGGTCACGTCTTCGAGCCATTGTCTGCTTTCCACCAGTTCCCGCCGGGCCTCCACGCGCGAAAGCAGGCTGATCGGGCGGTGTGTGACCCCGTGCCCCCCCACCTCGCCCAACTCCGCCAGCCGCCGGATTTCCGGGTCCTTTAGAAAATCCGGACGGTTTCGGCAGAACTCGCGCGTGAGGAAGAACGTGGCTTGAAAACCGCGCGCGGCGAACTCCTCCCCGGCGCGCAGAAAGCTCCGGTGCCCGTCATCGAAAGTGGCCACCACGTAGCGCGCCGGCCAGGCGCGGCTATTCAAGCGTGTTTCCAGGCCGACAAAGCCTTCGACCACGAAGCCCTCGGCCTTCAACCAATCCAACTGCCCGATGAACGTCCGGCCGGTGAGCGAGTAACGTCCCGCCGACGGCTCGTCGAGCGCGTGGTACATGAGGCAGATGAAGGCGCTTTCCGGCATGGCCGGCCATCACGTCAGGTGGATCGGTCCGTCACCATCGCCCCGCGTGAAAAAGGGAGATCGCCCCGCATCCAGGACTGGAGCGAGCCGCTTCCGCAGACCCGGCGAGAGAAACAGAAAGAAGTTCGACGGGCCCGACGACATGCCGACTCGATCGCAGGCCCGCACAAATTCCGCGGCCGAGAGGTTGGTCACCGCCAGGTCCGCTCCGGCCTGTTTCATTTCGCGCAGTGCCGCGCTCACCACTGCAACCTCCAATCCCGGTCGGGCCAGGCAATCCACCAATGTCCCCAGGCACAGGTTGCCGAAGTACCGGCTCTCGCGCTGCCGGGCCACGATGATGACCGCCCAGCCTGCAACCTGTCCGGCCGCGTTGACGACCCGCAGCCGGCGCAAATGCGGGTGAGCATCCGGATAGAGCGTGGCCAGGGCGGCGCACGAACGATCGCCGATCAGGGCGTAAGATTCGCGGGCGCCCTGCCAGATTTCGTCCGCCCAGGCACTCCAGGTATTGACCGGCTCGCTGCGAAAACCCTCCGTGCGCAATCGGCGGCCGGCCAGCGACTGAGCGAACCGGAACAGCCCCAGGCCCGCCGCTCCCAGTCCGGTCGCCGCCGCCATATCGGCCAGCAGGCGCACGACGCCGTGCCGTCGGCGGATAAATTCGATCTCGCGCAGAAAAGCCCCGGCCCGGAACACCAAGAATCGAAACGGCACCGGCTGCGCCTGCCATCCGGTCGCGACCATGAGTTTTGCCACCGGCAAATGCAGTCCACCGGTCCCCAGGCCGTACACCAACGGATAACGCTGCGTAACAAACTTCTGGATCATCAGGCCGAGGAAACCGAACTCGGGATTCGCCACGCCTTCCGAGACTGGATAACCGTAGAACGCCACCTCGACCGGTCCATTTCCCGCCAGCCAGAACGGAAGCCGTTTCACCACCACCCCCCCGCGCAGGATGTCGTCCACCCATACGAAGTAGCGCTCGAGCGTCACCGGGCTGCCGTCCTTCACGACGTAATCGCGGAACGGCCGGCCCGTGGTCAGGCGGTGATTGGCTCCCGCCGCGCGCATCCGCTCGTTGAAGGCCGCCACGGCGGCGGCGTCTTCCGGCTGGGCGGGGACAATGCGGACTCGGGGCATCAAACCTACGCAGCGCCAGCCATCCTGGCTGCCGTCAAGGGCGGCATCTTGCCGTTCGGCTGGTCTGGAAAGCTCGTGCTGCGGGTTTTCCCGCGGCCATGGCCGCCGGGCTGCAAGCCCGACTTTAAGGCAGGCCGGGGAAGCCTGCCGCTACGGATTACGCAGGCGTCAGCCATCCTGGCTGCTTGCGTGCCGGCATTTTTGCAGCGTTTTCCTTCATTTTTTGCTGGAGGCCTGCATCCACAAACCAGTCTGCCTCTGCCAGTCCCCTCCTCAAGCCGTGCTGCCGCCGTCCACGGTGAGCACGGTGCCGGTAATGCCCGCGGCGTCGGGGCCGCACAGAAACGCCACCGCGCCGGCCACTTCCTCCACAGTCACCAGCCGGCCCAACGGGGTGCGACGCTGGATGGCCGCCCGTTGCTCTTCGCCCAGCCCGGCGGACATGTCTGTGGCCATGTAGCCGGGCGCCACGGCGTTGACCGTGATGCCGGCCCGTCCCACCTCGCGCGCCAGACTGCGAGTGAACCCGATCAGCGCCGCCTTGCTCGCACCGTACACCGACAGGCCGTTGAAGCCGGTGAACCCGATGATCGAGGCGATGTTGATGACCCGCCCGGCCCGCGCCAGGAGCATCGGGCGCAGGGCGTATTTCGTGAGCATGAGCGTGTGTGTCACGTTTACGGTCAGCACCTCGGCAATCTGCGCCTCGTGCATGGTCGCCAGCACGCCGTCATGCGCCACCGCGGCGTTGTTCACCAGTCCGTACAAGCCGCCAAAGGTTCGGGTGACTTCGTGAACGAAGTCGTGCAGTCCAGCGCGCGCGGACAGGTCCAAAGCGCGGAACTCCACCGCCCCGCCGGCAGCGGACGCCTCGCGGATCACCTGATCCAGCGCCTCGGAGGGCCGCCGGCCGGTGGCGACCACCCGATAGCCCTCGCGCGCCAGCCGGCGCGTGATGGCCAGTCCCAGGCCGCGGGTGCCGCCGGTCACAAGGATGGTAAGTTTGCCCATGTGGAATTCGGCTTGGCCGAAACTCAAAAATTCAGGACGGGCTGAGAAGGAATACGGGCGAGGCGGGGGTGGATGCCCAAGGCCGGATGCGGCCAGCCGGGGGACGTTCGAAACGGGAGCAGTTAAATCACCGGTCCACTCACCGCCGCGCCAGCTTGCCGGTGCCTTCAGTGGCCAGGGCGGACACCACCTGGATCACCGCCGGCACCTTGAAACGCGGCAGCCGGGACGCGCAATGCTCGCGCACCCGGCGGCTGATTTCGGCGGCATTTGCATCGGCTGCTCGCGGCATCACCACGGCTTCGACCAGCGCGCCAACGATCGGGTTGCGCCGGCCGGACACGCGGGCCAGGGCGATGTCGGGCAGCTCGAGGATCACCCGCTCGACCTCCTCCGGAAACACCTTGTCCCCGCCCACGTTGATGGCGCCGTTGGCCCGGCCCAGGAAGTGATAGCGATCACCGCGCCGCTCGACCAGGTCGCCGGAATCAATCCAGCCGTCCGTGCTCTCCAGGGCGGCCGCGTCTATGAAAAACTGGCCGCGCACCGCGGGCCGCAACCACAACCGCCCTTCGCCATCCACCTTTAGCTCGACTCCACCCGGCGGCTCGGCCAGATACACAGCCGGAAAACCCGCCCGGCCATCCTTCACGGAAAAGCCCACGCCCGCTTCGGTGGAGGCGTAGATGTGCGTGATGCGCGCCCGGGGAAAGGCGCGCGCGAGTGCGCCCAGCACGAGGTCGTCCGCGATCTCCCCGCCGAGGGTGATTTGCCGCAGCGGCAGCCGGCGGCCCGCCGGGCTCATCAGAATCTTGCGCCACAAGGTGGGCGTGGCCGACAACGCGTCGCAACCCTGGGCGGCGAGCAGGGCAAGCCGGGCCTCCAGATCGGCCAGGTGCTCCGTGAAAATCAGCGTGGCGCGGGAAGCGAGCGCCTGGAGGAACACCTGCAAACCGGCGAAGCGCGTCAACTCGTACAGCAACCCCCAGCGCCGGCACACCGCGTCCGCGCCCGTTTTCACCGTGCGGGTGAGCGTGGCCCAGGAATGACTGACCAGTTTGGGCGTGCCGGTGGTGCCCGAGGTGGGAATCACCAGTCGCGTACTGACGGGCGGGGCCGGTGGCGCGTCTGTGGGCGCTGACGGCGAATCGAGAAGGTGGTTGGCGGGCAGTGACTCGACTTTGAGTCCGGCCGGGGCGGGTCCATCCGTCACCACCACCTCGACACCGGCGGTGCGGAAATGCCCGGCCCACGCGGTCTCCGGCCAGTCGGCCGGCACGAGCAGGAGCGCACCGGCGCGGCCATCCAGCAGCACCAGCCACCGGGCCAGTTGCGAATGCGAGCGAATCGCCAGCGCCAGCGTGCGCCCGCGCAGCCGCGAGTTGACGCGACCTTCAGCCGCATCCAGCCACGTCATCACCTCGCCGGCCTGCCAGTTGTGGACGCCATCGGTCCAAACCACGTCTCCGGCGGCAAACCGGGCCAGCCAGCCACGCAGCGGGCCGGGGTTTGGAAATGCTTCACCGGCCACGGTCCTTGAACTTCTCGTAGATGGCCACGAACTCGCCAAATGTGCGCGGATACACCGGCTCGTCCATCAGCACGAACGGGTCGTAACCCAGCGCCATTTCCAGCCGCGTGACCACCACCGCGTAGCCGAGCGAATCCAGCCCGGTTTGCAATAGCGGCAGGTCCTCGGTGAACGCCGCCGGCGGCGTCACGCCATTTTCCCGCATGACAGCGGACAGGGTTTCGGAAATGGTGTGGCGAAGGTTCATGGGATGAGATCAGGAGTCAGAAGCTTGAAGCCGAAACTCCGGTTAACTTGACACCCCCAGAATTGTTAGGGCACTCAGTTCCGTCTCGTGGTGCGGTAGATCAACCGGCGGAATGGGTGTAATGGCCCATCCAGCTCTGCCTCCAGAAAAAGTGCCGGGGCGTTGGGCAGGCCCAGGCGGCCCAGGGCAAACGGGTGGTTGTTCTCCAGCGTGTTGACCCGATGTGGCGGGTTGGGCTGGAACGCGCTGCGAAAGCCCAGTTGTTTCACCAGCGCCTGCAGTTCTGCCGAGCAGCTACCGGCCGGGAAACAAAAGGCCGGGCGTTCGACGCCAAGCTGTTCGCGCAGGTCTTCGCGGCACCGCTCCAATTCATCCCGTGCCTCCGCGGCGGGAATTCGCGCCAGCCAGGGGTGCGAAAAGGTGTGCGCGCCGATTTCCCAGCCGGCGGCCTGCAGCTCCTGCAAATCGGCCCAAGACAACATCCGGTCGCGCGGCGGCTCTACGCCCAACTCCCGGCTCAGGCGGGCGATCCACGATTCGCGGACCTCGCACGGCTGCCGGGTCAAAAAGTCTTTCACCCGCAGATAGGCGCGGCGACGCTCCGCGGCCGTGCCCAAGGGCAGTTCCTCCAATGGCGCGCCGTGGCCGCCCAACCGAACCGCCAGCGTGGACCGCGTGGTTTGTTGGAACAAACACCCCAGCCGCTGCGGCCAGGGCAACTCTCCGCTCGCCGCACAGCCGGTTACCACAAACACGGTGGCCGGGACGCCGTACCGTTTGAGCACCGGCAGGCCGCGGAGCAGGTTGTCGCGGAACCCGTCATCGAAGGTAAGCACCACCGACCGCGCCGGCACCGGCTGGCGTTCCTCGTAGCAACGCAAAAGGCGGTCGAGCGACAGAACCTCGTAGTGCCGGGTCAGGTAGGCCAGTTGCGCGTCCAGCCACTCGGGGCGCAGCCCCTCGAGGTAGCCCTCGTCGTCGCCGGTCACGCGGTGCCCGTAAAAGATGACCGCGCCCGGTTTGGGGAACAGCCGCCTGCCTAGCGCACACAGCCCGGTGCGGACCACCGCTTGGCTGGCCAGGGTGCGGATGGCTTCCTTGAACTGTCCCATGAATCAACGGACGACTATCAGGATAGCGGCAAGTTTTTAGCTGCCTCCCGGGCGTCAGGATGCCGTCCTCCACGGCACCCGGGACGGTTGCCGCTACCGTGGCGGCGGGGCTCCAGCTTCTGACAGTGCCGGTTCGGCAAATGCTCTCCGCCGCCGCAATCCGCGCGCCAGTGCGTCCCGGACGCGTTCGTTGGCGCAGGCGTTGCGCGCGAAGTCCCCGGCCTCGAACTCCCATCGCCCCTCGCCGCGGCGCACAAAGCGGCCCGGGCGCCCATCCACCCGCAACTGGTCCACCGCCACGCTGGCGCCAAAGACCGCCTGCAGTTCGTTCACCAGGAACCGGCCGTCCGGCGTCTCGAACACGTCCACGTCCATGCTGCGGAAGCCGCCCGCCTCGGTCACGCGGTGCAAAAAATCCAGGTGCCGCGGCTCGGGGACATCCCACAGCGCCACGCCCGAGCCGCTGTGGAACTCGCCCCGCCGGCCCTTGGGATGGCCGAAGTACGAATCGCCGATGCGCACCAGTCGCCATTCCTTCACGCCCGGCAGGTACTCCTGCAACAGCACCGCGCCCCACTCGCGGTCGCGCCGGTCCATCCCGCGGCCCACGCAGCCGCGGTGGAAGGCCCGGCGCACCCGGCGAACCAGTTCCCGCCGCGAGCGCACAATCCATACCCCCGTGGCCGCCGCGCCGAAGTTGAGCTTGAACACCACCGGCAGTTCGCACCGCAGGGCGAAATCCTCCGCCTCGGCCGGGTCGTAAAAAATCCACGTGCGCGGGTGGGGGATTTGGCGGGCCTGGAGCCAATAGACCATGCGCCGCTTGTCCTCGTACATCCAGATTTCGCGGCTCGAGGGCACGGCCGCGTAACCGAGTTCCTCCTCGAGCACCCACAGCCGCTCCTTGATCATGCGGTTCCAGACGCTCAGAAAGGCGTCCGGCCACACCAGCAACACCTCGCAGCCCGCGCGCTCGACCTGGTCCAGCCAGTCGCTGCGCGCCAGGTCCAGCACCCGGAACGGCACGCCCAGTTCGAGGCACGCCTGCACAAAGTGCGCATGGTACTGCGCCGCGTTGTGCACGATGCCGAACCGCACCGGGCAGCCGGCGGGGTTGGCGTCGCTGTGGGTGACCTCCGCCAGCGGATTGCGGCGCGCGGCCTCCCGGAGCTTGACCGCGCTGAGGTTGACCCAGCGTTGGACCGCCTGCCGCCAGGGCCGCGGCACCCAGTGACGGGCCACGTCCACCCAGTTCATGGCCGGGACACCAGCGCGCGGTACAACGCCTCGAATTCGCCGATGAACCGGTCCATGCCGAACCACCGCACGGCCAGCTCCCGCGAGCGCGCGCCCATCGCCGCCCGCTCCGCTGGTGACGCGCGCAACAGCGCTTCCATCGCGTCGGCAATGGATTCCGGGCGCGTCTCGTCACACACGTAGCCGTTGTTCGCCTCGCGCACGATCAACGGCAAATCCGAGACGCGGCTCACCACCACCGGCAGCCCGCAGGCCAGGCCCTCGACCACGGCGTTGGGGATGCCCTCCTGGAGCGAGGCGTGCACCAGCGCGTCCGCCCGCGGGTACACCTGCTCGATGTCGCTCCGCGGTCCCATGAAGCGCACGTGCTCCTCCAAGCCAAGGCGACGTACCAGCTCGCCGGCACGCTGGTAGTCCTCGGACGGCGCGCCGTCGGCGTTCAGCCCCGGGCGGCCGTACCACTCCAGGCAGAAGTCGCGGTACCCGCGCCGGGTCAACAGGTGCACCGCCTCGACCACCCGCACCGGATTCTTCACCCGGTACACCGTGCCGACGCTCACGAAACGGAACGGCCCGCTGGATTCCCGCCGCTCGGCCGGTCGGAACCGTTCCGTGTCCACGCCGTTGCGGATGACGCGCAGCCGCCGCGCCAGCCACGGCGCCAGCCTCGCCAGATTGCGGCGGTTCATCTCGGTCTGGGTCACCACCGCATCGGTGAAGGCGTACAACAGCAGCGCCACCCACAGGTCCGGCTTGTGCCGGGAATAGGAGGCGGTGGACATGTCCGTGCCCACCACGCGGCAGCGGCGGGCGGGCAGGTTGGCCAGCACCGCCAGGCTCGAGGCGCGTTTCATCGAGCCGTGGAGCACGTCCGGGCAAAACGTGCGCAGCCAGTCCCGGACCACGGCCAGTTTGGCCGCCTTGTTGCCCGCCTCCGGGCATCGCACCGGCACGTCGCGCTGCGCCAGCGCCTCCGCGCCCTTGCCGGCGGCGGTGTAGGTCATCACCTCCACCTCATGTCCGCGAGCACGGAGACCCAGGGCCAGTTGGGCCAACTGTCGCTCCGCCCCGCCCAGGCCCAGCCCACCGATCAGCAATGCGATTTTCATAGACACCGGCCATGCTGGGAACTGGCCTGGTTGGCGAGCGAAGCGGGTTGCTTGAGCGCGCCCCGGACGCGAGATCCCAAACGTCCCCCGGTCGTGGGTGGATCCAAGGGCATCGCCCCAGCAACGGCCAGGATCATCCAAAAGTACTTATTGTAGCCGAAATTGCCGGGAACCGCCGCCACCAGCAGGGCGATCAACACCGCCAACATGAGGGTTCCCCAAAAATGGGTTCGATATTTCCAGAGCCGGTTTACGGTGGCGCCAACTCCTAGCAGCCACGGCAGGAAGCCCATGAAACCGAACGAGAGCGCTATTTGCAGGTAAGTGTTGTGGGAAGCGATGCGATCTCGTCCCACCCGCTCACCCAATTCTTCGGTATAGGCGACGCATCCCCAGCCGGTGACCGGGCGTTCAAGGAACATTATCCCCCCTTCACGTGCCAGTACATCGCGCGCGCCCAGGCGGCCTTGATACATCGCCTGCTCAAGGCGGGTTTGAATCAACTCGGAACTCATCACCGCGTGGCCGATGCCGTACAAGGCCACCGGCACGAGCAGGATGTATGCAGACCATCGCCGGCTACGGAATGTCAGCATTAACGCCACGGCCAAGCCCGCCACCAGCACCAGTAAACCACCCCGGCTGCCGGTGCGCAGCAAGGCCAGCACCATTGAAGCCGCTCCGGCCATCAAAGCCCAACCCCACACTCCGGGGCGCGGCCAGCGAGCGATGCTCCAGCACGTGACCCCCGTAACCGCGGCGGCGTAGAGGAATCCCTGCTGGTTGAGGTTCATGCCCAGCACACCTACCCGTTCGAGTTCCGAGCTTCGGCTCAACGCTGAAGCCCCCACCAAACCGCCCAACCCCAGGTTGGCAATCAGAGACATGAGAATGGTCGAAACCACAAATGTGATGGCCAGCATCTTCACCGTCCGTGCGGAACGACACAGGTCGAAGAAGATGAGATACAATAGGAACGTCTGGGCATACTGGGCGTAACTGCGCAAGGAGGACACCCCAACACCTTGAGAGTCCGCGAACAAACGCCCCACTTCCAAGACGGCTGTCACCACTATAAACACCCAGAAAAAACGGCCCGGCCCGGCCCACAACCGGCCCCCCGGGATTCGCGTGCTGATGAACACCAGGGCCAGTAAAGTCCCAAGCACGTTCGCCGGATTTTCTGCGAAGGGAAGCTGCAACAAGTGAACCCCATCCAGGAAAGTGGCAGCCAAAAACGCTGCCGCCAGAATGGTCAGCACCCCTTGGTGCCGTCCACCCCGGAGCACCTTTGCCGGCGACCTCTTAAGTCGCCCCAGACCGGACTCTGAATATCGTCCGGTGGCAAATCGAACTGCAGGCGCTTGCGTGGTAATTGCAGGCGTGCGAATCATCTTAGGAGGTCCTCCAGAATCATGTCCTGCGGCCAGAAATGGCCAGCACGCCAGACCGTACCGGCTTCCAAGTAGCCGAAGCAATCGTGTATATATTGAGCAACGAAGACGTAACTCATTTCCAGCAACACCGGATGCCCCGAAGCCGGATCACGCACGAAGTCATAAGCCATGCTCTGAAAACCCAGCCTCTGACTGATTTGCGAAGCAATTTCAATGGCGTCACGCGGAAGCTCGTTCTCCTGTAAATGCACGAGCCGTCCGCTCCCCGAGGCTCGAAAGTCGTGGGGACGGACCTGGCGGCGATAGACAAAGGCCCGCTGGCCAATAATCGTCACGCGCAGATCATGATCGTTGCCCGCCACAAACTCCTGCAACAACGCGTAGCCACGCTCGCGGGGGGGGCGTAGAACCACTCGGAGCCAACGGCCCAAGGCCCCCCGCAAGCGATCGCGAAGTAGGGCCGGGCTCAAGCCCGACTTCCGCGCCCGTGACCAAGAGCGGCTCATGACTTCCAGCGGAGGTCTGGAGAGCACGCCTCGTCCAAACATGCGCCGCACCAAGTGTTCGCCGTGGGCCCGATCCGGGACAAGGCGCACGTTCATGCTGCCCGCACCCCGCCGCAGCTTGAACACCAGCGGATACCTGGCATGCTTCAAAAAATCCGAGGCCTCCCGCAGCGAAAAGAACAACCAAGTGCGTGCCACCGGGGCCTCTACGGCTTCCAACAGCTTGGCCTGCGCGATCTTGTCGTCAAAGTGCCAGCAGGTGGCGTGGTTGGGAAACACCCTCAAGCCGGCGACTTCTGCGCCGTATAAAATGCTGCGGGCGTAATCCAAGTCCGCCGGACTATCCTGGTTGAGGTGCCACAAAACCGCATCACAGTTACGCAGTTCCTGAATCGTGACGCTGTAACCATTTATCGGTTTAACAGTGTACCCCAGGCCTGTGGCCAATTCGATCCAACGCGGCGCAAATCCCCAAGCGACACTGTGTACTGCAACGACGTTGCTCTTCATATCAAGTCCGTAGCTCTTCAGGTTCAATCAGCCCCTACTGAAGCACCGGACTCCCTCTCCGCGGTGCCAGTTACCATTCAAGGCGTGAGTCCAACCTCTGTCCACGAGTGGCTTGAAGACCATTCCAGCTTACGATACTTGAATTCCCACCTCCAGTTTGGCTCCGCCGGTTGGTTGCCATCGTGTCGCCTAACAGCACGCACGGGCATTCCCTGAGGTTTGCTGTTTGCGGCTCAGGCTGCCGCCGGCATTCCCAACACTTCCCGCAAGTGGGCCCCGACGCGTGAAATGTGGAACATCTTTGCTGTCTCGACTGCGTTTCTTACCAGGCGCGCCTGCAGTGCGGCATCGTTGCGGAGGCGCTCGAGACCTTCACGAACGGCCTGGAGTTCGGCTGCCTCCACCACCAGCGCGCAATCGTGCTTTTTGAGGAAACGGGTCACAAAGACCCCCGGCGGGCTGTGCGCCAAGATTGGCCGCCCGCAGATCAGGTACTCGATGGTACGGGTGGGGAAAATCGTCTGGTATTCCACGGCGCCAAATACGCCGTTGAACCCGTGCGGCAGTAGAACAACCTCGGCGCGTCGAAGCGCCTGCAACAGGTCCGCCCTTGCCAGCCCGGTGCAACGCGCGGCGGCGTTCCACACGCCCAATTCCTCAAGTTCCTGCTGGGACTGGCGGGTGTAGAACTGCAAGCGGGCTCCGGCAACCCGGGCCACCGCCTGTGACACACGCCGGGCGGCATCCAGGCAGGCTGGATTGATGTTTCCACTCAGGGCAAAAACTCCTTCGTCAAACGGCCCCGGTTCGGCATACGACGGAACATCCTCGGCAAACGAATGAACCATGGCGCTGCAGCGCGTCAGCGCTGGATACCGGTCACGGTACAATTCCACCATGCCCTCGCTCATGACAAACACGTGGTGCGCGGCACTAAACACTCTGGGTTGCAACCAATTTGCCAGCCGCAGACGCCAGTCCTTGCTGCTCTCCTTATATGTGTTGTGAAAATAAGGGTAAAACCGGCACCCCGTCCGCCCGCTCGCCTTCAACGCCGCCCACAAATAGGCTTCGTCCGGATAGACCGCGAGAACGTCTGTGCAATTCCGCTCGCGGATCAACCGCGTCAGCCGGGCAGCCATCCAAGGAACTCCGAGCAGCCGGGCTTGCCGCCTGCAGTGCCTGAGTCGCGCCCAAGGGCTTTCCACAGCGATCAACTCGGGCCACGCGGGATCCCACGAATCCGACAGGCGAGCATCCGGCTGTTCACCCGCCAGAACCATTTCGTCACGGGTGAACGCCCGCGCCAAGTTGCCCACGATGACCGGCGAACCAGCCGCTGCGGGCGGCAAACCCCAGGACACCAGCAAGATCCGACGGCGATTGTTCATGTAGTGGTCAGTGTCACATCTGTCCGAGTATCACAGCAGTCCCACCGGCCTTACAGCCTTTGTCGCCAGCTACCGACGGTCTCCTCGAAGATCGCATCCAGGCTGCGCGTGATGTCCCAGGCCGGGAAGTGGCTCCGGCACTTGGTCAGGTCCGAGATGTAGCAGATGTGGTCGCCCTCCCGCGCCTGGTCCACGTACTCGAAGCGCATCGCCCGGCCGGTGATCGCTGCCACGCGATCGAACGCCTCCAGAATCGAGCAGGAGTTGCCGCGTCCACCGCCCAGGTTGTACACCTCCCCGCAGCGCGGCGCCCCCGCAAATTCCTCGATGAAGCGCGCCACGTCGTGCGAGTGGATGTTGTCCCGCACCTGCTTGCCCTTGTAGCCGAAAACCCGGTAGGTGCCGCCGGTCAGGTTCACTTTCACCAGGTAGCTCAGGAAGCCGTGCAACTCGACCCCGGAATGATTTGGGCCGGTCAGGCAGCCGCCGCGCAGGCAGCAAGTTTTCAGGCCGAAATAGCGGCCATACTCCTGGACCATGATATCTGCCGCCACCTTCGAGGCACCAAAGAGGGAATGCTTGGACTGGTCAATGCGTTGGGTTTCGCGAATGCCGTTGAAGTCCTCGGGCCGGGCATAATCCCAGCGCTTTTCGAGTTCCCGCAACGGAAGTTCGTTGGGCGAGTCGCCATACACCTTGTTCGTGGACAGGTGGACGAATACCGCCTCCGGGGCAAAGCGTCGCGTGGCTTCCAGCAGGTTCATCGTGCCCCCGGCGTTAACGTCGAAATCGTCAAACGGCCGCTTGGCCGCCAGGTCGTGCGAGGGTTGGGCGGCAGTGTGCACCACCAGGTCCGGACGCAGGGTCTCAAGGCAATCGAGCACCCGGGCCCGGTCGCGAATGTCCAGGGTATGGTGGCGAAACCGCTGGCAGGTGGCTTCCAGGCGACGGCGGTTCCATTCGGTGTCGCCCGCCGGGCCGAAGAAGTCCGCCCGCAGGTTGTTATCCACGCCATGGACCTCCCAGCCCAGGGCATCGAAATGCGCCACCACTTCCGAGCCGATCAGCCCGCTGGAGCCGGTCACCAGGAGTTTATTCATGGATTTTTGCCGAGAGCTCGCGTCTCGGCTGGTTTGTCATCGAGTGGAGGAACGTTGTGGGAACCAGCCGGAGGTGAACTTGCCGGCAATTCCTTCACCGCTCGTGCCGGATTGCCGGCGATGATGCTGCGCGGCGGAAAAGAGCCGGCCACTACGGCGCCCGCACCCACCACGCAGCCCTCGCCCAGGTCCGTGCCCTTGAGAATCAGCGCATGCATGCCGATGAACACGTCATCGCCGATGCGAATCGGCCGGCTCACAGCACCCCGGGTGGCGTGCTCGCGACGTGCCTCGGGCGACAGGGGGTGAAAGTCAGTGTCCACAATCGTGGAGTTGGCGCCCACCAAGACCCGGGCCCCGATTTCGATGGCACTGGCGGCGCAAATCACCACCCCCGAAAACCCGGAGCCATCGCCAATAACGATCCTTGCGCCGGCGCGCACGCTCAAGGAGCACGGTCGGTGCAGCCAAAGCGGATTTGCACCGCTCCTTGAAACCAAATGCACATTGTTGCCAAGCCGGATCTCCCCGCCCTGTGCGATGCGGATGCGTGGCAATCCCGTGCAACGCACAGCGCGCCCGCACCGGACGCCCGCGGCCCGGAGCCACAGAGGCCAGAGCCAGCGGTCCAGAAGCAACAGCCCGGGCACTGGCAGCCAGCAAAGCGAGCGGAACAGCAAGCTCACTGAATCAAACCTGCTTCAGGTGCAAAGCCGTCGCCAATCAATGGCTGGATTCCGAGCGCGACCCTGCGGCTCCGGAAACTCGGAGCAGGCTGGCGGAGTCGAACCGAATGTGCTGCTGGCTTGCCCGACGCGGATGCCCGGCGCGTCGCTTCCAAATCCGAACAAACCAGTCGCAATTCTTGTAGTCCGGTGTCGGCAAACCCCGGCCGCGGAGCCAGCGGGTAATTTCACATGGGGTGGGAGTTGCGGGCTGAGTGGGAACTGGCTCATACTCCCCCTCAATCCGCGCGCGGGCTTTCGGCCCAAAGCCCTTAAAGCCATACAAGGTGGGTTCCAGTGTGCGCGGATGGACCAAGGACACCACGTATTGAGGCCAGTGGTTGGTCCCGGTCCAATTCAGGCTGATGTAATGCCAGTTGGTTCCCACCACGGTCAGCAATTTCCCATCTCCGCGGAGTGTGGCGTCCCGAGGCACGGTGGCTTCGAGGAGAGCCTTAACCGTGGCCGGAGTCATCGAATTGTCCGTCCAACCCAAGGGCAGGAGTGCCGCGCGAAGCAGAAAGACATTAAGCCAGGCCAAAGCCGGTGCTGCGCCAAACACGGTGATCCATTTGGCTCCCGGCGACCAACGCAGGCCGGCTGGCTGTCGCCCCAGCCGCCATAGCAAATACACGGTAAGGGGGAGCACCAAGTGAGCCAGTGGCGGGAAATAATACGCCACAGGACGTCGCAAAATGACCAAAAGTGCTCCCAGATAACCCGCCACCGCCCAAAACGAGGCCCGAACCAGCCGGGTTTCATCCGGGCTCAGTTGGCCAAACAGCCTCCACGGTCCCCAACACGCCAAAGACAGGACCCCAATGGCGACCGTCAATGGCAAGACCAATCGTGGCGTGGCCGGGAGGCTGCTCAACAGGTGGCCGTAGGACTCGCCCAGCTTGCGGGTGTTGTAGGCCAAGGCCTCCGCAGCTTCCCGCCAGTGCGGGTAAACGACGTACAGCCACACCGCCAAGGCCGTGGCCGCGGCCACGATTCCTGTTCCCAGTACCTTTACCAACTCCCTGCTGGATACGTCGCCCTGGGCCAACACAAACGCAGCCCAAGCTACACAGCAGGCCAGTCCGGCCGGGTAGGACGCAGCCACGGCACATCCCAGGCAAATTCCCACCAGCCAGAACAGTTGCCTGCGCCCGCATACGGTGAGCGCCGCTGCCAGCATGGCGAACAAAGAAGTCAAGGTCTCAGGACGCCCCAGTTTGAAGGTGGCCAAGAACGGCGTTCCCAGCAGATATATCGCCCCCCAACAACCGGAACCTGTGCGCCGCACCAACCACCAAGCACCCACGGCCGCCGCAGCGGAGTTCAATCCCAGGTCAAACCAGAGGTGCGCGGCATGGGAGGTCCCGGCAAGGCGGAGGTAAGGCACCAAAACTGCCGGATAAAGCGGATACCAATGGTAAACCAAGGAGGCATGGGGGATGTTTCCTTCTCCCATCGGTGTCGCAAAACGGCCGGAGACCAACTTCACCAAGGCAGCTTGCTTTACCCAGTCCGAGTCGGTGTCGAACCACAGCAACCCCTGTGAAGCCACCCAAGCATAAAGCAACAACAAAACTCCCACCGCAGCCCAGAACACCCACGCCCCATAGACTTGGGGCTGTTTGGATTCACCGTCGCGCAAAGCCGCTCCGGTCAAACACTCCCTCATGCGTCGGAGGTTCGGCAGCCTGTTTCTGGCGAGAGTCGAGTTGCAGGACCGCCGCCGCTACCGTAACGACGGGGCTCCGACCCGCCGGGGAGTCGGGCTTCCAGCCCGGCGGATACAGGGCGTAGCGCAGATTTCCGGTCTGCGGTATCGCGGATTTCCAATCCGCGCCTCGGCCGTTGGCCAAGCTGTGCCCCAACTTTCCTCAAACCCTGGCTCGACGGAGTCTCGCCCCACCTGTGTTGTTACCCGGTCGGCCGGAAGCCGCCCTTTACAGCAACCGGGACAACTGCCGCTACGGTGTAGCGGCGGGCCTCCGGCCGGCCGTAGAGCCGGGCTTCCAGCCCGGCGGGCGTGGCTTTTGCCCGTTTGTTCATTTCCCGCATCCATAGGGACTGACCGGGCAGGAAAGCAAACCAATCGGTCATGAAAAGGTTGGTTGTATCTGGAAGCCAGGAAGGCGGAAAAACGGTGGCTCGACGGAGTCTCGCCTCACCAGCGTTGTTTGCCGGGCGGCTGGAAGCCGCCCGCTACGGCAGCCAAGATGGCTGCCGCTACAAGTGCCCCCCGGCCGTTTCGCCCCGCACCTTTCGCACCCAGTCCTGGTGGTCGAGGTACCAGCGCACGGTTTCCCGCAGGCCGGTGTCGAAGTCGTGGGCCGGCGTCCAGCCCAGTTCCCGCCGGATTTTCGAGGCGTCCACCGCGTAGCGGCGGTCGTGTCCGGGCCGGTCCTTCACGAAGGTAATGAGCCGGCGCGAGCCGCCGCCCAGCTCCGGCCGCAGTTCGTCCACCAGGTCGCAAATCCGCTCGACGATGCGCAGATTGGGCCACTCGTTGCCGCCCCCGATGTTGTAATGCTCCCCGGGCCGGCCGCGGGTCAGCGCCAGCCACAGCGCCTCGACATGGTCCAGCACGTACAACCAGTCCCGCACGTTCAGGCCGTCGCCGTACACCGGGATGGGCCGGCGCTCGAGCACGCTCTGGATGACCACGGGGATGAGCTTCTCGGGGTACTGGTACGGGCCGTAGTTGTTCGAGCAATGCGTGATCAGCGCGGGCAGGCCGTAGGTGTGATGGTAGGCGCGGGCGAGGAAGTCGCCGGCAGCCTTGCTGGCCGAGTAGGGCGAGTTGGGGGCGTAGGGCGTGGTCTCGGTGAAGCGGCCGGTCGGCCCCAGGCTGCCATAGACCTCGTCGGTGGACACCTGCACGAAACGTCGCTCCCCACTGCCCGCCTCGGCCCAGGCGGTGCGGCAGGCCTCCAGCAGGTGAAAGGTGCCCAGCACGTTGGTGTGGATGAAGTCGGCCGGGCCGCTGATCGAGCGGTCCACGTGCGACTCCGCCGCCAGATGCAACACGTGGGTGATGCGGTGCTCGCGGACCACGCGCGCCACGGCGGGCGCGTCCCGCAGGTCCACGCGCTCGAACACGTAGCGCGGGTGCCCGGCCACGTCGGCCAGGTTTTCCAGGCGCCCGGCGTAGGTCAGGCAGTCCAGGTTGACCAGGCGCCCGATTTCGGGGCGCTGGCGGAGAAACTGGCGGACCAGGTTCGAGCCGATGAAGCCGGCGCCGCCGGTGACGAGGAGGTTCATGGTTTCAGGGCGAGGGTTTCGAAACCTTCCACGGGCGTTTCGAGCACCAGGCGCAGCGCGGTCCGCCAGTGCGGCAGGCGCAGGCCGAAGACGCGCTCGAGCTTGCCGCAATCGAGCACCGACCACGCCGGCCGCCGCGCCGGGGTGGGGTAGTCGGCGGTGGCGATGGGCGTCACGCGCGCGGCGCGACGGGCCTCCGCCGGGACGCTTTCCCAGATGGCGCGCGCGAATTCGAACCACGTGGCCACGCCGTCGCAGGCCAGGTGGTACACGCCCGCCAGCGTGTCCGGCTCCGGCGCGCGCAACGCTTGCGCCAGGGCCTGCGCGGTGGCCTCGGCGATGAGGCGCGACCAGGTCGGGCAACCGTGCTGGTCATTCACCACGTGCAACTCGTCGCGGGTGGTGGCCAGGCGCAGCATGGTGCGCAGGAAGTTTTGTCCGCGGCCGCCATAGACCCAGCAGAGGCGGAAAATCAGGTGCCGGCCGCCGACCTGTTGCACAGCAGCGTCGCCCTCGGCCTTGGTGCGGCCGTAGGTGCTGAGCGGATTGGGCGGGACGTCCTCGGTGTAGGGCCGCCGGGCCGCGCCGTCGAAGACGTAGTCGGTGGAAAAATGCACCAGCCAGGCGCCGCGGCGGCGGGCCTCCTCGGCGAGGAAGCCGGGGGCGAGGGCGTTGAGGCGCCGGGCCGCCTCGGGTTCGGATTCGGCGCGGTCCACGGCGGTGTAGGCGGCGGCGTTGACGATGGCCTGCGGCCGCACCTCGTCCAGGCAGGGCCGGAGCGATTCTGGGCGGGCCAGGTCCACCTCCGGGAAGTCCACGCCGATGACGCGGCCCAGCGGCTGGAGCGTGCGCATCAATTCCCAGCCTACCTGCCCGCGGCAGCCGATGACCAGGAAATGGGGGAGCATGGGGGAAATACCGGACTGTACCTCCACTCGTAACCAGGTTTCGTTACCGGTTGGGAAGTATGCCGGTCAGCCATCCGCCCCGGCCGGTCGGTGGAACGCGGATGCCGGAGAGCCGTCTCCGGTCAAAGACCCAAAACTGGAGGCCAGATGCCCTGCCGCCTTGAAAGGCCAAAGCCCGTCGTCTCCCAAAAGCGGAGGCTTGCAGACCATGCTCCACTCAAACCGGGAAAACCTACGGCTAGATTGCTGGGGGATTGAACTGGTAGGACAAATACACTGCCACGCCGCGCTCTCGGGCGTAGTCGGGCACGTGACGTCCGGTAACCATGTGGGCCACCAACACCGGGAACACCCGGCCGCAGACCGGTTGGAGTACTTCCACGCGACGTCGCAAAAAGCGGTCCACGTCATTCTGAGACAACTGTACCTTGCTTTCGCCAATGACCCAAACCGACTCGCCGGCGAGCGTGCCCCGGCCCAGGATGTTGACCTCCAGATCTTGGCCCTCGGCATCCGTCAACCAGCCCCGCCGTAAAGGTTCGGTCAGCACCAGCCCATGGTCCCGCTCCAGGAGCGGCGGCAGGCTGCGGTAGGCTTCGTTTTCGAGGGTGTATCCCACCGTCGCCGCCAGTCCGCCCAGTTGACGGTTGGTGTCGTCCAGTCGCTCCGCCAGGTGGTCCACCCGCAGGGTGAGCCGGGCGAGGGCGTCTTCGGTGTGTTTCTGGGCCACCGCCAGTTGATCCACCCGCACCGTCAGTTCCTCGAGCCGCACCTCGGTGCGCTTTTGGGCTTCGGCCAGCTCCTCGACGCGTGCCTCGGTCCGCTTCTGCGCTTCGGCGAGTTCTTCGACCCGCGCCTCGGTGCGCTTTTGGGCCTCAGCAAGCTCCTCGACCCGGATTTCCGTGCGCTTCTGGGCCTCGGCCAGTTCCCTCACAACCTGCCGCAGGTCATTGAACTCGGCCTTGGTCACGGTCTGCTGCAAGTCCTCGTAGATCACGCCCAGCACCGAGGCGAGCTTCTGGGCCGCCTTGGGCTCCAGCGCCTGGCTCAGTTCCTCGTAAATGCGCAGGGTGTTAATCACGCGTTTTGATCGTGCCGGGACGGACAGGCCCCGTCAAGCAGGTGGGAAATTTGCAAACCTTGCGGGAAACTGCGTTGGCGTAAAACGTCCCTCTCCGGCCACGCCCAACTGTGGCCTGGCACGATCCGCACGGCCCATCCCGTACCGAGTTGCAGTGCACATGTTCCCGCCCGCTTTTCTCCAACTTCCCGGCCTTTTCCGGTCTCAAGTTCCGGTGCCCGGGGCATTTCCAGTGGGCCGCGGGCGCCCGATCCGCCAGTCATCCCGTTCACGGAAACAAGGATTCCGGCGGCAGGTCGCGCAGGCGCGGCGCGGCGGCGTCCCTGGCCGAGAGCACCGGGTCGCGCACCGGCCAGGCGATGGCCAGGTCTGGGTCGTCCCAACGCACGCTGTGCTCGTCCGCCGGCGAGTAGGGCGCGGTGCATTTGTAGTGAAACAGCGCGGTGTCGCTAAGCACGACAAACCCGTGAGCGAAGCCGGGCGGTACGTAGAACTGGAGCGGTTCGTTACCACTCAGGCGCACCCCCTGCCAGCGGCCAAAAGTGGGGGAGCTGCGCCGCAGGTCCACCGCCACGTCCCACACCTCGCCCAGCAGCACCATGACCAGTTTGCCCTGGGCGTTGGGATTCTGGAAATGCAGCCCCCGCAGCACGCCGCGCGCGGAGTACGAGAAGTTGTCCTGGACGAAGCGCTCCGGCAGCCCGGCGTCGCGGTAGCGCGCCTCCTGCCAGCTTTCCAGGAACCAGCCGCGGGCGTCGCCGAAACGGCGGAGCCGGATCAGGCGCAGGCCGTCGAGTTGTCCGGGTTCAACGATCATGCGCCGACCTCGCGTTGCAGCCGCCGGGCCTCGGCGATGACCTCCCGTTCGAGGTAATCGCGGTACTCGCACGCCGGCATGTCGGCCACGAGGGCTTCCAGCCCTTCCAGCGAAAGGAACCCGCGCCGGAAAGCCGCCTCCTCGGGGCAGCCGATCTTGACGCCCTGCCGCTGCTCGATGGTCTGCACGTAGGCCGAGGCCTCGTGCAGGCTGCTGCTGGTGCCGGCGTCCAGCCAGGCCAGCCCGCGCGGCAGCCGGTACACCCGCAGACGGCCCCGGCGCAGGTACTCGCGGTTCACGTCGGTGATCTCCAGCTCGCCGCGGGCGGAGGGCTGGAGCGCGCGCGTGATGGCGACCACTTCCGCGTCGTACAGGTACAGGCCCGGCACGGCATAGTCGCTTTTGGGCACGCGCGGCTTTTCTTCGATGGAAATCGCCCGCCCGTCGCGGTCGAACTCGACCACGCCGTAGCGGCTGGGGTCCTTGACCTGGTAGCCGAAGATGGTCGCCCCCCCGGAAAATTCGGCGAAGGCCCGGGCGAAATAGTCGCCGCCGGCAAAGAGGTTGTCCCCGAGGATGAGCGCCACGGAATCACCGGCAATGAACGACTCGGCGATGAGGAAGGCCTCGGCGATGCCGCGCGGGGCGGGTTGCTCACGGAACTCGAGGCTCACGCCCCAGCGCGGGGCGTTGCGGAGGAGGTGGCGGAAGCGGGGCAGGTCGTGCGGCGTGGAAATGAGGCACAACTCGCGGACCCCGTTCTCGATGAGCGTGGTCAGCGGGTAATAGACCATCGGCTTGTCATAGACCGGCTGGAGCTGCTTGGACGCCACCAACGTGAGCGGGTACAAACGCGTGCCGGCGCCGCCGGCAAGGATGATGCCTTTCATGGGGACCGGGGATTTTCCCGCGACCCAGATTACCGGTTCGCTGAAGTGGTCAAAGCGATCGGGACAACCAGGCGGCCCGGCGCCCGAGCCCGGGCCGGCGGCTTCAAACGCTGGGGCGGGGGAAAACCCGCATTCTCAACCACCGCCGCGGGATGAATTCGCCAATCGCCGGCGAGCAGCTCCGGGAGGTGTCGTCGTGGCCGATGGCGGGCCGGGAAACTCCAACGTTTTGGGCGGCGCGGAGCTCCTCCCTCCGACTGATTCGATGAGGCGAACCCCTTTAAGTTTTCGCCCTTCCGGCTTTCCTCGCTTCCAAATCTTGAACCCTGCCTCGCACTTCGCAGTGCAGATTTTCGCCAGCCTGGTGAAAAGTGATTGGCAACCCGTGAATCGGACTGCCGGTAATTAGGCATCCGACTTCAGGTATCTGGCATCCGGTATCTGATGTCCGGCATCCTGCCTCTGCGCCTTACCACGCCGTCCAGCCGCCATCGACCAAGCGGTTCGAGCCGTTGACGTAGCAGGAGACGTCCGAGGCCAGGAACAGCACCGCGCCGACGATTTTTGGGTGCTGTTCATGTCAGTCCGGCTACGGGCGTCAAGCCACTACCAGCAACCGACTTGCGTCTTGGGGTTTTTCGAGCAACTCCGCAACGTAGTCCGCCGCAGTCGCAGCCGCCCTACCTCGGTTTGCAAAAACGCGCTCGGCTAGCCGCGCCCACCGGTCGCGCGAATCCGGAGCTTTCAGCCAGCGCCGGAGCTTTGTCTGGAGATCCACCTCACTGCTGACGCGTTCTGCCAGGCCTTGCTTCCAGTTGTCTTCCAGCGGTGGCCAGTGTGGCGCGCTGAACTGCCAAACGGGTTTTTGGAACAGGAGTGCTTCGTACATGGCGGTCGAGCACACGGAGGCCACAATGTCCGCACCGCTGAGGGTCGTAACCAGATCCACCTCATCACGGGTGACGCGCAAGTGCGGCGTGTCGCGGTACAGGGATCCGTCCTCATTGGGATGAAGGCGCACCACGAAGTTCATTTGGGGAATGGCTGCGGCTGCTGCTTCGAGCCAGGCCGCGCTTTCGGCCGGGGCGCAGCCGTTGCGGACCAGGTCGTTGCCATTCGAGAAGAAGACCAGTGTGGGGCGGTCGGTCAGGCGCAGGCTGGCGCACAGACGGGGACGCGCACCGGTAACCGGTGTCATGGCATCATGGCGTGGGCTGCCCACAGCGCGCAGTTTAGCGGCTGGCACGCCCAGTCCCTGCAGAATGTGGTTGGAAGACTCGCCCCAGGTTAGCATCACGTCCTCCAGCACGGGGGTGTAGAACGCCTGGGGTACGCCGTGTTGCAGCAGCACGGTGGCCCGGCCTGCGGAACGGGCCTGGGCCGAGAAGGCCACCCCGCCGCTGATGTTGTTGGACTTCACCACCACCAGGCGGGGATCCACCCGGCCCAGCACCTCGCGGGCGACCCGCAACTGCCCCGCCACGGTGGCGGAGGCAACCCGGAAAGCGCGCCTGAGCGCGGCCACGCGCAGTTCGGGCAGGATGGCAGTCAACCGGCGCCACGCGCCGTCCACCCACACCGGCAGGGCCTGCGGGCGAACCCCGTGCAGATGGTGCGTGTCGGACGGTAGTTCGGCGGTGGCGTTCCAAGCGACCAGTTGCGTCCGAATGCCGCGGCGGCGGCACGCTTCCCAGAGTGGCAGGAGCATTTGCCGCCCCAGGTCGCGCCGGCCTTCCAGCAAAAGCAGGACCTCCGCCTTTTCCAACGGGCCCTCCCGCCGGGTCCGGCGCAAAAGGCGGCGGCCCAGGTGGCGCAGCCACTCGCCCGGCGCGGCGCCCCGGCCGCCAACCCAAAGCTCCTTGAAAATCACGTGCCGCATCGGCTCCAACTGCGGGAAATCGGCAAAAACCCGCGCCGTTCGGTCCCGGAAGTCCAGATAGCGTTCGTCCAGGGTGGGCATTGGCTCAAGCCGGAACAGCACCGGCCGGGGAAACCACCTGGCAAAGTGCCGCCAGTCGTTCGGCAATACGCTCCCCCGCGCGGCCATCCAGCGGACCGCAGTCGGTCTCGCGGATCCATTTCCGGCCGGCGGCGTCGAGCGCGGGGTTTTCGAGATACTGGTTGATGAGGCGCAGGCATTCCTCCGGGCTGCGGGCCAGGCGCACGCCGCCGCTGGCCACGATGGGCTGGTAATCGCTGCGTTCGTAAAAACGCCGGACGGTCAGGCCGGCGGGTACATCGGCCGGCAGGTCGTAGTAGATATTGACGACGGGCTTGTCGAGGATGGCGGAGTCCACGGTCATGGTGCCGCTCACGTTCACCTGCACGTCCTGGTACGCTAGCGTGGCCAGATGCACCGGTTCGTCTTCAAGGATGAGCCGCACCACCTGCGCCTCGTGCTCGGCGCTGCGGTATGGGACCGAGCCCGGCGGCGGAAACACGGCCACGCCGGGGTGGAGCTGCTTCAGCAGCGGGTGGTCGGAACCGAAGCCACGGGGATGACCGCGGACCAGCAGTTGGGCGGGGACACCGCTCCGGCGCAGCCTGCCGTCACGCACCGCGTCGGCCAGGTGCTGGACGATGTGAATCTCATGCTCGATCAGCCGCGGGGTTGCGGTGGTGTAAACAACCAGCGGCCGCTGCGGATCGAGTCCGATGCGACGGAAGAACTCGTCCCGCGGCAGCCGGAAGGCGGGATCGAGATGCCGGTCAAACTGGGGCGAGCCGGTCACATGCACCCGCTCCGGCGGGATTTCCGGGTACATGCGGAGCAGGAAATCGCGGGTGAAATCCGACCAGACCAGGTAGGCGCGGGCGTCCGGTAGATGGGGAATTTTGGCGGCGAGGTTGTCCCGGGACCGGATCATCACAGCGGCGGGAATGCCGGCTGCGTTGGCCGCTTCGACCAACGCCATCTCGCGATTGCCCTCCAGGGAAAACGCCACGACCAATCGTGCGTCCCAGGCCTCGAACCGCCGCCGGTACTCCGCCGCGACCGGATGCCGCCGCAGCGCTTCCGCAAAGGCGCGACGTCGAGGCTGGGCCAATCCCCGCCAGCCATCCCAGCGATGCCGGGTGTAATGCCATCGGGCCTTTGCGATGGCCAGCCACCTTCGCAAGAAGAACGACCTTCGGGCGGCCGAAGCCCGCAGCAGGCTCCAAATTGTCCGCGGGTCGTAATAGCACTTGCGCGTCAGGGTGGATGCCTGGAGCAGCGAGGCGAGGGCGCGGTCTGTGCCGGGCGAAAAATCCGCCAGCCGGTCCAGGGTAATCGCAGCAGGACAGGCCTGCACCGAGCCGTCGAACTGGGCCGGATCCACCAGCACGATCACCCGCTCGCCGGTGCGTTCGGTCAGCCGGCGCCCCAGGTCACCATTCCGGACGTTGCGCAAAGACAGGAAGCTGTCGCAACCGATGACGATGCTCATCCGAGGCAATGACTCAAAGCGAGCGGCGGGTAGTCGAAGGTGGTGTTGCGCCCGGTTGGAAGCTCGGGCCCGGCTGGCGCATGCAGTGTTCCCGCGGGCAGGTCAGGCAACAGCGGTCCGGGCTTGCATGACCCGCTCTTCCACCAGTTCACAGATCGAATGCCAGGCAAGCAAGTGCAGTTCCTGGACCCGCGGTGTGCCGGGCGCCGGCGCGCAGAAGCAGAGGTCGCAGACCTCCCGCATCGGCCCGGCATTCCGGCCGGTGAAGCCGATGGTGACCGCGCCACGCTGCCGGGCGTGCTCCAAAGCGCGCAGGACATTCGCTGACTTGCCGCTGGTGCTGATGCCCACCACCACGTCGCCCGGCCGGGCCAGGGCACGCACCTGACGGGCGAAAACGTCGGCGAACTCCCAGTCATTGCCCACACAGGTGAGGATCGAGGTGTCCGTGGTCAGGGCGATGGCCGGCCAGGGCTCGCTTTCTTTGAGGAACCGGCCAACCAGCTCGCCGGCCACATGCTGGGCATCGGCCGCGCTGCCGCCGTTACCGAAGAGCAGGATTTTGCGGCCGGACAGGATCGCGCGGGTGAATTCCTGCGCCACCGCCGCCAGAACCGGCAGCGATTCGGCGAGCAGGTTTTGATGCGCGGCGATGCTCTCGCCCACGATGCGCCGCATCTCGGTTTCCAAGGCCCCGGCCGCCGCGGCCTGCTCGTGCAACTGGAGCACCAGCCTCACTGCTTCCGCCGCCGCCCCCTGCCCGCCGGCGGCGGTCAGCACGCGATGCGCGGCCGCCCTGGCCGCGGGAGTCGCATTGGCGGGAGCGAGGCCGAGGCCGACTTTCTCCAGTGCGGCTGCGTCCCGGTCGTTGTCGCCCACATAGCAGAGGTTGTTGAGACCCAGGCCGAGTTCCGCCGCCAGTTCCGCGAGCGCGGCCAGCTTGTCTTTCGCCCCGCGTTTGACGCGGGCGATCGCAAATCGGGTCGCCACGGCGTCCACGGCCGGCGTGTCCTCGCCGGTCACCAACGCCAGTTCCAACCCGGCCCGCCGAGCGACGCCGACCGCGTCCAAGTCCTGGAAACTGATGCGCTTGGTTTCGGCGTCGCCCGAGGCGAGCGACGTCGTGCCGTCGGTGAGCACACCGTCAACGTCCAACGCGAGCAGGCGGATGGGATGAGGCATGATGGATTCAGCGAGATTGGCAGGCCAGGGGCAGCACCAAGCGAGGCCGCCGCGTGTCACCACGTGGTACGTCCGCCGTCCAGGCAAACGTTCGCACCCGTCATGTACGACGAGGCATCCGAGACCAGGAACACCACGGCCGCCTTGTACTCGTCCGGCCGGGCCATGCGGCCGAGCGGGATCAGTTGGCTGAGGCGACGGATGAACGCGGGGTCCTGGTGGTTCTCCACGCCGCCGGGTGAGAGCGCGTTCACCCGCACGCCGGCATCAGCCCAATAGGTGGCCAGATACTTGGTCAGGCCGATGAGGCCATGCTTGACCACCGAGTAGCTGACCGGTTTGACCGGCTGTTGCTCGGGCGGCAGGCCTTCCTGACGATAAATGCGCTGGTCCGGCGCGATCACCCCCAGGTCGGAGGCGATGTTGAGAATCACGCCCCGGCGGCGGCGGGCCATCTCGCCGCCGAACACCTGGCTGCACACCAACGCGCCGGTCAGCCCCACGGCCAGGTCGAGTTCCCACTGGTCGCGCGGGTAGTTTTCGAGACGGGACCAGGCGAGCGACGTGGCGCCTTCCACCTTGGGGTTGCGCGCGGCGTTGTTGATCAGGATGTCGAGCCGGCCCAGCCGATCGAGCACCTGGTGCAACACCGCTTCCATCGCGGCGCGGTCGGTGATGTCCGCGCCAAAGGCCAGCGCCCGGCCGGCACCCACCGCCGCGTTGAGCGCTTCGGCCGCCACCTGGGCGCGATCGGCCGCCACGTCCACCAGTACGGCCCGGCCACCGGCCTCGAGGATGGCCTCGGCATGCTGGCGCCCGAGCAGCCCGGCGCCGCCGGTAATGACAGCCACGCGGCCGCTGAGGTCGAAGGACTGTTGAATGGTCACCGCGGCACGGGAAACCGGAACGGAAAAGCTTTCGGCCACGACCGCTCAGCCTTTGCGGCGCAGCTTTTTCATAATGGGAATCTCGGTCTCGTACACGCGCTTGACGCCGTCACCCATCGCCTTCTCGACCGCCCGGATGTCCTTGACGAGCCGCTCGAAGCCTTGCGGCTCCACGCTGGCAGCTTGATCGCTGCCCCACATGGCGCGGTCCAGGGTGATATGACGCTCGATCGCGCACGCGCCCACTGCCACGGCGCCGACCGACGGCGCGAGGCCGACCTCGTGACCCGAATAGCCGACCGGCACGCCATAGCGCCGGGCGAGCGTCTGCAGGGTGCGCAGGTTCAGCTCCTCGATCTTTGATGGATAGGTGCTGTTCGTGTGCATCAGCAACAGGTTCTCCCTGCCCAACACCTCCACCGCATGGTCCACCTGCTCCAGCGTGCTCATGCCCGTGGACAGGATGATCGGGCGACCGTACCGGCGGTGATGCCGCAACAGGCCGTCGTCGGTGAGCGACGCGGAGGCGATCTTGTAGCAGGGCGGCTGGAACTGCTCGATGAAGTCCACCGAGGCCTCGTCCCAGCACGAGGCGAACCAGAGGATGCCCCGCTCCTTGCAGTGCCGGTCAATTTCCCGGTATTGCGCCACGCCGAACTCGAGGCCGCGCTTGAGGTCGCCATTGGTGGGACCGAACGGGTTTTCCCGCGGCTTGGCGAGCTCCTCCGCCGTGTACACCACCTCCACGGTGCGCTTTTGGAACTTCACCGCGTCGCAGCCGGCGTTCACGGCGGCGTCAATCAGGCGGCGGGCGATCTCGAGGTCGCCATTGTGGTTGATGCCGATCTCGGCAATGATGAAGCAGGGCTGGCCGTCGCCCACTTCCCGGTTTCCGATCTTGATGGTTTTGCTCATGGGTTTCTGGGGTTGTTGGGTTTTGTTGGACGAATCAGGGAGGGGCTTGCGTAGCCGACGGTCACACTGAATGACGGATGCCGACCCCGCCCGCCTGCAGCTCGCCGCGCTCCAGGCGCCGCAGGGCTTCCTCCACCTGCGGCACATTCTCCGGGTAATCAATCTCGAAAATCTCCTCCTCGACGACGAACGGCAGGGCACAATCGCCCCACATCGAATTCTTCTCCAGGACGGCCCGCGGCCGGAGGACATCCACGTAACCACTCTGCCAGTACACCGCCGGTAACGTCTGCCGCGGCAGGGACTGGCAGTCCGCCACCCCCGGCAGCCGGAGCAGCGGTTCCAGATAACCGCGGTCGGTGATGCGCCACATCTTGTAAGGGGTCTGCAGGGCGCGCCGGACCGACCGCACGGCGTCCGCTTCCGGATGCGCCGCCAGCAGGTCCACCGCCTTGTCAATCAACTCCACCCGCCGCACCGGTCCCGGCGGCCGCAAATGCACCACCAGATCCGGTTCATAATCCTCATGTTCCCGCAGCCAGCGCAACGCGTGGCGGAAGGCCTCAATGTCCGGCGACAGGTCGCCCGCGAATTCGGCCGGCCGCAGGAACGGCACTTCCGCGCCCCACTGCCGCGATACCTCGGCGATCTCGGCGTCGTCCGTCGTGACCACGACGCGGTTGATCCGTCGGGACTGCTTCGCCTGAAGGATCGAATAGGCGATGAGCGGTTTGCCGGCCACCGGCAGGAGGTTTTTGCGCGGAATGCCCTTGGAGCCGCCGCGCGCGGGAATGAGGGCGAGGACCTTCAGATTCATCGTATCTCCTCCACGCGGCCGCTCCCGAGCGAGGCCGCCGCCGCCAGGGCGATTTTCAGGCTGCGCACACCTTCCGCCAAATCAACCAACGGCTGCTCCCGGCCCTCGATGCAGGCCAGAAAGTGACGCAGCTCGGCCAGGAACATGTCGTTGCGGTCAAACTTGTCGAAGTGCAACACCTCGCGCGTACGTGCAGCCAGGTCCCAGAACTCGGCCTTCTGCGCGTAGTAGTCGTACCGCACCTTGCCGGCGTCGCCCACGATTTCGCAGACCCGCTGGGGCGGACGCTGGAGGTAGTCGAGGTGGATGTGGACCGGCAGCGGGCGGCCGTCGTGCTCGCCGTCGAGCAGCAGGCTGACCGAGTCCTCGACGTTGACCTCCAGCCGACTGAGCTGACCGCCCACCGCGTACACCCGCCGGGGCAGACCGAACAGCCAGAGGGCGTAGTCCAGCTCGTGGGTTTGAATGCGCAGGCAGCCGCCGCCCAATTCGCGGCGCGCGGGGTGGGTGACGCGGTAATCCTCCCACGGATGCCAGTCCGGCAGGTGTTCGCCATTGACGATGTGGGCCGAGACGAGGCGGCCCAGGCGGCCGGCATCGAGCAGCGCTTTCACCCAGCGCAGACCGGGATGAAAGCGGAACTGGTAGGCAACAAACACGACCAGCCGTTGGCGCTCCACCAGCGCCGCCAACTCATCCATGCCGTCCAGCGAATCGGCGATGGGTTTTTCGATGAAGAGGTGGCAGCCCGCGCGCGCCGCGGCCAGAGCCGTGGCCATGTGCAAGGAGTTCGGGTTGGTGATGAAGGCGGCCGCGGGTTTCTCTGCCAGCGCGGCCTCAAGGTCGGTAAACGACCGCAGCCCGTAGGTGGATTCGAGGTCGGCGCCGGGGCGAACGGTCATGTCGGCGTTGAGGACCGGACCGCCGCCCCGCCGGCGCCAGGCGAGAATCTCGACCTGGTCGCCGCGCACGGCCCGCAGATTGCGCAGATGCCGCTGGCCGATGGAACCGAGACCGCAAAAGAGGACTTTCATCCGGTGTTTGTTCAGCAGTTCCGAGCGCCTTGGGACCGACCTCCGCTCAGGTGAGCAACGCCAACACTGACTCCGGCCGCCAGCGGAAACGGATATCCGCTCTCGCCGGAGTGGTCTGAACCGAGTAAGTCATGGCCAGCCAGCCCGGTTCCGGTTCGATCATGGCCCCGTACAACGTCACCCGCAATGACGCATCCACGATTTGCTCGTCGGCGGACCAGGATGTCCCGCCGTCGGTGCTGACATGCAACACCGCCCGGCTGGCGGTGCCGTTTTGCTCGCTGCGCGTCAGGCTCACCAACCGGCCCGACTCCAATTGGATCACCCGGGGAGATCCATCGCCCATGAACGCCTCTCGCGGTGACGTCCAGGATTCGCCGCCGTCGTCCGACACACACTGGTAAATGCTGCGGGTGTTGGTGCGCAGCAAACACAGCAGTCGGCCGGTGGGCAGCAGCGCCAGATTGGGCTCGATGTAATTCCGCTGGTCCCGCGGCCCGTCAGCGATGGTGAACTCGCTCACCGAACCGAGATCGCTGGAGATAACCATGACCCGGGCCGTGGAGAAGGTGTCACCGGGATTGCGTCCGGCCAGAGCCTGCAGCAATCGCCCATCGGGCAGTTCCAAGACCGGTGCGCTGCAAAAGGAGTAAACCCCGAAGCTGGTCTTCAACCGAAACGGGTCCCCCCAGGTCGCGCCTTGGTCACTACTGAAACGCAACGTGCAACTGTCGGGTCGCGAATGATTCAGCACCAGATCGCGCTCAAAGTAAGACAACACGATCTGCCCGTTGCGCAACCGACGAAGGCAGGGGTCACGCAGGTCGTAATAGTTGTCCCGGGCTACGACCACTTCTTGTGACCAGGTCCGCCCTGTCGGGTCCCCGGACACGGTCACGATCCGACCCCGGTCGGTCGCGTGGCTGGTTCCCTTCCGGTAACAGATCAGGAAGCCGTCCGGACCAGCGCGACACAACCCGGGAAATGCGTTGTAGGCGCCATCCGCGCGCACTTCGGTGACAAGTTGCAGTCGCGAGCGGTCCGCAAGGTCACGAGTGATTTCGGCGCCCGTATCCCGCGCCCACGAGCGGTAATACCGCTGGGTACCCACGGGGTCGAACACCTGCGGCGGTGACTTGTCCGGGTGCTGCTGCCAGGGCCCCTCGGGCCGGTCCGCGGATTCGAGGCGGTCACCCGGCTGCCAGTACAGGCTGACCTTTCCCCCGGACAAGGGCGCGATGGACACTCGTCGTTGACCCGCGCCGGGCAGGGCGGCGTTGACCGACGAATCCGCCACGATCAACTCCCGCACCTCGCCATCCAAAAACAGCTCCTCACCGAGCGCGGCCCGCCCCACGGTCAACGGCGCGGAGGGACCCGCGATCGCCGCCGGCCTGCCTGTCACCTCCCAAGCCGGGAGCCCGTCGGCCTCGACGCGGGCCACCGGCGGAGCGATTGCAGCGCGCAACACGCTGAAGGCTTGCGGGATCACCACGCCATAGTTCCACGACGCGTTGAGCGCGTAACCGATTCCGTCACTGAAACGCAACAGCAACCCGTCGGATGGTGGTGACGTGGCGGGGTCGTGGTAGGCGAACAAAAAACCTGGTTCCTCGGGCCGCCCCGCCCCCGTAGCGATCAGGGCGCAAGTCATGGTGGGGTTGGCTTGCAGCGTCCGCCAAACAACGAACACGCTGCCGCCCTCCACATTCAAAAACTGCCAATCCCTGACTTCGACTGCCTGAAGGTACTGCCGGGAAGCGGCAACGAACCGGACAGCCGGCGGCTGACCACCACTCGCGGGGCCCAAACGGGGCCGCCGCTCCGGAACAGTCTGTCGGAGGTGCAGACCATTGCCGCTGAGGTCCGCCCACACCGCCACCGGGTCATTTTCGGCCAGCGCGGGCACCTGCATCGCCAGGTCCTGAAAGAGACCTGCGTCCGACCGATACCACGCCCGCACGCCCGGGAAGGGCGCCGGCTCTTCACCCCGCAACCGCCACCAGGGCAGCAGCAGCGAGCCCGCCGCTCCCAGTTGCAGAAACCTGCGACGGTCCATGGCGGCTGGATATCGCGGGGGATTCGGCTGCGGGGTTCTCATGGTCGCCGGGCGTTCAGTCAGGCGGGCAGCGCTCTAGATCCGCCGGTTTGGTTGAATCGTCATATGTCACCACCCGTGTGGGCGGGCTCTGCCCTAGCCGCCGGCTGACCAACCCGGGTCGCAAGAAAGGAATCGAATCACAAGTTTAGGCCGGGGTTTGCTCTACCACTGTAGCTGCGCGGTCTGTGGCTGAACTGGATCCAACGCGGTTTTCCCACTCCCGCGCAGACAGCGAGGCGTGCGAGCGGTCCAGGTAATGGCCGGCCCACAGTTCCAAGTTGATCCATTGCCAGAGGAAAAAGGAATTATTCCCCTCCCCCCGGAAATACGCCTCCATCGCCTCGCGAGCGGCGGATCGCGCCACCCAGCCCCGGTCCCAGAAGGACGCGCGGTCCACGTGGTCGCGAACCCAATCCTTCAACTCGCCTCGAAACCACTCCCGCTGGGGCGTCTGGACAGAGCGTTTGGAGGCCAGCCGTATGGCGTCAGGAAGGAGGCGCGCAGCCGCGCGGCGCAAGACGGCTTTGGTTATTCCCATATGAATGCGATCTTCGGGAGGAAGGGAAAACTCGTAAGCCAGCAGGCGATGATCGAGAAAAGGCGGACGCAATTCGGTTCCGACCGCCATGCTCAGACGATCCCGGAAGCGGAGCGCCCGCGGCAACTTGGTGTAGCGCAGTTCACGGAACATCAAGTTGCGCAGATGATCCGGAAATGGACGGGCAAAATGCCTGTCAGCCGGTGCCGCCGCCAGCGCAAACTCCCGGACCAAGCAGTCGGGCCGGACACTGTTCGTAAGGTCCTGCCCCTTGCCCACGTCAGCGGTCGTCTCGGCGGCCGCCTGCATCTGACTGAGGGCCAAGGCGCGTTGTTCGGACGTGGTGATACCAATGGCGGTCAGTTCCCGCTCCAGACCGGCGAAGTCCCCCTGATTCCACAAATCGGCCCAAAGTGCCGGCCGGAAGCGGTCATAACCTGCGAGGGCTTCATCCATCCCACTCCCGTCCATCATCACAATAAACCCCGTCTGCCGGGCCAGCTCGAAGCAAAGCGCGTAAGCCGTGATCGGCGCCCCAGCGAAAGGCTCTTCCTGCGCGATTGTGTGACGCAGGGCGTTTTCCGCAAAAGCGCGCGCTGTGACTTCGATGAAGTGCGCCCGCCGTCCGGTATGCTTCGCCATTTCCTCCACGAACGGGCGTTCGCTGTAGGCCGGGTCGGCGAACGCAAACGAAACCGCCTCCACCTTGGTCGGGTCGGGATGGCAGCGGTCTAAAAGGCTCAGCAGCGTGGCCGAGTCGAGGCCGCCGCTCAGCGCCACACCGATGGGCACATCACTGCGCAGATGCAAGGCCACGGCCTCGCTGGCCATGCCGAGAAGGACCTCCTCTCGCCGGACGGGCCGGGGATCTGGCTCGTGAGCCCCTGCCGCCTCAGCAAGATTCCAAAAGCTCCGGGCCGGCTGGGGTGCTCCTTCCCGCACGATCATCCAGTGCCCGGGCGGCAGCTTGTAGATGTCCCGGAAGAAGGTTTCGTCCCGATGCTCGTAAAAATCTCGGGCCAAGAAGTCGTAAATTACCTCCGCGTTGGCGCGGGCAGGTATTCCGGCAGTTAAGAGGGCCCGAACCTCCGAGGCAAAAAAGAAGTGCCCGTAGCGCTGTGCAAACAAGAAGGGTTTGATACCGAGACGGTCCCGGGCGCAAAAGAGCTCCCGTTTTTCAGCGTCCCAGATGGCAAACCCAAACATGCCCACGAAACGCTCCAGACAGGCGGGTCCCCAATGCGCAAACGCCTGCAACACCACCTCGGTGTCGGTCTGCGAAACATAGGGCAATGGCGGGAGTTCCGCACGCAATTCGCGGTAATTGTACACCTCCCCGTTGAATACGATCGTGTAGCGCCCGTCCGACGTGCTCATGGGTTGCCGTCCGGCGTCGCTGAGGTCGAGAATCCTCAGCCGCCGGTGGCCTAGGGCTACCCCCGGGGCATCCCATAACCCGCTGCCATCCGGCCCTCGGTGACGGAGAGTCTCGGTCATGGTCGCCACGACCCACCGATCCGCTGCGGGACCTACCATGCCTGCGATGCCGCACATTGTCGCGTCTCCTGCTTCAACAGCTCCAGCGCTTCCCCATCCTGAGTTCCGCAAGTTCGAGGTCTTCCGGGTCATCAATATCCAGTGAAGGCCCCCGCTCCATCAGATACCCGGCCACGCGCTCTCCGTAAAACGAATGCCGGGTCAGAATCGTGAGCGCCCGCGTGACCAGCACCGCCGGGCCGTTGCGAGCGTACAGCCGGGGCAGGTTTTGCCTGCGGAACCGGTCCAGACCCGGGGCGGGGGGCAGGAAATCCTCTAGCCACTCGCCGTTCCGCTTCATCACCGACCAAGGGTGGAAATTGTGCGGCACCTCGACCACGCTGACGACGGTGTCGGCGCCGGTGCGTTCGAGCTCCGCCACCGCGGCGTCAATATGTTCGGCGCGGCGCAACGGCGACGTGGGCTGGAGCAGGACCAGCACCTCGGCCCGCCAGCCTTCGTGGTCGGCCAGCCATTGCAGGGCGTGCACCGCCACATCAACGCTCGGCGTGTCGTCGCGCGCCAGTTCGGGCGGGCGCAGGAACGGCACTTCCACCCCGCATGCGCGGCCCACTTCGGCGATCTGCGAATCGTCGGTGGAAAGCAGCACCCGCGACAGTGACCGGCTGGCGCGGGCCGCCTCGCAGGTCCAGGCAAGGAGCGGCTTGCCCGCCAGGGGAACGATGTTCTTTCCCGGGATGCCCTTGGAGCCGCCGCGCGCGGGGATCAGACCCAGCACGTTCATCAATAGGTGATCCGCTTCTGCAACCGCCAGGTGCAGGTGGCCAGCACCTCCGCGATGCGTTCCCCGGCCCGCCCATCGCCGTAAATGGGATCCCGCTCATAGGGTCCGTGCCGGAGCTGCTGCCGGATCGCGTCGGCAATCGCGTGCCGGTCATGGCCCACGTCAATGACATTGTGGCCGCGCTGACGCTGATCCTGCCGGGTGCCCACATTCACCACCGGTGTGCCGATGAACGCCCCCTCGCGGATCCCGCTGCTCGAATTACCCACCAGACAGGCCGTGCGTTTCATGAGCCGGATATAGGTGGCGGTGGGCAGGTTCTTGAAGAAATGAATTTTGCCATCGTGATGGCGTTCCCGGTACTTGCGCATGCCGCGCGCGATGTCTTCCGAGCCGGCGTCCGCGTTCGGCCACAGCGCGATGCACGGCACGCCCAGTTCGTGAATGGCCAGCAGCGACTCGGTGATCTGGCGCTCGCCCTCGCCGTACTCGGTCGTCACCGGGTGCTGGGACAGGATTACGAAAGGTTGGTTCAGATCGAACCGACCCCCGACACCTTCCGCAAACAAGTCGTCACCGACGCCGTCACCATCCTGCGCGAGCACCTCGGCCACCAGGTCCATGCGCGGGCAGCCCACCAGATGCACATCCTCCGGCCGCTCGCCCAGTTTGATGATCCGGTCGCGCGCGTCGGGGCAGGCCGGGAAATGGATGTGGGCAAACTTGGTCACCGCGTGGCGGATGCTCTCATCAATGGTCCCGGAGACCTCGCCCCCCATGGTGTGGGCCAGGGGCAGGTTCATGTACGCCGCCGCCAGGGTCGTGGCCATGGTCTCGAAGCGGTCCCCCACCGTCAGGACAATGTCCGGCTTGAGTTGCTCGAACACGGTGGGCAATTCGAGCAGACCCATCCCGGTGGATTTGGCCATGGTGGCCGGCGTTTCCCCCTCCACCAGCATGAACACCCGTGCGGCGGGCTGAAAACCATCCGCCTCCACCAACTTCACCACCGAGCCGTAGCGGTCGAGCAGGGCCGAGGCGGCGCAGACGACCTGTAACTGGAGCCGCGGATGGTTCTGAATGGCCCGCATCGCGGATTTGATGCTGCTGTAATTCGCGCGGGAGCCGATGACGATACAAACCTTGCGCATTATGTCCAAAGAATGCACCGGTTGAGGGCAATTCCACCCGTCCAAGCCCGGTGCGGCCATGCGGGCTATGCTTCCAAATCTTCCCAGGCAACCAGCGTGTCGGCCGGGACCGCGCGCCGGGTGCGCCGGCCGATAATGCGCGGCAGTTCCCGCGCGGGGATGCCCGTGCCGGGCTTTTTCACCGCCACCATGGCCGCCGTGACAACCGCCCCCGCCGGGACGTCTGCGACCGTCACCACGCTCTTCTCGAATATCTCCTTCATCGGCCGGAGCCGCGCCGCCGTCGCGTCTTTGTCCACCGGACGGGCCAGCATCGTTTCGATCGCGCGGATGCCCCGAACCAGTTCGGCCAGTTCCGCCGGTTCGAGCGAATGCCGGGCGTCGCTGCCGTACATGAGGCGCGAGAAAGCGAAGTGTTTTTCGATCATCACTGCTCCCAACGTGACCGCGGCGAAAGCGGCGTAGTTGGTCAGCGTGTGATCCGAAAGCCCCACCGGCAGGCCGTACCGCTCGCGCATCGCCAGCATCACGTTCAAGCCCACTTCCTCGTAGGAACAGGGGTATTCAGACGTACATTGCAGCAACGTGAGCCGGTCGTGGTAGCGGCGGATCGTTTCGACGGCCTCGTCCAGCTCCGCCCAGGTGCTCATGCCTGAGGAAAGGATCACCGGCTTGCCGGTCCGGGCGATGACTTCGAGCATGGGCAGGTTCGTGATTTCGCCGGAGCCCACCTTGTACCGCGCGACCCCCACGGCCTCGAGCAACTCGACCGCCTCGATGGAAAACGGCGAGGACAGGAACTCGACGTGATGTGCGTCGCAGTGCGCTTTGAGCTGTCGCCACTGCTCGGGGGTAAACCCCGTGCGCTGGAAGTACTCGAACCGCGGCTCGCCCTGGAAGTACGGCGGCGCGGGGGCGTCGCGCAGCGTCTCGGCGGCCGGCAGATGCGTCTGGAACTTGACCGCATCCACGCCCGCGGCGGCAGCGGCCTCGATGAGTTTGAGCGCGTTGCCGAAACTGCCGTCATGCACCGAGCCAATCTCGGCGAGAATGGCGACGCGGCCGGAAAGGATCGGATTCATGCAACGGTGCTAATCGAACGAGCGCCGGAAACTGACACCGCCTCTGCGCTTTCCAATGCCGCCATCAACCGGCGGCGGAACTCGTCTGGATTCTGGCGGCTGTCCGTGCCGAACAAAGCGGCGTGCCGTGCAAGCCGTTCTTCTGGCCAGTCCCACCAACGCAACCGGAGAAGGAGTTCGATGATGTCGTCCGGGAAACGCCGGCGCACAATCCGCGCTGGATTGCCGACCGCCAGCGAGTAAGGTGGCACATCCTTTACAACCACGGCGCCAGCGCCGATCACCGCTCCGTCACCAATCTTCAGACTGCCGATGACGATGGCACCGTGCCCGATCCAGACATCACTGCCCACCTCCACAAGCTCGCTCGACATGCGCTCCTGCATTTGACCGCCCAGCAGAGCGCGGTTCACGTACGTGGTAAGGTGGTCGAGTGAATGGTTCAGAGCGTAGATCGCGACTTCCGGTCCCAGTTGCGTATAGCGCCCGAGTGAAATTCTTCCGCCGTGCAGCACACAGCGGCGGCCCAAGGTTGTAGCGAAACCGAGCGAAACTTCTCCGCGCAAGACGCAACCGAACCCGACCGTGTTCCGACCTTCGAGCTGTGTACGGCCCAAGACCACGTCTAGGGCGATCTTGCTGTGGGTGTAACGCGCATCGCCGCGATGCTGGAGCGTGCGGAGCTGCCGTTGCGGTGCCTCCAGCCACCGCGAAAGCACCTCAGCGACGCGCGCAACCAACGGCGGACGGCGCGGGCTACTGGACATGGTGAGTTCCACGAACGATTCAGGTCCCTTGCCGGCTCAGTTTGGCACCCAGCACCGGGATACGTCGAAGCAGCGACCTGGCATGCTCTTTCAACCAGTTCAAATCACCCGGTTGAAAAATCCACAGGCGCGTGGCGGCCGGACGCACCATGCGGCGGTAGAAATACGAGCACATCCAGCCCATGGACAGGTAGCTGAGCGAAGTGGACAATGCGACCCCAAAGGTTCCCATCAAGGGAATCAAGGCCGCATAGCCCGCAACACCGAAAAGGCTGCCGAGCACAGCCGCGTAGGAACCATAGCCAGGCTTGCCAGCACCCGAGGTGTACTTGGTTAGGACTTTTGTGCTCACCATACCCAAGGTGCCCGGCAGCAGCAGTAATAGGTAGGAAGCGCTTTCGGTGAAGTCCTTGCCGTAGAGCAGCGGCACAAGTAGCCAACCCAGTAACGCCATGAAAAAACCTAGCACGGCCATAAGCACGATGAGCAGCCGGTGAACCTGCTCGGTGACGCGCTGCGCGCTGGCACGATTCTTGTCGGAGGCCACACGGTTGAAGAGGATAGGTCCCACCGAGTCGGGCAGAATCCAGAGTCGTTCGCTCCATCCCACAGCGAGGCTGTAGCGGCCCAAGTCCGCGGCGGTGAGGAAGATGCCCAGGATGAATTGGTCGAGCCGTATACCCAGTCGGAAGACGGCCGTGCCCGCCCACCCCGCGATGCCGTACCGCAGACTGGCTTTCAGGAAGTCCCAACGCACACTCCACCGCATACGGTACCGCCGCAGCAACACCGTCAAATCCACCACGGCGGTGACGGCGGCCACGATCCATTGCACCGCCACCAGACCGCGGAGACCCGCGCCGCCAAACACGACCAGCGCCAGCAACAGGAGCGGGGTCATAACGGCGTTCAACGCGCGTATGGCATTCAGCACGTGGAAGGCGCCCGCACCGCGCAGGACTCCGGACAGGCTCATGTCCAGCCCGGTGAGCGGCATGAGGAAAAGGACGGCATACACCAGATCGGGCGGGGCCAGCTTGATGGTCTCGCCCAGCCAGCCCAGTTGCCAGCCGGACCAGACCAGCAGCGCGGTGAGGCAGCCCTGGACTATTCCCACCAGGATGCAACTGAACATGACCTCGCCCAATTGGTAATCCTTCCGGCTGAGATAATAGTTGATCCCAATAGGTAGCCCCAAATTCACCAGCGGGGCCAGCGTGGTGTTGAATATCGTCAAGAAGGCGTACACTCCCAATTGTGTCGGCCCGAGGAGACGCGCCACAAGAATGCCCACCACGAACGAGATGGGGACCCGGAACAGGTTCACCGCCAGCGAACTCAAGATGTGCCCGGCAGCCCTGCCGGTCTTGCGTGGCCGGGGCTCTGAAGCCACGCCCGCGTTGTCGTTGGGCAATGGCAAAGCGGAAGCTGACGCGATCGGACTGGGTTGGCGTGAATCAGGCTGATTCATTGGACGGCGGGCTTCACACCAAAGGCACTCTTCAAACCATCTACAATCCGATCCAAGTCGGCTGCTTCCAAGAACGGGTGCAAGGGCAGGCTCAACACTTCGCGCGCGGCCTGCTCGGCCACCGGGAAGTCGCCCGGCCGGTGGCCCAGCCCGGCGAAGACCGGCTGTTCGTGCAGACACTTGGGGTAATAGACCGCGGTGGGAATGCCGGCGGCCTTCAGGCGCGCGGCCACGGCATCGCGGTCGGGCACGCGGATGGTGTACTGGGCGTACACGTGGGTGTTGCCCGGCGCCACGGCGGGTGTGATGCAGAGGCCGTCCAGGGCCGCGGTGTAGCGCGCGGCCAGGCGCCGGCGCACGTTCAACTCCCACTCAAAGTGCGGCAGCTTCGCCAGCAGCACCGCGGCCTGGAGGGTGTCGAACCGGCCGTTCATGCCCAGCAGCGGATGGTGATTGCGCTCCAGCCCGCCGTGGGTGCGGATGGCCCGCATCCGCTCGGCCAGGGCCTCGTCGTTGGTGAACAGGGCGCCGCCGTCGCCGTAGCAACCCAGTGGCTTGGCCGGGAAAAAGCTCGTGCTGCCGATGGTGGTCACGCCGCCGCTGCGCCGACCCCGCTGGGTGGCGCCAAAACTTTGGGCCGCGTCCTCGATGACCGGGAGGCCATGACGCGCCGCCAGGGCGTTGATGCGGTCAAAGTCCGGCATTTGCCCGAACAGGCTCACTGGCAGGAGCGCACGGGTGCGCGGGGTGATGGCCGCCTCGATTTGCTCGACCGCGATGTTGTAGGTGTCCGGCTCGATGTCCACGAACACTGGCCGGGCGCCCACCAGGGCGATCACCTCGGCGGTGCTGATCCAGGTGAAGGGCACGGTGATCACCTCGTCGCCCGGACCGATGCCCAGCGCGCGCAGGGCGATTTCGAGGCTGTCCGTGCCGCTGGCCACGGTGAGGGCGTGGCGGACGCCGACAAAGCGCGCCAGCGCCTCCTCCAGCTCCGCGATCTCGGGACCCAGGATGAACTGGCCGTGTTCGAGCACGCGGCGCAGCCGGGCGTCAATCTCCGCCTGATAGCGGCGGTACTGGGACTTGAGGTCAACGAAGTGCATCGCCCACAAACTTCAAAACTCGGCCTCCCGGCGCTCAGGCTTCATACAACGTGCGGCTGGTCTCCAGAGCGCTTTGCCGGAACTCGGGGGAGGTGCGCTGCAGGTCCACCCAGTCCACGGTGTAGAGCGTGGGCAACTCCTCGAGGGCGTCTCGGATGCGGTAAAACACGTCCAAGGGCAGCGGCGCCGGACCGAGCACGCCCAGGTCAAAATCCGCCCGCGGTCCGGCCGTGCCCGCCGCGCGCGAGCCGAACAGGACCACGCGATAGCCCCGCAACTGCCCGGCGAACCGCGCCAGACAGTCGCGGATCATTTGCTCGACCTCCGTCACGCGGCGGGTAGCGGTCGAAGTCACACGCGGTAAAAGTCCCGGTACCACGCCACGAAGCGCCGCACGCCCTCCTCGATGGGCGTGGCGGGTTGAAAGCCGACGTCACGGATTAGGTCATCCACGTCGGCGTAAGTGGCCGGCACGTCGCCCGGCTGCATCGGCAGGAGGCGTTTTTCGGCCTTGCGACCCAGCGCCGCCTCGAGCAGGCCGATGAGGTGGAGCAACTCGACGGGCGCGTGGTTGCCGATGTTGTAAATCCGGTACGGCGCGCGGCTGGTGCCGGGGTCGGGCGCGTCGCCGGACCAGGCCGGGTTGCCGGCGGGCACGCGATCGGTCACGCGCACCACGCCCTCGACGATGTCGTCAATGTAAGTGAAGTCGCGCCGCATCCGGCCCTCGTTGAACACGTCAATCGGGCGGCCCTCGAGAATGGCCTTGGTGAAAAGGAACAACGCCATGTCCGGCCGGCCCCACGGGCCGTAAACCGTGAAGAAGCGCAGGCCGGTGGTGGGCAGGCCGTACAGGTGGCTGTAGGTGTGCGCCATCAACTCGTTGGCCTTTTTGCTGGCGGCGTACAGGCTCAACGGGTGGTCCACGTTGTGATGCACCGAGAAGGGCATCCGCGTGTTGGCGCCGTACACCGAGCTCGAAGAGGCATAGACCAGGTGCTCGACGCCGTGATGGCGGCAACCCTCGAGCACGTGCATGAAACCGACCAGGTTGCTCTCCACGTAGGCGTGCGGATTCGTCAGCGAGTACCGCACGCCGGCCTGGGCGGCCAGGTGCACCACGCGCTGCGGCCGGGTTTGGGCAAACAGGTCTTCGATGCCGGCGCGGTCCGCGAGGTCGAGGCGGTGGAAGCGGAAGCCCGGGCGGCCGGTCAACCGCGCCAGGCGCGCCTCCTTCAGGCGCACGTCGTAATAGGCGTTGAGGTTGTCCAGCCCCACCACCTCGTCGCCGCGCGCGAGCAGCCGCTCGGCCACGTGGTAACCAATGAACCCGGCCACGCCAGTGAGCAAGATTTTCATGGGGAGGCGGCCGTTACGGCCGTGTTGAGTTGAACACCGTCAGGCACGGGAGGAAAGCGGCACCCCAAGAGCGCGCAGTATCGGCGCACGCTCCTCGTTCAGGCGGGCGTAATCGCTCAGGGTGTACATTTCGAATTCGTCGGCCTCCCGGGCGCGGAACGTGGCCAGCCGGCGGCCGGTGCGAAGCACTTCCTTGCACAGCACGGTGCTGGCGCGGCGCAGGTCCACCAGGTCCACCTCGCGGCGCAACCGCAGCGCCAGCGCCTGCGCGGCCTGAAACACCGCCCAAGCGTCGCAGGGTTCCGGCGGCAGAAAGGCCACGTCCAGGTCGCTCTCGCGATGGGTTGCGCCGCGCGCCGCCGAGCCGAACAGGTAGATCACGGCCGGGTCAAAGTCGGCCAGTCCGCGGACCAGTTCCGCCGCCTCGGCTTCACCGAGCGTCCCGCGAAGCAGCCCGGCTGGAGGACGGTCAACTTGTGCAAGCGGCATTTCGCCCGCGGGACACTGCCCGCTTTCGGAGATGCCGTTGTTCATTCGCGCAGGGTCCTGGCGGCGCGCGCTGCCAGAAAATCCTGATAGGTGGCGGTCAGGCCTTCGCGCAGCGGAATGCGCGGCGCCCAGCCCGTGGCCCGGAGCCGGGACACGTCCAGCAGCTTGCGGGGCGTGCCGTCCGGGCGCGTGGTGTCGAAGACCATTTCCCCGGCGTAGCCGGTCACTTCACGAATCAGTTCGGCCAGTTCCCGGATGGTCAGGTCGGTGCCGGTGCCCACGTTGATCCAGTCCGGCGGGTCGGGCAGTTCGAGCAGGTGCAGGCAGGCGGCGGCCAGGTCGTCCACGTGCAGAAACTCGCGGCGCGGGGTGCCGGTGCCCCAGAGCACCACCCGCGGCCGGCCGGCCTCGCGCGCCTCGTGGAAGCGCCGCAGCAGCGCCGGGATGACGTGGGCGCGCTCGGGGTGGTAGTAGTCGCCCGGTCCGTACAGGTTGGTGGGCATGACCGAGTGGAACAGCCGGCCGTATTGCCGGCGGTAGTACTGGCAGAGCTTGAGGCCGGCGATTTTGGCCAGGGCGTAGGCCTCGTTGGTGGGTTCGAGCGGGCCGGTGAGCAACGCCTCCTCGGGAATCGGCTGCGGCGCCTCGCGCGGGTAGATGCAGGAACTGCCCAGAAACAGCAGCCGTGCCGTGTCGTGGCGGAAAGCGCTGCGAATGACGTTCAGCGCGATGGCCAGGTTGTCCTCGAGGAATTCGACCGGGCAGGTGCGATTGGCCTCGATGCCGCCCACCCGCGCGGCCGCCACGATGACCACTTCCGGCCGCTCGGCGGCGAAGAACCGGTCCACTGCCGCGGCGTCGCGCAGGTCCAGTTGCGCCCGGTCGCGCAGCAACAGCTCGCCTTCGCCGCGTGCCCGCAAGAGCCGCACCAGGGCCGAGCCGACCATGCCGCGGTGGCCGGCCACGAAGAGGCGGCGACCGCGCAGGGTGGAAGCGCGGTTCGCGGGTGCAGCGGCTGACGGCGAGGGCGTCATGGCAGCTTCCGGTGCGTGTCCGGGGCCGCCACGGCGCTGGCATCAGGCGGCTCGGGCAGTTCGCCGGCTTCGCGCAGCGCCAGTTCGCGCCGGGCCAGGGCGAGGTCGGACTCGACCATCAGGCGCACCAGGTCGTGGAAACGGACCTTGGGTTCCCAGCCGAGCTGGCGTTTGGCCTTGGCGGGGTTGCCCATGAGCAGGTCCACCTCGGCCGGGCGCTCGTAGCGGGGGTCGTGGCGGACGTGCTCGCGCCAGTCCAGGTCCAGCAGGCCGAAGGCCGCCTCGCAAAACTCGCGCACGCTGTGGGTCTCGTGAGTGGCGATGACGTAGTCGTCGGGCCGGTCCTGCTGGAGCATCAGCCACATGGCCTCGACGTATTCCCTGGCGTAGCCCCAGTCGCGCCGGGCCTCGAGGTTGCCCAGGTACAATTCGCGCTGGAGGCCGAGTTTGATGCGCGTGGCCGCGCGGGTGATCTTGCGGGTGACGAAGGTCTCGCCGCGGCGGGGGGATTCGTGGTTGAAGAGGATGCCGTTGCTGGCGTGCAGGCCGTAGGACTCGCGGAAGTTCACGGTCAGCCAGTAGGCATAGACCTTGGCGCAGGCGTAGGGCGAGCGCGGCCAGAACGGGGTGGTCTCGGTCTGCGGCACCTCCTGCACCTTGCCGTACATCTCCGAGGACGAGGCCTCGTAAAAGCGGCATTTCTTCACCAGCCCCGCCTCGCGGATGGCCTCCAGAATGCGCACCGTGCCCAGCCCGACCACGTTGCCGGTGTACTCGGGGATGTCGAAGGAGACCCGCACGTGGCTTTGGGCGCCCAGGTTGTAAATCTCGTCCGGCGCCAGGTCGTAGAGCAGCTTGACCATCTGGACCGAGTCCGCCAGGTCGCCGTAATGCAGGAACAGGCGCACGCCGTTCACGTGCGGGTCCTGGTACAGGTGGTCAATGCGGCTGGTGTTGAAGGTCGAGGCGCGGCGGATGACGCCGTGGACCTCGTAGCCCTTGGCCAGCAGCAGTTCGGCCAGGTACGAGCCGTCCTGGCCGGTGATACCGGTGATGAGCGCGCGCTTCATGAACGAGCCGGTCCGCGCGCAGCGAACCGGGGTCGTCGCCGGGCGGTTCAGGCCTTCCAGACCTGGCCCGGTCGGGTGGGCAGGCCGGCCAGGGCGTTGCGGGTATCCACGATGCATGCCGCCCAGTCCGCGAGCTGGCGGTAATCCACCGCCTGGTGGTTGGTGGAGATCAGGACCACATCGAAGCCGCTGATGCTTTCGCGGGTCCACGGAACCGACCGGGTGCCTGCCCAATGGCCGTGCTCACGACTGGGGCGGATGACCGGCACGTGCGGATCGTAATAGGCCACCTCGGCACCGCGCTTTTTGAGCAGGTCGAGCAGGATGTAACTGGGCGATTCGCGGTCGTCGTCCACATCCGGCTTGTAGGCGAGGCCCAGGACCAACACACGACTGCCGTTTACCGGCTTCTTCTGCGCGTTGAGCGCCTCGGCCACGCGGTTGACCACGTACTCGGGCATGGCGGTGTTGACCTCGCCGGCCAGCTCGATGAAGCGGGTGTGCTGGCCGTACTCGCGCGCCTTCCAGGTCAGGTAAAACGGGTCAATCGGGATGCAATGCCCGCCGAGACCGGGGCCGGGATAAAACGCCATGAAACCAAACGGCTTGGTCTTGGCGGCATTAATCACCTCCCAAACATCAATGCCCATCGCGCTGTAAACAACCTTGAGTTCGTTCACCAGCGCGATGTTCACGCTGCGGAAGATGTTTTCGAGCAGCTTGGTCGCCTCGGCAGCCCGGCAGGACGACACGGGCACGATCGTTTGGATGGCCCGGCCATATAACGCCTTCGCCTTCTCCTGGCAGGCCGGCGTGAGACCGCCCACCACCTTGGGAATCTGCGCTACGATGCTCTTCGGGTTGCCCGGGTCTTCCCGCTCGGGGCTGAAGGCCAGGTGAAAATCCACGCCCGCCTTGAGACCGGAACCCTTTTCGAGCACCGCGCGCAAATCCTCGTCCGTGGTGCCGGGATAGGTCGTGGATTCGAGCACCACCAGCGTGCCGCGGGTCAGGTGCGGCGCAACCGCCTCGCCGGTTTGCAGGATGTACGAAATGTCCGGCTCGCGGTTTTTGTTCAGGGGCGTGGGCACGCAGATGATGACCGCGCTCACTTCGCGCACCCGGCTGAAATCCGTCGAGGCCACGAACCGTCCAGCCGACACCTGCTCCGCTATGGCCGTGTCCGGGATATGCTTGATGTAGCTCTTGCGGGCGGTGAGGGACTGGACCTTGACCGGGTCAATGTCGAGTCCGAGTACCGGCACGCCGGAACGGGCGAATTGCAGGGACAGCGGCAGGCCGACGTAGCCGAGGCCGACGATGGCGATAGGGGGCTGGGTGGCGGATTGCATGGTGGGTTGCGTGGAAACCGGAGTCTAAAATGCCGCGGGGCAGCCGCGGGTATTACAATGTACTTCTGAACTCAGGTCAGACCCGCGAAGCGCGGGTGCGTCGGGTAAGGCAATTGTACCGGTCTTGGACGCAAAGTGCGTCCAACCAGAGCCCTCGGCGGGGTGTGCTCCCCAACCCAGGTGCCCAGGCTACAGAAACTTTTCGATCAACGGCGCAAACGACTGAAGGCTCTTTTGCATCCGGCCCAGCGACTCCAGCCGGCTTTGACAGAAGTCGAATTCCTCGGGCGTCAGCAACCCGTTATCCCGGTCCGCTTGAAGCGATTCCACCACCTGCTCCACGCGCCATTGCGCGGCGTCGAGGCGGGGCTTGATGATCTCCCGGTAGGCATTGCGCACCAGGCTGCCGATCTCGGGGATGGCCTCGAAGTGATCCTTACGCCGGCCGGGTACCCAGACCTTGCGCACGGCGCCGAGCGACGCGAGCTGGCGGGTGCCGGTGCTTGCGCTGGCCTTGCTGATGCCCAACCCCTCCGCGATTTCCTCGAGCGAGAGCGCCTTGGGCGAGAGGAAGAGCAAGCCGTAAATCTGGCCCACCGTCCGGGGCAGCCCCAGACGGCGACACAGGTTCCCCACCACCTCGATGAGCTGGAGCTTGCCTCTGGACTGAATAGCCACTTCGGGTAGGCAATCTGCGAAGTTTAAAGACACTTCGTCCCGGTCACTTCGCAGTCACTGGTTGTAACGGCACCGGCCAGAACGCTGAACGTACCGTTTCGTTCAATACGGATTGAACGAAATAGTCGAGCCTTGCCCTCGGCGCAAGTCTTTTTTCTATCGGAAACAAACTGCATTGCATTGGGCTTGGCGTGAACGTCACTCGAGACATGGGCTGCGGTTGATCCTGTAAGGTTTTGATGATTTTAACGGTTATCTGGAGGTTATTGGGGCTCCAGACCTGACAAAATAACGTCCATAACTAGTGCCTAATCGCAACCCTCAGAGCTTCCCGTGGTCGCACCGACTTCCTGTCGGCTGTGTCGCGGGCCACCCCGCGCCTTTGAGCTGGCGAGGCTCGGGCAGGTGGTGCATGTTCCCGACGAACTCACCCGCCATGCAGACGCTCGCTCGACTTCTCGCCGTGCTGGTCCTGACACTGCCCGGCACCGGACCGGTTTTGGCCAAAGACCCCGTCCGCGCCTGGCGCGGCACGATCACGCTACCCACCTACCCTTGGACCGCCGTCAAACACCCGTACTTCCGCGGCACCGACGGCGTGAATATCTACCCCTACCCGATGCTCGATTTCCTCAGCCGCGAAAAGACCAACCGCATCTACCAGACCGTCGTGCTCGAAAACGACTACCTGCGCCTGACAATCCTGCCCGAACTTGGCGGCAAGGTTCACGAAGTCATCGCCAAGACCACCGGCCGGCCGATGTTCTATGTGAACCACGTGATCAAGCCCGCGCTCATCGGCCAGGCGGGCGCGTGGACCAGCGGCGGCATCGAGTGGAACACCGGCCCGCAAGGCCACACGGTCGGTTGCATGCAGCCGGTCGAGGTGCTGATCCTGCCGCGCAACAAAGACGGCTCGCAATCGGTTGCCATCGGTGAGACCGAACGCATCTACGGCACCAAATGGACGGTGGTCGTCACGTTGCGGCCGGGGCGCTCGTTCATCGAGGAGCGCATCCGCCTCTACAACCCCACCGAGTACGTCCGGCCGTACTATTTCTGGAATTGCACCGCGGTGCCGAACACGCCGGGCTTCCGCTTCATTTATCCGATGACGCTGGGCACCGACCACGGCGCGGAGCGGTTCTTCAACTGGCCGATCCACGAAGGCAAAGACCTCAGTCGTGGCACGAACTACCAGGACGCCGCGTCCATCTTTGCCTGGCACTGCGACCAGGATTTCTTCGGCTCGTACAACGACGACCTCGACTCCGGTGTCGTGGCGTATGCGAACCACCACCAGCTCCCCGGCAAAAAAGCCTGGACCTGGGGCTGGGGCGGCTACGGCACGACGCACCAGGCCGACCTCACCGACGCCGACGGCCCGTACAACGAAGTCCAGACCGGTCCGTTGCTCACGCAGGGCGAGGTCGGCCGGCTCGATCCGTGCGAGGCCATCGAGTGGCAGGAATGGTGGTACCCGATCCACGGCCTCGGCGGATTCACCTTCGCGAACAAGGACGTGGCGGTGAACGCGGCGCGAGAAGGCGGCAAGCTGCGATTGCGAGTGTTGGGCACCGGCACGTGGAAGGGAGTTACAGTAACAGCGTCGCGCGTTGAGACCGCTGACTCAGGAAGGGCGGATTCCACCCCCACCCAGGCTCGAACGGACCAAGGCGATCGCAGGGACGAGGTGGAACTCGTCCCTCCCGCGAAAGGTGCGAAGACGAGCAAGATCTCCAGGCCACTCGCGAGCGCGCGATGCCAGGTGACGCCGCAAGAACCGGTCGAAATCGCGCTTGATCTCGGCGGCGAGGCCGAACCGGTGGAGATCGAACTCGGAACGGGCGAGGAGACGCTGGCCCACTTCCGCTTCCCGCTTGACTTACCGGTTCGCCAACCGCCGCCGAAGAAGCAAGCGCCCCGGACAGCAGCGGAGTTCGCCCAGGCGGGCTGGGAAGAATTCCTGTTCGCGAGATTTCCCGAAGCGGAAGCCAAGTTCAGCACGGCGCTTGAGAAGGACCCGAAGTGCATTGAAGCCCACATCGGTCTGGCCAACTTGAACCTGGATCGTGATCCCGCTGCGGCTGCCAGGGCGGCCCGGGCCGCGCTCGCCGTGGCCCCGGACAACGGACGCGCCTGGTTTGCGCTGGCCGTGGCCGAGCATCGGCAGGGCCGCGAACCAGCCGCCTTGGATGCCGCGTGGAAGGCCACCCTTGATCCGGCCACCGCAGTGGCGGCTCGGGCTTGGGCGGCGAGACTGCTGCTCGGCCAGCGCAATGCCGCCGGCGCGGTCGAAGTCCTCGCCGCCTCCGGCCCCTGGCAGTCCGACCCGGTTTGTCGAAACCTGTTGGCGATCGCCCACCGCGAGCGGGGCAGCCTGTCCGAGGTGGCGCGACTGGCCGCGCAGAATCTGGCCCTCGACCCGCTGGATGCCATTGCCCGCCAGCTTGCCGTGGGCGGCCGCGCGCCCGCTGACCCGCTCCTCAGCTCGGCGTCAGAAGCGACCTCGGTCGAATGGCCGGCTCGATACGACTTGCCCGACGCGCTCCGGCGCGAGGTTCGGCAGTTTCCGAAAGACGGACACCGCCGCCTGCGTCTTGGCCATCTCCTCTTCCACCTTGGTCGGCACGACGAAGGCCGCGAGATGTGGGAAAAGGCCGCTGAACTGGGCGCCGAACCCGTCATCGCTTACCGCGCGCTCGGCATGGCCGCCAAAACACTCGACCGCGACCTCGCCGCCGCCCGCGCCTGGATCGAGAAGGCCAACCAAGCCGACCCGCGCGACTGCATCGTGGCCCGCGACCTAGCGCGCGTGCTCTTCGAGCTGGCCGACAAAGCCGGCTCCGACGCCGAGAAGCGCGCGTTGACCTTGGAGGCCCGTGACCGCCTCCAAGGCGCATTCGCGGAAGGCAAGGGCCGGTCAGATTTCGTCGCGCTGCTCGCCCGCTCCCATAGTCGTCTGGGCGATTACTCAGCCACGGCGCGGTTGCTCGATTCGGTTCGCATCACGATCTGGGAAGGCGCGCGCGAGGCGCACGACCTGTTCGAGGAAGCCCACCTCGCGCTGGGCGACGAACACTTCCGGGTGGGACGCTTCGCTGAGGCACTGGCCGAGTTCAACCGCGCGCTCGAATACCCGGCGAACCTTGCCACGGGCCGGCTCGAAAACGCGCGCGAGGCGCACATTCACTGGCGTCGCGGCAACGCGCTCGCCGCGCTGGGCCGACGGGAGGAAGCCTGCGCCGCCTGGCGGCTGGCCGCCGAGGAACCGCCCTCGGATGACCCGCGCAAAGAGGCAGCGCGCCGGCAGGCCCGAGAGGAGTTAGATAAAGCGGGCACGCGGTAAGGCCGAGGCCGGCGGCCGGGGCGCTTGCAGCCGCAGCAGCCAGTTTGGTGCGGATCCGCTCAGACGCCCTTGTCAAAGCGGAGTGGCTGGGGGGACGTTCGCGTTTGCGTTGGCGCGGAGGAATCGCCTGCCGGACTGAGGCGGGAGCGGCGCCGGAGTTGGGCCACAGGCGCGACACCACAGCGCTCACCGCACATGAAAGGCTTGGCGCGGGTCCGCGCCTTGTCCTAGCCTTGCGCCGATGCCAACCGCCGCCACCACCGATTTCCGCCGGTCCGCGACCCACGGTTTGATCGAGCGCGTGGTCGCAACGACGCCGATCGTGGACGTCCACACCCACCTGTACGATCCGCTCATGGGCAAGCTGCTGCTCTGGGGCATTGACGATCTGTTGGTGTACCATTACCTCGTCGCCGAGGCATTCCGGCATCTGGACGTGCCGCCGGAGAAGTTCTTCGCCCTCTCCAAGACCGAGCAGGCGAACCTTGTCTGGCGCGAGCTGTTCGTCGCGCAGTCCCCGGTGTCCGAGGCCTGTCGGGGGGTGCTCACCATCCTGCACCGGTTCGGGCTCGATGCGAAGGTGCGCGATCTGCCGGCCATCCGAGCGTGGTTTCAAGAATGGCCGCTGGAGGCGCATCTCCACCGCACACTTGAACTGGCCCACGTGGCGCGCATCTACATGACCAATTCGCCGTTTGACGACGCGGAACGCGCAATCTGGCAGCACGGCTTCCTGCGCGACGAACGCTTCGTGAGCGCACTGCGAATTGACCCGTTGCTGCTGAGCTGGCCGGACACCGCACACCGGCTCATTGAGTGGGGCTACAGCGTGGGCGAAGGCCTGTCCGCCCAGACGCTCGGCGAGGTGCGCCGCTTCCTGGCGGACTGGACGCGTCGGCTGGACGCGCGGTACTGCATGGTGTCGCTGCCACCGGATTTCACGTACCCGGCGGCCACGGACACAGCGCAGTTGCTCGAGCAGGCGGTGCTGCCACATTGCCGGGACTTCGGCCAGCCGCTGGCACTCATGCTGGGCGTGCGGCGCGGGGTCAACCCCCGCCTGCAACTGGCCGGCGACGGCGTGGGCCGCAGTGACCTGGGCGCGCTGGTGAACCTGTGCGACGCTTTCCCGGACAACCGCTTTGCCGTGACGGTGCTGTCCCGCGAAAACCAGCACGAGCTGTGCGTGGCGGCGCGCAAGTTCCGCAACCTGCACGTCTTCGGCTGCTGGTGGTTCACGAACGTGCCCTCGCTCGTTGAGGAGATCACCCGGATGCGGCTCGAACTGCTGGGCCTGAGTTTCACAGCGCAGCATTCGGACGCGCGTGTGCTCGAGCAGATCATTTACAAGTTCGACCACACCCGCCGCGTCCTGGTGCGTGTGCTGGCCGAGAAGTACGGTGACCTGGCCGTGACCGGCTGGGAGCCAACCGAGGCGGAAATCCGGCGCGACGCGGTCTCGCTGCTGGGCGGGGCCTTCGAGCGGTTTTGCCAGGGTTGAAGGACGGCTGCCGCGACTTCGGGAGGGGCGAGCAACACGTGCCCCTCACGACTTCACAGCCCCGGCGCTGGCCGAGGTCGTAAAGACCACGGCAGCTTTTGCCCGGCGGCCGGTTTGACCGTGGACGCGACCGGCCGCGCCGTGAAAGCGTGCGCCGCAAAACGGGTTTGTCCGGGGCCGGGGGCTCCGCTAGCTTGCGCGGGCAATGAAGTCACACCTGTTTGCCGGCCGGTTCGCGCTGCCCGCCGTGGTGGGCGTGCTGTGGATTGCCCCCGCCCTGTTCGCTCAACGCACAAACCTCATCAACGACGGTACCACCGTGGAGGACCTGGCCGTGCTGGCCAACCAGTTCGGCACCGCTGGCGCCACGTTGTCGCTCACCCCCGACGCGGACGGCCTGCGCGCCGAGCAGTCCGAAGCCTACGCGGATTTCCCGGTCAACGGTGTGTGGTTCGCGGACGCCGTGCGGCCGCTCAGCGACGCCTACATGGTGTTGGCCGACGTGCGGCCCGCGGAGGCGTTCGCGGAAAAGGTCGTGGGCGTGATGGGCTGGCTGGACCCGGCCAGCCGCAAAGGCATCGTCTTGCGCATCGTGCCGGGCGCGTTTGGCGCCGCGCAGGTGGCGGTGGTGGATTTCACGGGTGCCTCGGCCGAGGCCAACGACAGCACCGCCGGCCTGTACCAACTGGACGGCGCCGAGGCCCAGCCGCTGTACGGCTCGGCTTGGGGGCAGTTGGGCACGTACGATCCCGCCGCCTTCGCGACGGTGAGCCTGGCCTTCGTGCCCGCCACAGCCGCGGATCTGGCCGTGGTGAGCAATGCCACGTCCCGACTGGTCGCGCGGATTTTTCAGGGTGGCGAGACGCCCGTGGGCGACACGATCGAGCTGCTCACCACCCTGCCGACGCCGGCCCAGCAACGCTTCGGCTACGCGGCCAAACTGGACACACTGTTGCTGCCCGGCGGGGTGATCGGCCACTTGAAAAACCTCCGCGTGACCGGCGACATCGAGGTGATCAACCGCCCGCCCACCGTCGCACTCACCAGCCCCACGAACAACGCGCAGTTCTTCGCCCCGGCCACGATTACCTTGACCGCCGAGGCCGCGGACCGCGACGGCACCGTGACCCGCGTGGATTTCCGGCAGGGTGCGACGTTGCTGGGCAGCGTGCCCGGCCCGAACGCAAGTCTCGCCGTGTCCAACCTGGCGGTGGGCGGCTACACCTTCACGGCGGTCGCGGTGGACAACCAGGGCGCCTCGTCCGAATCCGCGCCGGTCACGATCCAGGTCGTGGCCTCGCCCGAGATGCGGCTCGAAAATCCGCGGGTTGACGTCGGTCTGGACGGGATGCCGCTGCTGACGTTCACGGTGGCGGGCACGGCCGGGCTGGCCTACGAGGCGCAGGTCACCTTTGACTTGCAGAACTGGCTCACCGTGGGCACGGGCACGCTGGCCCAGGATCGAGTGCCCCTCACCTACCCCGCTTACTCCGACATGGGGCTGGCGTACTACCGCCTGCAAGCCGCCCGGCCACCCGGCCAGGGCAATCAACCGCCCTCGGCAAACATCAGCAGCCCGACCCCCGGCGCCAGCTTCACCGCGCCAGCGTCTTTCAACGTGATCGCCAATGCCCTCGACAGCGATGGCCAGATCGCCCGGATCGAAGTTTACGTGGGTTGGCAACTCATCGGCACCGCCACAACCAGCCCGGCAAACATCGCCGTGTCAGGTCTGGCGCAGGGCCCGTACCAGCTCACCGCGCGGGTTTATGACAACGCGGGCGCCGGGGCCATCTCACTACCGGTGCTGGTCAACGTGACGGGCGGCCAGATCACGCCGCCGCAGCTCAGCGCGCCGCGGCTGCTGCCGTCGCCGACGCAGTTCGCGCAGTTCGAGTTCACCGTCTCGGGCTTGGGTGGCGGGTCGTTCCGCGTCGAGTCCTCGACGAACCTGGTGAACTGGGCGACGGTGGAAAGCGGCGCGATCACGGGCGCCACGCGGACCTTCACCTATCCGCGCACGACGGGCGGCAATTTGGTCTTCTACCGGCTGGTTAATCTGCCGTGAAGCGGACGCGGGCGCCAAAACCCGACGCGAGCAGCTAGAATGGCCGGCCCCGCAGGCCGTGTTCCGACAAACGCAACCCCAGCGCACCAACTCCAGGCCCCCGTTGCGCCGCCGGGTGCTTGCGCCTAGAGTCGGCGACCAATGAAAGCCGCCTCCGGCATGGTGTACCTCGTGGGCGCGGGACCGGGTGATCCGCAGTTGCTGACCCTGCGCGGCGCCGAATTGCTGCGCGCCGCGGACGTGGTGGTCTATGACTCGCTGGTGAACCCGGCGCTCGCCCGGCTGGCGCCGGCGGGGGCGGAGATCATTGCCCGTTCAGCCGAACGCCCCTTCACGCAGGATGAACTCAACGACCTGCTCGCGGCCCGCGCGCGCGCCGGCAAGCGCGTCGTGCGCCTCAAAGGCGGCGATCCGTACCTGTTTGGCCGCGGCGGCGAGGAGGCGGAACGGCTGGCGGCGGCCGGCATTCCCTTCGAGGTCGTGCCGGGCGTGTCCTCCATCACCGCCGTGCCTGCCAGCGCTGGCATTCCCGTCACCCACCGCACGCTGGCCTCGATGCTGACGGTCGTGACCGGGCACGAGGACCCGGCCAAGAGCGGCCCCGGCGTGGACTGGGCCTTGTTGGCGCGCACACCCGGCACCAAGGTCATTTTGATGGGGCTGGAGCGGCTGGACGCCATCAGCGAGATCTTGCGCGCACACGGGCTGGCCGCCACGACTCCGGCGGCCGTGGTGTCGTGGGGCACCACGGATCGCCAGCGCACGGTGACCGGCACGTTGGGTGACCTCGCGGCGCGCGTGCGCGCGGCGGGCCTGACCTCACCGGCGGTGATCGTGGTGGGTGAGGTGGCGGCGCTGCGCGCGCGGCTGAATTGGTTTGAGGACCGGCCGCTGTTCGGCCAGCGCGTGGTGGTCACGCGGGCGCGCGACCAGGCGGAGCCGCTGAGCCGGCTGTTGCGCGAACGCGGTGCGGACGTGCTCGAGGTACCGTGCCTCAAGATCGCGCCGCCGTCGCGACGCGAGCCGCTGATCGAGGCGCTGGCGGGTCTGGGTTCCTACGACTGGCTGATCTTCACCAGCGTCAACGGCGTGACGACGTTCTTCGAGCAGTTCTTCCGCGCTTATGAGGACGTCCGCTGCCTCGGCATGCTGCGGCTTGCGGCTGTGGGACCCGCCACCGCGGCCAAGCTGCGTGAGCTGCATCTCAAGGTGGACCTCGTGCCGCACGAATACGTGGCCCGCGACATCGCCCGGGACCTCGCCCGCGAAGGTAGTCTGGAGAACCTGCGCGTGCTGCTGCTGCGGGCCGAGGTCGCCAATCCCGAACTGCCGCGCCTGCTCGAGGAACAGGGCGCCATTGTGGACGACATCGCCTGCTACCGCACCGTGGCGGAAACGGAGGATTGGAACGGCGCGGCCGCGCGGCTGTTGGCCGAGGGTGCCGAGTGGCTGACCTTTGCCAGCGGCTCGGCCGTGCGGCATTTCCACGAACGCTTCAACCTGACCGAACTGCGGGCGCGCTTTCCCCGGCTGCGCGTGGCCTCGATCGGCCCCGAAACGTCGAAGGTCCTGGCCGGCTTGAACAGCCCCGTGGAAGTGGAAGCGCAGCCGCACACCATCGAGGGCCTGGTCGGCGCGTTGGAACAGTCTGCCGGCCGGGCGGCGGACGCATAAGCGCACGGTGGAGGCCGTGCAGTCGTCAAGGCGGCCCGGGCCACCATTAGGCCGAAAGACAGGTGGGCCTTGCCACCGTGGATGTGATCGTCCGCGACCCGGTGTGCTTATGGCAGACGAACAGTCTGGCCGACTTTGACCTTGCCCGGGTCGAGACCAGGGTTGGCGCGCATGAGATCGCGCACCGTCAGGTGGTAGCGCTTGGCCACGGAAAAGGCCGTCTCGCCCGGCCGGATTGTGTGCGTGCGGCTGGAAGTCCGGTAAGTGCCCGGCGGGGTGACGCGCGGCGAGCTGCCGCCTGCCGTGGCGTTGTTGGCAACCACGCCGCGAGAAGTCGCGCGGCCGGGGGGTGGCGTGACCGAGGCCGAATTCGTGCGCGCCGCATCCAGCGCCCTCGAATCGCGGACGGCCAGCGGTGAACTCGCCGGCGGCGTGGGCGTGATGCTCGGCAGCGTTGCATCCGGAGCCGGCCGGGCGGCGAGGGCCTGGGCGCTGGCCAGCAGTTGCTGCCGCAATTGGAGGTTCTGTCCGTTGAGCTGCTGGGTAATCACCGTGAGGCTGCGGACCTGTTCCTGCAAATTGGTGAGCGCGCCATTGAGCCGGTGAATCTCGCCCACGTACCGGTCAATCTGCCGTTGCGCGGAGGGAAGGGTGGGCGGCTCGATGCCTTCCTTGACCAGTTCGAGCTTGGCCTGGCTGATGAGCTGGGTGGCGGTGTTCGCGTGCGGCCAGTCGGGCCGGAGCGCCAGCAGTTTCTGGAAGTGATAGACCGCGGCGGCGTAGTTGCTGGTGTTGTTGAGACTGATCAACGCCAGTTCCCAGTGCGCGCGCGCCAGTTTGGGGTTGGCCTCGAGGGCCTTTTCCAACAGCCGGGACGCCTCGCGGGGGCTGATGGCTTTGCGGGCCACCGCCTCGTTGATCAGCGGATGGTCGTCTTCGCGGGGGGCGTCCAACCACGGCGAACAGCCGGCCAGGAGCCCGGCCAGGGCCCCGGCCAGCAGCCACGACCGCCGCCGCCACATCGCGCACATGGCTGTAAGGCTACTGGGTTTGCCGGCGCGGGGCAACGCGCGCCTGCGGAAGCTTGCTCAGGGGTTGTTCACCGGCGGCAGCGGGACGGCGTCCGCCGGCGCGCGCGTGAAGAGCCGGTGGATCACGTCCTCGATGGGCACCTCCTCGATGTCGAGGTCGTTCACGGGCAGTTCGTCCAGGAGCCGCTTGCAGGCGGATACCACCTGGTCGCGCTTCATACGCAGGCGCACGCGGCCGGCGGTGTTTTCGATCACCTCGCCCACGCCCCGCAAGCGTTCCACCGGCAGCGGCGCGGCATCGCTGTGTACGGTGACGAGCTTGTGGTCCACGAACCGTCCGAGGATGTCGGCGAGCGGGCCGTCGAAGATCAGCCGGCCGTGGTCAATGATGAGCACGCGGCGGCAAAGCTCCTGGATGTCCGCCATGTAATGGCTGGTAAGGAGGATGGTGGTGCCGTGGCGGGCGTTGTAGTCGCGCAGGAAATCCCGGACGACCTTCTGCGACACCACGTCCAGGCCGATCGTCGGCTCATCGAGGAAAAGCAGACGCGGATGGTGCAGCAGGGCGGCGATGAGTTCCAGCTTCATGCGTTCGCCGAGGGAAAGCTCGCGCACCATCACGTCGAGTTTGTCACGCACGGTCAGCAGCGTGGCCAACTCCTCCACCGTGCGGGTCCATGCCTCGTGGGTCACACCGTAGATACGGGCGTTGAGCTCGAGCGATTCGCGCGCCGGCAGGTCCCACCACAACTGGTTCTTCTGCCCCAGCAACAACGCGAACTGCCGTCGGAAGGCATCCTGACGCTCCCACGGCACAAAGCCCAGCACCCGCGCGGTGCCGGCGGTGGGATGCAGCAGGCCGGAGAGCATCTTCAGCGTGGTGGTCTTGCCCGCGCCGTTCGGGCCGAGAAAGCCCACCAACTCGCCGGGCTCGATGGTGAAACTGACGCCACTCACCGCCGTGATCGCCGCGGTCTCCGGGCGGAACAGGCCGCGCAGCGCGCCCCGCAGTCCGGGCTGCTTGCGGCGGGCGCGAAACACGCGCGTCAAACCCTGGACTTCAACGGCAGCCATGACGTGCGCGGGCGGACGCCGGCCCGCGTGTGCCGGGGCGAGTTTCCCTCCGGCTCACCGCATGAGCTGGCGCTCGAGGAAGGCCACCGCCTGGCGGACGCTTTCGTCAACGTCCATGCGGTCCTTCACCAGCCGGCAGGCGTACAGGACGGTGCCGTGATCGCGGCCGCCGAACGCCTCGCCAATGGTGTTGAGCGAACTGCCGGTGAGATTCCGCGCGAGATACATCGCGATCTGGCGCGGGAAGGCGATGTGCTCCGGCCGGCGCTTGCTGGTCATGTCCGCCAGCCGGATGTCGAAGTGCTCGGCCACGCGCTTCTGAATGGCCTCGATGGTCAGCGCGTCGCGGGTTTCCTCCTGGAGCAGCTCGCGCAGCAGGCTTTCGACCAGTTCGATGGTCGGGGCCGTTTTGCTCAGGGTGCAGTACGATCCCACGCGGGCGAGGGCACCTTCCAGCCGGCGGATGTTCGAGCGGATTTTCGTCGCGATGTACTGGAGCACCTGCTCCGGGAGCTTGAATTCCATCGCCTCCTGCTTTTTGCGGAGAATGGCCACGCGCGTCTCCACGTCGGGCGGCTGAAGGTCGGTCACCAGTCCCCATTCGAAGCGCGACACCAGCCGCGCCTCGAGGCTCTTCAACTCGCCCGCCGGCCGGTCGCAGGTCATCACGATTTGGCGGTGGTTGTCGTGAAGGGCGTTGAAGGTGTGGAAAAACTCCTCCTGGATGCGCTCCTTGTTTTCGAGGAACTGGATGTCGTCAATGAGCAACAGGTCCGTGTGCCGGTACTTCCTGCGGAAACGGGCGAGCTCGTTGCTTTGAATCGCCTCGATGTACTCGTTGGTGAATTTTTCCGAGGAGACGTAGGCCACGCGGGCGCCTTTGCGCTGCCGCGCCACGTATTGCCCGATGGCGTGAAGCAGGTGCGTCTTGCCCAAGCCCACCCCGCCGTACACGAACAGTGGATTGTAGGCCTTGCCGGGATTCTGCGCGACGGCGAGCGCGGCGGCATGGGCGAAGTTGTTGTTGTTGCCCACCACGAACGTCTCGAACGTGTTTTTCGGATTGAACGGGAAGTCGCGGGTCGGCAGCGGCGGCGGCTCGATCTTCACCGCGGGCGGCACCGCCGCTTGGCCGTTGCCGGGCTGGGCCGGGGCGCTCGCGACACTGCTGATGGCGAAGCTGATGCCCATACGCCGGCCGGTGACCTGGCACAGCACGTCCTGCATCAGCCCCAGGTAATTGCTCTTCAGCCACAACTCGGAGAAGTCATTGGGCACCTCGAGGACGATGTGGTCCTCCTCGAGCGACTTCGCTTTCACGCCGGCAAACCACAGTTTGAAGATGTCCGGACTGAGCTTATCCCGCAGAATGCTCTGGGCTGCGGCCCAAGTCTTGCCCACGAGAGATTGCATGGCTGTGTTGGCTTGATTGCCTGTTTTCGCAAACTTGTTCACCACCGCCCGTCACCTTGGCGTAACTCGCCACTAAGCAGCCGCTTGCATCCCCGCCCAACCCGCGGCCGAGACCGCTTCCTGGCATGTCCCATCCATCCCGAATACCACCTGTTCGAATAAATCACAACACACTCAAAAACAAACACTTGCACGGAAAGTCTGGAATTGAGTTCGGCCGCCCGCTTCGGTCCTTCGCGGGCTTGGCCGGTTGCTGGTCACGCAGGGCGCGTTTTAGGAGCCGTCACCGCCGCTGGCCAGAACAACCTGTTCGCAGTTGTTCGCGGGTTATTCACAAGCCGTCTTTCCCCCGGATTAGCGCTTTAAGCGACGTTCCCGTTCATGGAGTTGTCTTCCAAGGACCCGTTCAGACGTCGTAGTAGAGGAAGAACTCGTAGGGGTGGGGGCGCAGGCGCAGGGCGTCGGCCTCCTTGCGCTTGTGGCTGAGCCAGGTTTCCAGGAAGTCCCGCGTGAAGACGTCCCCCTTGAGCAGA
>Ga0209381_1000126_pt1 | contig 218879 bp, 181 predicted proteins | sample DewCreD2012metaG_FD_184111 | JGI IMG/M metagenome (GOLD analysis project Ga0209381, IMG submission 184111) | Hot spring sediment bacterial and archeal communities from British Columbia, Canada, to study Microbial Dark Matter (Phase II) - Dewar... ... | reverse complement strand
AGGCCACCATCGACCCGATGTATGCCTGCAGCCGGCGGCGGTGGCTCATGGGGGCGTGGTGCGTGGCGACCTCGCTGGCGAAGTTGAGCAGGTCATACACCCGGCACTGCGTCGGCAGCACCCGCTGCCGCTTCACCGACAGCGTGTCCAGGTTCGCCAGGCCGTACAGCCCCCGCACGTCGCCGACGGTCCTGTCCAGCTGGGCCACCAGGCCATCGGTCTTGTCCGGCACGCCGGTCAGGACCTTTCGCAGCTTCATCGCCTCGTTCACCGATGCCCACGACGTCTGGGCCGACTCGAACCGCTGTCGCAGGGCCGCAAAGCCTTGGCTGTGGTCGAACTGGGCCAGCGCCCGCCGGACGGTGTGCTCCACGTCCTGGCCCACCCTCAAGTCGCTGCGGAACGCCAGGGTATAGGCCACCGCGCCGTTGGTGCATATCTGCCGCAGCAGCGCCAGGAACAGCCGCGGGTCGCCCAGGCCATCCACGGGCGACTCCATGATGTAGCGGTTGGCGAACTGGTCCGGGCCGATCTGGAAGGGATGCTCTCCCGACTTGGGCGTGTGCCAACTGGTCACCACTCCCTCGTCATAGGAGATATCACTTCCCCCGTGCTCGCGGATCAGGTCCACCGCCGCCGCGTACCCCAACAGCGGATGGTGCGGCTTGGAGACGGCCAGCAGCTTGGGCGGCTTGCCCTCCCGGCGCTCGACGCTCAGCCGGATGCGGTCGTCGGGGCGCTTCTCCACCAGCCTGGAGAACACCTCCTCATGGGTGAAGTAGTTGAAGGTCTCCGGGGCCATCTCGAACTCCCTGTAGAAGGAGCTCCAGAACCGGGCCGTGGGCAGAAGGCGTTCTCCCTCCAGCTCCAGCGAAGGGGGCACGCCTTCCGTACGGGGCTGGGCCGTCGGGGACGGGGCCCGCAACTGCGACAAGGCAACCGAACAATAGTCCACTCTCATAACAACACCTCACTAAAAGGGGTTTGTCCGCGGCGTCGGCCGCGGCATTGATAACGTCGAATAGCGCCGGCGCGGGCCCGGCCCCGGCTTCCAGCCGGCAAGGAACTCGGGCATCGAGACCGGCACCGAGGCAATCACCTGCAGCATCCGGTGCGACATGGCGTCGATGCGGCGGTTGACCGTCAGCGAGCGCCAGCCCTCGGCGGTCCACAAGTACTGCTCCGCCGGGGTGGCTGTGCGGGTAAACGGGTAGCTCGTCCGCTCGCACTGGACGATCTGCTTGAACGGCAGGCCGGGGTGCTTCCGCAGCACCCGCCCGCACATCTGGATGGTGGGCAGCTTGCTGCCGGGGCGGCAGAACACTGTGTGCAACGATGGGCAGTCGAAGCCCTCGGCCAACACCAGCATGCTCAGCAGCACGCGGATCCGGCCGGCGGCAAAATCGTCGATCTGCCGCTCGCGGTCCGTGGTGGCCGTCACGACTTCCGTCTGGACGCCTTGGGCTTCCAGTTGCTGCTGGCAGGCAACGCAGTCGGCAAGCCGGTGGAAGAAGATCAGGCTCTGGCCCCAGCGATCGGGCTCGCGGGCATAGGCGGCGGCCACGCTGCCGGGGGTGTAGCTCGGGATCGTGTAGTGGATGAACTGGCTGAGGAAACCATCCTGGATCAGGCGGTGGATGCCGGCGTCGCGGATCACCTCCTGGAAGCAGAGCTTGATGCGGTCGGAGCGGAACGGCGTGGCCGTCAGGCCCATGACCTTCTTGGGCTTGATGATGCCGTGCAATGTCGCCATGGACAGGGCTCCATCGTGCTGGGCTTCATCGACTACCAGCAGGTCCACCTGCGGCGGGCACTTGTCAAACATGGAGATCAACTTCATCTCGACGCCGAAGTTCCGGGCGTTCTCGACGGCCGCCTGGGCCAGCAGGTTCCTCCGCATGGCGGCCCAGCCCACGCTCATACCCAGCTGCTCCTGCATAGCCTGGGCGATTGCCAGGGCCATGACGGTCTTGCCGCTGCCGGTGGGCGCCTCGATCAGCACCGAGCTGACCGATGCCTTGAGCAGCCCCAGCGTGCGGGCGATGATCCGCTGCTGGTACGGCCGGGCTTCCAGGCCGGGCGGGCCGCAATCGGGCGCCGATGCCTGAGCAGCAACAATCGGAGGTATGGCGGGTGTGTTTGGCTTGGGCATCATGCTGCCTCCCCCTCACCGGCCGTGACGGGATCAGCGGCCCCATCCACGCCAATATCCTCAGCGGCCGCCTGCGGCTCGTAACGGGCGTCAGACACGCGGCGTTTGGCCAGGTCCACCTGGTCGTCCTGGATATCCACACCGATGCCGTTGCAGCCCAGTTTGCGGGCCACTGCGATGGTCGTGCCCGAGCCGCAGAACGGGTCCAGCACCGTGCCGCCCGGCGGGCAGAAGGAGCGGATGAAGAACTCCACCAGATCCTCGGGGAACGGGGCCTCATTCTCGTGGGCGAGGGGGTGCCCGAGATGGCCGCCGCCGACGGTGACGTGGACGACGTTGCCGGGGTTGGCGAGCTTGATCACCGGATATGCGCCATCGCCGCGCTGATCGTCGCGGCCGCGGTTACGGAACCGCCCGCCGTTCCGGTACTTCGGCGGTTTGCCTGTGGCCAGAGGCTCGGCCCACGGCAGCGGGCCGGCGTTCTTGAATGCCAGCACGAACTCCCAGTCGTTTCGGAGCCACTGCTTGCCGCCGGTGCCCGGCAGACCGTTTTTCGTCCAGATGCACGGTCGCCACAGGCACAAGCCCTTCTCGTAGGCGGCCCACATCAGCCCTTCCGGGCCAGGCTGGTACTCGTTGTCGCGGGTGACGCCGGCGCAGACCCAGAGCACCAGGCCCCTGGTCACGCGGAGCGCCTCGATCGTCACCGCCAACATGAACGCAACCCATTCGCCGCAGCCGCGGGCGATGTCGTCGCGGCCGTACCGTCTCGCGTCCAAATACGGCGGCGAGGCGATGGTCAGGTCGATGGACTTGTCTGCCAGCGGCAGGTTCCGGGCATCGCCCTGGATGATCTGGTAACTCATGCTCAACACTCCTGTGAATGCGCCTGCGACCTATTGGCCGGCAGGCATGTCCAACTGCACGCCGGCGCCAATGGGCACCGGCTCACGTCCGACGCGGCCAGCGCCACACAGCGCCGGTCCGGCGTCGTATTTCACTTCACGTACCGCTCGACCACCTTCACCTCGCTGTCCACGGGGAGATCCGGAGCCCAGACGGGTGACTGGCTCAACTCCCGGGCAACAGCTGCCTTGGCGGCGTCGGCCCGTTCGGCCGCGACCTCCAGCACCACCTCGTCATGCACATGGAACAACACCGGCCAGCCCGCGGCCTCCAGGCGCAGAATCGCCTCGACCAAGATGTCGCGGGCAATAGCCTGCGCGGTGTTTTCGGCGAGCTTGCCGCCGTAGATCACGGCGTCGTTGCCGTAAATCAGCGCCGGCCCATCCGGAGTGAACTCGCTCTCCATGCCGTCCTGGTCGTTGTACCGGATGGTTCGCTGGCGATCCTCCAGGCGGAGATCCGGGTAACGGAGGGCCCGGCCGGACGGCAGCCACAGCAGCGTCAACTTGCCCGCCCGCTCAAACCGAACCGGGCCAACCTGCTCGGAAGCTTCTTCCACGTTTGCCCGTGCGGCCTCCTCCAGGTCGGCCCAGAGCCGCGGGATGGCGGAGAAGCTGTCGCGGAACGCCCGGACGATGCCGCGGCAGATCAGGGGCGTAAGTGTGCCCGTATCGAACAGGCCGGCGACCTTGGGCTCGGCACGGAGCGTGTTCAGGAACTTCAGCCCGCCCATACCAAAGCCCAGGCCCAGGACGGCTCCCTTGCCGACGGTGCGTAGCGAATCCATCTGCACTTTGACATCTGGCGGGTCATCATCCTTCGGCTTGCGTACCGTCCGGCCGAAGGTCCGAGACGCGAACTGCGAGTAGATGTCCTGGTTGTCCCGGAAGGCGGCAAGGAGTTCATCTTGGCCGGCGCACCAGGCCACGATCCGCGCCTCGATCTGCGCCAAGTCGGCGATGACCAGTTGGTGCCCCGGCCGCGGGATCAGCAGGCCGCGGATCTGTGCACCGACGCCGCTCTTGCCCAGGTTCTGGATGTTCCATCCGCCGCCGCCGGAGAACCTGCCAGTGTGCGCGCCGTAATACACGAGATAGGGCGGCAGGTGCCCACCCGTCGCCACGGCAATACGGCGGAGCGTGTTCAGCCGCGCCAGCTTCTGATCCTCCGACCGCCTTTCCATCCGCGCCGCCGCCAGCGCCGCCACGGCCGGGTCGTCGTCGTCCACCATGGCCTGCATGGCCGGGTCCTTCCTGGCGGTCGCGGGGATCAAGCCGTTCTTGCCCATCTTGACCGGCACCTTCCTGCCGGTCTTGGCCAGCGCCGCCTCCAGCAGCGACGTGAACTCCTTGTTCTTCGAGATGCTCCGGGCGTCCACGCCGGCCTTGTCCAGCATCTCCTGGGTCTGCTGGCGGACGGCGGCCTCGATGGGCGAGATGCCGGCGACGTCCACCAGGATGCCCCGCTCGGTGAACGACCTCACGCTGTGCATCAGGATGGGCAGCTCGATCTCCGGGCGGGTGATCTGCGGCAGCAGGCGCTCCGCCAACGCCGCCGTGACCTCCACGTCTCGCCTGGCGTACTCGGTCAGCTGGGCCAGCTGCTGCACGGTCGGGTTCCGCACGCCGACCATGAAGTCCAGGTCCTGCTTGGCCGGCAGGCCGTACAGCTTGGCCAAGTCGCCCAGCTGGGCGCTCTGGCCACAGCCAGCATCACGCCGGCCGTGGACGTGATAGGCCAGGAGCATCGTATCGATGAAGTGCCGCGGCCGGATGTCGTAGCAGCGGTTCAGGATGTATAGGTCAAAATGGCCGTGGTGGACGGCGACAGTTGTCCGCTCCAGGTCCTTGCCGAACTGCTCCTGGAGTTCCGAGAGCAGGACGGACACGTCAGTGCGGAACTCGGCCTTCCCGTCGGGCCAGCGGACAGCCAGGCCGTGGACATGGAAACGCGGATCGTGGACGTATTCCGGGATCGTCAGCTTCTTGAGGCCGTAGCTGGCGTCGAAATACGTCTCGAAGTCGAGGACGACCAGGTTCATGCTGGCATCCCCGCCTTCTTGAGCACATCTTCGGCGGCGGTGTTCGGCGTCACCGTGCTGGTCGTGTTGTTGTTGGTGGCGGTGGAGCTGGCAGCCGCGGCGGGGTTGGGACTGGCGGGCGGCGGCGGCTCGCAGCCATCGGTCGCAGCAGCCGTCGCCTCGCCCCCGTCGTCGGCGATGGGCGGCAGTTTTTCGTTGAGCCGCTCGCGGCCGCGCATCTGCGGTTCTGCGGACTGGAAGCGCAGCCCCCACTTCGACCCGTGGACCCGCACGACGCACCGGATCGGCGGCGTGTCGATCCCCAGCACATCGTTCCAAGGCCGGGCCTCGAGGTTGGCTCGGGCGATCCGCCGCGCCTGCTTCACGCCTTCGACCTCGTCCAGCGGCACGAACGGCGAGACCAGGTCGGCGGCGTGCGGCGCGTCGAGGTTGACCCATCCCTTCTCGAACGACCTGTCGTTTTCGAACAGCACACGCTTGCCGTCTTCGTTGCGGGCGTATCTGTAGATTTCTCGCAGCAGCGACGGATCGAGGCTGGGCTCGTCGTCGTCGATGAAGCCGAGGCCGAGGGCGTCGGCAACGCGGTACTGGAAGTCAAAGCCGTTCTGGTGGCATAGCCTCCAGACATGGGTCAGGATCGAGTTGCCCACCCGGGCGTTCTCCTCCGTGCGGTCCCGCCACGCGGCGGTGTCGCCCCTGGAAGTCTGCACCCAGTTCGGCACCCGGCGATAGAGCCGAGTGTGGCGAGTGCGACGGCGGAACTTCTGGCTGGTGGTGAGGAAGCTCGGCAGGCGGACCGTGGGGAAGAAGATGGCGGCGCGGACGGGCGTGTTGAGGTGGTGGTTGGCGTACAGGGGTCGCCACTGCAACGAGCGGCTGATCGCCAGGATGCCCTTGATCTTGCCGGACAGGTCCCGGGTCTTGGCGATCTCGTCGTGGCAGATGAACGTGCTTCCGCCCGCCAGAGCGGTTCCGAGCCGGTGCGTGGCCTTGTCGTCCTCCTCGTTCAGGGACACCTTGAAGATGTCCTGGCCCATGAAGCTGTCGCCAAGGCGGATGGTCTGCTCTTTCGCACTTCCACTGGGGCCGGTGCAGGGCAACATGGGCGGCTGCCCGTTGCCTGCCTGCGCGCAGATGCCCGCCGCGACGCACGCCTTCAAGTACATCCGGTTGAGGCCGGGGAACGCTTTCTCAAGGATCTGAAAGGCCTCCTCCTCGGGCATCGGGTTGTCCAGCAGCCTGATGGGGAACACGGGCCCCGGGGAGAACAGGACTGGGATCACGCCGTCGTCGGGCGCAAAGCTGATTCCCCTGACCGGCCTGATCGGGGTGTAGCCACGGGGCGTGCGGTGCTTGAGCTGGGCACGGCGGACACGGTCTACGACGGCAGCCGTTTCGCCGTCCTTGGTGATGACAACGCAGACGTGCGGCAAGCCGCTGGCGGCATCGTCGTCCATCCGCGTCACCTGCAGCGTGTCGGCGCTGAGCCAGCCGGCCTCGCCCCGCACAAAGTCGAGGTCGCGGTTGAACACCATGTGGATCCGTGGGTCGTTCGGGATCTCGTGGTGCACCGCCTTCAGCACACGCTTGTACGCGTCGTGCAGAACGGCCTCGGACAGATTCGGATGGTGGTGATGCAGTTCCAGGCGTGCGTGGGTCCAGTGCACCCAGTGATCCGCCAACCGATCCAGGTCTGTGGAGTTGCTGTTGACAACAAAGCCGAACGGCAGGAATCCGGCTGGCAGACGTGGTCGATACCGGGTCCCGTGCCCGCAGCAGCGATGGCAGAAGACGCCGTTGCTGAGGACCACAACGCACTCCTTCGCGGCGGTATCGGCACCAGGATCAATCGGGCATCGCTCGTGGCCGTAGCGACCTCCATCCTGCATTCCGAGTTGCCGCAATGCCTGCTGCCGAAGCTCCGCGGTGAGTCGGCCGACGTTGCGGAAGGTGAAAGCCTTGTAGATGTCGTTGTAGCGGAAGCGGATCTTCCCACAGTGGCGACCAGGGTGAGCCGTGCTGGCCGACCGCGGGTGCCGCGTGTGCTTCAGCATCTCGATCTTCAGGCTCGGCGGCAGGGCAAGGGCGGCAGCCACGGCACGGTCGCGGTGGTGAGGGCCGATATAGGCCAGCTTCAAGCCAGAACCGTGCGAGACCCACGCCGCGTCCGGCTGCGGCTGAACTGATACCATGTAGGTCTCGAGGAGCTCCGCCGGCGGAGGCTCGGGCCAGTGGTGGGTGTCGGCATCCAAAATGGTGACGGTGGCCTTATCGACGACCTCAAGGATCGTGTCGGGCGGCAGGATGGGCCGGTCCAGCAGGTCGGCCAGATCCGGATTGGTGAACACCTCGAAGGTGTCGCGGGGCGCACGCATGTGGCCCAAGCGGAGGGTGCCTTCCACCGGCAAAGGACACTTGCCGTCGCCGTCATCCACCTCAGGCTCGTCGTCATCGGCGTGCTTGTCCGGTGCGTGGACGACAAGGGCGTGCGGATCGGCGTTGGCCTGGTCGCTGGCGCCGTTGGCCTTCTCGGCCCCGTCGATGCCCCCTTTGCCGGCGTCGGGGTTCGGGCCACCGGCTTCGCCGACAAGCACATCGGCGGGAAGATCGTGATGGCCGGGGTCAACACGATCAACATGAACAACTACGACATCACCATCGCCGGCATCGGCGGCCGGGGCCGTCGCAGGTCCGGCCGCCGTCGGGCACACGTCCGGCACGGAGGGTGGCCCCGTCCGGCACGCGGAATCGCCGTCCGGCACGTCCGGCAAGTTTTCTCCGCCTAACTCTTCATTGCGGGCCGGGCCACCGCCACAGCCGTCGTTCGCTGGCGGCTCGGCAGTGTCTATCCGGGGGGTCATCTGCGATCGAAGCGGAGAGGTTGGAGAAAACCGTGCCCAACGTGCCGGACGGTGCCGGACAGGGGCATTTCGCTGCCGAACACGTGCCCGACGGAGGGGGTTCCGTGCCGGACGGCATTTCAGGGCCCGGGCAGTTTCCCGCCCCCGCAGAGCACGGCTTCCTGGCCGGCAAACCCTGGTCGATCAGGTTGTCATTGCTATAATCATCCATGTTGCGTCCTTGGGCGGCGTGCTTCCTGGTGGGATGCGCCGCCCGTTTTCGTCCTTGATCCGTCCTCACTTGTAGAAGCCGGCCGCCGTCAGCTCGGCCTTCGCGTCGGTTTCCTCAGCCGTCGGCGCAGGCACGTCGCCGCCGCACGAGCTCAGCCGCTGCGAGAATCTGGCGATTGCCTGTTTTGAGGTCACCAGTCGCCGCCCCAGCCGGGCGAACTCCAGGCGGACGCGTTGGCCGTCCGCTGCGAGCAGGCCGTCGTGCATCCAGCGCCAGACCCCCGCGGGCGAGAACCGCTGGTCCTTCACGACTTTGGTCAGGTGACGGGCAGCAGCTGCGCAGCTGAGCACGTCTTCATCCAGCACATCTGCCATCAGCATTCCTCCACATGGCCTGATGGCCGGCGCGCCCATCGCGACGTCACAGGCGTATAGAGGAAAGCCGAGTGGTCACGACCAGGGACGGTGAACTGGTGATCAGCATGTAATCGGGAAGCACGGCGGCGCGCGATCGGGAAGCACTGACGCCTCTGACATACCATGCCGCCGGGCGGCTTCAACATCGACTCATCCTGTTCTTATGCCTTGGCCGTTGTAGCGGGCGCTGCCTTCCGGGCGGGTTTGACCGATCCGCGGAAGCGGTAGCTCTCGCCATTCATCTCCACGATCGTGCAGCGATGCGTGAAGCGGCCCAGCCAGATCTGCCGTCCGCCGATCTTGACGAACGCCTGGCCACGGGCGTGGCGGGAGAGCTTCGGAACCTTGGTGGAAAGATTCGGCATTGCGGCCTCCAAAAAAGTGGTGCGCGCACCACTGAATCGGTCTGCCGCACCGCCGAGGGGCGGGATTCGCTAACATGGCGAACCGGCGAGACTTACTGCACATGGGCGATACAGGGCTCGAACCTGTGACCTCCAGCGTGTCGAGCTGGCGCTCTAGCCAACTGAGCTAATCGCCCTTGCCTGAAGGTGGCATCTCGTAGTATAGACGTGCCTCCGCCCATGGCAAGCGCCTGGGCGCATGATGCCCATGGCGCGAGCGGTGATCATTTCTCTGCTGGCGGCGCTCGCGGTTGCAGGCCTGGCGCGGGCCCACGAGACCGACCAGTTCACCCTCCCGCCCGACCGCGAGTTCGCCGACCTTTCCGACGAACTGACGGCGTGGGCCTATGGGGCGATCCGGCGCGGCGTGGACAAAGCCAACCGCCGCATCGAACAGGCCGTCAGATCCGGCGCATCGGCCGATCGCCTGGCCGAACTCCAGTCCCCCGACGAGATCGTCCGCGCCGTCAACAGCGAATTCCCCTGGGCCATGGACGTCATCGAAGGCTGGGAGCGAAAGCTGCACTCCAAGGCGCTTAGGCAGCGATTTCCCGGCAAGGTCGTGGGCTACAAGGAAACCCTCACCAACATCTACCAGGGCGCGCACCTGCCCATCGACCCGCGGCAGTTTTTCCGGCTGTACCTGGGCTCGACCTTCCGCCTCGGCGACGTGTATCTGGGCACCGACAAGATCGGCCACTTCACCGACATGGGCATGAACTACTGGCGGGCCTATCGCGCTGCGCTGCGGGCCGGCAAGACCGAGCAAGAGGCCATGCGCCAGGCCGTCGATTCGGGCAGCCACGGGCTGATCTTCTCCGAGCGCGGCATGCTGGGCTACCTGACCGCCGGGGCCTATTCCAACGGCGACATGGCCGCCAACTACCTGGGGCTGGTGTTCTACCGCAACCTGACCGAGCCGATGATGCTGCGCGGGCAGACCTCGCCGCCGATGGTCGTGCGCCAGGGACCCGGCTGGAAGCTGGCCGAGCACGTTCGGCCGGACACGGACTTTTTTGTCCGATTCTTCTCCGAGCACCACAACGAGCTGCTCAACCCCAGCCACTACGAGGGGCGGATGCGGCCCACGATCCGCAAGGCCGTGCGTCAGCGGGCGCCGGACCTGCTGAATCGCTATTGCGACGAGCACGGCCTGCGGCGATCGCCCGGCTACTTCGAGGAGAAAGTGCGGGAGTTGTCAACGTACTGGGGCCAGGACTACGGCCACAACGGGCCGATGTCGGACCTCATCATCGCCGCGCGCATGCTCATGGAGCCGGCCTCGAGCCTCGGCCCCGAAGCGCGCGACCGCGCCGGCCGCACCGCCCTGCACGCGGCCGCCGAAGAGGGCGACACAGCGCGGGTTCGGCACCTGTTGCAGGCCGGCGCCGATGCCAACGACCGCATTCGCTCGGACGAACCTTACTCCGTCGCCTGGGGCCAGACGCCTCTGCACCTGGCAGCGCGTGCCGGCCGGTCCGAGGCGATCCGCATTCTCCTGGAACACGCGGCGGACGCGGGCCTGGCCGATGATCGCGGCGTGACGCCGCTGCACTGCGCAGCCGGATCAGCGGAGGCCTGCCGACTGCTTGTCGCGGCCGGCGCCAGGGTCGATGCCGAAGAACTCCAGGGCCAGACGCCGCTGCATTGGGCCGCGCGCGACCGCGCGGGCGGGGGTATCGATGTGCTGCTGAAGTTGCAGCCCGCGACGGATGCCGTGGACCATGAGGGCCGCACGCCGCTGCACCTGGCGGCGCTGGCCGGCAATGCCAACGCGGCGGAGGCCCTGCTTGCGGCCGGCGCCAATGTGAACGCCAAAGATCGCTTCGGGGTGACTCCTCTGCACCTGGCCTGCACAGGATGTCAGAAGCGGCTGGCGGAAGTGCTCCTTGCGGCCGGGGCGGACCTGTGGGCGGCCGACGACTTTGGTTACACGCCCCTGCACGAGGCGGCCCGATCGGGCAACGAGCAGATAGCGGCGGTGCTCGTGGGGGCGTGGGCCGCCATCGAGGCGCGCGATGCCCATGGGAACACAGCGCTGCACCTGGCGTGTCGCGGCGGCCGTCGCGGCGTCGTGGCGGTGCTCCTCGAAGCCGGGGCGGACGTGAACTCCTGCAATCGCGTCGGTTCAACGCCCCTGCACGAGGCGGCGTTCCGCGGCGATGTGCAACTGGTGAAGACGCTGCTGGACCGAGGCGCGGTCGCTTCTGCGAAGGATCACTTCGGCCGAACGCCTCAGGAACTGGCCGGCTCTCGGGGCCACCGCGAGGTGCGCCAACTCCTGAAGGGTGTGCCTCGATGAAAGTGGCTGTCCGTCGCCTGCCCGTCTGCCTGACCGCCGCCGTGCTGGCCATCGCCGCCTGCGCTGGCGGATGCGGCGGCAAGGTCACGCTGCAGTCCTGGCAGCACGCCGTGGAGACGTATGTGCTGCAAGAGGGCAACGGCGATGCGGGCGTTCTGCGAAACGTGACCATCGCCGGCGGCCAGCGGGGCTTTGCCGTGCTGGGAAAGGCCAAGGCGTCCGATTCGCATGATGCCGTGGGCCTGCTCATGGCCCATCGCGCGGCCGGCGGACGGCAATGGTTCATCTACCTGCTGGGGCTGGTGCGCAAGGGAGATCTGGTCGAGCTGCGCCTGGCGGCCCTCGGACTGCGCGCTTGGCGACCGGCAGCGCCTTGCGAAGATCATGATGACGGGTTCGTCTGGGTGGTGGGCGATGACCAGCAGGTGGGTTTCGATCATTACGCCGACTACCACCGCCACGCCTGGGCGACTCGACACGCCGGCAGGCCCATGCCCCCGCCGTACCGCGCCTTCCCCCGCCCCGGCGACCGGTTCCAGGTCGTTTTCACCGAGCCGAACGTCCAGGTCACCCATGTGCCGTCGGGGGCGAAGTGGAACCTGACGCTGCCCGCGGCGGCCCAACGCCTCAACCCGAAGGGCGGCGGGCGATAGAATGCCGCCTATGACTGGTCTCTATCGATCCTCCGCCTGCCTGGGCCTGGTGTGCGTTCTGGCGGGCTGCAAGAGCGCCTATTACGGCACTTGGGAAAAGCTCGGCTGGCACAAACGCGACATCCTCGTGGACCGGGTCAAGGATGCCCGCGACGACCAGAAGGCCGCCAAGGAGCAGTTCCAGACGACGCTCGAGCGATTCGTGGCCCTGGCGCAGGTGCACGTCGGCGACCTCCAGAAGCGCTACGACGGCCTCAAGGCCGACTACGACCGATGCCAGTCGCGTGCCCGCGCCGTGACGGAACAGGTCAACTCGGTCGAGACTGTGGCCCGCGACCTGTTCAGGGAATGGGAGCAGGAGCTTGGCCAGTACACCAGCCCGGACCTGCGCCGCGCCAGCGAGCAGAAACTGCGCGAGACGCAGCAGCGGTGCGAGCAACTGATCGCCGCGATGCGACGGGCCCAGCAGAAGATGAATCCCGTGCTGGCGGCCTTTGGCGACCAGGTGCTGTTCCTCAAGCACAACCTCAACGCCGCGGCGGTCGCGGCCCTCCAGCAGACGGCCGGCCGTCTGGAAGGCGATGTCGCCGCGCTCATCGCCGACATGGAGGCGTCGATCCGCCAGGCCAATCAGTTCATCCAGCAGATGCGATGAACGCCCCGCGGCGCGATCGGCTGCGCATCGGCGAAACGGCCACCGCCTTCCCGGGTCCGGTCCGATGGGCGTCTTGCCGGCCGCGCCGCCAACCCGCCGCTGCGACCCGCAGGATCATCGCTTGATCCGCTGCCACTGAAGGTCCAGCCGCTTGGCCGAAACCGGGATCGACGTCCTCATCTCCTGGGCCCAGAGCGACACCCGGTATTCCTCGATCATCCAGCGGTAGAGCGCCAGCTCCGCATCAGCGGCGCCGCCGGGACCCAGTCGCTGCATCGCCTGGCCATAGCGCTCCTGATGAGGGCGGACCAGTTCCATGTTCTGCCGGTCGCGGATCAGTCCCGCGTTCTTGAGTTTCTTGAGCCGCACGCGCACCGCCGCCAGGAAACGCGGAAGCTGCGCCAGCCACGGCTGGGGCGTGAGCAGGAATCCCCGGCCCACCAGGCCGGCCAGTTGCTGCCGCACGTCCGTGATCGAAGGCTGCCACAACTCCGGCACCTGCCGGGGCATCTCCAGCTCCGCCTCGTGATAGGCCGACAGAATCCGCGCGGCCAGTTCGGCGACCTGGCGGCCGGCCTCCAGCAGCTTGTGCCGCCGCCCGCCTTCCTTGCGCAGCTCGTATTCCATGGCCGTGCGGATGCCCGCATCGGCCGCGAACGCCCGATCGACCGCCGCGGCGGCCAGATCGGCCTTCAGCTCCTCGGCCCGTCCCAGCGGCGCATACTGCAGGCACATCCGACCCATGCCGGGCAGGTTGTTGACCAGGTATTTCAGCTCGTCGCCCAGCTCGAGCATGAACAGCCGCCGCAGCCCCCCACGATGGGCCTCGTCGGCCGCCGCCGGCGAATCGAACAGCCGCAGCGCCACCGAATCGCCGCGGTCCTCCAGGGCCGGAAAGCCCTGGAGCGTCATGCCATGCCGCTGAACCTGCACGCTCCGTGGCAGGTCGCCAAAGTCCCACCGCGTGATGCCCGTGCGGCTCCACCGCGACTGCGGCATCTGCTCGAAGCTCCTGCGCACCTGCACCCCCAGCCTGCGGCGAAGCTCGTCCAGGTCGCGGCCCATCGCCAGTTGCCTTCCGCCGTCGTCCACGATCTTGAAGTTCATGTGCAGGTGATCCAGCAGCGATCCCATGTCAAAGTCTTCGGGAGCAACGGCGATGCCTCGCGCCTTGCCCAGAAACAGGGCCAGGGCCTCGCGCAGCGATCCGTCTCCCGGCCGCAGCGCCGCCAACGCCTGCTCCGCGAAATCCGGCGCCGGCACGAACTGCACCCGCAGCGCCTTGGGCAGCGACTTGATCATCGCCGTGATCTTCTCCCGCAGCAGCCCCGGCACCAGCCACTCGAACCGCTCGGCCGGGACCTGGTTCAGCGCCGCCAGAGGAAGCGTCGCCGTGACGCCGTCGGCCGGATGCCCCGGCTCCAGGTGATACTCCAGCGGAACCCGCAGACCGCCGACGGCCAACGCGTCGGGGAACATCTCCTGCGTGATGCCGCTGGCCGGGTGCATCATCAGATCGCGGCGGCTCATGAACAGCAGCCGCGGGTTGCGCTTTTCGGTTTCCCTCCGCCACTTCTCGAAGGCCGGGCCGTTGTGGATGCCGGCCGGGATCCGGGCGTCGTAGAAGTCGTAGCGCGCCTGCTCGCCGACCAGCACATCGCGGCTCCGCGACTTGGCCTCCAGCCGCTGGATTTCCTCCACCAGCCGCTGGTTGTGGCGGAAGAACGGCGCGTCGGTGCGGTACTGGCCCTCCACCAGCGCTTTCTGGATGAAGATCTCCCGCGCGGCCTTGGGGTCGATGGGCCCGTAGTGCACGGTGCGCTGCGGGATGATCGGCAGGCCGTAGAGCGTCACCTTCTCATAGGCCATCACGTGGGCGGTGGCCTCGTTCCAGTGCGGGTCGAAGTACGAGCGCTTGACCAGGTGCTCGCCGATGTGCTCGATCCACTCCGGCTGGACCGCGCCGACGGTGCGGGCGTAGAGCCGCGCGGTCTCGACCAGCTCGGCCGCGACCACCCAGCGCGGCTCGATCTTGAAAAGGGCCGACCCGGGGAAGATGGCGAACTTGGTCCCCCGCGCCCCCGTGTACTCGTGCGCTTCGCTGCGCACGCCGATGTTGCTCAGCAGTCCCGCCAGCAGCGCGCGGTGGATCGCATCGTACTTGTCGCGCTGTGCCGCTCGCGATGGACGTTGCGGACGAGGCATTGGGTGGATCATATTGGCGCGGTATAATCCGACAACGGGGCAAACACACGGAGGCAGTCATCGTGAAACAGGCATGTCTTCTGGCGGCGATGGTAGCGCTGGCGGCGGCGGCGTTCGCCCAGGTTGCCGCGCCACCCAAACCCCGGATTACCGTCTGGACGGATGTGAAGGATGTGCCGGCGGACTTTGCCATCCAGGGCGAGTACCTGGACTCCGCCGAGAAACCCACCCTCGGCGGGCAGGTGATCGCCCTGGGCAACGACACCTATCGCTTGGTGGTGCTGGGCGGCGGTCTCCCGGGAGCCGGCTGGGATGCCCGGACCCGCGTCGAGCTGGAAGGCAAGGCAGACGGCGACAGCGTCGCGTTCACCTCGCCGGCCGGCTGGCGCGCCACGCTCAAAGGCGGGGCGATCCTGCTCGTGGACGATATCGGGCAGAAGTTCCAGTTGAGTCGCACCACGCGCAAGAGCCCCACCGAGGGGGCTGCGCCGCCCCCGGGGGCAACAGTCCTCTTTGACGGCAAGAGCATCGAGGCATGGGTCAACGGCCACATGGACGACCGCCAGCTGCTCCACGCCGGCACACGCACCAAGCAGAGCTTCACGGACTTCACGCTGCATGTGGAGTTTCTCACGCCCTTCAAGCCCACGGCACGCGGCCAGGAACGCGGCAACAGCGGCGTGTACCTGCAGGACCGCTACGAGATCCAGATCCTCGATTCCTTCGGCCTCAAGGGCCTGGATAACGAATGCGGGGCCATCTACAAACTCGCTGCCCCGAAGGTGAACATGTGCCTGCCCCCGCTGACGTGGCAGACGTACGACATCGACTTCACCGCCGCCCGCTATGACGCGGAGGGCAAGAAGGTCAGCGATGCGGTGGTGACCGTCAAGCACAACGGCGTGCTGATCCACGACAAGCAGCCGCTGAAGGGGCCCACCGGGGGAGGCAATCGCGAGCAGCCCGACCAGCCGGTGCAGAGCGGCCCGATCCAGTTGCAGGGACACGGCAACCCGGTTTTCTTCCGCAACATCTGGATCATCGAGCGCCGGTAACCTGCCGGGTGAGTCAGTGGATCAGGTACAGCAGCGGGAACAGGAAGATCCAGACCAAATCCACCAGGTGCCAGTAAAGACCGGTGAGCTCCACCGGCAGGAAGTTGTGCGCGCCCAGCCGGCCGCGGGCGGTCTTCACGAACATGACGCCGATGATCCCCAGGCCCACCAGCACGTGGATGCCGTGCAGGCCGGTGAGCAGAAAGTACATCGCAAAGAAAATGCGGGCGGTCTTGGGCGGCTCGCCCGGGCCGTGCGACGCGGCGTGCTCGGCTGCTTCGGGCGGGGCTGTTCGCACCATCGGACTTGTCACGCCCGGCGGGGGGCTGGGCACCCGCACGGTCGAGACGGGAATCTCGGGGCCTGCGCTGGCCGCGACCGCCGGGACCGCCGTAGCGCCTTTGCTCAGTTCCAACACGAACGCCCCCACGGACACCAGGTCGCCGTCCGTCAGGGCGGGGTTTCCGCCGCGGGCCGGCATGAGCTTCTGGGACACGCTGGCCGGATCCGTGGGCATCCGCCCGACCTTGAGAAACTCCGCCATGCTCTCGATGGTGGCGCTGGCGACGAACTTCGAGCCGACAAACGACGGCGCGATTCCGGCGATCCCGTGGCCGTCGCGGCCGTGGCAGGCAGCGCACGTGGAGGCGAAGATCGCCGCGCCGGCCTGCAGGTCGGGCTTGAGCGGGGCGGCGGGGCCTGCCGCGGCAGCATGAGCCGGCTTTGGGCCATCGGGCACATATCCGAATCGCGCGCCCCACAGCAGCTTCTCGTGGAACTTGTGGTTGTACTCGATGGCCTTGACCCCCATGAAGATCATGCCGCAGACGAGCGTCAGGCCCAGAAAGATCAGCAGGTTCTCCTTCTCGCCCAGCTGGGCGCTGCGCACGCCCAGCGCCACGGTGAGGCTGCTGAGCAGCAGCACCACGGTGTTCAGCGCGCCCCACCCCACATCCAGCGTCCGGTGGCCCCAGGCGAAGGCCTCGGGGAACACGTTGCGGAACGCGGCGTAGGCGCAGAACAGCCCGCCGAACATCAGGATCTCGGTGGCCAGAAACACGAACATGCCCAGCTTCAGGCCGGCCGTGCGCTGGGCGGGGCTGTCCCAGTGGTGGTCCAGGCCGGCGTGGCCGGCGTGCGAGTGCGGCGTGGCGGTGGCTGCGGTCATGGGTCCTTTTCCGCAAGCGCGGTTCGACGGTATCATTGTGGCGTGCTTGCCCCTTGTAAAGCGGGCACGGAGATTTCCATGAGCGATGCAAACAGCGGGCCGGCCGGACATCCCCTGGCGCAACACACGCCCACGGCGGTGGTCGTGGGGGCCGTGGTGGCGGTCTTCGCGATGCTCCTGGCGGTGCTGGCCTACGCTGCGCTCAGCGCCCGCCATCACACCGAGCCCGATGCTCTGCGGCGGGCGGCGGAAAAGGCGCTGGCCCGCGAGGCTTCACCTTGATCGGCGGCGGGCGGCCTTGCGCCGCGGCGGGCGGCGGATGAGCATGCCAAAATGCGTGCCCGTGAGATAGCGGTAAATGACCCGCCGCAGCCGCTCCTGCTGCGCATGCAGGGGGCAGCTCTTGCCCACGCCGCAATACCCCGGCCCCATCACGCAACCCAGCTCGACGACATCGGCCTCGAAGAGCCGCGCCACGTCCAGGAGGGTGATCTTCCGCGGCGGCCGCGCCAGCCGGAATCCGCCGCCCGGCCCCGGCACGCCCCGCACGATCCCCGCCTGCACCAGCGCCGTCAGCAGCTTGGCCGCCACCGGCCGAGGCAGATTGCGCTCCGCGGCGATCTCGCGGCAGGACACCCTCGCGGCGGGGTCGTGCCAGCGCTCGGCCAGGCACCCGACGGCGGCGATGGCGTACTGCGAGAGTTTGCCTAGCTGCAGCATGGCAGGGCTGCCGGCCGGCGCCGGCCACGGGAGTATAGCAGATCCCCCGCCGGAGGAGGCAAATGGCCTTGACAGCGGGCCGCGCGGCGATACCCTGAACAACGAAATGTGGTTCCACATTTCGTAAATCGGCCTTCGGCGGCCCTTTCGCGAAGCGAGGTGGATCATGGCGGACGACCCGGCGGGCATCGCAAATCGGGGGCGGGCGGCGGGGACGTCACGGCGGATGTTCCTCAGCCAGCTGGTGGCGGCGGGCGTGTCGCTGCACGCGGCGGGGCGGGCCGCGGCCCAGGTGGGCAACATCACTCCCCTGGTCGTGGACAACCCCCTGGGCGCCTACCCCAGCCGCGACTGGGAGCGCGTCTATCGCGACCTGTACAAGTCCGACTCCCGCTTCACGTTCCTCTGCGCCCCCAACGACACGCACAACTGCCTGCTGCACGCCCACGTCAAAAACGGCGTGGTCACGCGCATCTCGCCCACCTACGCCTTCCACAAGGCCGCCGACCTGGACAGCAACCGCGCCAGCCAGCGCTGGGAGCCGCGCGTCTGTCAGAAAGGCCTGGCCCTGGTGCGGCGGTTCTATGGCGACCGCCGCGTCAAGCGCCCCATGGTCCGCCGCGGCTTCAAGCAGTGGGTCGATGAAGGCTGCCCGCGCGATCCCGTCACCGGCGCCGTCGATGCCGACAAGTACCTGCTCCGCGGCCGCGATCCCTGGGTGCCGGTGAGCTGGGACGAGGCGTTTGACTACGCCGGCAAGGCCCTGGTCAACATCGCCCGCACCTACACCGGATCCGACGGCGCCAGGCGCCTCGAGGCCCAGGGCTACGACCCGCTGATGGTCGCCGCCGCCCAGGGCAGCGGCACGCAGGTCCTCAAGTTCCGCGGCGGCATGCCCGCCCTGGGCGCCACGCGCATCTTCGCCCAGTACCGCATCGCCAACGCCATGGCCCTGCTGGACCAGAAGATCCGCGGCGTGCCGCCGGATCAGGCCCTGGGCGCCCGCGGCTGGGACAACTACGCGTGGCACACCGACCTGCCGCCCGGGCATCCGATGGTGACGGGGCAGCAGACCGTGGACTTCGACCTGTGCAACGTCGAGCACGCCGGGCTCGTGCTGGTCTGGGGCATGAACTGGATCTGCACCAAGATGCCCGACAGCCACTGGCTCACCGAGGCGCGCCTCAAGGGCACGCGGGTCATCGTCATCGCCTGCGAATACGGCGCCACCTCCAGCAAGGGCGACGATGTGCTGATCGTCCGCCCGGGCGTCACGCCGGCGCTGGCGCTGGGATTCGCCCAGGTCATCATCGCCGAAAAACTCTACGATGAGCAGTACGTCAAGAGCTTCACCGACCTGCCGCTGCTCGTGCGGATGGACAACGGCAAGATGCTCTCGGCCGGCGACGTCTTCGCCAACTACACGCTGGCCGACCTGACCAACGGCGTGACCATCCAGAAGGAAGGCGCCCCGCCGCCGGCCTCCACCCACCAGCAACACGCCGTGCTGCCCGAGGCCAGGCGCAAGCAGTGGGGCGACTTTGTCATCTGGGATGCCAGGGCCAGCGCCCCCAGGGCCGTCAGCCGCGACCAGGTGGGCAAGTTCTTCCTCGAGGCCGGCGTCGATCCGCTTCTGGAAGGCAGCGTGCAGGTGAAGCTGGCCGACGGAAAGACCGTCGAGTGCCGGCCGGTCTTCCAGGTCACCAGGGAGCTGCTGGACTCCAGCTACACGCCGCCGCAGGTGTCGAAGATCACCTGGGCGCCCGAGGATGCCATCCGCAGCATCGCCCGGCAGATCGCCGCCAACAAGACCAAGACGCTGTTTGCGATGGGCATGGGCCCAAATCAGTTCTTCAACAATGACCTGAAGGACCGGGCGGTGTTCCTCGTGGCAGCGCTGACCAACAACGTCGGCCACCGCGGCGGCAACGTCGGCTCCTTTGCCGGCAACTACCGCGGGGCCTTCCTCAACGGCGTGGTGCAGTTCATCGCCGAAGACCCCTTCAACCCCCAGCTCGACCCGGCCAAGCCCGTGAAGGTCAAACGCTACTACAAGGGCGAGTCGGTCCACTACTTCAACCACGGCGACACCATCCTGCGCTATGGCAACGCGGTGCTCACCGGCAAGACGCACATCCCCACGCCCACCAAGTCCATCCACGTTTCCAACAGCAACTCACTGATCGGCAACGCCAAGGGCCACTACGAAACCATCGTCAACGCCCTGCGCAAGGTGGAGTTCGTCGCCGTCAACGAGTGGTGGTGGACGGCCAGCTGCGAATACGCCGACGTGGTCTTCCCGGTGGACAGCTGGGCCGAGATGAAATACCCGGACCTGACCATCAGCGTCACCAACCCGTTCCTGTACATCTTCCCGGCCACGCCGCTGGCCCGCATCCACGACACCCGCAGCGACCTGGACGTGGCCGAGGGCCTGTGCCGGGCCGTGGGCAAGGCCAGCGGCGACGACCGCCACGCCGCCTACTGGAAGTTCGTCCGCGAGGGCAGCGCCCGGCCGTATCTGCAGCGCATCCTCGATCACTCCAACGCCACGAAGGGCTATCGCCTCGAGGACCTGGAAGCCAAAGCCGCCCAGGGCACGCCGGCCATCCTCCAGACCCGCACCTATCCCAAGTACGGCGGCTTCGAGCAGACCACCGAAAGCCGCCCGTGGTACACCCGCACCGGCCGCCTGGAGTTCTACCGCGACGAGGATGAGTTCATCGATTCCGGCGAGAACCTGGTCGTGCACCGCGAGCCGATCGACTCGACGTTCTACGAGCCCAATGTCATCGTCGCCGCGGCCCATCCGCTGCTGCGGCCCAAAACGCCCGAGGACTACGGCGCCGACCGCAATGACCTGTCCGGCCACTCGCGCCAGGCGCGGCACGTGGTCAAGACGGTGGATGAGCTGCTGGCGACCCAGCACCCGCTGATGAAGGATGGCTATCGTTTCATCTTCCACACCCCCAAGTACCGCCACGGCGCCCACACCACGCCGGTGGACACCGACATCATCGCGGTCTGGTTCGGGCCGTTCGGCGATGTGCACCGCAACGACCGCCGCATGCCGTTCGTGTCGGAAATGTACATCGACATCAACCCGCGCGACGCCCGCGAGCTGGGCATCGAGGACGGCGATTACGTGTGGATCGACGCCGACCCGCACGACTGCCCCTTCAAGGGCTGGCAGAAGAAGCCCGAGTGGTACGCGGTGGCCCGCCTGATGGCCCGCGCCCGCTATTACCCCGGCACGCCGCGCGGCGTCACCCGCATGTGGCACAACGCCTACGGCGCCACCTGGGGCACGGTGTACGGCCAGCCGCGGCATCCGCTGGGCCTGGCCCGCAACCTGGACACGCAGTACCAGTCCCTGTTCCGCCACGGCTCGCACCAGAGCTGCACCCGCGGCTTCATCAAGCCCACCTGGATGACCGACTCGCTGAACGTCAAGGAGCTGCTCAGCCAGCGGATGACCCAGGGCTTCGAGCTGGACGTGCACTCGCCCACCGGCGCGCCCCGCGAAGCCATGGTGAAGATCACCAGGGCCGAGCCCGGCGGCATCGGCGGCCACGACCTGTGGCGGCCCGCGGCCATCGGCATGCGGCCGTTCTACGAGAGCCAGACCCTGAAAAAATTCATCGCGGGCGCGTTCGTGCAGAAGGCATAAGCGCTGAAAGGACCGTGGACCATGCCCCAGGTCGATAACTGGCAACTGGATCGCAAGGCCGAATACCCCTATGAGGTCGCTCCGCCCAAGCGCCAGGTTGCGTACATCTTCGATACCAACAAGTGCATCGCCTGCCAGACCTGCACCGTGGCCTGCAAGACCTGCTGGACCAGCGGCAAGGGCGAGGAGGCGATCTTCTGGAACAACGTCGAGACCCGGCCCTACGGCGGCTATCCCGTCGGCTGGGACACGCGGCTGCTGGAAAAAGCCGGCCCGGCCAAATGGCAGGGCAAGAAACTTCTCAGCCTGACGGTCTTCGAGGCCGGCGGCGCGGGCAGGCCGCCGCTGGGCCATCGCCCCGAGACGATTGACTACGCCACCCCCAACCTGGGCGAGGACGACATCGCCGGCCTGGCCAAGCTCGGCGAGTACTTCGGCGACACGCACCCGTTCTGGATGTTCTACCTGGCCCGCATCTGCAACCACTGCAGCAACCCGGCGTGCCTGGCGGCCTGCCCGCGCAAGGCGATCTACAAGCGCCAGGAGGACGGCATCGTCCTGGTGGACCAGAGCCGCTGCCGCGGCTACCAGGAATGCGTGGCGGCCTGCCCCTACAAAAAGGTCTTCTACAACGTCATCAACCGCGCCAGCCAGAAGTGCATCGGCTGCTACCCGCGCGTCGAGCAGGGCGAGGTGGCGCTATGCGTCGAGTCGTGCATCGGCAAGATTCGCATGCACGGGTTTCTCTCAACCCAGGAGGCGCCGCGCGAGGACAACCCGCTGGACTACATCATCCGCATCCGCAGGCTGGCCCTGCCGATCTACCCGCAGCACGGCACTCAGCCCAATGTCTATTACATCCCGCCGGTGCACGTGCCCGACGGGTTTCTTGAGCAGCTGTTCGGCCCAGGCGTCGAGGAGGCCAAGAAGCTGTACCGCGCGGCCAGGGATGATCGCAAACTGCTGGGGGCGCTGCTGCTGTTTGGCGCCAGCAACCGCATCATCACGAAGTTCGACGTGCAGGGCGACCAGGCGGTCGGCTGGGATGTGGACGGCAAGGAAGTGGCCCGCGTTCCGTTCACCGAGTGGACCTACGTCCGCCCGCACCACGACAGCAAGCACGAGGTCTACCGGCACAACATTGCCTGAGGGGCGCCCATGGAACAGTCCAAGCCCAACCCGATCGTACTGGCGACGCTGGTCGCGGCGCTGTTTGTGACGTTCTGCGCGATGGTGGTGGCGGTGGTGCTGGCGCGGCATCCCTCGACCATCGTGGTGTACGAGCGCGGCGGTTGGCCGGCCGGACCGGCGCCTGTCGCGCCGCCCACATCAATCAAGCCGGCCGCCACACCCGCCGCAACTCCCGCCGCGGCTCCCGCCGCCAGCCCCCTCGCCCCGCCCTCGCAACTGGAACTGGTCACGCTGGCCAGCGCGCCCGATGCCCGCGACCCCTTCGACCCGCTCTGGGCCGACGTGGCCCCCGCCGAGGTCCCCCTGCAACCCCAGCAGATCACCATGCCCATGCTCGAGCAGGCGACGATCTCTTCCGTGCGCGTGCAGGCCGCGCGCGATGGACGCCGCATGACCTGGCGCCTCAGCTGGGCGGCGGCCGAGCCCGCCATGCTCGTGGACAACGGCCGCTTCACCGACGCCGTCGCCATCCAGTTCCCGCTTCAGCCCGACACCTCGTTCATGATGGGCCAGCGCGGCAAGCCGGTGCACATCCTGCACTGGAAGGCCATCTGGCAGCGCGACATCGACCGCGGTTTCCAGGATGTGCAGGACCTGCACCCCAACTACTGGTCGGATTTCTACTGGTTCACGAAGAGCGAGCTTCCGGCGCGCGTGAGCGAACTGGTGCAGAGCCAATACGGGCAGAAGTGGCTCATTGGCATCCAGGCCGGCAACCCCATGGCCGACGAAGACCGCAAGAGCCCCGTTGAGGAGCTGGTGGCCGAGGGCTTTGGCACGGCCACGCACCTTCCTCCGGGCGGCGCCACGGCCCGCGGCGTGTGGCGCGAAGGGCGGTGGACGGTGGTGATCTCCCGCACGATCGACGGCGAGGACCCGCTGTCGATGGCCCTGCGCGCCGGCGCGGTCGGGAACGTCTCGTTTGCCGTGTGGGATGGCAAGGCCGGCAACGTCGGCGGAAAGAAGCACTGGTGCACGTGGATACCGCTGAGCACGAGGTAGCCGCCATGGTGCCGACACCGCTTAACCTGGCCGCCCAGGCCGACCTGCTGCTGCTGTGCGCGGACCTGCTGCGCCCGCCGGCGCAAACACTGGCCGACTGGCCGACGACCCATGAGCTGGCGTCCCTGGCCTCTGCCGCGGGCCTGGATGTGGTGCAGCGGCTGGACGCGGCGATCGCGACACGGGCCACGGCGGAAATCCAATCGCTCTGCGACGAGCACACGCGATTGTTCGAGGCCGCCCAGGTGTGCCCGTTGAACCAGACCGCCTACATCCGCCGCGATAAGGGCGCCATCCTCGGCGACCTCTGCGGGTTCTACCGGGCCTTCGGGTTTGGCGTGGCCCCCACGGGCGAGAAGGCGGATCACCTGGTCACCGAGCTGGAGTTCCTGGCAATGCTCCTGTCGATGCAGGCCGCCGCGCTGCAGGATGGCAACGCCGAACAGGCTGAGATTGCCAACGACGCCGCCCGCCGCTTCATGGAGATTCACCTCAATGACTGGGTGTTGTCGGCGTGCGTGCGCCTCGAGCAGACGACCGCGTCCGAGCACTACCTGGCCGCCGCGGCGTGCCTGGGCGAGTTGTGGCAGCAACTGGCCGCCTGCTGGGCGCTTCCCCCCGCCGATGCGGTCGTGCCCGACGATGCCGAGCAGGTTACCGAAACGGAGTTCGAGTGCGGCAGCGATGCTCCGCCGGACTTCGGCGGCCAGCGCCCGGGCCTGCCCCTGCCGATGCTCCCGCCCCCTTTGTAGTGCAGGCTTTAGCCTGCACGAGTCATTCGGGGTGCAGGCTTTAGCCTGCACGAGTCATTCGGGGTGCAGGCTTCAGCCTGCACGAGTCATTCGGGGCTGAAGCCCGCACTACAACTCTTGCCAACGCAGCCACCGCTCAACCGCCGCAAGTTCCTCCGGTGTATTGGCGTGACGGAACGGAAGCTGCGCCTCATCGCGCGGAATGGCCACCGCGTTGATCTGGTCCAGCAACGCATGCATCCCGCGGCGGTTTTCGGCCAGGGCCTGCCGTGCGGCGGCCAGCGTCCCCGTGTGATACAGCGCCGGCATCGGCTGCCACTTGCCGCTGCGATATGCCACGGCGGCCGGGCGGTCGGGCCGGGCGGCCCATAGTTCACCCACCGCCGCATCGTCCATCCACGCCATGTCGGCCGCGCACGCCAGCAGCCAGTCCGTGTCGCAGTGCCGCAGCGCCGTGGCCAGGCCGCCCAGCGGCCCGCAGCCCGGTTGATCATCCGCGATGGTTGTCAGTCCCAGGTCCGCATACTTGCCCGGCCGATCGGCAACGACAACCACCGACTCGCACAAGCGCGACAACTGCTCGCCCAGGCGCGCGATCACCGGCTTGCCCTCCAGCAGCGCCAGCGCCTTGTCCGATCCGAACCGGCTGCTCCTGCCCCCCGAGAGAATGTACGCCTTGATTCGCGACATGCCGCAACGGATCATCGAGGCATGAAACCCAATCGCAAGCCCAAGGGCAAGCCCAAATTCTATCAGCAGATGGCCGAGCGCCACCCCGACGTGGTGCATGCCTACGAGGCGCTGGGCGAGGCCTGTCGCGCCGCCGGCCCGCTGGATGCCCGCACGGCGGCGCTGGTGAAGCTGGCCCTGTCGATCGGCGCGGGGCTCGAAGGCGCTTCGCACTCGGCCGTCCGCAAGGCCCTGGACGCCGGCTGCACCGAGGCCCAGCTCGAGCACGTGGCGATCCTGGGCGCCACCACGCTGGGCTTCCCGGCGATGATGCGGGCCCGCGCCTGGGTGTTTGACGAGACCCGCGGCGCGTCGCCCCGACGGTAGCGCCGGCGCGGCCGGATGGCCCATGTTCCGGCCGCGCGCGTGTCGATACAACTGCCATGGTCATGCGCCTGGCCGGCACCGGCACCGAACCTCTGACATTGCCCCCCGTGCCCGCCGAGCCGGATCGGCCACGCCGGATATGGGCGCTCGCCCTGGCCGCGATTCTCCTGCTGGCCGCCACCGTCCAGCGGGCTTGTTGGGCCATTGCCCATGACGCTCACCTGGATTCCGCCTGCGGCACGTGGGTGGCCCTGGCCGACGACCTCCTTCACGGCACGTTCTATCGGCCTGTCGAGTCGCACCTGGGCTTCGGCGGGACGCGATACTTCCCGCTGCACTTTGTGCTTCATGCCGGGCTCATGCGCGCCGGCATGGGCCCGCTGGCATCCGGCTATCTGCTGGCCACCGTCAGCGGACTTCTCCTGCTCGCGGGCCTGGCAACGGCGCTGCGGGCCCTGGGGCTGGACTGGCGTGCGGCGGCCGCGGTTGCGGCGCTGGCTCTGGCAACGCTTGGCATGCAGCGTTCGATCAGCACCATCCGCGGCGACCTGCTGCCGGCGGCGCTTTCCGTTTGCGGTGTGGCGGCCGTGCTGGCCTCGCGCCGCCGGCCAAGGCTCATCTGGCCCGCGGCGGCACTTCTCGTGCTGGCGTTTTCAGCCAAGGCCACGACCGTTTTCGGTCCGGCGGCGGCCGTCGCCTGGCTCTGGATCGGCGGCCGCAGGCACGAGGCGATGAATCTGGGAATCGCGTCGCTGGCGGGCGCGGTTGCGGTGCTGGTCGTCGTGGATGCGCTCAGCGCCGGGCGATTCCATCAGAACATGCTCGCATGCGCCTCGGGCGGCGGCGGCTGGGCCTATGCCCTGGGCGCGCCCGTCCGGCTGCTCAAGGCCGCGACCGACGACCCGGCCAGCCTCTTGTTCGCCGCCCTGGCCGTGGTCGCCCTCGCGGCAGGGGGCCGGATGGCCCTGCGTTCTCTGCCCGCCCTCCTGCTCTTCGCCACGGCCGCCGTAGCGCTGCTGATCTTCGCGTCGCCCGGGGCCTACTACAATCACCTGATCGATCTGCACATCGCCGCCATCCTGGCGCTGGGCATGTGGCTGACGCAGCAGCCGCGCGCCGGCGCGATCCTCGCCGTCTCCACGCTGGCGGCCATGGCGTTCATGTTCGGCGAGGCCCGCGCTCCCGAGCCCCACGGGCGGGCGCTGCGGGCCGTGGCGGCGGCGATCGACCGTGGGCCGATCCTCTCAGAGGATCCGATGGTTCCGGTGCTGGCCGGCCAGCGGCCGGTCGTGCTCGACCCGTTCATGCTGCGAGTCATGGGCCGCCGACAGCCTGATCTGCGCGCTCGGTTTCTCCAGAGCCTCGCGGACCGGAAGTTCTCGGCCGTGATCCTGCTGGGCGATGTCGCTTCGGAACGCTTTGACACGGCGTACTTCGGCCCTGGTTTTGCCGATGCACTGGCGACGCATTACCAGCATGTTCTGACCGCCGGCACCTACCGCATCTTCCGCGCGAGGCCCCCGCCGTGAGCCAGCCGATCGACATCTCCATCATTGTCCCGACCTACATGGAGGGCGAGAACCTGCCTCTGCTTTTGCCTCGCATCGACGCAGCGCTGGCCGGCAGGGCCTACGAGGTGATTGTCGTCGATGATGCCAGTCCCGACGACACGCCCCGCGTGTGCACTGAACTGGCCGCGAGGTTCCCGCTACGCCTGATTTCCCGCCAGCAGCCCAAGGACGGTCTGGGCGGCGCCGTGCTGGAGGGGCTTCGGGTTGCGCGCGGCGATTACCTGGTCGTGATGGACGCCGACCTGCAACACCCGCCCGAGCGCATTCCCGATCTGCTGCGGTTGCTGGAAAGCGGCCAGGCCGACTTCGCCATCGGCTCGCGCCGCGTGCCCGGCGCGCGGACCGACGAGCGGTGGGGCACGTTTCGCCGACTCAACAGCCGCGTCGCCACGCTGCTGGCCCGGCCGTTCGCCGGACGCACCGCCGACCCCATGTCGGGCTTCTTCGCCCTGCGCCGCGGCACTTTCGAATCGGCCCAGCGGCTCACGCCCCTGGGCTACAAGATCGGCCTGGAGCTCATGTGCAAGTGCGCTGTCCAGCGCGTCGGCGAGGTGCCCATCCACTTTGCCACGCGAGCCCGCGGCCGCTCCAAGCTCACCTTCCGCGAGCAGTTCCGCTACCTGGAGCACCTCAGCCGCCTCTATGACTTCACCTACCCGCGACTTGCCCCCATCGCAAAGTTCCTCATCGTTACCGCCCTGGGCTGGCTGGCCGGCATGGAACTCATGATGGGCCTGCGGGTCTGGGGCTGGAGCCTGCCCGCCGCCACCACCGCCGGCTACGGCTCTGCGATCCTCATCACCGCGATCTTCCACCTGCGGTACGTCCGCACGCAGCGGGAGTTCATCGTGGCCCGCCGGCCGTGGGGCGATTTCCTGCTCATCTCCGCGGCCGAGTGGATCGCCTGCGGCCTGGCCGCGTGGTGGCTGGACGCGCGCCTCGCCCACCCACAGTGGTGGGAAGTCCTCGTGGGCGCGTTCGCAACCGCCACGATCGTACGCTACATCCTGCGCAAGGAGTTCATGCAGGACATCCGCGGCCTGCGGCGGGATGTCCGCGCAGACGACCGCGCTCCGCCTACGAGGGATTCGCAATAAACGGCCCGCCGCGGCACTGCTTCAGGTAGTTCAGCGCGTACACCTGGCCGGTCATCTCCAGGTCCTGTCGATACACCGGGTCGTGCCAGCCCTCGATGTCGATGCAGCCCCGCCACTTGTTCATCCGCAGGATGCTGATCACATCGGTCCAGTTGGTGTCGCCAAAGCCCGGCGTGCGGTGCCACACCCACTGCTTGCCGCCGCGCAGGCCGCTGGTCCGCAGCACATCCCAGGCGATCGTCGCGTCCTTGCCGTGCACGTGAAAGACCTTCCCGGCGGCCACCAGCTTGCGCAGCTGCGGCAGGGGGTCGATCAACGAGACCATCTGGTGACACGGCTCCCACTCCAGCCCGATGGCCGGCGACGGGACCTCGTTGAAGATCATTTCCCACGCGGTGGGGGCGTGGGCGATGTTGAACTTCGGGGCCTTCCAGTCGCCGCCCATGTCGCAGTTCTCAAACGCGATCCGCACGCCCTTGTCCTCAGCGCGCTTCGCCAGCTCGCCCCAGAACTTCTTGAACTTCGGCATGGACTCCGGCACCGGCTTGCCCTCGATGGCCCCGGCAAACCCCGCCACGATATCGCACTTGAACAGCCTGCACGCGTCGATGCACCGGGCGAAATCCTTGGCTGTCTGCTTGTCCTGCAAGGGGTTGCCGAACATGCCCAGCGAGCTGATCACGGCCTGGTCGCCGATGGTGTCCATCACCTCGGCGGCCGTGCGCTTGATGTCCACCTCGCCGATCTTCTGCCAGAACGTCAGCGAGAAGCTCTCAAACCCGTGGGGAAGAATCTGCCTGAGATACGCCGCGCCCTTGTTCATGGGCGCCAGCGTGCCGATGCGAATGTCGTCGTGTGCCATTTTTCCTTTCCGTGGGCCGCCCACGCTAGCATCGTCCAGCGGCGAATCAAGTCCGCTGCTGCGTTTGCCCGCGGCCCTCCAGAACCTTAAAATGTGCGTCGGAGTGCGGCTCGACTTTTTCCGCCGAGCAACGGATGCCCAATCGAATCCTCAGTTCCGAATGGCTGGCCCCGGAGGTCCGCCGGCTTGTGGTCGAAGCGCCCCACGTGGTCCGCCACTGCGGCCCGGGGCAGTTCGTCATCGTCCGCGCTACCCCCGACGGCGAGCGAATCCCCCTGACCATCGCCCACGCCGACAAACAGGCCCGCACCGTGACGCTGATTGTGCAGGCCGTGGGCGCCAGCACCCGCCAACTGTGTGCCATGGAGGCCGGCCAGGAACTGTGCGACGTCGCCGGGCCCTGCGGCCGGCCCACGGACATCCAGAACGTCGGCCACGCCGTCATCGTCGGCGGGGGGGTGGGCACGGCCGTGATCTATCCCCAGGCCGGAGCCCTCAAATCCAAGGGCAACTACGTGTCGGCCATCATCGGCGGGCGAAGCAGGCCCTACGTGATCCTCGAAAAGGAACTGGCCGAGATCTGCGACGCCGTCCATCCCTGCACCGACGACGGCAGCTATGGCTACAAGGGCTTCGTCACCGACCGCCTGAAGCTGCTCATGCAGGAAACCGACAAGCCCATCGGCGTGGTGATCTGCGCCGGCCCGGTGCCGATGATGCGGGCGGTGGCCGAACTCACCCGCCCCGCCGGCATCCACACCGTCGCCTCGCTGAACCCTATCATGGTCGATGGCACGGGCATGTGCGGCGGCTGCCGCGTGCACGTGGATGGCAAGATGCTCTTCGCCTGCGTGGACGGGCCGGAGTTCGACGCCCACAAAGTCGATTTCCGCGAACTGGCCGACCGCCTCACCGCCTACCGCCATCAGGAGAAGCAGGCTTTGGAACGGCTTGCCTGCCATGCCGTCAAGGAGTCGTAAGCCATGGCCGACCCCGTCAATCTCAAACCCGCCGAGCGCATGAGAATCCCCCGACAGCCGATGCCCATGCGCCACGAGCAGCAACGCGCCCACAGCTTCGGTGAAGTGAACCTGGGGCTTCCCGAGCACATCGCCATGATGGAGGCCCGGCGATGTCTGCAGTGCAAGGACAAACGCTGCGTCACCGGCTGCCCCGTCCAGATCGACATTCCCGCTTTCGTCGAACGGGTGGCCGCCGGCGATTTTCCCGGCGCCGCTCGCATCCTCCTGCGCGACAACGCGCTGCCCGGCATCTCCGGCCGCGTCTGCCCGCAGGAAAAGCAGTGCGAGGCCATGTGCATCCGCGGCAAGAAGGGCGACCCCGTCGCCATCGGCTACCTGGAGCGCTTCGTGGCCGACTGGGCACGCACCCACCGCGACGGCGCCGCCAGGCAGGAACGTCCCCAGCCCAGCGGCTTCAAGGTGGCCATCGTCGGCGCCGGCCCGGCCGGATTGACGGCCGCCGGCGAGCTGGCCCGCAAGGGGCACGACGTCACCATCTTCGAGGCCCTCCACGAGCCCGGCGGTGTGCTGGTCTATGGCATCCCGGAGTTTCGCCTCCCCAAGGAAATCGTCCATTACGAAGTCGAGGCCCTCAAGCGGATGGGCGTGAAGATCGAATGCTCGGTGATCATCGGCCGCACCTACACCATCGACGACCTGCTCAAGGAAGAGGGCTTCAGCGCGGTCTTCATCGCCAATGGCGCCGGCCTGCCCATGTGGCTGAACATCCCCGGCGAAAGCCTCAAGGGCGTCTATAGCGCCAACGAGTTCCTGACCCGCGTCAACCTCATGAAGGCCTACGAGCCCAATGCACAAACGCCCGTCCTGCGGCCGCGCAGGGCGGCGGTGATCGGCGGCGGCAACGTCGCCATGGACTCGGTACGCACCGCCCGGCGCCTTGGGGCCGACCCCGCCGTGCTGGTCTATCGCCGCTCCAGGGCCGAAATGCCCGCACGCGCCGAGGAGGTCCAACACGCCCAGGAAGAGGGCATCGTCTTCCAGATGCTCACCAACCCCGTGGCCATTTTGGGCGATGACAAGGGCTGGGTACGGGCCCTGCGCTGCCAGCGCATGGAACTGGGCGAGCCGGACCGGTCCGGCCGGCGCAGCCCCGTGCCCATCCCCGGCAGCGAGTTCGACATCGAGTGCGACCTGGTCGTCGAGGCCATCGGCACCCGCGCCAACCCGCTCCTGACGGCCACCACGCCCGACCTGAAACTCGACAGCCGCGGCTACATCCAGGTGGACGAGAACAACATGACCAGCAAACCGGGCGTATTTGCCGGCGGCGACATCGTCCGCGGCGCCGCCACCGTGATCCTGGCCATGGGCGACGGCAAACGCACGGCGGCAGCCATCGACAGGTACCTGGCGGGCCTGAAACGAACGTGAACCTCAGCATCGCTCTCGAACAACCCGACAAGAAACTGGCCCTGTTCGGCGCCGGCGACAGGCACCTCCGCATGCTCCGCGAAGCGCTGGGCGTGCAACTGGTCGCCCGCGACGAGGAACTGCAACTCTCCGGCGACCGCGACCAGGTCGGCAAGGCCGCCGCCGTCCTCCACCAGATGCAGCGCAAACTCCGCCATCAGGACTGGCTCAGCGTCGAGGACGTCGGCAACGCCATCCGCGACGCCGCAGCCGACCAGCGGCAGCGATCCGCCGATGAGATCGACGTCTATGCCCGCGGACGCAGCATCCGTCCGAAAACCGAAGGCCAGAAACGCTACGTCCACGCCATGCTCTCCCATGACCTGACGCTCTGCGTCGGCCCCGCCGGCACCGGCAAGACCTATCTCGCCGTGGCCGTCGCCGCCAGCCTGCTCAAGAGCGGCCAGGCCAAGCGAATCATCCTCGCCCGCCCGGCCGTCGAGGCCGGCGAGCGCCTGGGCTTCCTGCCCGGCGACCTCCAGGCCAAAGTCAATCCCTATCTGCGGCCGCTCTTCGACGCCCTGCACGACATGATGGACTTCGAGCAGGTCAAGCGATTCATGGTCAACGACATCATCGAGGTGATCCCCCTGGCCTTCATGCGCGGCCGCACCCTCAACCAGTGCGTCATCATCCTCGACGAGGCCCAGAACACCACCCCGGGCCAGATGCTCATGTTCCTCACCCGTCTCGGACAGGAATCCAGGATGATCGTGACCGGCGACCCCAGCCAGGTGGATCTGCCCGAGGGCTCGGCCAGCGGCCTCATCGACGCCATGCGCCGCCTCAAGGGCATCCGCGGCATCGCCATCGTGGCCCTCGATCGCGGCGATATCGTACGCCACCGACTGGTCCAGAATATCGTCAACGCCTACGAGCGCTCTTGCGGCGCCTCGCCTCCCGCCGACAATCCCTAGGAACGGCACCTATATGCTGGGCTTTCGCAGACATCCCCCCCGGCGGCTCGAGATCCGCCGCCAACGCGCCCAAGCCGGCGCACGCTGGTGGGACAGCCTCGCCTCGGCCGACGCCCTCGTCTGCCTGGGGCTGGTGCTGATCTTCTGGGTCACCGCCTCGGTCATCGTCCTGCTGCGGGAAAACGTGGTCACGCTCCGGCCCGGCCAGCGCGCCCCCCATGACGTGATCAGCCGCGTGAGCTTCTTCTATGCCGACCCGGATCTGCTCTCCGACCTGCAGCGGACCGCCCGCAACAGCCGTCCCCGCATCTACCGCTCCGCCGGCGACGTGTGGGGCGAGCTCGAGGACCGCCTCCGCCGACTTCCCGAAAAGGTCGCCGACCGCAAACTCGAAGACCTTCCCCGCCCCCTCGTCGAGGCGATGCAGCTCGACCCCGCCGCCCTCGTGGAACTTCAGCGCTACTCGGCTCCCGAAACCCACGCGGAGTATCAGCAGGCCGTCGCCGACTACATCGGGGCCCTGCGGCAACGATGCAGATCCGCGATCATCCTCCCGCCCGACGAACTGCGCAAGGACCGCGACGCCCAGCGCCCCATCGCCATCGCCTCCACCGACAACGGCGGTCAGCAGATCGTCCCCCTGGACCGCGTTACCAGCCTTCCCGACGATGCGGAACTCAAAGCCACCTTCCTCCGCGCCGCCGAACAGTCCTTCCGCGTCGTCCTCCAGAACAAGATCGCCGCCTACACCGCCGCCACCCTCCGACCCACCCACGTCCTGGACCAGACCGCCACCGCCGCCGCCCAGCGCCAGGCCGCCGAGGAGGTCGATCCGTCCCTCGCACGCAAACGCTACGCCGAAGGCGAGGTGCTCGCCGCCAAGGGCGCCATCATCACCGCCGAGACCTGGCGGCTGCTGTCGGCCGAGCAGCGCGAGTTCATCGAGGCCATGCGCCGCGACAAACCCTGGGTCCTGCTCCGCTCACGCCTCGGAATCGTCCTGATCGTGGCCCTGCTGACCGCCGGCATGGCCCTGTACGTCTGGTCCTATCAGTCCCGCATCATCCGCAACCACGCCCGCGCCATCGCCGTCTGCGCCCTGTTGCTCGCCACGCTCCTGGTGGCGCAGCTCTCGGCCATCGGCACCGGGCCCATCTACGCATTCGGCATCGCCCCCACCATCCTGGCCGCGATGATCCTCACCATCGCCTATGACCAGCGATTCGCCATCGGCCTGGGCGCCATGCACGCCGTGCTCGTCACCATGGCCCTCAACCAGGGCACGGGCTTCCTCCTCGTCCTGGCCGCGGGAACCTTCGTCTGCGCCCTGCTCCTGGACGACATCCGCAGCCGCAGCAAACTCGTCGAGGTCGCCGGTCTCACCGCCATCGCCATGATCGTCACCGCCGGCGCCGTGGGCGCAGCCGCCTACGACAGCCCCAAGGCCATCGCCGACAACGCCCTCTATGCCGGCGCCGCGGGGCTGGGCGCCGGCTTTGTCGTCCTCGGCGTGCTGCCCTTCATCGAGCGCGCGTTCCGCATCACCACCAGCATGACCCTCCTGGAACTGGCCGATGCCGGCCAGCCGCTGCTTCGCCGATTGGCCCTCGAGGCCCCGGGCACCTACAACCACAGCTTCCAGGTCGCCGCGCTGGCCGAGGCCGCCGCCGAGGCCATCGGCGCCAACTCCCTCCTCTGCCGCGTCGGCAGCTACTACCACGACGTCGGCAAAATCAACAAGGCCGACTACTTCGTCGAGAACCAGGTCGCCGGCCAAAACCGCCACCTCAACCTCTCGCCCAGTGTTTCCTTGCTCATCATCATCGGGCATGTCAAGGACGGCGTGGAACTCGCCCGCGAGTACAACCTGCCCACCATCCTGTTCCCCTTCATCCAGCAGCACCACGGCACCACCCTGGTGGAATACTTCTATCACCAGGCCCGCGCCCAGCGCGACCCCAGGGCCTCCGGCGATTCCCAGGTCAGCGAGCAGCAGTACCGCTACCCCGGTCCACGCCCCCGCAGCCGCGAAGTCGCCATCGTCATGATCGCCGACGCCGTCGAAAGCGCCTCCCGCGCCATGGTCGATCCCACACCCTCTCGCCTCGAAAACCTCGTCCACGAACTCATCCTCAAACGCCTGGAAGACCGGCAGTTTGATGAATGCACCCTCACCTTCCGCGACCTGGATGCCATCGAACACGCCATCGCCAAGGCGCTTCTGAGCATCTTCCACGTTCGCATGGCCTATCCGTCCACCGCCGCCACCACCGGCTCCCCCGAAACCCCCGCGGCCAAGCCCGCCTGAAAACATGGCTCGCAGGGCTACCCCATCACGCCGTGCCCTCGTTCCTCCGCTGGAACTGGAAATCCGCGCCACCACCGCTTCCCACCTCGTCCCGCCACTGCGAAGTCTGCTGACCCGCGCTCATCGCCTCGCTGCCAGCCGCGTACGCCGGCTGTCCGTGGCCCTGGTCGGCCGCCGGTTGATCCGCACACTCAACAAGCGATTCCTGGGCCATGACCGCGTCACAGACGTCATCTGCTTCCCCCTCGACCTGGACCATAACGGCCGGGCCATCGCCGGCGAAATCGTCCTCTGCGTGCCGCTGGCCTTCGCCAGGGCCCGCCGGCTGGGTCTGCCCGTTCTCTCCGAACTGCTGCTTTACGCCGTCCACGGTCTCTTGCATCTCGACGGCTGGCAGGATAATACCAACGAGCAATTCGCAGCCATGCACTCTCGCGAGGATAAAATCCTGTCGCAAATGGGGTTAGGAGCCGTCTTCTCGGCCCCGGCTTCTGCGGGCTCATCCTCGTCGTCCCATTCTCGGGGGTGACTCGTGCTCCTCGGCCTGTCGGTGATTCTGCTTGCGGCCCTGGCCAGCGGGTTCTTCGCAACCCTTACTTTCGCACTTCGTGACCTGTCCAAGGCCCGTCTTGGCCACTGCCTCCAGCGCCGCGGCAGACACGCCTGGCTCCAGCCAACCCTCGACTACCGTCAGGACCTGATCTTCATTACCGCCACCGGCCGTCTCCTGGCCAACATCATCGTTGTTCTTCAGATCCTCAGGCTCCTGGAGCCCGTGATCCCCCAGACCTGGCTTCAGCACCTGGCGACGGTCTTGCTCGGCGGATTGACCTGCGTGGTTTTCTCGCTGGCTCTGCCCCATGCGGCCGCCAGCCATGCCGCAGAGCCGGTGATCGCCTCCTGCGTCCGGTTCCTCCACACGCTGCGGCTGGCCCTGCTGCCGGTGACCCGCCTCCTTCATGCCGTGGATCGCCTCGTGCGCTGGGCGGTCGGCTCGCGTTCGCAGCCCCAGCCCGATCAGATCGAACAGGAAATCCTCTCTGTCGTCGAGGAGGGCCAGAAGGAGGGCGTCGTGGACAGCCAGGAGCGACGGATGATCGAGTCGGTCATCCAGTTCCGCGACACTCAGGTCGGGCACATCATGACCGCCCGTCCCCACATCGTCGCCCTGGAAGTCACCGCTTCGCTCGAGGAAGTCAAACGCACGCTCGAGGAGAGCGGCCATTCCCGCATTCCCGTTTACGAGAAGACCCTGGACCACATCGTCGGCGTGCTCTATGCCCGCGACCTGCTTCGACACCTGGGGCGCCCGCCCCAGGAGTTCGACATCCGCTCGGCCATCCGCCCCCCCATCTTCGTCCCCGAGACCAAGCCCCTGCGGGACCTGCTCGCCGAGTTTCGCCTCCAGAAGGTGCACATCGCGATCGTTCTGGACGAATACGGCGGAACCGCCGGACTGGTAAGCATCGAGGACATCCTCGAGGAACTGGTCGGAGAGATCAGCGACGAGCACGAACCCCAATCGCCCGCCATGTTCCGCCGCATCGACGACAACACGTTTGAGGCCGATGCCCGCCTGCCCATCGCCGAGCTCAACCGCCAGCTGCGGCTAAACATCCCCCAGAATGCCGACTACGACACGCTCGGCGGCTTCACCACCGCCACCCTTGGCCGCATCCCTCCGGCCGGCGCCTGCTTTGAGCACGGGACCGTCCGCTACGAGGTTCTCGAGGCCGAGCCCCACCGCGTCAAACGCCTTCGCATCACGCTCCTGCCCCAGGCCGTCCAACCCGGCAACCCGGCGTGACCCGCCCGCCTCCGACGGCCTATACTTGGCCAACCTCAACCGGGAGATGCCCCATGCCGCAACTGACCGTCGAAGGAGTCGGGACCTTCGTAGTACCCCACGGCAAGCGCCTCGTCCTGGCGCTCGTGGACGAGGCCAGGATCGACCAGCTCCATGCCTGTGGCGGCAACGCCCGCTGCACCACCTGCCGCGTCGAGTTCGTCTCCGGCGAGCCGCAGAAGATGACCCGCGCCGAGAAACAGGTACTCGAGCAGCGCGGCCTGCTCAAGCCCGGCCTGCGGCTCAGTTGCCAGATCACCTGCGACCAGGACATGACCATCCGCGCCATCAGCCGCCTGGCCGGCTCCGGCCGACCCGACGCCGGCGCCCGGCCAGACCCCGCCGTCCATCCCCAGCCCGTTGAACACGTGGACAAACCGTAACCGCTTCTTGTCGCGCAGGCTCTTGCCTGCACCCACACCTTCGGCCAACATCCCGCCCTCTACCCCCGGCACGGGCGGCCCGCGTGGCACGGGCGGCTCGCCCGTGCTCCCCCGCCAGTCCTCTTTCCTCCGCGCCCTGATCAAGCATCCCCACGGCCTCCCCGCCGACCTCTGGCCCAGCCCCTTGCTTCTTCGCCGATGGCTCCGCAGCCCCGACTTCCGACGCGCCCTGGCCTCCATCCGCCAGGCCCTTTACGCCCACTCTCAGCTCCAGCTCGCCTACACCTCCTACGACGCCGCACGCCAGCTCCAGGGCTTCGTCGCCGCTCGCACCAGCACCACCGCCCCTCCCCCGGCCGGCCCCGACTCCCGGCCACAACTCACCCATCGCGCCGACCCACTCCGCATCGCCGCCGATCTCCTCAAGCACGCCTCCAAAGACCAGCCCGACCCCTTCGACGACGACGCCGGGTACTGACCTCCCCCGTCACGGCTCGGCCGTCGGCCAGGCACGTATGCCCACCATTTTCCTATGGCCTGACATGGAACGTCGCCTTCCCCTCCTCCGCGACGGCCTGCGTGAACGTCTGCCCGGCCGCCTCGATCCGCAGCGTGCCCTGCTTCCAGCCCAGCAGCCTCCCCTCCTCGTCTTTGGCAAAGTCCTACAGGTTGGTGTACGCCGCCGGCGTGTGCCCGTGATGGTTCTCCGAATCCCACTCGCCCTCGCCGCCGGTGCGCGCGTCGGTGGCGTTGGCGAACTTGTTGATCACCTTGTTGCCGCGCTGCCAGAAGACCGTTTCCAGCTCGGCCGGCCAGGCCGGGTTACCGGCGTCCGCCGGAACCTCCGGCGGGCCCACGCGGATCAGGCCCTCGCTGTCCTTCTACACCTTGTCCTGGGCCAGCGCCAAACCGGCCGCCAGTGCCACCAGCACCGACGCGGCCATGAGTCGCTCGGTTTTCTCCTGTGCTTCTGTGTTCAGAAGATGCTGAACACCAGGTATGCGAACGGCGCGGCCAGCAGGGGGCTGTCGATCACGTCCAAAACGCCGCCAAAGCCCGGGATCAGGCCGCTGCTGTCCTTCACCTCGGCATCGCGCTTCATCATGCTCTCCAGCAGGTCGCCCAGTTGCCCGGCCACGCCGATGAGCACCCCCAGCACCAACGCCCTCTCCCAGTGCAGATGGCTCACAAACGGTGCGCATACCGCGCCGACCACTCCCGACAGCGCCAGCCCGCACACCAGGCCTTCCCACGTCTTCTTGGGGCTCAGCCACGGGATCAACTTGTGCCGCCCGAACAGCCGCCCGCCAAAATACGCCCCGATATCCGCCGACTTGACCACCAGCAGCATCATCAGGATCACCGGCACCGATCCGTGGAACCCCTGCGGCGCCGGCAGCGACGAGTGTTTCACCCGCAGCGCCATCAGAAACCACGCCAGCCCACCCAGGTACATCGTCGCCAGGACCGTCCCGGCCATGGCGCTGATCGCCTCGTGCGTCTGCCGCATCCACGCCCGCCGCAACGCCGCAAACAGCATCACCGCCACGATGATGAACGCCAGCGACGACGTGCCGTACTCGCTGAGGCGGGGAAACTGCATCAGAAACGCGTGCGTTACCAGCGTCCAGGAACCCACCGCGGCAATGAACCGATACGGCTGCAGTTGCCGGGCCGAAAACAGCCTCGCCAGTTCGTACGTCGCCGGCGGAAGGATCAGCAGCAACAGGATCAGCAGGCCGATCCCGCCGACTCCAAAGTCCCGTCCCGCCGCCACGATCCATCCCCGCGTCCATCCCTCGGCCGCGTGGTCCAGCCACAACAGCAGCAGGATCGCCGCCCCCATGATCGGGCCATACGTCAGGCGGTTGCGCAGCGCTGCATCCATGTGGCGACTCCGGCTCCCACGGGCCGCAGTAGATTACTGGCACGCCGCCGCCCGTAAAGCCGCCAGCCCCCCGCGGGCATGCCTTATCGGGCCGCCCCGTCGGGGCGGCCGGACGGCCCCCTTCCCCGGCAAATCCTCCCTGATCCTCCTCAAGCGCGCCGGCGGGGCTCCCGATGACACCTGCGTAGGCGCAGCCCGCAGCGCCTCCAACACTCTGGCACTCCATGCACGCCTACGGACGAAAGATCGCGGCAAGTTTCTGGTTCGCGCTGGCGATCCTGGCCCTGCTGCAACTGTGCCTGGCATGGGGAGTCTTGCGGATCGTGTCCCTGGCGTACACCTCGCCCCGCGCCTCGGCCGTCAACCGCGAACTGGACAACCTCGCCGCCGCCGCCGACAGACTCTACGCCGGACGCCGCGACGGCGGCACCTCCCCCGAACAGGCCGCTCGATCCTGCCGCGACTCCCTCGCTCGCCTGGCCGTGATCGTCGGCGACGACCGCATCCAGCAGCAATGGCTGGACACCCTCGGTCGCCTGGTGGAGGGGCCCGCCGCCCACCCCGATCCATCCGCGCCGGCAAGCCGCCCGGCGGCGCTGAGCACCGCCCACTTCCTTCGCGCCCTGCTGCAGATGTCCGCCCAGGAGCAGCGCCGCCTGGCCACTCGCAGCGCCGCCGCCCTGGAAGAGGTCCGCGTCGCCATCCTCGCCGGGGCGATCCTTACCGCCGTCAGTTTCGTGCTCGTCTGCGCGGGCTACTGGATTCTCCGCATCCGCCTGGCACAGCACGAGCAGACCGAGGAGGCCCTGCGGGAATCCGAGCGCTTCGCCCACGCCACCGTGGACGCCCTCCCCTCGCATGTGGCCATCCTCGACAGCCAGGGCCTGGTCCTGGCGGCCAACCGCGGCTGGCGCGAGGCCGCCGGCAGCGAAAACACCGCCATCCTCCGTACGCCCGTCGGCGACAACTACCTGCTGGACTGCGACGCCGCCGCCGGACGCCGCTGCCCGGAAGCCGGGGCCATCGGCGCGGGCATCCGTGCCGTGCTGTCCGGTCAGAAGGAAAGCTTCTCCCTCGAGTACGCCGTATCCGACGCCCACCAGGTTCGCTGGTTCTCCACCTCCGTGACGCCTTTCGCCTCCACGGACGCCCGCCGCATTGTCGTTCTGCACACGGACATCACCGCCCGCAAGGCCGCCGAGGAAGCCCACCAGAAGGCCAAGGAGGCCGCCGAGGCCGCCAACCAGGCCAAAAGCCTGTTCCTGGCCAACATGAGCCACGAGATCCGCACCCCCATGTCGGCGATCATGGGCTATGCGGAAATGCTCCTGGAGCCCAACCGCTCCGAGCCGGAGCGCGTGGCCTGGGCTCAGACCATCCGGCGCAACGGCGAGCACCTGCTGGCGATCATCAACGACATCCTGGACATCTCCAAGGTCGAGGCGGGCAAGATGGTCGCCGACAAGACCGTCTGCGACTTGCGCCTGCTGGTCCATGACGTCGTGGCCCTCCTCCGACCGCGGGCCATCCAGAAGAAGCTCGACCTCCGCGTCGTCTTCGACGGACTGATTCCCAGCCGCATCAACACCGACCCGCTTCGCCTCAAGCAGATCCTGGTCAACCTCCTGGGCAACGCCATCAAGTTCACCAGCCGCGGCGGCGTGCTGATCCGCGTCTCGTGCGAGGATACCCTGCTCAGCAGCTCCGTGCAGTTCGACATCACCGACACCGGCATCGGCATGACCGAGGAGCAGCTCGGCCGGCTCTTCGAGGCCTTCGCCCAGGGCGACCAGTCCACCACCCGCCGCTTCGGCGGCACGGGCCTGGGGCTGGTCATCAGCCGGCGGCTCGCCCGCCTCCTGGGCGGCGACATCGCCGTACGCTCCGAACGCGGCGTCGGCAGCACCTTCAGCGTCTGGGTCGACGGCGGACCGCTCGCCGGCGTCGAAATGCTCTCCAACCTCACCGAGGACCAGCTCGCCACGCCCCGGCAGGTCGTCCACAGCGCGGATGTGCGCCTCCAGGGACGCATCCTCCTGGCCGAGGACGGCGAGGACAACCAGGCCCTCCTGCTGCTGCACCTCAAGGGCGCCGGCGCCGAGGTGGCCGTCGCCGAGAACGGCAAGGTCGCCGTGGACCTGGCTGCCGCCCACCCCTTCGACCTGGTGCTGATGGACATGCACATGCCGGAGATGGACGGCTACGACGCCACCCGCAAGCTTCGCGAAAACGGCTTCGCCAGCCCCATCGTCGCCCTCACCGCCAACGCCATGGCCGACGACCGCGCCAAGTGCATCTCGGCCGGCTGCAACGACTATCTGACCAAGCCCGTGGACCGCGAACATCTGCTGCGGGTCTGCGCCAAATGGATGGGCCTCGAGGGCGGCGAGCCGCAGCCCTCCGAGCGACAGCAACCGCCGCTCCGCAGCGCTTTGGCTTGCGACCCCCGCATGGCCGACGTGCTGGCCGCCTTCATCGCCCGCCTGCCCGACCGCGTGGAGGAACTGTCCCGCCTCCTGGAGGAGCAGAATCTCCAGGACCTGCAGCGGCTGGTGCACCAGATCAAAGGCTCGGCCGGCGGCTACGGTTTCCCGGAGATCACCGAGGTCGCCGCGCGGGCCGAAGAGCGGCTCAAGGCCGGCGACCTCCTGGAGGTCATCGCCGCCGACGTGCACGACCTCATCGGACTGATCCGCCGCGTGGACGGTTTCCAGGCCGCTGCCGGCCTGCCGGGCCCGCCCCGACGCGTCCTGGTTGTCCACGACACCCAAGCCGTGCACGAGCTGGTCCGCAAGGCCCTGGCCGACGAACCCGTCGAGGTCCACAGCGCCTTCGACCCCAACAGCGCCCTGGCCGCCGCGCGGTCGCTCAAGCCCGACATGCTGCTGATCGGCGTGGAGATCCAGCCCGTCAGCGGCATCGACATCTGCCGGGCCCTGACCTCCCACGAGGCCCTGTCGCGGGTTCCCGTGCTGCTGCTGATGAAATCCATGGCCAGCGTCGAGGCCGTCCGCAAGGCGCGGCTCGGCATGCTGGACTACCTGGCCTTCCCCTTCGAACCCGCGGAAATCCGCCAACGCGTCCGCATCGCCCTCGACAGCAGGCAGACCGCCGAAAACCAGGTCCGCAACACCAGCGTGGATCCGCTCACCGGCCTGGCCAACCGCCGAACCTTCCAGCAGCTGCTGGTCTGCGAACTGTCCCGCTCACGCCGACAGAACCTGAGCCTCTCCTGCATCCTTCTGGATGTGGACCGCATGGCCGAGATCAACCAGCGCCACGACCGCGGCGGAGGCGACCGGGTGTTGCGGGCCTTGGGACAGCTCTGCTACGAGGTCTGCGGCCGGCAGCACATCGTCTGCCGCTGGGACGACGACTCCTTCGCCATTGCAACCCCGGGCCTGGATGTCACCGCAGCCTTCGCGTTCGCCGAGCGCCTCAGGGCCCGCATCGCCGCCCACGCCTTCGACTGCGGCACCGCCACGGTGGCGGTCACCTGCAGTTTCGGCGTCGCCGGCGTCTGTCGGAGCACCGAATCGGCCTCCATGCTGCTGGCCCAGGCAAGCGCAGCCCTGGACTCCGCCCGCCAGGCCGGCGGCAACCGCACCGCCTGCGACGGCGGCGTGCCGGCCGCGGCCATCGCCCTCTGAGTGCGGCCATTGCATTGCCGACCGATCCGCCTACACTGTCCGGCCGGTGTTCTTCCCGGGGGCTCCCGGGAGGGTATCCTTTGACTAAACAGGAGTTGCTATGCCTTTGATGACCACCAAGCCGATGTTCGACCTCGCCTACGACGGGGGATTTGCCATCGGCGCGTTCAACGTGAACAACATGGAGATCACCCAGGGGATCGTCGAGGCGTGCGCGGCCGAGAGCAGCCCCCTGATCCTCCAGATCTCCAAGGGCGCCCGCAAATACGCCAAGATGAACTACCTCAAGGCGATCATCGACGCCGCCGTCGCCGAGCACCCGCAGCTTCCCATCGCCATCCACCTGGATCACGGCGACACGGTCGAACTCGTCCGGCAGTGCCTCAAGGACGGCTTTACCAGCGTGATGATCGACGGCAGTCATCATCCCTACGAGGAGAACGTCCGGATCACCGCCGAGGCCGTTCAGGTCGCCCACGCCGCCGGTGTTACCGTCGAGGGGGAACTGGGCATGCTCGGCGGCATCGAGGAGGATGTCGTGGGCCTCAGTGCCGAGGACTACCAGAAGAACATCCAGAAGTTTCTTACCGATCCCCAGCAGGCCGCCGACTTCGCCAAGCGCACCGGCATCGACAGCCTGGCCGTCGCCATCGGCACCAGCCACGGCGCCTACAAGTTCAAGCACGAGGCGAAACTGGCCTTCGACCGCATCGAGCAGATCATGAAGACCTGCCCGGGCCTGCCCCTGGTCATGCACGGCAGCAGCTCCGTGCCGCAGGAGTTCATCGACCTGGTCAACAAGTACGGCGGCCAGATGCCCAACGCCAAAGGCGTGCCCGAGGACCAGATCTCCATGGCTGTACGCAAGTACGGCGTGTGCAAGGTGAACATCGACACCGACCTGCGGCTGGCGCTGACGGCCAAGATCCGCGAGGTCTTCGCCACCAAGCCGGCCGAGTTCGACCCCCGCAACTACCTGGGCCCCGGCCGCGAGGCCATCATCGGCATGGTCCGCCGCAAGTTGCACGTTCTCAACAGCGCCGGCAAGGCCGATGCGGTCATCAAGCACTGGGAGAAGCTCGGCAGGCCGCTGCCGAAGTTCTACAACTAGGGGCGATGCCCGCGCCCCGCTTTGAACCGCGGTGCCGCCGCCTTCCATGTGGGCATGCTCAGCCCGGGGCCTTCCTCACGATCGCCCGCGTGCCGGCCGGACAGATCCGCAGCAGTTCGGCCGTCTTCTCCGGCCCCAGCACCGTCGCGGCCGTCGCCAGGGCATCGGCGAACATGCCGTCGGGGGCGATGACCGTCGCCATCCAGCGGTCGGTCAGCCCCAGGCCCGTGCGCGGATCGACCACATGCGAGTAGCGCTGGCCGGCCAACTCCACGAACTGCTCCGTGTCGCCCGATGTCGAGATCGCGCCGTTGACGAGCGTGAAACGCCGGGTTCCTTCCGGCAGGTCTGGAACCTCGATCGACCAGCCGCGCGTGCCCGGCGGGGCGTCGCCGACGACGATGTCGCCGCCGGCCTCGTACATCGCGATCGTCACCTTCCGCTGCCGCAGCTCGGCCAGGGTGCAATCGCCCACGTAGCCCTTGGCGATTCCGCCCAGGTCCAGTTTCATGCCCGGCACGGTCAGCTCCACCGTCGAGGCGGCCTCTCCCAGCCGCATCTTCTCCCACCCGACGCGGGCCCTCGCCTCGGCGAGCTGCTGTGGCGTCGGCAGCCTGCCGGTGCGTCTCGCCTGGCGCCACAGCGCTACCAGCGGGCCGACGGTTACGTCAAACGCGCCATCGGTCTGCATCGAGATTGTCTGCGCCCGCCGCAGGACCCTGAACAGGTCCATGCTGACGGGCACCGGCCCGCCGCCGGCCTTGGCGCAAAGCCGATTCAGTTCGCTATCCACGCGCCAATCGCTGAGGATGCCGTCGAGCGAAGCGATGCGGGCATAGGCCGCCTCGGCCGCCGCGTCGGCGGCCGACTGCGATGCCGCGTACAGCACCAGGCGCACCTTGACCCCCATGTGCACCTGGGCATACTCGAATCGCGACAGGTCGGCCGGCGCGGGCGTGCCGGGCGTGCCGGACGTGTGGCTTGTGCAGCCCGCCAGCAGGGCAACGACCAGCACGTGCACGCGTAGCAGCAGGTAGCGCAAGGGACGCGATGACACGCCAGACGCGATGGTTGTGGGCCTGTGCACTGTCGGCGCTGATGATAGCGGCCGGCGCGACAACGCAGCAATCTGGGGATCTGACGTCGCGGGTCGAGAAGATCCCCGGCTCACTTGTGAAGTTCGAGATGGTGAAGGTCCCGGCCGGCAGGCTTGGAGAGGTCCACATCAAGCCGTTCTGGATCAGCCGCACCGAGGTCACCTGGGATGCCTACGACATCTTCGCCTTTTCGCTGGACCTGACCGAAAAGCAGCGGGCCGACAACGTCGATGCCGAGTCGCGCCCCAGCAAGCCCTATGGCAACCCCGACCGCGGCTTTGGCCATCAGGGTTACCCGGCCATCAGCATCGCCCACCACGCCGCCCAGGCTTATTGCGTGTGGCTGTCGGCCAAGACGGGCCGCAAGTACCGCCTGCCCACCGAGGCTGAGTGGGAATACGCCTGTCGTGCCGGCGGCGACGGGGCAAAGCTCGACCGGGCGGCGCTGGAGAAGGTCGCGTGGTTCCTGAACAACTCCGACGAGAAGACCCACCCCGTTGGCAAAAAGGCCCCCAACGCCTGGGGCCTGCACGACATGCTGGGCAACGCCGCCGAGTGGACCGATACGGCCGACGGCAGCGGCGTGGTCTGCGGCGGTTCCTTCCAGGACCCGGCCGACCATGTGCACGCCCGGGCGCGCGCCAGGTGGCAGGAGCAGTGGCAGCAGAGCGATCCGCAGGACCCCAAGAGCAAGTGGTGGCTGAGCGACGGCCCGCATGTGGGGTTTCGCGTGGTGTGCGAAGAGGAGAAGTAGTCAGTAGCCAGTAGTCAGTAGTCCAGTAGTCAGTAGGCGGAGAAGAATGGAGCATCAATGGCAAAGCCACAATCCACCATCCGCAATCCGCGACCCGCAATCGGCTCCACGCTCACCCGGCGGGGTTTTGTCAAGGCTACGGCCGCGGCGACCATGGCCGCCCTCGGCCCCAACTTCGCCCACGCTGCCGGCGACGAGGTGATCAAGGTCGGCCTGATCGGCTGCGGCGGGCGCGGCAGCGGGGCGGCCAACGATGTGCTCAAGGCCTCGCCGGCCACGCGCATCGTCGCCCTGGGCGACCTGTTCAAGGAGCGCGTGGACGGCACGCGCGGGCGCCTGACGGCCAAGGACAACCCCAATGCCGCGCGCGTGGACCTGCCCGACGACCGCTGCTTCGTGGGCTTCGACGCCTACAAGCGGGTCATCGACTGCGGCGTGGATTTGGTGCTCATGGCCACGCCGCCGGCGTTTCGGCCGGCCCACATGAAATACGCGGCCGACGCCGGCAAGCACATGTTCGTGGAGAAGCCCGTCGCCACCGACGCCCCCGGGGTGCGGACGGTGCTCCAGGTCGCCAAGATCGCCGACGAGAAGAAACTGGCCATCGTCGCCGGCACGCAGCGGCGGCACCAGTCCTCTTACGTGCAGACGATCCGGCGCATCCACGACGGCGCCATCGGCGACGTGATTGCCGGGCAGGTGTACTGGTGCCAGGGCGGCCTGTGGAAGCGCGTCCGCGAGGCCGGCTGGAGCGACATGGAGTGGCAGATCCGCAACTGGCTGTACTTCACGTGGCTCAGCGGCGATCACATCGTCGAGCAGCACGTGCACAACCTGGACGTGATGTGCTGGGTGATGAACGCGCACCCCGTGAGCGCCTTCGGCATGGGCGGTCGGCAGGTGCGCACCGAGCCGGTCTATGGCAACATCTTCGACCACTTCGCGATCGAGTACGAGTTTGCCAACGGCGCTCGCTGGCTGAGCATGTGCCGACAGATCGACGGCACCGACGGCCGCAATGGCGAGCGCGCCTTTGGCACCAAGGGCAAGGCCAATCCGGCCGGGTCGCTGAATACCGGCGGTGAGGTGTGGAGGGCGCCCGGCGGCGGCATGGGTGCCTACCAGCAGGAGCATGCCGATCTGGTCGCCAGCATCCTGGCCGGCAAGCCGCTCAACGAGGCCCGCCAGGTGGCCGAGAGCACGCTGGTCGGCATCATGGGCCGGATGTCGGCTTACACAGGCAAGCAGGTGACCTGGGAGCAGGCGATGAACTCCCAGCAGTCGCTCGTGCCCGAGCAGTTGGAGTTCGGCCCCTTGCCCGTGGCGCCCGTGGCGATGCCGGGTCGCGACCCGCTCGTGTGAAACCTGCAGGGCAGGACGGCCGCCGCAGCCGTGCTCCGCCACATCGACCCCCTTGACCCGCACCGCACCGACCGGGCGACGGATCGTGATGCCGTACCGGATGGCTCCACTATAATCCCACCCGATGCAGGCAGAGCCCAGCACCCAGTCCGCGGCACTGAATCCGCAGGACGCCAGACTGCTGAACCTGCTGCAGCAGGAGGTGCCTCTGGTCGATCGGCCCTTTGCTGCGCTGGGCGAGGCACTGGGCATGAGCGAAGCCGAAGTGATCCATCGCATCGGCGCGCTGAAGGCCGGCCGCGGCGTCGTCCGCCAGATCAGCGCAATCTTCGACAGCCGGGCGCTGGGGTACGCCGGCAGCCTGGTGGCGGCCAAGGTTCCCGAGGACCGCATCGACGCGGCGGCCGCGGCCATCAACCAGCACCCTGGCGTCTCGCACAACTACCGCCGCAACCACGCCTACAACCTCTGGTACACGCTCGCCCTGCCGCCGGACAGCCGGCTGGGCCTGGAGGGCACCGTCCACGAGCTTCACCGCCGCAGCGGCGCGACGGTCACGCGGCTGCTGCCGTCGCTGAGGCTCTACAAGATCGGCGTGAAACTGGACTTGGCCGGCGAGAGTGACGCGACAACGCGGGCGGACGACGCTGTCTTCGATGAGTCAACCCGTCAGCACTCGGCCGGCTTTGTGCCCACCGACGCCGACAAGCGATTGATCCGCGTGCTGCAGCAGGACCTGCCCGCGATGCCCCGGCCGTTCGACGACTGGGCCCGCCAGGCCCATGTGAGCGTGGACGAACTGCTTTCGGCCGCCAGGCATTATGCCCGGCTCAAGGTCCTGCGACGATTCAGCGCGGTCCTGCGCCATCGGGCGGCCGGCTTTTCGGCCAACGCCATGGGCGCGTGGATCGTCCCGCCCGAACAACGCGACAATTTCGGTCGGATCGCCGCCACCTTCGCGGCCGTCAGCCACTGCTACCAGCGGCCCACCTACGAGGATTGGCCCTACTCGATCTTCACGATGGTGCATGCCCCGACACAGCAAGAGTGCGAGGCGGTTTTGGCGGCCATCTCCGCGGCGACGGGCATTGCACGGTACGCAGCGCTGTATTCCACGCACGAATACAAGAAGGTGCGAGTGAAGTACTTCCAAGGGGATATCGAGGCGTGGGAGCGGGAGGCGATGCAAAGTCAAGCGGGCACGACGTGAAGCGCAGGACGGGAAGACGCCCCGTACACAGGCAGTGGCACGCGCCGCCTGCCCGTGTCGGAGACGCACGGGCCGCCGATGCATGCCCATGACCGCCGGTCGGGCTCCTGTTGCTGTCTGTTCGTGCTGATTCGCGGGCAATTCACGGCTCGCCGGCCGGGCCGGCCGCGGTGCCGTTGGCATGGCAGAGGCTCAATGGCCCGGGGGACTTGCCTTGACGGAACTCGATGCCCACGTCTAGATGATCGCAGACAGCCGCCGGAGGCGAGTCATGGTTTGCCCATCTGCCAGCCCGGCAAACAGCGTGAACAGAGATTCCTGGGGCCGTTGTGTGGTTGCGCTCTTGGCGCTGCTTTCGCTGGGCGCAAATGGATCGCAGGGTCTATACGGGCCGCCGAGTGGGCAGCCACCTCAGTCGGTGCAGCGGGCCCGCCCGATGCGACCGGCTCCGCCGGACTGGAGGCAATCGCCCTTCTTCTGCATCCAGAACGAGCTCAGTCCGGCGACGCTGTATTACACATCGACCAGCTACCTGGCCTTTTTTACCGGGATGAAAGGCTTCGGTCTGGGCGGTCCGACCTTCGCCGCCTTTGCCACCGCCAGCGGTCCGCGCGTCGTCCGGGCCGGCCAGGAGATCGACACGGCGGCCATGAACCAGTGCTGGCTGCTTGTGTGGTTTGCCGGCGCCCCGGGGTGGAACGACTGGGACAGCCCGTGGGTGGTCTATTTGCAGTCGCGGCCCCTCTCCGGCCGGCTGACAGGCGATGGCCTGGTTCTGCGCTTTGCCGGGCCCGCCGGATATGCCCTGCTCATGCCGCTCTACGGCTACTTCAAGCCTCCGCAGAAAGACAAGGACTTTCTGGCTGCCCACGGTCTGAAGTCCAGCGACGTTCGCACGTGGGAGTGGGCCGAGCGTCTTCCGCCGCGGGTGGTGCATCGCGTGCAGTGGTGGGCGGGCGTGTTGCGACGATTTCCCATCTACTGCGAGGAATCCTTCAGCGTGGACCGCAAGTCCGACACGGTAACTCTTCGCCAGCGGTTCGAATGGATTTCGATCGAGGATGCCTGGAAAACACCCGCCGTGAAGTTGGCGCCGGTCAGCCCCGTCCTGGCCCACGCGGCCAGGACCGGCTTCCCCGTGAAGTTCTCCAGGTCCCTGACCGATGCGGACCTGTTCACCCCCTACGGGCCGTACGTGGGCATCGAGGGCGCCGACAGCTACGACGCCGTCTTGGACGTTCTTGCCTATGTCCACGAAACCGAGGCCGCCGGTCCGCCTGATCTGGCGGCCCATCCGACGGTTGGCGCCGCTCTCGAAGTGCTTCGCCGCACGGCGCGTGCCAAGTTCCCTGCCGCCGACCGCTACCAGTATGATCACGGCGGTCTCCAGAACTTCTGCTGGGCCATCCTGGGAGATCAATGGTATGCCAAGGCCCTGCCCTATTATGACCTGCCGACCCGTCAAACGGCCCTCGCCAGCCTCCGCCGGTACTTCCACAATGACGTGCTGGTGGCCGAACGATTCAAGGAGCGCGAGTTTCCCAAAGATTCCGGCCGCCGCTACCTCATCCTCGAGGGCCCCGGCATCGGGTCCTGGGGTGTGCTGGGCGACGCCGGCAAGTTCAGCACCAACCTTTGCGAGACGCTGTGGGCCTATGCCCATTTCACTGGAGATTGGGAACTGATCCGGACCCGCTGGGAACTGATCCGTCGCCTGTTCTGTACGGGCGCCGAGACACGCTGGGCCACCTTTGGCCGCGCGGAGATCGCCGAGATGGGCGATGAGGCCGCCCCGTGCCTGGCTCTGGCCCGCATGGCATATCGAGTGGGCGATATGGACACGTACGCCTATGCCTGCCTGCTGGCCGCCCAGGAGTTCACCCATCACTGGCTGAAGATGCGGGGTGCGAACTACTATCGCGAACGCCAGCCATGGCATTCGATGGAGTTCATGCCGGAGGAGGTTTACCTCACGAACTTCTGGGGCGACACGGCCGGCTGGCAGATCGATGGTCCGACGTATCCGCGACAGACCGGCGAACGGCAGTTCGAGAACCGGTGGGTGCGCTTCAAGAATGAGGATGTGGCCCGCTTCTACCGGGATTACCTGGGCGATGAGACGCGCCGTGAAATGGATCTTCTGACACGTCGATGGGATCCCAAGCGCCGCACGGTCAATGACTCGCACATCATGCCCAGCCTGGTTCAACTGCGGTCGCTTTTGCTCAACGAGAAGCCGGCCGACCTGGCGCGCCTCGCGACCCCTGAAAGGTTCGGCGGCCCGCCGTCGGGCATTATTGCCAGTTGCGTGGCCGTGCTGAGGACCAGCCGCCCGACGCAGTTCCAGCGGCTGATTCCCGCAGGTGAGCCGACGCCGTTCGTTGCCGGCGTCCAACGAGAGCGCGCCCAGCCGGGGGCATTTCTCGTTCAATCCTTACGCTGCGAGTCCTTGGGTTCCCGGCCCGAGTCGCGTCGCCCTGGCTGGCCGACCGTTACCTGGTGGGGGTGGAAAACGCCCAGCGGCTTTGACCGTTGGGTCTTCGGATCCGTCCTGCCCATAGATAAGGGACAACCCAGACAGGTTCAAACCTTCGACCTGAACTGGAACTCCCAACTGTTCGTTTTCGCTCTGCCCTAGGCCGCAGGGAGTTGCCCGCCGGCGCACCGCCGCCCCGGACGGTTCCTCGCCTTGGAGGGGCCGCCCGTGCACGTCAGCGGCCACGAGCCCCCCTCGCGTCCGGCTCGATGCGTGCCATTCGTGGCCGGATTTGCCCATGCCGACCACCGATCCGCCCGTGCTACCGCTCGGCTGGCACGGCCGGCCAGGCTCGTGTGCCCCAGCGGCCCGTCGGTGTAGGGTTTCTGCTGAATCGCTACAATCCCCCAAACATGCCCCATCGCCAGCTCGACATCCGCTCGGAGCTCGGCCTTTGGCCGCCGACTTGGCCCATGGGCCTGACGATGCTGCGCCTGCTCCTGCTGCCGGTGTTCCTCTATGCGGTGTTGGCCGGGGCGGGACAGCCGGCCGAGGGTTACCGCTGGGCGGCCGTGGGCATCTTTGTCATCATGGCCGCCACCGACAAACTCGACGGCTATCTGGCCCGGAGGCTCAACCAGACCACGCGCCTCGGGGCGATGCTGGATCCGGTAGCCGACAAACTCCTGGTCGATTGCACCGTGATCCTGTTCAGTTTTCCCCAGATCGCTCCCGAAGGGTTCATCGTTCCGATGTGGGTTGTCGTGGCCGTGTATGGCAAGGATGTCCTGGTGGCCGCGGGCGCCATAGCGCTTCTGGCACTGGCTGGCAAGGTCAACATTGCCGCCCGGCCGCTGGGAAAGTTGTCCACCGTGCTACAATTGGCCATGCTGATGGTCGTCCTGACCGCGCCAGTGCCCCAGGCTGCCCGTTTTGCCGTGTGGCGACCGCTGGCCGTGGGGCTTTGGTGGGCGGTGACCGGCATTGCAGCATTGGCCTGCATCGATTACGTCATCGTGGGTGCGCGGCAATACGCCCAGACTCGTCACGCCCGCGCCCAGTGAGGAAACATGCCGTTTGCACCGATTGAAGAAATCTTGGAGGAACTCAAGGCGGGCAAGCCCATCGTCCTGGTGGACGACGAGGACCGCGAGAACGAGGGCGACCTGGTCTATGCGGCCGAAAAGATCACCCCCGAGGCCATCAACTTCCTGGTGACCCAGGCCCGGGGCGTGGTGTGCCTGGCCTTGACCGGCGAAACCTGCGACCGACTGGGCCTCCTTCCGCAGACCGATCGCAACACCGCGACGATGGGCACGGCCTTTACCGTGACCATCGACGCCCACCCGCGGTTTGGCGTGACCACCGGCGTCAGCGCCCGCGACCGGGCCACCACCATCCGCGTGGCCATCGCCGATGATGCCCATCCTCAGGACCTGCTGCGGCCGGGGCACATCAACCCCCTGCGTGCCCGCGAGGGCGGCGTGCTCGTCCGGGCCGGCCAGACCGAGGGCTCGGTGGACCTGGCCCGCCTGGCCGGCCTGAAGCCCGCGGCCGTCATCTGCGAGATCATGCGCGACGACGGCGAGATGGCCCGCCGCCCGGAACTGGAGCAGTTCTGCCAGCGCTTTGGCCTGAAGATGTGCACGATCGCCGACCTGATCGCCTATCGCCTCAAGCGTGAGCAGTTCGTCAAGCGGATCGAGACCGTCACCCTGCCCACCCGCTGGGGCATTTTCCGCCTGCACGCCTATCAGAGCATCGTGGATCCCCAGCCGCACCTGGCGTTGTGCAAGGGCGGCGTGGGCGACCTGGACGACAACGGCGATCCCATCATCCACGACGAGCCGGTGCTGGTTCGCGTTCACAGCGAGTGCCTCACCGGCGACGTGTTCGGTTCGGGCAAATGCGACTGCGGCCAACAGCTTGCCACGGCCATGCAGATGATCGAGCAGGCCGGCAAAGGCGCTCTGGTCTATCTGCGTCAGGAAGGCCGGGGCATCGGGCTGGCCAACAAACTTCACGCCTACGCTCTCCAGGAGCGGGGCTTGGATACGGTCGAAGCCAACGAGCGGCTGGGTCTGCCGGTGGACCGCCGGGACTACGGCATCGGCAGCCAGATTCTAAGGGACCTGGGGCTGAGGAAAATCCGCATCCTGACCAATAATCCCAAGAAGATCTACGGCATCGAGGGCTATGGGCTGACGGTCGTGGAAGAGTTGCCCATTCGCATCGAGCCTTCCGAGCATAATCGGGCCTATCTGGAGACCAAGAAAGCGAAACTGGGACACAGACTGTAGCGCCATCATCGCTAACTATTTGTTTTACAAGCAGTTATGGGTTTATGGGCCCGCTGCAGGCGTTTGCCCGTTGACGGGCCCGTTGCCGGTGGCGTAACCTATCCTCCCGGTGAGAGCCGCTTGGCTCGCAGGGTCTATGACCGCAACGGGCCAACCCACCCCCCGGCGGCGGGCCGCTTTCATGCTGGGAAACGCCTTCCATGTCCGCTGACCAAAACGGCCGTGAAATGCCGGCCGCGCTGGCTCTGCTTTCCAGCAAGCGCCCCCGCAATGTCGGGTGGCTTCAGGCCGGCGCGATGCTGTTCGGCGACTGGGGCACCAGCCGGCTTTACGTGCTGGGCCTGGCCTTTCTGTTTGCCGGAAGGACCAGTTTCTGGCTGATCCTGGCCATGAGCGTCCTGACGCTGTCGGTCGCTTGGGCCTATACGCAGATCTGCCGGCTATATCCCGACGGCGGCGGCGTGTATTCGGCCGGCAAGACCCGCAGCCGAATTCTGGCGGTGATCGGGGCGTTGCTGCTGTTCGCCGACTACACAGTCACGGCCTCGCTGAGCTCGCTGGAGGCATTTCACTACTTTGGGTTGCCGCTGGCGAAACATTCGCAGGTCGTCAAGGAGGCTGCAGCTCCTTCGGAACAGTTGCTCCAGGACGCCGGCAGCGACATCATCGTGCGCCGGCCTGCCGAGTCACAGCACGAGATCGAGCCGTTGTGGGCCTGGGACTCGCCCGGCCTGTGGGCCATTATCGCCATCATCGCCATCGGGCTGTTCAACCTGCTGGGCCCCAAACACAGCAGTGCCTTCGCCTTGCTGGTGGCGGCGGGCATGATGGCCATCACCGCGCTGATTGCCGTCGGTTCCCTTCCGCAGGTGCCATGGACCCAACTGCCCGGCCGCATGGGAACTCTGCGCCAGCCGCCGGTCGAACTGTGGGTCGGGTTCGTCTCGATCGTGCTGGCGCTGTCCGGCGTCGAAGCGATTGCCAACCTGACCGGCGTGATGAAGAAGCCCGTGGCCCACACTGCTCGCCGCTCCATCTGGCTGGTGGCCGGCGAAGTGGCCCTGTTCAACGTTCTGCTGGCGGTGGCCATGGTCGCGATCCATCCGCTGAACCGCGAGCAGCACGCCAACGACATGATGGCCTACCTCGCCCAGTTCTATGTGGGCGGTTGGGCCGAGTGGATGGTCCGCATCGTCGGCGGGCTGCTGCTGCTGTCGGCCACCAACACCGCCGTGAACGGCATGATGAGCATCGTCTATGTCATGAGCCGCGACGGGGAACTGCCGGCGGTGCTGCAGGCGCTGAATCGCTTCGGGGCGCCTTGGCTGGGCGCGGTGCTGGCGGCCGGCGCGCCGGTGATGGTGCTGCTGGTGGCGCATGATCTGGCCACTCTCGCCTCGCTCTACGCCATCGGCGTGATCGGAGCCATCGCATTGAACGTGACGCTGTGCGCGCTTCATCCGCGACTGCGGCGGCTACGCCGCAAAGGCCCCATGGTGCTGCTTGGATTGTTTCTGGTGGCGATCTGGATCACGCTGGCGGTGACCAAGGTCCATGCCCTTCTCTTTGTGACGGTCGTCCTGATCGTCGGCCTGACGGCTCGCCAGATCACCCGACGCCTGGCGGCCCGCAAGGGACCTCGCCCCAGCCTGCTGCAGAAGGCCATCGCCGAGCAGCTGCCCCCGGATTTCCTCCAGCGGCCCAAGCTCCTGCTGGGCACCTACGGCTCGGAACAGCTGGCCTCGGCGGCGTTCAAGATGGCCGCCGAGGGAAACGCCGTCCTGGTCGTCTGCTTCATCCGCGAGATTGCGCTGTCGATCAAGCACGAGGCCGACGTGCAATGGACCATCGAGACCGACGTGGCGGCCCAGAAGACCTTCTCGGCGTTCCTGGAGATGGGCCACCATTACGGCGTGCCGGTGCTGCCGGTGTACGACACGGGCCCGGATGCCGCCGTGCTGCTGGCCGAAAACGCCGCCATCTACGGCTGCCAGAGCGTGCTGATCGGCTCCAGCCGCAAGGGGGCGCTGTATCACCTGATCAAGGGCAGCTTCCAACGGAGACTGGAGCATCTCCTGCCGCCCGAAATCCCGGTTCAGGTGCTGGAGGTGACCGAACCGGCGGCACCGGCCGTCGCCGGCGCGTGAACTTTGCACGCCGACCCGAAGACGAGCGATTCCTCCGCGGCCAGACGCACCTCGCGCAGGATGGTCGGAGCCGCCCACGTACCCAGGGCGATGACCGCCAGCACCATCGCCGCATAGAGCCGGCCCATGGCCCGATCGAACGCTCCGGTGAGGGCGGGATCCCGGCTCAGGTGCTCCAGGTACTGCATGCGCGTGGCGATGCTGCCGTGGCACCAGCTCCTGGCCTTGATGGGCATGTTGTTCACCAGGGCCACCCGCCGCAGCGCCGAGCCGAACACCGCCGACCCGAACGGGCCAACGAAAGTGCCATTGGCTCCCGCCGACGGCGGGGCGGTGCCCGGTACCGTGCCCCAATCGCTCTGGATCATCCGCGCCGCGAAGACATCCGCCTGCCGCTCAAAGTTGCGGCTGAGATACCCGAACAGCACCAGCGCCATCGCCAGCATGCCGCCGGAGGCGATGGCGGCCACCTGATTCCGGCCCAGGTGCATCGACTGCAGCCACGACTCCAATGCCGCACCCGGCCCGGCGGCGGCCAGCAGCAGCAGGACCACGAACACCAGATACCAGAGCATGTGGCGGTGAACCACATGCCCCAGTTCATGGGCAAAGACCGCCTCGATCTGCCGATCATCCATGCTTTCCAGAAGCAGGTCGGACAAAAGGATGTATCGCAACCGGGGGATGGCGCCCATGACCGCGGCGTTGCTTACGCTGTAGTGTGTCCGCCACAGGAGGATGTCGCGATATTTCAGACCGGTTGCGCGGCAGATCGACTCCAGCCGCTGGCGCAGGGGCGACGGGGGCAGCGGCTCGGTGTCCAGCACCCGCCGGAGGATCTGCGGTGCTGCCAGGTACACCGTCGCGACCGCCGGCAGCATCAGCCATCCCGATGGCGCTGTCGGCCACGCCAGCCGCAGCACGCCCAGCACCAGGTCATGGAACAGCAGGATCAATAGCACCGGCACGAGCGTGAACAGCAGTTGCAGGCGGAAGTTGGCCGAAAAGTACCCCGCAAAATCGGGCGGGCCATGCACCGGCAGCCCCGCGTCCAGTTGCTGCAAGAGACTCTGTTCGCGGGCGGCCCGATCCAAGGGATATTGCGCCCACCACAGGGCCATCCACGCCAGAAGTGCCGGAAGGATGCCCACCAGCAGCCCGGGAAGAATCATCTCGAAACGTTGCTCCGGGCCACGCATGTGGGTGGCGTCCAGCGGCCCCAGCCAGCCGTGCACAGCGTCCACCCATCCCAGGCCCGCGAACATCGCGACGGCCATCCACGCGGGAATCAGCGTCCGCGCCACGACCATGCCCCTGTGGAAGGCGACCATGCCGCGGAATGGATGTAGCCAGAGCCTGCGTGCCAGGAGCCTGGCCCAGAGGGCCATCGCCGCCACCAACGCCGCGTAGCCACCCAGGAAGGCCGCGATCCCCGTAGCCCGGCCCACGCGGGCCGAACCTTGGGCGTCAATCAGCCACAAGCCGACGATGACCAGCAGGAGCAGCCGCGACATATTGGTGTTGCCAGAGTGTAACCGCGCAATTCCTATCAGGATAGGGTTCAGTCCGCGGCGTGCCGTCCGATAAGCCGAACCTGCTTTGATATCTCCATCGTACCCATTTTGCCCAAAGTGCCAGGGTTTCAGTGACGATAGGTACTCTGTAGTTTCCTAGATTTACAGGAGCATCCATGACCGGCATACAGGACCAACACTCACGCCAAAGCGAGCAGTGGTACATCGAGCGTCGCGAGCATCGCCGACACCGCCTCGAGGGCAAGGGTGTGAACGTGCACAGGTGGGATTACAGCCGCCAAGGCACCCTGGTTCTGGGAGAGGTTGTGGATCTGTCTTCCGGCGGGGTCAGGATTCGCACCCGGCAGACGCACATCAAGCCGGATCAGCAGATTCGCGTTCGCATCGAGTTGCCCACCTATGCGGGTATCAGCCCCTTCGTGGACAAGACCGGCGATGCGCCCGTGCCCACCAACGAGTGGATCGGCTGGATGGCCGTGACGCGGGTGCAGCAGTCCGGCGACTCCGAGGCGGAGATCGCCGGCCGGCTGATGGACATGGACGAACTGGACCGCGGAATGCTGTCGCTGTATCTGTCAACGCAGCCCGCGTAGGGCTGGAGGTGCGCGGCCAGGGATGGCACAACTCTCCCGCCGGCAGCGGGTCACACCAGGTGATCCGATGTCGGCGGGTTCTTCTTGCGCGCGTGCCTCTTGCCGTGGATGCCACGCGGTTGAGAATGGCGGGCGATGCCGGTCGTGCCGCTCTACGTTGCGCTGCCGCCCTCGGCGGATGGTCCGCGGCAGGTGCGCGCGCCCGGCGGCTACGAGTGCTGGATGCTCTGCGGACACGACGCGGCCTCGGGGGCATTCTTCGAGGCGGCCGTCTGGGAAGGCTATAGCTTCGATCCGGGCTACCGCAGAATCTACCGGCGATATCGCGCCCGGCCGACTCGCTGTCGCCCGCCGGTGCCCCAGGAGTGTCCCGCGATTACGCTCTGCCTTTGGCACCAGGGCCGGCTGATCGAGCGGGTCTGGGAGCACTCGGCCGGCGAGTTCGATCGCCTCGCGGACGGCACGTGGACGTTGCGGGCCGGCGACCATCGCCAGCAGATGGTGCTTAGGGCTCTTCCCGTGCTTGCCCGGCCGGCCGAGGTGGCCGTCGGCGCACATCATGCCGTCGTGCACGGGGTTGGCCCGATCGAGGCCGAGTTCCGCGTGGACGGGCGGGTAGTGACCCTCGCCGGCCCGGGCGTCCGCCAGCACCTGTTCGGGACCCAGCCCATGGGGTGGGGATGCGGCCTGTGGATGCGCGGCTGGGTGGTCACGCAGGGCAGCGCCAGGGTATTGTGCCTCACCGCCGACCGGCGCGCGGCCGACAAACCACAGGCGTCTGTACTGGAGATGGACAGCGCAGGCGTGTGCCGGGCGCTGTCGCCGGCGGCAAGAATCACGGCCTGGAGCGGCCGCCTGCGCCCGTTTCCCGCGGCGATCGAGTGCGAGAGCGCCCTGGACCTCGGCCAGCCGCGGGTACTTGGCCGATCGGCGTTGCGTGCCCACCTGGCCTACCGGGCGAAGTTCGCGGCAGGTGAAGGCATGGCGTATTGCCAGCAGGCGCTGGGCGAAAGGAGCTGGTGGCGATGAACGATGATCGGCTTCGAACACTGGACTATGCGACGCCGCCACGCCAGCCGCGCGGATGGTCCTGCCTGGTCATCGCCGCGCTGGTCGCCGGGGGGATCGTCGCTCTGGCGCTTCTGATGTTTGTGTACTTCCTGGGAGTTCGTGTCTCATCGGCGCCCGCGCCGGTGCAGACTGCTCCGATTACGACGGCCCCCGTGAGATGAGATTTACCGTTTTGTCGGGATACCAGATGAGCAAGACTTTCTATATCAGCACGCCGATCTATTACCCCAACGCCGAGCCGCACCTGGGCCACGTCTATACGACCCTGTGCGCGGACACCATCGCCCGGTGGCACCGGCTGGCCGGGGATGACACGTTCTTCCTCACCGGAACCGACGAGCACGGCGTCAAGATGGTCAAGACCGCGGCCGAGAAGGGCATCGAGCCGCGCGAGCTTGCCGATTCGGTGGTGGCCGTGTTCCAGTCGCTCTGGGAGGAACTGGGCATTACCCACGACGACTTCATCCGCACCACCAGCGAGCGGCACAAGGCTTCCGTGCAGGCGATCGTGCGCAAGCTCATCGAGGCCGGCGACATCTACCTGGGCAGCTACAAGGGCTGGTACGACGAGGGCCAGGAGGAGTTTGTCACCGAGACCGAGGCCAAGCAGCGCAACTACCTGGCCTTCAACCGCAAACCGCTGGTGCGCTACGAGGAGCCCACGTATTTCTTTCGCCTCACCAGGTACGTGCCGAAGATCCTGGAGCACATCGAGACGCACCCCCATTTCATCCGCCCCGAGTCGCGCCGCAACGAGGTCGTCAGCAAGCTGAAGCTGGGCGTGGAGGACCTTTCCATCAGCCGCTCGACGCTCAAGTGGGGCATCCCGATGCCCAACGATCCCGGCCACGTGCTCTATGTCTGGATCGACGCCCTCAGCAACTACATCACCGCCCTGGGCTACGCCTCGGCCGACGACAGCCGCTTCCGCAGGTACTGGCCGGCCGATGTGCACCTGATCGGCAAGGAGATCCTCTGGTTCCACACGGTCTATTGGCCGGCCGTGCTGATGGGGCTGGGCTTGCCGCTGCCCAAACAGGTCTTCGCCCACGGCTGGTGGACCGCCGACGGCCGCAAGATGAGCAAGACCGAGGGGAACTTCATCGACCTGGAGCGGCTGCGGCAGGTCGTGCGAACCTGGGGCCTGGATGCCTTGCGCTTCCACCTGCTTCGTGCCGCGCCGTTCGGCAGCGACCTGGACTGGACCGATGCGGATTTCGTCAAGTCCTTCAACGAACTGGCCAATGTCGTGGGCAACTGCCTCAACCGCACGGTGAAGATGATCGGCCGGTATCGCGGCGGGGTATTGCCGGCGGCGCCGACGGGCCTAAGCGTTGCCCAGCCGGATATCGCCTCGCCTACCGACGCGCTGCCGGCGAGGCTGGCGGCGGTGTATGAAGAGCTGGCCCTGCAGCAGTGCGCGCTGTTGCCGGTGGAACTGGCCCGGTTGACCAACGCCTACATCGACGCCACCGCGCCGTTTTCGCTGGCCAAGGACCCGGCCCGCGCCGCGGAGCTCGACCTGGTGCTGAACCGCTCGGCCCAGGCCATCAAGCAGGCGCTGGTGGGGTTGCTGCCGGTGTTGCCGAACAAGGCCGCCGAGGGCCTGGCGCAACTGGGCGTGCCGGTGGCCGGCCGGACGCTGAAGGACCTCTGGGAGCCGCTGCCGGCCGGCCAGAGACTCGGCCAGGGCGAGCCGCTGTTTCCGAAAGTGCAGTAGGCAGTAGGCGGTAGGCTACTTCAGTTCCAGGACGATGACCGTGATTACCGGGTCGGGGGCGGCCGGCGGCAGGTCGATGGTGATGCCGTCCTCGCCGGCGGCGATCTTCAATGGCTTGGCATCCGCGTCGGCCAGCAGATAGGCCCTGGCGACCTGGCCCTTGACACCGGGCACCTTCAGCGGGCCGGTCGGCCAGTCGAACACGTGCAGGTACAGCCTGCCGGCCTTGGCCGTGCACCGGCCCCACGGCAGCGCCGGCAGGGGGTTGGCCGTTGTGCCGTAGATGCTCTCGCCGTTGACCTTCAGCCAGGCGCCCATCTCTTCCAGCCGCTTGACGCTCTCGTCGGGGATGATCCCCTCGGCCGTCGGGCCGACGTTCAGCAGGAAGTTCCCGCCCTTGGAGGCGATATCCACCAGTTTCCGCAGCAGGTCGGCGGCGGACTTCCAGTTCTGGTCCTTGCTCTTGTAGCCCCACGTGTCGTTCATGGTCATGCAGGTTTCCCAGTCCTTGCCGGCCACGGCCGCCGCGGGAATCTTCTGCTCGGGGGTCTGGTAGTCGCCGTCGTCGGGGCGGCCCTTGCCCACGCGGTTGTTGATGATGACCTGCGGCTGGATGGACCGGCAGAACGCCTCGAGGTCCTTGCCCTGCTCGGCCGTCCATTCACGCACCCACTGCCCGTCGAACCACATCACGCCGATCGGCCCGTAGCCGGTCAGCAGCTCCTTGACCTGGCCCTTCATGTGCTGGGCGTACTTGGGCCAGTTCTCGCCGCGGGCGTCGGGGTGGTGCCAGTCCAGGATGGAGTAGTAAAACCCCAGACGCACCCAGCCATCCTCGCGGCAGGCGTCGGCCAGTTCCCTCAGCACATCGCGTTTGAAGGGCGTGGCCATGATGTCGTAGTCGGTGAGATTGCTGTCCCACAGGCAAAAGCCGTCGTGGTGCTTGGTGGTGATCACCAGGTAGCGCTGGCCGGCGTTTCGGGCGACCTTGACCCACTGCCGGGCATCGAACTTCACGGGGTTGAACTGGGGCACGAGCCTCTCGTACTCGGGCACGGGAATCTTGGCCTTGTCCATGATCCACTCGCCGATGCCGGGGATGTCCTTGCCCTGCCACCGGCCGGCCGGGATGGCGTACAGGCCCCAGTGCACGAACATGCCGAAGCGTGCCTCGCGCCACCAGCCCATGCGGGCGTCGCGCTGTGCGGGGGTTTCGTCGGGCGGTGCGGCAAACGACACACCGGCGGTCGCCACGAGCATCAGCGCCGAGATGACTTTGTGCATGGTGCGCATGGCGGCAATTCTCGAGTTGGCGATGGCGGCGTCAAGCGGCACCGACCAGTCTCTCTTCACCTCTCCCTCCGGGAGAGGTCGCGGCGGCGCAGCCGCCGCGGGTGAGGGCGTCCGGCCATCCAGGGCGGTCACGTTTCGCCCGTCAGCGCCCGGTAGATCTCCTCAAGCACAAGGTTCGGCTTCCGCAAGACCAAATCGTCCGCAAAGCGAATCACACGGATGCCGCTTCGGGCCAACGCCTGCGTCCGGCCCTCGTCGCGGACCGCGGTGTAAGCGTCCAGGTGCTGGCCTCCGTCCAGTTCCACCGCCAAGCGTGCGGCGTGGCAGTAGAAATCCAGGATGTACGGACCGAGGGGCACCTGCCGCCGGAACTTGTGGCCCTCGAATCGCCGGGCGCGAAGCAACGTCCACAGTTTCCTCTCGGCGTCGGTGGCATCGCAGCGCATCCGGCGTGCATAGGCCAGCAGTCGCGGGTCCTGTGGCGGCTTGGGGTTCACGGCTGGCAGGATCGCGCGATGCGTCGGCCAGGTCAAGGCGCACCTGGTCGATGAGGCCCCCTCACCCGCCGACGCTGTGCGTCGGCGACCTCTCCCAGGGGGAGAGGTGAAGAAGGGCGCTCTGGCACTCTTGGCGATGTGTGCAAGCCCAAGCGCTCACCCTCGCGGCTCGTTAGAGAATGCGGGAGAAACAGCAAGGCCGCCGGAGCCAGCTCCGGCGGCCTCGAAGGACTGTCCGTATCAGCCTTGCGCTACTTCGCGTAGGGGATGATGCAGCTGTCACTCGGGTGGGCGGGAATGGCGCTGGTCCACGCGACAGTGCTCTGCCCGGACGCTGTGTAGATCTGGTCCTGGTTGACGCCGACGAACGGCGAGGTCACCCAATCCACGTGGCCGTCGTTGTACAGCACGTTCTGGCCATCCTGGTTGTGGTTCTTGCTGTTCATCAGCTTGTTCTTCTTCGAGTCACTGGCGCTGGCCGTCGGCGCCGCCAACATGTTGGCGGTCGCGGTGTTCTCGCCGTGGGCCATGTCGGCAGCGAGGGCGAAGTCCGCCGACAGCGACTGGCCCAGCCGATAGCCGGTGGTCAGGGCCGTGCCCGTGGGATAGGGGTTGGCCAGGCCGTAGGCCAGGTTCGTGGGGCCGGTGAAGTTCGACCGGGAACTGACCGGCTGGCCGCCCAGATTGTCCTTTTCAGCGCTGCCGCTGGGGCAGGTGAAAACCTCGGTGTTCAGGTCGGCGTTGCGCACCAGCAGGAACAGGCACACGGTCACGTCGTTGTTATTGACGGAAGCGCCGAACGGGTCGGTCGAAGTCGCCCCGGAGTACGCCGTCAAAGCCCCGCCGGTTACGTACTTCCCGCGCGGATACATGCCCTTGTTGTCATTGGCGTACAGCATGATGCCCTGGCCGATCTGGCGCAGGTTGCTGGCGCATTTGACGCGGTTAGCCCGTTCGCGGGCGCTGTTCAGGGCGGGCAGAAGAATCGAGATCAGCAGGGCGATGATCCCGATCACGACGAGCAGCTCGACGAGGGTGAAACCCCGCTGGCTGTGGCGACACTGCGGCTTCATGATGAAGCTCCTTTCAAGATGCGCCACAGGATGATCGCCAAGCCCCGGCGTGCCACAGCGGCCCCTCGGGCCGCCAAAACTCGATGTATGATGGCAAGCTTCGTCTTGAGGCAACCGCTAGCGCTTCGTGCGAATCCTGCGGCAAAAACCTATGCCGGCGAACGCCGCCGGCGTCATGGATCACGGCAGGTACGACCAAGCCCTGCGACGCAGACCCTCTGGGCACAGCGCCGCAGCGCTCAACCATTCACTGTATTAGATACAACGGCACGCCAAAGGTCAACACATTTTCGGCAAAGACTGCACTCCGGCCCGATGGCCGGTTGTCCATGCTCATAAACCATTGTCCCGCAGTGCCTTGCGTCATTCCATCGCAGAGGCCAAGCGGTCCGGTTTCGCGCCAGCCCTCTTGGCCGGCGGCCGCAAGAGTACTGCTGGGCCTCTGGCCGCGGCCCGCTAGCGAGCAACCAGCCGGATGAACACGGCCAGCGAGCAGCAGTTGAATGCGGCGTGGATGAAGATGGACGTCCAGAGGTTGCCGGTGCGCTCGTAGGCGTAGCCCAGGGCCAGCGAGAGCACGAAAATCGGCGGCTGCATCCACCACTCGTGCACGGCGGCAAAGGCCAGCGAGGAAAAGACGATGGCCTCCCAGCGGAGGCGCCTCTCGGCAACATCATCGCGCGGCAGGTGGCGGCGAAGGGCCGCGGCGATCAGCGTTTGCAGGTGGCCGCGGAAGAGCCATTCCTCAAAGACCGGCGCCAGCACGGCGGCGCTGGTGATGATCATCCACCGCATGAGCGGATCGGCGGTGTCGCCCAGGAGCTGGAGCATGCGGTGCTCGCCGGGATGATCGCGGCCCAGCATGTGCCACAGCAGGGGCGTCAGAAGGCTCAGCCACCACATCATGGGTACGACGACGAGCGTGCCGGCCAGGCCCTGCACGATGGCGGCCGGCAGTTGCCCGAGGCGCAGCCCCAGAGGCGCCAGCCACCGGCCGGCCATGAGCAGGTGGCCGACGGCCAGCACGGCCAGGCCGCAGGCTCCGGCGGCCGTGGTGAGCAGGACCATTTCCCTGCCGTCGAGCTCTTCGGCGGGTTGCGTTGCGGCGGAGGCGGGTTGATGGCGGGATGCAACGTAGAATGCGGGCACCATGAGCCACGCCAGCACGGCCAGGGCGAAGACGGCCAGCAGCGGTGCCAGGGGGAGCGACGGGTCGTCGCGCTGGGGGCCGGCGATGCGCCCGGGCGGCAGGGCGTGGATGAAAATGCCCACGAGCAGGCCGGCGGCGGTCATCGTCGCCAGCACCGACCAGATGATGGGTCCCGTCATCTCCATGTGCGCCGGCGGCCGTTGACATCGCGCGGGCGGAACGTGCTAATGCCCGCCCGGCAGAGGCGAAAGAGCATAGCGTGAACGACGTTCTAGACCAGATCATCGCGCACAAGCGGCAGGAGGTGGCCCAGCGGCGGCAGCGCACGCCGATGGAGGAACTGCGCGAAAGAGCGGCGGCGATGCCGCGGCCGCGCAACTTTTTCCGGGCGGTGACGACCCCCACGCGCAAGCGGCTGAACGTGATCGCGGAGGTGAAGAAGGCCTCGCCGTCGGCCGGGGTGATCCGCCAGGACTTTGATCCGGTGGCCATTGCGCGGACCTATGAACAGGCCGGCGCCGACGCGCTGAGCGTGCTGACGGACGAGAAGTTCTTCCAGGGGCACCTGGACTACATCGCGGCGGTGCGGCAGGCGGTGAAGCTGCCCGTCCTCCGCAAGGACTTCATCATCGACCCGTACCAGGTGTATGAGACGCGGGCGGCCGGGGCCGATGCGGTGCTGCTGATCGCCGAGTGCCTGGAGATCAGCCAACTGATCGACCTGCAGATCCTGGCCACGGAGCTGAACATGACGTGCCTGATCGAGGTGCACGACATGGAGAACCTGATCCGCGTGCGCGACCGGGTGATCGGCTTTCCGCATCCGGGGTACAGCCTGCTGGGGATCAACAACCGCGACCTGCGGACGTTTGTCACGGACATCGGCACGACGCTGCGGCTGGCCGAACTGGTGGAGGACCGGGGGGTGCTGGTCAGCGAAAGCGGCATCGCGACGGCGGGGGATGTCAGGAAGCTGGAGGCCGCCGGGATCCGCGCGGTGCTGGTGGGCGAGACGCTGATGCGCTGCGGCGATGTGAAGGCCACGATGCAGGAGCTGTTCGGGCCGTGACGACCGCGCCGGGCTATCTCGTTCCGTATCTGCGGGCCTTGCGTCGGCACGGGCCGTCGGTGCAGGCGCTGTTGTGGGCCAGCCGCCAGAGCCAGCAGCGGCGCTTCGAGGCGCTGACGCGGATGTACGACTTCGCCGGCAAGCGCCTGCTCGACGCCGGATGCGGCTGCGGCGACCTGCTGGGATACCTTCAGTCGCGCGGCATCCGGCCGAAACAGTACATCGGCCTGGAGGCGGTGGGAGAACTGGCCGAAACGGCACGGATTCGCTGTGGCGAGGAAGCGCAGATCGTCCAGTGCGATTTTCTGCGCGAGCCGCTGCGGCTGTTCGTGGGGGCCGACGTGGTGGTGTTCTGCGGGTCGCTGAACACGCTGGGCGCCGACGATTTCCGCTCGTGCATTGGCCGTGCCCACGATGCGGCGGGGGAGGCGGTGGTGTTCAACTTCCTGGCCTCGCCCGCGCTGGCCGGGGCGGATTACCTGACGTGGCATGCGCCGGCCGAGGTGGTGGAGTTCGCGCGGACGCTGGGGGCGGACGTGGACCTGCTGGCGGACTACCTGGAAGGCGATGCGACGGTGCGGCTCAGCAAGCGCCCAGCACGTTGACCGGCAGCGTGCCGTGGCCCAGGGGCTGGGCGCGCTCGATGGCCCGGTTCACCAACTGCTTGGCATGGCTCACGGCATCGGCCAGCGGCCGGCCCAGGGCCAGTGCGGCCGCGATGGCGGCGGCAAAGGCGCAGCCGCTGCCGTGGTTGCGGCCGGCGGGTTGCAGCGGCCCGGCGATTTCGACGCAGTCGCGCCCGTCGAACAGCACGTCCACCATGCGGCCGCCGGCCTCGATGGCCTTGACGACCACGGCCGAGGCGCCCATGGCCGCGATGCGCCGGGCGGCGTCGCCGGCGGCGGCGACGGTTGTCAGCGAGGCCGGGTCGGCGCCGATGAGGGCGGCGGCCTCGCGGCGGTTGGGCGTGACGATCGTCGCCAGCGGAAACAGCAGCTTCTTCATCGACTCCACGGCATCGTCGCGCAACAGCGGATCGCCGCTCTTGGCGACCATGACCGGATCGCACACCAGCGGGCGAAGCTCGTTGCGGGCGACGGCGTCGGCCACGGCGGCGATGATGGCCGCATCGCCGAGCATGCCGGTCTTGGTGGCGTGGATGTCCAGGTCCACGGCGACGGTGTCGATCTGGTTGGCCACCAGGGCCGGCGGCAGGAGCATGGCATCCCGCACGCCCAGCGTGTTCTGGGCGGTGATGGCCGTGATGGCGCTGGCGCCGTGCACGCCCATCATGGCGAAGACGCGCAGGTCCACCTGGATGCCGGCGCCGCCGCAGGAATCGGAGCCGGCAATGGTGAGGGCGGTTTTCATGGGTCAATCAGCTTCCCAAACAGCGTCATGCCGCGGGCATCGACGATCTCAACGTCCAGGATGCGGCCCTTCATCGCCGCGTCGCCATCGAAACACACCACCTGGTCGCCGCGGGTGCGGCCGGTGAGCTGGAGGCGCCGAGCCGTTGCGGCGTTGCCGCTGGGCCTCCGCTGCCAGCCCAGCTCCACGCGGGCGCTGCCGTCGTGGCTCGAGCGGCCCGCCAGGGGGCTGGCGCCTTCGACCATCACCTCGACGGTTTGCCCGATCATCTGCCGGTTCAGTTCCGCCGAGACTTCCTGCTGCACGGCCAGCAGCTGGTTGTTGCGGCGGCGCAGGGTGGCGTCGTCCACGTCGCAGGGCCTGCGGGCGGCCGGCGTGCCGGGGCGCGGCGAGTATTTGAAGATGAAGCTGTTCTTGAAGCGGCAGCGGCGGATCAGCTGCATCGACGCTTCGTGGTCGGCCTCGGTCTCGGTGGGGAAACCCACGATGAAATCGCTGGCGATGCACAGGTCGGGCATCATCTGACGGGCCTTGTCGATCAGTTCCAGGTACTGGCCCGACGTGTACCCGCGATTCATCAGCCGCAGGATGCGGTCGCTGCCGCTCTGGGCGGGGATGTGCAGGTAGCGGCAGATCCGCCGGCAATCGCGCATGGCGGCCAGCGCCTCGTCGGTGAAATCCCGCGGGAAACTGGTGACGAAGCGCAGACGCGGCAGGTCGGGAGCGGCCTCGTGGACCAGGTAGAGCAGTTCGGCGAAGCTGGTTACGCGCCCGTCGCCGTGGGCGTAGGCGTAATGGTTGACGGTCTGGCCCAGCAGCGTCACCTCGCGAGCCCCGGCGTCCACCAGCATCTTCACCTCGTCGATGATGTGGGCCGGCGGGCGGTGCACCTCGGGCCCTCGCGTATAGGGCACGATGCAGTAACTGCAGTGTTTGTCGCAGCCGCGGGTGATGCGGACATAAGCTTGCGCCACATCGTCGGCCGCCGACACGCTGCGCGACAGGTCCAGCAGTTCCAGCGAGTCTTCGGCCGCGGCGAGCGTGGAGGAGCGGCGCATGGCGGAGCCCATCAGGGCCACCTGGCGAGCGCCAGGCCCGCATCCGGCCACCACCGCGTTGTGGACCAGCGCCGGCAGCTTGTCCAGTTCGGCCGGGCCGCAGAGGATGTCCACGTGCGGGTGCTTGCGGAACATCGCCGTGCCTTCGCGCTCGGCCATGCAGCCGATGACGCCGATGACCAGCTCCGGCCGGCGGCGCTTGGCCCGGCGCAGCTCGCCCAGGCGCGACCAGACTTTCTGCTCGGCGTGCTCGCGCACGGAACAGGTGTTGAAGAGGATCACGTCGGCGGCGTCGCGGTCGGCGACCGGCTCATAGCCGTGGGCGCGGAGCTGCCCCAGAACCAGCTCGCTGTCGAGCTCGTTCATCTGGCAGCCGAACGTCTCCAGGAAAAGCTTCCGCCGCATGACCGTCAATCATAGCTCGACGGTCTTGAGTTTCCCCACGTCAAACGGGAAGTGGGCCTCCCGGGCGATCTGGGCCAGGGCGTCGATCTCGGCCTTCGTGAACAGCAGCCCGCCGTGCCTGGCGCTGAGGGCCGCGGCGCCAGCCTCGATCTGCCCCGGAAGCATGGCCCCCTCGTTGCCGTGGCCGAGGATGTCCTCGATGACCGCCTTGACATTCTGCTGCTGCGAGCGGCCCGCGGCGAAGTTGTCTCCGCTGATGGCCTCGGGTCGGATGCACTGGAAAAAGAAGCAGCAGGTGCCTTTTTCGCCGGGCGGAACCCTGTCCCAGCGGTTGCGGATGGTCGGCAGCGACCCGCCGATGTACGCCGCGTACAGTTCGTCGATCAGGGACAGGCCGTAGCCCTTGTGCTGGCCGAACGGCAGCAGCGCCTTGACCTTATTGGGGTCGGTGGTCTCCTTGCCGTTCTCATCGACGGCGCATCCGGCCGGCAGGGGCTTGCCCTCGCGGGCGAACTGCTGCACGCGGCCCATCGCGACGGTGCTGGTGGCCCAGTCGATGCAGATGGGGAAGCCCACGATGTCGCGGGTGGGAAACGCCCAACTGTGCGGGTTGGTCCCCAGCGTCGGGAACTTCCCGCCGAAGGGCACGACCTCGGCCAGAGCAGCCGTGCAGCAGGTGTAGGCGATGTATCCCTTGTTGGCTGCGTCGATGACGTATCCGCCGCCCCAGAGGTAGTGGAAGGCGTTGTCCACCGCCACGGCGCCGATGCCGTACTCGTCGGCCAGTTTCATGGCGGTGTCCATGGCCTCGAAGGCCACGGCCTGTCCCAGCTTGCGGTTGGCGTTCCAGCGGGCGACGGCCTTGTAGTTGCCGGGCAGCTTCTCGATGGCCGCGCCGGGCCTGCACCCGCCGGCCTTCGAGCCGAACAGTTCGTCCAGGTGCAGGGCCTTGATCACGTTGTGGGTCTTGATGCCGTGCCAGGCCGTCAGCTCGGAAAACCGCGCCGCGGCCTGCGCTTCGTCGGCCGTGTAGCCGCGGCTGCGGTACGCGGCCACCACCAGGTCGAAATGGGTCCTTGTCGGGACGAGGTAGTTGGTCATATCTGTCCGTCCTGAGTTGCCTGGCAAAGCCCTGCGGCGGGCTCTGCTCGCCGCGTTTCGCTGCGGAAGGCGGGTACGGGCCGCCCTGGCTTCTTCGCATACCCCGCCCTACGCTCCGCGTGCCGTGAGCTGCTCCATCGTTCGCCGGTAGATCTCCTCGGGCGTCCCGGCGGCCGAGACCGTCACCAACAGCTTGCGCTGGCGGTAGTAATCGGCCAGCGGCTTGGTGAGGTTCTCGTAGGCCTCCATGCGGACGCGGATCGCTTCGGGGCGGTCGTCCTCGCGGATGATCAGCCGCCCGCCGCACTCGTCGCAGATGCCTTCCTTCCGGGGCGGCCGGCCGGTCACATGAAACACCGCCTTGCAGTTGGCGCAGGTGCGCCGCCCGCCCAGCCGCGAGATGATTTGCTCGACGGGCAACTCATAGCTGATGACCGTGCTGAGTTTCAGGCCGTTCTGATCGAGCAGTTCGTCCAGCGCCCTGGCCTGTGCGACGGTCCGCGGAAAGCCATCCAGCAGGAAGCCGCCGCCGCACTTGAGGCAGTCCACTCGCTCGCGCACCAGGTCCAGCACGATCTCGTCGGGCACCAGCTCGCCGCGCTTCATATAGCCCAGGGCATGGTTCATCGCCGGACTTCGCTCGCACTCGGCCAGATTCTTGGCTGCCCGGAACACGTCGCCGGTGGACAGGTGGCAGGCGCCCAGGCGCTGATGGAGCAACTCGGCCTGGGTGCCCTTGCCCACGCCCGGCGCGCCCAGCAGCACCAGCCGCCAGGGAGACGCCTGCGCCTCGGGAATGGAACAACACTGCGCCTGGGGACCCTTGAGCCATCTCGCCCGGTCGGATTCCCCGCCGGCCCTGGTGGTCTCGCTCATCGTTCGAATGCTCCTTTGCGGCAAGCCGGAGGATCGCCGGCCAACGGGACCATCCTATCTGGGGATGCCTGATTGCCAAGTGCTTCATTGACCGGCCGGCGCGATGGCGATCTGGGGTCGGCCGGGTTTCGGCCAGTCCGTGTGGAAGAACCTGCCGCGGGGCTGGTCGGTGCGCTCGTAGGTGTGGGCGCCGAAGTAGTCGCGCTGGGCCTGCAGCAGGTTGGCCGGCAGCCGCGCGCTGCGATAACCGTCGTAGTAGGCCAGGGCGCTCATGAAGGCCGGCGCCGCGATGCCGTTGGCTGCCGCCAGCGACACCACCCTGCGCCAGTTGGCCTGGCCGTTGCGGATCTGCCTGGCGAAGTACGGGTCCAGCAGCAGGTTCACCAGGTCGGGTTTGCGGGTGTAGGCGTCGGTGATCTTCTGCAAGAACCGTGCGCGAATGATGCACCCGCCGCGCCAGATGCTTGCGATGGTCGCGAAGTCCAGTTTCCACTTGTACTCGTTCTGGGCCTCGGCCATGAGCTGGAAGCCCTGGGCATAGGCGCAGATCTTCGAGCAGTACAGCGCATCGCGGATGGCAGCGATCAGGGCCGACTTGCCGCTTCGCTGCGGCTTGACGGCCGGGCCCTTGAGCCGGCGCGATGCGGCGACGCGCTGCTCCTTGAGCGCGCTCATGCACCGGGCGAAGACCGCCTCGGCGATGCTGTTGGCCGGAATGCCCAGGTCCAGGGCGTTGACGCTCGTCCACTTGCCCGTGCCCTTCTGGCCGGCGGCGTCCAGCACGTAGTCCACCAGGTAGCCGCGCTTGTTGACCGGGTCGCGCTGCTGAAGGATGTCGGCGGTGATCTGGATCAGGTACGAGTCCAGGTCCCCGGCGTTCCACTGGCCAAAGACCTGTGCCAGTTGCGGGGCCTTCATGCCCAGCAGACGGCTCATCAGCCAGTAGGCCTCGCCGATGAGCTGCATGTCGATGTACTCGATGCCGTTGTGGATCATCTTGACATAGTGACCGGCGCCGTTGGGGCCGATGTAGGCCGTGCACGGCACGCCGCCCGCCACGGGCTTGCCGGGGGCGTAGTCCTCCAGGGGCCTGCCGGTGCGGGCATCGACCTTGGCGGCGACGGCCTCCCAGATCGGCCGCAGATGCTGCCACGCCGCCGCGTCCCCGCCGGGCATCATGCTCGGGCCGAAGCGCGCCCCCAGTTCGCCGCCGCTTACGCCCGAGCCGAAGAACTTGCACTGCTGGGCATATTGCTTTTCGCGGCGCATGGTGTCGGTCCACAGCGAGTTGCCGCAGTCCACGACGATGTCGTCGCTTTCCAGCCCGGCCTCGATCAGCTGCTGCACCACGCCATCGACGGCCGGTCCGGCCTTCACCAGGATCAGGATCTTCCGCGGCCGCCTGATGGCTGCGACAAACGCCTTCAGGTCCGCGTAGCCGCTGATCCGCGCTGCCGACGGCTCCTCGTGGGCGATCTTCGCCAGCCACTGCTCCATGGTCGCGGTGGTGCGGTTGTACACCGCCACGTTGAACCCATGGTCGGCCAGGTTCAGCACCAGGTTCTGGCCCATGACGGCCAGGCCGATCAATCCCACATCCGCCAACGTTTGCTCATTCACGGTGATGCTCCTTGTGGTCGGGTTCCATGCTCGTCTGCCGGCACAGGCACTGCATGAACGCCCAGGCCCTCCGCCAGCGCTGGCCCCTGGTCCAACACCACGACGCCCTTCCGGTCTGCCGCTGAGGGCCATGCCTGGATCGATCCTATCCGGCCGCGGCAGGCTCTGCCAACACCCGCTATTTCCGCAGGATCGCCAGGAACTTTTTCAGTTTCACCTGCCCCGTTTCCGTGTTGAACTGCAGCTCCTCGAACACGCCTTCCTCCAGTCCATTCTGGTCCAGCTGCCGGCCGGGATTGCCCTCGGTGCCCGCCGCCACCAGCCAGTGCGTCGTCGGGTCGTAATCCATCGACTGCAGCTTGTACATCTTGTCGGCCGTCACCAGCGTCAGGCCCCCCTCGGCCCGCAGGCGCTTCAGCCGCATTTGCGACAGCGGATCGGCCACATCGGCCTGGACCAGGCTGCTGTCCTGCTGTCGCGACGGCTCCAGATCGGCCACGACGCGGTCGGCGTGCATCTGCACCGCCGTGGCTTGCGCGGCGGCTCCCTGGTGAGCGATGTGCACCTCGCCCTCCACGACCAGCCGGCTGGCCGGCTCCTCATAGACCAGGTGCTTCTTCCACGCGATGGCCGTCTGCCCGCGGAGGCTGGTCGGGTCGGCCGGACGGGTCGCCGGCTCGTCTGCAACGTCCTGGCGGCGGTCGATGAAGAACATCCGGCCCTCGCCGGGAATGCTCAGCCTCCGCCCGCCCTGTTCCACGACGATGCTCCCGGCCTCCAGGTGCAGGCGTCGCACGAGCTGCCCCTGGCCGTCGGCCAGCACCGACGTCACCGTCGCGTCATTCTCCAAAGTGATGTCGCGCAGCTGCTTGGATGCCACCTGCGCGAACTGCTCGATGCCCGCCGGCGGAGTCTTGTCCGCCGGCCGGGAGCCGGCCGCTGCGGGCCTGTCGGCGAGGTTCAGCACCGCCTTGTCCGCCTTGGCCGTGTTCAACGTTCCATCGGCCATCTGCTGCACGGCCATCACGGCGCCCAGACACTCGATGCGGTTGGTGGCGCCGCTGGCCACCAGCCGCGTGCGCCAGCGCACCTCCACCGGCTCGGCGGGAGCATGGGGCGCCGGTCGCCGCACCGTCGTGAGCGTGCCGGGACCCTCGACGGCCAGACGCCGGGCACTCTTGGCGCTGTCCATCTCGACCACCGGCCCCTTGAGCAGCGAGTCCTCCTTCCACAGCATCGCCGGCTGGCCCAGCAGCGTAACGTGGGGCTCGCCGTCGGGCATCTCGACGCGCATCACGTCGGCCCAGGCGCCGGCCCCATCGCGCCCCCGCACGAGCACCGCGCCGTGGGTCACTACGCTCTGCACGTCGCCCGCGGCAAAGCGCGCGGCGCTGTCGGGACGGCTTGTCGGCCGGCTGGTCGGCGGGTGCAAAGTCAGCAGCAGCGACGAGCACGACAGGTCTTCCAGGTCGTCGCGGGTATAGACCTCGCCGTCGGCCGAGACCTGCCGCGCATACAGCCGCCCGGCGGCATCCCGCGCCGTTTCCAGCGTCAGCCGCTGGCAGTCGATCGACCGGGCCGCCGCGACATCCTTCACGACGCAACGCACATCCCCCGATGCGCTCAACCGCCGCAGCGCCGCGTCGGCCACGGCCGGACGCGTGGACGGCGCCGAGGCGTCGGATCCGTGCGGCTCGAATCGCAGGTCCAGCGTTCGCGATCGCAGCGACAACTGCGGATGCTCTACCAGCACGTTGCCCTCGACCTGGGCGCGGTCGATGGCCAGTCGCCCGCCGCTCTGCTGGGCAAACAGCAGCGTGCATCGCTCATCCCACTGGGCCGACAGCACATCGCGGTGCTCGCCGGGTTGGCCCTGGCCCTCGACGGGGAGGATGGCTTGGCCGGCGCCCGACAGCGAGCCGCGGGCGCGGTCGAACTCCATCCGCGCACTGGTCAGTTGCGCGCCCTGCACGTCGCGCAAGAACACCGGCCGCTGCGGCGAGCCCTCCAGCAGCATCGCCTGCGTTTCCGTCCAGACGGTCAGCGCCGCACACTGCATTTCGCTTCCCAGCCTTCGTGCACGAATCGGCTGCTCGCCGCCGAGCAGACGAAGGATGGCGTGCCCGGCCGCAACGGTCGGCGCCGTCACCGTTTCCAAGGGCACGACCGTCAGCGGCCCGGCCCAGGTGATGACGATCGGCTCGGACGGCTGGGTGGCGGGTGGGCGGTCGCGGTCGCGGGCGGCGCGGCGGGTGGCCGGCGCGTGCGGAGCGGTGGTTGGACCGGGCCCGTCGTCCGATGGTTCGGCCAGAAAATCGACCTGCATTCTGGCGGCCGTGACGTGCACATCCTGTCCGTGCGTGATGAGAAGCTGGTCCTGAAAGGTGGCCCGATAGAGCGCCGGCGTGTCGGGCCGCCGCAGCGGCGCCGGCCGCGGCGGCGGCTGGCGACGGCGCTCCGATGGCACGGCCTCGGCCGCGGCACGCCGGTCGGCCGAGACCAGCATCGCCGAAGAGGCCGGGCCGGCCGCGGCCTGCGGTTGCGGCAGGTAACGCCGGGCGTTCTTGATCACCATGCGGTCGCCGTGGGCGACCTGCAACAACGAGAGGCGTTGCTCGCGGTCGTTCCAGCGGATCTCCAGCCCGCGGCCGGAAAAGTCGTATTCCTCGCCGCGGACGGTGAGGGGAACCTGGTCGGCGCGGACGAGCGTGCCGGACTCGTCGAGGAACGGCTCGGTGTAGATGCGGAAGCGTTCGCTGTCGAAGGCAATGTTGTTGACCTGGAGGGTGAGCGTCACGCGCGGCGGTGTGCCCTCCAGCAGGTGCATCGTCACGCCGCGCAACTGGCCCTGCGTGGGCGGGGCGGTCGTGCCCGAGGAAAGGCCGTGCTCCGCCCCCGGGGGCGCGCTGATGGTGCCGCTTTCGCCGCGGATCCGCAGGCTGCGCCCTCCGCCCAGCAGGAACTCGGCTTCCGGGGCGGCCAGGGCGATGCGGCCGTCTTCCTGCGGGTCAGCGCGTTTGGCCCGCAGCCGCGAGGCGACCTGCCCGGTGTGCTGGTCGTAGGTTTCCCACCACGGATTCTCCACGCCCCCCACGAGCACGGGCGAGGTGGTGGGGGGCCTGGCCACGCCGATCGGTCCGCCGCCGCCGGGCCCCGTCGACTCCGGCTGGCTCCACCAGTACAACCCGAAGCCCACGAGCAGCACGAACGCGGCAAGCAGGATGACCAGAAGAGATCTCATGCGATGGCCTTTGTGTCGTCCGCCCCGGTCAGGTTTCGTTGGTTGCCTCCACGTCGAGCATCCGCAGAACCACCAGGTCCTGTATGTCGATCAACCCGACGGGGCGCTGGTTCTCATCCACCACCGGCAGCTCGTCGATGCGATGTTTCTTGAGGATAGCCATCGCCTCGCTGGCCAGGGCGTCGCCGGAGATGCGCTTGGGATCGCGCGTCATCACCTGGGCGATGGGGCGATTGAGAACGGACGCATCCCCGTCGGTCAGCAGCCGGCGCAGGTCGCCGTCGGTAAAAAGCCCGCTGAGCCGGCCGGTCGGGTCCACCAGGATCACGGCGCCGCTGCGCCGCTTGATGCGGCTGACCTCGCGAAGCACCTGTGCGACGGTCAGGCGGTCCGAGGCCACCGGAAGATTCACGCCGGCGCGGAACGTCATGGCCTCGGAGACCTTGATGAGCCTGCGCCCGAGTTGCCCGGCCGGGTGGAACAGCGCAAAGTCCTCGGCCGAGAAGTTGCGAAGCTTCATCACGGTCAGCGCCAGGGCATCGCCCAGGGCCAGCATGGCGGTGGTCGAGGCGCTGGGGGCCAGGCCCAGGGGGCAGGCCTCGTCGATCTTGCCCAGGCGCAGGACCACGTCGGCGTGACGCGAGAGGGTGCTGTTGTCGCCACGGGTCATGGCGATCACGGGGTGCTCGAGTTTCTTGACGATGCTGAGCATGCGAAGAATCTCGTCGGTCTCGCCGCTGTAGGACAGCATCAGCACCAGGTCGCCCCGGCGGATGGAGCCCACGTCGCCGTGCACGGCCTCGGCCGGCGAGAGGAAATGGCTGGGCGTGCCCGTGCTGGAGAACGTCGCCGAGACCTTTCGGGCCACCAGCCCCGCCTTGCCCACGCCGGCCACCAGCACCGCCCCGGGGCATTGCAGCACCATGCGCACGGCCTGCTCGAAGCGGTCGTCGATGGCGTCGATCATGCGCGCCACCGCAGCCGATTCGGTCCGCAGCACCTGCCGCGCGAAATCTCCGATCGATTCATCCATGAAAACGGGTCCGGCGAGCGAATCGTCCGACCGTGCGGGATTATCGGCCGCACCGGGGTTAAATCAACTTCGTCGCATCCGGGGCGGCCTGAAGTCGGCCGTCCTGCAGCAGCAGAATGCGGTCGGCCCTTTTCGCGAGGGTGCGGTCGTGGGTGACCATGACGATCGTCTGGCCGCGGTCGCGGTGAAGCCTTTCCAGCAGCGACATGATCTGCCGGCCGGTCTCGGCGTCCAGGTTGCCCGTGGGCTCGTCGGCGAAGACGATCCGCGGCTGGTTCATCAGGGCCCGGGCGATGGCGACGCGCTGTCGCTCGCCGCCGGAGAGCTGGGCGGGCCTGTGACGCAGACGGTGGCCCAGGCCCAGATCCTCCAGGAGCTGCTGGGCGGTCTGTCGGAGCCGCTGGCGAAGCGACAGGTAGCGCAGAAAGGAATGCTCGACCATGGCGGCCAGCATCGTGTTCTCCAGCACGTTCAACTCGGGCAGCAGGTGGTAGAACTGGAACACGAAACCGAACTGGCGATTGCGCACCGCGCTGCGGGCGGAACTGCTCATCGTCGCCACATCGATGCCTTCGAAGCTGACGGTGCCGGCATCGGGGCAGTCCAGCGCGCCCAGCAGGTGCAACAGCGTGCTCTTGCCCGAGCCGCTGCGGCCCTCGATGGCGACGAACTCGCCCGGGGCCACGGCCAGGTCCACGTTCTTCAACACGGCGATCTGGCTGTCGCCCATGCGGAAGGTCTTGCGGAGGCCACGGGCGTGCAGCAGGGCGGCTATTCCCATCGCAGCGCCTCCACGGGATTCAGCGCCGCGGCGCGGAGGGCCGGCAGCAGCGCCCCGGCGATGGACGCCACCACCGCCACGGCGGGGATGATCACCGCGTCCCACGGCGACATGGTGTTGGGAATGGAGTCGAACAGATACACCTGCGGGTCCCACATCTGCACGCCCATCACCCGGCCCATCCACAGGTGCAGCTGGTTGATGTGGTGCACGATCAGCCAGCTCAGCAGCAGGCCCAGCAGGCTTCCGACCAGTCCGATGGCTGCGCCGTAGCCCAGGAAGATGGCGGCCACGCCCTGGCTGGTGGCGCCGACGGCCTTGATGATGCCGATGTCGCGGGTCTTCTCGACGACGATCATGTAGAAGATGCAGCCGATCATGAAGATGGCCACGATGCTGATGATGCCGAACAGGAACGTCACCAGCACCTTCTCCTTCTCCACGGCGCCGATCCACAGCGCATGGAGCTGGTCCCAGGTCTGCACGGTGTAGGGCTTGCTCCGCAACACGAACGAGCGGTCGTCCAGCAGCCCCTTCCTGCGGGCCACGGCGTCGATGATCTGCTCGATGCGGTCGCGGGCGGCGTAGAGGTCCTGGCCGGGCCTCAGCGCGATCTGGATCTCGCGGGTGCGTGCGGGCTGGTTGGCGTTGGCCTCCATCCCCAGCTCGCGCTGGAGCTTGTCGAAGGCGATGTAAACGGTGTTGGAGTCGTAGATGTGCACGCCGGTGTGGCTGTCATCCACGATGCGATAGTAGTCCACCGACTTGCGGATGTCCTGAACCCCCGAGGCGTCGGCATCCAACGGCACCAGCGTAAGGCTGACCCAGACGTCATACATGCGGCTGGGCCGCTGCGGCTCCTTGCCGAACTCCGTGCGGCGGATGCCCACCACCCCCGTGCCGACGATCATGCCGTGGCGGATGCGGCTGTTCTCGTCGGCCTGCCCCGGCAACAGCGCAAAGGATACCTTCCCGTCCGGACCCACCCGTTGCAGGTGCAGCGAGCGGGCGAAACGGTTGACGCGGCCCACGTCGGGCGGATAGCCCACCACCTGCACGCCGTCCATGATCTCCTTCTGGATGTTGATCAGGCCGAAGGTGCGGATGACGGGGATGGCCGCCTGGACCTCGGGCAGCTTCTCGACCTCGGCGATCATCTCCTGGTAATAGGGGAAACCGGCGATCGACTCGCCGCGGACGATCACGTCGCCGCTGAGGCCGTGGAACGATTCGCGGAACATCCTCAGCCACCCGCCCATGACGCTGACAACCACCAGCACCATCGTGGTGCACAGCATCACCGCCACCAGCGACACCCAGGCGATCCGCCGCTTGCGAAGATACTTGAGAATGAGATGCAGTTTATACACGACGAGGATGATGGATGAGCGGTGATGGACGCCGGTCGGGGCATTGCTCCTGGCGTGGCGCCAGGTGCGGCCGCGCCGGTTGGCCATCCGCCGGCTCCGCTGCGCCGTCAGGCCCTTTGCCTGCGATGTTGCCCTTGCGCCCGGTGCTTTGCGCGACCGGCCGGACCCGTCGCGCGATGCCCGTCTCTCCTTTCAATACGCTCGCTTCCCGTTCCTGGCCACCCGTCGCCATGCCCCCGTGCCTCACCGCTTCTGCTGCAGCGGCCGCAGCAGAGGAAACAGGATGACATCCCGAATGCTCTCGGCGCCGCTCAGCATCATCACCAGCCTGTCCACTCCCAGTCCCATGCCGCCGGCGGGGGGCATTCCGTATTTCAGCGCCGTCAGAAAATCCTCGTCCACCTTCTGCCGCTGCTCCTCGTCGCCCACCTGCTGGCGAAAGTGCTTTTCCTGCACCTCCGGGTCGTTGAGTTCCGTATAGCCCGGCGAGATCTCCACGCCGTTGATGATCAACTCGTACACATCCGCAAAGTACGGGTCGTCCCGGCTCTCGCGGGCCAGGGGGATGACCACGCTGGGCACGTGCGTCACGAAGCACGGGTCGATCAACGTCGGCTCGATGAGCTTCTCGAACACCTCGACCAACTGCTCGGCCGGCGAGCCGTGCAGTCTCAGGTCCTTGCCCGGGTTCCTGGCGCGCAGGTCGCGGATCTGCTCAGCCGTCAGCGGCTGCTTGTCAAACTGCCAGCCCGTTCGCTCGTGAACCAGATCCACCATCCTCACCCGCCGCCACGGCCTCTCCAGATGGATGACCTTCTTCTCCGTGCCCTCCGCGTCTCCGTGGTGAATCTGGAGACTTCCCAAGACGTTCTGGGCGATCTGGCAGATCATCGACTCCACCAGCTCGGCCATCGTCTCCCACGAGCCAAACGCCTCGTAGGCCTCGAGCATCGTGAACTCGGGATTATGCCGCGGGCTGATGCCCTCGTTGCGGAAGTTGCGGTTGATCTCGAATACCTTCCGGAATCCGCCCACCAGCAGGCGCTTCAGATACAGCTCCGGCGCGATCCGCAGGTACAGGTCGATGTCCAGCGCGTTGTGATGCGTCACGAAAGGCCTCGCCGCCGCGCCGCCGGCCAGCGGCTGCATCATCGGCGTCTCGACTTCGACGAACCCTCGCCCGGCCATGAACCTGCGGATTTCGTCCACCACGCCGATGCGCAGCTTCATGGTCCGCATCACCTGCGGGTTGGCCCACAGGTCCACATAGCGCTGACGATACCGCAGTTCCACATCCGACAGGCCCTCCCACTTGGCCGGCGGGGGCAGCAGCGCCTTGGCCGCCAGGCTCAGCTTCGTCGCCCAGACGGTGATCTCGCCCTTGTTGGTCGTGCCCAGCGGACCCTCGACAACGACCAGGTCTCCCAGGTCGATCAGCGACCGCACCTGCCAGGCCGTCTCGTCCAGACGCTTGCGGTCCAGGGCCGCCTGCAGGTCGCCGCTCTCGTCTCGCAACGTCAGGAAGCTGAGCTTTCCCATGTCGCGCTTGAGCATGATCCGGCCGGCCACCTTCACCTTCGGCCCGCCGTTATGGCCCATCTCGGGCGTGTAAAGCCGCCGCACTTCGTCCAGCGGCCGCAGCCCTGTCGTGGCCGAGCCGTAAGGATCCACGCCCAGCTCGCGCAGTTTCTGGAGCTTTTGCCGCCGCTCCTGCTCGTATAGATTGACTGGTTCGTCCATCGAGGTCGGCACGATGATAGTGGCGCCACGGGTCCTGTCAAAAACGCCCCTCCTGCCCGGAGCCGCGGCCATCGTGCTGCTGACGCTTGTGGTCTATTGGCCGGCGCTGGCCGGCGACTTCGTCTGGGATGACAACTGGCTGATCGTCGGCAGCCCCATGGTGCAGGACCGCGGCGGGCTGGTGCGGACGTGGGTCAGCCGCGACCAGCCCGACTACTTCCCCCTGACCTACAGCCTGTGGTGGGTGCAGTGGCGGCTGTGGCACGGCAGCCCCGTGGGGTTTCACATCGTCAACGCGATGTTGCACGCCGCGTCCGCGGTGCTGCTGTGGCGGGTGCTCAACGCCGCGGGCATCCCGGCGGCATTCCTGGCCGCCATCGCCTTCGCGGTCCATCCGGTGAACGTCGAAACCGCCGCGTGGATCTCCCAGACCAAGAACACGCTTCCCATGGTGTTCATGCTGCTGAGCCTGCTTGCATGGTCGCGATTCGAGCGCAGTCCCCGATCCGGGTGGTATGCGGTGTCCCTGGCCTGCTTCATGCTTGCTCTGCTGGCCAAGACTTCGGTGGTCATGATGCCGCTGGTGCTGGTGCTCTGGAGTCTGTGGCAGCGCCAGCCGCTGCGGACCATCGCCTGCCGCACGGGTCCGTTCTTCGGAGCATCGCTGGCGCTGGGCCTGCTCACGATGCAGTTTCAGCACGCATCGTCCATTGCGGACATGGTGCGAACCGACGGCCCGCTCTCGCGCACGCTGGGGGCGGCCGCTGCCCTGGGGTTCTACCTTCTCAAGGCCCTCTGGCCGCGCGATCTGCTGTTCGTGTACCCGAGGTGGTCGATCGATCCGGCCTCGGTCCTGTGGTACCTGCCGCTGGCGGGGCTGGTGATGGTTGTGCTCGTGCTGATTGCCGTGCGTCGCACCTGGACCCGCGTCGTGCTGCTGGCCTTGAGCTGCTACGCGGCGATGCTCCTGCCGGTGCTGGGGTTCTGGAACATCTCCTATATGCGTTTCTCGCTGGTGGCCGACCACTGGCAGTATCACGCCATGCCCTTCGTGCTGGCGCTGGTGGCCGGCGGCGGGGCGTGGCTGTTTGCCGAAATGCCGACGTGGCTGCGGCTGGGCCTCGCCGCCGCGTGGGTGACCATGCTGTCGATCTGGTCCTTTCACCACGCCGCGGTCTTCCGCAGCGAACGGGCCCTCTGGACGGATACGGTGCAACGCAACCCCGGGGCGTTTCTGGCTCAGGCGCGGCTGGGCCTGGTCCATGCCGGCGCTGGCGACTGGCCTACCGCCGTCCAGTTCTTTCGCGCGGCTCTGGCCGTCAAGGAGGACTTTGCCGATGCACACCACAATCTGGCCGACGCGCTGGTGGAGATGGGGCAAATGGATGAGGCCGTCAGGCACTATCGGCGGGCCATCGAAATCAACTCCGGCTACGGCCGCCGGTCGCCCGACCTGGCCCGCAACTACAGCAACCTGGGCAGGGCGCTGATGCTCATGGGGCGGCTGGACGAGGCGGCGGCGGCGTTGGCGCGGGCGGTCGAAGTGGATCCGCGGCTGCCCTCGCCGCACAACCGGCTGGGCTATCTGTGCCTGCAGCAGGGCCGCATGGACGAGGCGATCGCGCACTTCCGCGAGGCGATCCGGGTGGCTCCCCGGTCCCCGGATGGGCACTACAACCTCGCGAACGCCTTGGCAGCCAGGGGCGACTATGCGCGGGCGGTTGAGCATTTCCAGGCGGCCTTGGCGCTGGATGGCAACTACCTGGATGCGCGTCAGCGACTGGAGCAAGCGCGGGCAGCGGGTGGATTGCCCAGGCCGTAGTGAGATGCTCCTGCATTTGACACCCCTGTACGGTCCCATTACAGTTTCCGGCTTTGCAACGCTTTCACGGAGGATTCCATGCAGGAATTCGAGACGCTCAAGCGGATTGTTCAGGAAGTGGAAGAGGATGTGGCCAAGGCCATGGGGGGCAACAAGGCCGCGGGCACTCGCGTTCGCAAGCGAATGCAGGAGATCAAGGCGGCCGCTCAGGAGGTCCGCAAGAAGATCCTCGAGGGTCGCGAGAGTGAGGGTTCGGCGCCGGCCGGCGGGGCGGGCCCCGCTCCGAGCCAATGAGCTGCCATGCCGCCCAGACTTCTCTACGACATTTCCGGGATCGACCTGAACCAGGTGGTTTTCGATCAGGAGGCCATACGCGCCTGCAACCCTCAGCGCGGCGACATGGAGCAACTCAACGGCATTGTCTATGCCGACGCCAACCTGGGACGCATCGTAGGGTACAAGGACGTCCGCAGGGACGAGTTCTGGGTCGAGGGACACATTCCCGGGCGGCCGCTGCTGCCGGGCGTGCTCATGATCGAGGCGGCCGCCCAGATGGCCTCCTTCTATACGCGCAAGTTCGTCGGCTGGCAGGGCTTCATCGGCTTTGGCGGTGTGGACAACTGCCGATTTCGCCAAGCGGTGTCGCCGGGGTGTCGGCTCTATCTGGTCGGGCAGTTGATGTGGCATCGTCACGGCCGGATCTGCTGCAGCATCCAGGGCCTGGTGGGGGGCAATATCGCCTTCGAGGCCGCCATTACCGGGACTCAGATGTGAGCCGGCCATGGATCTGCTGGGGCTGAGTTTTGCTCCCGACGAGATTGCCCGGCGCACGCAGTCCATCCGCCAAGCCGTGCTCGGCCGGTCGTGCCACATCCGCGAGCCCAACTTCCATGCCATCGCCGACCAGGACATCGCGCTGCTCTTTGGCCTCTATGACGCAGGATTCTTCGCTGGCTGGCTGCACGACACGGTACATCAGTATCCCGACAACACGCTGACGTTCCGTCTCTCGCGAACCATGACCCGCGCCGGCGGCTCAACCACCCGCACGCGGCTGCGGCGGATCGGCACCTGCCCGGTACATTACCAGATCGCCATCGCCTCGCGGCTGCTGTTCATGAGCTTTGCCGACATCCAGCGGCCGGTGGTGGTCTCGGGCCTGCCGTGCGCCAACCGTCTGGATGCCCTCCAGCGCATCATGGAGCACGAGATCATCCACCTGGCCGAGCTGCTGGAATGGGGCCAGTCCAGTTGCTCGGCCCAGCGATTCAAGCACCTGGCCCGGAACATCTTTGGACACACGGATACCACGCATCAGTTGGTCACCCCCTGCGAGCACGCCGCCGAGAAGCACAACATCCGCGTGGGTACGATGGTGGAGTTCGATTTTCAGGGCGCCCGGCACGTCGGGCGGGTCAACCGCATCCACCGCCGCGCCACGGTGCTGGTGCCGGCCGCGGACGGGCAGCGCTACACCGACGGCGGGACCTATCGCAAATACTACGTCCCTCTGGGGATGCTGCGACCAGCGGGCGAGCGCTCCGGGCAATAAAAGCCAGCCCCCTCTCCCGCCCGAAGGCAGGAGAGGGGGCAAGCAGCTTCGCACCGGGCCGGCGCACCGGGTGTTTTCAGGGTATCTGCATCACACGCGGTCCACGCGGCTGCCCTTCTTGGCGGAGATGATCTGGTCGGCCGCGTCGGCGATCAGCCAGTTGCTGCCGCTGCCGCCGTTGAGCTTGTCCATCTCGCCGTCGGCCTGGGCGAATGCGGCCACCTCTTTGGGTGAAGTGCCGGTGGCGCTGATCTTCTTCGTGCCCAGGGCCACCACGGCATCGGTAACGCCGTTGAGCAGGCTGCCGATGAGCTTGTAGTTGCGCTCGGCGACGCTGCCGCCGATGAGCAGGTCCCGCCCGCCCATGCCGCGGATGTCATCGGAGCCGGTGCCGCCGACCAGCAGGTCGTTGCCGCCGCTGCCGATGAGCGTGTCGTTGCCCGCTCCGCCGAAGAGGGCGTCGCCGGCCTTGCCCGCCACCAGCAGATCGTTGCCGGTTCCGCCGTAGAACAGGGCGGCCGGCTTCAGGCCCTTGCCCGCGATGATCTGGTCGTTGCCGCCGCGGCCGTCGGCGATGATGCGTTTGATCTTGGCGAAGGTCCCGACGACCTGCCCGTTCACGGTCACCTTGATCCGGTCCTTCTTCAACTGTTCGAACAGGATGACATCATCGGCGTCGGTGCCGTTGACCCACAGCCCCTCGTTGGCCGTGTCGGTGGTCGTCGTGCCGGTCGGTCCGGCCAGTGGGTCGATGCCCAAGGTGGCGAACGCCACGGTGACGGTATGCTTGTACGTCGAGACGGCGCCGCCGCTGTCGCGGGCCATCAGCGTGACGGTGTAGGTGCCGGCCCTGGTGTAGGCATGGCTGGGGCTCAGCGCTCCGCGGGCCGTGGCGGGGCGGAAGTCGATCGTGGTGCCGTCGCCGAAATCCCAGGCCACCATGACCGTGTCGGATGCGCCCGGGTCGGCGGCCTGCCCGGAGAATACCAGGCTTTCGCCCACGCCGGCGGTGTTGGGCGCCGCGATGGAAACCGTCGGCGCGGCGTTGGCGATGACGACGCTGGCGCTGGTGCGGCTGATTCCCCCGTCGCTGCCCGTGCACACGACGGTCGCCGTGTAGCTGCCGTCATCGCGGTAGCGGTGGGCGACCTTGAAGCTCGTCGCATCGCCGGGGAGCGTGACAACCTGCGGCCGGCTGCCGTCGCCCCAGTTGATGGTGAAGGTCAGCGTTTCGCCGGGGACGCCGGCGATGGCGCCCTTGAGCACGGCCTTGCCGCCTTCGGTAAGATTGCCCGCAAAACCGAAGTTGCGAAGGACCGGATTGACGATCGGGTCATCGTCGATGATCGTGGCGGTGGCCTCCCCGCGGCGGATGCCCGCCAGTTCGCGGGGCGGCTGGCCGTCCTTCAGATACGTGACCGTGTAGCCGGTGAGCCTCAGCGTGAAGGTCTCGTCGCCCTCGTGTCGGGCGTCGGTGATGAGCGGCACGATCACCGGCAGCGACCGCTGGCCGGCCGCGAACAGCTCGCGGGTGAAGTGCAGCGTGCCGGATGTGGCCACGTAATCCTGTCCCGCCTTGGCGGTGCCGTCGGCGGTGGTGTAATCGACGGTGAAGTTCCAGTCGTTGTCGATCACATGATCGACACTGACGTTGAACACCGCGCTGGCCGTGCCGCCGGTGCCTTCGACGATGGCGATGTCGCCCACGGAGGCGTAGTGCATCAGCAGGCGGGACTCCAGAGCCTCGGCCAGCATCGCGCGGCGGGCAGACAGCCTGGAACGGCGGGACGCAACGGACGTAGTGCGACGGAACATCTTGGATAACCCCTTTTTGGCGAGCAACCCCGTGACCAGCGGGGTAGGCGAAACATAGCACGAATCCGGCCGCGTGCGTCCCGCGGAAGGTGACGATAACCGCGAAAAATTGACGGTTTTGCCCGTGGCCTGCGGCCAAGCGCTTGCCCAGTTTGTGCAGGCGTCGCGGCAGGCGCGGCGGTTTGCCTTGACGTGGCTCGGCTGGTAAGCTCCCCCCGCCGACCGCGGGAGACCGATACGATGAAACCAACCAGACCACGAATCACGGCAAAGTCCCGTAAACCGCAGGTGCGGGCGAAGAAGACGCCGAAGGCGAAACGCACCGCTGCGGCCGCCTCCGCCGCACCGACTCGGCGCGACGCCCTGATCGTCGCCATCAAAGGTCTGGAGCAGGTGCTGCAGGTCTGCCACCTCAGCTCCGCGCCCAACAAGCGATTCTTCCAGTGCATCCAGATGGTGCGCAAGTGCGTACGCCAGCACACCCGGATGACCGAAAGCCCCGAGGGCCTGCTCACGCACATCGAGGAGCATCACCCGCGGCTGCTGTCCAAGGCCCGCGAACTGCGGCAGGAACACGCGCAGATCGACGAAAAGCTGGCCAAGCTCGAGAAAGACTTGAATCGCGGCCCGGCTGCCAGCCCACGGGCCTATCAGGACGTCTGCCGCGATGCCGGCGAACTGCTCGAGGCCCTTCGCCAGCACCACGAGCACGGGGCGGAGCTGCTTTTCGAGGCCTACGTTTCGGAGGTGGGCACCAAGGATTGAGCCAAGCGGCTGCTCTGCCCCCGGGCATTGGGCCGACCCGCCGCCGTCTCACTCACCTTCGGCGGGGCGGGCGCGGGTGGATAACTCCCGCCACAGCGACGGGGCCATTCGGCCCACCGCGTCGCGGCAGACCTTCGGGCCGTCTTTGCAGAAACGGTACAGCGCTTCCAGCGCCGGCATGGGGATGCCTTGGGCGCGGGCTTCTTCCAGGTAGTAGGGCCATTCGGCAAAGACGCAGTCCAGCGTGTCGCCCCGCCCGGCTTCGATCGCAGACAGGAGGGTTTCATACCGGTCGTCGCAGCCGCGCTTCACATCCAGCGCCCGCCGCACCAGGTCCGGCGAAAGGCCCGCCCTCAGGCCAAACGCGATGACCTCCAGCCGCACCGCGTCGGTGAGCCGGTTCTTGAGCTGCTGCACCACCTTCATGACCTGGCCCATGCCGGCGGGGCCCCCGTAGGTTACGCCGTCGGGCTTGCAGACGGCCCGGAGCATCGGCAAACAGTGTTCGAAGGCGCGGCGGTCGCCGCCGACGAACATGCGGAGCCGGCCCGTCTGGGCGCCGGCCGCCCCGCCGGTGACTGGCGCGTCGAGTCCCACGGCGCCTCGTGGTTCCAGTGCGGCAGCCATCTCGCGGGCCCGCGGGGCGGGGAGGGTGCTGGTGTCGATGAAGACCTGTCCGGCGCGAGCCAGCGGCAGCAGCACCTCCCTGGCCACCTGCAGATAGACGGGGCAGGTCAGGCTCGTAAGGACCACGTCGCAGGCCTGCACCAGCGACGCGTTGTCGGCCGCCGGCTCGCCGCCGGCCGACCGCAGCGCTGCCATCGCCTCGGGGCGCGGATCGTACCCCCGCAGGCGGAATCCGGCTTTGAGCAGATTCACAGCCATGCCCAGGCCCATCTGGCCAAGACCGATGAAACCGATCTGCGACGAGCGAATGTCGGGCATCGTGTGGGGCAGCAGCGTTTGTGGTGCAGGCTGAAGCCTGCACCACAGGCTGATCAGCTTGGCGGCAGCGCTTCGCCGGCCGGGGCATTGGCGCTGCGTGTGCGTTTCTTGCCGGTATCGACGGCAGTGCGGCCGGCGGGCTGCATACCGCGGGCCATGGCGATCACGCCGGTGCGAGCCAGCTCGATCACGCCATAGGGCTTCATCAGCTCGGTGAAGGCGACGAGCTTGTCTTCGGTGCCGGCCAGCTCGATCATGAGGCTTTCGGGGCTCACATCGACGATGCGGCCGCGGAACAGGTTGACCAGCTCCACCACCTCGCCGCGTTTTCCGGGGCCGGCGCCCACCGTCAGCAGCACCAGGTCGCGCTCGACGTAGGCCACGCCCTTGTAGTCGGTGACCTTGACGACGGGCACGAGTTTGGCCAGCTGCTTGCGGACCTGGTCCAGCGTGGCGTCGTCGCCGGTGACGACGATGGTCATGCGCGACAGTTCAGGGTTCTCAGTGCGGCCGACCACGAGCGAATCGATGTTGAACCCACGCGCCGCGAACATGCCCGCGACGTTGGCCAGGACCCCGGGCTCATTCATCACCAAGGCCGATATCACATGACGCATGGGCGCATTGTAATAAAGACGCAGTCAGTAGCCAGTAGTCAGCAGCCAGTAGTCAGCAATCGGAAGGCCCAGGGCAGACTCAATCGACGCTGAAGCCCTGCTTCTGGTATTCCGTCAGGCGGTAGTAGAGCGTACGGAGGCTGATGCCCAGTTCGGCGGCGGTGGCGGTGCGGTTGCCACGATTGCGGGCCAGTGCCTCGAGGATGTGCTGCCGCTCCAGTTCATCCAGCGTCCGGGGCGAATCGTCGGGACCCGGCGGCAGGGCGGCATCGGGCGTGTGCAGCGGCGTCGGCTCGGGCTGGCAGATGCGCCGCCGGGCGCGATCCAGTGCCACCTCCAGCTCTCCCAAATGGCAGGGCTTGGTAAGGAACTCCACCACGTCCAGGTGGATGGCCCGCTTGGCCGATTCCAGGTCGCCAAAGCCGGTGAGGATGATGACCCGCGTGGCGGGCCACTGCTCATGGATGCGCTCAAAGAGCTCCATTCCGCTCATGCCCGGCAGGTTCAGGTCCAGGATCGCGATGTGCTGAGGCTGGTTCTCCAGGATCCGCAGGGCCTCCTCGGCGCTGGAAGCCCCGGCCGCGACAAAGCCCATGTCCGTAACCGCCCGCACCAGCAGTTCCCGCAGCCGGGGCTCATCCTCCACCAGCACGACGTTCAGCGGCCCGCGGGCCGGCAGGGCGCCTGTGCTCATGTTCCACCTCCGGCCGCGGCCGGCAGACGAATCACGAAGCGGCTGCCCCGGCCTGGCCCGTCGCTGTGGGCGGCGATCTGCCCGCCGTGGCTCTCGACGATGGCATGCGTGATCGACAGCCCCAGGCCCAGTCCCTGCCGCGAGCCCCGCCGCTCGGTGAAGAACGGCTCGAAGGCGCGCTCCAGTGTCTGAGGGCTCATGCCGCGGCCGTTGTCCTCCACCGAGACCTGCACCGAGCCGTTCCGGCGGCCAACCACGATCGAGACCCTGCCGACGTGGGGCTGGACCGCCTCCAGAGCGTTGATCGCGAGGTTCAGCAGCACCTGTTTCATTTCGCCCTCGTTGGCCAACACGTCCAGATCGCCGGGCTCGACCTGCGCTGCGATGTGGCGGTCCTGATACTGGTGCAGTCCCGCCAGCAGGCCAACCACGTGGTCCGCCAGTCGGCCCATCGACACGCGGCGGCGGTTCTCCTCCGAGGGCTGGGCCAGCGACAGCAGCTTGCGGATGATCTCTTTGCAGCGGAAGGCCTCCTCGCAGATGATCCGCATCGCCCGGGCGGCTTCGGCAAGCTGCGGATTCGCTTTGGCCTTCTCCAGCTGCCGCAGCGAGATCTCCGCATGCCCGGTGATGATGCCCAGGGGGTTGTTGATCTCGTGGGCCACACCGGCGGCCAGGAAACCCACACTGGCCAGTCGCTCGGACCGCACCAGTTCCTTGCTCTTGATGGCCACCTTCTGCTCCAGGTCGCGATAGAGCCCGTCGAGTTCCTCGGCCATCTGGTTGAAGTCGTTGGCCAGCTCGACGAACTCCGCGTCGCCGCGAGCCGGCAGGCGCTGGGTGAACTTGCCGGCGGCGATCTTCCGCACGCCCTCGGTCAGTTGCCGCAGCGGTTTCATCACCAGCCGATACTGCCGGATTCCCAGCACGACCGCCAGAGCGGTCACGCTGCCGGCCAGCACGGCCAGCGCGATCAGCGTGGTCTGCTTGCGGTGGCGGGCGGCTTCCTGCTGGCGGACGATCGAAAAGCGGATGGCGGCGGCCAGGTCGGCCACCTGGTTCAACACACGGTTGGCGGCGGCGACCAGGGCGTGCTGGTCCAGGGGCGCCTCGCCGGTTTCGGCGGCCCGCATCTGCCTGGCCGCTTCCTTGAGGCTGGCGGCAATGGCGGCGGCGAGCTGCTGCTGGCCGGGTTGGTCGCGCGGGGTCGTGGCGGCCACCGGGGGCAACGAAAACAGGCTGTACTTGGTTTCGGCGATTCGCACCTCGTTGAGGGCCGGGCCAAGCGCGGGCGGCTCGGCGCTGAGCAGCGTCCGTGCCGTCGCCACGTGCGCGGTGACCTCGTAAAGATGGCGGAGCGACTGGTAGCCGGCCAGGGCCGATCCGAAGTCCTGGTGCAGCCCGTTGAGCCCCCACAGCGATGCGCCGCCCACCAGCAGCAAGGCTGTGATCATCGCGACGATCTGGTGGGCCATCCGCCTGCGGAGTGTCATGGCTGGTGCAATCTTTGCACGGCCGTCTGCGCGACGGCATTTCTATTATAAGGTCGGATGATTGGACGGAATGCTGATGAAGGAGATCCCATGAAAAACAAGATCATCGTGGCGGGGGTCGCGGCGCTGATGCTCGCGGGCACGGGCCTGCCGACGCTGATGGCGCAGGACCGCGTCGTGGCGACCGATAACGTCAAGGATCCCGCCGCCCAGGCGCAGGCCGCCATCGACCGGGCCCTGGACTATCTCAAAAGCAAGCAGAAGCCCGACGGCGGCTGGCACGGCGAGAAGGAACCGCCCGGGATCACCGCCATCGTGCTGCGTGCCTATGCCCGCGCCGGCCGGCAGGATGAATCGGTCCGCAAGGGCTTTGACAAGCTGCTGAGCCACCAGCTGGAGAGCGGCGGCATCTATAGGGATATGCTGGCCAACTACAACACGGCCATCGCCATCAGCGCGCTGGCCGCCAGCAACAACCCGGCGTACCGACAGCGCATGGACAAGGCCGTGGCGTACCTGCGGTCGTTGCAGTGGACGGACAAGATTGAGGGGCTGCCCAACAACGCGAAGGTCGAAGACGACAAGGACCCGCGATTCGGCGGTTTCGGCTATGGCAGCAAGGCCCGCCCCGACGGCAGCAACACGCAGATGGCGCTGGAGGCGCTGTATGAGGCGGGGCTCGACAAGAATGACCCGGCCTTTCAGAACGCCCTGAAGTTCATCACCCGCATGCAGAACCTGTCCGAGACCAACGACCAGCCCTGGGCCGGCAACGACGGCGGGGCGATCTATACGCCGGCCAATAACGGCGAGTCGTTCGCGGGCGAGTACACCGATGCCAGCGGCCGGCGGATGCTTCGCAGCTACGGGTCGATGACCTACGCCATGCTCAAGAGCTTCATCTACGCGGGGCTGACGAAGGATGATCCCCGCGTGAAGGCGGCCTGGGAGTGGATCACGCGCAACTGGACGCTGGAGGAGAACCCCGGAATGCAGGCTGCCGGACCGGAGAATGCCCGGCACGGCATGTACTACTACTACATGACGCTGGCGCGCGCCCTGGATGTCTATGACCAGCCGCTCATCACCGACCCGCAGGGCAACAAGCACGACTGGCGCGTGGAACTGATCGCCAAGCTGTTGTCCCTCCAGAAAGACGACGGCCGCTGGGAAGGCGAGCAGCGCTGGATGGAGGACAACCCCGTGATCACGACCGCCTATGTAGTTCTGGCCCTGCAGGATGCGGTGAAGGATCTGAAGGAACACCCGGTTCAGAGGCCCTAGGCCCAATGTACACCCATGCACGACACCCACGCCCCAGCGCGCCGGACCGCGTTTACGCTCGTTGAGCTGCTGGTCGTCATCGGCATCATCGCTCTGCTCATCGGCATCCTGCTGCCGGCGCTGTCGCGGGCCCGTCGGCAGGCCAATGCCGTGAAGTGTGCCGCGAACCTCAGGCAGATCGCCCTGGGCTGGACGCTCTACGCCGACGCCAATCGCGGCATTTCCTGCCCGGGCCGCATGCCCAAGCTGTCCGGCTCCACCAACGTGTATTGGGTCGGCAACGGCGAGCAGTTCCGGCCGAGGTGGTACGTTACACTGGGCGCTGCGTCGGGGCTGTTCGCCTTCAACACGCCAAGCCCCGACCCGGCCGACGACAACACCAAGCTCATCGACAACGAGGTGTTCCTGTGTCCGTCGGTGCCCGAGGTGCGCAACAATCGCAACGCGCCGTTTGGATACAACTACCAGTTCCTGGGCAATACGCGCCTGCGGACCGACGGCAGCGGGCGCTTCGTGAACTTTCCGGTGAAGATCAGCCGAGTGGCCGCCTCGGAGACGGTCCTCGCGGCCGACTGCATGGGCACGGCCGCCGGCAAGCCCGCCGCCTCGCGCACCGGCTATCGCGAGGATGGAAGCGGCGACGTGAACGCCGTCAGCAACCACGCCTGGTCGCTCGACCCGCCGCGCCTGACGGCTTCCAGCGACTACTGCGATGACAACAACCGCGCCCCGGCCCACCGCTCGGCACCGGATCCGCGCCATGGCGGCCGGGCCAACGTCGCCTTCTGCGACGGCCATGTGGAGTTGATGAGCCTCGCAGACCTGGGCTACGTGGTCAACGCCGACGGCAGTGTCGCGGCCGGCGGCGGGTCGGCCCACAACCGCCTCTTCTCCGGCACGCGCGAGGATGCCGACCCGCCTGCCCTGCAATAGACCCGCCCGGTTTGACTTGTGCCCCCGACAGGCCCAAGATTCGGGCGGGCAAGCTGGGTGCCATGCGAATCGGAAGCGGCTTTGTATCCTTTGGCCTGTCTGTGTTGCTGCATACGGCAGTCTTGCTGGCGGCGATCACGGTCTGGTCCGAGCCGGCCACGCGCCCGCCGCAGGGCAGCCCAACGGGCGAACTTGCCTGGGAACGACCAGCGGCCGCCCCGGGTTCGCCAGAAGTGCTTTCCGGAGAGGAAGTTGCGCACACAGCGACGTCGGAGACCTTCCATTGCCCGCTGCTGGACATGGAAGCATCCGAAGTGCCGTCGTGGCTGGCCAGCGCTACTGTTGCGGCTTTGCCGCCGCCCTTGGCCCAGGAGGCACGGACCCTGTGCACCGGCTGGATGGAGTCGGTCTGCCCCAAGTCCCTGTCATCGCTTGCCTCGCTGATGCGTGGCCGGGGTACCGGTGGTGACGCCCAGGGCGCTGCAGCCCAGGAAGGTAACCAGGCCGCACCTGCCGGCGGCGGCATGGTGGGTGGCGACCCGCCCGAGGCCACGGCCGGCGACGGTTCACCCGGCGGCGGGGAACCGCTGGGGGTTCCGGACGGCTTGCCCCGGGCTCTGCCGGGCAACGTCCCCCCGGCCTATCCGGAAACCGCCCGACGGATGGGTTGGGAAGGCGAGGTACTCCTGAGGCTTCAGATTCTGTCCGATGGCCGCGTGGCCAGGGTCGAGGTCGCCCGTTCGTCCGGCCACAAAGTACTGGATCAGGAAGCCGTCAGGGCCGTATCGCGCTGGCGGTTTGCCCCGCAAGCCCAGGGTGTGGTGCCAGCCAACGCCCAGCGGCTGTTGCCGGTGCGGTTTTCGCTGCAAGACCGTTGACTGGTCTGGCCGAACCGAGGTCCGGTAACGAGCGGCGGTGGGTTTCAGCAAAGAATTTTTCCTTCGTTGCCGCCTGATGCTCCGATAACCACTCCAGAGCATGAACGGATCTTTCGGGAGGTGACGTGGGTATGCTGCTCATAGCCGAACCGAACGCTCGCGACCACGACGATTCACGGCAGGCCGAACGCCGTCGGGGCCTTCGCGTCCGCCAACGCCGGCCGATCAAGGTCTTTGTGCCGGCGGCCGGACGCTACTTTGGCGGGCAGACCCTGGACATCAGCGCCGCCGGGCTGCGAATCGAGGTGCCCGGTTCGGCGCCGCTGCGAGAGGGTTCCATGCTCAACATTCATGTCGGGGTGGGTGAAGGCGGAGGCGGCCTGGCCAATCGGAGGCGGATGATGCCGGCGCGGGTGGTCTGGACGACCCAAGGCAGCTTCGCCGGCCGGCGACTGATCGCCGGAATCGAGCTATCGGCGGCGGTGGCGGCGCACCTGGACGCGGCCTGAGAGCCCCGGTTGGCCTGGGACGGCCCCTTTTTCCGTCGGAATAGGGAGTCGCGCCGTGGGTGACGCCCTGTTGATGGGCGTGTCGTGATGTCCCGGGTCACGCAGGAAGGTCGGCCTCGCCGGCGGGCGTCTTCTCCAGCAGCCAGTAGCATTGCGAAACCCACGCCGGTCCGGTGGGCTGGACTTTCATCAGCCGCAGACCCGCCTGGGCGACTTCCCGCTGGAACTCCTGGCGGGTGGGCTGGCCGGTGTAATCGGGACGTCGGCCGCGCAGCCGCTTGAGCCACAGCCGCAGCCGGCCGAAACGGTGATAGTCGAAGAAGGACACGACCACGTGCTTGCGGCTGATGCGCCGCAGTTCCTTGAGGAGCTGAACGCGCTGGGACGAGTCGCGGAAGTGGTGCAGCAGGCGATTGCAGAAGACCAGGTCCACCGCGGCATCCGCCAGCGGCAGGTGGAAGGCGTCGCCCTGCACCCAGTGGGTCCGCGGCAGGTCAGCGCCCCGCTGCCGGCCCAGGGCCAGCATCTCGTGTGCCACGTCGATCTCCAGGATGGTGCGTCCATCGCGCCAGAGGTGCCGCAGAAACCGCCCCGCCCCGGCCGGCATGTCCAGGATGCTGTTCACGTCGGAAAGTTGCGAGAGGATTCGGCCCAGGGCGCGGGTCTCGCGGTTGGCGATGTGCCTGTGCGAGCGGCGCTCGAAGCGGTCGGCGTACTTTTGCGCGCCCAGGGCGTTCTGGAAGCGGTTTCGATAGGAGATCTCTGCGGCCATAGGTGCCATCTTAGTTGGCGTGGCTGGAACCGTCACCAGGCCTTGGTGCAGCAGGCGCATCGCTGGATTGCGGAAGGAGGCGGCAGTCGCTACACAGGGAGCCTATGGACCGGGTGTGGATTTCCCCACCCTTCGAGGCGGCGTGCAACGCGCTGGGCCTGCGGAGCGTCAGGGACTTTGCGCGGCACTTCAGTTGCCAGTGGCCGGGCGCCGGTGCGGAGGTTCTGCACAGGACCGGCTTTCTGCCCATGCCCGACGGGGCCGTTCTTCCGGTTCATTACAAACAGTACGAGTATCCCGACGGATCGTGGCGTTTCGTGTGCCGGCGCTCCAAGGCCAGGCGCGAAGTCACGAGTTACGAACACATGGAACATGCCGGGGTGGCGTGCGCCGTGCCCGTGGCCTGGGGCGAGCAGCGCGACGCCCTGCATCGCCTTCGCCGCGCGTTCATTTTGACCGTGCTGATCCCCGGTGCCGTGCCCCTGCCGGAGTTTCTCAGGGGGCTGCCTCCCGCTGACCGCCAGCGAGCGGAGGTGCGGCGGCAACTGGCCGACCTGGCGCGCAAGGCCCACGCTGCGGGTTTTTCGCACTGTGACCTGTTTGTGCGCAATGTGCTGGTCAGCCGCCCGACGCCGTCGAAGCCGGTTGTGTGGTGGATCGACAGCCCCCGCGGACATGTCTGGCACTTTGGCGTGCTTCGACGCCGGGGGGCCATCCGCGACCTGGCCTCGCTGGACAAGGGCGCCGCTTCGCTCTGCAGCAGGACCGAACGCCTTCGCTTTCTCCTGGATTACGCCGGGGCCGATCGCCTGGACGGCCGGCTTCGCAGAATGGCGCGCGCGATCGAGGCCTACAAGACGAGGCGCTGGCCCGCCAAGGCTGTTGCGTCCCGACGAACGTGATTCGCGCATGTCGGCCGGGACCATTGCATTGGCCCCGCCCCCCCCGGGAACCTATCCGGGGCGTTTCCGCGGCGGCCGGCGGCCCTGTTTCACATCTTCCTCCAACTGCTTTTTTCGCCGCAGGATGTGGTGATAGTGCTGGGCGAAGCGGTGGGCTTCGTCGCGGATGTATTGCAGCAGCTTGAGGCCCAGGTGATTACGCGGCAGGTGCAGCGGGGCCGAGCGGCCCTGCACATAGACCAGCTCTTCCTTCTTGGCCAGCGAGATCACCATCGGCGGCTTCACATCCATCGTCGTGAAGACCTCCATGGCCGCATGCAACTGGCCCAGGCCGCCGTCGATGAGGATGACATCCGGGTACAGTTCGTTGCTCGCGCCCGCCTCGCGATACCGCCGCGAGACCACCTCCTGGATGGACAGATAGTCGTTGTTGCCCTGGCCGTGCTTGACCTTGTAGCGGCGGTAGGCGTTCTTGAAGGGCACGCCGTCGATGAAGCAGACCTTTGAGCCGACCATCTCGCCGCCCTGCAGGTGGGCGATGTCGATGCCCTCGACGATCCGCGGCGGCTCAGGCAGGCCCAGGGCTTCCTGCAGGGCGGCCAGGCTTTCCTGCGGCGAGCTGACGAACGCCTCGGGCTGCCAGAACTGCTCATCGCCCTTGCTGGCCCGCTGGCCCAGCGATTCCAGGGCCTTGAGGATGTCGCGGAGCTTGGCGGCTCGCTCGAAGTCCAGTGCGGCCGACGCGGCGGCCATGTCCTTCTCCAGCTCCTTCAGCACGCCCTTGCGGTTGCCGTCGAGGAAGCGGATCAGACGCTGGATGTCCTGGGCATAGGCCTGGCGGCTGATCTTGTCGCCGCAGGGCGCGGTGCACTGGTTGATCGGGTAGAGCAGGCACGGCCGGAAAAACCGGCGGCGATCGTCGTCCTCCAGGATTTCCAGGTGGCACGTGCGGAACTTGAACGCCCGCTGCAAATGCTGCACGGCTTCCTTGAGGGCATAGACATTGGTGAAGGGCCCGTAGAGCTTCACACCGCTGGTTCGAGGCTCGCGGGTGATGAACACCCCTGGAAAGTCGTCGCCGGTGGTGATCATCAGGTACGGGAAGGTCTTGTCGTCCAGCAGGCGGGCGTTGAACTTTGGCTGGATGTCCTTGATGAGGCGGTTCTCGGCCAGCAACGCCTCGACTTCGCTGTCGGTCTCCAGCACGTCAAAGTCCACTACCTCGTCCAGCAGGCCGGCCTTGCGGGGCTCGAGCTTCGTGCCGGCCTGGAAATACGACGCCACGCGATCGCGCAGGCTGGCCGACTTGCCCACGTAGATCACGCGCCCGCGGTCGTCCTTCATGAGGTACACGCCGGGCGTCCTGGGCAACTGGCGGGCCTTTTCGGCGAGCTTGGCGATGCGGTCGTCCATCGGTCAGAGACATTCTTGTCCACCACGGCTGCGATTGCCACAATGCGGCGATGATGGATGATCTTGTGCTGCTTCCCCGGCCGCAGCAGGTGCATCGGTTGGCGGGCGTCTGCCGACTGACGGTCAAGCAGGTCGAGGACATCAAGGAGCTCTACCCGGGGTCGGGCGGCGTGTTGGTGAGGCTGGACCCGTGCCAGATGGCCCGCCCGCAACAGTACCGACTGGTGATCCGCCCCAAGAGGATCATGATCCTGGCCCACGACGAGGGCGGGGTACAGCACGCAGCGGTAACATTGCGGCAGATCGCCCGGCAGGCCGGCCGCAGCCTTCCCTGCCTGCGCATCGAAGACTGGCCTGACTTTCGCCATCGCGGCTACATGCTGGACATCAGCCGCGACAAGGTCCCGACGATGCAGACGCTGTTTGCCATCGTGGACCTGCTGGCCGAGCTGAAGTTCAACCAGCTTCAGCTCTACACGGAGCACACGTTCGCCTACGAAGGCCACCGCGATGTGTGGAAGAACGCCTCGCCGATGACGCCATTCCAGGTGCAGCGGCTGGATACGTATTGCCAGCAGCAGGGCATCGAGCTGGTGCCCAACCAGAACTCCTTCGGGCACATGGAGCGGTGGCTGAGGCACGAGAGGTACCGGACGCTGGCCGAGGCGCCGGATGGGTTTATCACCCCCTGGGGCGAGCGCAGGGGTCCGTCCACGCTCTGCCCGACCGATCCGCGGTCGCTGCGGCTGGTGAGAGGGCTCTATGATCAGCTGCTGAAGCACTTCACCAGCAGGCAGGTCAACATCGGCTGCGACGAGACGTGGGACCTGGGCCAGGGGCGCAGCAAGGCGCTGTGTGAGAAAGTGGGGGCCGGCCGGGTGTACCTGGAGTTCCTCTGCAAACTTCATGACGTGCTGGCGAAGCAGTGGCGCACGGTGCAGTTCTGGGGCGACATCATCCTTAAGCATCCAGAGCTGATCGACGAGGCGGCCGTGCGAATGCCGGCGGCGATCGCGCTGGAGTGGGGCTACGAGGCCACGCACCCGTTCGCCGAGCATTGCCCGAAGTTCGCTGAGAGCGGCATGCCGTTCTACGTATGCCCCGGCACCAGCACGTGGATGAGCCTGTGCGGACGCCTGGAGAACGCCCTGGGCAACCTGCGCAGCGCGGCCGAGAACGGCCTGAAGCACGGGGCGATCGGCTACCTGGTCACCGACTGGGGCGACATGGGCCACATGCAGCCCTTGGCGGCCAGTTTCCTGCCGCTGGCGTATGGGGCGGCCGTCAGTTGGAACTTCGCCGGCAACCGCGACATCGACCTGGCAGCGGCTGCCGACCTGCACGTGTTCCGCGATTCGGCCGGGCTGGCCGGGCAGGCGGCCATGGACCTGGGCAACGCGTACCTGAAGACCGGCGTGCTGGTGGGCAACTCGACGGTGCTGGCCCAGGCGCTGTGCCATCCTCCCGATGCAAAGCGGGACTGGCTGGAGAAGCTGGAAGCGTCGAAGCTGCGCCAGACGGCCGCGTACATTGCCGAGGCGGCCGGGCGTTTCTCTGGTGCCAAGATCCAGCGCGCCGACGGTCGCGCGATCATCGACGAGATGCAATTAGGCGCGGACATGATGATCCACGGGGCGAACCTGCTGGCGGAGCGTCTGGGGGCGGCCGATCGAAGCATCGGGGCGATACCGGCCGACGTGCGGGGACGGCTGGCGGCCGAGCTTGCCGCGATCATCGAGAGGTACCAGGCCCAGTGGCTTATCCGCAATCGCCACGGCGGGCTGGTTGACAGCCTGGCGCGGCTGAGGAAGCTTCTGGCGGCGTACGCGTGACTTGTCGGGCTGCGCCCGCCCTGCTACGGTCGTGCGATGTCCCTGGTGATTGTCCCCAGCATCGACCTGCGCCAAGGGAAGGTGGTTCGGCTGCAACAGGGGGATTACGCGCGGCAACTGAACTACGCCGTGGACGCGATCGAGCAGGCCCGCCAGTATGCCCGGGCCGGCGCGCAGTGGATGCACATCGTGGACCTGGACGGGGCCAGGGAAGGGCGGCCCATGCAGACCGCGCTGATCGCCCGCATCGTCCAGTCGGCCGCGTTGCGCGTGCAGGTGGGCGGGGGCGTGCGGAGCACGGCCGATGTGCAGGCGCTGCTGGACGCGGGGGCGTCGCGCGTGGTGGTGGGCACGCGGGCGATGGAGGATTGGGCGTGGTTCGATGCCTTGGTGCATGAGCCGGCCATGAACGGCCGCATCGTGCTGGCGGTGGATGCCAAAGACGGCGTGATCGCGACGCGCGGCTGGACCGCCAGTTCCGGGCGGCTGGCCGTCGATGTGGCGAGGCAGGTGAGCGACTGGCCGCTGGGAGCGATCCTCTATACGGATGTCGCCCGCGACGGGATGATGTCCGGGCCGAACCTTCCGCAGACCCAGCGGCTGGTCGAGGCGGGCAAGGTGCCGGTGATCGCCAGCGGCGGCGTGGGCAACCTCCAGCACATCCGACAACTCAAGGGCATCGGCGTATGGGGCGTGATCGTCGGGCGCAGCCTCTACGAGGGCACGCTCAACCTGGCCGAGGCCCTGGCCGAAGCGCAGCGCTGACGGCGGCGCGCAGGCTGCCGCCCGCCTTTTCCAGCAGTGACCTGGCGCGGGCGGCATCCACGCCGCACAGTTGCATGGCGATGGCGAGCTTCACGTGGCCGTCGGCCTGGTCGAGCAGCGCCTGGGCGTGCGCGCGGCTGGTACCTGTGACCGTGCAGACGATGCGCAGGGCGCGGTCGCGGAGTTTCTCGTTGCCGGCCTGCAGGTCCACCATGAGGTTCTCGTACACTTTGCCCAACTGCACCATAGCCAGCGTCGAGAGCATGTTCAGCACCAGCTTCGTGGCGGTGCCGGCCTTGAGGCGCGTCGAGCCGGTGACGACTTCCGGGCCGGTGAGGGGGCGAATCACCACGTCGGCGGGCGGCTCGCCGTCGAACGGCTGCACGCAGGTGAGGAAGACCGTGGCCGCGCCGCGCTGATGTGCCCGCTGCAGCGCGCCATGGACGAAGGGCGTCGTGCCGCCGGCCGCAATGCCCACGACGGTGTCGTTGGGGCCGACGTTGCGCGCGTCGATGACGGCCGCGCCGTCCTCGGCGCGGTCCTCGGCGCCCTCCTGCGAGCGGAACATGGCCGCCTCGCCGCCGGCAATGATCCCCTGGACCAGATCGGGATCGGTCCGAAACGTCGGCGGGCACTCGGAAGCATCCAGCACGCCCAGGCGCCCGCTGGTGCCGGCGCCGACATAGAACAGCCGGCCGCCCTGGCGCAGGCCGGCGACGATCTGCTCGACGGCGGCGGCGATGGCGTCGCCCACGGCGCCCACGGCCGCCACCGCCCGGGCATCCTGCTGGTTCATCAGCGCCACGGCGTCGCGGAGGGGCATGGCATCCAGCGCCATCGACTCGGGCAGGCGCTGCTCGGTGAGAAGATGCGAGCGGTCCTGGGGCATCGGCGGGATTGTCGATGCCGTGCGCTGGCCGCGTCAAGGTCGCGGCGTGATCGAGCCCAGCACCACCCGCCGCCGTGCGCCCGTGGCCGATGGCACGTTGGAGGGCTCGCCATCGAGCGTCGCCGCACCCAGCAGCGCAAAGGCCACGGCCTCCTTGGCAGCGCTGGGCACGCCCAGGTCGTCGGCTGTGAGGACTTTCGCGGGAACCATCGCCCGCAGTTGTCCCATGATGGCCCCATTGTGCACGCCGCCGCCGCTGACGATCAGCTCATCGGGGACGGTTTCGATTGCATCGGCGATGCTGCGGGCGACGACCATCGCCGCCGTGGCCAGCAGGTCCTCCACGCGGTAACGCACGCCGTCCAGCGATTGCTCAAACAGCGCGATCATCTCCGGCCCGTCGGTGCTCTTGGGCGGGGAGCGATGGAAGTACTCCGCCTGCAGGAACCGCTTGGCGATCGCATCGATGGGCCTGCCGAGCATGGCGGCCGCGCCCTGGGCGTCGTAGCCGCAACCGGCCGGCTCGTGCGTGCGGCACAGCCAGTCGCTGATGCAGTTGCCCGGGCCGGTGTCGAAGGCGGCCAGGCTGTCGATCGAGCAGCCGGCCGGCAGAAGCGTCACGTTGGCGATCCCGCCGACGTTCAGCAGCGCGCGGCTGCGCGTCGGGTGGCGGAAGAGGATGTAATCGGCATAGGGCACCAGCGGCGCGCCCTGTCCGCCGGCGGCGCAGTCGGCCCGGCGGAAATCGCTGATCACGGCGCAGCCGGTTTCGGCCGCAAGAAGCGCCGGGTCCAGCCACTGGATCGTCGAGGGCGGCGCGTGAAACAGCGTCTGCCCATGTGCGGCGACGGCCGACAGGTCGGCCGCCGTCAAGGCCGTGGCCAGCAGCGCCTCGTTGACGGCGGCGGCGTAGCACAGCGAGATATTCCGGCCCAGTTCGGCCAGGTCGCCCAGCGCGATGGCCGACTGCGACCGCGCGGCCATGACCCGCCCGCGCAGGCGGGCGTCGTAGGGGCGATGGTGGTGGGCGAGGAGCTGGGCCGACATGCCCAGGCCCCGGCCGGCAATGCGGACGATGGCCACATCCACGCCGTCGGCGCTGGTGCCGCTCATGGCGCCGGCGATCAGACGCGTCGAACCGGCCATGCATGGGACTGTAACGACGCGGCAGCGGGCCTACAATGCGCCTCTACAGGAGACTGGACATGGCCAACCCGACACGAAGAGAGATTCTCACCACGGCGGCGGTGACGGCCGGCGGGGCGGTGTTGTTGCAGGCCGGGTGCGCGGTGGCACAGCCGGCCGGAGTGACGACGGCGCCGGCCGGCGATGGGCCGTACACGTTGCCCAAGCTGCCCTACGCCTATGATGCCCTCGAGCCGCACATCGACGCCCAGACGATGCGGATTCACCACACGCTGCACCAGGGCGCGTATGTGAAGAACCTGAACACGGCCCTGGCGGCGCTGGCGGCAGCCCGCGAAAAGGGCGATTTCGGCGCGATCGCCAAGCTCAACCGCGACCTGGCTTTCAACGCCGGCGGCCATGTCAACCACGTGGTGTTCTTCAACAACATGGCGCCGACCGGTGCGGGCGGCGGTGGCGAGCCGACCGGCGCGCTGGCCGAGCAGTTGATCGCCGACTTCGGCTCGGTCGCGGCGTTCCGGGCCGAGTTCACGGCGACGGCGGCCGGCGTGCAGGGCAGCGGCTGGGCGGTGCTGAGCTACGACCGGCTGCTGGGCCGGTGCCTGATCTACAGCCTGCTCAACCAACAGGACCTGCACGTGGCCGGCTCCACGCCGCTGCTGATGCTGGACGTCTGGGAACACGCGTACTACCTGAAGTACCAGAACCGCCGCGGCGATTACATCAAGGCCTGGTGGAACTTGGTAAACTGGTCGGATGTGTCCCGCCGGCTGCAAGCGGCGAAAGCCTGACGCGAGCGATCGTCTGCGTTGCGGTGCCCGCGGCGGCAAGGCCCACAAACGATGAGCCGTGTCCGGCCTGTTTCGGTGTCGCTCGAGCGGAATGCAATCGGGGCCGGAGCGTGTAGAATGAGCGGTTGAGATGGAACTGGAGCCGTCCGCCAACACGCCGCTGGTGGTGGACAAGCTGCCGCACGTGCCCGAGCCGCCGCCGGTGCGGCTGGTGGCGGTGGAGGATGTGTCCCTGGACGCACCGCGGGGCGTGGAGCGGGAACTGGACGATCTGTACGTCCGCGTGTTGCGCTTCGAGCGCGAGCCGGGTCCGGGCGGGCCGGTCTATCGAGCCGAAAACGTGCGTCTGAGGTTCCAGGTTCATGAAGCCATGCCCGGTCGCTCGACACTTCGGCCGCTTCAGATCGAAGTGCCGTCCCTGGCCGATCTGGAGGCCAGGCTGGCCGAGGGCAGATTGGAGTACGAGCGGATGCGCGGCCTCACGCCGGGAAGCGAGTCGCTGCTGTTTCGCGATCCGGCCGGCAACCTGCTGGAAGTCAGCCAGACGCGACCGTTGCTGTAGGCCATGTACGCCGGCAAGCCCATCATCGGCATCATCGGAGGCATCGGCAGCGGCAAGACTTATGTGGCGCGACTGTTTGGGGAACTGGGCTGCCGGGTGATCAGCTCCGACGAGCAGGTGCGCCGGGCGTATGAGCGGGAGGACGTCCGCCGGCAACTGCGACAGTGGTGGGGCGAGGAGGTGTTTCGGGCCGATGGTTCGGTTGACCGGGCGGCGGTGGCCAAACGGGTGTTTACGGATGCCGGCGAACGCGCCAGACTGGAAAGCCTGATCCACCCGCTGGTGCGGCAGATGCGGGATGAGGAGATGGCAGCCTCGGCCAACGATGCGCAAGTCCTTGCCTACGTGTGGGATACGCCGCTGATCGTGGAGGCGGATCTGGTGGGGCAATGCGACGCGATCGTGTTTGTCGATGCGCCTCTGGAGGTGCGGCGACAGCGCGTGGCGGGGCGGGGTTGGGACGAGGGCGAACTGATGCGAAGAGAAAAATCGCAGGCACCACTGGACAAAAAGCGGAAAGTGGCTAAATATATTATCCGCAACACCGCTGGCGCGGACGAGGATGTCCGCAATCAAGTCCGTACTGTGCTTACCCGTGTAGTTGCCTCAGTGTAGAAGCCACAGAGGGCTGGACTTCAGCAGAGCCAGAGTGACGGACAGAACCGGGGCGGTAATCGGGTGGCAACCGGAGTTCAACAAGAGATCGGGTTGCCGGAGAACAAGTCCTCAAAGTCACCCTGAAGTTAGGTCAAAGCGTTACCTGTTCATCTTTTCGGAGGCCCAATGGCCAAGACCACACGCACGCGTCGTCCGCATCAGCAAAAGGACCCTGAATCGCAGGAGTTCCCCAACCCGCAGGAATCCACCACGACCGCCGTCGAGCCTTCGCCGGCAACGGAACCTGTCGCTGTTCAACAGCCGGAGCCTTCCCCCGCCAAGGAGGACGTGGCGGCCTTGGATGCCGAGACCAACGCCCGCTATGAGCAGATCAAGGGCGGCAAGCTCTACATCAAGGACCTGCAGCAGATGGATGTCCACCAGCTGCACGAAATCGCCCGCCAGGAGGGCATCGCCGACTACATCGGCATGAAGAAGCAGGACCTGATCTTCCAGATCCTGCGGGCCCGCATCCGCCAGAACGGCCTGATGTACGGCGAAGGCGTCCTGGAGATCCTGCCCGATGGGTTCGGATTCCTCCGCAGCCCGGAGTTCAACTACCTGCCCGGTCCGGATGACATCTACATCTCACCCAGCCAGATCCGGCGGTTCGGCCTGCGCAACGGGCACGTCGTGCAGGGCCAGATCCGTCCGCCCAAGGAGTCGGAGCGGTATTTCGCGCTGCTGCGCGTCGAGGCGATCAACGGCGAGGACCCCGAGAAGATCACCGAGGTGACCAATTTCGAGGACCTGACGCCCCATCACCCCAACAAGCGTTTCATCCTCGAGACGGACCCCAAGGAACTGAACATGCGCATCGTGGACCTGGTGACGCCCATCGGCAAGGGCCAGCGCATGCTGATCGTGGCCCCGCCCCGCACCGGCAAGACGGTCCTGTTGCAGAAGATCGCCAACTCCATCAGCAAGAACCATCCCGAGGTGGTGCTGATCATCCTGCTGATCGACGAGCGTCCCGAAGAAGTCACCGACATGCGGCGCAACACCACGGCGGAGGTCGTGTCCTCCACCTTCGACGAGCCGGCCAGCCGCCACATCCAGGTGGCCGAAATGGTCATCGAGAAGGCCAAGCGCTATGTCGAGTTCGGCCGGGACGTGGTGATCCTGCTGGACTCGATCACCCGTCTGGCCCGCGCCTACAACACCGAGGTCCCGCACAGCGGCAAGATCCTGACCGGCGGCGTGGACGCCAACGCGTTGCAGAAGCCCAAGAAGTTCTTCGGCGCTGCCCGCGCCCTGGAGGAAGGCGGAAGCCTCACCATCCTGGGCACGGCGCTGGTGGACACCGGATCGAAGATGGACGAAGTGATCTTCGAGGAGTTCAAGGGCACCGGCAACGCCGAGCTGCACCTGGACCGCCGCCTGGTGGACCGCCGCGTCTGGCCGGCCATCGACATCAACGCCTCCGGCACCCGCCGCGAGGAGCTGCTGCTGGATCCCAAGGAGCTGGAGCTGGTCTATCGCCTCCGCCGGGTGCTCAGCGACATGAACCCCGTGGAAGCGGTGGAGCTGCTCAAGGCCCGCCTGGAAAAGGTCCCGAGCAACGCGCAGTTCCTGATGAGCATGAACCTGGACTGACCCCTGCCCCTTGGGCGGGAAGCCGGAGACGGCGGGAAATGGCCAGGGGCTTGGGCACGGAGGTGTGCCGAAGCCGCCCCGTTCAGGCGCCCCAGCGAGCGGGCGACGGAGGTCCCTATTGCACGGGAATCCGTCCCTTGTTGCTCTGGAGCCACGTCTGGAACGTCTGCAGCTGCGGGTTGAGCATCCGCGCAACCCGCGGGTCGCGCGCCCCGCAGAACGCCTGCTCAAAGTCCCGCTTGAACTGGAACATGTTCGCCAGCTCATCGGCGCCGGGGAAGCCCAGGGCGCGATAGGCCTGGGGCGTGATGGCGTTGTAGATGATCTTGTTGCCCAGAGCCTTGGACAGCGCGGCGGCCATCTGATCGCCGGTGAGGTGCTCGCCGGCGATGCCGACGGTCCTGCCGATGTACTGGCTGCCCTTGGTGAAGATGCCGTAGGCGCAGCGTCCGATGTCCTGGGCCGCGATCCCCGGCAGTTTCTTGTCGCCCATCGGCAGGGTGATCGCCAGCCGGCCGTCCGGGCCCTTCCTGGGGCCCATCCCGAAGTGAATGAAGTTCTCCCAGTAAAAACTGGTCAGCAGGAACGTGGTCGGCACGCCCGCGTCGGCAAAGAACCGGTCGGCCTCGCCCTTGGCGTCAAAATGCGGCACCTTGTACTTGCCCATGAGCGTCGGCATGCGGTTGTCGCTCAGCGGCACCCACTTGCGCGTGTCCTCCAGCGTGGACCAGATGACGTGCCGCAGGCCGCATTTGGCGGCGGCGTCGGCCAGGTTCTTCGCCTGCGCCAGTTCCCGCTCCGGCGAGAAATGGTCCCAGAAGAACGTCACGCAGTACGCCCCGTAGGCGCCCTCGAAGGCCGCCGCAAGGCTCGCAGGGTCATCGACGTTGGCCGCAACGACCTGGGCGCCCATCGCGGCCAGCGCCCTGGCCTTGCTGGAGTTGACGTCGCGCGTCAGCGCCCGGGCGACAAACGTGCCGTCGTTGTGGTCGGCGATGGCTCGAACCAGGCCGCTGCCCTGCGCACCGGTTGCGCCCACGACCACGATGATCTTCCGCTCGGCCATGTGCTGCTCCTTGTGAAAACTCTGTGGAGTAAGATGCCCCCGACCATCGGGAAGCCGGGGATTCTAGCGCGGAAGGTTCTTCGGGCAACTGGCCCCGGCGCGGCCATCGCTCCTACGATCCGGCGGACCGGAGTGAACCTTATGCAGACAATGGGAGTGCCCGTCATGCTTCTGTCGATGTTCGCCGCGATGTCCTGCAGCCATCCCACGCACGCCGCGCCGGAGCTTCCCGCGCCCAGGGCGGATCTGCCCGCCCCGGCCGACGGCAAGCCCGCCACGGCCGTCTTTGCCGGCGGGTGCTTCTGGTGCGTCGAGGGCGTCTTCGAACAGCTCGACGGCGTGACGGACGCCGAGTCCGGCTACTGCGGCGGCTCGGCCCAGACCGCCAACTACGAGGCCGTCTGCCGCGGCAACACCGGCCACGCCGAGGCCGTGCGCGTCACCTACGACCCGGCGAAGATCAGCTTCGGCCGGCTGCTGCACGTGTTTTTCAGCACGCACGACCCCACGACGCTCAACCGCCAGGGGCCCGACGAAGGCACGCAGTACCGCTCGGCCATCTTCTACGCCGACGAGGACCAGAAGCGCGTCGCCGAGGCGTACATCAAGCAACTGACCGACGCCAAGGCGTTCGACCGGCCCATCGTCACGAAGCTGGAGAAACTGGAAGCGTTCTATCCGGCCGAGAAGTACCACCAGGACTATGCCGCCTGCAACCCGCAGCAGCCGTATATCCGGCAGGTAGCCATGCCCAAGATACAGAAAGTGCGGGAAAAGTTCGCCGAGCAGTTGAAGCCCGCCACCCGCCCATCGCGGTAGGGGCCGGCCGCCGCTATGATGCCTCCTTCGCCGCTGCGGCGGCGGGAGGTTGCCGATGGCCAAGCACACACCGCGTTTTCTGAGGATCGTGGATGATGCGCGATCGCGCATCCGCCAGTGCACGGTCGATGACGTGAAGCAACGGTTGGATCGCGGCGAGAAGTTCCACCTGGTCGATGTCCGCGAGGAAAGCGAGTTTGCGGCCGGCCACCTGCCCGGCGCCATCCACATCGGCAAGGGCGTGATCGAGCGCGACATCGAGACGAAGATCCCCGACACATCGGCCGAGATCGTGCTGTATTGCGGCGGGGGATTTCGCTCGGCCCTGGCGGCCGACAACCTGCGGAAGATGGGCTACACCAACGTGATCTCGATGGACGGCGGATGGCGGGGCTGGACGGAGAAGGGCCTGCCCACCGTCAAGGGATGAGCGGCCCAAACCTCGGGAGCAACGCCCGGATGATCGGTTACCTTGACCTGCCTTCGGGACTCTCCGGCGACATGTTCCTGTCGTGCCTGGTGGACGGCGGCTGGCCGGTGGAGCAGTTGCGCGGCACGCTGGCCGGCCTGCGGATTCCCGGCGAGGAGTACTCCGTCGAGGCCGCGCCGGTGATGCGCGGGCCGTTCCGGGCCACCTGCGTCAGCGTCAAGGTCGTCAAGACCTCGCACCACCGCCACCTGGGGCAGATCCGCGCCATCATCGGCGAGTCGAGTCTGCCCGAGGCGGTCAAGTCGCGGGCGCTGGCGGTGTTTCACCGCCTGGCGGCGGCCGAGGCGGCCGTGCATGGCATCGAGATCGAGAAAGTCCACTTTCACGAGGTCGGGGCCGTCGATGCGATCGTGGACATCGTGGGTGTGTGCGCGGGGCTGGCCGTGCTGGGCATCGACCGGCTGTACGCCTCGCCGGTGCCTCTTGGGCACGGCTGGATCGACACCGCGCACGGGCGGATGCCGCTGCCGGCGCCGGCGACGCTGCAGATTCTTTCGGCGGTGGGGGCCCCGACGCGCCCGGCGCCGGGCGAAGGCGAGCTGCTGACGCCCACCGGAGCGGCGATGCTGGCCGAGTTGGCGACGTTCACCCAGCCGCAGATGACCTTGTCACGCATCGCCGTGGGGGCCGGGCAGAAGAGCTTCGCCTGGCCGAACATCGCCCGGCTGTGGCTGGGGGAGGAGACGGCCGGCGGGCCGATCGTGCAGATCGAAACGAACATCGACGACATGAACCCGCAGCTGTGCCCGGTGGTGGTCGAGCGGCTGCTGGCCGCGGGGGCGCGCGATGCGTGGATCACGCCCGTGCAGATGAAGAAGGGCCGGCCGGGCGTGGTGATCAGCGCGCTGGCCGATGCGGCGGCCGAGCAGGCGGTGGTGGATGTGCTGCTCCGCGAGACGACGACGCTGGGGGTGCGGGTGCATCCGGTGAGCCGCCACGAGGCCGAGCGGCAGATCGTGACGGTGCGGACGCCCTACGGTGACGTGCGAGTGAAGCTCAAGAAGCTGGACGGCAACGTGGTGGGGGCGACGCCGGAGTTTGAGGATTGCCGCAAACTGGCCGAAGAACGCGGCGTGCCGGTGAAGCAAGTGATCGAAATCGTAGGGTCCGCTTCAGCGGACGCCTTGGGGCGGGCGATGGCAGAAGACGTCCGCTAAAGCGGACCCTACTCGGCTGGCCGAAGAGCGCGGCGTGCCGGTGAGGCAAGTGATCGAAATCGTAGGGTCCGCTTCAGCGGACGCCTTGGGGCGGGCGACGACAGCAGACGTCCGCTAAAGCGGACCCTACTCGGCTGGCCGAAGAGCGCGGCGTGCCGGTGAAGCAAGTGATCGAAATCGTAGGGTCCGCTTCAGCGGACGCCTTGGGGCGGGCGACGACAGCAGACGTCCGCTAAAGCGGACCCTACTCGGCTGGCCGAAGAACGTGGCGTGCCGGTGAGGCAAGTGATCGAAATCGTAGGGTCCGCTTCAGCGGACGCCTTGGGGCGGGCGACGACAGCAGACGTCCGCTGAAGCGGACCCTACTCGGCTGGCCGAAGAGCGCGGCGTGCCGGTGAAGCAAGTGATCGAAATGGTAGGGTCCGCTTCAGCGGACGCCTAGGGGCGGGCGATGGCAGAAGACGTCCGCTAAAGCGGACCCTACTCGGCTGGCCGAAGAACGCGGCGTGCCGGTGAGGCAAGTGATCGAAATCGTAGGGTCCGCTTCAGCGGACGCCTTGGGGCGGGCGACGATGGCAGACGTCCGCTAAAGCGGACCCTACTCGGCTGGCCGAAGAACGCGGCGTGCCGGTGAGGCAAGTGATCGAAATCGTAGGGTCCGCTTCAGCGGACGCCTTGGGGCGGGCGACGATGGCAGACGTCCGCTAAAGCGGACCCTACTCGGCTGGCCGAAGAACGCGGCGTGCCGGTGAGGCAAGTGATCGAAATCGTAGGGTCCGCTTCAGCGGACGCCTTGGGGCGGGCGACGATGGCAGACGTCCGCTAAAGCGGACCCTACTCGGCTGGCCGAAGAACGCGGCGTGCCGGTGAAGCAAGTGATCGAAATCGTAGGGTCCGCTTCAGCGGACGCCTTGGGGCGGGCGACGACAGCAGACGTCCGCTGAAGCGGAGCCTATTCGGCCTGCTTGCGTATCGTCATGTCAAAGTTCCTCACCATCGACTTGTACATGGCCCACACGACGGCCGCATAGGCGGCGGTGGCGGCCCAGCCGAACAGCACTACCAGCATCCGGTTCAGCCCCACGTCGCCTGAACGATGGGACAGGGTCGGGTTTTCCGGGTCCAGCAGCAGCGCCACAAGCGTGAACGGGCTGAAGGAGCCGATGATGAGCCCCGGCTCGGCCGCGTTGGCGACCACGCCCATGCCGCACATGCCCAGCATGAAGCACACGCCGGCGACGATGCCCACGCTGCTCATCACGGCCATGACGGTGCGGCGGCATCGCAGCGACATGTGCATGCCCAGGATGGCCGCGAACGCCGCCACCAGGATGATCGTCCCGGGCAGCACCAGCACGGCCTCGGGATAGATCGCCCATTGCCGCGGCGGGTTCTCGGAGAAGATCGCGGCAAAGACATCCCAGAAGACGAACAGCAGCACCGAGAACACCGGCACCGCCACCAGCGGCATCACAAAGCTCACCAGGCCGCGAAGCTTGCCCCAGATGTAGTAGCGGCTGGTGATGGGCGTGGCCAGCAGCAGGTCCAGCGTGCCATCCTCCTTCTCGCGGGTGACGGTGGAGGCGGCCGACTGCGTGATCATCAGCAGGATCACGGCAAACTCCACGATCACCGCGCCCAGCAGAAACCCCCGCACCTTGCCAAGGGCCATGCGCGGCTGCGGATCGATGACGCTGATGGCCTTGATGGCCCGGCCGGTGCTGTCGGGGACCAGGTCCACGACGGTCATGCCGCGCGAGATGGACTCCGGCGACTGAGACCGGTCATTGACCTTTACCACCGCGCTGCGGGCCAGCGTGTAGGTGGTGATCTCATCGCCCTGGCGGACGGCGAGCGTGCGGTACTGCTCGTTGAAGGCCGACGAGACGACCTTGTCCGCCTCGAGGGGGGTGGCGTAGAGCACCAGCAGCACGATGGCCCCGGCGATGCCGGCGAGCATGAACCCGTAGCGCAGGAGCACGGCGCGGGCGGCCGAAGCCTTGGTCTTGGCCTCGCGCCAGGCGATGGGATTGGTCCATACATGGCGGGGCCGGCGCGTCTTGTCGCCGCTGCTCAGACGCAGTTTCTGCAGGATCCAGCTTCGCAGCGTGGTGGAGCTCTGGGCCATGCGGCGCAGCACCACGATCGACGGCGTCACCAGCACGAAGCTGAGGATGAACATGAAGCTGATGTAGAACGTGTGCGGGCTGGTCAGGTACCAGCTCAGCGGCCAGGGCAGGCCGGCGACCGTCGGCGAGCCGGCGGCGGGCGGGCCATAGCCGCTCTCGTGGAAGATCACGCGCAGCGCCAGGAACGGGTGGATGCCGGCCAGCCAGCTGATGTGCGAGCCGGGCGCGTCGCCCGCCACGCGCAAATAGCCCAGCTGCTCGATCAGCAGCGGGATGGCCAGAAACAGGCCGATGAACAGGTAAAAACTGAAGATGGTCCGCCGGGTGCCCACCTTGAAGACGGCGATGGCGGTTGCGGTGGCGCCGGTGATGAAGGCGGTGGCGGCGGCGATGAGGAACGAATAGACGACGTTCTCGATGGACACGCCGCCGAAGATGCGGGTGATGGCGAACACCGGCATGCCGCTGATCAGCAGCGCCACGACGAAGAACAGCCGGCTGAGCAGCGAGCCCAGCACGATCTGCCCGTTGGTCAGCGGCGTGGACAGGAGGATGTCGTAGGTCTGGTTGTCCTTCTCCTGGGTGATGGCGCCGGCCGTGAAGATGGGCGCCAGCAGCGCCACCAGGGCCAGCTGCACGTAGCTCATCTGGCGGAAGATTTCGGTGCTGCTCTTGGACAGGGCGGTGAGGCTGGGGGCGCCGGAAACGCTTCCGCCGGAAAACAGCAGGAAGAACACCAGGAACACCAGCAGGCCCAGGTAGCCGCAGCGGATGAACAGGTCGCGCTTGCGCTTGGAGCCCATCGCCACCACCCGCAGCAGGATGGGGTTGCCGGGGATGAGCCGCCAGAAGTAGTGGCAGAGGGCGAAGAGCATGGGACGGAAGAAGTCAGTAGTCAGTAGCCAGTAGTCAGTAGGGCCGGCTTCGCCGGCCGTGCGTGGCTTCGCCCATCACTCACCACCTGCCCATTCATCCTTCATCCCTCATCCCTCATCCCCTCCTACTGCACCGCCCCTTTGGTCAGGCGCATGAACGCGGTTTCCAGGTTCACTTCCTCCTCCTTCAGAAGCGTGAGCTTGTAGCCGGCCTGGATCAGCCGCTGCGGCACGAAGCTCCAGTCCACGACACCGTCGCGCAATGCCACCTGAAGGTGGCCGTTGCTGTTGACGACCTTCTCCACGTTCGGGTCGGCCGAAAGCAGCGCGGCGGCCTGCTCCTGGTTGTGCATGACGCCCACCTGCAGCACCAGGCCGGTGCGCGCCCGGCTGAGGATCTCGCTGACCGGGCCGCTGTAGAGCAGCTCGCCCTGCTCGATGATGCCCACGGTGTTGCACAGATCGGCCAGCTCGGGAAGGATGTGCGAGCTGATCAGGATGGTCTTGCCCATCCGCCGCAGCTCCTTGAGCAGCTCGCGCATCTCGATGCGCGCCCGGGGATCGAGGTTGCCGGCCGGCTCGTCCAGCAGCAGCACCTTGGGGTCGTGCACCAGCACCCGCGCGATGGACAACCGCTGCTTCATGCCGCGCGACAGGCCGTCCACCAGCGCGTCGCGCTTGTAGGCCAGGTCCGTCAGCTCCAGCACGTCATTGACGATTCTCGTGCGGGCCGAGCCGTGGATGTTGTAGGCCGCGGCGAAAAACTCCAGGTACTCCTGCACCACCATGTCCTCGTAGGCGCCGAAATAATCCGGCACATAGCCGATCAGCGGGCGGATCAGCCGCGACTGGTAGCCCACCACGTAGTCGCACACCCGCGCCTCCCCCCACGTCGGCTGCAGCAGCGTGGCCAGGATCTTGATGGTGGTGGTCTTGCCGGCGCCATTGGGGCCGATGAACCCGAAGCAGTCGCCCTCCTGGATCTCCAGGTTCAGGTTCGACAGCGCCACCAGCGTGCCGTAGCGCTTGGTCAGGTTCACCGTCTTGATCACCGCGGCCATGGTGCCGCTCCTTTGACGTCCTGCTTCAGGTGCCGGTTTCGGCCGGCTCAACGGTTCGCTGCGGGCGGTCCAGCGGCAGCACGACCTGGTAGAACACCGTGCCCCGTCCGTCGATCCGCTGCCCCTCGACATCCATGGGGAAGGGCAGCGGCGTGTCGGGGTCGGTGCTGGCGAAGACCACCAGCCGGCCCGCGCCGGCCGCATGCCCGATATCCAGCCACCGGCCGCCCCGACGCACTATATCATACCGGTCCTCGTTGAGCGCCACATTGCGGCGGGAAGGCTCAAAGCGATCGAACAAGCCCAGCAGCAGGCCCGCCAGCCGCAGGTCGCCCAGCTGCCTGTCGCCAAACCCTCCGCCCGTGAACACCGGCAACAGCTGTCTTCTCCAGTCGGACCGGGTCCAGTCGCCGTTGATATGCCCGCGGTGCGCCGTCACGCCCGCAGGCACGGGGGTGTTGGTTCCCACCAGGTGCGTGCTGGCCATCACTTCCTCGGCCAGTTCCAGCGGGGCGCCATTGGCCCATGCCGCCTTCTTGCCGACGACCATCACCAGCTCCTCGCCCAGCGGGTCCACGTCGGTGGGGCCCCACAACACCGGCCGGCGATACAGAAAGTGAACGCCGCGCAGGGTCCGGCCGGTGCGGTTCTCCAGCTTGCCCGAGAGGTTGCCCCGCGTATCAACCGCGACGTTGCCGGTGATCGCGACATCGCTGTTGCCCACCCACCGCACCTGCAGCTTCTTGGCCGTGCTGCGGAACGGGATGCGCACGGCCGTGGGCTCATCGCTGGTGCGGGGGTCGCGCACGGGCACCTCATAAGCCTGTGCCGAGGGGAAATCGCTGGTATCGTGCTGGTGGTCGCGGTGCCATGGAAAGGCGGTGATGTAGCTCACGCGGTCCTCGGCCGTATTCAGCAGCGAGATCTGCTCCATGCCGTCGCGCGGGATATACAGGCCGATGTTGCTCACGGCGACGGTCGGTTCGCCGGGCGTCTGCCGCACAAACGTCACGTGCTGCACCTGGGCCGGGCCGCGGAGCACCAGCCGGGTGATGCCCACCGTCAAGACGGTTGCCGCCACCCCGCAGGCCGCGAAGGCAAACCAGCTCATCCCCACGCGCTTGCGATTCAGCAGGTACAGATAGGCGCCTGGACCTGCCACGGCCCAGTAGGCCAGGAAAAACAGCAGCGCCAGGACTACCAGGTTGCGGCCCTTGCCGGTCAGTTCGGTCTGGCGGACGATTTCGGCGGCCAGATCAACCGATGCGCCGCCCTCGTAGGCCGCGTACTTGTTGCCGGCGGCGGTGGGCAGGCCGCGCGCGGCTTCGGGAACCGCGTCGTTGCGGATGTCCAGCACCTGATCCCAGATGCGGGTCCAGTCCCAGGCGTTCGTGTCGCCGGGAGTGCGCAGCGAGCGGTCGCCCAGGTCCTGCGCCACCCACGAGACTGTGCCCATTCCCACCGTCCAGCGGACCAGGTAGGGCGCGGGGGCGGCCTCGTCCGTGTAGCGAGCGACGACGCTGCCGGGCTTGGTGTAGGCCCGCGCCAGGGGAACCTTGAGATTCTCATCGCCGGGCCGAGTCGCCGGGCGACGGCCCGGCAAGGCCCAGTTCCGCAGCACCTCCAGCCCCACCGCCTGGGGCACATCCTCCACGCCGGCCACCATCACCGGCAGCAGGTCGCCCTGCCATGTGGACATGGTGCGCTGCCACTGGCGGCTCTGGCAGACGATCAGCCGGCCGCCCTCGCGGACGTAATCCTGGATGGCGGCGACCGTTTCCGGCGACAGCAAGCCCGGATCGCTGTTCATCCAGATGATGGCATCGACGGCCTCGTAACCCAGCACCAGGTTGGGCAGGTCCAGCGGCTGAACCCGTTTGAGAATGACCTGCTCCAGCAGGCCGCGCATGTTCTCATAGGCCTGGAACGCCACGGCACTGCCGGCGTCGGCCACCACCAGCACGAGTTTGCGGCCCAGGCCGGCCTCGAAGGTGGTGCGCATTTCCAGGTCCTGCGCGTACTGGACGGTAACGGGAAGTTGAACCAGATGAACGCCGTCCAAACGGCAAAGGAAGACCTTGAGGTTGCCCGTGCCGCTGTCGTCGGTGCCCAGGCCGGAGGGGTGCGGCCGGAAATAGACCCAGAACTTCTGCGTGTTGGGCCCGTCGTCGCGGCGGCCGTTGAGCGGGATGCGGACGGTGAAGCCCGGGCGGTCCTTGTCCAGGTCCAGTTGCTGAACCTTGATCTTGTACTCGCCGGCGTTGGGCGTGGTGGGGTCGAGGCGCACGCGAATCGGCGTCCAGCAGTTGGAGCGGTACAGGCCGTCAAAGCCGACGGCCTCCACCTCGCCGCGGGCCTGGGCCATTGCGGCCGACGCCGCGGATAGCAACAGAATCCCCGCCAGGGCAAGCCGCATCAGCAGCAAATTACGTCGCGCAGGCACAGGACGCAAACGAAAAAGGATGAAGGATGAGGGATAGGGATGAAGGATGAAGGATGAAGGATGAAGCGCTACTTGTGGCCCTTGGGTGGCCGTTTGCCCAGGTACTTGCGCGTAACGGCGTCGGCCAGGTCGATGTCGTTGATGTTGGCCAGGGTGCACAGCCAGGCGAGCACATCGGCGAACTCCTCGGCAAGGCTGGCACGGCCGTGTCACGGAGGATGGACTCGCCGGGGTGCTTCGAGGGAGCGGCCGAGCTATTCACGGTCATCGTCACCGACACGGAACTGCTTACCGCACTTCGGGCACGCCTTGCCGACAACTTCGCTGAGGCTCAGGCATGCCTTGCAGTAGGGGCAGGTGTGAGTAAGCACCCCCTCCGCCCATCAAGGTTGCCTTCGATGCCGTGAGTGCTCCGATGGCAAACGGCAGCAGTCCGATCGCGAACAGATGAACGCCGACTTTGCTTCGTCCGAACATGCCTGCACATCCCGCTACAACCAGCAGCACACCAATCACCATCACTATATTGCCGACATCGCTGCTGCGCATGCCTTCACCTCGCGAATCAAGCGTCGTGCAGAAGATCCCTTTCGATCGCGCCTCCGGGCACCGCGCTGCTCCGTCAGCGCCCCGTCTTGTAGGTAGTTCATGGCGATCCCGGCAGCACAGCTTGGGCGTTCAGTGGCCCCCAAGGGGTAGCCTGCCCTTCGCAATCAGTTCCTCTCGTTTGGCCTCGATCTTGGATCGCAGCAGACCTGGCAAACGGGCGACGTCTCCAAGACATTGGTGTAGGTCCTCAACCGTGCACTGCGCGAATGCCCAGTCCTGCAGGTATGCGTCGTTCTTAGCGACGAACGCGCGCTCTATCAGCCGGTCTTCCCAGTCGCTCCTGAGGCGCCAGGTACCGCGCCTCTGCCCTTTACTGAAGAGGTCCGGATTCCCTGGTTTGTAGGCCGCGGCATCAGTTGAATGCGCATAGAGCAATGCCCGAATGACGGAATCGTAATGGTCCGGCAGTGGCTCTGCGCGGAGTTTAGGCACTTCGTTGTACAGGGACCGAAGGTCCCAATCCGATTCGGGCGACCGCTGCATCACGTGGATCATCGCGCCGAGCCAGTTCATGGCTCACCTCCTGCATCTCCGTGCTTCCCGGCCTTCCTCTGCTTCTCACGGATTGTCTGACTCGGCGCGCAGATGGTCAAGCCGGCCTGAACAACAGACGACCACCGAGGCATCACTTATGCCCCTCCGGCGGTGTGTCCCCCAGGTACTTGCGTGTGACGGCGTCGGCCAGGTCGATGTCGTTGATGTTGGCCAGGGTGCACAGCCAGGCGAGCACATCGGCGAACTCTTCGGCCAGGTTCTGGCGGTCGTCGCCGTGGAGGGCGGTGGCCAGCTCGCCCACCTCCTCGATGAACCAGAGAAAGGTCTTTGGCGTGCCGCGAGCGCGGTCCACCTTCTCGTATTTGTCGAAGATGTGCTTCTGAAAGTCGGCGAGCGTGAGGGTGCGGCTGTCCATGGGGCGGGATGGTAACCGCCGTCGAAGCCCGATGCCAAAATGGAGTTTCGGTCGCCATCCGCCGGGCCACGGGTGGGTTTTGGAGGCATAGCTCTGGCGTCCGAAAGCGCCGGGGTCCGCCAAGAGGCGCCCGGCATGGCACTGCGGTGGCCTGCCTGGCTCTCGGCCGCCGGAGCCCATGCCTTGGAAAATCCCTCGGCGAAGCCGCGTCTTGTGGGTATGCCGACTGGGCAAGTGCACGCCCTTGTCGCCGTCCTGTGCCTCGGTACGATGACCTGCAACTCGTCCACGAGGAGGATCCACATGACACGAGACCTGCTGTGCTGCGTGGCTGCGATGCTGGCTCTGGCGGGAGGAGCGCTGGGCGCCGATGCGCCGGGTGCGGCGACCCAACCGGCCAGGGAGCTGACGCTGGACCTGGGCGACAAGGTGACGCTGAAACTGGTGCTCATTCCGGCCGGGAGGTTCCTGATGGGCAGCCCGGAGACGGAGAAGGACCGCGGCAAGGATGAAGTCCAGCACGAGGTCACGATCAGCAAGCCCTTCTACCTGGGCGTGTACGAGGTGACGGTGGACCAGTACGCGCTGTTCGTAAAGGAAACCGGCACAAAGCACGAAGAACCGAAGTTCAAGCAGGCGGGCGATCATCCGGTGGTGAATGTGAGCTGGGACGATGCCCAGGCGTTCTGCCGGTGGCTGTCGAAGAAGGCCGGCAAGATGGTGGTTCTGCCGACCGAGGCCCAGTGGGAATACGCCTGCCGGGCGGGCACGAAGACACGGTTCAGCTTTGGCGACAAGGATGAGGACTTGGGCGATCACGCCTGGCATGACGGCAACAGCAAGGGCAAGGGCGCGAAGATGACGCATCCCGTGGGCCAGAAGAAGCCCAATGCATGGGGCTTGTACGACATGCACGGCAACGTGTGGGAATGGTGCGCGGATTTCTATGGGGACTACGCGGGTGCGGGGGCCGACCCCACGGGACCGGAGCGTGGTGGCCTGCGCCTGGTGCGTGGCGGTTGCTGGGACATCTATCCGGCGTTCTGCCGCTCGGCCGTCCGCAACGGAATCGTTGCTGCCAACCGGCGCGACATCTACGGCTTCCGCGTGGCGGTGTCGGCCGAGGCTGTGGACGTGCCGTAAGCTTGTGCTTCCGGCGCCTGCAAAAGGCGGCCAGCCTATGCCCGGGAATCTCTGGATCGCCGCCCTGTACGCTGCGGCCAGCCTGGTGACCTTCCTCGCCTACGGCCTGGACAAGCGCCGGGCGAGGTTGGGGCGGAGGCGCATCAGCGAGCGGACGCTGCACCTGCTGGAGCTGGTCGGCGGTTGGCCGGGGGCGGTCGTCGGGCAGGCGGTTTTCCGGCACAAGCTGCGGAAGCTGACGTATATGGCCGTTTTCGCGGCCATTGTCGCGCTGCACCTGGCCGGCTGGGGCGCGTGGTACTGGGCGAGATGAGTCTCGCCAGCGTTATTGCCGCCACTGGAGCACGCCGCCGGAGACGGTGGCGCTCTGCTGCTTGCCGTTGACGATAAGCCGGGGCGTGCCCTGGACCTTCACCTTCAGCCCAGTTACTGGGCCGGTAACCTGCACCGCATCACCGCCGATGCGAATGTGTCCGTGGCCGGTGAAGGTGAAGGATTCATCCTTGTCAGCCAGCGTCAGCGCCGCAACGGATGCGTCATTCTCCAGCATCGGCGTCTTCTTCACAGCCGCCTCGGGGCGGCGGTCGAACTGCAGAAGAAGGCGGTCGTCGAAGCCCTTGCCCGTCGCGGCCGCCGCCAGGCCGGCCTCGGTCTGCTGAATCGTGCGGAAGATCGTGCTCGAAGGCGTGCCGTTCTCGTAGGGCTCGTGCAGGGCGGCGAATACGGTGGCGTCGGCGCGACGGTGGATCACCACCGACACCCCACCCCATTCCGCGCCGATGGCGCGGTGGCCCTTGTCATCGCCCGATCGCGGCGAGCCGGGTGTGTAAGCCGCGGGAGTGTCGAAGGTCCAGGCCGTTGTCCCGGCCGACGGTAGCATCGAGATTCGCACGCCGACCTTGCGGCCGTACCAGTCGGGTCCCATCCGCGACTTGCTCACATCCTCGCCACGGTAGGTCTGCAGCGTGTTGATCGACACGGGCCCATCCGTGGCCGGCAGCCTGCGGGCGTTGCTGAGCGTCACCCAGGGCGGGCCGTCGGGGCCTTCGGTGGTCATTCGATACTTGCGCTGCTCGTCGGACACATCCAGCTTGCCCTGCCAGCCGACGGCAAACAGGCCCTTCTGAAGTTCATCCGACGGCTGCCAGGATTGCCCGGCTTCGGGGACCAGCGAGCCGGGCGCGTGGACCAGCCACCAGTAGTCGCGCTGTCGGCCGGCGGTGTCGCGCAGGTCGAACACGTCGAACAGATACTCGCCGGTCAGAAACAGCGACCGCGACAGGTCGGTCGTCGAATAGACCGTGCTGACGACCTGTTTGGGCTGGTCGCTGGATCGCGCTTCGCCCTGGCCTGTCAGCGGCACGACCGGCACGCCGCGCGCCGAGACGAACTTCACGCCCGGGGCGAAGTTCCGCCGCGTCGGCACCTGGCCGATGGGCTGGGCCATCTGGTTGTCCACCACCACGCCGCAGTGGCCGCGGACGGTCATATCCCAGAGGCCGCCGTTGTAGCCGGCCGAGATGGCGCGGTTGGCGTAGATCGGCCGGTTGAACTGGTGATACCCCAGCAGCGAGAAACAGTCGTTGGTGTAATGCACGTAGAACTGCGCCAGTTGCAGCGCGACGGCCGGCGCGGGCGACTTCCAATACGCCGGGGACTCGTCAAACCGCAGCAGCGCGAATCCCCGCTCGTCGGCCACGTACGACGGCGCCGGCGGCGGCTTGACCTGATCCACAGAAATCGGCGAGCAGCCCCAGAATAGCGTCGGGTAATAGGTGTTGGTTCCCGGCTTGTGCATGTGGGCCAGGAAGTAGTCGTAGCCCTTGTCCGGATAGCGGGCGTGGAGGATCTCGAACCACTGCGGGGTCTGCAGTTTTTCCACCTTGGCGCCGCGGTGGTCCCGGCCGTTCATGTTGGCCGAGTACCACTCGCTCCAGCCGCCCTTGCCGTCGGCGTAATACGGTTCGACGATGAAATGCCGCAGCAACTGCCCGCCCTTGGCATCGCCCATGGCGATGCGCATGAATCCGGTGGTGCCGCCGGGGATGAAGACGGCCGGATAGCCCAGCGTGATGTACGAGCCGATGTAGCGCTCCAGCGAAGCGCCGTTCTTGCCGACAAAGTCGAAGCCCAGCCTGCCCAGGCCGATGCGGTCCAGGCCGCGCGCATACAACAGCAGCTCGCCGATGATGCTGGTCATCTTGGCGAACTCCTCGTTGTAGAACTGGCCGTCCGAGAGGTAATCCTCGATGAACCAGCGGAACGAGCCTGGGGCGGCCCACAGGTCGCCGATGAGCTTCTCATCCTGCAGGGCGACGGACATGGCCAGCGTGCCGCAGCGGCGGGGCAAGGCCAGGTTCGGCAGGATTCCCAGGCGCGAGGGATTGCTCTTCCACGTCGTGATATCCTCGGCGATGTGTCTGCGAAAGGTGTCCTGGAGGCCCTTGCGCTGCTCGGGCGTGAGGGTGGGGTAAAGCACGTCGTAGCGCAGGGCGGCCAGGTAGTTGGCGGTGTGCAGGCCGGCGCTGCCGCCGGTATCGCCCCGGCCGTTGAGCGGGGCGCCGATGAACGACAGGAGATACTTGCGCTCGTCGTCCCCGGCCTTCTGGTCGCCCAGGACCATGTACCTGAAAAGCCGGCCGAAGGTGTTGTCGGGCAGTTGGCCGGCCCGCTCTTTGGCCCAGGGCTCGGTTTCGATGCGTTTCCTGATGGCGGCGGCCTCGTCGGTCGTCCAGAGCATGAAGGGATGCTGGGCGGGCTTGAACTGGGCCGTGGCGGTGGCGGCGCCACCCAGGGACAGCGTCGCGGCCAGCAGGGCTTGGAGCAGTGACTTCATCGCGGGTTCTCCAGATTCACGTGGGTGGGCGTGGCCATTCTTTGCGGGGTTCTTGTAGTGCAGGCTAAAGCCTGCACTGCAAAGAGGCTGTTGCGTATCGCTGCGCAAAGAAGGGCCCCGCCCACGCAGTTTGCTGACATTACGCCGGGCCACGCCGCGCGTTGTACGGAAGCGGAAAAATGTTCTTGTTCCGCGGGCGTGGATTCGGGTACACTGTATCGGGCGGAAAGGGGGGGTTCGGAGAACCGCGGCGCGTGGAGGGCAGTAGCAAATACAGAGCAGGACGGCTGGCGGGGCAGAGGAGGCCGCGGGTCCCAAGTGCCTGTGGCACGCGGGTTTACTAAGGATGCAGGACGATGGCCAAGCAGCAGAAGAAACTGGGCGAAATCCTGGTGGAGTGGGGCATCCTCAATCCCAAGGAACTGAACCGGGCGATTGAACATGCCAAGGCCAAGAGTCTGCGGCTGGGAGAGGCCTTGCAGGACCTGAAGCTGTGCAGCGAGAACCACGTGTACAAGGCGCTGGCCGCCCAGCACAACATGGAGTTCATCGACCTGGACAAGGGAGCGGTGCCGCCCAACGCCGTGAACCTGATTCCCGACGACCTGATGAAGAAGCACCTGATTTTGCCGCTGGGCCAGGACAACGGGCGTCTGAAGGTCGCCATCCACGACCCGCTGGACCTGGAACTGGTGGACATCCTGCGGTTCCGGCTGAACCGCGAGATCCGGACGGTGCTGGCCAGCAAGAGCCGCATCAAGAAGTACCTGGACGACCTGTTCGACACCAGCGCATCGTCCACGATCGACAAGACGGTGGACGCGACGCTCAAGAGCCTGGACAAGACGGTGGACCAGAGCGTGCGGTCGATCGACAAGTCCATCGACCTGGCGGGGATGACCGAAGACGCGATGAACGACCCGACCCAGGCGCCGATCATCAAGCTGGTGCAGGCGATGATCGTCGAGGCGGTGAGGACGCGGGCCTCGGACATCCACATCGAGCCGATGAAGGACCGGGTTCGCGTGCGCTACCGCATCGACGGCGAGTGCGTGGAGCGAGACCGCATCCCCGTCCGCATGAAGGGCCCGCTGATCAGCCGCGTGAAGATCATGGCGGGCATCGACATCGCCGAGAAGCGGCTGCCCCAGGACGGCCGCATCAAGATGACCGTGGACAAGCAGGATATCGACTTCCGCGTCAGTTCGCTGCCCAGTTACCACGGCGAGTCGGTGGTGCTGCGTATCCTTCGCCCCGACTCGGTGCGGATCGGCATCCAGAACCTGGGGTTTGAGGAGGAGGACTACAAGCAGTTCCAGAAGATCATCAAGCGGCCCAACGGGATTTTCCTGGTGACGGGCCCCACGGGCAGCGGCAAGACCACGACGCTGTACTCGGCGCTGAACGAACTGAACCGTCCCGACAAGAAGATCATCACCGCCGAGGACCCGGTGGAGTACAACTTCACGGGGATCAACCAGTGCCAGGTGAAGGAGCAGATCGGGCTGACGTTCGCCAGGATCCTGCGGGCGATGCTGCGGCAGGCGCCCAATATCATTCTGGTCGGCGAGATTCGCGACCTGGAGGTGGCCGAGGTGGCCATCCAGGCGGCCCTCACCGGCCACCTGGTGTTCAGCACCCTGCACACCAACGACGCGCCGTCGGCGATCACCCGCCTGATCGACATGGGGGTCAAGCCGTTCCTGGTGGCCAGCTCCATCCAGGCGGTGCTGGCGCAGCGGCTGATCCGCGTGCTATGCCCCAAGTGCAAGGTGCCCGATGAGAATCCCGACCCGATGTGGCTGAAGCTCTGCGGCATCACCCCGGCGGACCTGAAGGAACGCACGCTCTACAAGCCGCGTGGCTGCGACTATTGCAGCGGCATCGGCTATCGCGGGCGGCTGGGCATTTTCGAGATGATGGTGATGAACAACGAGATCCGCGAACTGGCCTTCGAGCGGGCTCCCACCAACCGGATCCGCAAGGCCGCGCTGGCCAGCGGCATGAAGAGCCTGCTGGGCGACGGACGGATCAAGGTGCTCAACGGCGTGACCACCGCCGAGGAGGTGGTGAAGGTCGCGCAGGTGGAGGGGATTGTCCTGTGAGACCGGGTATTTGCGATTGGGATCTGAGACCGAGGGTTCATCGCCATCGATTCTGCCGACCGGCTACCGACTGCCGGCTACTGGCTGCTGACTACTGACTACTGACTCCTGACTCCTGGCTACTGACTACTGACTGCTTCTCCCATGGCCACCATCCAGATTGACCGACTGCTCGAGACCGTCGTGAAGCGTGGCGCCAGCGACCTGCATCTGGCGGTGGGAAGGCCCCCCACGCTGCGCCTCAACACCCGCCTGCGCGAACTGCAGACCAAGGTGCTGGAGCCGGAGGACACGATCGCGCTGATGAAGTCGATCACCCCCGAGCGCATCCAGCAGGAATACGAGGAGCAGGGCTCGGGCGACTTCGGCTTCGCCTATGGCGACGAGGCCCGTTTCCGCGTGGCCATCTTCAAGCAGAAGGGCTACTGCTCGCTGGTGCTGCGGAAGATCCCCAACAAGATCATGACCTTCGAGCAGATCGGCCTGCCGGAGATGGCGCGGCAGATCTGCCGCCGGCCGCGGGGGATCTTCCTGGTGACCGGGCCGACGGGGTCGGGCAAGACGACCACGCTGGCGACGATGATCAACTACATCAACGAGAACTTCGACAAGCACATCATCACGATGGAGGATCCGATCGAGTACTACCACCCCCACAAGAAATCCATCGTGGTGCAGCGCGAGATCGGCGTGGACGTGCCGAACTTCGCCGAGGGGCTCCGCCGCGCCCTGCGGCAGGACCCGGATGTGATGCTGGTCGGCGAGATGCGCGACCTGGCGACGATTTCGGCGGCCATCACCTCGGCCGAGACCGGACACCTGGTTTTCGCCACGCTGCATACGAGCGGGGCGGCCTCGACGATCAACCGGATCATCGACGCGTTCCCCACGGACCAGCAGGAGCAGGTCCGCGTGCAGCTGGCCAACAACCTGATCGCGGTGCTGTCGCAGACGCTCTCGCCGCGGATCGACGTGGACGGGATGGTGGCGGCCTACGAGTTCATGTATGTCACGCCGTCGATTCAGAACCTGATCCGCGAGAACAAGAGCTTCCGCATCGATTCGGACATCCAGACCGGCAAGCGCTACGGCATGCAGTTGCTGGATGACCACCTGTGGCAGCTGTTCAACGCGGGCAAGATCTCCAAGGAAGAGGCCATCGACAAGGCCAAGAACCCCGGGGCGATGGTGGACCGGATGAAACGCGCCGGCATCACGGCCGACCGCCCCGACGACTTCGGCGAGGAGGAGATGCAGAGCGAGGGCAGTTCAACGGGCGGGCCCAAGTCCCCCTCTTCGTCGGGTGCCCTCAGCGAGGCCGAACGCCGTGCCCAGGCCGAAGCCAACCGCCAGCGGATGGCGCGGCTGAACCAGAAGCCGGCCTAGAAGGTGTTTGCGTTGCAGGCTTCGTCCTGCAGATGTGACGGGAGCAGGCCCTATGACTCCAACCCCAATCCAGAAACCCCAGCCGGGCGCCCCCCAGCGCCCGCCCAGCGGCCCGGCGGCCTCGGCCGTGCCCCGGCAGCCGGCCGGTCCGAGCCCTCGTCCGCCCGGCGGTTCCGGCGTGGCGCAGGGCCCGCGGCCCGTGTCGCCCGCGCCGGGCGGGGGGCGTCCGCCGCAGGCTCCGCCCTCGTCCACCGGCGGGAGCAACCGCGTGGCCGGCGGCGGCAGCGGCGGAGGAGTTCCGGGCAGGCCTGGCGGTCCGCCGGATGCGGCTCCCGCCGGCGGCGGCATGCCGCCCATCGACCAGCTCAAGGGCCGGCCCATCGGCCGCGTCCTGACCAAGATGGGCAAAGTCACCCGCGACCAGGTGGTCGAAGCGCTTCAGTTCCAGAAATCCAAGGGGGGCGCGATCGGCCGCATCCTCATCGACCTGGGCTACATCCAGGAAAAGGACCTGAACGTCGCCCTGGCCGCCCAGCGCGGCTATGAGATGATCAGTCTCGAAGGGGTGAAGATTCCCGAGGCCGCCATTCACGCCGTGCCCGCGCAGACCGCCACGACCCACAAGGTGCTGCCGATCGCCTTCGACCCGGCCACCAAGCACCTGACTGTGGTGATGGCCAGCCACGAGAACTTCCGCGCCCTGGACGACCTGCAGTCGCTGATGGGCTACAAGGTGACGGCCAAGATCGGCGACCCGGAGCAGATCGAGAAACTGATCGCCCGGCACTACACGGCGGCGGCCGAGAGCCTGTCCGACATCCTCGGCGAGTTGACCACCGACGACACGCTCAAGGATCTTCGCGGGCGCGGCGAATCGATCGACCTGGAGAGCCTCAAGGAAGCGGCGGATTCCAACCCGGTGCGCAAGCTGGTCAACCTCGTGCTGTTGCAGGCGATCAAGGACAAGGCGTCGGACATCCACTTCGAGCCGTTCGAGAACGAGTTCAAGATGCGCTACCGCATCGACGGGGTGCTGTACGAGATGATGCCGCCGCCGGCCCACATCGCCCCGGCGATCAGCTCGCGCATCAAGGTCATGGCGGGCCTGGACATCGCCGAGCGGCGGCTGCCGCAGGACGGCCGCATCGAGCTGACGGTGAACAACCAGCCCATCGATCTTCGCGTCAGCGTGCTGCCGACGATGTTCGGCGAAAGCACGGTGATGCGCGTGCTGGACCGCAGCAACGTGAGCCTGGATCTGGACAAGCTGGGTCTGCGCGACGACGACCTGCAGACGGTGCGTCGGCTGATCCACAAGCCCAACGGCATCGTGATCGTGACCGGTCCGACCGGCAGCGGCAAGACCACCACCCTCTACTCCGCCCTGCGCGAGCTCAACGACGTCTCCAGCAAGCTGATCACCGCCGAGGACCCGGTCGAGTACGACATCGACGGGGTGATCCAGTGCCAGATCAAGCCGGAGATCGAGCTGACGTTCGCCCGGATCCTGCGGGCGATGCTGCGTCAGGACCCGGACATCATCCTGGTGGGCGAAATCCGCGACAAGGAGACGGCCGAGATCGCGGTGCAGGCGTCGCTGACCGGCCACCTGGTCTTCAGCACCCTGCATACCAACGACGCGCCGTCGGCGATCGCCCGCCTGCTGGACCTGGGGCTGGAGGCGTTCTTGGTGACCGCCACCCTCGAAGGGATCATCGCCCAGAGGCTGGTGCGGAAGATCTGCCCGCAGTGCCGCACCGAGTACAAGCCCACCGAGGAACAGCTCATGGAGCTGGAGCTTCGCCCGGAGGATGTCGCCGGCAAGGTCTTCTACTACGGCAAGGGTTGCGAACTGTGCAACGGCACCGGATATAAGGGCCGCATGGGCATCTATGAGATCATGCTCCTGGACGACGACCTGCGCGACATGATCATCAAACATGCCAGCACCCAGGTCCTGCGGGCCGAGGCCAAGAAGCGAGGCATGCGCAGCCTGCGCGGGGCCGGTCTGCTGGCCATCTACGACGGAGTGACCACCATCGAAGAGGTGGTGAGGGAAACGATCATGGAGGAGTCGTAGCGGACAGATCGCAGATCGGCAAGTTCGTGGCCACAAGCCGCCAGCCCGCGGCGGCGGCGGCCGGGCGCCGTGGCGCAAGTGGCGAGAGGCAAACGTGTTATCCGCGGTTTTGCCTTTTCCCCTGCGCCGCCTCGGCGGACGGCTGGACATCGCGTATAGTTTTGCAGGCGAGAACGATAGGAGCCCCCCATGCCCGTGTACGCATTCGAGGCCATGAACTCATCCGGCCAGGAGGTCCGCGATGAGATCGAGGCCAACAGCAGCGAGGAAGCGATCGCCAAGATTCGCCAGAAGGGTTACTTCCCCACCAAGGTCCGCGAAAAGGCCGGAAAGAAGAAGGTGGCCAAGAAGGCAGGCCCAGCCGATGCCGCCCCCAAACGGAAGATGCCGCTGTCGATCGGGGGGGTGTCGCGCAAGCAGTTGACGGCCTTCACGCGGCAGCTCTCGACGCTTCAGGATGCCGGGTTGCCGATCCTGCGGTCGCTGCAGATCCTCGAGCAGCAGCAGAAGCCCGGACTGCTCAAGGCGATCGTCGGCGGCGTGGCCGACGATGTGGAGGGCGGCGCCTCGCTGTCCGACTCGATGGCCAAGTACCCCAAGGCCTTTGACAAGCTCTACGTGAACATGGTGAATGCCGGGGAGGCCGGCGGCGTGCTGGACCTGATTCTGGCGCGTCTGGCCGATTTCATGGAGAAGGCCGAGAAACTCAAGAAGAAGGTCATCGGCGCGATGATCTACCCGGTGGTGGTGATCACGATCGCGGTGGGCATCGTCTCGATGATCATGATCTTCGTGATCCCCAAGTTCGAGGACATCTTCCGCGACTTCAAGGTGTCGCTGCCGACCGTGACGCAGGCGCTGCTGGCGATCAGCCGGTGGTTTGCGCCGCCGACCCACGGCTGGATCTATGTGGTGGCCCTGCCGTTCGTGCTCATCGGCCTGGTGCGGCTGGCCAAACTCAGCGAGGGGGGAAGGTACGCGGTGGATGTCATCAAGCTGAAAATCCCGATCCTGGGCAGCATCGTCAGCAAGTCGGTCATCGCCCGTTTCACGCGGACCCTGGGGACGCTGATCTCGGCGGGCGTGCCGATCCTGGACGCGATCAACATCACCAAGGAAACGGCCGGCAACGAGGTGTATGCCCGGGCGCTGGCCAAGGTTCACGACGCGATCCGCGAGGGCGAGAGCTTTGCCGACCCGCTGCGGGCGACCAAGGTGTGCGACGCGATCGTGGTGAACATGGTGGATGTCGGCGAGGAGACCGGCGACCTGGACAAGATGCTGCTGAAGGTGGCCGACAACTACGACAACGACGTGGACGTGCTGGTCGGTTCGCTGATCAGCATCCTGGAACCGGTCATGGTGGTGATCCTGGGCGGGATCGTGGGCTTCATCGTGATCGCCCTGTTCATGCCCATGATCACGCTGATCGGCGCGGTTTCCGGACAAGCCAAGAAATGAGGCGGCCATGAAACGCCGGGGTTTCACCCTTGTCGAGCTGCTCGTGGTGCTGATGGTGATCATCGCGCTGATCGGGCTGCTGATCCCGGTCGTCGGGAAGGTGCGCCAGGCGGCGCAGCGCGCCGACACCCAGCAGCTGATCTCCAACATCCGCAACGGCATCGAGCGCTATTACACGGACTTCCAGGCCTATCCCGGGCCGCTGAGCAACGACCAGGTCCACGCCGGAACGCCGGTGCCCCCGGGCATCAGCGGCAGGGTGACCATGGCCGAGAACCTGGTGCTGGGGCTGCTGGGCGGGCTGAAGCTGACCAGCTCCGGCGCGTTGTACGATCAGGAGTTCGTGGGGATGGGCCCGCAGAGCCTCAACCCGCGCTCGCCGCGGCAGTATGCGGCCTATCTGGATGTGCGCCGCGGCTCCGATCAGCTGTCCCAGGGCAGCTACAAGGACGCCGAGCAGATCGCCGCCAACGACTCGAACGTGCCGGAGTTCGTGGACCGCTTCGACGGTCGGCTGCCGATTCTCTATCTGCGGGCCCGCGTGGGGGCCGCGGGCATCGCCTCCGACAACGGCAACGCCCAGTACGACCTGAGGCAGATCATCGGCTACACCAACACCCGCATCGGCGGCAAGGTGCACGGGCTCAAGTCCCTGGGCACGGCCAGCGAGGCATTCCCGCCTGCGTCGGCCTCGGCTCCCCCGGCCAACCTGATCCCCTACCTGAAGGACCCGAGCAACTCGAACTACGCGCGCCAGCGCGACGGGTATATCCTCATCAGCGCCGGCCCCGACGGCATCTACGGCACCATCGACGACGTGTGCAGCTTCGGCAGCCTGTAACGGAGCCAATGTCCGATGAAACCATCGCGCGGCATCGTTCACGGAAGCGGCTTCACCCTGGTGGAAATGCTGGTGGTGCTGGGAATCGTGCTGCTGCTGCTGGGGATCCTCGTGCCGATGGTGGCCAAGTCGCGGCGGCTGGCCGAGCGCAAGGCCGTGCAACTGGATTTGCAGGCGATCGCCACGGCGCTGGAAGCCTACCGGCAGGATATGGGCGACTATCCGCGCTCCGACCCTCGATCCACGGGCACCGAAAAGAAGGTCCTGGCCAGGGCGCTGATCGCGCCGGGGCCGGAGGGCGAGGACGGAGCGGGCGACCCGCTGGAACCAAACAAACCCGGGCCGGGCTTTCGCCTGCAGGCGATCGCCGGCGTCAAGGGCAAGGTGTACGGCCCGTATCTGCCGACGGACAAGTTCCCGGTGGATGGCGACATCCGCATCCTGGACCGGTGGAAGAACCGCATCAGCTATTACCCGCGGACGCTGCGCCCGACGGGCAACCAGTTGTTCGGCACGGGGCGGACGCTGTTCAACCAGGCGGATGGAGATTACGGCGGCGACGAGATGCGGCTGATCCTGGGCGACCACAACAAGAACAACATCATCGACGGCAACGAGGTGCTGCGGCATGACGGGCCGTTCATCCTCGCCTCGCCCGGTCGCGACGGGAAGACCGGCCCGCAGGCCGACGCCGCCGAGCCCAAGGGCACGCTGACGGCCGCGGACCTGGTCAAATGCGACGACGTTTTCAACTTCGACTGACGGCCGGCAGGTCTCCAGGGGGATACACGCTGATCGAGCTGGCCACGACGCTGGCGGTGCTGCTGATCGTGGTGGGGGTGATGGTTTCGCTGGCGCGGCATGTGCGGGACCGCTCGGCCGAGCAGATGACGCGGGAGTTGCTGTCCGCTCTGGATTCAGCGCTGTCGGCCTACGCGGCGATGGGCCAGGGCCTGCCGCGGGTGCCGCCGCTGGATGTGGGCGCCGGCCGCACGGGGGATGAGACCGCGCTGCATGCCAGCGCCGTGGCCAACAACGAGGCGATCGTGGCGGCGCTGCGGGCGCACAGGCGGGCCGCGCAGGACTTCGCCCAGTTGCCCGCCACGCTCTACAACGGGACGAGCCTGCGCGATGCGTGGGGCCGGCCGATCGTGTACATGCCGCCCGATGCGCCCAACCTCGGCTTGCCGCCGCAGCGACGGCCGTTCTTCTTCTCGGCCGGCCCCGATGGCCAATACGGCACCGTCGTGGACAACCTCTATAGCTACGAGCAGGAGAGCGGCCAGTAGCCAGCAGTCAGTAGCCGGCAGCCACAAGCAAGAAGCCGGAAGCAAGAGGCTGGAAGGCGGAAGGGGTCACTTGGCCGAGGGGGGCGCGGGCGAGTGGTGATCCAGGACCGGCGGAGGCGGGGCGGGGTCGTCAGGGTTGGTCGGTTGCTTCTCCTGCCCGCGCCGCGGGCAGTGTGGTTAGGGGCCGTTGGTGGCGGCGTTGGAGCCGGCCTGCGACCAGGCGGGGTATCTCTGCATCGCGATATCGGCCACCTGTTCCAGCATCTGGTCAAAAGCGCGGCTGTTGGGCATCGGCCGGACCACCGACGCCTGGAGCAGCTTCATGTACTCTTTTTCGCGCAGGGCCTGCATCTGCTGGCTGAACAAGGTGCTGTGGATGAAGTCCTGGACCGCCGGTTCCTCGAAGGGGCGCACCCGCCCGACGCGACGGTCCTCCAGCCACGCCAGGTAGAATGCATCGCCGGACTTGCTCTCGATCACGTCGCTCACCTCACCCACCTGTAGTTTCCAGACGGCCTGCTCAACCTCTTCGACGGCGAAGGCGCCCTTCTGGATCCAACCCAGATCGCCCTTGGCCGCCAGCCACTGCGGATTGTCGTTGAACATGCCGGCCAGAGTGGCAAAGTCCTCGCCGGCTTTCACGCGGCGGTAGATGTCGGTGATCTTGGCCAGGGCGGCGTCGCGCGTGCCGGTGTTGCGGGGCGTGATCTTGATCAACCGGAAGCGCACGGATGAGTGCTCGGTGAACTGGGTCTCGACGTTACGTTGATACCAGCGGCGCATATCGTCGGCCGAGACCTGCACGCGGGGGCTGAGCTTGCGCTGGTAAAACAGGCGCACCGTTAAGCGGCGCTGTTCCTGCTTGACGGCCTCCTCGAAGTCGATGCCCTGTTCATCCAGGAACTTTCGCCGGGTGACTGCCAGCGATCCGCCCGACTCGGTGATCATGCGCTGGCGCCATTCGGCGGCACGGGCGGCGGCAAGCATCTCGTCCTGTTCGCTCAGGTAACGTTCGGCGGCGGCGAACTCCAGCTCGGAGCGGATGGTCTCCTGGACCTGGCGGGCGATCAGGGTCTTGGCGAAGGTGCGGAACTGCCGGGCATCCAGTTCTCGGGCGCGGCTGGCCAGAGCGGTCTCGAGGTTGGCCAGGATCTTGTCGGCATAGATCGGCGTGCCGTTGGCCTCGCCGATGACCGTTCCGATGATGTAGTAGGTGCCTTGGGCGGTGCCGCGCTCCAAGTCAGCCGGCCGGTCGGGTTGGCTGGCACTTGCGGGGGGAGGCTGAAACTGGGCGGGGGTGAGGGCGGGGGGCGGTGTGGCGCTGTGCCGGGAGCATCCCAACGCCAGCAGACTCGGGAGAATGACCGGCAAACAGGCGAGAAGGCGGTGGTGCATGATTGGGTTGTCCTTCGGTGCGGGCGAGGTTACCCTCTGTCCCATAATGGGGCAAGCCGCAGTGTGCGGCGTTGCCATGGGCTGGGGAGCAGTCCCGGCCACGGTGCCAACCGGATGCAGGGTGGCCGGCGGAAGGCGACGGCGGGTTATCGGACGCGTTCACAAATTGTTTTGGTAAAAGGGGTTAGATGGGCAGGTTTTGAACGATGAAAGAGGCGTCCGGCGCCGCCGGTGTATGGGACAGGCATGGCACTTGAAAAATCGCAAGCTGGGGTTAGAGTACATGCGGCTGGCACAGGCCGGCCATCCGGAAGGACACTGTGGCATGGTGGAGCCGTGCGACAGGGCGGGGGGTTTTTGCGCCCGTTGAGCTGCGGTGTCCGTCGGCAGGTCAAGTCCCTGGCCCCAGTCGGGATAGATGCAAATACAGGGTGATGCGAACGAAGAGGGTCCCGACGTCGCGGGTTCCTGTGTGAAACAACCAGCACGAGAGGCACAGAGCAACAACCGAAAGGAGCCGACCTTGAAGCGGTTAGCAAGCGTGAACGTGATGCGGCTGGCAGCCATCCTGGCAGTGGGCGCGGCGGCGATGGCGGCCGGGGGATGCAAAGCATTCCTCGATCCCAGCGAGGTGGTCCGGTCCAACGGCGAACGCCTGATGGTCCCGATCCTGTCCAGCCTGGACCCTGTGGATGAGGTCGATGCCCAGTTTGCCATGGCCCGGGAAGTCAAGGCCCAGGACCTGGTGGTGGAGGCCGGCGACTACGTGATCGGCAAGAATGATCTGTTGACCATCTCCATCTTTGACCTTGTGAACGCGGGTGTGGAATCCGTGCGGACCACACGGGTCAGCGAGAGCGGGACCATTTCGCTGCCGCTGTTGTCGGAACCGGTGAAGGCGGCGGGCCTGACGGAGGCCCAGTTGCAGCGGGCCGTGGCCAAGGCGTACAAGGACGCCAACATCATCATGAACGCGCAGGTGGCGGTGACGGTGGTCGAGGCTCGCCAGCGCACCTTCAGCATACTCGGTTCGGTGAACCGACCCGGACAGTACGTGATGGTGGAGAGCAACTTCCGCATCCTCGACGCGCTGGTGCTGGCGGCGGATGTGAACTTCCCGGTGGACTATCTGTATGTGATCCGGCGACTGGGCGAGGGGCCGACCACGCGCCCCGCCGACACCACCCGACCCGCCGGCGAGGGCGACGATGTGCTGGCACCGCGTGCCGCCGGCGCGGACCGGCCGATCCTGGCCCAGGCATCGGAAAGGGGTTCGAGCCCTGCGCCGACGACGGCCCCGGCGGAGGCGGGCCGCTATGTGTACCTCGACGGCGAAGCGCACCCGATGGCGCCCGCCACGGCCGCCGCCCCGGAGGCGCCCGGCGGCGTGGGCGAGGCCGAAGCCCCGCCGGTGGTTCAGACGCCCTTCGAGTTCGGCGCGGAATACACGTCACAACTGGAGATCATCCGCGTGCCGCTTGCGGCGCTGAAGCGCGGCGAGATGCAGTACAACATCGTGGTCCGCCCCAATGACACGATCGTCGCACCCGCGCCGGAGGTCGGCGAGTACTACATGGGCGGGCACGTGGCAGCGGCGGGAGTGTACAGCCTGACCGGCCGGCAGATCACGCTGAAGCAGGCGGTGATCTCGGCGCGGATGCTGGACCCGCTGGCCATCCCGAAGCGCACGGATGTGATCCGCCGCATCGGCAAGGATCGCGAGGTGTTCGTGCGAGTGGACCTGGAGAAGATCTTCGAGGGCAGGCAGTCGGATATCTACCTGCGGCCCAACGACATCGTGCAAGTCGGGACGGACGTGTACGCCCCGTTCCTGGCGGCGGTCCGCGGAGCGTTCCGCATGACCTACGGATTCGGCTTTGTCTATGACCGCAACTACGCGTACGACCAGAACGGCAGAGTTCGCTGAGGTTCCGGACGGCTCGCCGCCGGTGCCGAGGGGCGCCGGCGGGACCGCCGGCCAAGGCCAGCAAACAAGCGCAGCATGAGCAGCACTACCCCCCTCGCGCCGACGCTGGATTACCACGGCCAGCCGGGCGAGCCCCGGAAGTACCTGGGGCTCAGCGCCGTGGCGTGGGTGCAGATTCTCGTGATCGGGCTGGCGATGGCGTTGCTGTATCGCCACAGTCTGATCCGGCTGTGGCTCAAGACCAACCCCTTCACGGGGGAGCCCAACTGGGGCCACGCGTTTGTCGTGCCGCTGATCGGCATCTACTACCTGTATCTGAACCGCGAGCGGCTGCTGGCGGCGAAGGTGCAGACCAGCTGGTGGGGGCTGGTGTTCCTGGTCGGCGGGATCGTTTTCTATCTGCTTTGGGTTTATCCGGGTCAGAATCACTTCTTCCAGGACATCGGGCTGGTGATCACGCTGTTCGGCGTGGTGCTGTTCGTGTGCGGGTGGGAGGTGATGAAGATCGCCTGGTTCCCGATTGTGTTCCTGGTGTGTGCCATACCCTGGCCGCAGCTGTTCTACAGCCAGTTGGCGTTGCCGCTGCAGAAGCTGGCGGCCGAGGCGGCGGTGGTGGTGCTGCGGGCCAGCGGGGTGTTCGCGGCGCGAATCGGGACGAAGATCCAGATGGGCACGGGCGAGGCCACGCGGTGGCTGAACGTCGCCGAGGCGTGCGCCGGGCTCAAGTCGCTGATGACGTTCGTGACCATCGGTGCGGCGGTGGCGTTTCTTTCGAGTCGCCCCCTGTGGCAGAAGATCCTGATCACCCTGTCGGCGATCCCGATTGCCATCGCGTGCAACGTGATGCGGGTGGCGGGGCAGGGGCTGCTGGACCACTACTGGAGCCGCGACGTGTCGGAGGGTTTCGCGCACCAGTTCGTGGGGCTGGTCATGCTGGTGCCGGCGTTCTTCCTGATCATGCTGGTGACCTGGGTGCTGGACCGCCTGTTCATCGAGGAGGCCGACGAGCGCGCGGTGGTGGCGGCGGGAGCGGGCGGTGGCGCGGTGATCGACGTTCCGCGCCCGCCGGCGGCGACGCAGCCGCGTGCGGCGGCGACGGCTGCGGCGGCGCCGGTGAAGCCCGCACCGGCGCCGGTGATTCCGCCGCGGCCCGCGGTCCAGCGCCCTGCAACGGCGGCATCCGACCAGGCGGAAGCGGCCCGACGGCTGGCGGCGGCGCGACCGGGCACGGCTCGGCCGGCCCCGCGGGGTCCGATACCCCCGCGTCCGCCAAGCCCGCCCCCGGCGAACCGCCCGGGCGGGCCGGGCGTAGGGAAGAATCAGCAGACCACTGGCCAGCCCCGTCCGGAGAACCCGAAACCGGAGTGCCGGGAGGACCGATGAGCCAACCCAAAGAGATATCGGTGCCGGGGGCAGCGAGGGCGGGGCTGTGGAGGCAACTGGCGGCCCGCCGGTCGTTCGTGATCGCGGCGCTGGTGCTGGGCTTTTTCGCCCTGAGCTTCAACTTTGCCGTCAGCGCGCTGCGGGTCACATTCCGCAAGGAGGCGGTGCCGCCTCGTGCCCCGATGGCGGATCTGCCGGAGCGGTTGGGTTCGTGGATGCGGGTGTGGAAGGACGACACCCTGGCGGCGGATATGGAGGAGGCGCTGCAGACCAGGGATTACTTGTTTGGCGAGTACGTGAACCTGGCGGCGGTGGGCCTGACGGCCGAGGCCCTGACGGCCGAACTGAAGAACCGCTCCAATCGGGAGCGCCTCGAATACCTGTATCGTCTGCAGCAGCAGAACCCGGCGGCGGTGATCAAGCTGGGGCTGACCTATTACACGGGCAAGGCCGATACGGTGGCCCACATCCCGGAGCGGTGCTACGTCGGCGGAGGCTACAGCACGGAGACGGCGTCGTCGGAGGAATGGTCGATCGGCGGCCGCGGGCGGATGCCGGTGCGTTACTTGAGTTTCGGCGGGCAGGCGGGACTGCGGATGGAGCGGGCGAACGTGGCGTATCTTTTCCATGTGAACGGCCGGTACGAGTCGAGCTCGCTGCGCGTGCGTGCGGCGCTGCAAAATCTATTTGCGCGGCACGCTTACTATGCGAAGGTGGAGTTGATGAACGCGGTTCCGGACCGCGAGGAGGGGGCCAGGGCGATGCGGGAGTTTCTCTCCGCGGCGATCCCGGAGATCGAGAAGCTGCTTCCGGACTGGAGCAGGTACGGCTCGTGAGGAGCAGGCGGCTCGGGCGAGTCAGTCGGACGGTTTAACGAGGCAGGTGCTATGGCCAGAAGAAGAGTCAACACCCGGTTTCTGATGGTGGTGACGTTCCTGATCGTGGGCGGCGGGGCAGCGGCCCTGTTGGTGCCGAAGGTGATGGATCGCGGCAGCGTGCGGCGTTTCATCGAGGCCGGCGACGCGGCCTTGCCGGGCGGCGACCCGATGAAGGCCGACAAGGAGCAGCTGGCGGAGGCGATCGAGCAGTATCGTCAGGCGCTGCGGCTGGACCCCCAGAATCTGGAACTGATGGTGCGGTTCGGCGATCTGCTGCACGCGATGAGCCGCCACGACGAGGAATACATCGGCTCGTCGGTGATGCAGTGGGAGCGGGTGCTGGAGCGGGACCCGACGAACACGGCGGCGCTGGAGCGGCTGGTGCGGGAATATGCGGCGCTGGCGGAGATCCGCCCGCGCGAGGAGGCGATCAATCCCTTCGCGCGGCTGAAGGACCGCGCGGCGAAACTGTCCCAGGCGCAGCCGAGGAACGCGGTGGCCGAGGGGTACGTGTACGTGGGCACGATCGGCTCCTGGGCGCTGCGGGCCACGCCGACCCCGGAAGGCGAGATCACCGGCGCCCTGCAGGCGCTGCGGGACGTGATCAAGAAGGCCCCGGACCGTCCGGAGTTCCTGTACTACATCGGCGTGGGTTACAACCGCCTGGCGCAGGACCGCACCTCGGCGCGGCGGCCGGACGAGGCCCGCCAGTTCCGCCAGACGGCGATGGAGATCTGCGACGAGGTGACGGCGGCCCAGCCCGACAACGCCGCCGCGCACTACAAGGCTTACCTGGTGGCGGCGTTGCTGGGAGGAGTCGAGGAGGGAGCCGACCCGGCGGCCGAACATCTGGCGAAGCTGCGGGAGCGGATCACGCGGGCGGCGGCGACGGTGAAGCCAGGGGACCGGGACTACAGCGAGATCCACACGACGGCGGCGATGCTGATGGTGCACGAGGGTCGCGCCGCCGAGGCCGAGCAGTACCTGCGGCAGCTGCTGGAGAAGCGTCCCGGCGACGTGCGGCTGCGGCTGGCCCTGGCGCAACTGCTTCGCGGCAACCGCGCCAGGCGTGCCGAGGCGGTGGAACTGCTGACCAAGGGCGTGGAGATGGAGTTGGGCGAGCCGGGCTACCGGGCCCGCATGAAGCAGGAAATGAACCTGCGACGGCTCATGGAGCTGACTTCCGTGCAGCTGGACCTGCTGGGCGAGGCGAAGGATGCGGCGGAACAGAGCGGTCTGCGGGCGCAGATCGAGAGCAACCTGAACCAGATCACGGCGATGATCCCCGAGGACAGTCCGCTGGTGCTGAAACTCCGGGGGCGTCTGCTGCTGACCAGCGACGACGAGGCCAAGGTGGTCGAGGCGATCCAGATGCTGCAGCGTTCGCTGGACAAGAACGCGCAGAATCAGATGCCCTTCGACACGGAGACGGCGTACTACCTGTGCTACGGTTACGCGTCGCGGGGTCAGAGCGGCCAGGCCAAACGGCTGGCGCAGCAGATCGTGGAGCGGCGGCCGACGTTCTCCAGCGCCCGCAAGATGCTGGCGAGTCTGCTGATCGGCGAGGGGACCAGCGAAGCGAGGCGCGAGGCGGCCAAGCACGTGGACATCCTGGAGCAGGAGACGGACGACCCGGAGGTCATCCTTCTGAGGCTGGGGACGCTGGACCGCAAGAAGGACGCCGAGCAGATCCGCAAGCTGGTGTCGATGCTGCCCGACGGCGATGAGAGCCAGAAGATGGTCAAGGCGCGGGCCGCCATCATCGCCGAGGACCTGGCGCAGGCCGAGGCGGTGCTGCGGACGATGCCGACCAATCCGCAGGCGGTGGAGCTGCTGTGTCTGACGGTCTTGCGGAAACAGGAACGGCTTGCCGAGGCGGCGCAGATCGCGGCGGAGGCGGCCAAGGCCCTGCCCGACGACGCGAGGCTGGCAAGGCTGGTGGAGTCGCTGCGGACGCTGGCCCAGCGGCCGATGTCGCTGGACGAGCAGCAGGCGTTTTTGACGGAGGACTTCATCAAGAGCACGCGGGACCCGGTGCTGCGCGAGGTGCGGTGGTACGAGTACCTGCGCGGCCAGGGGAAAATCGAAGAGGCCTACAAGCATCTGGAGGATGCCGAACGGCAACTGAAACCCGATGACACGCGAAACCGCCAGCTGGTGATGAGCGCGCGTTTCGCCTACCTGCTGGAGAAGAAGCTGTGGGTTCCGGCCAAGGAGCTGCTGGATCAGCTCAAGGCGAGCAACGCGGACCAGGCCAACGGCCTGCTGTTCGAGTTCCGCTATCACCTGGCGCGCGAGGACATGCAAAAGGCCCTGGAGACGGCCAAGCTGCTGACGCGGCAGCGTCCGGAGTTCTCGCGGAGCTGGCTGGCGCTGGGCCAGGCGAATCAGATGCTGGCGAACGCGACGGGGGACGTGAAGGCCTATCTGGACGCGGCGGTGGATGCGTACCGGCGGGCCCTGGATGCCCAGAGCGACAGCGCCGATGCCATCCGCGGGCTGATCGAGTGCCACCTGAAGCTGGGTCGTCCGGACCTGGCCAAGCGCTACATCACTCGCGCGACGGAGGCGTTCCCCAACAGCCCCTACTTCAAGGAGCAGCAGCTGAGCTTCGAGGAGCAGTACGGCGATGCCGAGAAGGCGCTGGCGGAGCGGGAGCGGATCCTGGCCACCAGCCCGGATGTGATGCGGGCGTGGTTGGGACTGGCGGCCAGCTATGCGCGCGTGGCGGAACTGAACTCCAGTCGGGGGCAGACGGTGGAGGCGGCGCGATACCTGGCCCGGGCCCGCGAGACGCTGGACGAGGCGATCCGCAAGTGGCCCGATGAAAAGGCGCTGTACGGCTATCTGGCCGAGGCGCTGATGCGGGCCAAGCAGCCGGAGGAGGGTCTGGCCGTGCTGCAGAAGCTGGCCGGCCGGGAAGCCTGGAAGAACAAGCCCGACGTGCCCCTGATGCTGGGCAGCTACCTGGCGCGGATGGAGAACCGTACGGCCGAGGCGGAGAAGGCGTACCTGCAAGCCGTGTCGCTGTCGGGGGACAGCCCGGCGGCGCGGCAGCAGCTGGCGCAGTTCTATCGGAACACCCGTCAATGGGACAAGGCCGAGGCCGAGTATGTGCGGCTCACCAAGGACTCCCCCGAGCCCAAGTATTTTTCCGCGCTGGCGCACGTGCGGCTGCAGAGCAACAGGCCGCAGGACGCGCTGACGACCGCCGAAGAGGGGCTGGCGAGATTCCCCGATGACGACGGGCTGCGCGAGGTGAAGCTGCTGAGTCTGGTGACCGCCAAGAAGATCGACGAGGCCAACCGGGCGATCGAGCGGATGCTCACCGCCAATCCCAAGGATGCGACCGCGCTGTACTACCGCGGGATGATCCGCTTCGAGCACACGGAGGACTGGGAGGGGGCGGTCAAGGATCTGGAGGCGGCCCGCGAGGCGCGCCCGGGCAACGTGGAGATCCGCAAGGTGCTGGCCGAGGTGCTCAAGACGCGGCGGGATTTTGCCCGCGCGGCGGCGGAGCTGGATGCGGCGCTGAAACTGGACCCGCTCCGCAAGGATGTGCGGCTGCAACTGGTGGAGTGCTATCGCCAGATGCAGCAGTGGCTGCAGGCGGAGCGCGTGATCAACGAGGCCAAGAGCAACTCGCAGCTGATGGACGACCCGGTGTGGTGGCAGGTGCAGGGCCGGCTCCTGAAGCAGCGCAAGGATGTCGAGGGCGCGCTCAAGGAGCTCAAGAAGGCCGTGGACATGGACCCCACCAACGCCGAGCTGCTCTACGACTACCTGGAGTACCTGCATCTGGCGGGGCAGCATCGGCAGGTGTTGTATGTGTGCGGGCAGCTCATGAAGAACGAGCGTCTGAAGGACCAGTGGTGGCTGCACCGCGCCCGGGCCCGCGCGTTGTCGGTGCTGCCGGACGGCGACAAGGAGGTGGCCATGCAGGCGTTCGAGACGGCGGTGGATCTGGCCGGCAAACGGGGCTTCGACCCCAGCGCGATGGTGATCCCGGCCGTGGTGGACGCCATGGGCCTGGAGAGCACCATCAGCCGCGTCAGCAAGCGAGCCGAGCGCGACCTGCGATGGAAGATCATTCTGGCGGACCTGCATCTGCAGAAGCAGCAGTACGCGACGGCGATCGAGGCGATCGACCCGGTGCTCGAGGCGCTGGATCAGCTGTCGCCCACGGAGCAGGAGATGGCGCTGCGGACCGCCGGTACGGTGTACATCGCCGGATCGGCCGGGCGGGCGGATTACCTGCTCAAGGCCGCCGACCTCTACCGGCGACTGATCGACCTGATCGAGAAGAACAACGTGGCCAACCCGATGACGCGGATGACCACGTTCAACAACATGGCGGTGCTGCTGTCGGAGGCGATCACGCCGCCGCAACCCAAGCAGGCGATCCAGTACAGCGAGCGGGCGGTCAAGGCGATGCGCGCCGGCGGACTGGTCAATCCCACGATCATGGACACGCACGGCTGGCTGCTGGTGCTGAACGGGCGGGCCGACGAGGGCATCGCGTTGCTGCGTGAGGCGGCCGACCGGGCCCAGGCGGAGGGCGCGCCGCTGATGGACGCGCACTATCACCTGGGTCTGGCGTACCTGGGCCGCCAGCAGCTGACGCTGGCCGTTCAGCATCTGGACAAGGCGCACGACTTGGCGCAGAAGCAGGCGGCACGCAAGGAGCTGCTGGACCCGGCGATGCTGGGTCGCATCCAGGAGGCGCTGCAGAAGGCCAGGGAATCGCTGGAAAAGGCGGGCGGCGTGGGATGATCCGTCGCCGACCGCCGCACCGTTGCCGGGAAGGGCACGGATCGTAGAGCCGGGCTTGCGGGCCCGGCGGGAGTTGAGCATGACGACACTGCCTCAGACGACAATGCGACTGCCGCGGCCGACCGGTCCGTCGGCCATGCCCGTGCCCTACGCCGCGCCGACGGCGTTGGCGGCGGGGGGCGGGCTGCAGATGACGCCGGCGGACGTGTGGCGGGTGCTGCGAGCCAATTTCTGGCTGATCGCACTGTTCCTGGTGCTTTCGGCGGGCGCCGGCTACGGCACCTACCGGCTGCTGCTGAAGTACCTGCCGCTGTACACGGCCGTCGGCTACGTACAGGTCCAGAACCAATACATCGAGGATCCGATGAAGGACCGCACGGTCTCGCTCAACCAGCAGGAACTGCAGGTGGAGCTCAAGACCCACGCGCAGCTGCTGCGCAACGAGGCGCTGTGGTCCGAGGCGCTGAAGAACCCACTGGCGCCGATCCGCGAGACCTCGTGGTTCAAGAGCTTCCCGGATGCCACGCAGGCCAAGAAGGACCTCAAGAAGCGGTTCCGGGCGCTGCCGGTGACGGATTCGAAGCTGCTGCTGGTGCAGATGACCTGTCCGGAACCCGGGGATGCCGCGCTGATCGTCCGGAGCCTGGTGGACCTGCACCTGGAGCAGCAGAGAGCGATGCTGGAGAAGACCGGCGAGAAGAAGACGCAACTGCTGCGGAACCTCAAGGACCTGTACTGGAACCAGCTTCGCGACCTGCAGGACCGCGAGCGTCAGTTGCACACCGACCTGACGGCCAAGGGGATGAGCAGCCCCGGACGATTCAGCATGCTCGACGCCCAGTTGCAGAATCTTGTGAAGCAGATGGTGGACGCCGGCGGCAAGGCGGCCGAGGCCCAGGCGATGCTGGAGACGGTCACGCAGCAGCTGGTGCAGAACATGGATCCGCCGCAGGTGGAGCAGATGATCGAGATGGACGGGCGGATCCGCGAGCTGAACTTCCAGATCGACCAGCTGGATATCCGGCGCGAAACGGAACTGCTGCGGCTGGGGCCCGATCACCCGCAGATCGCGCAACTGGAGCGTCAGAAGGAGGCCTATCAGCGAAAGGTGCGGGAACTGCGAGATGAGAACCGCGCCAAGGCGGTGGTGCGCCTGATGGATCAGCTCCGCGCCGAGGCGCGCGCGGCGGCCGAGGAGTACCGCAAGACCAAGGAAGCCGTGGACTCGGCCAAGGCGGACATGGCCGAGCTCAGCGCGCAGATGGCGACGTATCTTTCCGTGGTCGAGGACCAGAAGGCGATTCGCGAGCTGTATCAGCAGGTGAGCGAGCAGCTGCAGAACCTGCTGCAGGTTGTGAACCTCAAGCAGCAGGACCGCGTCATCTGGGCCAATCTCCCCGAGAAGCCCGAACTGCCCAGCCGCCCGAACTTCTGGTGGACCATGGCCGGCGCGGTGCTGATCGGGCTGGGGCTGGCTCTGGGCATAGCGTTCCTGCGCGAGATCACCGACACGACGGTGCGATCGCCGCGGGATATTGCCCGGGTGGGGCAACTGACGCTGCTGGGGATGGTGCCCGACGAGGGCGACGATCCGCAGACGGTTTCGGCGCGGCTGCCGCTGGTGATCTTCGATGCGCCCCACTCGATCACCGCCGAGCAGTTCCGCCAGGTGCGGACGCGGCTGCAGCATGCCGCCTCGCTGGACACGACGCGCACGATCATGGTAACCGGCGCCAGCCCGGGCGACGGCAAGACCACCGTGGCGTGCAACCTGGCCGCCGGGCTGGCCCTCAACGGCCGCAAGATCCTGCTGGTGGACGGCAACTTCCGCCGCCCCGAGCTGCACCGCCTCTTCCAGGTCCCCAACGAGCAGGGGTTCTCCGATGTGCTGACGGGCACGCGGGACTTCGCCGAGCTGGCCTACGAAAGCCAGATTCCCAACCTCTCGGTGATGCCCAGCGGCCCCAAGCCGCCCAACCCCACCGAACTGTTCGAAAGCCAGCTGCTGGTGGACTTCATCGAGCGTGCCCTGGAGGAATACGACCACGTGATCTTCGATTCCGGGCCGTTCCTGGTGGTGTCCGAGGCGGTGGCCCTGGCTCCGCGCGTCGATGGAGTGGTGACGGTGGCGCGGGCGCACGAGGACAGGCGCGGGCAGTTGCAACGGATGCGGGACATCCTGCGGCAGGTGAAGGCCGAGCATCTGGGGGTCGTGCTCAATGCGGTGCGCGCCCAGGGCGGGGGCTACTACGGCAGGAGCATCAAGACCTACTACGAGTACGAGGCGTGAGCCTGCCGCCGGCCGGCTCCGCCCCAGAGCGCGCAGCGCGGTTGTGCGAGGCCCTCATGCGGCGCCAAGGTGCCGCAGGATGCCGCGGGCGATCCGACGCCCAGCCTCCTGGTAGTCTTCCCGCGTCAGCAGCAGCTCGCCGGCCAGCCCATAGGGCGTTTCGATGCTCAGGCCGGGCACGCCCAGCGAGTTCATGTAGGCCGTGAAGTTGGGCGTTTCCCAGCGGGAAGGATAGTCGGCAGTACGCTGGAACTTCGCCGCCGCGTAACAGTCCAGGGCGACGCGGATCGTCTCGGCGGCGCCGGCCAATGGCTGCTCGACCTGGGGAAACCGCCCCGGCCGAGGCAGGAACGCATAGATGCCCTCGGCCTCGCAGGCGCCGGGCGCATGTAGATCCATCGCCAGAGCGGCCTTGCAGCGCGTGCGCCAGCGGCCGATGTCCTGTTGCAGGACCAGCGTCTCGTGGCGCATGGGCGGCCGGCCCCACGCGCGGTTCAGGTCATAGGGGAAGTTGTCCTTGCCGTAGTCGCCCTGCTCCACGCCGTCGATGTTCGCCAGCGGCACGGCCCAGACCATCGGAGCATCGTTGCCCCGCTCGGCCAGTTCGCGCAGCATGCCATCCAGCGCCCACGATCCCGGCGTCTCGCCCGAATGCTGCCGGGCCACCAGGTACAGCCCCGGCCGCGTGCTGCCTGCCGTACCGTAGTCGTTGGCCAGCCGCACAATCGGCCGGCCGCCCTGGCTGACGCCGATGGTGTCGCAGTGCCAGACACCGGCGGTTTGCTTCAGCAGCGCCGCCAGTTCCTCGCGGCCGTAGGGATAACAGCAGGCGATATCGGCATGCCGTCGGGGGGCGGGGATTGTCCACCGGGCGTCCACCCGCCCGTCGGGATGCTCGATGAGCTGCGGCGCCGGCAGCCGGTCCCAGTCGGCGGCGTCGAGGCGGAGGACGGGGCGCAGGAACTGCGGCCGGCCGCCGCCCAGCATGTTGTGGACATTGTGCAGCACAAGATGCACCTGGCGGGTGCCTTCGCCGTCCACGAGGCGAAAGCAGAACCACAGCGTTTCGGGCCCGCCGTGGGGCGCGGGATGAAAGCCCACAACGGCCGTGTCGCCTTCGTGCCGCAACGACACATGGGCCGCATTGCCCCCGGGGATGCTCGTCTGGAGTCTGATCATATTCGCGGCGTTGTACCCGTGCGGACCGCCGGCGGGTAGTGGGGCGGCCGGCCGGCGGATATAGTGCCGCAGGAAGATGCGAGCCATGCCCGTCATCGCGATTGTCGGCCGGCCGAACGTCGGCAAGAGCAGCCTGCTCAACGCGCTGGCCGGCAAGCGGATCAGCATCGTGCAGGATGAGCCGGGCATCACCCGCGACCGCGTGAGCACGCCGCTGAAAGTGAGCGGGCGCTATGTGGAGCTGGTGGATACGGGGGGCTACGGGTTTGTCGATGCGGACCAGCTCACCGACCACATCCAGCACCAGATCGAAGTGGCGATGGCGCAGGCAAAGCTGGTTCTGCTGGTGGTGGACGCCCGAGCGGGGCTGACCGCCGTGGACCAGGAACTGGCGGCCGTCCTGCGCCGCAAGGGCATCCGCACGGTTCTGCTGGCCAACAAGGCCGACGGCGCCTCCGCCGATGCGGCGTTGGGCGATTTTGCGCGCCTGGGTCTGGGGACGCCGCTGGGCGTCTCGGCACGGACGGGGCGGAACCTCGAGGCGGTTTTCCAGGCCATCGCGGACAACGTGGACCTTTCGGCCGCGCCGGAAGAGATTCCCGAGCCACAGTTGCTGGTCGCCATCGTCGGAAAGCGCAACAGCGGCAAGAGCACACTGGTGAATGCCATCGCCCGCCTCTACGAGGATGACCCGCAGCGGGTGATCGTGTCGGAGGTCCCCGGCACGACCCGCGACAGCATCGACGTGCGTTTCGAGAAGGACGGCAAGACCCTGGTGGTGATCGACACCGCCGGAGTCCGCAAGAAGCGGCAGATGGTGACGCGGGATGTCGAGTTCTACAGTTTCCACCGCGCCCAGCGGTCCATCCGGCGTGCGGACGTGGTCCTGTTGCTGATCGACGCCGCCGAGCCGGTTTCCGAGCCGGACGAGAAGCTGGCCCAGTACATCGCCGAGCAGTACCGCCCCGTGGCGCTGGTGATCAACAAGTGGGATCTGGCGCGGCAGATCCTCCGCCAGCAGCAGAAACACGGGGATCAGACGCAGGACGTGGACGATCGCGCCCTGATGCAGCAATACCGCGAGTATCTGGCCGCCGAGTTGCCGCACCTGGACTATGCGCCTGTGGCTTTCATCACCGCCAGGGAGGGCAGGAACGTGCAGCAGGTGCTGGACCTGGCCGCGCACCTGGCCCGCCAGGCGCGCTACCGAGTGGGCACGGGCCAGCTCAACCAGGCCGTGCGGTCGATCCTGGAGGAGCGATCCCCCAGCACGTCCAGCGGCCGGCGGGCTCGCATCTACTACGCGACCCAGATCGAAACGGCCCCGCCGACGATCGTGCTGAAGGTCAACAACCCCGCCTTCCTGGATGCCGCCTACCAGCGTTTCATGGTCAACCGCCTCCGGCAGGTTCTGCCCTATGGCCAGGTGCCCATTCGCCTGGTGGTTCGCGGCCGCGATCAGGCCGTCCCATAATGCTGCGGGCGGCAGGGGCGATTGGCCGATGATCAGGTTATGCGGCCCAACCGAAAACTCTGCTCGTTGGAACAGCTGCTGGCGCTGCGCCGGGAAGCCCGGCAGGCCGGCCTCACCGTCGTCCACTGCCACGGCTGCTTCGACCTTGTGCACCCCGGGCACATCCACCACCTGGAGTTCGCCCGGTCGCTGGGCGACCGCCTGGTGGTGTCGGTCAGCGCCGATACGCAGATCAACAAGGGCGTGAACCGGCCGCTGATCCCCGACGAGCTGCGGGCCGCCAGCCTCGCGGCGCTGGAGTGCGTGGACTGGGTCCACATCGACGATCACCCCACCGCCGTGGAACTGCTGGAGGCGCTCAGGCCGGACATCTATGTCAAGGGCCGCGAGTATGAGCGCAACAACGACCCGCGATTCCTGGCCGAGCGGGACACGGTCCTGCGGCACGGGGGGCGGGTGATCTTCTCCGGCGGCGAGGTGGTCTATTCGTCCACCGCGCTGATCGCCTCGCTGGAGGACACGGACTTTTCCCATCGCGAAAAGATCCACCGGTATCGCCAGCGCCACGGGCTGACGGCCGCCAGCCTCGGCCAGCTCGTGCGCGGCTTTGCCGGGCGTCGCGTGCTGGTCATCGGCGATTACCTGCTGGAGAGATACCATCTGTGCGACGCCCACGGGCTGGCGGGCGACGCGCCAGCGCTGAGCCTGCGGCTGCTGCGGCAGCGCGACTTCGATGGGGGCGCGGCGATGGTGGCCCTGCACGCCGCAGCGCTGGGCGCGGCCACGACGCTCTTTGCCGCCCTGGGGGACGACGAGACATCGCGGCAGGTGCCCCTGCGACTGGCCGCGGCGGGGGTGGCCGTCTGTGCTTCGGCCCACCGCCGGCGGACCGCCTGTCGCCACCGCTATGTCGTGGACCGGGCACGCGTGCTGGAGGTCGATGAGGGTTCCTCGGCACCGGTGGATGTCGCGGAACAACAGCGCCTGGCCGGGCAGATCCTCGATGCGGCCGCGGGTGCGTCGGCCGCCGTCTTCGTGGACCTGGGTCATGGCACGATCACGCCGGGGCTCCTGGAGAGGTTGATGCCGCAGCTGCGGCAACGCGTGCCCGTGGTCTGCGCCAGTATCGCCGCTTCCACGGCAAACCTGGCGGCCATGCGGGGGGCGGACATCCTGTGCGGCACCGAGCGGCAGCTGCGACAGGCGATGCAGGATGCCGTCTCCGCCCTGCCCAGCGCCGCCTGGAACCTCCTGAAACTTGCCGACGCCCGAAGCGCGATTGTCTCGCTGGGCCGACAGGGAGTCCTGGCCCTGGATCGCAAGGTCACCGCGGTCCAGCAGCAGCGCGGCCAGCACGTCCGCACGGAGTACCTGCCCCCGCTGACCAGCACCGCCGCGGACCCGTGCGGCCTGGAATACGCGATGCTGGCCACGGCAGCGATTTGCCGGTGTGCCGGCGGTTCCCTGGAGGCCGCCACGTACCTTGGGGCCTTGGCGGCGAACGCCACAGCCCAACCCCTTGGCAGCCGACCGATCAGCGCCGAGGCGCTCCTGGCCTCGGTGACGCGCGATCCAACGCCCTGCGTGGTGCGTCTGGCCTCGTGAATCGTAGAATCGGCGCCCGATGGATCAGGTTCATCGGCAGTGGCACCTGCTGAACCGCCGCATCGAGCGGTGCGATCGCTGCCCGCGGCTGCGCAAGCACTGCCGGCTGGTTGCGCAAATCAAGCGGGCCGCCTACCGCGGCTGCGACTACTGGGGCCGGCCGGTGCCGAACCTGGGCGAGCCCACGGCACGACTCCTGATCGTCGGGCTGGCACCCGGCGCGCACGGGGCCAACCGCACCGGCCGCATGTTCACCGGCGACCGCTCGGGGGATTTCCTGTTCGCAGCGCTTCATGCGACCGGATTCGCCACGCAGCCAACGTCGGTTGGTCGCGATGACGGCCTGGCCCTGATCAACTGCGCCATCACGGCCGTGGTGCACTGTGCGCCGCCCGGCAACCGTCCCACGCCGGCCGAACTGGCCAACTGTTATGGCTACCTCCAGCAGACGGTGAACCTGATGCGCGACCTGCGCGGCGTGGTGGCGCTGGGCGGGGTGGCGTTTGCGGCCTGCGCGAGGCTGTTCGGCCAGAAGCAGTGGCTGCCCGCGGGCGTGCGGCCCAGGTTCGCCCATGACGTGCTGTACCGGTCTGCCGGCCGGCCGTTTCTGGCCGGATGCTACCATCCCAGCCAGCAGAACACGTTCACCGGGCGGCTGACGCCGGCGATGATGCGGCGGGTCTTTGCGCGGGCGGCGGGGGAATTATCCGCCGCGCGGGTTGTCGTTCAGGGGCGCAGCAGTTAAGATGCCCCTCGCGTCGTCCGACACAGGCGAAAGGAGTCGCTATGGGTAAGGCCGCGGTGGACCTGCCCGATCCGACGCAGCAGCCGGCGCTGGAGAACGTCAACAGCGCCGATGATCTGCTCTCGGAGATGGTGGGCGATGACATCGACCGGATGCTGGCACAGGCAGATGTGGCCCGTCCGCCCAGAGGGGTTTCGGGCCCGCCCGGCTCGTCCGATCCTCCGGGGGAACCGTCCCCTGAACCGGCGGCGGTCCTCCAGGAAACGATCGCGTCAGGGGAGGCCCCGCGCATCGCCACGCCCGAGGAGGTGCAGCCGGAACTGGACCAGCAGCTGAATCATCTGCTGTCGAGGCTCGGCGATGAAGCACGGACCGTCCCGCAGGAACCCGCGGCGCCACCATCCTGCGCCGAGCCCCCTTCGGTGGCGGGCGAGCTTGCCCAGGCCGGCCCGACCGACGCCGATGCCGAACCGGAGGATGGCCCCGCGCCGTGGTACGTGCGGCTGCTGGTCCTGGCCAACGGGCCGCTGGCCTCCTGCCCGGACTCCTGGCGCCAGGCCGCCGGCAAGATCGCCATCATCACGCTGATCGACGCTGCGGCGGTGCTGGCCTACCTTTTGCTGTCTTCGCGCGGCTGAGCCGGCGTGGTTTTCGGAATCACCTGCACGTAGTTCTGGGCGATGGGCATGCGCCGGCCCATGCCGAATGCCCGGCTGGTCACCTTGAGCCCCGGCGCGGCCTGTCGGCGCTTGTACTCGCTGCGGTCGATGAGCCTGATGACCCGCAACACGGTCTGCGGATCAAAACCCTCCTCGATGATCGACGCCGCCCCGCGCTCCTCCTCGACATAGCGTTGGATGATCGCGTCCAGAATCGGGTAGGGCGGCAGGGAGTCCTGGTCGGTCTGGTTCGGCCGCAGCTCCGCCGACGGAACCTTGGTGATGCTGCCACGAGGGATGAGGTCGCGGCCGGCCTGCTGGTTGATGAACTCGGCCAGGGCATAGACCATCATCTTGGGCACATCGCTGATGACGGCCAGCCCGCCGCACATGTCGCCGTAGAGCGTGCAATACCCGACGGCCAGTTCGCTCTTGTTGCCGGTGGTCAGCAGCAGGTGGTTGAACTTGTTGGAGAAGGCCATGAGGATCGCCCCGCGGATGCGGGCCTGGAGGTTTTCCTCGGTGACATCCGGCGGCCGGCCCGCGAAAACCGGGGCGAGGGTCGCCTCGTACTGCTCGTGGAGGGCCTTGATCGGCACGATGTGCAGCTGGATGCCCAGGTTCCGCGCCAGCAGTTGCGCGTCGGAAACGGAGTGGTCGGAGCTGTAGCGGCTGGGCATGGAGACGCCCACGACCTTGTCCTTGCCCAGGGCGGCCACCGCCAGGGCGGCCGTCAGCGCCGAGTCGATGCCGCCGGAGAGCCCCAGCACCACGCTGGCAAAGCCGCACTTGCGTACGTAGTCGCGCAGACCCAGGACCAGCGCCTTGTAGATGGACTCGATGTCCGTGGTGGCAGGGGCGGCCCGCCCGTGCTCTGGCGTGCTGGTCAGATCCGCGACGACCAGGTCCTCCTCGAAGTCCTTCGCGTGGGCGATGATGTTCCCGGCCGCGTCGAACAGCACGCTGTTGCCGTCGAAAACCAGCTCGTCGTTGCCGCCGACCTGGTTGACATACGCCAGCGGCAGGCCGAAACGCCTCACCTGCGCCCCGAAAAGCTCCAGGCGAAAGTCGTGCTTGCCGGCGACGAACGGCGAGGCCGAGCAGTTGACCAGCACCTTGGCGCCGGCGGCCGACAGATCCGCGATGGGGTTCTGATGGTACAGCCGCCGGGGAACCAGGTTCTCGTCGTTCCACAGGTCCTCGCAGATGGAAACGCCCACCGGCTCGTCGCCCACGCGGGCCAGTTGCGCCGCGGCGTCGGGCGGTCCGGGCTCGAAGTACCGGCTCTCGTCGAACACGTCGTAGGTGGGCAGGAGCGTCTTGTAGTGCCGCGAGACGATCCGGCCGTCGCGCAAGAGGGCGACGGCGTTGTGCAGCGGCCGGCCCACCGGCTGGGCGTTGCGCTCGGCATAGCCGACGATCACGTCGATGCCGCTGACGCGCGAGGCGATCAGCTGCAGGGCCCGCAGGTTGTCGTCGATGAACTGGGGCTTGAGCAGCAGATCCTTGGGCGGGTAGCCGATGATCGACAGCTCGGGGAAGACGACCAGGTTGGCGGCCTGGGCGCGGGCCCGCGCGACAAAGTCAAGGATGTGGCGCGTGTTGGCGGCGATGTCGCCGACGGTGGGGTTGGTCTGGGCCAGGGCGATTCGCATCGGTGCAGATTCTATCGCTGCGGCTCGCGTTGGACACGAACCGACTCCCATTGGTATTCTGCGCCGCCGTGAGAGTTGCGATCCTGGCCGCCGGCGCCGGCGGAATGTACTGCGGCAGTTGCCTGCGCGACAGCGCCCTGGCGATGGCCCTGCGCAGGGCGGGCCATGATGTCGTGATGGTGCCACTGTACACGCCGGTGCGAGACGAAGGTGACGGCTCGGACGCTGTGCCGGTGTTCTACGGCGGACTCAACGTCTATCTCCAGCACGCAACGCGTTTCTTCCGCCGCACGCCGCGGGTTGTGGACTGGCTGCTGGACCGGCCGTGGCTGCTGCGCCTGGCCGGCAGCCTGGGGGCCCAGACCGCGCCGGCCAAACTGGGCGAACTGACGCTCAGCGTCCTTCACGGGGAGCAGGGCCCGGCCGTCAAGGAGCTGCGACGGCTGTGCCGGTTCTTGCGCGACCATCACCGCTCGCAGGTGGTCAGCCTGCCGAACCTGATGTTCATCGGCGCGGCCAGGTTGCTGCGAGAGGAGACCGGCGCGCCGATCGTCTGCGAACTGACCGGCGAGGACATCTTCCTCGACGCCCTGGCCGAGCCGCAGAGGTCCGAGGCCCAGCGCCTCATCCGACAGCGGTGCGGCGACGTGGCGGCGTTCGTGGCCACCAGCGCGTACTACGCCGATGCGATGGCCCGGTACCTGGACGTGCCGCCGCAGCGCATCCACGTGGTCTATCCGGGCGTGCCGGCCGACTACTGCCGCGGGGCGACCTATGCCCTGGCCGATCGGCCGCCGACCGTCGGCTACCTGGCGAGAATCTGCCCCGAAAAAGGGCTGGACCGGCTGCTGGATGCGATGGCGCTGCTGGTGAAGATGCCCGGGATGGCCGATGCGGTCCTGCGGGTGGGCGGATACCTGGGGGCCAGGGACCGCGCGTGGTTCAAGGCCCAGCGGTTGCGCCTGCGGTCGCTGGGGCTGGGCAAGTCGGTCGTGTTCCACGGCGAGGTGGACCGCGCGGGAAAACTGTCACTGCTGGACAGCGTGGATGTGCTGAGCGTGCCCACGGCGCACCCCGAGCCCAAGGGGCTGTACGTCTTGGAGGCCTGGGCCCGCGGCGTGCCGGTGGTGCTGCCGGCGCACGGGTCGTTTCCCGAACTGGTTGAGTGGACCGGCGGCGGCGTGCTCACTTCGCCGGGCGATGCGCGGCAACTGGCCGAGGCGCTTCATGGGCTGCTGAGCGACCCCGCCCGGCGCCAGCAACTTGGCGATGCGGGCGCGGCGGCGGTGCGGGAGCGGTTCACCGACGCTCACATGGCCGCGAACATGCTGCGCATCTACGAGGGGTTGCTCCAATGACCGAACAAGCGGCCGGCAAGGATGCGGGGCTGGTAGTCACGGACCTGCGCAAGGAGTATCCGACTCCGGCCGGGCCCCTGGTGGTGCTGAACGGCGTGTGTCTGCGGGCAATGCCGGGCGAGTCGCTGGCGATCGTCGGCCCCAGCGGCTCGGGCAAGAGCACGCTGCTGAACATCCTGGGCGCGCTGGACCGGCCGACCGGCGGGACCGTCACGCTGGATGGGATTGCTCCATTTGCGCTGGATGATGCCGGCCTGGCGAAGTTCCGTCGCGACCGGGTTGGATTTGTCTTCCAGGACCATCACCTGCTGCCGCAGTGCACGGCGGCCGAGAACGTGCTGGTGCCGAGGCTGGCCGGCGGCCGGGCGTCGGCGGCGGATGTGGACCGGGCGGCCGACCTGCTGAAGCAGGTGGGCCTGGCCGAGCGGCGCACGCATTTTCCGCACGAGCTGTCCGGCGGGGAGCGCCAGCGGGTGGCCATCGCCCGGGCGCTGATGAACCGCCCGCCGCTGCTGCTGTGCGATGAGCCCACGGGGAACCTGGACGCCAGGGCCGCCCAGGGCGTCGCCGAGGTTCTGCTGTCGCTGGCGGGCGGGTCGAACGTGATCCTGGTCGTGGTGACGCACAGCGAGGCCCTGGCCCAGCGCCTGCAGAGGCGACTGCGCATGCAGGAGGGGGTTCTGGTCGAAGGTTGACATGACCCGCCGCAGCCTTGTTTTTCGCAGCCTCATCTACTTCCGCGGGACGAATCTCGCGGTGATGGCGGGCGTGGCCATCGCCACGGCCGTGCTGACCGGCGCCCTGATGGTCGGCGACAGCGTCCGCGGCAGCCTGGCGCAACTGACCGAAAGCCGCCTGGGATCGGTGGACCATGTCCTGGCCGCGGCCGGATTCTTCAGGGAAGACCTGGCCCGGCGCGTGGCGGCGCAGGCCGAGTTTGCATCGCGTTTTTCCGGTGCCGGCGTCGGCATCAGCGCGCGCGGCGGCCTGCGGGCCGAAGGCGGCCGCGCCACGACCGCCGGCGTGGACATCCTCGCTGCGCCATGGGCGCCCGTGCGCCCCGGTGAGTGCATCCTCAACCACACGCTGGCGGAGGCCGCCGACATCCGCGCACCGGGCGCTGCGGTGCTGCTGACCATGGCCGGCACGGAGCAGGTGCCGCTGGAGGCGACCCTCGCCCGGCGCGACCGCGCCAGCATCATCCGCAACGTGCGGGCAAGCGTGGCGCAGATCACGGGGACCACGGGCCCCCTTGCCCTCTTCAGCCTGTCGGGCGGCCAGCGTCCGCCGCGCAATGCGTGGGTGAACGCCGCGGACCTTCAGCAGGCCCTGGAGCAGGAGGGTCGCGCCAATCTGCTGTTTGTCACCGCAAAGTCGGGGCATGGTTCCCAGGAGGATGCGGCCCGGCTGGACCGCCTGCTTCGCCTGGCGGCGGACCTGGACGACTACGGCCTTTCCGTGCAGGGCAATCCGGCATCGAGCCAGGCCGCGCTGATCAGCCGGGTCACGTTCCTGCCGCAGCCGGTGGAGCAGGCAGCGCAGCGTGCCGCGGAGCGGATGCAACTGAGGCCCAACCGCATCTTGGCGCACCTGGTGAACACAGCGCAGGTCGTCGGCGAGGGGGGGCGGAAGATCCATTACGCCGCGGCCGCCGGCGTGGACGATGCCAACGGCCCGCTGGGGGCCAGCGAGGTCGCCGTCAACCAGTGGACCGCGCGGCAACTGGGTGCGAAGGTCGGGGACAGGCTTCGTCTGAGCTACTACATCCGCCGATTCGACGGCGAACTGGTGGAGACGACCGCCGAGATGCAGTTCACCATCGCCCGCATCCTGCCGATGGAGGGCATCGGGGCCGACAACACGCTCACGCCGCGATACGCGGGCCTGACCGACGCCGACAGCGTGGCCGACTGGAACCCACCGGTGGGCCTGCGCATCGACAAGTCGCTGGTGACCCGCGAAGACGAGGCGTACTGGGCGAGGTATCGCGCTGCGCCGAAGATCCTGCTGAACATCCAGACCGCCCAGCGCCTGTGGGGCGGCAACTTCGGCCGGCTCACCAGCATCCGCGTGCCGGCCGAGCGTGCCGACGAGTTTGCCGCGCATCTGCTGGCGAATCTGGACCCCGCGGCGATGGGCATGCAGTTCGTGCCGATCAAGTCGCAGCAACTGGCCGCGGCCACGGGCGGCACCGACTTTGCCGGGCTTTTCGTGGGGTTCAGCTTCTTCCTGATCGTCTCGGCGGCGCTGCTGACGGCGGTGCTGTTGGGCCTGGGCATCGAGCAGCGCGCACGGCAGACGGGCCTGCTGGCGGCCGTGGGCTTCGACGGCCGGACGCTGAGGCGCATGGCGCTGACCGAGGGCATGACGCTGGCGGTGATCGGCGGCGTGGCGGGCGTGGCCGGCGGCGTGGCGTACACGTGGCTGATGATCGTCGGCCTGCGGACGTGGTGGTTTGACGCCATCGGCACCACATCGCTATCGCTGCAGGTTCGGCCAGGAACGCTGGGGATCGGTTTTGGCGCGGGCCTGCTGGTCGCGGCGGTGGTGATCTGGCTTACGGCGCGGCGCGTGGGACGAATCCAGCCGGCGGCGCTGCTGGCCGGCGGGGCGACGGCGGCGTCCGCCCTGCCAGTTCGCGGCGGCGGGCGCTCGGTGCTGGCGGCCCTGCTTCTGAGCGCGGCGGCGACGCTCCTGGTGTGCGGCGCCACGAAGATCCTGTCGCGCGAGGTGGCGTTCCTGGGCGGGGCCGGGGCGTTGCTGGCCAGTTGGCTGCTGACCCTCTCGCGCTGGCTGGCGACGGTGCGCCGCACAGCCGGCGGATTGGCCGGGGCGGCCCCGGCGGTGCGGCTGGGTCTGCGCAACGCGCGTCGTCATCCCGGCCGCAGCACATCGACGGTGGCCCTGATCTCTCTGGCCAGCTTCTTGCTGGTGACGGTGGCGTCCATGCGCCAGGGCCCGCCGCCAAATCCGGCCGACCGCACCTCGCCCACCGGCGGCTATCGCCTGATCGTGCGGACCGACATACCGCTTGGCGCCGACCCCTCCACGCGCGCCGGCCGGCAGGTGCTGGGCATGCGCGACCTGGATTCGCCGCTCTGGAGCAATGCCGCGTTCTATCCGGTGCGCGCCTGGGCCGGGCAGGACATCTCCTGCCTGAACATCACCCGCCCGACGGTGCCGACGATCCTGGCGGTATCGGCGAAGATGCGCGAACGCGGCGGGTTCTCGCTGCCGGCCGGCCAGTGGGCCCTGCTAGACGAGCCGGCCGGCGATGATGTGCCGGTCATCGCCGACGACGAAACCGCCCGCTACATCCTCAAGTTGCCGGTGGGCGGCACGCTGCCGATCACCGACCAGCGCGGCCAGCGGCGGAATCTGCGGCTGGCGGCCACGCTCCCGGGCAGCATCTTCCAGGGCGAGCTGCTCATGGGCGAGGCGAACTTCGCGCGGCTGTTCCCGGGCATCAGCGGTTTCTCCATGTTGCTGGTCGATGCCCCGGCCCAGCGCATCGACGGCCTGCGGCGGCTGCTGGCCGAGGAACTGGACGAATACGCGGCCGTCGTCGAGCGCACCGAGGATCGGCTGATGGCCTATCGCCAGGTGGCCAACACCTACCTGTCCACGTTCCAGGCGCTGGGCGGGTTGGGCATGGCGCTGGGCACGGCCGGCCTGGGGGCCCTGCTGCTGCGGAACCTATTTGAGCGTCGGGGGGAGATGGCGCTGCTGGAAGCCCTGGGTTTTGCTCGGAGGCAGCGCGTGGCCATCGTGCTGGCTGAAAACGCGCTGCTGCTGACGGGCGGAATCGCCCTGGGCGCGGCCTGCGCTTTGCTGGCGGTGCTGCCGGCGGTGGCCTCGGGATCGCGGTCGGTCAACTGGGTGTCGCTGGCGCTGACGCTGGCGGCCGTCGCGGCTTTCGGCCTGCTGGCGGTGGCCGCGGCGATGCGCCTGGGCCTACGATGGATCACGCCGGCCGACCTGCGGGCCGAGTAACGTGTCTTCTGGACAGACCGAGCGCGGCGGAGAAGATGCCGCGAGCACCAACCAGGGAGCGCTGCATGGGAATCGCTGGAAGGATCACTGCTGCAAGCATCGTTTTGGCTGTCTGCGTGTCGGCGCTGGCCGAGGACTGGCCCAGGTGGCGAGGTCCGCGCGGCGACGGCATCAGCCAGGAAAGCGAATGGGCCAAACCGTGGCAGGGCGCGCTGAATCGCGTCTGGTCGGCAAGCGTGGGCGTGGGCTATGCCAGCCCCGTGGCTGCGGGCGGCAGGGTGTACGTGCTGGCGCAGAAGGATGAGCAGGAAGTCCTCACCTGCCTGGATGCCGCCAGCGGCAAGGTGCTCTGGGCCGAGGGATACCAGGGGGGCTGGACCAGGTCCTATCCGGGTTCCCGTTCGACGCCGGTCGTGGAGGGAGGCCGGGTCTATACCTATGGCGGCATGGGCGAGCTGGTCTGCCGCGACGCCGCCACGGGAAAGCAGCTCTGGCGTGTGGATGTGCCCAGGGAAATGGGCACGCAGCCCCTGCAGTGGGGCATCGCCGCCACGCCGCTGATCGACGGCGACCAGATCTATGTGCAGACCGGCAAGGGCGGCCCCATCGCCATCGCCGTCCACAAGCAGACCGGCAAGGGCGTGTGGAAGTCGCAGGCCACGGGCCTTGGCGGCTATGCGCATCCGATCCTCGCGCAGGTGGGCGACGTCAAGCACCTGGTTGTTTTCGCCGGCGACACGGTCTATGGCATGGACACGGCGACTGGCAAGACGATTTGGTCCGAGCCGTGGAAGACGCGGTATGACGTGAACGCCACCACGCCGGTCTATCGCGACGGACACCTGTTCTTGACCAGCAACTACGGCGCCGGGTGCATGATGTTGCAGCTTTCGCCCAGCGGCGCCAGGAGGTTGTGGTCGAGCAAGGCGATGATGGCTCGCTTCAATCCGCCGGTGCTGGACGGCAATGCGCTCTATGGCAACAGCGAAGGAACCCTGGTCTGCCTGAGCTGGCCCGACGGCAAGGTGCTCTGGCAGACCGACGGCGCCGACAAGCCTGCCCTGGGCATGGGCGGGTCGCTGCTGCGCGTGGGCGATGCCCTGCTGCTTCTGAGCGAAAAAGGCCGGCTGACATTGGTGAAGGCGACGCCCGAGGGCTGGCAGAAACTTTCCGAGGCGGAAGTGGTCAAGGGCGGGCAGGTCTGGGCCGCGCCGCTGCTGTACGACGGCAGGCTCTACGTCAAGGGCGAGAGCGAGCTGGTATGTTACACGCGCGACTGAGCCTGTTGCTGGCCGCGATGCTGGCCGCGGTCGGCGCCTGCGATCGCGCCGCGACGCCAGAAGCGTCCAGCCCGCCGACCCGCCCGGCGGCGGCTGTCGCCGAGCCCACATGGGCCGCGTTCCACGGCGGCGGGACGCTCGTGGGCGTCGCGCCGGACATCGCGCCGCCGCCGATGAAGCTGCGATGGACCTACCGCACCAGCGACCAGGAGCGGGCGGCCGTCGAGGCGGCGCCGGTCATCCTCGACGGCGTCGCCTACGTCCCCGACATGCGCGGCACGCTGCACGCCATCGACCTGGCAATCGGCAAGGCCCGCTGGACCTACACCGCCGAAAACGGCTTTGACACCACGCCGCTGGTGATCAACGGGCGAGTCTTTCTGGGCGATCTGGGCGGGGTGTTTCACGCAATCTCGGCGGCCGACGGCCAGAGGCTGTGGACGATCGAGACGGATTCGGTCATTCACTCCTCGGCCAACGCCGAGGGCGGGCGGATCGTCTTCGGCACCGACGCCGCCGAGGTGTACTGCGTGGATGCCGACGGCAAGGTGCTGTGGAAGGGCGCGGCCGGCGACCGCATCAACGGCGCAGGCGCAATCTGGGACGGCGCGGCGTATTTCAGCGGATGCGACGCGCAGCTGCGTGCCTTCTCGCTGGCCGACGGCAGGGAGAGATTCGCGGCCGACCTGGGCATGCTCAGCGGCGGGGCGTGCGCGATCGCCGACCGGCGCGTGGTCGCCGGCACCGACCAGGGCCGGGTAATCTGCCTCAGCATCGACGGCAGGAAGCAGCTTTGGCTCTACGAGGACGTGGAGGAGCAGGCGATGGTGTACTCGTCGCCAGCCATCGCCGAGGGGATCGTGGTGGTCGGCGCGCGCGACCGGCAGGTGCATGCCATCGACCTGCAAACCGGCAAACGCGCCTGGGCTTTCCGCACGCGGGGCGATGTGGATGCTTCGCCGCTGATCAGCGGCGGGCGGGTGTATGTCGGCAGCCGCGACAAGAGCCTGTACGTGCTGGACCTGCGCAGCGGCAAGGAGCTGTGGACCTTTACGGCCGGGCGGGCCATCGTCGGCGGATGCGCCATCGGCGGGGGCGTGGTGGTCTTCGGCGACACGGGAGGAAGCGTCTATTGCCTGGAACCGGCCGGGCGGTGACGGCGGCGTGGCTTGCGTGGGCCGGGGGCGCACCGTACAAACCATCCATGCGCAAAGCGTTCCTGTGCGACATGCAGCCCGGCGACGTGGTCGATGATGTGTTTGTCATCACCGGCAAGCAGTTTTCGGCCAGCTCGACGGGCAAGTACTTCATCAAGGCTTTCGCCTCCGACCGCACGATGCAGATCACGGCGCGGATGTGGAACGCGACGCGCGACCTGTTCAACGCCATGCCCGAGAGCGGCTTTCTGAGGATCAAAGGCCGCATCGAGAACTACCAGAACAACCTGCAGATGATCATCGAGCAGATGGGCGAGCCCAAGGCCGGCAGCTTCGAGGTCGGCGACCTGATCCCCAAGACCGACAAGGACATCGCCGCGATGGACGCACGCCTGCGGCAGATCCTGGGCACGATCCGCAACCGCCATCTGGCCGCGCTGATGCGGGCTTACCTGGCCGATGCGAACCTGATGGAGAACTTCCGCAAGGCGCCGGCCGCCATGAGCTTCCATCATGCCTATATCGGCGGCCTGCTGGAACATACGCTCAACGCGATGGAGGTGGCCGACGCGGTGGTGAAGTTCTACCCGCGCCTGAACCGCGACCTGGTGATCGCGGGCATTTTCCTGCACGACATCGCCAAGACCTGGGAGCTGAGCTACGAGTGCTCGTTTGGCTATACCGACGGGGGACAGCTGGTGGGGCACATTGTCAAGTCCGCCGTGTGGGTCGAGCGCAAGGCCGCCCAGGCCGCCCAGGCGCTGGGCGAGTCGATCCCCGCGCCGCTGGTCAACGTGCTGCAGCACATCATCCTCTCGCACCACGGCACGCCGGAGTTCGGGGCGGCCAAGACCCCCGCGACGCCCGAGGCCATCGCCGTGCATTACATCGAGAACCTGGATGCCAAGTTGATGATGTCGCTGGAGGCCACCCGCGGCAACCTGCCCGTGGGCGTGGAGGGCAACTGGACGGAATACCTGAAGGCGTTCGGGGGACGGCTGTATCGTCCGGATGTGGCTCAGGCCGATCTGCCCGAGCCGGAGCCGTCGCAGCCGGCGGCGGGGAAGATGACGCCGTCGCCCGAATCGGCACCGAAGCTCAACAACCCGTTGTTCGAGGTAAGATAACCGTGAGGCACGTTCCTCGTGCCCGTTGGGGCGAAAGGAGAAGATCGATGTCCCCGATTCGTATTGCGATACCGCTGCTGGCGCTGATTCTGGCCGGCTGCGGCGGAAGGTCGGGCCACCCGGCGTCGCGTCCGGCGGCTCTGGCGGATCGCCTGCCCGCTGCCGTGCAGGCAGCGATCGTCCGTGACTACCCCGGCGCGGTCATTCGCGGCGTGGAGAAGGAGACCTATCCCGATGGAACGGTCCACTGGGAAGTGGAGTTGACCACGAAGGATGGCCGAAAACGGGAGCTGGAATACGACGGGCAGGGCAAGGTTCTGCCCGAGCATTGAAACCGCGGGCCGTGCTTCCTGTGCCTGTCGTGTCCGGCGCGTGGCAAGGAGACTTCGTGAGCAGAAAAGCATTGATCGTGCAGGGCGGCTGGGAAGGCCACCAGCCCCGGCAGGTGGCGGAGATCTTCCGGCGGCTGCTGGTGAAAGAGGGCTTCGACGTGGAGGTGTCCGACACCCTGGACGCCTTCGCCGACGAGACGAAAGTCAGGTCGCTGAGCCTGATCGTGCCCGTCTGGACCATGGGCAAGATCAGCAAGCAGCAGCTGCAACCGGTGATCGGGGCCGTCCAGAGCGGCGTCGGCATCGCCGGCTGCCACGGCGGCATGTGCGATTCGTTCCGCGAGGCCACGGAATGGCATTTCATGACCGGCGGCCAATGGGTTGCCCATCCCGGCAACGATGGCACGAAGTACACGGTGAACATCGGCCCGGTCAAGAGCCCCATCACCGACGGCATCAGCGACTTTGAGGTCTGCAGCGAGCAGTACTACATGCACGTGGACCCGGCCGTGAAGGTGCTGGCCACGACGCGTTTCCCCGTGGCCGACGGGCCGCACGTGGGCAACGGGCCGGTGGACATGCCCGTGGTGTGGACCAAGGTTTACGGCCAGGGGCGGGTGTTCTACAACTCGCTGGGCCACCACGCCGACATCGTGGAAATGCCCCCGGTGCTGGAGATCATGAGGCGCGGATTTTTGTGGGCGGCGAGAGAGAAGTAGCCAGGAGTCAGAAGTCAGAAGTCAGGAGGAAGACAGCGATGCCGGCTTCTGGTTTCTGGCTTCTGACTTCTGTATTCTGACTTCTGACTTCTTCCGATGATCATCACCATCGACGGTCCCGCAGGCACCGGCAAGTCGTCTGTGGCCCGCACCGTGGCCCAGCGGCTGGGGTATGATTTTCTGGACACCGGCGCGATGTATCGCGCGGTGGCGCTGGAAGCCCTCCGCCGCAACGCCGACCTGGAGGATGCCCGCGAGTTGGGGTACATCGCCCGACTGTGCCGCATCGAGTTCGACTGGACCCAGCAGCCGCCGGGCGTGCTGCTCAACGGCGCGCCGGTCGGCCATGCCCTGCGCAGCGCAGACGTGACGCGTGCGGCATCCTATGTGGCCGTCGTTCCCGCGATACGGCAGAAACTGGTCGAGGAACAGCAACGGATCGGCCGCCAGCGCCCGAACCTGGTTACCGAGGGCCGCGACCAGGGCACGGTGGTCTTCCCGGACGCCCGTTGCAAGATCTATCTGGACGCCACGCCCGAGGAGCGGGCGCGCCGCCGCGTGGCTCAGCTTCGCGCCCGCGGCGAGGTGGTGGACTACCGTGAAATCCTCGAACAGATCCTCAGCCGCGACCATCGCGACTCGACCCGCGCGGTCGGGCCGCTGGCGATCCCACCCGATGCGCGCGTCATCGACACCACGAAGATGACCGAGCAACAGGTTGTCGAGGAAATCCTCCGCCTCGTGCGGGCCGTTCAGCCGTGAGCGCGGAACCCGACCAAGCCGGCCACGCCCCCCACGAACGCACCCTGGCGTGGAAACTGCTGCAGATCATCGCCCGCATCGTCGCGTCGTGGCTGTTCGACCTGAAGGCGTACGGCGTGCGGAACGTCCCCCCGACGGGCGGCGTGCTGCTGGTCAGCAACCACCAGAGCTTCCTGGACCCGGTGCTGCTGGGCGTGCATCTGCGGCGACCGCTGTGCTACATGGCCCGCAGCAGCCTGTTCCGCGGCGGGTTCTTCGAGTGGCTGATCCGTTCGCTCAACGCCTTCCCCGTGCAGCAGGGCAAAGGCGACCTGGGCGCCATCCGCCAGACCATCCAGCGGCTTGAGCAGGGGTATCTGCTGAACGTCTATCCCGAGGGTTCGCGCACGGAGGACGGCAACATCGGCCCCATCCAGCCGGGCATCGCCCTGATCCTCAAGCGCGTCGATGTGCCGATCGTGCCGGTGGTGATCGACGGCGCGTTTGCCGCCTGGCCCAGGGGCAGGAGGTTCTTCCGCCCGCATCCGATCCGCGTGATGTACGGCCCGCCGATGGATGTGAAGGGGCTGTCCTCGGAGCAGATCGTCGCCCGCGTGGACCAGACCCTGCGGACCATGTTGCGGGAGTTGCGCCAGCGCGAAACGGCCTAGGCGCCTCGCTGCCTGCGCGAGCCTTACGGGCAGGCAGCCCGTGCCGCCGCATCCCCGCCTGTTGCTGGCCATTCGCGGGGGTGGGTGGCCGGCGGCTCGCTTTGCCCCACCACGCCGAAGTACTCCTCGAAGAACGCCTGGCCGTCCACCTGCCGGGCCACCTGATGCGGGCCGGCGCCGGGCTGGAAGAGCGTGTTGCCGCACTTGTTCTCGTCGGCGTCGATGGCTACCCGTACCAGCCCTTGCACCCACGTGCACAAATCCGGCCGGAAGACCGTCGCGGCGGCCAAAGGGTCGTGGAACGTGATCGTGTCGCGCCTGGCGAACCACACCTCGGCCATCTTCGCCACCGCATCCAGGGGCGGCGTGGCGAATCGGCGGCGGACCTCGGCGGCCGGCATGGTACATTGCGTGGTGACGTCCAACCCCACGCACCTGTGCCGCGGCGGGCGGGCCTTGTAAGCCATGGCCGCCGCCAGCGGGTCGGCGATGCAGTTCCACTCGCGGTTGCCGTGGCCGAAATACGCTCCGCCCATCATCACGTACTGCTTGAGCAGTCGCGGGATCTCCCCGTCCAACGCAAACAGCAGCGCGATATTCGTCAGCGGGCCGATGGACAGCAGCGTGATTTCACCCGGCCGGCGGCGGATCGTCTCGCGCAGGAACTGCACGGCGGTGTTGGCCGGAAAGTCCGTGCGGTGGGGCAGAGCGGCGACGGCCGCGTATTGAGGCACTTCCGCCTGGCCCGGCCCCATCAGCAGCACCTCGGACGCCCCCGCGTGGATGGGCACGTCGGTTCGTCCGGCGGCGCGGCAGATGACCTGGGCGCAGGCGGCGCGCTTGGCCACGTCGCCGGTGACGGTGGTGATGCCCAGAAGCTCGCACCGTGGCTGGCGCAGCAGGTACGCCAGGGCCACGGCATCGTCGATGTCGCTGCCGATGTCGGTGTCCAGCAGCAGGGGGATCGTGTCGCTCATGCTCGTGCTGGGATCAGGTTCATGTCCGCGTCGTAGGTGGCGCTATGGATGGCCGGGTCGTCGGCGGGCAGGGCGAGGAGGAAGCGGATAGCCGCCCGGGCCGTCGGCACCATCCGGGCATCGGGCAGGGCATCGCGGTCGAACCATTCCAGCGTGCCCTCGCTGCATGGCAGCGATACCTGCGCATCGGCCAGCGTGCCCGTGAACCAGAACAGCACCACCTGGGCGCCGTCGCGGTGCAGCGTGGTGCACAGGCGCGGTCGAACGTTGCTCACTTGCCGCGGGCCAAGCCCCGTTTCCTCGGCCAGCTCGCGCCACAGCGACGCCTCGATGTCGTCGCCCTCGCCCTTGAGCAGTTCCACCTTCCCGCCGACGCCCGTGATCAGGCCGGGAAACAGCGCCTTGGCGGCCGAACGGCGCAGCAGCAGCACCCGCCGGCCGTCGGGCGAACACGGGACGAGGACCGTGCGCACATCCAGCGAGATGCGGCTTGCGAGTTGTCGCTTGCGGACATTCATCGGCATCTACTGACTACTGACTACTGGCTACTGACTGCTGGCTTGATTCCCAGCGCCCGGGCGTGGAACTGCAACGCCTCCTGCACGTGCACGTCCCAGTAGTCCCAGCTGTGCCCGCCGGGATACTCGGCGTACTCGTGTGGGATGTCCAGCTTCTGCAACTGGCGGCGATAGGCACGGTTCTGCTCGAGCAGAAAATCCTCGGTTCCGCAGTCGATGCGGATGGCCGGCAGCGTGCGGGCCGTCTTGGCGCGCCGCGCCAGGTGCACCAGGTCATGGTTGCTGCCTCGCGGCGATCGCCCGAAGATTCCGCAACGCTCCTTGTCCTTGGGATCGCAGGGGTAGTGGCCCAGCATCAGCGCCCCGGAATGGCTGTTGGCCGAGACGTATTTGCCCGGATACCCCAGCGCCAGCCGCAGCGCGCCGTATCCGCCCATCGACAGGCCGCCAATGCAGCGGGCCTTGCCTGTGCGGCGGGCGGCGAAGTTGCGTTCGACAAACTGCGGCAACTCCTCGCCGACGTACTTTGCGTAGGCCGGGCCCTGGTTGGCGTCGGTGTAGAAGCCGCGAAAGCCATCGGGCATGACCACCATCAGGGGCAGATCGCGCACATACTGCTCGATGCGGGTGCGGCGGTGCCAGATGGTGTGGTCGTCGCTGAGGCCGTGCAGCAGGTAGAACACGGGGAAGGGCGGCTTGCCGACGCTCGGCAGGATCATGTACATCGCCACCTGCTTGCACAAGACGTTGCTGTACCAGTGCACATCCAGGAATGCCATGCCGCGCAGATTACAGCCCGAAGCCCGCGGTGGCAAAGCAGCTATTGCGGTTCGCCGCCCTTGACCTACAATCTGTCCCCCGTTCCCGCCGGATTGACCCGATGACCGGTTCTGACGCCTCGCCAGCACTCACGGATGAGCTTCGGCCGCGCGCCGCGCTGAGGGGGGATGCCCTGCGCCGTACGCTCTGGCTGGGCACGGTGGCGTGGGTCTTCGGATCGGTCTGGCTGCACGCCGTAGCCGGCACGCCCACCACCAACTACGCCCAGGCCCTGGGCGCTTCCAAGTTCCAGTTCGGGGTGCTGGCGGCCTTGCCGTTCCTGGCGTCCCTGCTGTCGCTGCCGGCCAGCCTCCTGATCGAGGCCACCGGCCGCCGCAAGAGCATCTTCCTGTGGGGCCTGTACATCCAGCGGTTTCTGTGGATTCCCATCGCGCTGGTTCCCCTGTGGGTCGTCGGCACGTTCGGCCCGCAGGCGCGTGGCCCGGCCATCCTGCTGTTTCTGGCGCTGATGTTCCTCATGCACGGCGGGCAGACCGTCGGCTCGCCGGCGTGGGTGAGCTGGATGGCCGACATCGTGCCCGAGCGGCTCCGTGGCCGATACTTCGCCCGCCGCCGCCAGTGGGGCATCGTCAGCGGGGTGCCGACCGCGCTGGTTGTGGGCCTGCTGCTGGACTTTTACGTGCCCGGAGGCGACCGGCTGGCCATGCTCAAGTGGTGCGCGGGCATCTTCATCGTTGCAGCGATCTTCGGGGCGCTGGACATCTTCTGCTTCGGATTCGTGCCGGATGTTCCCAAGGCGCCGCAGAAGGGCGCGCACCTGATGGCGGCCTGGCGCGAGCCCCTGCACAACCCGCAGTTCCTCTGGTTCGCCGCTTATGTGGCCACGCTGATGTTCGCCTTCGCCTCAATGGGCCAGTTCGTCACGCTCTACATCCTGGAGCAGGTGGGCCAGTCCAGCGGGCGTGCCGGGCGCGGGGTCAACACCATCACGCAGTTGATGCTTCTGGTGGCACCCGCCGTCGCGCAGCTCCTGGTGCTGCCGGTGTGGGGGCGTGCCGCCGACCGCGTGGGCAAACGGCCGCTGCTGAAACTCGCCGGATATGGTCTGGTGCCGGTGGGGATTGGCTGGTGCCTGGTCGGGCCGCACAGCATCTGGCTGGGGTATGTGCTGGCTGCGGCCGGCGCGGCGCTATGGGTGGGCATCGAGATCGCCAACTTCAATCTGGTGCTGGAGATGAGCGGCACCGATGAAAACGGCACGCTGCGCGGCGGCAGCAGTTACGTCGCCCTCAACACCGTCATCATCAGCATCGCGGGAGGCGTGGGGGGGCTGGTCTGGGGCGCGATCGCGGAACTGCTGCGCGACTGGACCTGGGTGACGCCCATCAAGACGCTGAACTTCTACGATGCGCTGTTTGCCCTCAGCGCGCTGCTGCGGCTGGTCGCCGTGGCGGTCTTCCTGCCGCGCATTCACGAGCCCGAGGCCCACCGCACCCGCGAGGCGCTGCGCTACATGACGGCCAACATCTACAACAACGTGTTCAACGCGCTGCTCCAGCCCTTGCGCATGCTGGGCCTGCGGCGCGAGAGCTATCCCGAGGCCGATGAGTTCAGGAGGGATCGACCCGCCTGATACGCTCCCCCGAGCGTGTCGCCCGACCGACGGCCGGCCGGGCGACACCGCTCATGGGAACCAACCGCGCTACATGGATGATGGGCGGCGGTCCACCGCCCGTGGCCGCCAACGCGACGGCCACGACCTGATGGAGTACAAACGCGGTGCCAGAGGCGGCGAGTTTCCAGGAGGGCTGCAAGTTGTTGCCGAATCAGCGATAATGCGCACGGGCTCCCGACGGACCAGCGCGCATTGGCTGATCATGGGTCTGGCGGATGCACGGGAACTGGGCATGGCGGCGACGTTTGATGATCTCCTGGAGCTGGCGGGCCGGCTGGCCATCACGGTTCGCCACGCGCACCTTGGCGGCGGCGGCGGGGGGTTGGTGCGGGTGCGCGGGCAACGGCAGTTGTTCATCGACCTGGATGCCGACCCGGCCGAGCAGTTGGAGCGGACCGCCCGCGCGCTGGCCGCTGAAACCGATCTGGAAACGATGTATATCCGGCCGGATCTGCGGGAACTTCTGGAACGTTACGGGGCGTGAATCTCCCTGACGCCCTGTTGGTCGCCGACGATGGCGATGCTGGCCATACCCAGGAAAAGCCCGCAGTCCACGATGCCGGCGCGGGTGCGCAGGGTTTGTTGCAGCGAGGCCGGGTCGTCGATGCGGCTGAAACGGCAGTCATAGATGTAGTTGCCGTTGTCGGTGAGGAACGGGGAGCCATCGGCGTTGACCCGAAGCCGCGGCGTGGCGCCCAGATCGCTGAGGAAAGGCACATGCAGGCTGTGGCCGAAGGTTGCCACCTCGACCGGCAGGGGGGAACGGGTGCCCAGCACGGCAACGAGTTTGGACGAATCGGCGATAATCAGCAGACGGCGGGAGTTCTGCGCGACGATCTTCTCTCGCAGCAAAGCCCCCCCCATGCCCTTGATCAGGTCCAGGTTGGGCGCGATTTCGTCGGCGCCGTCTATGGTAACATCCGGGCGCGCATCGGCCGGACTCAGCAGCGGTATGTTCAGTTCGCGGGCGCGATTTTCCGACTGCCTGGAGGTCGCGATCCCGCGGACATCGCGAAGGCGGCCTTGGCACAGGGCGGCCGACAGTGCCGATAGGAAGCAGTCGGCCGTCGATCCCGTGCCCAGGCCGACGACCATGCCGCTGCACACATGCGTCAGTGCCGCTTCGGCGGCGCGCTGCTTGGGGCCCATGGCAGGGGGAGAATAACCGAACGGGGCAGGCAGACAAGCATGGCCGGGTGCGTCGCCACAGACCCAAAGGCCGCGACAGCAGCCGGTGGTTCAGTATCGCAGCCGGCGGCGCCCCAAGGCCAGGAGGCATGCGGCCGATGCCAGCAGAACGGTCGAGGCAGGCTCGGGGATGATCAGTACCTGGGGAACCAGTTGTACGCCTTCAAATCCCGGTGCCGGGACGGCCGTGGATGTGAAGGTGTTCCAGAAATCCGCGTTGTGCACGATGCCGTTGGCATCTGCCAGGGTGCGAATCCACAGGAAATCCGTCACCAGCAGCAGGTCTCCCACATGCAGGCTGACAAGTCGTTCTCGCGAATCATAGCGGTACTGTCCGGTCTGCGGGTCGTAGGTGTACCAGGGGTCGCCCCCTAGGGGCACCGGGTCGTTGGTGGAGCAGAAGAGCACATTCTGTCCGAAAGCGATCCCGCTACCTCCCAGCAACTCACGATGCCAGGCGCGATCCTCGGCAATGCGATCGAGGGTGATCAGACTCCGGTCCGTGACGCGATAGGCGTGGCTCGAGGCGATAATGGCCGGATGCGGGGCGTCCGTGAGGAGCGTCCCCTGCACCGCGGTGCGGAAGATCAGGCTCAATGGGGCCCCGGACGGCAGACCGCTGTCCCCGGCATCCACGCGGTAGAGCACGCACAGGTAGCCGGACATCTCGGAGAAGATCGTGTTATTGAGCGTGTCGGCCCGCATGGTTCGGCTGGCAGGATCGACCTCCATGACGGCGCCAGCCGAGACCGGTATGGGGTGGTCGTGCCAGGGGACGCAGTTGCCCTCCATGAGGCCCACCAGGGCCCGCTGGCGACCGGCGCCGTCGTCAGATGAAGAAAGCACGTACTCCAATCCGGTGTTCGGGTCGAATCGTCCGGTATGATAAGCGGCCGAGGCGGCGGCATAATCCTGCAGGGGAGCCGCACGGACGGCCGTTTGGGCCACGAGGAAGACGGCCATCGCGACCGCCCCCGTGCAGCGGAGGATGTTGCGCCAACGGGTGTTGCGGTTGGTTCTCACGTCTGCTCCTTTGTGGTTGCGGGGGCCGGCGGAAGTGTCTCTGCCGACCGCCGTCAAACATACCCCACTTCTGCGGCGAGGCAAGTGGCCCATCCGGATCTGGGTCGATCCGGGCGTGGCCATTGTTTGTGGGGGCTTTGTGGCTTCAGCCTGACTTCGGCGAGCTCAGTCGAGCCGCACGGCGGCGTAGGCTGGGCGCAGGCTGAAGCCTGCACCACAACGTGGCCCCGCGGCGGTCCCACAAACCATGGCCACGCCCGATCTCGAACCGCAAGGTATGGTTATTGGCACGACAGTATGTTCTGATGAATGGCATGTTCGGACCCAGAAGTGCCCGACCGGCGGGATGGCGATGAAAGTGACCGGCATGGGCGGCCGACCGCCGCGGATGAGGGCGTGCCGAGTCGGGCGCGGCCATGGCCGACGGGAACGCGTGCAGTCCCGAGCCTCCGCAACGAAGCAAAGGCCAGATCCTGGCGATCGTGCGGGGCGGCGGGTTTTGGCAGGCGCTTGACATGGGCGCGCTTGCCGATAACGATAGGTAGTTGCGAGAGCTCACGAGCACCTTTAGCTCAATTGGATAGAGCGTCGGTCTACGGAACCGAAGGTTGCTGGTTCGAGTCCAGCAAGGTGCGTTGAAGATAAGTCACGCCCGACGCATGAGATAGCGTACCTGCCGGCGTGGGGCGGTGCGGCCCGAGAAGCCCGCAGCCCTCAGTGCACACTGAGGACAACGGACCGGAGGTCGCATAGGCCCCGATCAACCGTTCCGAAGCTTTCGCACCACAAGGCCAGCGGCCAGGCCAGCAGGGATGTTCTTCTGCGACATGGCCCACGCGGCGGGATACGGCCGTCAGCCGGACACCGCCCGTTTTCCGCGCAGCAGGTCCAGTTCCGCGTAGCTCTCCTGGGTCAGCCGGGCGTTTCTCCGGTAGGAGAGATTGCCCCCCAGGGAGAGGATCGTCCTGCCTGGCCTGCGGAGCGCACCGAACCGCACACCCTAGCAGAGACAATGGGCATTGCCCGGGAAGTCGAACGTGTTGATCCTGTAGCTCGGGCTTCACCCTGCGCCGCGGCCCACGCCGCGGAGCGCGCTGAACCCCGCACCACAAAGCCCCACAGCCAATCGCCTCGCCCGCGCGACGCAACGCGGCAGGCCGTGCTGGAGTGTTGCGTCTCAACCCGGTAGGCTCATCGGCGCGCATGAAGACGCGTGGCGAAATCGAGGCGGCCATCTGCGATGGGGTCAATCGCTTCGAGCAGGACTACATGGGCCGCGGGGGCCAAGGACATTCGCGCCCACCTGCTTGGTGATCTGCTGGTGGTCCGCCTCAAGGGCCTCCTGACGGCGGCAGAGCAACACCTGGACAAGTCGCTGCCGGCCGAAAAGCGGAGAGATGTGCTTAAGGAGGTCCGCACGCATCTGATCGAGACGGCCCGGCCGCTCATGGATGCTATGGTGCAGGAGGTCACGTGTGCCAGGGCCGTCAGCCTGCACCACGACATCAGCACGACAAGCGGCGAGGAGGTTATCGTCGTCACGCTGGCCGAATCGCCCCCTTGCCGCGATACGAAGACCAGACAGGTCGCTTGTGGGGGGATCAGCGCTGTGTTGCCGCAGCCCTCTGTGGTCTGCCGTCGCGCTGCTGAGTATGCGAGCGGCTCACTCCATCATCCGCCGGGCCTGCTGTGCGGTCGCCACACTGAGCGGCATGTTGCCGCCGGCGATGACGATCTGCTGGCCTTCGCGGGAGAGCAGGAACCTCACAAACTCCGCCGCCGGGCCTTTGAGCGGCGCGTCCGGGGGCTTGTTCACGCACACGTACAAAAACCGCGAAAGCGGATACGTGCCCGTGCGTACGTTCTCGGCCGTCGGCGCGTAGAACCGGCCGTCATCGCCGGCCAATGGAACCGCCCGTACCCGCCTAGCCGCGAAGAAGATGCTGGCGCACCCGATGCCGTCCGGGTCGGCCGCGACGTCCTGGACAATCGCCGAGCCCGTCAACTCGATCCGCAAGGACATCCGGTACTCGCCCCCCTCCAGCACTTGCTGGCGGAAGACCTGGTTGACCCCATCGGCCGGGTCATACCCATAGAGCCTGATCGGGCGATCGGCCCACCTGCCGGTCAGGCCGGCCGCGCCCCATGTCTCGATGGACTTGCCGCCTCTGCGCTGCGTCCGGGAGAAGATTCCGTCCAGTTGCGTGAGCGTCAGCCCGGGCAAGGGATTGCTCTTTTCCACGAAGATGGCCAAGGCGTCGGCTGCCACCTTGATCTGAGTGGGCGGATAGCCGTATTTGGCCTGGAAATCACCGATCTCGGCCGCCGTGAGCGGCCGGCTCATCGGCACGATGTCGGCCCGGCCCTCCAGAAGCGCCCTGAGACCCACTGGAGCAAGGCCCGCCGTGACCTGCACCTTCACCTGGGGATAGACGAGTCGAAAGTCCGTCGCGGCCCGTGCTACCAGGTTGGTCGTCGTCGAATCTCCGATGCTGGTGATCTTGCCCGAAAGGCCCGGGACAACCGTGTACGGCGGCAGCAGCGCAGAGGCGATCGGCGGTGATTCCTCCGGTTTGTCCTGGGGCACCGGCCGGGTCACGGGTGCGGCGCCGGTGACCTGGTTGCGCGCATCACGCTCCGCGCCGGGCGACGGCGCTGCGCAAACCATTACCCCGACGCAGACACATGCAGTCCACAGCGCCCACAGCATCGGCCTCATCGAACCATCTCCTTTCGTTCGGCTGCGACGTTGGCCGGCCGCATGAGCAGGAACGTCACCACCCGGTAGATGATGAGCACCGCCAGCAGTCCGCCCAGCGCCAGGAGCAGTCGCCGGAACCCGCTGTCGATCACCACCTGGCTCTGTTGGGCTGCCATCTTCAGCCGCGCATCCACGGACTGGTTCACCTGCTCTATCCGACGGTCCCATTCCGTCGATCCCAGCAGGTTGCTGGATGACTTGAGCAGCTCGTTGAGGTTATCCACCGCCACCGTCAGGTGTTTCACCCCGTCCACGTACTCGCGAATATCGAACGCGCGATGCCCCTCAAGACTGACAGACCATCGGTCCCACGCGTCAAACCTGGTGAACACGCCGTCGGCCGTCTTGAGCATCTCGTTGAGCGCATCGCTGGTCCGGCTCATCTCTTTGAGCGCAACGCCCAGGTTGCCCAACGTCGCATCGGCACCCTTCAGCCGGTCATCGAGCGAAGCGAGGATGGCCTGCCGCTCGGCCGCGATGTGCCGGGGCAGCTGCTCGACCTGGTCGGTCAATCGATGCACATCGGCCAGTGCCTTGCCGACCTCGGGGGTGGCGATGAGATCATCCTTCATCGCCGCGACCTGCCAGCGTACCAGGGTCGGATAGCGCTTCAGGAGGTAGAACATCCGTTCGGTGAGCAGGCGGGCTTCATCGATGGACTGGCCGGCCTGTCCGACATTGGCCAGGAATCCGCCCGCGGCGACCACCTCGGCGTTGGCGGACCTGCCGCGGCCGACCGCGAAGTTGGAAAACCGCACGAACGAGGCGCGGACCATGTCCGGATTCTGCCGACGCCACTCCCAGATCAGGTAGTCCAGCAGGTCAAGCTGATCGGGCCTGAGCGCCTGGGCGGCCAGCGCCCAGGCCTCTGTTCGGCCATGGTGCAGGGCGCGAACCAGGACTTCTGCGCGGTCGCCGAACACCTCGCCCGCCCTGTCGTCGTCGATCCAAACCTGGCTCACCAGCGTGGTGACGACGACCAGGTCCAGCATCCGTGTGAACGCGTCGGCGTTGCTGGCGATGTCATAGACATTGGTGGCGCAGTTCAGCATCAACTCCTGGGCCTCGCGTCGATGCACCGGATCGGGATTGTCCTGCTTCAGGGCGTCGCAGGCAGAGGCGAGCAGGCCGACGTAGCGGTCGGCAAACGCCCGGGTCAGTTCATCCAGCGCCGCGGGCGAGGTCGCCTCCGCGGCATCGCCCGCGCCGAGCGTGTTCGGCGCGTGTTTGGGTGCGCCTTGCGGCAGTGCAGCGCAGCCGCCGATGGAGATCGCCGCCATCCCAACCCACAACCGCAGCCCGCTCAGCCGGCGCGCTTTGGCGGCAGGCCATGCCCGCCATGTCGAGGCGGCCGTGCGTTGGTCGAGGCTGAACATGAAGCACCTCGGGCGTCGCACTCGTCTAGGAAGCAGCGTTCACATAGAAGTCCCGCGCCCTGGCCAGCAACTGGTCCTCGGTCATGTGCTGCTCGTCCAGCACGACCGCGCCGACGATTCGCTTGGCGACATTGGGGCGGTGGCGTGCCAGGTGTGTGAGCAACTGCTCCATGGCGCTGCTGGCGCCCGTGCTGCTGCCGAAGATCAGCACCTTCGCCGCGCCATACAGGGTCTTGGCAACCGCCTCGTAGAAGCTCTTGCGCTCGGGCTTCCGCTGGCCGCTGGAGCCCGTTTCGACATGGTGCAGGTATCGGCCGAAACCGTGCGGATCGTAAGGCGTGATCCGCTGGGGCACGGACCCATGCAGATCGGCCTTGTAGATGCGGGCCTCCCGGTGATCGATCACGACCAGCAGGTGCGTTCCGTCCGCCACGCCCTCCGGCGGAACCGCGCCGGACCGCTCGAGAAAGTGGCGGATTGCCATCAACTCACTGATTTCGGCAACATCTTTGATCCGCGTGGGACGCAGGACCAGGGTCTGGCCGCCGCGGGTAACCTTCAGGCTGCCGTTCGGCTCCGCAACCACATCAGCCAGGCAAGTCAGCAGGGATCGCACGTCACGCCAGTGCAGATTGCGCGCCGCCGGATGGCGGAACAGCGCTGCATGGGTAGCGCGGTGAGAACGGGTCAGTTGTGCTGTCATGGTCGCCCTCCTGCATCATCTTCCTGCGCTGGGTGCGGTGGTTGGATTGGTCGTGGGCGCAACCCATTCCTTTACTGCGTGCCCGGCCTGACCTACCGCCTCGCCGGATACCTGCGCAGCATCGCCGACCGCAGTCCTGGCCGTGTTTGTCGCATCCCTGGTCTTATCGACGGCCAGCACGCCGGCGTCACTGGCAGCGTTGATGCCGGTGTTGACGGCGGCTCCGGCCTTGTCCACCGCGCGATCGACCGCATCGCCCGTCTTGTCCGCCGCTTTCTCGACGGCGGTCCCGGCCTTCTTCGCATCGTCCCTGTTGCAGCCGGAGGACAGCCCGAAGGCGCCGAGGGACAAGGCCGCCATCAGTGACATGGAAATGATCCTCGTTTTCATGACAATTCCTTTCGCCCCCACTCAGCAGTGGGGGTCTTGGGTGACTCTGTGCGAGAGGCCCACAAAATGTTGTTTTTCGGATTCCATCCGGTCAAGGCCAACCCGATATTCACATGCCCGCCCGCGGAGGCCTCGAACATCAGGCCTGCCTCGTCCATGGTGAAGACCGCCACGCCGTTGACGCGATTGTCGCTGGCGCCCATGCCTGCCCCCACGGCTCTACGTCATGAGCTTGCGTCCCTGGATCAGGCGGATGACCACGACGATCAGGGCCACCACCAGCAGGATGTGGATCACCCCGCCCATCGTGTAGGACGTGAGCAGCCCGGCCAACCACAACACCAGAAGCACGACAACAAGAGTCCAGAGCATGGTAATGCTCCTTTCAGTAATGCGGCCTGTTTTTCAGGTCCGCTTGCCCGTTCCGTATCCATTCCAAATGGCCGAGGTGATGCCTTCGGTGAGCAGCAACGCCTGCACCCGGGCAGCGCCGGCCGAGGTCTTGGCCAAGTCCTTCTCGGCCGGCGACAAAGCGTCGCGCAGCGTGACGACCAGAGCTTCACCGCTCAGACGACGATCGCGGCGTTGGGCGGATGACTTGTCCGCTTTTGCTGGCGGGCGCTGACCCTATGCGCATTCGACCACGCCGGCGTATTCGCCAACGGGCCTCCCGGCACAACCGGGCTGCCCTCTATCTAGTCATCCGACAAATTCTTTACGCAGTTCTCTCAATTGGACGTGCAGGTCTCAGCTCGCTGCTCCAATGCTTTGATCATAGACCTTCCGAACAGTAAAGCAAGACCCAACTGGTTTTTTAATCGCACAGGCGCGTGGCCGTTCTTTGCCGGACCGCCGCGGGGCCGCGTTGCGGTGCAGGCTTCACCCTGCGACGCGGCTGAAGCCCGGCTTTTCGCAGAGGCTCCAGATGTACGCCGCGATGTTCTGCGTGGGGATCGGCGTGCTGCTGTGCAGGAGAACTGCGCTGCCAGGCCGGGCCGGTGCCATCATTCGCCCAGAAGGGCTGAGCGGGCCTCGTGCCAGTTCACATCGCCGAATGGCTGATGCCGCCGGTACATTCGCCGCACGAGTTGCAGGCCGACGCGCCGCGCGTCGCCGGCCACGATACCCACGTCGCACAATCGTCTCTGGAATCGTCGCAGCAAGTTCGGCAGGCTCATCGGCTGGCCGCGATGCACCGATCGCTTCAGGTCATGCAGCGTTGCCAGCAGTGTGAACTGCCACAGCCGTCGCGGCCATTGTGGGACCGGGTTCACCGGGTTGTCGAGGGTGCGGTCCATGTCATGCACCCGCCGATGGGGCCGCGGCCTTGCCGGCCGGCCGGGTCGCGTGCGGCGAGTCGCCCGAGTACCGCTGCAGCATCTCGCCGGCCAGCTGCTTGACTCTTTCGGCCAGTTCGCGCGGCCTGCGGACCACGCAATGCGGCCCCATGCTCAGCACCCACCAAACGATCTCGTCAAGGCCATCGACGCTGACGGTGAAGAGGATGGACCCGTCGTCGCGCCACTGCACCTGCTGGGTCTTGTGCCAGTGCGTGTCCTCGATGGTTTCGGCGAAGCTCGGGTCAAACCACAACTCCACGTCGTATCGCGTCTTGCCGCGGATCATCCGCCAGGCGTTGCCCAGGTGCTTGTCCAGCGAAAAGCCTCGCGGAATCGTGTAGGTGCGGCTGGTGAGCTGGCAGCAGCTGAACCGGCTGAGCTTCAGGCAGCGAACGGCCCGCCGGCCGTGGTGATAGCCCACGGCGTACCACGCCCGCTGGCTGAAGAACAGCGTGTACGGCTCGAACTCGAACTTGCCGGCGAAGTTGTCCCCATCGGCATGGTGCGACGCGGCCTCGTATTCGCAGAGCATCACCCTCTTGTGTCGCAGGGCCATCTGCACCCGCTGGTACACGTCGCGCACTTCCTCGATCTTGCTTACCGGCGGAAGACGGATGCTCAGGTGCGGGTCGATCTCGGCCAGTTCGGCCTGAATCCTGGCCGGAAGGTTGCAGCGGATCTTCTGAATGGCCCTGGCGGCCGCGCTCATCATCGGGATCTGCTCCTTGCCGCCGATGTGCTCGGCCAGGGCGACCATCGCCAGCGATTCCTCGAGCGTCAGCGACAGGGCCGGCAGGAAGAACTCCTTGCGGACGGTGTACCCGCGCGTCTGGGGGTCGTGGTCCAGGGGGATTCCTGCTGCGCGGATCACCTGGAGGTCGCGATAGACGTTGCGCTCGCTGGTCTTGCACTCGACGGCCAGCCGGGCGGTGCTCCAGCCCGTCTCGGCCTGGACAAGCGTGAGGATTCGCAGCAGGCGGTGGATGCGGCTGTAGTCGGCGGGCATGAGCCTCCTGATGCGCGGCAATATACCGGGGCGGCCGGCGGATTCCACGACAAAGAGCGCGAATTTCTCGCAGGCACTGTCACACAGTCGTCAGTGCCGTGGCGGATACTACCTCACACAACGAAAGGAGCAGTATGAGCAAGGCGATCGAGGCATTGAGGCGGATCCTGGACGGGCACAACTGGGGATACGAGGCCATGTCGAGTTCGGCCATTCGCGGCGCGGTGGGAGGGGAGTGCGGCCGCTGGACCTGGTGTGCCGCGGCACGGCCGGGGGACGATTTCCTGCACTTTCACAGCTTCGTGCCGATGAACATTCCGCCGGCCCGGCGGGCGGCGGTTGCCGAGTTCATCACCCGGGCCAACTATGCCCTGCGCTTTGGCCATTTCGATATGGATTGGTCGGACGGCGAGGTGAGCTTCCAGACGACGCTGGCGCTGGACCGCCGTCGGCCGCCGGCCACGAGCCAGTTGATCCATCTGGTCTGCGCCAACTGCTGGTCCCTGGAACACTATCTGCCGGCGCTGATGAGCGTCGTCTATGGCGATGTGCCGCCCAGCCAGGCCATCGCTCACGCCGATGCGCCGGCTGATGCGGACGGGGTGCCCGTGCAGACGCCGGAGGAGGAAGCCGATCGGGCACGGCCGAACGGGCCCCTCCGGCGTTTTCTGCCGGGCGACAACTGAAGGCCGGGCAAGTGCGGTGTGCGCGAAAGGCGAATGCCGGCCGGCACAGCCGGCCCGACGGGTGCGTGGGGAAGCCCAATCTGTGGGATGCTAGTCCCTTGGTATCCGTGTTGTGCTCATTCGCCTTGCCCTTGCCTCGCAACTGCCGCCAGCAGCGTGTGCCACGGCAGTGTCGCGCATTTCACGCGGGTGGGGAAACGGTGAATGCCGGCCAGGGGCGCCGCCACGGCCAGCTCATCACCGGGCGCGATAGGCCTGCCGCTGGTCATCGCATCGCGGAAAGCCTGGCACAGCCGTCGGGCGTCGGCGATGCTCTTGCCCGTGAGCAACGCCGTCATCATCGACGCCGAGGCCGTGCAGATCGGGCACGCCTTGCCCTGAAAGCTGACATCGGCCAGTTGCCCATCGGCCACGCGCACGTACACCGTGACGCGGTCGTTGCAAAGGGGCAGCTCGCCGTCGGCGCGGTGCGTCGCATCGGGCATCTCGCGGAAGTTGCGCGGGCGGCCGCTGTGATCCAGCAGCGCCTCGCGGGCGGCATCGTCGATCTCGGCCTGTACCGACGCATCGCTGGCTGGCCGGCGGGCGGGATGGCCGAACCACGACCGATCGCCCTCGCCGCCGTAGGCATCCTCCAGCACCGCCTGAACCTGCTGCATCGTGCCGTCGGCCGGCACCCAGCCTCCGTCGATGTCGGGGAAATCGGTGACGCAGTTCTCCAGCTTGCGCGGATGGTCAAAGCGGATCGGGCACCAGAACGACTCGACGTTGCGCAGCATCTCCGTACCCAGCGACCACGTGCCGGTCATCCAGTCGCAGTACAGGCACCACGCCAGGTCGTGGCCGACCAGGTCGCGGAACTTGTGGCGGCTGAGGCTGACCCACTCGGCGTGGTTGTATCGCGGGAAGCGCAGCAGCCACACGAGGAACGGGTAGATGAAGATCTCCAGCAGCCGCACCAGCCACAGCACCGGCACGCCAAAGGTCGTCAGCCAAAGCGCCAGGTGGTTGGCCCATCGGCCGACGATGCGGTTGGTGAAGCGCACGATCCGCGGCCCGCGCATGGCCGGAAGATGCGCCAGTTCGTGCAGGAAGATCCACGCGTAGGTCGCGGCGATCTGCGCCAGCACCGCCACGCCCAGCCCGCGCCAACCGTGCGCCACGGCTCCGGCCACCCACGGCCCGATCGTCAGTGCCCCCAGGGCCAGGTCCAAGAGCGGCGGCCGGCAGAACGCATCCGACACGGCTCGTCCGCCCGGCCCCAGGCGAGGCAACACCGTCAGCACCACGGCCAGAGCCAGCACCGCCGCGAAGATCAGAAGGCCCAGGAGCAGCAGATGCATCATGCCTGTTCTCCGTGAACCCGGCAGTGTAAGGTCAATACGGACGTGGTGCGAGCCACGATGCCAAGATGCGCCAGCCACCGGACGATGTATCGACCACGGCGCCCTGGGAGCTTTCCGACGACAAGCTCCTGGCCCAATGCCGCTTCGAGGCGTTTGTCGGTTCCGGCCCGGGCGGGCAGAAGCGTCAGAAGACCAACGCCGCCGTCCGCTACACGCATCTGCCCACCGGCATCCACGCCGTCGCGGCCGATTCGCGGTCGCAGCGCGAGAACCGCATCCACGCCCTGCGCAACCTGCGCCACAAGCTGGCCATCGAGATGCCGCGGCGCGACATCGACCCGCTGACGTTTCAGCCCCCGCCGTGGCTGGCCCAGTACCCCAGGCTGCACATGTCGCCCAAAAACCTCTTGTATCCGTCGGCCGTCGCGCTGGTGCTGGACCTGCTCAAGGCCATGCACTGGAGTGTGCCGCGGACGGCCGTCATGCTGGGCCTGACGACCACCGCGCTGGTGCGGTTCCTGCACGATGACCCGCACCTGTGGGAGCACGTCAACAGGACTCTGGCGGGGCTGGGAATCGGGCCGCTGCGGTGGCGGTGAGGATCGCGGCCGTGAGCCGCCGCCCGTGGCCCAAGCGGCCGCCGCTGCGAACATGCCAGCCCGGCGAGGTTAATCGACCGGCGTCGAGGCCGGCAGCAGCGCCGCCACGTGCGCCACGGCCGCCGAGGCCAGGCCCTGCAACGCATAGCCGCCTTCCAGGACGCTGACGATGCGATCCTGTGCGTGCTGGCGGGCGATCGCAATCACCATCCGTGTCAGGTCGGCAAAATCGTCATCGGTCAGCGTGAAGCGGCCCAGCGGGTCGCCGATCCGCGAGTCGAATCCGGCGGAGAGGAAGACCATCTCCGGGCGGAACTTTGCCGCGGCCGGCATCAGCCTGGACTCATACGCCGCGAAGATCTCCTTTCGGCCCGAGCCCGCCGGAAGGGGGATGTTGATCTTGGTGCCGCGAGCCTTGCCGCGCCCGTCGTCGGCGGCCCGGCCGGTGCCCGGATACCACGGATGCTGGTGGGTGTCGAAGAAAAGCACCGACGGGTCCTCGTCGAAGATCTCCTGTGTGCCGTTGCCGTGGTGCACATCCCAGTCCACGATCAGCACCTTGCCGATGCCGTGTTTGCGCTGAGCGTAGCGCGCCGCCAGGGAGATGTTGTTGAGGATGCAGAAGCCCATGCCGCGGGCCGGGCAGGCGTGATGCCCCGGCGGGCGCACCGCGCAGAAGGCATTGCGAACCTGGCCGGCGATGACGGCATCGACGGCGGCCATCGCGCCGCCGGCCGCCAGCAGGGCGATCCGCCACGAAGCCGGGCAGACGGTGGTGTCGCCGGTGCTCAGTGCATCCTCGCCGCGCTCGATCTCTTCGCGGGCCAGGTCCAGGTAACGCCGCTCATGACACAGCAGCAGCTGGTCCATCGTCGCGGGCCGGGCGTCGAGCGGCGCGACCGGCAGCTTCGCCTGGCGCATGGCCGCTTCGATGGCGGCCAGACGTTGCGGGTTTTCCGGGTGGCCGGGGCCGGTGAGATGCTGCTGGTATTGCGGGTTGCAAAGGAAACCGGTAGTCGGCCTGGCTGCACGTGGATTCGGCTGCGGCGTGGACATCTGACACCCCAGGACCATGGCCGCGCCCAGGGCGGCCAGAAACTCGCGGCGGCGGATCGCGCCAGATGCTTCCATCTGATGACGTTACCATGCCAGGCCGGCGCTGTTGCCACAACGCCGCGCGCGGCCACGCGGTAGCACAGGTGGAGATGATCCATGTCCAACGACAATCGCTGCATCCGAGTGGCGGCGGTTCTGGGGCTGATGCTGGCGGCGGGCGCGGCTTCGGCCGATACGCCAGCGCCATCCCGCGCCGAGTCGATACGGCAGACGCTCGCCGGCATCGAGCAGCGGCTCAGGGACCACGGCGGCACGTGGGAGAAGTGGGGCGAGTCCCTGAAGGAATACCGCGACGACATCCGCCCGTATGTTACCGGCGGCGGGTACAAGTGGCCCTGGCCGGCGAAGGATGGGTATGTCTTCCAGGGCGCGGCCGTGCAGCTGCACCTGCGCGATGAGCTGGAGGACCTGCCCGAGGGCGAGCGGCCGATCGAGTCGATTGTACACTTTGACCGGCAGCTCAAGGCGCTGGGCATCGACCTGATCGTGGCGCTGATCCCGTCGAAACTGTCGATCTACCCGGACTACATCACGGCGGCCGGCTCCGATCCGCCGCGGCCGGCGCGGGCTCCCCACGACCGACAGGTGTCGGTGGCGGTCACGCGGATGATGCACACGTTGTTGAAGCAGGATGTGGAGGTGGTGGACCTGCACGAGGCCCACCGGCAGTTTCGCCTGAAGCACGGCGACGAGGTGCCGCTGTATTACGTCCGAGACGGGCATTTCATGAACCGCGGGGCGCGGCTGGCGGCCGAGCAGATCGCCGCGCGGCTGAAGCGATACGACTTCGTGCAGAAGGCCCTGGCCGGCGAGAACCCGTATGTCGGCCAGAAGAGTTCCCGCAGCGACGGAACCAAGGCCGACCCGGACCTGCTGCTGATCCGCGACAAGCGGACGGGCAGGTTCTATCGCGATGATGATGCCTCGCCGATCGTCGTGGCCGGCGACAGCCACCTGCTCTACAACGACGGCACGGCGCATGTGACGGGGCAGATCGCCCGGGAGATCGGCATGGCCGTGTGCCGCATCACGCGTGAGGGGCTCGCGGCCGACATTCCCCTTGAGCTGGCAAGGGACAGGCTGCTCAAGCAGCGTCGCGTTGTGATCCTGCTTTACACCGAGCGAGTCCTGGCGCCGCGGGCCGGCCGGACCAGGTGGCCCGTCGTGAACCTGCCCGGGGCGACGACGCGCCCGGCGGCGGGCGGGCCGATCAGGGACTTGCCGGCGACGGGCGTGGTGGTGGAGGCTTCGCCGCCGCCCGATCGCCAAGCGCCCTATCCGCACTATGTGATGAAGTTCCACTTGCGGCAGTTGGCCGACAGCGACGGCCGGCCGATCGGCAGCGGCGAGGGCGTGGTGCACGTGCTGGCCATGCACAACCGCGCGGTCTTGCCCGTCGCCAGGACGACGACGGGCGAGAGGCTGGCGATGAATCTGACAGACTGGGCCTTGGTGAAGGAGCGTTACCGTCGCGTGCAGACCGGCAGCCTGCCGACGGCGCAGGTGGAGCTGGACCAGCCGCATTTCTGGGGCGAAGTGGCCGGACAGCCGCGGCTCACGGATGGCCAAGTCGGCCGGCTGGGCGAGGAAGACCCGCCGCAGAAACAAGCCGCGCCGCCGGCGACTCAGCCGTAAACACGCGCCGATTCGATCCGTCAGACCCCGGCGGCCGCCGACAGGGGGCTTGCTGACCGCCCACGGCGCTTTGGAGGCCCGGGGCGGGTCGCCGGCCGACTTCCGCGAGGATCTGAGGGGCAAGTGGACAACGGTTGAGCGGTTCCGCTTCATCGAACGGGATTCGCTCCTGATCCAGATGGACGGGCTTGACGGCCGGCGCGCGGCGTGGGTGCCATGCAGGTGCGCGATCGGCGGCTTGATCCCCCGCGCGGCACGGATACGATCGCTTACAGCAGCCGCGCCGGTCGTAGTCTGCAGCGGCCAACAGCAGCAACGGGGCGTAGCTCAGCTTGGATTAGAGCGCCTGGTTTGGGTCCAGGAGGCCGGAGGTTCAAATCCTCTCGCCCCGACTTACCTCGCAAAAGGCCGCCCGGTTTGAATCGGAGGGCACTCACTTTGTCGCCAATCCGCGCTCGGCAAGCTAAGGTCGGACGGCTATGCCAGTCTCCGGTAGGTGCCGCGATTATCGACGAACTCCAGCAACCCGCGATCCGCGGCGAATGGATCGAGCATGGCGGGCGTCGGCCCTAGACGAATATCTGCGCCCGTAACGCGTCGCCTTGCCACTGCAGGTGCACGCTGCCCTGGCCGGCGAGCAACCGGTCCAGGGCATCGCCCACGGCCTCCCGGCGCCAGCCCTGCATCAGCGGACAGTCCGGCGCGAAGTGGCCGTCCACCCGGTTGAGATATGCCAGTGCCACTTCCTGTCGGCTGGTTACCAGCGCCGGGTCGATGCCGCGGCCCAGGCAGATCGCCTGCACCAGCGCCCACAGGGCGTCGGCGCGAAAGCGGTGCGACGCGGCATCCTCGGGCGTCTCCTGCTGCCGGGTCCCGCGGATGGGCGCGGCCTGCCCACGCGCAATCGCCGCGACAATCGCGGGCCCGTCGGCCTGCTCCACAGGGCGAGGCAGCCCGCGTATCTTCGCCAGGTCCTGCACCGATTTGACGTTCGAGCGGGCCAGATCCAGCAGCACCTCATCCTTGATCAGCGTGCGCGGCGGCAGGTCATGGGCGCGGGCGGCCTGGTCGCGCCAGATGAACAGCTCGCGAAACGCCCCCAGCTGGTTGGGCCCAAGCGACCCTACGCCGCGGACCTTGAGCATGGCCCGGTCCGGGTCAAAAGCGAACAAACGCACGTCGCAGCGCAACTCGCACTCGGCCGACGCCCACCGCGCGTGGCCGATCGCGTCCAGGCGCCGGCCCAGCTCGGCGCGCAGGGCCGGCAGGTACCGCACATCGTCGGCCGCATAACGCATCTGCACCGCCGTGAGCGGGCGCTGATCCCAGTGCGTGAACGTGAAGCCCTTGCCCAGGTGCGCTCCCAACAGCTCGCGCACCAGCCTGGACAGCGCCACCGGATAGGCCAGCGAAGCGAACCCCGCGGCGATCTGCGTATCGAAGATGTTGGCGGCCGGCCGATGCAGGACCCGCACCACCGGCTCCAGGTCCTGCTCGCCGGCGTGGACGATCTTCTCGACGGCCGGGTCGGCCACCAGCTCCCAGAACGGCCGCAGGTCGATCTGCGCCAGGGGGTCGATCAAAGCGATGCGCCGGGTGGTGCAGACCTGCACGAGGCACAGCCGCGGCAGGTAGCTCAGCTCGCCGATGAACTCGCTGTCGTAGGCAAAGCTGCCGAGGCTGCGGGCGTGATCGATCAGTTCCAGCAATTCCGCCTGCCGCGTGATCAGCACGGCCTGCCCGCGCGGGATCAGCGGATGGTCGGGAATGTCGGCCGGCGGATCGTCGCTGTTGGCATGGGCGGATTCATGCGCCTGGGCGCGGTATCGGTGGCGCGGGTGCCGGCGGCGGCGATGGCGGTCGGGCGGATCGGGCACGCCGGACAGTGTACCGGCGGCCCTGCGGCAAGTCTCCCGAGGGGTTTGCCGACCCGTCAGGCGCCGGCCGGCTGCGGCGCAAGCACCTGGCTCCACCGCCGGGCGGCGCGGTCCCTCCAGCCGCCCTTGTGGTAGGCGTAGCCGGCGATCAGCGGGAAGGCCAGCGTGGCCTCGGCGTACACCATCTGCTCGTACACCGTGTCCACCTTGCCCCAGCTGGAGGCTTCCTTGAGCGTGCTGCTGGACAGGGCTCCGTCGCGAACGTCGGCCACCGTGACCTGGATGGCGTACTTGTGCATGGGCGGGTCCTCGCCGAGGATCTCGGCCGCCACCACGATGTCCTGGGCGAAGTTCTTGGGCACGCCGCCACCGATCATCACCAGGCCGGTGGTGGGGTTGTGGATCTTCAGCTGCGTCAGCTCATAGAAGTCGCGGCCGCTGTCGAAGGTCACGCAGGGCCGGCCCTCGGCGGCGCGGGCGTGCTGGTGGGCGACGATGCCAAAGCCCGCCGAGCAGTCGCTGAAGGCCGGCACGAAGATCGGCACGTCCTTGCGGTAGGCTTCGAGGATGATGCCATCGGCGCAGCCCGGGCGGGCGCGGTCCAGAAACGCCCCGAACTCGCGGAGAAGCTCGCGTGAGCTGTACGGGCGGGGCTCCAGGTCGTCGAAGATCTTCTGCGTCGTTTCGTCGCAGATCCGCAGTTCCCGCTCGTCGATGAACGTGTCATAGATGCGGTCGATCATCATCTGGCGCAACTCGCCGTCGAACATGCCCGACTTGTATGGGTCGGGGGCGATCCAGTGGCGGAACCCCAGGGACTCGAAGAAATCCTGGTCCACCATGTTGGCCCCCGTCGAGACGACGGCATCCACCATGTTGTGGCGGATCAGGTCCACGAAGACCTTCTTCAGGCCCGCGCTGATCAGCGAGCCGGCCAGGCACAGGATGATCCCGCAGTCGCGGTCGCGCAGCATGCGGTCGTAGATCTCGGCGGCCCGGTGCAGGTCCCTGGCGCTGTAGGCCATGCGGCCCATGGCCTCCACCAGCGGCACGACGTTGTGCCGGGTCATGTCGATGTGCTCGATCGGCGATTGCAGAAGCGATTTCCTGTCCGCCATGCCCGAAGTCCTTTCTGGATGAACGGCCATCGCGGATCGACGTGGCCTTCCGCTGTCATCTTCCGTCGGCGAGCCGCGCCGGTCAAGCGTTGCGGCAGCGCGCGGCATGACTTAGCATCCGCCGCATGCGCTGGGATCTGCCGGATGCCAACCGCATTGGCCTGTACCTGCGGGCGGAACGCGCCTGGGGACTGGACGCGGTCCGCGGCAAGTCCGCGGCGGAATCCCCGCCGCAGAACGGCCCGACGCCTCCCAAGCCGACGCCGGTCGCCACGCCGGGCGACCTGTTCGCCGCTGCGCCCGACGAGCCGTTCGATGGGCCGGTGCTGGCGACCTCCGAGAAGGCGCGGCGGCTGGACGAACTCAACGACTCGCAGGTGAGCGTGTGCCGCAAGTGCCGCCTGTGCCAGAGCCGCACGCATACGGTCTTCGGCGAGGGCGACCCCGACGCGCGGATCGTGTTCGTCGGCGAGGGGCCCGGCGAAACCGAGGACCGGACCGGCCGGCCGTTCGTCGGCCGCGCCGGCGAACTGCTGGACAAGATGATCAGCGCCATGGGCCTCGAGCGGCGGCAGGTGTACATCGCCAACCTCGTGAAGTGCCGACCTCCCGGCAACCGCACGCCGGCTCCGGATGAGAGCGAGGCGTGCGCTGCGTACCTGGTCGAGCAGCTGCGGATCATCCGCCCCCGCGTGATCGTGACGCTGGGCCTGCCGGCCACGCGCTACTTCACGGGCAGCACGCTGGCGATGGGGCGTCTGCGGGGACAGTGGCATCTGTGGCGCGGGATCAAGGTTCTGCCGACGTACCACCCCGCCTACCTGTTGCGGAACTACACCGCCGAGACACGAGCGGCGGTATGGAGCGACCTGAAGAAGGTGATGGCCGAGTTGGGCCTTGAGCGCGGGCAGCGGGGCGTGTAAAGAATCTCATGACCGTGCGGCTGGCGCCAGCGGCGGCGAGGTTTGCCTGAACCGCCGCCGGACGCTACCTTGGCCGCGCGATGATGTTGCATGTATGAACGGCGAAGGGCCAGGGCCTTCGCCGATTGGCGTCAGGGAAACAGCAAACGGGCTCACGCGAGCGATTCGAAGGTTGACATGGCAACTACCCCCTTGCCGTCGCCCCGGGAGGCGGGCGCGCGCCGGTCGCTGGAGCCGGCGCCCTTGGATCCCGGCGTGTGGCGGCGAATACTGGAAACGGTCCGCATTCAGCACCCGGGCATCCACCGCGTCTGGTTCGACCAGATGACGCCCCGGCAGCTGACCAATGGCGTGATCCAGGTGCTGGTGAGCACGGCGGCGCAGCTGAACTTCTGCCAGAGCCAGTGCCAGCAGCCTTTTACGGCCGCCGCCCAGCAGATCACCGGGCGGCTGGTGTCGGTGAGCTTCCACTGCGAGCACCTGCCGCAGGGCGGCGTGTTCAACGAGGGGGATCAGCCCCTGCCGCTGAACCCGGACTACACCTTCGAACACTTCGTGACCGGCCCGTGCAACCGTCTGCCGCACGCGGCCAGCGTGGCCGTCGCCGAACAGCCCGGCAAGGCGTACAACCCGCTGTTCATCCATGGCGGCGTGGGCCTGGGCAAGACCCACCTGCTGCAGGCCATCTGCCAGAAGGTGCTGGAGCGCAGCGGCGAGCCGCGGATCCTGTATCTGTCCTGCGACAGCTTCATCAACCAGTTCATCACGGCCATCGAGAGCGGCGACATGAACAAGTTCCGCTACCGCTACCGGCACGTGGACATGCTGGTGATCGACGATATCCACTTCCTGGCCGGCCGCGACCGCACCCAGGAGGAGTTCTTCCACACCTTCAACACGCTCTATCAGCAGCACAAGCAGATTGTGCTTTCGGCCGACTGTCCGCCGTCGGAGATCCCCGAGCTGGAGGAGCGGCTGATCAGCCGGTTCAACTGGGGCCTGGTGGCGCGGATCGACAAGCCGTGCTACGAGACGCGCCTGGCGATCCTGCAGAAAAAGGCGCGCATGCGCGGGATGGCGATCCCCGACGAGGTGTTGTGCTATGTGGCCGGCCGCATCGAGAGCAACACCCGCGAGCTGGAAGGGGCCATCACCAAGCTGCAGGGCGTGTCGATGCTGCACGAGGGACGAATCGACCTGGAACTGGCCAAGGCGGCCCTGGGCGAACTGGGCACGCCGGAGCAGCGGCGGGTGACCATTCAGCAGATCCTCGATACCGTGACCCGCTACTACAACGTTCGCCTCAGCGACCTGCAAAGCAAGAAGCGGCACAAGTCCGTCGCGTTTCCCCGCCAGGTGTGCATGTACCTGGCGCGCCGGCACACGCGGTATTCGCTGGAGGAAATCGGGGGATACTTCGGCGGCCGCGACCACACCACGGTTCTGCATGCCGTGCGGTCGATCGAGCAGGACGTCGCCGCCGACAAGTCGGTCGCCGAACAGCTCAACCGCCTGGAAAGCCAGCTCTCCGGCTGACCCAAGGCGCGACGGAAAAACAATCGACGCCGCCGTCGGAGGAACGCATGCCATGATCGGTGCCGTACTGCAGGTGGACCTCGAGGAGATCATTCACCGGGGCAGCTTCGACGAACTGCGCGAGGCATTGTCCGAACTGGACCCCTCCGACATCGCCGAGATCCTCATTGATCTGCCGGTCGAGGACGAGGGCGTGGTCTTCCGCGTCCTGCCGCGCGAACGGGCGGCCGCGGTCTTCTCGTACCTTCCGCTGGACCGGCAGGAGGAACTCCTCCGCTCGCTGTCCAACGAGCAGGTGCAGGCGATCCTGAACCAGATGAGGCCCGACGACCGCACGCGGCTGCTGGAGGAACTGCCGTCGCAGGTGACGCGAAAGTTGCTGGAGACGCTCTCCCCCGAGGAACTGCAGCGTGCCCGCGAACTGCTGGGCTATCCGCCGCGGTCGGCCGCCCGCTACATGACGCCGCACTACCTGGCGCTGCTGCCGACGATGTCGGCGGAGGAAGCGATCAGGTACATCCGCCGGGCCGGCAAGGGCAAGGAAACGCTCAACGTGCTGTATGTGTGCGACGCGGACGGAAAGCTCCTGGCCGACCTGACGCTGGGGACGCTGGTCATGGCCGATCCCCAGACCTGCGTGGCGAATCTGGAGGATCGGCCGCTGGTCTCGGTGCCGGCCACCGCCGACCGCCAGGAGGTGCTGGCGGCCTTCGAGAAATACGACCGCGTGGCGCTGCCGGTGGTGGACACCCAGGGGCATATGCTGGGCATCATCACCGTGGACGACATCCTCGACGTGGCCGAGCAGGAGGCCACGGAGGACATGCACAAGATGGGCGGCATGGAGGCCCTGGACGCGCCGTACATGGATGTGGACTTCTGGAGCATGATTCGCAAGCGCGGCGGATGGCTGTCGGCGCTGTTCCTGGGCGAGATGCTCACGGCCACGGCCATGGGGTTCTTCGAGCACGAGATCGAACGGGCGGTGGTGCTGGCCTTGTTTGTCCCACTGATCATTTCCAGCGGCGGCAACAGTGGATCGCAGGCGGCCTCCCTGGTCATTCGCGCGCTGGCCCTGAAGGAACTGCGGCTGCGGCACTGGATGAAGGTGCTGTGGCGGGAAGTGCGCTCGGGACTGGTTCTGGGCGCGGGCCTGGGGCTGATCGGATTTGTGCGTATCGTCCTCTGGCACACCCTGGGCTTCAGCAGCTATACCGACCACTATTTCCTGGTGGCCATCACCGTATGGGTGGCGCTGATCGGCGTGGTGATGTTCGGCACTCTGGCCGGGAGCATGCTGCCGTTCCTGCTGCGGCGACTGGGATTCGACCCGGCCACCAGCTCGGCGCCGTTCGTGGCGACGCTGGTGGACGTGACGGGGCTGTGCATTTACTTCCTGGTGGCGGCGTTGATTCTGCGGGGCACGCTGCTGGCGCCTCTCCCTCCCTAGCGCATAAAAAACGCCGGGGGGCTCGACCCGGCGTTTAGGAGGAGGGGAATGAGAAGCTCAGTTCATGGTTCGTTTAACTTTAGGCCTTTGGTCAACCCAAGTCATCCGAAAACCGCTATTCATCAAACAAGACACGTGCCAGATGCCAACGTTTGCGAAGATTTTTCCTCTCTGAATACAACCTCATTATCTACAAGGTGTTAAGTAGTTCCTGCCTGCGCCGGGGCCTGGAAGCCCCGACGCCTTGACGACCTGCCCGTCTGCCACAGCGCGTCAGGATGGCACAGATGTGCCAGAACCGGCGTGTCTCAACAGCCGATAACCGGTCGGCCGATACACACGACAGGCCATGGAATGCTCTGCGGACATGGATTTGGGCAATCTGCTGGCGCGCCCGGCCGTCAACCTCGACACCCCCGAACTCCAGCGGTTCCTGGCTGACAAGGTCATCCTGGTCACCGGCGCTGGAGGAAGCATCGGTTCGGAGATCTGCCGGCAGAGCATGCGATTCTGCCCGCGGCGGCTGCTGATGCTCGACCGGGCTGAGAACGCCCTGTTTGAGATCGACCGGGAACTGCGCGAGCGGTGGATCGGGGCAGATCTGGTCCCGCTGGTGGCCGACATCTGCGACGGTCCGCGGGTGGCGGGCATTTTCCGTCAGTACCGCCCCCAGGTGGTCTTCCACTGCGCCGCCCACAAACACGTGCCGATGATGGAGGCCAACCCCGGCGAGGCCATCAAGAACAACGTGCTGGGCACGCGGACGGTGGCGGACGCGGCGGCCGAGGCGCGCTGTCAGGCGTTCGTGATGGTCAGCACGGACAAGGCCGTGAATCCCACCAGCGTCATGGGCGCCACCAAGCGCTGCGCCGAGATGTATGTGCAGTGGCGGGGGTCGCTGGGCGACGGGCCGACTCGCTTCGTGGCGGTGCGTTTCGGCAACGTGCTGGGCAGTTCGGGAAGCGTGGTGCCGATCTTCCGCAAGCAGATCGAGGCCGGCGGGCCGGTTACGGTGACACACCCCGAGATGCGCCGCTACTTCATGACCATTCCCGAGGCCAGCCAGCTGGTCATGCAGGCCGGCGCCATCGGCAAGGGCGGCGAGGTGTTTGTCCTGGATATGGGCCAGCCCATCCGCATCCTGGACCTGGCGCGGCAGATGATCCAACAGCGCGGCCTGCGGCCGGATGAGGACATCGAGATCCGCATCACGGGCGTCCGGCCCGGCGAGAAGCTCCACGAGGAACTGTCGGCCGCCAACGAGCAGACGCGCCCGACCAGCCACCCCAAGATCCGCGTGTGGCAGCTTCCGCCCGTGAGCGGGCAGCGCATCCACCAGATGCTGGGGCGGCTGTCCGCGGCAACGGAAGCGCCGCTCTCGCAGGTGAAGGCGGCGCTGATGGATGCCGTTGCGGAATACCGGCCCGAAGGCGCCCTGCGCCTGGTGCAGGCCGCCTAGCGCCGATCACCGATTGGGACAGTTTCCGCAGCTTCCGTCGCGGGCGCGCTTCTGCGTCCCGTCGCACTGGCCGGCCCCGGCGCCCGTGCAGGGATCGACCGGCCTGGTGACACACGAGCCGTCACGGGCGGGGGCGCGCCCGGCCGGGGCCTTGGTCGCGGCAGGGGTGCTGGATCGCAGTAATCCCCTATTACGAGCCGCGAGCGTGAGCGAGCGGTGCGGGGGCGCGGCTGATAGTGTAGGGCCGCTTCTGTCCCATAATCCTAAAGATTCCAGTCGCTGCGCGTCGATGAGATTACTCAGACGACTCAGGACCATCTGTCCTGCGGGCGTCTGCGGGGCCGAAGGAACGGTTCCCGCCTTTTCCCCACGGAAGGTGCGCGATGCGAACGATTGCCATCATCAACCAGAAAGGCGGCTGCGGAAAGACCACGACGAGCATCAACCTGGCGGCGTGCCTGGCGCGACTGGGCCAGAAGACACTGCTGGTGGACATGGACCCGCAAGGGCACTGCGGGGTGGGGCTGGCCGTTCCCGAGGAGCAGATCGAGCACACGATCTATGACTGCCTGATCGAGGAATCGGACGGGAAAGTCCTGAAGATCAACGAGGTCGTGTGGCAGATCGCCAGCGATTTCGACCTGGCTCCCTCCTGCGTGCAGCTGGCGGGATTCGAGCAGATCTTTGCCGGGCGCGACGGGCGCGAGGAGCGTCTGGCCAAGGCCCTGGAAAAGGTGGCCGATCAGTACCAGTGGTGCATCATCGACTGCCCCCCGAGCATCGGGCTGCTGACGTTCAACGCCCTGCGCGCGGCCGACGAGGTGGTGGTGCCGGTGGAGACGGGCTTCTTCAGTCTGCACGGCGTGACGCGGATGATGGAGACGCTGGAGGTGCTCAAGGAGCGCTGCGACAAGGATGTGCGGGTGCGGGTGCTGCCGACGCTTTATGACACGCGCACCAAGCTGGCCCGCGAGGTGCTCAGCGAGATGCGCGCCAAGCTGCGTGACGTGCTGATGGCCAGCACGATCAACTTCAACACCAAGCTCAAGGAGGCGGCCAGCTTCGGCCAGCCCATTACCGAGTACGATCCGGGCTCGCGCGGGTACAAGGATTTCCTGAATCTGGCCCGGGAACTGATGGGCCACAAGCCGCTGGAGGCGGAGGCGCCGGTGGCCAAGCTCTCGCGGCCGGCGGAACTGGTGCAGCGGGCGCGGCAACTGGCGCAGATGAGCAACGTGCAGTTCGGGCGCACGGCGGTGGCCTCGGCGCCTTCCGGCGGCGAGCGGGCCGAGCCGCTGATCGGCGGACGGATGCGCCTCGGCACGGGAGACCTGCAGGAACTGACCGGCCAGGTCATCACCGCGCCGGCCGACGCCCCGACGCAGCCGAGGACCACCGAGCAGAAGATCGAAGCGTTCTACGGTGTCAAGCAGATCGGGGCGGAGCTGGTGTTCAAGGCGCACTTCGACACGGCCCGCGAGGTGCGGGTCGCCGGCGACTTCAACGGCTGGAAGCCCGAGACGGGGCTCATGGAAGCCGCCGGCAGGCCCGGCGAGTTCCAGATGAAGGTGCGATTGAAGCCGGGCCGCTACCGCTACCGGCTGGTCGTCGATGGCCAATGGGTCACCGACCCGCACAACCAGTATGTCGAGTCCAACGAGTACGGGCAGTTGAACAACGTGGTGGAGGTCGCCTGATCGCTGCGGGACCACGGCCTGTGACGGGAAACGCAACATGGACAGCCCGACTCCGAAAAACAGCCTGCGAGACATCGGCCACCTGTTTCTCAGCGGCGTGCGCGACCGCCAGACCGGCGGAGCGCCCCGGCCGGTTCGCCGGCCTCCACAGGCCAACGGGGAGGCCGAGCTGTCGGCCGAGGAGTTCCAGCAGATGATCCTGGGGCAGGCCGGCCCACAGCAGGGACCTTCAGGGCACATCGGACCCGTGACGGCGGTGATTGCGCCCCATCTGGGGAGCGGCCAGGCCGAACACGCCCGCCGCTATGCCCGGCAGTTGGCGGCCGCCGGCACGCGCGTCGGGCTGATCGAGCTGGACGTCAGCGAGTTTCGCCTGTGCGTCTTCGAGAAGGCCGCCACCTGGGAAGCGCCCCCCGAGGAATGCGCGGTCTTCGATCACCGCGCGATGGTCGAAGCGCTGGAGGAAATGAGCGCGGACGTGGGCCAGTGGGTGCTGCTGGTGGCCAATCCCCGCGTCCCCGAGGCCCGCGAACTGCTGAAGCTGGTGGATCGGTGGGTGCTGATCAGCGCCTGCGACCACGACGGGATGGTCGCAGCCTACCGCACCCTCAAGGGGCTGTCGGATCTGCACCGGCCGGAGGTGGAGGTGCTGACCATCGGCGGCGACACCGCTCAGGCCCGGGAAGTCTTCCGCAAACTGGACAGCGTCAGCCGGCAGTTTCTCTCCTGGCCGCTGGCCGCCCATTCCATGCTGGCGCACGTGACGGCGGTGGCCGAGCACCAGGTGCTGGCGTGCCACACGATCCTCGACAAGCCCCAGCCGGCCGACATGAGCCACTGGCAGGTGGTGACTGCATTTATGGAGCGGGCCCGCAGCGGCGACCTCCAGGAGCAGGCCGCCCCCGCCGAGCAGCAGCCCCCGCCAAAGGTCCAGGAGCCATGCCGGCCCGCCGCCCAGACCAAGGAAATGCCTGTGCCGGCCGTGACCGCGGCGAAGATCCAACCGGAGCCAACGGTGAAAGACGACGCTTACGAGATCGTGGACCTGGGCGAGGGAGATTTGGCCGCCGCCGTCATCGACGCGGTGTTGTCGCACGGCCGCGGCGAGCTGGCCGAATGCCCCGTGCGCCCGCCGTCCTATGGCGATGCGCGCCTGGCGGTGGGTCGCGACCGGCGGCTGACGATGCTGGCGGTGATCCGCCCCGGCCTGGCGGAGCTGGGCGCGGCGGCGTCGGCGTATCAGTGGATGCTGGAGAACCGGTCGCTGATCGCGATGGCGTTGCCCCAGTTCTCGATCGACCCCATGCAGACCCCGCGGCTGCGGCTGCTGGTGGACCAGGCCGACGCAAAGGCCAGCACGCTGCATCCGCTGCTGGCCGGCGCCACCGTGGAAGTGCAGACGTATCGCCGCGTCCGCTGGGGCCAGCGCACGGGATTGCTGCTGGAAGCGGCGTAAAAGCAGTCGCGAATCCCGGATCGCCCATGGCGAACGGGGAATCTCAAATCCCAGATTTCGTATTTCCGATTCGATTCATTCCGCCTGGCACCACGTCCGCCACATCTGCCGATAGGCCGCCTCGATGTCCCGGGCGAATGCCGCGGCGTCCATCAAGGGCGAGCGCTGCATCCGGTCCCGCATCGTTGCCCGCAGCCCAGACAGGCGTGGCAGGTCGCCCGCCAGCTCGGTCGCGATCCGCACAAACTGCTCGGGCGTCTGGCCGGCCAGCTCCGCCAGGCCCAGGTTCGACAACTGGCACCACCCGGCCCGCGCCACCGCCCGGTCGCCCACCAGCGTGATCACCGGCACGCCCATCCAGAACGAGTCCAGGCTGGTGGTGTGGCCGTTGTAGGGGAAGCTGTCCAGGCCGATGTCGATGCGGTGGTACAGTTGCATGTACTGCCGACGCGGGCAATGGGCGCAGAAGTCCACGCGCGAGCGATTCACCCCTTCCTGTTCGAGGAAGTCGAGCGTCCGCTGGCGGTGCGATCCCTGCGCCGACAAGAGCAGCAGACGCGAGTTGCCGATCTGCTTCATCACCTGTACCCAGAGCCTCAGCACCCCTTGATTGATCTTGCAGAAGTTGTTGAGGCAGCCGAAGGTGATGTATCCCTTGTCGAGGGCGGGCAGGGGGCCGGTGGGGATATCGCCGCAGTCCAGCGGGTCGTAGCACCAGAAGCTGTGGGGCAGGCGGACGGTTTTTTCGCTGTACACCGACTCATCGCATCCCGGCGGGTCCAGGTAGGGGTCGCTGAGGCGGTAGTCGATCGCGGTCAGGCCGGTGCTGCCGGGATAGCCGGCGAACGTAACCTGCACGGGGGCGGGCTTGCGGGCGAAGACCAGCAGGCGGTTGCCGGCCGTGTGCAGCGCCAGATCCACCAGAATATCGATCCGATCCTGCCGGATCATCTCGGCGACCTGTGCATCGCCCAGGCCCACGATGCTCCGCCAGCGGGTGCAAAGCCTCCGCATGCGCTGGGTCATCGCGTCGGGGGCGGCGACGTCCGCATAGGCGAACACCTCGTAGCGGGTCCTGTCGTGGTGCTCCAGCAGTGGCAGGATGTTCCGGCCGACGACGTGGTCGCACAGGTCCGGCGAGACGTAGCCGACGCGCAGCGGGCGATCGGGCTGCCGATCCCTCACATGCGCCGCCATCGCGGCGCGCAACGGCTCGGCGTGTTGTTGGTTCCATCGACGCGCCTCCTCGGCCAGCGCCTGGGCCGAATAGTCGGGAGCATAGTGGCACGCCAGCACGAGGTTGCTGTGCACGGCGGCGCAGTCCGGCCGTAGCACGACCGCGCGGCGAAGCGCCTCGATGGCCGCGTCGATCTCTCCGATGCCCTTGAGGGCGTCGCCCAGGTTGCTGTGGGCCTCCGCCAGGTCGGGGCGAAGATCGACCGCCCGTCGCAGTGCCGCGATGGCTCGGTCCACCTGCCCCGCGTCGTTCAGCGCGTTGCCGAGGTTGCTCAGGGCCACCGCATCATCGGGTCGCAGCGCCACCGCCCGCTCATGGGCCGCGATGGCCTCCTGAAGCCGACGGCCGATCCGCAGCGCGATGCCCAGATTGGTATGGGCCTGGGCATAATCCGGCCGCAGCGAGATCGCCTCGTTGCAGGCTTGGATGGCCTGTTCCAGCTGCCCCACCCGGGCCAGCACCGCGCCGAGGTTGTTGTGGGCCTCGGGGTATTGGGGCCGCAGAGCCACGGCTTTGCGCAGGGCCGTCAGGGCCTCGTCCGGCTGCCCGGTGTCCGCCAGGGCCAGTCCCAGGCCGCACAATGCCTGGGGATCATCGGGCCGAAGCGACAGGGCCTGTCGATACTCCCAGACCGCCTGGTCCACAAGCCCCTTCTGCCAAAGCGCATTGCCGAGGCTGGCGTGAGCCTCCGCGTAGGAGGGGCGGAGCGCCGCCGCCTGGCGATACGCGGCGATGGCCTCGTCGAGCAGGCCCTTGTTCAACAGCGCATTGCCAAGATTGACATGCACCTCGGCGTCGCCCGGCTGCAGGGCCAGCGACTGGCGGTAGGCCGAAATGGCGTCATCCAGCCGGCCGGCGCCTTTCATCGCCGCGCCCAGGTTGCTGAGGGCTTCGGCCCAGTTGGGCCGCAGCGCCAGTGCCTGGCCGATCAGGTCGATGGCCGCCTGCCATTGGCCCACCTGGAGGGCGATGACTCCCAGAAGATGCAGCGCATTGGGCTGTTGCGGATGGGCCGCCAGCACCTGCCGATACAGCGCCTCGGCCTCGGCCAGTCGGCCGGCTCGATGGTGGCGTACCGCAGCCTGGAGCGCTTCCCGGAGGGTCATCGCGCCGCGTTCACTTCTCCTCGATGGTCACCTTGGTGAGCTTGTCGCCCTGGGCGATCTTGTTGACCACATCCTGGCCTTCGCGGACCTGGCCGAAGACCGTGTGCTTGCCGTCGAGCCACGGCGTGGCGACGTGCGTGATGAAGAACTGGCTGCCGTTGGTGTTCGGGCCGGCGTTGGCCATCGACAGCACGCCCGGGCCGCTGTGCTTGCGGGGGTTGTCTTTGGTTTCATCCTCGAAGCGATAGCCCGGGCCGCCGCGGCCGGTGCCGGTGGGGTCGCCGCCCTGGATCATGAAATCCTTGATCACGCGGTGGAACACCGTGCCGTCGTAAAACCCCTCGCGGGCGAGGAACACGAAGTTGTTGACCGTCTTGGGCGCATCCTTGGCGAACAGTTCCACCACGATCCTGCCCTGCGTGGTCTCCAGCGTGGCCGAGTAGCTCTTGGCCGTGTCGATCTGCATGTCCGGGGGCTTGGGATACTGCTTGGCCTTGCCGGGATCCTGGGCCATCGCCAGCGAAGTGGCCAGGCTCAGCACGAGAACCGCCGCCAGAAGGTGAACGAACATGTCGTTGCTCCTTGCTAGGAAACCTTGCCGTCCACCCACTGGCAGACGACGTGAAAAAGAATCTTGTGCCCTTCCTGCACGTGATGCGTCACGGCCGAGGGCACCCGTAGTTCGATATCGCACATGCCGCGGAGCCTGCCGCCGTCGCCGCCGAGGAACGCCGCTGTGTGCATCTTCCGCGTTCGGGCCGCTTCGACGGCGCGCAGAAGGTTGGCGCTGTTGCCGCTGGTGCTGAGGACGATCAGCACGTCGCCCTCGTTGCCCAGGGCCTCGACCTGCCGCGAGAAGACCCGCTCGAAACCGAAATCGTTGCCCGCGCAGGTCAGCACGGTCGGATCGCACAGGGCGACGGCCGCCAGCGCCCGGCGGGTCCTGCGGAATCGCACCACCAGTTCCTCGGCGAAGTGCATCGCATCGGCGGCACTTCCGCCGTTTCCGGCCAGCAGCGCCTTGCCGCCGCCCTGCCAGCACGCCAGCAGGGCGTCGGCCAGGTTCTGCAGCGGCGCATGCAGCGCATGGAGCCGGGGCAGCAGGTCGGCCAGCTCGTCCAGCGATTGCCTGAGGATGGGCTCGATCATCGGTGGTGGCCGTCTGGGTTCACGGCTCTCTCTTGGACTTGGGCTGCCCGGCGTACAGGTCCAGGTAGAAATACATCAAGGCCCGCCGGACCAGCTGGCGGGTGCGAAGGTGCCTGAAGCCGAACCTGGCGAAAAGCTCCATGGCCGGCTCGCGCTCCATGTAGGTGTCGAGCATCACCTTCAGGTACTGCTTTTCCAGGCAGAACTTCAGCGCGGTCTCCATCAGGGCCATGCCGATCCCGCGCTGGTGGTGGTCCTTGCGAACCCGCAGCCGGCGGATCTCGCCCACGCCGTCCTCGTGGCTCTGCACCCCCACCATGCCGACGACCTGGCCGCCATCCTCGGCCACCCAGAAATGGTTTCGCGGCGAGGAGAGATAGGCCTGGGGGATGTTCTCCACGTCCAGGCCGGTATCGTTCTCGGCGACGGTGCCCCCGATGAGCCCCTCGCGATAGAGCTTCAGACAGGCCGCGGCATCCTCCGGGCGAAAGTCGCGGATGGTGGCCGAAATGGCGCTGCTGGGGGTCACGGGAGCGATTCTACCACTCCAGGCGCGCCGCCGGAAGCGACCCGCGGCGGCGCCGGAGACAGATGCCCGATGGCGTGGAACTCCAGGCGGTTGGCCGCCGGTTCCAGCAGGGCGACGGTGAGCCGGGCCGCCCGGTGCAGCGCGCCGGGGTTGATCACGCGCACCTTGCCGACCTGCTGGTCGGCCTGGATGTGGCTGTGGCCCACCAGCAGGTAGTCGTGGCGCTGGCCGTCGAGGATGGCGCGGACCAGGCGGGGATTGTGGCCGTGGGTGATGGCGATGCGCTTGCCGTCGGTTTCGATCTCGCCGGCCTCGCCATAGCACTCCAGGCCAAGCGCCGCGGCGTATCGGGCCAGCCCCGCGCGGTCGATGTCGCAGTTGCCGAAGACGAAGCCCGCCGGCAGGCAGGCCAGCAGGTCCAGCACGCCGCCGCAGCCCACATCGCCGCAGTGCAGCAGCCGCTCGGCGCCGCGGCTTCGCAGCAGGGCGACGGCGGCGGAGGCTGCGGCGACGTTGCCGTGGGTATCGCTGAGGATGCCGAGGAGCATGCGTAAGATTGTAGCGGCAAACGTGTGTACGGCACGCGGGTTTTCGGAGACAATGGAAGCGCTGGCATGGAATCGACCAAGGGACAGCTTCTGATCGCCTCGCCGCGGCTGCTGGACGGGAACTTCCGGCGGACGGTGGTGCTGATGGTGGAACACAACGAGCAGGGGGCGCTGGGGCTGGTGCTGAATCGGCCGCTGCGGGCCACGGTGCGTTCGATCTGGAAGCAGGTGAGCAAGTCGCCGTGCACGATCAAGGGGGTGGTGTACCAGGGCGGACCGTGCGAGGGTCCGCTGATGGTGCTGCACGGCGATCCGTCGCACAGCGAGATGCGGGTGCTGGAGGGGGTGTATTTCAGCACGAATCGCACGGAGATCGAGCGGCTGATGGCCGAAAAGCAGCCGCAGCTGCGGTTTTTCGTCGGCTACGCGGGGTGGGCGGCCGGCCAGTTGGAGAGCGAGATGGAGCAGGGGGGATGGCTGTTGGCGCCGGCGTCGGCCGAGTTGGTCTTCGGCGACGTGCAGCAGATCTGGCTCACCATCATGCGCCGGCTGGGGCGGGCGGCTTTGTCCCAGTACGTGGATCCGCGGCTGATCCCGGAAGACCCGTCGCTGAACTGATGTCGCGTGTGTTCACCATCAACCGCCGGCTGCGGAGCGTTCGACGCTACGTGGAGATCCTGCGTGTGTTGGCGCGGTACGGTTTCGGGGGGGTGGTGCAGGAACTGCACCTGGACCGGCTGGTGGAGCGCGGCGTGACGCTGGTCAGTGCGGGAAGGCTGGCGCCCGAGTTTCACCGCGAGCCGCGCCAGGTGCGGCTTCGCAAGGCCATGGAGGAGCTGGGGGCGACCTTCATCAAGCTGGGCCAGGTTCTCAGCACTCGCCCCGACCTGATTCCCGAGGAGTGGGCCAACGAGTTTCGCAACCTGCAGGATGACTGTCCGCAGATGAGTTTCGAGGTGGTGCAGGACTGCCTGCGCGCCGAGTTCCCGGGGCGCATGGACGAGCTGTTCGAGTGGATCGACCAGAAGGCGCTGGCCGCGGGCTCCATGGCCCAGGTCCACCGCGCCCGCCTCCGCGGCGGGATCGACATCGTCATCAAGGTCCTGCGGCCGGGCGTCCGCGAGCAGACCGAGGCCGACATGGAGATCCTGCACGCCCTGGCGGAGTTCGCCGAGGAGCATTTCTCGAATCTCGGCTACAGCCCCACCGAGGTGGTCAACGAGTTCGCCCGCGAGCTGCAAAAGGAGGTGGATCTGTCGCACGAGGGGCGGGCCACCGAGCGGCTGCGGGGGTGCTTTGCCGACGATCCGGGCGTGGTCTTTCCGCGGGTGTACTGGGATGCCACCACGCGCAACGTGCTGGCCCTGGAGGAGATCAAGGGCACGCCCCTGTCGCGGCTGGACCTGAACTCGATCTCGTTGGAGGACCGCAAGGCGCTGGTGGCCAACGGCGCCAACGCGGTTTTGCGGCAGTGCCTGGAGATCGGTTTTTTTCACGCCGATCCGCACCCGGGCAACCTCTTTGCCCTGCCCGGCGGACGCGTGGCGTTCATCGACTGCGGCATGACCGCCCAGCTCGACGAGCGGACGGCCCAGCGGCTGGCCGACCTGGTCACCGGCGTGGTGCGCGGCGATGTGGAACAGGTCCTGGGGGTGGTGGCGGCGCTGGCCGATGTCGAGCCGCTGAAGCTGGAGGACCGCACCGTCCGCGCCGACGTGCGCGACTTCGTGTCCCACTTTGTCAACACCCCGCTGGAACGGCTGAACATGGGCCAGCTGCTCCGGGAGTTTTTCCAGAAACTGCGGGAGCACAAGATCCGCTGTCCGGGCGACCTGGTGCTGCTGATCAAGGCGCTGACGACGATCGAGTCGGTGGGCGCCCGGCTGGATCCGCAGTTCGACATGGTTGCCTTCGCACGGCCATACGTGGAGCGGCTGGTGCGGCGCAAATACGGCTACACGGCCATGAAGAGGCGGCTCGCCAGCAGCCTGAATCAGTATGTCGAGCTGGTCGAGGACCTGCCCGCGCAGATGCGGCTGGTGCTCACGCAGTTGCGCCGCAACCGCTTTGCCGTGAACCTGGAGCATCGCGGGCTGACGCGGCTCACGCAGACCATCGAGCACGCCAGCCGCAACATCGCCTATTCGATGATCATCGCGGCGATGCTGGTGGGCTCGTCGATCCTGGTGCTGGCCGACCGCGGCAGCCCCAACTGGGGACTGTACTCCTTGGGCGTGGTCGGCTTCCTGGGGGCGTTCACCATGAGCGTGCTGGTGCTCTTGTTCAACCGCCAGCGCAGGGAGTGACCCGGCCCGGCGGGCACAGCCCGCCCTACGCACCGGTGAGCCGCAGGCGCAGAAAATGGACGGCGCGCCCCCCCTGCCCTTCAGCCGCCTGACGACCGGTTGTCGCCATGCGTAGGGCGGGCTGTGCCCGCCTCCGCGAGGGCATCCCTTGGCCAGGGCGCGAATCAGCCGCCGCCCAGCAGGATCTTCGTCCCGTCGAACTTCACCGTCCGTTTGCCCACCGTGACGACGGCATCCAGGCCGGCGCCATCGACCCGCACGGGCGGGTGCTGGCCTTCGGCGACCGTGCCCACGAAGAAGAAGTGGTCCTCGCCGGGCACGGTCAGCGCGCTGATGGTGACCGTGACCTTCTGCCCGCGGTTCTGGCCCCAGGTCTTGACGTATTGGTAAACGATCGGCTCGGTGCTGATCTTGATGTCGGCCGGGTGCGCGAACACGCCGCGCAGCGTCGCGCTGCTTCCCGCCGGCTTGACCGTGAAGCCGCGCTCACTGGGCGTGACGACCTCGGACACGGGCGACTTGGCGCCCTTCTTGGCCGGGCCGCTGGTCGGCGGCTGGAACAGCCAACACCGCTTGACGCCCTTGCCGCCGTCGATCCGGTCCACCACCGCGAACAGGCACGGGCTGCCCGACAGGCCGCTGTAATCAAACGCCAGGGAGCGCAGGCCCGTGATGCCCGACGGCGGGGGCAGCTCCTCGCCGGCCTTGGGAACAACCGGCATCCGGAGATGACCGTAGCGGGTGTACCAGTAGCGCCCCTGGCGCTCGTACACCTCATTGAGGTCCACGCTGATCACCATCGTCGTGTCGTCGGCGCTGAAATAAGTCAGCCGTCCACAGGCGCCGTCGGCCAGGTCGGCCTCGGGCATCCAGACCACGTTTTCGTTCTCGCGCTTGCGGACGCGGTCGGTGGTGCCGGTGGCCCAGTTCTGCCCCAGCCCCCGCAGGCGATAGGTCCCGGCGTTCTCGCCGTTCCAGCCGCTGATCATCTGGGCCTTGAGGAACACCTGGGCGATGAATGCCTTGTCGTCCCAGCCGCTGCGAAAGGCGTAATAGCCCAGTCCAGGGGCCTGCCACACCCGAGGCAGCCGCGTGCCCACGGGAACAGGCTTCATCTCCAGCGGGTAGTTGATAAAGGCGCGGATCGGGTCGGCATCCAGCACCGGCGTCGGGTCGGCGGGGCTGGTGACTTTCATCTCGTTGTGCCAGGCGGCCAGGATTTCCGGCTTCCACTCATCCCGGATGCACGGGAACAGCGCTGCGAAGAAATCCCCGCCGATGTGCGTGGTGCCGTTGATGTCCTGCGGGCCGCCGATGAGCTTGCGCGGGATGTAGTCGGGGTACTCGTGATGGGGCGTCAGGTCATAGCCCATCACCCGGCGATAGACCGGCCAGAGCCGGGCGTGCCCGGAACTGGCATCGACCGAATACCCGCCGACTTCGGCCTGGAAGCCGCCTCTGCCGATGGCGTCGGAGCAGTGCAGCGTGCTGGTGAAGCGCGCCAGCCGAAGCATCCGGGCGAAGGCCGGATTTCCCCCGGCCGTGCGCTTCCAGTTCTCCAGGACCGTGGCGTACGCGCTCAGCCGCGTCTGGTACTGGGTGCGAAGCTGCTCGGCCTTGGCGGCCCACGCGGCGATGTCCTCGGGCTTGGCCGGGTGCAGGCTGGGGGCGATCTCGCCCCACTTCATTCGCCACTGCACCATGCACATCAGCGGATACAGGCCCTTCTCCAGCTTCACGACCTGCCCGTGGGCCAGCAGTTTGCCGGCCAGCGCCAGCTGGGCGAGGTTCGCCCGCGAGACGGGATTGCTGACGACGTACTGTCCGGGCTCGGAGACTTCGATCACCGTGTAGAGGACCATGGTGAACGGCTCCTTGGCCTTGGCGGTCGCGGCCGCCTCGATGAGGTGGCCTACCTTCAGCCCGCCGATGTCGGCCTCCGACTTGTTCTCGGGCGCCATCGTGTTGAAGGTGAGCGTGAAGTCGCCCACCTTCACCTGGGTGCCGGGCTTGGGATGGATGTTCTCCAGGCCGTAGAACACCTCGCGCGGGTCGTCCGGCGTGGCCCGGCGAAGCGGCTCGGTATGCAGCCAAACGGTGGGCGACTTGCCCGGCGTCAGCGGCACCACCGGCACGCCTGGTGCGGGCACGAAGTCCTTCGCCGGCGGCAACACTTCCTCCAGAAACGGCGGCGTGGGCTCCTTGGGCGCCGGCGAGGGTTCGTCGAACACGGCCAGCGCGCTGAGCGTGATGCCCGAGTAGACGTTGGCCACGTGGTTGCTGACGACGTGCCAGTTGGTGACGCCCAGCGCCTCGGGCGCGAAGTACACCTGGAATGCCAGATCGGCGATCCAGGCTCGGTAGCGGGCCTTGAAGTCTTCGGGCAGGGCGTCGTAGCACAGGTCATACACCATGGCGCACTGCTCCAGTTGTGCCCAGAGCGGCTTCTTGGGCACGAACGGATCTCCGCCGGGCTTGCGGCCGGCCAGGTACTCCTCGGCTTCCTTGTGGGCCTTGGCCGCCCAGGCCTTGTCGCCGGTGAGCTGGTAGAGCACCCCGAACGCCATGGGCGTGCCCAGGGCCTCGATCTTCTTGAGGGCGGCCTGGCCGAAGGGCGTCTTGGCCTTCTCGCGCAGCGCCGGCAGGTCGCTCTTGCGGAACAGCAGCCGGGGATGCTCCTGGGGCGCAAGCGGCACGAAATCGGCCGCCGGCTGCGGGGCATAGATGGTTCCCGTGGCCCTGCCGCTGACGGCCACGCCGTTGTACTTGCCGGTGTGGGTGCCGGTGAGGCGGCCGTCGGTTTCACGCTTGAGGGTGATGGTGTACTCGCCCTGTCCGCCCGGCACCCACTTGTCGGGCGTGATGTCGGTGCCGATTTGCAGCGTGATGGTGTCGCCGGAGATCGTGGCCTGCTTCACCGCGCCCTTGTGGAAGGGCATGTTGTAGTTGCGCGAGATGCCGTAGATCGCGCCCCACTGATCGCCCACCTGCTCCAGGTCCAGCACGATCTCGCGGATTTCCTTGGGGTTGCCCCCGGGAAACATGGCCGCCTCCAGCACCAGCTGGTAATACACGGGCGTGGCGGAAGGTGCGGCCTGCGCCAAGCGGGCAGCCGACACGAGCGACAGCAGCAGGGCCAGGACGGCCGTCATCAACCCGTTGTTCTTCAGCGTCTGCATGAAAGACTCTCCTGTTCGTGGCGTTCGGGCCGGTGCATGTTTGGGACATGCTTCCGCCAGCCGATAATACCCTGGAAAGGGCTGTGCGCTTATGAGCATGACAGGATCGAATCCGCCGGCATCGGAAGCAGGGCCCCGCCGTTTCGATCTGGCGATCATCGGCGGGGGCATCGTCGGCATGGGCACCGCGATGGCGCTGGCACGCGACTACCGCCTGTCGCTGGTGGTCGTCGAGGCCGAGAACGAGCTGGCCTTTCACCAGACCGGCCACAACAGCGGCGTGATCCATTCCGGTCTGTACTACAAGCCCGGCTCGCTCAAGGCCCGCCTTTGTGCCGAGGGGCGGGAGGAGATGTACCGTTTCTGCGCCGAGCATGGCGTGCCGCACGAACGGTGCGGCAAGGTGGTCGTGGCCACGCGGCAAGAGGAACTGCCGGCCTTGGAAACGCTTCGCCGGCGCGGCACGGCCAACGGTCTGGCGTCGCTGCGCACGTTGAGCATCGAGGAGGTTCGCCAGATCGAGCCCCACGTCGCGGGCATCGCCGGTCTGCATGTGCGCGAGACGGGCATCATCGACTTTCCCGCTGCCGCGCGGGCGATGGCGTCGCTCGTGCAACAGCGCGGCGGAGAGGTCCGCTGCGGATGGAAGGTGCAGGCCGTGCGGCGGAGGGCCGACCGGCTGATCCTGGAAACCGCCGGCGGGACGGTGGAGTGCGGCGCGATCATCAACTGCGGCGGCCTGCAATGCGACCGCGTGGCCCGCCTGTGCGGCATGGACCCCGGCCTGAAGATCGTGCCCTTCCGCGGGGAATACTACAAGCTCTCGCCGTCAGCCAGCGGGCGGGTGCGGAATCTGATCTATCCGGTGCCCGATCCGCGGTTCCCGTTCCTGGGTGTGCACTTCACGCGGATGGTCCACGGCGGCGTCGAGGCCGGGCCCAACGCGGTGCTGGCGCTGCACCGCCAGGGCTACAGCAAGTTCAGTTTCCGCCCGGCCGACGCATGGGAAACTCTGACGTTCGGCGGGTTCTGGCGCATGGCCCGCAAGTACTGGTGGACGGGATGCGGCGAAATGTACCGCTCGATCAGCCAGCGGGCCTTCCTGATGGCGCTGCAGCGGCTCATGCCGGCGCTCAAGTTCGCCGACCTGCGGCCCGGCGGGTCGGGCATCAGGGCCCAGGCTGTCGAGAACAGCGGGGCTCTGGTCGATGATTTCCGCATCCTCGAGGCCGACCGCATGATCCACGTGCTCAACGCCCCGTCGCCGGCGGCCACGGCATCGATCGCCATCGGCCGGTACATCGCAAGGCTTGCGGCCGAGCGGCTGGGATTGCCGGCATGGTAGGGGCGCGGTCAACGGGGGCCGAGGCGACCGGGCCCCTACGCCGCCGCCACCACCTTGAACGCGGCGCGTGCGGCCTTGATCGTCTGCTCAATCGCTTGCTCGTCGTGCGAGAGCCCGACGAACCACGCTTCGAACTGCGACGGCGGCAGGTACACGCCTTGGCCGAGCATCGCGTGGAAGAACCTGGCGTAGGCCGCGGTGTCGCACGCCACGGCATCGTCGAAGTTCCGGACGGCTTTTTCGGCTTCGCGGACAAAGAAGACCGTCAGCATCGAACCCACACGGTTGATCGTGACCGGCACCCTCGCCTTGCGGGCGGCGGTGGCCAGTCCACTTTCGAGGGCCGCGGCGGTCTTCTCCAGACGGGCATAGACGCCTTCCTCCTGGAGCGCTGACAGGGTCGCCACGCCGGCGCTCATGGCCAGCGGGTTGCCGCTGAGGGTGCCGGCCTGGTAAACCGGTCCCAGGGGGCTGACCATCTCCATCAGCCGACGCGGCCCGCCATAGGCGCCCACGGGCAGGCCGCCGCCGATCACCTTGCCCAGCAGGGTCAGGTCCGGGCGCACGTCGTAGAGCAACTGCGCCCCGCCCCAGGCCACGCGGAAGCCGGTCATCACCTCGTCAAACAGCAGCAGCGTTCCGTGGGCGTCGCACAGCTCGCGCAGCCCGCGGAGGTAGCCCTCGGCCGGGGGCACAACGCCCATGTTGCCGGCGACCGGCTCGACGGCAAAGCATGCGATCTGCCGGGGGTACCTCTCGAACAGAGCCTTGGCGCCATCCAGGTCGTTGTAGGGCACAAGAAGCGTCTGAGCGGCCACGGCGGCCGGAACGCCCGGCGAGGAAGGCGTGCCCAACGTCAAGGCGCCGCTTCCCGCCTGCACCAGCAGGCCATCGACGTGGCCGTGGTAACCACCGATGCACTTGACGATCAGGTCGCGGCCGGTGGCGGCGCGGGCCAGGCGGATGGCGCTCATGGCCGCCTCCGTGCCGCTGTTGACGAATCGCACCATTTCCACGGAGGGCAGGGCGGAGACGATCAGACCGGCCAGCACCGTCTCGCACTCCGTGGGCGCTCCGAAACTCGTGCCCCTGCCCAGGGCCTTGGACAAGGCCGCGACGATGGATTCGGTGGCGTGGCCGAGGATCAGCGGGCCGTAACTGGCGACGTAGTCGATGTAGCGGTTGCCGTCGATGTCCGTGAGGGTGCAGCCCTTGCCCTCGCGGATGAACACGGGCGTGCCGCCGACGGCCTTGAACGCCCGCACGGGCGAACTGACGCCGCCGGGCATCACCTGCTGCGCCTTGGCATAAGCGGCCTGCGAGTTGTGCAGCGGAACGGTCACGTCGGTTTCGGTTGCCATGGTTGCTCACCCCGCACGGGCCGATTCGCGATCCCGGATCTCGGGGACGAAGAGACGCGAGAGGCGAAATCCGCCGCTTTCCTTCATTTGCTCAGCTTCAGATACACGCCCTCCTGCTCCCACTGCTCGACCAGGCGTCGGAAGTCGGCGATGGTCGCCTTGAGTTCCCCGCTGGCGCCGGCCAGGCTCTCGTAGAGCCGCGGGTCGTTGACCAGCATCCCCGCCGACCCGCCTCCCTCGTTGATCTTGCGGGTGACGGCCTGGAGATTCTTGAGCACGCCGGACAGCTCCTCCATCCGCTCGCCCATCTGCTGGGAGAGTCTCTGCACGCTGGCCTGGGTGCTGTCCAGAACCTGGCCGCTCTGCCTGGTCAGGCGTGCCAGGTCGCCGGAGCTGAACTTCTCCAGTTGCTCGCCGATGCTGCGGGCCGAGCGGCTGGCCGCGGCGAAGTTGGCCAGCGCCTCTTTGACGTTCTGCTGCGATCGAACGTCGCCCACGATCTGCTGGATGGAATCCAGCACGGGGCCGGCCTTGCGCAGGTCCTTTTCCAGTTCCTCGGCGGCGGCCGCAGCGCGCTCGAACACCTGCGAATGCCGCAGCGCCTCGCTGGTGCGGCGGAGTTCCTCGGCCAGCAGGGGTATTTCCGGCGGAACCAGGCCGGTGCCGTGGTAGCGGACGGGCAGTCGCTGGTTGGCCCGCAACGTTTCGCCAGCGGGCGTGCCGTTGCCGTCGGTTGCCGGCCGCCGCACCAGCCGGATCGACGCGGTGCCGCCGATGAGCTGGGAGTGGATCACGCCCTCCAGGTCTGCGGGAAGGGGGGGGCGCTGATCGACCATCGCGCGAATGACCACCCCGCTGCGGTCGTCGTTGAGCCCCACCGAATGCACCTGCCCGACATTGACGCCGCGGTAGTAGATCGGCGAGCCGTCGGTGATGCCCTCGGCCGATTCGCCCAGCAGCAGCACGGGTATTCGCGGAGTGGCGAAGAGCCGCGCCGGGCGGTCGCCGAACTGGATGATCATGATCCCCAGCAGCACAAGGGCCACGAGCATCGTCAAGCCGACCATCAGATTCTTTCTGAACATGGGGTCCGATCCCGTAAGATTGCCGCGATCAGGGCTGGCGGAGCGGCCCGGTCGTCCGCAGCGAGGCGGCCGGTCCGGTTGCGGGAGCCGCCAGCAGTTCCTGCTCGATCACCTTCAACTGTTCCGCGTGAACCTTGCCCAGCAGGGGGCGGATTCGTCGCGATTCCTCGATGAGTTCCAGCGCATCCTGCCGCCGCCGCTGACGCAGACGGTCGGCCTCGTTCATCAGCTTGGCCCCCAGCAGGCCGCGGTATTCCGCGTTGCTCCTGACCGAGTCGGCGAAGAAATCCACGGCCTCGCGGTACTGCTGGGCCGCCAGCAGGGCGTCCATCAGTTTCTGGGTGAGAGGATCGAGCACCGCGGCCGGAGCATTCTGGGATTTCCAATACTCCAGGGCGGCACGGTACTGCCCGGCGGCGCCGGCGGGCTTCTCCAGCCGCATCAGCACCTCGGCCATGTTCACGTTCACGGCGGCCAGAACCTCCTGGTGCTGCTCGGCGCCGTCCAGCCGATTCTTGAGGACGCGCAGAATTTCCAGCCGGCGGGACCAGTCTTCCGGGTTGCTCCGCAGGAAGCGGTCGGCCAGCTCCAGCAGTTCACGATCGGTGCCCAGCGGCGCCAACTTGACAATCACCTGCCAGCAGCGTGCCCGCACGGCCGGCTCGGCCTCGACCGACTCGTCCAGCCGGCGGACCAGCTCCGGGACATGGGCGAACGAACCAACCTTCTCGAGGGCGGAGGCGGCCTCCAGTCGCACGCCGGTGTCCGGGTCGTTCTTCAGAGAGGACAGCAAAGCATCGCCCACGGCCGGGTTGCCCAGCATCGCCAGGCCGGCCGCGGCGGCGCGGCGGACGGCGGGCAGGCTTTCCCGCTCGGGCGTGAGCATGGCGTAGAAGACGGACAGGGATTCGCTGTCGGGAAACTGCGCCATCGCCCAGGCGAGGCTCTCGCGGAGCCGTTCGGTGGCGGCGGTGGCGGGCGTGGCGGCGAAGCGAGATCGCAGGGCGGCGGCGACCTTCCGGGCCAGGGCCATGTGGGCGGGGCTGGGTGGGTCCTGGTGCAGAGCGGCAGCCAGCTGGCGCAGCGAATCGGCGGCGGACCGCGCTACGCTGAACTGGGGGTCGTCCAAGAGGCGGGTGAGGGGCTCGACGGCGCGGAGATCCCGCGACGGGCCCAGGGCCGCGGCGATGGCGGCCCGCACGTCGGTGTCCGCTTCCTGGGGGAGCTGCGCCAGCAGGGCATCGACCGCGCCCGGGTCGTTGAGCGCACCGAGCGTGCGGGCGACTTCCTGGCGGACCTCCCGCGAACTGTCGCCGACCATCGCCCAGAGCCTGGCCCGCACGCCGTTGGGCAGGTTCCGCCCGATGAAATCGCTGAAAATGATCCGCACCCCCACGATGCGGAACTCGGGCAGCTCGCTGGTGAGGTAACGCAGCAGAATCTCGTTCTTTTGCTGTTCATCGCGCGCCTCGCGGTAGCGCTCCTCCAGCATCTTGGATACCTGCTGACGCAGCGCCTCGTAGCGGGCGCGGGTCTCCCCGGCCTCGCGAGCCTTGCGGGCGGCCAGCTCGTTGGCCCAGTCCTCCTGCCGGCGGGCACGGTTCTGAATCCACCACTGATTCCACCGCTGAATGTCCACGCCATAGTCGCGCAGGCCGCTCATTTCGCCCAGAGCCTCGGCCGCCGCCCGCACCACCTGCTGATTGCTGTCGCTGTTGAGCACCTCGATCAGGGCCGCGGCCGCCTGCTTGTCCACCAGGGTGCCGACGGCTCTGGCCGCGGCGATCCGCGAGGCCACCGGCTGACGAACATCGCGCAGGAAACGCAGCAGCAGGGCGGTCGCCGAGGGCTCGGACGGAAAGCGGGCCAGCGCATGGGCGGCGGCCTCAGCCATGCCGCGCTCCGTCAGGTAGAGCATCCTGCCCAGGGGCTGGATGAACTGCCGCGGTGGATTGGGGTCGTGGGCCACAGCGCGGGCCACGGCCAGCCGGCCTGCCGGGTTGGCCGCATCCTCCAGCACCCCCATCAGAATGACCTGCGCCGACTCGCTCTGGCGCGAGATCAACCGCCGCGCCGCCTCGTCCTTCTGTTCCTGGCTGCTCGAGCGGTCGGCGAGGATGGCCTGCTGATCCAGCAGATCGCGCTGGGCCACGTCGCTGTCGGCCGGTTGGGTCTGCGCGAATCCCCGCTCCGCCGTTGCCAGCACGACGGGGATCGCCAGCACGATTCTCAGGACGGTTCGGACCGACACCTGACCGGAGAAGGTAACGCATTTTCCCGCGGGCGCAAAGCGACTGTATTTCGGGCGACGCCCGGGTAAGATACGGCGAAGCCGACGCCTGCCGCGGGTGAAGCGATGAACGACTGGTACGAAGCCGAACGACGGGTCGAGCGGGCAGAGGAACTGCTGGCCCGCCAGCAATGGCCGCAGGCCGTCCAGGAGCTGCGTGCCGCCCTCGCCATCCATCCGGACAACGCCCGCTGGCTGAGCCAGCTCGGCCGGGCGCTGGACGAGATGGGGTCGCTGGAGGAGGCCGTGGCCGCCTTTCGGCGGGTGCTGGAGCTGGAACCGGACGACATCGAAGCGCTCTATCGGACGGGCATCTGCCTGGCGCAGCTGGGCCGGCCCGCCGAGGCTCTGCAAATGCTGGAGCGAATCGAGCGTATCGAGCCGGGCTTCGAGCGGGCCTATTGCCACCGCATCCTGCTGTATGCTCAACTGGAGGACCACGACCGCGCCGAGGAGGTCTTCTACCTGGCCAGGCAGTATCGCGAGCAGTGCCCGCATTGCTACCACAATATTGCCGTGAGTCTGGCGGCGCGCGGCCTGCTGGACAAGGCCATTCACTGCTGGCAGCGCACGCTGGACCTCGACGGCGACTATCCGGCGGTGCACCAGCGGCTGGCCGAGGCGTGGTGGCGCAAGGGGCATCTGGAAAAGGCACGCCAGCACTACCTTCAGGAGTTGCGCAGAGATCCTGGTGCCCTGGGGCCGATTCTCGATCTGGGACGGCTCCTGCTGGAAATGGGTCGGTTTGCGGAGTCCGGCGAGAAGTTCCGCCGCGGGGTGGAGTTGGCTCCCGACTCGGCCGCCGCGCAGCACCTGTACGGCTGCTGGCTGGCCGCGGCAGGCCGAACGGATGAGGCGATCCAGGCCCTGGAGCAGTCGCTGCGGCTGGACCCGACGCATCCGGCATCGCACCTGCAACTGGGCCGGCTGCTGTTGTCGCGCGGGAAAGCGGATGCGGCGGCCCAGCACCTGCGGGCGGAGCTGGCTCTGGGCCCGCGCGACCAGCGGCTGCTGCTGGAGTTGTCCAACCGGCTGCTGGACTGCGGCGAGCATCGCCCGGCCCTGGCGGCGCTGCGGAGGCTGGTGGACCTGCATCCGCAGGATGCGGCCGGATGGCACAACCTTGGGGTGGCCCATTTCCTTGCCGGGCGCTATGCCGAGGGGATCGCCCCCTGTCTGCATGCGCTGAAGCTCGATCCCCGCATGACGGTGGCGATGTATAACCTGGCGCTGGCTTTTGCGCACCTTCAGGAAGCGGACCTGGCGCTGCGATGGGCCCGCCGCGCGGTGCGCCAGGCGCCCCACGATGCCTCGCTGCGAAGCCTGGAGATGCGCCTGCGGCTGTTGCGGGTCTGGGACCGACTTTCTGGCGGTGTGCGACGACTGGCCTGGTGGCGGTGAAGCGGAGCCGCCTCGGCTTTCCGGTCGGCCGTCCACGCGGGTATGCTTCCCGGCATGAGCGACGACAAACCCCGGACGCGGCGGCCCTTGCCGGTGTGGGTGCATCCGCTGGCGTCGTTGACGGCGTGGGCGTCGCTGCTGGTCGTCGCGATCCTGTGGTTCGGGCCGCTCAGCTCGGTGGTGCTGGGCTTCCTGGGCGCGGCGATCCTGGCCGCAGCGCTGGATCCGCTGCTTTCCCGCTTGCCCGGACCGCGGGCTCTGGCCGCCGTGGCCCTCGGGCTGGCGTTGATGGCCGCCACCGCGGGTCTGGCGACGGCCCTGTCCTGGCCGCTGGCCGGACCGATCAAGAACCTGTTCACCCAGTGGCCGCAGATTCGGCAGGATGTCAACCGGTCGCTGGCGGCCTTCAGCGAGAAAGTCGGCCTCGCCGAGCCGCTGACGGCGGAAAGGATGGCCGAGGCGGTGGGCGATTTTCTCGTGGGCGAGGGCGGCCAGCGCCTCTTCACGCGCGGCGCCGACGTGCTGCTGAGCGTGCTGATCTCGATGGCCCTGGTCATCTTCGGGTCGATGTTTCTGCTGGCCGAGCCGGCCGACGGCCTGATTGCTGCGGCCGTGGGCGTGTTCCCCACGCGCCGGCAGGCCGCCCTGCGGGCGATCCTTCAGCAGCTGGGTCCGCTGCTGCGGCGGTGGGTGGTGGGCACGCTCACGGGCATGAGCATCGTCTTCTGTGCGTCGCTGGTGGGATACCTGATTGTGGGTGTGAAGTTTCCCGTGCCGCTGGCCATGCTCTCGGGGCTGGCCGAGGTCGTTCCCACGGTGGGTCCGGCAACGGCGGGCGTGATCGCCGTGCTGTTCACCGCTGCGGTCGATACCCCCGGCAAGGCCATGGGGGTCCTGCTGGTGTGGGCGATCATCCAGGCCTTCGAGGCGTACCTGGTGCTGCCGATGATCTGGCGCGGGGCCCTGCGGATCCACCCCGCCGTGACGCTCTTTACCGTGGTGCTGTGGGGCAAGACCTTCGGCGTGGCGGGGCTGATCCTTGCTATCCCGCTGAACCTGCTGATCTGGACGACGGTGGATCAGTTGATTGTGAAGCCGCGAGGAGAGAAGTCAGGAGACACAGGTCACAAGTCAGAAGCCGCAAGCCAGAATCCGGCTCCGGACTACTGACGACTGGCTGCTGACTACTGACTGCTTGCCATGCTCAACGCCTACGACATCGCATACGCCCTTGGCGTCGGGATTTCAGCGCCGTACTGGCTGCTGAAGCCCAGCGCCCGCCGCAAGGTGCTGAGGGCGTTTGCGCTGCGCATGGGCGATGTGCCGCCGCGGGACCCGTCTCGCCCGGCCGTGATGATCCACGCCGTGAGCCTCGGCGAGATCAACGCCACCCGCGGATTGGTGACGCAACTGCGGACCGCCCGGGCCGATCTGGACATCATCGTCTCGACCGCGACCGACACGGGCTTCGATCGGGCCATGCAGCTGTATGGCGGCCAATCGCCGGTGGTGCGGGTGATCCGCTTCCCGCTGGATTTCTCCAGCGCCATCAACCGGTGCTTGGATGCCCTGCGGCCCGCTTTGGTCGTGCTCTTGGAGCTGGAAGTCTGGCCGAACTTCATGCGGCATTGCCAGCGCCGCGGCGTGCCGGTGGTGCTGGTCAATGGACGCCTCACGGAATCCAGCTTCCGGCACTATCGCCTGGGCGGGCTGGTGACCCGGCGGATGTTCGCGCGGCTGACAGCGGCCTGTGTGCAGGATGAGCAGTATGCCCGGCGATTCGAGGCGATCGGCGTGCCTCACGACCGGCTGAAGGTCACGGGCACGATGAAGTTCGACACGGCGACGGTCGCCGACTCAGTGCCCGGCGACAGGGAGCTTGCCGAGGCCGTGGGCCTGCGCCCGGCGCAGGAACCGATCTGGGTCTGCGGCTCGACGGGCCCGGGCGAAGAAGAGATCGTCCTTCGCGTGTACCGCCAGCTGCTCAAGACTCATCCTGCCCTGCGTCTGGCGATCATCCCGCGCCATCCTCAGCGCTTCGACGAGGTGGCGCGGCTGATCACGCAGGCCGGTTTTCCCCTGCTCCGCCGCTCCCGGATTCGAGATCCGCAATCCGAGATCCGAGACGCCGTGATTCTCGGCGACACCATGGGCGAACTCCGCAAGTTCTGCTCGCTGGCGGATGTCGTGTTCGTGGGCAGGTCGCTGGTGGACCTGGGCCCGCGGCAGCACGGCAGCGACATGATCGAGCCGGCCGCGCTTGGCAAGGCGACGGTGGTGGGGCCGTACACCGCGAACTTTGCCGATGCGGTGCGGCGACTGGTCGCGGAGGATGGGTTGTTCGTCGTGCCGGATGAGCGCGCTCTGGGCGCCACCATCGACGAGCTGCTGCGCTCTCCTGACAAGCGGCGCGCCGCCGGCGAGCGCGCCCAGCAGGTGGTGCGGAGCGCCCAGGGCGCGACAGCGCGGCATGTGCAGGTCATTCTGGACGTCTTGGGGCGGTAGGGGCCCTGCGCGTACAATCTGTGCCCATGGCAGAACAGAAATCGTGGCAGGCGCGCATTTCCGGGGCCACCGACAAGCTGGCTCAGTCGTTCGTCGAGTCGATCAGCTATGACCGCCGCCTCTACAGGCACGACATCGCCGGCTCTGTCGCCCACGCGACGATGCTCGCCAAGGTGGGGCTCATCACGGACGGCGAGCGCGATGCAATCATCGCCGGGCTCAAGGGCATCGAGAAGGACATCGAATCCGGGAACTTCACGTTCGACGAATCCCTCGAGGACATCCACATGGTCATCGAGGATGCCCTGATCAAGCGCATCAGCGAGCCGGGGAGAAAACTGCACACGGGGCGGAGCCGCAACGACCAGGTGGCACTGGATCTGTCCGAATGGCTGTGCGACGCCGCCGGGGAAATCCGCAAGGGCACCGCGTCGCTGCAGAGAGCCTTCGTGGCTCTTGCCCAGCGGTCGATCGACGTTGTCATCCCCGGCTATACCCATCTCCAGCGGGCCCAGCCGATCTGCGCCGGGGCGGAGGCGCTGGCCTGGTGCACGATGCTGCAGCGCGATGACGATCGCCTCGTGGCCCAGTGCCGCCCACGCAGCGGCCCGAGCCTGGACCGCCGCGACATGCCGCTCGGGAGCGGCGCCATCGCGGGCACCTCACTGCCCATCGATCCGGCCGAGACCGCGCGGCAACTCGACTATGCCTCGGGACCCATCAACAGCATCGAGGCAACGGCGTCACGAGACCGGGCCTGCGACTTCCTGTTCTGCCTGGCCATGATCGCCCAGCACCTTTCCCGCTGGGCCGAGCAGTGGATCATCTACTCGACCACGGAGTTTGGTTTCATCCGCATCGCCGACAGATACGCCACCGGGTCGTCGATGATGCCGCAGAAGCGCAACCCGGACATGCTGGAGCTGATCCGCGGGCGGTGCGGCAGCGTCTATGGCGATTTGTTCGCCCTCATGACCATCCTCAAGGGCCTGCCCATCGGCTACAACCGCGACCTGCAGGAGGACAAGCGCATCGTCTTCCGCGCCTACGACACGGTCAGCTCATGCCTGGCCATGGCGACGGCGATCGTCAACAGCGCTGAGTTTGTGAAAGAGAACATCGAGCCGACGCTGGAGCGCGGGTTTCTCGACGCCACATCCCTTGCCGAGTACTTCGTGACCAAGGGCATCCCGTTCCGCACCGCGCACCAGATCGTCGGTTCGCTGGTGGCGCGGTGCGAGAAGGAGGGCAAGACGGCGCTGGCGCAGCTGTCGCTCGAGGATTTCCGGGAGGCGGCAAAGGGCTGCCAGATCGGGCAGGATGTGTACGATGCCCTGGGCGCCAAGAACGTCGTGAAGCGTTACCAGAGCGCCGGCGCCGCGGGGGGCAAGCCGTTTGAGGACCAGCTCCAGGCGTGGAAGGATCGTCTGGGGATGACCGTCCGGCCGGCAGGCATGCCTGCCGGCTAAGCGGTGCGCGTCGTAACGACCAGCCCGCGACGATTGATCCGTGCCTCGTAGAGCGTGCCCATCGAGCCGGGACGGGATGAGACCTCCACGAGGCGAGCCCGCAGGCGCGCTGCCTGCCTGGCATCCCGGCAGAAGAAATACGCAAACCCTCCGCCGCCGGCGCCGGCCAGGCCCGCCGCCAGGTAATCCTCGCGCAGCTCCAGCAGCAGCACGTCGATCGTCGGCGTGGTGCTGCCGCTGAACAGCTCCTTCTTGATCTGCCAGTAGCGCCCGATCTGCCGCGCGGCAATCGTCCACTGGCTCTTGAGCAGCGCCGACCGCAGCGCCGCCGCCGACTTCTTGAGCTCCTCCAGCAACAGGACCACGGAAGGCTCGCGCGCCAGCCAGCTTCCCATCACCCGCCGCAGGATGTCGCGAGCCAGCCGCTGCTGCCCGGAGTAATACACCACCAGCCGCTGCTCGATCGCCGCGTATTGTTCATCCGTCAGATCCAGCGCCTCGACGTTGGGGCGTTGCGGCAGGCCCGGCGCGGTGGTCGTGGACTTCACGCCCCCGACGATCCCGCCCACCTGGTCCTGCCAGCCGCCGCCGGTGCTGAGGCGCTGCTCCAGCAGCAGCGTCTGCTCAATCAGTTGCTGGGGCGTTGCCGGTCTGCCCGCCAGGGCCTGCAGCGCCCCCAGCAATGTCGCCCCCAGGATGCTGCTGGTGCCCAGTCCCGATCCCTTGGGCACGCGGCACTCCGTGGAGATGCTCAGGCCCGCGCCCAGCCTGCGCAGGTGCGCGGCCAGGTCCTGCCCTTCCTCCGGCAGCAGCCCGGCCATCCGCAGCGCCACCTTGTGGAGGGCGAACGGGTCGTGCACCTGCACGTGGCGCTCCTGGGGCGCCAATCGCGTCAGCACCACCTGCTTGCCCAGGTCGTGGCTGTGCAGCACGAGCTTGGGCTCGCGAATGGTTTTCACCGCGGCCCGAACCGGAGCCACGCCGTCCAGGTCGATCGCGACGTTCACCACGTGCCCGCCACGCTCGTAGCAGTAGGGCGGCGTGTCGCTCCACCCGCCGCACAGGTCCAGCCGCACGGGCGACGCCGCCTCGACCGCAAGGCCCGGGCGCAATCGCGCCGCTCCGCCCCGATCGATCTCGATGGATGCGTGGGCGACCTCGCTGGCCTGGGCGATGTGGGCGAAGGCACTGGACATCAGATCCTCCACCTGGCGTCGCGCCGTCGCGGGATCGGGATGATCCGGGCGCTGCAGCAAGGTCACCGCCGCCCACGCGGCCCGCGCCCGCCGCAGGGCACTTTGGGCCTCGTCGCCGGCCGCCCCGCTCCAGTTGGCCAGCAGGTCCAGGCACGCCGCGTAGGCCGCCGGCGTGGTGTAATGGCCGATGTACGACTCGGCCGGGCGGTCCAGGCCGCCGGCGATGGCATCCAGCAGGGCGCTGGTCTGAAGATACGCCGACACCACCTCGCGGTGCTCGATCAGCGCGACGGGGTCGGCCTGCTCCAAGAGCATGGCCATCGACCAGCGGGGGGCCTTGCGCCACGCGGCGAGCTGTCGCGGCGAAGCGCACGCGCTGTCGCCCATCCAGGCGATGGTTCCCGCGGCATCGCGATCGCGGGTGCCCACGAACAGCCGGGCCGTCCACAGCGTGCGCTGATCGCCCGGCACGTCCGCCCACAGTTCCCGGGGCGATATCCCGTGCCGCGCGAGAAACTCGTCGATGTCGCGGTTGAGATACACGCACTGCCCGTCGCCGTAGCGGCCCTTGAAATCATCGTGCACGCCGCAGATCACGTGGACATAGACAGTGGGCAGGTGGCGGCAGGCGGTAGGCAGTTGCTCCTGCCTTGTCCCTCCCTTCGTGCCTCCGTGCCTCCGTGCCTTCGTGCCTTCCCGTGTCGCATCGCGCACAGGCACCTGGAACAACAACAGGTTGTTCCCCAGCCTCACCGGGCGGTTCACCGCCAGCACCTGGCTGACCACGCTGCCGGCGCCGATGCTCGCCTCGCCGGCGAGGATGCTGTGCTCGACGACCGCGCCCGGGCCGATGGTGCCGGTCTTGCCGTCGCGGGCCAGAAGCACGCTGTGATAGATGCGCCGCCCGTCGGCCAGCGGCCAGGCGCTGTGGGTCAGCACGTTGTGCTGAAAAAGTTCGGCGGCCGGCGAGGGGTTTTGTCCCACCATCGCGTCGCGGAACTGCCGTGTGGTGCCCAGGTGCAGAAACTGGCCTTCCAGCTCCATCACGCGAAACGGTATGCCGTGCAGGGCGTTCCACAGCCTGCGGCGCATGGAACAGCAGCCGGTAACCAGTGGCCAGTAGCCAGTAGCGTCTCCCTTCCGGCCTCTGGCTTGCGGATTCTGGCTTCTGGCTTCTGGCTTCTTCCTTGCCTCCTTGCCCAGATACGAGGCCCGATCAGTGGCCGACGCCAGCGCCGCCGTCATATCCTCATACAGGTCGATCGGCCCGGGGCAGGTCTCGTGCAGGCCCTGGCCGGGTCTGCGGCTCGGCTGCGCCGGGCAGGCGGCCAGTTCCGCCAGGACCGCCGTGCTGGCGGGATCGAAAAAGAGCAGGCCCGTGTCGATCAGGACGCGGCCGTGGGCGTCGGTGGCGCCGCGCTGTTTCATCTCCTGCACCGACACCTTCTGGAGGGTGCGGCGGATGCGATGCCTGCTGTCGGTGACGAACACGCCGTGGCCCAGGCCCATTTCGGCCTCGACGCGCATGGTCAGCGCCGTCACCCCGTCGCCGGGTGCCGAGACGTGCCGGTGGTCCAGCAGCAGGAACACATCTCCCGCGACGACCAGCATCCCCGGCCCCAGGCGCTCAGGCAGGCCGGCCAGGGTGATGTACAGGTGATCGAAGAGCGTCGAGATCTGCCCGTCCGGCCGAAGCAGCGGCAGGGGGGCGAAGATCTTGCCCAGCGGCGAGTAGGCGGGCAGACGCTGGCTGGCGCCCCCGCTGTGGATCAGCAGGATGCGCGCGCGGCACAGATCCTGGCGACCCAGGGCAAACTCCGCCGCCAGCGCCCGCATCACGCCCAGCGTCGCCCCGCCGCTGCCGGCGCGCTTGCCGGGCGGATCGGGCACGACCAGCGACTTCTGGATGGCCGGGAAGAACGCGCCGGTCGGGCCCACCTCGCGGTGTCGCAGCGCCAGTTCCTGGCGGTATCCCTGGGCCTGCTTCTCGTTGGCCGCCGTCAGCACCAGGTAATCCCAGCAATCGCCCGGCGCGCTGGTCTGCACGGCCCGCCGATACGCCGCCGCGTTGGCCTCCATGGCCACGCGCAATCGCTGGAGCAGTTGGCGGTCACCCATCGACAGTTCTCCCTGACAGGCCCATGGTACGCTCCAGCTCATCGCACAACTGCCCTCGCAGGGCCTCTTGCGACAGCCGCTGCTGGAGAATCATCCGCGCTCGCCGGCCCATCTCCTCTCGCCGCCCTTCGGGCATCTGTCGCGCGGCACGAATCGCCGCGACCATGCCGTCCACATCGCCGTGGTCCACGTGCCAGCCGATCTCGCCGGCATCCAGCAGGTCCGACACGTGGCTTGGCCGCGGGCCAAGGTACAACAGCGGCCGCCCCACGGCCATCGCCCCATAGACCTTGCAGGGGTGGCAGATGCCCACCAGTCTCTGGCCCAGCGACACCACGTGCACATCCGCGGCCGAAAGGGAATTGCCCAGCTGGGCCAGCGGCTGGTAGGGCAGCGACAGGGCGTTGGTCAGCGAATGCCTGGCGATCGTGTCCTGGACTTCCTGCTTGCCGCGGCCGCCGCCCACGAACACGAAGCGGATGTCGGGATCGTCCTTCAGCCGCACGGCCGCCTCCAGCAGCGTGGTCAGGGGGTTGGTCGGCGTGTGGTTGCCGCTGTACATGACCACGAACTTGCCTTGCAACCCGTGCGCCTCGCGGAACGGATTGGCCTCGTGCGGCACGGCGGCGATGTGGCTCTCCAGCGGCCAGGGCGCGATGACCAGCGTCCGGTCGGCCACCGGCACGCGGCTGTCCAGCAGTTGCGCCATGAACCGGTCCAGGGCGATCACTTTCGTCGAGCGCCGGAGAATGAAGCGCTGGATCAGCTGCAGGATGCGCGCCGCCCGCGAGCCCCTCTCCATGCGCCCCAGCGCCACCACCTGTTCGGCATACAGGTCCATCGCCCAGTACACCACCGGGCGGCGGCGAATCCATCCGGCGATCGCGCCGGCCAGGTCGCTGAAGGGCGGCGAGGTCGTGATGACGATTCCCGCAACGCGCGGCTTGAGCAGCACCCGGAAGAAGCACTGGACGGCAAACGAAAGCGTCCCAAGTGCGCGGGTGAGGAAGTTGGCCTTGCCGAAGGACGAGAGAGGCAGCCGCCGCACGCTCACGCCGTGGTAGTCCTCCCAGGCCGGGTAATGGTCGGCCGGGTTGTCGTAGCCGCGGTTGGCGGTGTACACCAGTACGCGATGCCCGCGCCGGGCCATCTCGACCGCCATCTCGGCCATGTGCTGTCCGACGGCGGCCGGGTCGGGCACGAACGTCGGTGTGAGGACCAGAACCGTCTTGGCCGCCGGCCGACTCGCCGGGTATAAGGTGCCGTCGGCTGACTGGGATGAGGCAGCTGGCATTGCCGCTGCGGCATTATCGGACCGCGTATCTCGAAGGCAAGCGATACGATGGACGGCACTGTGCTGGTCACCGGCGCCACGGGTTTCATCGGCCGGCCGCTGTGCGCGCACCTGGCCCAGATGGGCCGGCAGGTGCGGGCGGCCGTGCGGTCGGCAGGCGCGTCGGTTGCCGCCGAGACGGCCATCGTCGGCGAAATCGACGGTGAAACCGACTGGCGTGCGGCTCTCCGCGGCGTGTCGGCGGTGGTTCACCTGGCCTCGCGGGTGCACGTCATGGACGACCCCTCGGCCGATCCGCTGGCCGAGTACCGCCGGACCAACGTGGAGGGCACGCGGAACCTGGCCCGCCAGTGCATCGCGTGCGGCGTACGGAGGATCGTATTCGCCAGCAGCATCAAGGTGAACGGCGACGGCCGCGACCGGCCGTACACGGAGCAGGACCCGCCCGCGCCGGCGGACCCCTACGGGCAATCCAAGCTCGAGGCCGAGCAGGCGCTGATGGAGCTGTGCAAGGCCGAGAAGACCGCGTTCACGATCGTCCGTCCCACCGTGGTGTATGGCCCGGGGGTGAAGGGCAACATCCTTCGCCTGCTCAGGTTGGCCGACCAGGCGCTGCCGCTTCCGCTGCGCAGCGTCCGCAACCAGCGCAGCATGGTGGGCGTGGGCAATCTCTGCTCCTTTGTCGCGGCGTGCCTGGATTCCGAAGCGGCCGCCAACCAGGTGTTCCTGCTCAGCGACGGCGAGGATCTGTCCACGGCCGAGCTGGTGCGCCGGCTTGCGGCGCATCTGGGTCGTCCCGCCCGCCTGCTGCCCTGCCCGGTGTGGCTGTTGAAGTGGCTGGGCGTTGTGACGGGCAAGTCCGACGAGGTGCGACGGCTGGTCGGCTCTCTTCAGGTGGACATCTCCAAAGCGCGACGGCTGCTGGGCTGGCGGCCGCCTTTCACGGTCGATCAGCAGCTTGCCGAGATGGTCCAGTGGTACCGTTCGCAGCGGGAGAGCCGCTTGCGTTGTACCCCTTAGTCTGGGGAGGAAGGATGATCACGGCGCGCGGAGAAGCAGGCGGAGGCCATCGGCAGCGGCTTGGCGGGCTGTTGAACGCTCCGGAACCCCACTTTGCGGCTGGGCCGGCGCAGCATCGGCCCTGCCCCAACAACCCCGATCGATTGTGAAGCGTCTGCGTTCGGTCGGGTCAGGTACGCAAGGCCGGCGGCCGGCGGGCCGTTGATCACGTTGTAGCAATACAGCGTCCCCGCCTCGTCGTACACCACATTGCTGCTGCCATCGTGCCCCGGCAGCATCTGCTCGCTCTGGTCCTTCCACAGCCTCCGGTTCTCGATCACCGGCTTGACGTCCATCTCCTTCAACAGCCGGTGGGCATCCACCTCGTCGGCCGCCCGGTCGTACGCCAGCGTCTGCATCCGCCCCCGGGCAGCAACTGCCTGGCGGCCTCCAGCAACCCCGCCAGCACCGATCCATCGCCCGTTCCTTCCCCTTCCGCCGACGTGATCTGCCACGCCAGCACAACCTCGTGCTTCGCATCCACCAGCAGATGGGCCTTGTAGCCGAACCACTCGTACACCCGCACCACCTTCCCCTGCTCGTCGGTGTACTCCTTGCGCCCTCCTCCCGGCTGCGGCAGCAAGCGGGCGGCTGCACCCGCCGCCTCGCCCGGACCGCCACGACAACCTGTCAAAGCCGACTTGGGGTGTCGGCCGCTGCGCTATCTACCGATTCACCCACTGCCGCCGGCTCCCCCTTCACAACGCAAGCGGCTCGCGTCCGGCGGCTTCTCCTTCCCCCCCGCAACTCTCACCGCTACAATCCCGCCTCCCCTGAGCGGAGAATCACACGGAGAACCTTGATGAACCTTGCGACCACCGACCCGCAGATCGCCGAGCTGATCAGGCTGGAAAGCCAGCGGCAGCAGTCCACCCTTGAGCTGATCGCCAGCGAAAACCACGTTTCGGCCGCCGTCCTGGAGGCCGCCGGCAGCGTGATGACCAA